>CDYX01033791.1_pt1 | contig 602215 bp, 558 predicted proteins | sample 554871 | NCBI WGS metagenome assembly CDYX01 (sample SAMEA3182061, study PRJEB8094) | gut metagenome | biome: human; feature: gut; material: Stool; isolation source: human stools | place: Canada | collected 2013-01-14 | reverse complement strand
AGGTTCCTCACGCGTTACTCACCAGTCCGCCACTAAGCATTCCTATCATTTGGCCGAAACCTCAGTCAAGGGTGCTCCGTTCGACTTGCATGTGTTAAGCACGCCGCCAGCGTTCGTCCTGAGCCAGGATCAAACTCTCTATAAAATGGTATCTAAACGAACCGTAGTCCGTTCAAACCTTCATAGAGCTATTTGTCATAGCTTCATTTCTCCATCTCACTGGTAATTGACTCAACCCAGTGAGACGGCTTTGTCCTTTGGCAAACTCACCTAAATGAGCTCGCCTTCTGGTGCTTCCTTTTCGTTACGTTGTTTAATTTACAAGGTGCACGCCGTTCCCGGCGGAACATTGCTATTATACTCGATTTCATTTCGTTTGTCAAGAACTTTTTTCAGAAGTTTTTTGACATCCGATCCATCTTGTATCAGCAGCAACCTGTTTAGGTTACCACATCTCAGCCTTGCTGTCAAGAACTTTTTTCATTTCTTCCCGGCCCGGCTCATCACCGCGCCGACAGCTTTGTTAGAATACCAAATCCTTCCCCTTTTGTCAATACCTTTTTCCTCTTTTCTCGATTTTTTTCGACCGTCTTCCCACTGACGTGGATTTCGCAGGTTCTGCATGGTTTTCCGCACATTCTCTGCTTTTCATTCTCAGTTCTCGCTGTTATAATAATGTATATACAAGAAGGAGGTGGAAACTTGAGATTTTGGAAAATGAACGGCGCGGGAAATGACTTTGTGATTCTGAACAACCTGGAGGAGCACCTCCCCCTGGAGCAGCTTCCACAAATCGCCCGGACGCTGTGTGAACGGCACATGTCCATCGGGGCGGACGGGTTGATGGTTGTGGATGCCCCCTCCCAGGGCGGAGATTATCGGATGCTGTTCTATAATTCTGATGGCAGCGTAGGTGAGATGTGTGGGAACGGTGCCCGCTGCATCTGCCGGTATGGCTACGAAAACGGGCTGGCCGGAGAGACGCAGACTGTGGAGACCACGGCAGGCATCGTCACCGGCCGGCGGATCGACCAGCGGCTGTACCGCATCCGGCTGAACGACCCCACCACCGTACGACTGGATAGCCCGGTAGAGGCAGACGGCGTGACATACGTCTGCTCCTATGTGGAGCTGGGAAATCCCGGCATCCCCCACGCCGTGGTGCCATACGCCGGACTGCGCCAAGCGGACGAAAACGAGCTGCGGGAGCTGGGCCGGGCTATTCGGTGGAACAAGGTCTTTCCCAAGGGTGCCAATGTGAACTTCTATGAGATCACCGGTGAAGATCTGATTTTCGAGCGGACATTTGAACGCGGCGTGGAGGACTTCACCTATGCCTGCGGCACTGGCACCGGATCTGTGGTGACCGTGCTGACTCTGCAGGGTAAAGTCTCCGGCCACGGCGTACAGGTGGATATGACCGGCGGCCGCTTGGTGATCGACGCGGAGCGGGTCCACTCCCATATCGCCAGCCTTTATCTGACAGGCCCCACCAACGTGGTGTGCCGGGGTGAAGTTACGGATGAGGACCTTATTATAATGTAAGGCCGGAAGGCCATACAGGTCAGCAGCTATTTCAATATGTATTGGAGGAGAGAGAATGAGTACACAGCTGAGCAAAAAGTCTGTTGCCCGGAACTATGCATTTCTGGCCGTCATGCTGGGGGCCATGATCCTGGGCTCCATCGTGGGCTGGATCTTCCCCCAGGAGCTGGATGCGGAGGGCAACGTCATCAGCGCCGGCGCCACGGTGCTGGAACCTCTGGGCACCCTGTTCCTGAATATGATGTTCTGCATCGTGGTGCCCATGGTGTTTTCGTCCATTGCCGGGTCTGTGGCTACCATGAAGAGCCGCAAACGGGCCGGCAAGATCATGGGCACCACCGTGCTGACCTTCGTCATCACCGGCGCCATCGCTGCGGTCATCATGATCGTCATTATGAAGATCTTCCCCCCGGTTCTGGAGCCCTGGACCAACCTGACTGAGGGCGTGGTGGAGGATCCCATCTCCATCCCGGACCTGATCGTGAACTTCTTCACGGTGAGCGACTTCTCCGGCCTGCTCAGCCGCAGCGCCATGCTGCCCCTGATCGTCTTCTCCATTCTGTTCGGCTTCGGCGTAAATCTGGGGCCGGGTCCTGACAGCCTGATTGCAAGATTCCTCACCAGCCTGTCCGAAGCTATGATGAAGGTCGTTCAGCTAGTCACCTACTACGCCCCCATCGCCTTCTTCGGCTTCTTCGCCAACCTGGTGGCCACCTACGGCTCCCAGATCGCTACGGACTATGCCCGGGCTCTGGTGGTGTACTATCCCCTCTGCTTTATTTATATTTTTGTGGCCTTCCCCTTGTTCGCCTGGTTCGGCGGCGGCAAGGGAGCGGTCAAGGAAATGTTCCGGCACATCGCCAAACCTGCCATCACTTCCCTGGGCACCTGCTCCTCCGTGGCCACCATCCCCACCAACATGGAAGAGGCGGAGGCCACCGGTATCTCCAAGGATGTCAGCGAGATCGTGGTTCCTCTGGGCGCCACCATGCACATGGATGGCTCCTGCTTCTCTTGCATTCTGAAGATCACGTTCCTCTTCGGCGTGTTCGGCCGGCCCTTTGACAGCATCGGCGACATGGCACTGATGGTGATTGTGGCCGTGCTGTCCTCCGTGGGCATGTCCGGCGTCCCCGGCGGCGGCTACATCGGCGAGTTCATCATGTGCTCCGTGTTCTTCCCGGACCAGCTGGCCATCGCCTATCCCATCGCCATCACCATCGGAAACCTGGTGGATCCCCCCGCTACCATGATCAACTCCGCCGGCGACTATGTGGTGAGCTTTTTGGTCTCCCGCTTTGTAGACGGCAAGGACTGGTTCCAGAAAGTCCTGGCCAGCCGGAACGCCTGATCTTCCCTTTCGCAAAAAGAAGGACCTGCCCTGCGGCAGGTCCTTCTTTCGTCCTCACAGCTCCTGTTCCTGGGAGCGGCGCTCTTCCCGCTTTGCCTTCACGCTCTGTCCGAATGGTGTGGCGGCGAGACCACCCAGAGCGGTCTCCCGCAGCTCTACCGGCAGCCGGCGGCCCACGTCGCCCATGCAGTCGATCACCTGGTCCACAGGCACCCGGCTCTCAATGCCCGCCAGGGCCATGTCCGCCGCGCTGACGGCATTCACCGCGCCGATGACGTTTCGCTTGACGCAGGGGACCTCCACCAGTCCCGCCACCGGATCGCACACCAGGCCCATCAGGTTCTTCAGCGCCATCGCCACGGCGTGGCCGATCTGCTCCGGCCCGCCGCCCCGCAGGTCCACCAGGGCCCCCGCCGCCATGGCCGCAGCCGTGCCTACCTCCGCCTGGCAGCCGCCGGAGGCGCCGGAGATGGACGCCCGGTAGCCAACCACCGCGCCGATACCGGCAGCCACATACAGCGCCCGGACGATGGCCTCCTCATCTACAGCGCCCCGGCGGTACAGCGGCACCAGCACCGCCGGCAGCACGCCGCAGGCCCCCGCCGTGGGTGCCGCCACGATCCGATGCATGCAGGCGTTGGACTCCGCCACGCACAGGGCCGTGGCGATCACCTCCTGCAGATAGGGGCCGCAGAGCGTCTCCTGTTCGGCGGCGTAGTCCCACATCCTCTGGGCGTCGCCCCCCACCAGGCCGCTGACGCTGCGCCGGTCCGCCCGGTAGGTGTCCACGGACTCCACCATGGCCCGCCAGGTGGCGTGCATCTTCTCAAAGGAGGCCTCCGCCGTCACCTGCCGCTCCTCCACGTCCGTATCCCGCACCACCTGCCAGAAGGGCTTCCGCCCCGCCTGGATCTTGTCGAAGATCTCCTGCATGGAATCCAGAGCCATTTCAGTCTTCCTCCTTCTCGTAGTAGGTGGCGCCCAAGACGCCGTAGAGCGCCTGGATACGCTCCAGGGCATCCGCCGGGATCTTCTGGTCCGTCTCCACCACCGTCAGGGCAGCGCCGCCCCGGCGGTCCCGGTTCAGGCTCATGTTGGCGATGTTCACCCCGCTGACGGAGAGCTCATTGAGAATCCGGGACAGCTCTCCGGCCACGTCCTGGTGGCGGACCACCAGGGTGTTGAAGATGCCGGTGAAGCTCACCTCCACTCCATCCAGCCGATCCACCCGGATGCGGCCGCCGCCGGTGGAGGCCGCCTGCAGCTCCAGCTTCCGCCCGTCGGCACTCTCCACCGTCAGCACCGCCGTGTTGGGGTGGGCATCCCGCAGACGGGCCGTGTGGAAGTGGAATTCCAACCCCTGGTTGGCGGCGATCTCAAAGCTCTGAGGAATGCCCAGATCGTCCGGCTTCATCCCCAGGAGGCCCGCCACCAGCGCCCGGTCCGTGCCGTGGCCTCGGCCGGTATCGGCAAAGGAGCCGTGGAGGCCGATGTCCGCCCGCGCCACTTCCGCCCCCAGCAGGGTCCTGGCCATGCGGCCGATCCGCACCGCCCCCGCTGTATGGGAGCTGGAGGGGCCCACCATCACAGGGCCCAGAATATCAAAGATGTCCAGCATATCCGTGTTCCTCCCGGTGATCCGAAATTGCTCTCAGCGTATCACATCCTCCCCGTTTCCGCAAGAAGTTTTCCCGGGAAAGTTGACCTTTCTCCCGCCGTCCTTTATACTGGGAGCAGAAAGGAGCGTGACCGCCATGTCCTCTTTGCTGCTGCGCAATCTGCGGACCATCCTCACCTGTGATGACGGCGACGCCGTGCTGGAGCACGCCGACCTCTATTGCGAAAACGGCATCATCCGCGGTCTGGGCCCAGACCTGCCCCAGACCGCAGACACTGTGATCGACGGGTCCCATTACTGGTGCTATCCCGGCCTCATCAACACCCACCACCACCTGTATCAGGTGTTCTCCCGGAACCTGCCCCAGGTGCAGAATCTGGAGCTGTTCGACTGGCTCACCGCCCTGTATGAGATCTGGAAGGGCCTGGACGAGCAGGTGGTGCGTCTCAGCTCCCTCACTGGCATGGGGGAGCTGCTGAAGCACGGCTGCACCACCTGCTTTGACCACCACTATGTCTTTCCCGCCGGATGCGGAGACCTGATCGGCGCCCAGTTCGCCGCCGCGGAGGAGCTGGGGATGCGGATGTTCGCCTCCCGGGGCAGCATGGACCTCTCCCGCAAGGACGGCGGCCTGCCGCCGGACAGCGTGGTCCAGACGGTGGACGCCATCATGAAGGACTCCGCCCGGGTGATCGAGGCGTACCATGACCCGTCCTTCGGGTCCATGCGGCAGGTGGCCCTGGCCCCCTGCTCCCCCTTCTCCGTCAGCGGAGAGCTACTGCGGCAGAGCGCCATCCTGGCCCGGCAGTACGGCGTCCGGCTCCACACCCACCTGTGCGAGACGAGGGACGAGGAGCACTACACCCTGGAGCACTACGGCGTCCGGCCGCTGGAGTACATGGCGTCCCTGGGGTGGACAGGCCCGGACGTGTGGTACGCCCACGGCATCCACTTCAACGACGAGGAGCTGCGGGAGCTGGCCCGCACCGGCACCGGCGTGGCCCACTGCCCCATCAGCAACATGAAGCTGGCCTCCGGTGTGGCCCGGGTGCCGGAGATGCTGGCGCTGGGCGTCCCGGTGGGATTGGCGGTGGACGGCTCCGCCAGCAACGACGGGTCGTCCCTGATGGAGGAGCTGCGGGTGTGCTACCTGCTCCACCGGCTGACCTCCAGCGAGAAGGCCCCCTCCGGGTATCAGGTGCTGAAGATGGCCACCCGGGGCAGCGCCCGGCTGCTGGGCCGGGAGGACATCGGGCAGCTGGCTGTGGGCAAGTGCGCGGACCTCTTCCTGGTGGATTCCCGCCGACTGGAGCTGGTGGGCGGCGCGTACAGTCCCGCCGACGTGCTGGCCACGGTAGGCCTCCGCGGCCCGGTGGACTACACGGTGGTGAACGGCCGGGTCGTGGTGAAGGAGGGGCATCTCGTCACCATCGACGAGGAAAAAACCGCCGCCGATGCCCGGAATGCCTGCGGGGCGTATCTGGCAAAGGCGTAAAAAGAGCCGCTGCATCGGTTGATGCAGCGGCTCTTTTCTATTTATAAATTATAAAGGAGCGGTTGTTCAATTCCGGATTTCAGTCTCGTCCGCCCGCATCAACTGGATATACCGCAGCAGATGGCCACACTCCGCCTCTTGCAGACGTCTGACCTCGTGGAGCAGCGCCGTCCGATTCTCTCCCGCTTCTCCCTTCCGCCGGTTGTATTCCAGACTCTCCCCCAACATATAATCCACGCTGGCGTGGTAGAGATTCGCCATGCCCAGCAGGACAACAGTAGAACAGATATCTCGTCCCGTCTCAATATTGGACACATAATTTGGGCTGATTCCCAGAGTCTCCGCCGCTTGCTCCTGGGTCATACCAGCCGCCCTGCGGAGTGCCTGAATCCGTTTTCCGATAGCTTTTGTATCAATCATCACCATACCCCATTTCAGGTACAGTGTATAGTATGAGTTATTCCAGTTTGAACATCCTATATTTCATATAAATATTGACTATATTCTGGAATTTTAGTATGATAGAACCGCAAATTGTCGAAAAAGGAGGATGTCAGATATGAAAAACGTGGGAATACCGAGAAGGCTGGACGAGCTGGGACGGATTGTGATCCCGATAGATGTGCGCCGGGCTCTGTCTCTAAATGAGCGGGACACCGTAATGTTTTTTCTGGATGAAAAATCCCGCACGGTAATCCTGAAGAAAGAAGTCCCCTCCTGCATCTGCTGCCATGCTGCGGATTCTCTCAGGCAGCTCCCCCATGGGATCTATGTGTGCGAAAGCTGTCTTGCGCAGCTGTCCTGAAAAAATCCAGGCGCCGGACCGCGGGTTTCCGCAGTCCGGCGCCTGTGTCAGTTCTCTTTCCACCGCCCCAGTGTGGGCAGAAGGCTCCGCATATAGGCGCGGCACGCCTCCGGATCCGTCCGGCCCAGGGGCATGTGGGGCAGGCAGTGCTCCACCATCTCCTCCATGGTGCAGTCCTGGGCAAAGCCCTCTCCATCCCAGCACCACATGCAGTACTGCTCATTGAAGCTGCCATCCGTATTTTTGGCCAGGATGTCATCGTTCAGCGGCATTCCACAGCTCTGGCAGACCAGGGTCCGGGGACTGCCCAGCAGGGTGTTGATGGACACACCGAACAGCCTTGACAGCGCCTGGAGCGTCTCCACCTCCGGGATCGTCTCTCCCCGTTCCCAGCGGCTCACTGCCTGCCGGGTGACAAACAGCCGCTCCGCCACCTCGCTCTGGGACAGACCCGTCCGCTGCCGCAGCTGGGCGAACACCTCTTGAAACTCCATTCCCATCACCTCGGGACCAGTCTATCACAACAGGGCAGCGGCGTAAAGCAACCGTCGGTTGCCTGCCGCTCACGCGGCGGCGGGCACCGTCTCCGCAGGCAGGGGCGGCACCTGGAAGCGGAAGTAGTCGTAATTATAGGTGCGGTTGGGCTCCACCTCGTCCCCAAAGCGCAGCTGGATCAGCTCGCTGACCGTCACCAGCTGGTAGCCCTGCTCCAGCAGCCAGGGCACCAGGACCTCCGTGGCCGCCACCGTGCTCTCGTAGATGCTGTGGAGCAGGATCACCTGTCCGTCCAGATTCCCGGCGTTCTCCACGCCGGTCACCACCTTGTCCGCGTCCTTGGAGCGCCAGTCCTCCGTGTCGATGGACCAAGTGACGATGCTCCGGCCGGAGGTGGTCTTCAGCGTCTTGTTCATGGAGCCATAGGGCGGCCGCAGCAGCGCGGGCGTGGTCCCCAGCACCTCCTGAAACAGCGCGTCCGCCGCGGCCTGATCCGCCTGCTGGGCGGCCTGATCCATCTTGCCCAGGTTTGCGTGGCGGTAAGAGTGGCTGCCGATCTCGCAGCCCATGTCCGCCGCCCGGCGGACTGCCTCCGGCGCCTTGGGGAGATTCCGCGCCACTTCGAAGAAGGTAGCCACCGCGCCGTGCTCCTCCAGAATATCCAAAATCTGGTCCGTGTAGACCGCGTGGGGACCATCGTCAAAGGTCAGGGCCACCATGGGGCGGGTGGGATCCACCACCCGCTGGGGCTCCGGCAGCGTCTCCACGGGAGTTCCGCCGCCCTCTTCCGGGGAGGGCTCCGAAGCATTCTCCCCGCCTGCCTCCTGGCTGTCCGGGAGGAGCTCCGGCATCTCGCCGGGAGCGGGGAGAACCTGAGCCGGGGGCGCCTCTGACACCAAATGCTCCGGCGGGGTCTTGGCGGGGGTCACAATGGTGCCGCAGGAGCTCAGCAGCAGGCAGGACAGCAGAAGGGAAACCAGTCGTTTCATGATGGGATACCTTTCTTTCATCTCTTGTTTGAGTCTATCATACGGAATGCCCCGGGAAAAATCGGGTCAAAACGGATACAAAAAGGTCAAAAAGAGTGACAAAAGAAACGAAGAGTGACAAACGCCGGAGCGGGAAAGGTCCCGCTCCGGCGTTCTTTACATCCGCTGGTCCTTGCCCTCCGCGTACCAGAGGTTCCAGGTCCGGCGGTAGACCTCTGCCGCCTGCTCCGAATGGCAGACCATCCGCACCCGCTCCGGCAGGGCATGGTCCGCCAGGAAGTCCATGATGGCCCGCAGGGCCACGGTGGCCGCCAGCGGCAACGGATACCCGTAGACTCCCGTGGATATGGAGCAGAAGTCCAGGGTGCGGATGCTGTGGGCCTCCGCCAAAAGCAGGCAGCTGCGGTAGCAGGAGGCCAGCAGGGCCGCCTCCCCCTGCTCCCCGCCCTGCCAGACGGGACCCGGCGTGTGGATCACATACCGGGCCCGCAGGCGGTAGCCCGCCGTCAGCTTGGCCCGCCCCCGCTCGCAGCCCCCCAGCGTCCGGCACTCCGCCAGCAGCTCCGGCCCCGCCGCCGCGTGGATGGCCCCGTCCACCCCGGCGCCGCCCAGCAGCGTGGGATTGGCCGCGTTGACAATGGCCTCCGCGTCCGAACGGGTGATATCTCCCACCAGAATGGAAAAGCGATCCATAGCCGTCCTCCTGTTCCCCTGTGCCGTCCCGACACATCTCGTCTCTTAACAGTATATCTCCCGCCGGAAAAAAAGCAAGCCCGGATCCGGGCTTGTCCCGCGTGGCTTCCTGCGGTATAATTTGCCTGTGAACAACCACCTGTGCCCGGCGTTCTGCCGCCGGGAGAAAGGAGTCCCTATGGCAAAACAGGTCCCCTCCTACACTGGGACGCTGCGCAATCACTCCCTGACCATCCCCGCCTGCGTCAGCGAGTGCAGCGGCATCCGTATTTTCGGCCGGCGCATCAAGTCCCTGGCCTTTTCCACCGATGTAGCCATCATCAAGAACATCAACGCGGATGCCATCATCGCCGTCTATCCCTTCACGCCCCAGCCGGTGATCTCCCAGGCCATCATCAGCGTGTCCGACGTGCCGGTATTCGTGGGCGTGGGCGGCGGAATCACCACCGGCTCCCGCTCCGTCCGGCTGGCCATCCAGTCCGAGCACCAGGGTGCCTACGGCGTGGTGCTGAATGCCCCCACCTCCGACGATGTCATCCGCCAGATCAAAAAGGTGGTGGACATTCCCGTGGTCATCACGGTGGTCTCCGCTCACACGGACATCGGCAGCCGCCTGGAGGCGGGAGCCGACTTTCTCAATGTCTCCGGCGCCGCCGCCACGCCGGAGATCGTGGCGGAGATCCGCCGGGACTTCCCGAAGGTTCCCATCATCGCCACCGGCGGCCCCACAGAGGAGTCGATCCTCCGCACCATCCAGGCCGGAGCCAATGCCATTACATACACCCCGCCCTCCAACGGCGTGCTGTTCGCCCGTATCATGAACCAGCACCGGAAGGCGCTGTGAGGTCATGGCGAAAATTTTTTTGAGGCGACGGGGTTGACAAACGTCCGTCCAGGCGGTTATAATGACGGCGAATCGGTAGGTGAGGCTACCACGGGGATTCGGAATCATCCAAAGACTGCTGCCGCACAGTTGTGGAGACACAACCAGCTGGTCAACAGGCCGCGTCGACAACAAGGCGCCGCTTAACGCAGTTGCTACGCCCCGTGAAGCTAAAGCTTGGACGAAGACGCCCATTGTGTGCAGCTCTCCCTGCCGGATTTCCGGCAGGGATTTTTTTGCTGTGGAAAAGCACGGCCAAAAATTCAAACGCGCCATTTCCCCGTCCCTTCGGGGCAGCTGGAAAGGATGCGCAAAACCTCACACAGCCGATGTTCCTAACGCGCGAACGCGCATAGAGTTTTATGCAGAAAGGAGGTGCGGACCATGGAAAGCGCCAGTCAGCCACCCAGACAATACAGTCGAAAGCGAGGTAACGACTATGACCATGTTCAACAAGGATCAGATCTTTCAGCTTTTGGAGAGCCGGGACGGCGAGGCGCTCCGCGCCCTTTGGCAGGGCCGCGGCGCCGTGGACATCGCCGCCCTCCTGGACTCCGTGGAGGACGGTGCCCGGCAGGCGGCGGTGTTCCGCACGCTGCCCAAGGACCTGGCGGCAGATGTGTTCTCCTATCTCCCCGGTCCCACTCAGGCCACCCTGGCCCGCTCTTTCGCGGACGGGGAGCTGCAGCAGATTTTTGACGCCCTGCATCTGGACGACGCAGCGGATTTTCTGGAGGAGCTTCCCGCTAACCTGGTGACCCGCATCCTCCGCTCCGCCAGCCCTCAGCGCCGTATGGCGGTAAATGCCCTGCTGCGCTATCCGGCGGACAGTGCCGGCAGCGTCATGACGCCGGAGTTTGTCTCCCTCCGGCCGGGCGATACGGTCCGGCAGGCGCTGGATACCATCCGCCGCACCGGAATCCACAAGGAGACGGTCTACACCTGCTATGTGCTGGAGCACCGGCAGCTGCTGGGCGTGGTGTCGGCCAAGGACCTGCTGACAGCCGCGGAGGATGCCGCTGTGGCGGACCTGATGGTCACGGATGTGGTATCTGTGGGTACGCTCACAGACCGGGAAGAGGCCGCCCGGCTCCTGGCGAAATATGACCTGCTGGCCTTGCCGGTGCTGGATGGAGAGGAGCGGATGGTGGGCATCGTCACCGTGGATGATGCCATGGATGTCCTGACGGAGGCCGCCGCAGAGGATCTCTCCATCATGGCGGCGGTGACGCCGGACGAGAAGCCCTACTTCGCCGCCTCCGCCTGGGAGCACGCCCGCCATCGGGTAGTGTGGCTGCTGATTTTGATGCTGTCCGCCGCCATCACCGGCTCTATCATCACCCGGTACGAGGACGCCATCTCCGCCGTGCCCCTGCTGGTGGCCTTTCTACCCATGCTGATGGACACCGGCGGAAACTGCGGCTCCCAGAGCGCCACGCTGGTGATCCGGGGGCTGGCTCTGGAAGAGATCCGCCCCCGGGACGCGCTGCGGGTGATCCGCAAGGAGCTGGCGGTAGCCGCCATCGTCAGCGCCGTCCTAGCCGCGGCCAACGGCCTGCGGATCTACCTTCAGTACCATGACAGCGCCATCGCCCTGGTGATCTCCCTGTCCCTGGCGGCCACGGTGGTGCTGGCCAAGCTGGTGGGCTGTATGCTGCCCATTGCCGCCAAGCAGCTCCACATGGATCCGGCCATCATGGCCTCCCCCCTCATCACTACCATTGTGGATGCCGGGGCGGTGCTGATCTACTTCCAGGCCGCCGCCGCGCTCCTGCGCCTGCCCGTTTAAGGGTCCCGCCCGGTACGGGCGCAAAACAGGTGCCTGCCAGAAATCCGGCAGGCACCTGTTTCCCATTTTCGACTTTCACCGCAGGAAGATGCGTTTCCCGCCTCGGTAGGCCTTCACGACGCCGATCCGCTGGGCACTGGGAACGCGGCCCTGCAGCTCCCGGTGCAGCGCCTCCGCGTCTGCCGGGTCCACGGCCATGAGGAGGCCCCCAGCGGTCTGGGGATCATAGAGCAGGTCCTGTCTGCACAGCGCGGTCTCCCCTGCATCCACGCCCACCTCCGCAAAGGCGCGGTTACGGTACATCCCCGCCGGCAGCAGACCCATGTTTGCAAACTCCAGCGCCTCCGGAATCAGGTCGATGGCGTCCACCTCCAGCTCCAGCTCCACATCGCTGCCCTGGGCCATCTCATAGCTGTGGCCCAGCAGGCCAAAGCCCGTTACATCCGTGCAGGCGTGGACGCGGTACTTCACCATGGCGTCCCGGGCGGACTTGTTCAGGGTGGTCATCAGTTCCTCTGCCAAAGCCCGCCCCTCGGCCGACAGCATCTCCGCCTTCTGTGCGGTGGTGAGGACGCCGATACCGATGGGCTTCGTCAGCAGCAGCACGTCCCCCGGCCGGGCGCCGGAGTTGGTCAGCACCCGGTCCGGATGGACGAAGCCGGTGACCGCCAGGCCGTACTTGGGCTCGTCGTCCAGGATGCTGTGGCCGCCGGTGATGAGCGCCCCCGCCTCATACACCTTGTCATAGCCGCCTCGCAACAGCTGGTGCACCGCCTCTTTCGGCATGGACTCCGGCACGGCCATGATGTTCAGGCACAGCTTGGGCTCGCCGCCCATGGCGTACACATCGGAGAGGGCGTTGGTGGCCGCGATCTGTCCGAACAGGTACGGGTCGTCGGCAATGGGCGGGAAGAAATCCACCGTCTGCACCAGGGCCAGATCGTCGCTGACCTTATAGACCGAGGCGTCATCGCTCTTGTCGAACCCCACCAGCAGATTGGGGTCCCGATGCACCTGGATGCCGTCCAGCAGCTGGGCCAGCACACCGGCCCCCACTTTGGCGCCGCACCCGGCACACTTGGCCAGCTTCGTCAGCTTGACATCATTTTCAGGCATGATTCTTCCTCCCGTTTCCTCAGTTTGATCGTCCCCGACAGGCTGCACCTAACCGGAATACCCACCTGCGCGGTCTTTCAGCGCTCCCGTCAGGTCCAAAATCGCCTCCAGCACACCGCCGCCAATGGCCAGGGCCTTGTCGCTGGCGGTATAGCAGTGCTCCACCTTGCAGCGGGGGTCGATGTCCCCGGCCTTCATCCCTTTGTGCACCGGGGTATCATCCGGCAGGATACCCCGCAGGACGCCGTCCAGGGTGCAGGTCATGGGCACGCCGTTCACCGTGGCGGCCACATCCCCCTGCCGCACCTGGGCGCCAATGTCCAGCAGCTGGTGAAACACGCCGTCCGCCGGGGCCCGCAGCACTCGTTCCCCGGCAAAGCCGCCGATGAGCCCCGGGATCCCGGTATTGGGCAGCGCACTGCCCGCATGGATCACCCGGCCCAGCGTGTGGCCCCGCATGGTCTCCACCACCGCGTGACAGTCCACCCCGGCAGTGAAGCCCGGCCCCACGCCGATGACCACCGGGGCATCGGTGATCCGGGTGCCCAGATTCCGCTTGGCCAGGATGGCGTCCACCACCACGTCCGGCTTCAAAACTGGGATACAGATCCCCTCCGGGTCCGCCAGCACCGGGACTACATTCTCTTGCAAAAGGGCCATAGCCGCCTCCGGTGTCTCCGCCCGGCGGGCGGTGACGTCCTCCACCTTTGTCTCTCCCAACACGATGGCCTGGGAGAAGGCTACGGTCCGCCGGATGGCAGTTGGGGCCGGTATATCGGTCATAATCACCGATATATGCGCCCTTTTCAGCCGAAGAGCAATACCGGTGGCCAAATCACCGGCGCCTCGGATGATTACCAGCATGGAAAATACTCCCTCCTCCACAAACTGCCGGCCAGAACCGGACAGTCCATCAGGCGCGCCAGGACCCTGGCATCTGCCAGATTCCACAGCGTCTCCACCTGATTGACATAAACTTTCGTGTGCAGATCTTCGGATCGAAGCACCCTCGCCTCGGCCTCCGGCGTGGCCTCCGCCGCCTCCGGCACCCCCGCAAGAAGCGCGTACCGCTCCGGCCGGTGAGCGGCCGCAGCGATGGGACGGCCGAAGCCGGAGGCCCCCACCACGCAGATGGTTTGATTGGCCTCAGTTGGGATCACCGGCTCGTGGGGGGCGTGCGCCTTCAGGGGACGGCGGGCAGCGCCGTCCGCCTCCACCAGAATGTAGTCGAATTGCTCCGCCAGCACCGCCATGGGCGTCTCTGGGGCCGTCAGCTTACCCGTTCCCGGTACGTCTGTCCCGGCACACAGCAGCTGATGCGCCCTGCGCAGTTCGTCCAGCTCCGCCGCTGTCCGGGCGCAGGGCAGGTCCGAAAACGGGAGAATCTTGGTGGTGGTGCACAGCAGGACCGGATGCTGTCCGGCCAGCTCCTCGCCCAGGGTCCGCAGGAGAGTGGTCTTTCCCCCGCCGCCGATGACGGCAGTGACACCGGGACGGATATCCAGCAGCTGGGAAAGGGTCATGGCGCATTCTCCCTCTATCGTTCTTCTTTTCATAGAATAGCACCTCCTCCGTTCCTCGTCAAGCAAGTCCGCCGGGACTGCCTGTTTTTCAGGCTTTTGGCAGTGTGCAACTGCCAGTTGCCAAATTTTCAGGTCCCCTTGGTGGACTTTTGCCCACTCTCCCACTATACTGGAACCACAAAGGAGGGCGCGGTATGAGCCTTGGAACCAACATCAGCCGCCTGCGGGCGGAGAAACGCCTGTCTCAGGGGGACCTGGCGGAAGTGCTGGAGGTGAGCCGCCAGTCCGTCAGCAAGTGGGAGACGGATTCCAGTGTGCCGGACCTGGACAAGCTGATAAAGCTGAGCCAGCTCTTCGGTGTGACGCTGGATGAACTGGTGACGGGAGCAGAGCCCCAACTGAAGGTGGAGACGCCTCCGGTCATGGTGTCTCCGTCAATGCCGGGTCGGAAGATCGCCGGGATCATCCTCTTCTGCATGGCCTTTCTGGCGTTTCTGATCCCCACGGGGCTGGGGGGGATCCTCATCGGCCTGATCCTGGCCGTTCCGTTTCTGGTGTGCGGGATCATCTGTTTTCTCGTCCGAAAGCGGCCGGGGCTGTGGTGCGCCTGGGCAGCGTACTTGGCGGTTTACATCTTTTGCTACTATGGCACCCGCATCAGCTGGAATCTTTTCTTTTTCACGTTCTCTTGGGAGGAAGTCGGAACCCCCGTCTATACCTTTGCAGCGTGGATCCAATCGCTGATGATACTGGCTCTGCTGATTGGGACTGTCCGCTCCTTCTGCACATTCTCCTTTCCTCCCACCAGGCGGAATGGAGTGATTCTGGTCGTGCTATGGATTGAATTCCTGGCGTACCGATTGCTGACCGCGCCCATCGCCGACTTGCTCTCAGCACCGGAAATTCCTGTGACCTCCATGTGGGCCTTGATGGCTCTGATTCTTATGGCAGGCATCGCCTCCCTCATTCTGCTGGCCATTGTCTTGACGCTGTCGGTGCGGATGGCTGCCGCCTGGAGGGCCTCTCACTGCTGATACTTTTCGGTTCACGCCCCGACATTGGCCGGGGCGTTTTTCTTGACTTTTCCCGCAGGGCGCTTATAATATAGTATATCGTTTATCTCACTTGAGTATCACGGTTGGAGGACATTATGCGGGACAGCTGCGGACGGACAATCGACTACCTGCGGCTCAGCGTCACGGACCTGTGCAACTACCGGTGCCAATACTGTATGCCGCCCGAGGGCGTGGAGAAGCGGCTTCACAGCGATATTCTCTCCATCGAAGAGCTGGCGGAGATCGCCGCGGCGGCGGTTCGGTGCGGGGTAAAGAAGATCCGCCTCACCGGCGGGGAGCCTCTGGTGCGGCGGGGATTGCCGGACCTGTGCCGGATGCTGCGGGCCATCCCCGGGTTGGCGGAGCTGTGCCTCACTACCAACGGCTCCCTCCTGCCCCAGCTGGCAAGGCCCCTGCGGGATGCGGGGGTGGACCGGCTGAACATCAGCCTGGATACGCTGCGGCCGGACCGGTTCGCCGCCATGACCCGGCTGGGGACCCTCCAGGACGTGCTTGCGGGCATTAAAGCCGCGGAGGCGGCTGGATTCCGGAATCTAAAATTTGACACCGTCCTCATCGGCGGGTTCAACGACGATGAGATCGAAGATTTTGTGAATCTCAGCCGGGAGCATCCCTGGGAGATGCGGTTCATCGAGCTGATGCCCATGGGCCCCTGCGCCGGGTGGGATCGGAGCCGCTTCCTGCCTGCAGAAACGGTGCTGGACCGGATGGCAGAGCTGGAACCCATCGAGGCCCAGGGCGTGGCCCGGCGGTACCAGCTGCCCGGCGCGCTGGGGACAGTGGGGCTCATCTCCCCAGTGAGCCACGACTTCTGCGCGGACTGCCGCCGGATTCGGGTGACGGCGGACGGCAAGCTGAAGGGCTGCCTCCACAGCCGGGAAGAGATCCCCCTCCGGGGCCTCCACGGCCAGGCGCTGGAGGACGCCGTCCGGCGGGGCATCCTCCACAAGCCGGAGCGCCACCATCTCACAGAACGGTCCAGCGACACGCCCCGAAACATGAATCAGATCGGAGGATGACCACCATGGCGGAATTGACCCATTTCAATGAACAGGGCCGGGCCAGGATGGTGGATGTGACGGAGAAGGCCGTCACCCACCGCCGGGCAGTGGCTGCCGGGGAGATCCACATGGCCCCGGAGACATTGCAGAACATCAAGGACGGCACCTTGAAAAAGGGCGACGTGCTGGCGGTAGCCCAGGTGGCGGGCATCCAGGCGGCCAAGCACAACTGGGAGCTGATCCCCATGTGCCACCCCCTGCCCCTGACAGGTATCGACATCACCTTCGCCCTGTCCGATTCCCCTTGCATGGTGGAGATCCAGGCCGCCGTCACCTGCACCGGCGTTACCGGGGTGGAGATGGAGGCCCTGACAGCCGTGTCCGTGGCGGCGCTGACCATCTATGACATGTGCAAGGCAGTCCAAAAGGACATGCGCATTGAAAACATCCGCCTGCTGTCCAAGTCCGGCGGCAAGAGCGGAGATTACCAGATCAAGGAGTGAGCCTGTTGGCAAACGTGGTATCGGTCAACATCAGCGAGCGGAAGGGGGAGCAGAAGCACCCCGTCCCGGAAATCCAACTAAAGTTCCGCCACGGCATCGTGGGGGACGCCCACGCCGGGGACTGGCACCGGCAGATCTCCCTGCTGGCGGAGGAGAGCGTGGACACCATGCGGGCGAGCTGCCCCATCCCACTGGATCCGGGGGTGTTTGCGGAGAACATCAACACCGAGGGCGTCGACCTGAAACACCTGCCGGTGGGCACCCATCTGCGGATCGGTGAGACGGAGGTGGAGGTGACCCAAATCGGCAAGGAGTGCCACAGCGACTGCGCCATCAAGCAGGCGGTGGGCAGGTGCGTCATGCCCACGGAGGGCATCTTCGCCGTGGTGGTCCGGGAGGGCGTGGTCCGTCCCGGCGATGAGATCGAGATTCTGGAGGCGGAAGCATGAAGCTGATACGGACGGAGGATGCGGTGGGCCATGTGCTGTGCCACGACCTGACCCAGATCATCAAGGACCAGTACAAGGATGCCCGGTTCCGCAAGGGCCATGTGGTGGCGCCGGAGGACATCCCGGTGCTGCTCGGCATGGGCAAGGAGCACCTGTACGTGTGGGAGATGACGCCTGGGATGCTCCACGAGGATGAGGGGGCGGAGCGCCTGCTGGCCCTGTGTGCCAACGAGAATATGGAGCGGAGCGGCGTCAAAGAGGGCAAGATCGAGCTGAAGGCATCCTGCGACGGGCTGTTCCTGGTCCGGTCGGAATCCCTGCGGGCGGTAAACGCCATCGATGAGCTGATGATCGCCACCCGGAAGGGGGGTACAGCCGTCAAAAAAGGCGACAAGCTGGCGGGGATGCGGGTGATCCCCCTGATCATCGCGGAGGAGAAGCTGACAGCCGCCAAAGCGGCCGCCGGAGATACCCCCCTGCTGGAGCTACGGCCCTGGGTGCGAAAAACCGCCGCCATCGTGGCCACCGGCAGCGAGGTGAAGAAGGGATTGATCCAAGACACCTTCACTCCGGTGGTGAAGGACAAATTGAGCGCCTATGGCATCGAGACCATCTCCGTCTCCTATTCCGGCGATGGGGTGGAGAACGTGGCAGGCGCCATCTCCCAAGCCCGGCAGACTGGGGCGGAAGTCATCCTCTGCACCGGGGGTATGAGCGTGGACCCCGACGATAACACCCCCGGCGGGATCAGGCAGAGCGGGGCGAAGATCGTCACCTACGGCGCCCCGGTGCTGCCCGGCGCTATGTTCCTGCTGGGCTACTACGACGACGGCACCCCCGTCATGGGCCTGCCCGGCTGCGTCATGTACGCCGGGGCCACCATCTTCGACTTGGTGCTGCCCTGGGTGGCGGCGGATGTAAGCGTCACCAAGGAGTGGATCGTCTCCCTGGGGGAGGGCGGCCTGTGTCTCGGCTGCCAGCCCTGCCGCTGGCCCATCTGCCCCTTTGGAAAGTAAAAATCAGCCCGCGCCGGAGCGTCCGGCGCAGGTTTTTTCCATTCGTTATCCTCATTTGAATATCACGTTAGTTTGACACCGGACTTGCAAAGCCGGGTTCAACATATTATCATCAAGAAAGGAAGATTTCGCCATGAAAAAGCTTTTCTCCCTCGTTCTGGCCCTGTCCATGGCGCTGGCCCTGACCGCCTGCAGCGGCAGTGCGGACACCGACAGCACCACAGACGACACCACAGAGACCACCGCCGAACCGGTAGAGCTGCACGTCTTTGCCGCGGCCTCCATGCAGGAGTCCCTGGATCAGGTCATCGAGGCCTACAAGGCCGTGGCTCCGGAAGTCGCCGTCGTGGCGACTTATGACTCCTCCGGCACCCTGAAAACCCAGATCCAGGAGGGAGCCGACTGTGATGTGTTCATCTCCGCCGCTCCCAAGCAGATGAACCAGTTGGACGCCGAGGGCGGCGAGGAGAACACCGAGGGCCTGGACCTGGTGAATAGCGCCACCCGCCTGGACCTGCTGGAGAACAAGGTGACCCTGGCCGTTCCCGAGGGCAACCCCAAGGGCATCGAGTCCTTTGACCAGCTGGCGGAGCTGCTGGCCAGCGGCGATGTGTTCCTGGCCATGGGCAACAGCGACGTTCCAGTGGGCCAGTACACCCAGAAGATCTTCACCTACTACGGTCTGAATGAGGAGACCCTGGCCAGTTCCGGCGTGCTGACCTACGGCTCCAACGTGAAGGAGGTCACCACCCAGGTCTCTGAGGGCACCGTGGACTGCGGCGTGATCTACGCCACCGACGCCTTCTCCGCCGGTCTGACCGTGGTGGACGAGGCCACCGCTGAGATGTGCGGCCAGGTGATCTACCCCGCCGCCGTCATGAAAAACAGCGCCAATCCCGATGCTGCCAAGGCCTTCCTGGACTTCCTGTCGACCGATGAGGCCATGGCCTGCTTCGAGGCGGTAGGCTTCAGCCCCATGGTGTGAGTTCAAACAGATTGGAAATAGGCGTTTGATAAAGCTGGATCGTTTAAAATGCTTTCTGACAGCCCTTGATCCCCTCATTCCAAACTCCGGATTTCTTATTTTCCAAAGGAACCTTATGGCCTGGTCCCCTCTTTACAACTCATTGCGGATCGCCGCCATCGTTCCCATTGGGCCTTGGCCCAATGGGAGCCCTTGATTTGATTTTGCTCGGCCAGGCAGAGCCCGGCCTCTCCAAGGTTTTGCTTTGCAAAACGCTTGTACGCCACTTCTGCGGCGGCCCGCCTCTGGCGGGTCGGGATGGCAGACGCCCCCTTTCCCCAGGAGGTTTTTTGAAATGGACTGGTACCCTCTCTACAACTCATTGCGGATCGCCGCCATCTCCACGGTGGCGGTATTCTTCCTGGGGATCCTGGCGGCGTACTACATCGCCAAGCTGCCCCGGCTGGTGAAGGGCGTGCTGGATGTGGTGCTGACCCTGCCCCTGGTGCTGCCGCCCACCGTGGTGGGCTGGCTGCTGCTGGTGCTGCTGGGGCCCAACCGCCCCATCGGCGCCTGGGTGCAGGCCCACTTCGGCCTGAGGCTGGTGATGACCTGGTGGTCCGCTGTCTTTGCCACGGTGGTGGTGGCCTTCCCCCTGATGTACCGCACCGCCCGGGGGGCCTTTGAGAGCTTCGATCCTACGCTGGCGGAAGCTGCGGCGACCCTGGGCCGGTCCAATATCTGGATCTTCTGGCGGGTGCGGATGCCCGTGTGCCGCCAGGGCATCCTGGCGGGGACTGTGCTGGCCTTTGCCCGGGCTCTGGGGGAGTATGGTGCCACCTCCATGATCGCCGGCTACACCCCCGGCCGCACCGCCACCATCTCCACCACCGTCTATCAGCTCTGGCGGACCGACAATGACACAGAGGCCCTCCGCTGGGTGCTGGTGAACATTGCCATCTCCGCTGTATTCCTGTTGGCAGTGAACCTGCTGGAAGCCCGCCAGAAACGGGCCGGAAAAGGGGGCAGACGGTAATGGCGCTTTCCGTGGACATCCGAAAGGCCCTGGGAAATTTTCATCTGGCGGTCCAGTTTGACGCCGGGGATGAGACGCTGGCCCTGCTGGGGGCCTCGGGGTGCGGCAAGTCTGTGACCCTCAAGTGCATCGCCGGCATTCTGACGCCGGACGAGGGACACATCGAGCTGGACGGTGTTACCCTTTACGACAGCGCCTCCAGAATCAACCTGCCGCCCCAGCGGCGGCAGGTCGGGTACCTGTTCCAGCAGTACGCTCTGTTCCCCAACATGACGGTGCGGCAGAACATCGCCGCAGCCGTGCGGGACAAGGCCCGCCGCCAAACAGAGGTGGCGGAGAAGCTGCGGCAGTTCCGGCTGGAGGCCGTGGCAGACCAGAAGCCGGGGCAGCTCTCCGGCGGGCAGCAGCAGCGGTGCGCCCTGGCCCGAATCCTGGCGTCGGAGCCCACGGCCATCCTGCTGGACGAGCCCTTCTCCGCCCTGGACAGCTACCTGAAATACCAGCTGGAACTGGAGCTGGCAGAGACACTGGGCGGATTCCCGGGCACGGTGCTGTGGGTCTCCCATGACCGGGGGGAGGTGTTCCGGAACTGCCGCCGGGTGTGTGTCATAGACCGGGGCAGATCCCAGCCTGTGACCACCCTGGGGGAGCTGTTCCGCAGCCCCGGCACAGAGGCCGCTGCCCGGCTCTCCGGCTGCAAGAACTATGCCGACGCCCGGCCAAGGGAGGATGCGGTGTTTCTTCCGGACTGGGGACTGACGCTCTCCTGCGGCCGTCCGGTGCCGGAGGGCGTCTGCCGGATCGGCATCCGGGCCCACCATGTTCAGCTGGCCGGTCCCGGGGCGGAAAACGCCTTCTCCTGCACGGCAGTAAAGGTGGTGGAGGACGTGTTTTCCACCATCGTGCTGCTGCGGCCGGAGGGCGCGGCGCCGGAGGCGCCCCTGCTGCGGATGGAGCTGGACAAGGACAACTGGCAGGCGGTGCCGGACAAGGACCGCCTCACCGTCTCCGTTCCGCCGGAGGCCATTCTGCTGCTGGAATCGTGAAGGAGTGATCTACCATGTTCAAAGCCGCTGTCCTGACCGTCAGCGACCGGAGTTTCCGGGGAGAGCGCCCTGACGCGGGCGGGCCTCTGGTTGTGGAAATTCTGAAAAACGCCGGGTACACGGTGACGGAGACCGCCATTGTCCCGGACGAGAAGGGCCGGATCGAGGCTGCCCTGCGGCAGTGGTGCGACCGGGAGCCGGTGGATCTCATCGTCACCACCGGAGGCACCGGCTTCGCCCCCCGGGATGTGACGCCGGAGGCCACCCTCGCCGTGTGTGACCGGCTGACCCCCGGCATTCCGGAGGCCATGCGCTACGCCTCCATGCAGGTGACGAACCGGGCCATGCTGTCCCGGGCCGCGGCGGGCATCCGGAAGGGGACGCTCATCGTGAATCTCCCCGGCTCTCCCAAGGCGGCCAGGGAAAACCTGAAGGCCGTCCTCCCCGCGCTCGCCCACGGGCTGGAGATGCTCTCCGGACGGCCCGCCGACTGCGCCGGGCTGACGGACTGACCTGCTTTTCAAACAAACGCCGGCCTCTATATGAGGCCGGCGTTTTGCCATTCAGTCTGTGGAGGGTCGGGACGCTCTCCCCTGTTTCTCCAATTCCTCCCGCACCAGATCCGCCAGGGTGAAGCGGTCTACATATTCGTTCACGGCCGCATACAGGCCCGTCCAGAAGTCCAGGGTCGGGCAGACGCCGCACCGCTCGCAGGCGTTCTCCTCCGTCTCCAGGCAGGCCACCGGGGCTAGATTTCCCTCTGTCAGCCGGAGGATACTGCCCAGGGTATACTCCTCCGGCGCTTTCGTCAGACGATATCCCCCCAGGGCGCCCCGCCCGCTGCGGAGGAATCCCGCCTTTCCCAGCAGACCCGCGATCTGCTCCAGATACTTCATGGAAATGCCCTGCCGGGCGGCCACATCCTTCAAGGAGACGAACTCCTCCCCGCCGTGGACCGCCACATCGATCATCAGGCGCAGGGCGTACCGCCCCTTGGTCGAAATCTTCACGAAACCGCCTCCTTTTCTGTCCCATCTATTTTGCCACAGGCGCTTCCGGAATGCAAGAGACCGCCTGGATTTTCCCCGCCCCGCCGGCACCGGAAATTGACAACCGTCCGCTTTTCCCGTACAATAAAAACAACTTTTGAGCGTTATGGAGAGGAGTACCGATCATGGATTACGCAAAGGAATCCCTGCGCCTGCATTCCGAGTGGAGGGGCAAGCTGGAGGTGACGCCCCGGGCCCAGGTGGACAGCAAGGAGGCGCTGTCCCTGGCCTACACCCCCGGCGTGGCCCAGCCCTGCCTGGAGATCCAGAAGGACATCAGCAAGAGCTACGAGCTGACCCGCCGGTGGAACACCGTGGCGGTGGTCACCGACGGCTCCGCCGTCCTGGGGCTGGGAGACATCGGCCCGGAGGCGGGGATGCCCGTCATGGAGGGCAAATGCGTCCTGTTCAAGGCCTTCGGCGGCGTGGACGCCATTCCCCTGTGCGTCCGCAGCCACGACGTGGACGAGATCGTGAACACCGTGGCCCTGCTGGCCGGGTCCTTCGGCGGCGTGAATCTGGAGGATATCGCCGCCCCCCGGTGCTTTGAGATTGAGCGGAAGCTGAAGGAGCGGTGCGACATCCCCATCTTCCACGACGATCAGCACGGCACCGCCGTCATCACCCTGGCGGGGCTCACCAACGCCCTGAAAGTGGTGGGCAAGCGGCTGGAGGATGTCCGAATCGTTATCAACGGTGCCGGCGCCGCCGCCGTCTCCATCACGAAGCTGCTGCTCTCCGCCGGGGCAGGGGACGTGACCCTCTGTGACCGGAAGGGCGCCATCTACGCCGGCCGCAGCGACGGCATGAACTGGATCAAGGAGGAGATGGCCCAGGTGACGAATCCGGAGAAGCGGACCGGCTCCCTGGCGGACGTGCTGGCGGGGGCTGATGTGTTCATCGGCGTGTCCGCCCCCGGCGCCGTGACCAAGGAGATGGTGCAGACCATGAACGCTGGAGCCGTCATCTTCGCCTGCGCCAACCCCACGCCGGAGATCTTCCCCGACGACGCCAAGGCCGGCGGTGCGGCGGTGGTGGCCACCGGCCGCAGCGACTATCCCAACCAGATCAACAACGTGCTGGCCTTCCCCGGCATCTTCCGGGGCGCCCTCGATGCCCGGGCCAGCGACATCAACGACGCCATGAAGATCGCCGCCGCCCATGCCTTGGCGGAGCTGGTAGGAGACGACCTCTCTGCCGACTATATCATCCCCGCCGCCTTCGATCCACGGGTACGGGACGCGGTGGCCTCCGCTGTGGAGCAGGCCGCCCGCGCCTCCGGCGTGGCCAGAGTCTGAGTCCTCCGCTGCTGTTCACGTATGCAGAAGGCCCCGGCTGTCCTTTTGGACAGCCGGGGCCTTTTTCGTCAGGTTCAAATGTCCACGCTGGGGACCGCTTTCACCTCTCCGTCGTGGGGGCCCTCCCGGAACCAGCGGACGATCTCATCCAGCGCCTCCTCCCGGACAAAGTCGCCGCCGTGCTGAAAGATCTCCGCCATCCGGCGCTCCTGGTCCGTGGCGGCCTCTCCCCGGGCCTGCACCTGACGGACAACGGAGCCGGCCATGGGCTTCATCATCATGCGATAGAAAAAGCCCAGCTTCTCCGGCGCGTAGCCGCCCTGGAGATAGAACAGACGCCCGCCGCTGTCGCTGTATCCCCCGTTGATCCGAGCCTCGGTCCAGAGGTCGCCGTTCCCCTGAGGCGAGACCCCTACAATGGCTGCCCCCCGGATGGTATAGCGGTCCATGGCGCTCTGGAGACCCTTCACCGTGCCGGCCATCAGCCAGCCCATGTAGAAGATCTCCTCGCCCCGCCGCAAGCTCTTTCCGGCCTCCTTCAGGCTGTATGCCGGCACGCCGGTCCTTTCCGCCAGCATCTGGGCATACCGCTGGGTGTGCCCGGTCTGGGATGTGTAGACGATGGCTTTCATCGCTTCCCCTCCTTGTGGAACGGCGGTGGGCCGCCGGACTCATGGCTTTATTATATACGCATTCCGCCCCGGAGGCAAGGACCTGTTCCGCCGCCGGGGATTTTCAGGTCTATCCCGGCCGCGGCTCTCATAAGGTGTACCATCACGACCGAGAGGTGGACAACATGACGACTCAGACCCGCAACGAGGTGCTGCTGGAGGGGATTGCTCTGGAGGCGCCTGCACTCTCCCATGAAAACCACGGCACCCGGTTTTATCGCTTTCCCCTGCAGGTGCCCCGGCTCTCCGGCACTCCGGACACGCTGCCGGTGCTGGTGCCGGAGGCCCTGCTGACTGCGGTGCGGCTGGAGGACCCGCTCCGGGTCCGGGGGCAGCTGCGGTCCTTCAACAACCGCTCCGGCGTTGGGAATCGGCTGGTGCTGACGGTGTATGCCCAAGCCATGGAACCCGGGTCCGGAGAGCCCTGCAACCGCATTCTGCTCTCCGGCGCCCTGTGCAAGCCCCCCATCTTCCGCCGCACCCCTCTGGGCCGCAGCATCTGCGACCTGATGCTGGCGGTGAGCCGCCGGTACGGCCGGGCGGACTATCTGCCGGTGATTGCCTGGGGACAGCTGGCGGTCCAGGCGGCCCGGCTCCAGGTGGGGGACACGCTCAGCCTGGAAGGCCGGGTCCAGAGCCGGACCTACCGCAAGGTCCTGGAGGACGGCACCGCCCAGGAACGGGTGGCCTACGAGGTCTCCGCCATGCACCTGCTGGAGCCGGAGGCGGCAGAGTAAGCCACCCGCCGGGCCGCCGCAGCGACGATCATGGCCCCGCAGGCCGCGCCCAGCAGCACCCAGCCCTCGCCCCCGGCCAGCTGCTCCAACAGGACCCCGTAGAGAGCCTGCCCCGCCGGCTGGGCGCATAGGGAGACGGTCAGCAGCAGAGATACCACCTTCCCCACCAGCGTGGCCGGCGTCTGAGCCTGAATGTGGGCCAGCATGGTCACGGTGAACAGCGCGGCGCAGGCCATCAGGACGAAGCCCGCAGCCGTCAGCACAGCAAAGGCCGCGACAGCCCCCACGCCTGCCAGCAGGCAGAGCCCCATGGGGATGAGGCAGACCCCGCAGGCCAGCAGCGTCAGCCAGGACCGGCGGACTGTCAGCCGGGGACCCAGCAGTCCCGCTGTCAGGCCCCCAGCCAGGCTCCCTGCCGCCATGGCGGTCTGGTTGAGGCCGTACCAGGTGTCCCCCAGCCCCAGGGTCTGTTTGATGAGCACCGGCATACTCACCACCAGCAGCGCGCTCAGCAGCAGGTTGAAGGCGCTGACCAGGGCGATGTACTTCAGGATCTCCGGCCGTTCCTGCCAGAGGAAAGTCCCGCTCTCCGCCAGATCCGCTCTGGCGGTCTGCCAGACGCTGGCTCCAGTGTGTCTTGGCGTATGGGGGATATGGATGAACAGTTCCATCACCGCCGAAGCAAAGAAGCAGGCGGAGGCCCCCGCCAGGACCGGTGTCACGCCGAAGGCGCCGTAAACCAGGCTCCCCAGCAGCGGTCCCAGCAGGCTGGACAGGGCGCTGACCTGGTTGATGACGGCGTTACCGTCCACCAGCCGGTCCGGCGGGCACAGCAGGGGCATGCTGGCCTGCACCGCCGGCTGGTATGCCCCGGAGATACCATACAGTAGCATCATGGCCGCCACCAGCACCGGCACCAGAGGCAGATGCCCCAAGGCCAGCGCCGTCAGGGCCACCAGGGCGCAGGTGAAGAAGTCCAGCACCACCATGATCCGCTGCTTATGGAGACGGTCCGCCACCACGCCGCCCAGGGGCGTCAGCACCACCATGGGCACGAACGCCGCGGCGGAGCACAGGCCGAACAGGCTCCGGGAACCGGTGACGTCCAGCAGATACAGCGGCAGGACGAACCGCAGCACGGCGTTACCCAGCAGGGAGATGATCTGTCCAATCACCACCAAGGTGAAGTCCCGGTGAAACAGCTTTTCCCGCATCTCAATTCCTCCTCCCGTTCTCTCCTGCCAGCAGGGCCAGACCCAGCAGCCACAGACAGGCGGCCAGGTCCTGGGGCAGGAGCCGATCAGTTTGTCTCATACGCTCCTCCTTTTCATACATTTGGTTGGTATGTATTTATGTAAAAAAGAAGCTGCCCTGTTGGGCAGTTTCTTCTGTTGTTTACAGCCGTTCCTGGGACAGGCGGCAAAATCGCTCCCACTGATTCAACAGCTCCTGATCCAGCAGGTCCAGGCCCATGCTCCGCAGCATCTGGTCGTATAGCTCCATGCGGCGGCGGGTCTTCTCCGGCGTGGCAGGGTAGATCATGGGATTCAGCCACACGTTTGACAGGAGAAGCAGCAGCTCCCCCAGTTCCTCCGGGTAGTCCGTCCGGATGGAGCCGTCCGCCACCGCCTCCCGCAGGACGGGCTCCATGTAGTTGGGCAGGACCTCCCCGATCATGCTCTCCAGCAGGATGCTCATCAGCTTGGGGTTCTTCAGCATATTGGGTGCCAGCACGAACAGGTCCGTCTGGTCCGAGTTCTCCAGGGATGCCCGGAACATCTTCTGCAGCTTCTCCGCTCCGGTCAGGCCGGGATCGTCCCGGACCGTCCGCATCCAGGCCTCCGTCTGCTCTCCCATCCGGTCCGCGATGGCAAGGAGGATCTCCTCCTTGCCCTTGAAGTGGTGGTAGATGGCCCCCTTGGTCAGTCCTCCCAGATTGTCAATGATGTCCTGAAGGGTGGTGTGCTCATATCCCTTTTCCATAAACAGCTTCGCGGAGACCGCCAGGATCTTTTCCACCGTCTCCTCCGGGTGCTTGTTTCGGGCCATACCGGTCCTCCCTTGTATACATACCATCAGTATGTTTTGTTTATACCATGTCTAACGTCCCCTGTCAAGGCCGTTTTCCGAAAAAGCACTGAAGCTTCGGTCCAGGCGGAGCTTCATTTGGTGCAGAAGCCGAAGGTCCCCCGCATGTCGAACAAAAACGCCAGAAAGCTTTTGGGATAGTCGATGAACTCCCCCCGGTCCACCATGTCCAGGATTTCCGGCAGCTCCGCCCAACGGGCCCGGGCCACCTCCTCCTTTTGGAGCGTCAGCTCCTCCAGGCCAAGGTCCCGCTCCACCAGGAAGAAGTCATCAAAGCCGCCGTCGAAGTTCACGGTGCAGGAGGGCCGCACTCCCGTCAGGTCCAGGGCCACGCCCAGCTCCTCCCGGAACTCCCGCTCCGCCGCCTGGCGGCTGGTCTCTCCGGCATCCACGCCGCCGGCGGCAGACACATCCCATGCCTCCGGCCAGACGGCCTTTTCCCGAGACCGCTGCTGGATCAGCAGGCGGCCCCGGCTGTCGAACACGCAGATATGGACCACCACCCGGTATTCCCCCTCCCCCTTGGGGGCGTAACGCTCCGCCGTCCGGCCCAGAGGGAGCCGGTTCTCGTCGTACAAATCCACCATTTCCATTGCAAAGTGCCTCCCTGCCGCCCGTTGCGGTCTTGTTTTCCACTCTTTATCTTGACCGCCCCGCTCCCCGCTGTCAAGAGGATTCTTCCGTGTTTCCCGGAAGATGTGGCAAATCCCTCTTTACAGCGGCCGGAAAACCCGGTATGATGGCGCCATGACTTCATATTCAGGAGGATGTCCCCATGGGCTTTTCCATTGAGACCAGCGTATCCGCCGTCACTGTCTTTCTGCAGGGCGCGCTGAGCTTCTTCTCCCCCTGCGTGCTGCCGCTGGTGCCGCTGTACGTCAGCTATCTGGCCGGCGGCGCCGCTGTGGTGGGCGAGGACGGCGTCCGCCGCTATCCCCGGGGAAAGATCTTCCTCAACACCCTCTTTTTCGTGGTGGGCATCAGCTTCGCCTTCTTCCTGCTGGGGCTGGGCCTCACCGCCCTGGGGGAGTTCTTCCACAACTACCAAGTGTGGTTCGCCCGGGCCAGCGGCGTCATCATCCTGCTGTTCGGCCTGTACCAGCTGGGGCTGGGCAAGCGGACCATGCTGCTGGAGCAGGAACACCGCCTCCCCTTCCAGCTGAACAAACTGGCTATGAACCCGGCGGTGGCCCTGGTGATGGGCTTCACCTTCAGCTTCGCCTGGACGCCCTGCGTGGGCCCCACCCTCAGCAGCGTCCTGCTGATGGCCTCCTCCGCGGAGTCCTCCGCTGCGGGATTTCTTCTGATCGGCGTGTACACCCTGGGCTTCGTACTGCCCTTCCTGGCAGTGGGACTCTTCACCGGCACGGTGCTGGATTTCTTCAAGTCCCACCAGAATGTGGTGCGCTACACGGTGAAGATCGGCGCGGTGCTGCTGATCGTCATGGGCATCCTGACCCTCACCGGCGCCACCGGCGGCATCTCCGCAGATCTGGCTGCCGGCTCCGGCACGGTGCAGGAAGAGCCCGCCGGGAACAGCGGCGAAGAGGCGGCCCCCTCCGGCGATTCTCAGGAGGAGCACAGCGGGGCGGACAGCCAGGAGATCCCCGTGGTCCCCGCTCCGGACTTCACCCTGACGGACCAGTACGGCCAGTCCCACACCCTCTCGGACTACCAGGGGAAGACGGTGTTTCTGAACTTCTGGGCTACTTGGTGCGGCCCCTGCAAGATGGAGATGCCGGACATCCAGGCCCTGTATGAGGACTGGGACGAGAACGCCGGGGAGCTGGTGGTGCTGGGCGTGGCCGGGCCCAATATCGGCCAGGAGGGCAGCGCCGAAGACATCACCGCCTTCCTGGAGGAAAACGGCTACACCTATCCCGTGGTGATGGACGAGACGGGCACGCTCTTCTACCAGTACGGCATCAGCGCCTATCCCACCACATTCATGATCGACACGGAGGGCAACGTCTTCGGCTACGTCCAGGGCGCCGTCAGCCGGGAGGTCATGGACGACATCGTGGAGCAGACCAGGACCGGGCAGCGCAGATGATCCATCCAGGCCGCCGGGGCCGCACATTCGCGGTTCCGGCGGCTTTTTCCCGTGCTGCGGAGAGCGCTTGCAAAAAAGTTGTAAACCTGCGGCAATTTGTGTTAGAATCAAATTCGTACCGCGGCCCGCTCCGGCGGCGCGGCACCCCGATAGATAGAAAGAGAAGGGGGACGCCTATGGCGCATAACGATTCTTTTGATGAACCGCGATTTGAAGCCCTCTACCGGAAGCTGTATCCGGACCTGCTCCGCTGTGCGGAGATCGCCCTGCGGACTGGCGGAAGCTGGTACGTCTCCGTCGCCGGGCGTGCGGAAGAGGTGGTGCAGGAGCTGTTCGCCTTCGCTTGGGAGCATCAGGCAGATCTTTGGAGCAGCGCCTCGCCCACGGGATGGCTGTACCGGGTCCTGCGCTATAAGGTCCTAGAGCTCCTGAAAGAGGACCGCTTCTGGCGGAAGCACCTGATCCGGGCCGCCGGTGAGATGCCCGCTTCTCCAGAGGATGATTTCCAGCAGCGGGCGGAGATCACCAGCATCCTCACGCCGGAGGAGTACGAGATCCTGCGGAAGCTCTATCTGGAGAAGTACACCTACGAGGAGCTGGCGCGGGAGATGGGGTTGAAGAAGTCCGCCCTGGCCATGCGGGTCAAGCGTTAAAAGGAGCGGTTCGTCAAACAGTGGAACCGGCACTAAAAGTTTTTTCGCCGCCCCTGTGAACAAGCGGGGCCGAAACGGTCATTATAGATACAGAGGAGGTTCCCGGAGATGCCATCAGATCGAAATACGGCGTATCCTTTCCTGGAACAAATGCGCACCGAAGAGCTGGAGGCTCTGCTCCAGCAGGAATTCACGGCTGCGGACGGCGGTGAGCCGGACGTGGACTACATCATGGCGATTATGGAGGTGATGAAGCAGCGGGATGCGAATCCCCCGGCGGCGGAGGCCGACGTGGACGCCGCATGGCGGGATTTCAAGGAAAATTATCAAGGACAGGCTTCTGCCTATGAGACTGAGGTCCTCCCGGAACGTGACTCATCCCATCTTGACCAAATCACCTCCCCTTCCCCCAAAAAGAAAAGCCGCCGGATTCTGCGGGCAGCCGTCATCACGGCCGCGTGCATTGTGATTCTGTGCGGCGCTGCCTCCGCCTTTGGGTTCGACATCCTCCAGGCGTTCGCGGACTGGACCGCGGAGACCTTTGGATTTGTGACGCCGGGGCAGGAGGAAGCGGAAGTGCCGCAGGATCCTTACCTGGAGTTGCGACTTGCAGTAGCCGAGGAAACGGATTTGCCGGTCGTGCCGAATTGGGCGCCTAATGATACTAAGTTAGTAGGCGCTGTTAGTATGATAAAACGAACTGATGGCAACCGGATCCAAGCGGTATACTCTGTAAATGGGGAACGTTTTACAGTAAGAATCCAAATCTACGATTCTGTCCCGGATGTCTATACGGGAATATATCAAAAAGATAGTAGTGAGGAGATTGTTGAATACAAAGTTTCTGATATAACTCATTATTTAATGAATAATAATGGTCACCTTTTGGCCACTTGGGTAAATGAAAATATTGAATGTTTCATCCAAGGAAACTTGTCAAAAAGCGACTTAGAAAAAATCATAAATTCTATTTATGAGGAGTAATTTTAAATGAAGTACAAGTCTCTTCGTCTTTTGTCCTCTCTTTTTGCCATTGCCTTGCTTTTCAGTATGATTCCTATGGCGCATGCTTCATCCACAAGAGCCAGTGACTATTTTGCTTATACAGATGTATGGGCAACCCCATTGGGTGGTGGCAGAGTTGCTGTCGAATTTGATATTAATGCCACTGATATTATGCAAGAACTCGGAGCTGAAAAAATTTATATTTGGGAACAACAATCTGATGGTTCTTATGAGAATGTAAAAACATATAGCTCAGGTTTGATTGACAAAAACACTGCTGACGCATATCGGATGATTACATATTATGGAACTTCCGGTGTTAAATACTATGCGACTGTTGTTCTTTATGCCAAAGATAGTTCCGGTAGCGAAAAACTTTATAGCAATACTAGGGTCGTAACCGCCTAAACCGAAAACAAACCGGGGGAAGCAATGCTTCCCCCGATTCTTTTTTATTCTTTTTTACACCGTCGGATATTCGCCGTCCCACAGCACCTTGCGGAACTTCATGGGATCTGTGTTGCCCTCCGTGGAGAACAGCAGCACCTGGCTGAACCGGTCCAGGCCGATGGCCTCCCGCAGGTCCTGGTACTCGTCCGTCTCCATCAGGGCCGCGATCAGGCCCATGCCCACCGCGCCGGATTCGCCGGAGATCACCGTGGGGTCGCCCTTCACCGGCACGCCCAGCATCCGCATGCCCCGGGCGCTGACCCAGTCCGGGCAGGAGACGAAGGCGGAGACATGGTTGCGCAGAATGTCCCAGGAGAGGATGTTGGGCTCTCCGCAGGCCAGGCCCGCCATGATGGTCTTGAGATCGCCTTCCACGATCCTCGGCTGTCCATCCCCTGCCAGGGCGCCCTGGTACAGGCAGTCCGCCGCCCGGGCCTCCATCACCACGAAGGTGGGGGGATCGTTGGGGAACAGGTTGGTGAAATATCCGATCACCGCTCCGGCCAAACTACCCACACCGGCCTGCACGAACACGTGAGTGGGGCGGTTGATCCCCACCTGCCGCAGCTGCTCCGCCGCCTCGTTGGCCATGGTGCCGTAGCCCTGCATGATCCAGGCGGGGATCTCCTCGTACCCCTCCCAGGCGGTGTCCTGCACCACCACGCCGTGCTTGGTCTCGGCGGCCTCCGCCGCGGCCATGCGGACGCAGTCGTCGTAGTTGACTTCCTCGATGGTGACCTGGGCGCCCTCCTTGGCGATATTCTCATACCGGGCCTGGCTGGAGCCCTTGGGCATGTGGACCACTGCCTTCTGGCCCAGCTTGTGAGCCGCCCAGGCCACGCCCCGGCCGTGGTTGCCGTCCGTGGCGGTGAAGAAGGTGGCGTGGCCGAACTCCTGGCGGAATGCCTCGCTGGTCAGGTAGTCGTAGGTCATCTCGCTGACGTCCCTGCCCATCTCCTTGGCGATGTACCGGGCCATGGCGAAGGAGCCGCCCAGCACCTTGAAGGCGTTGAGGCCGAAGCGGAAGGACTCATCCTTCACGAACAGGCCGCCCAGGCCCAGGTACTTGGCCATGCCGTCCAGCCGGGCCAGAGGCGTGATGGAATACTGGGGAAAGCTGCTGTGGAAGAATCGAGCCTTGGCCACGTTCCCCAGGGACATGATGGAAAGCTGCCGGTCGTCGCTCTTGGGCATCCGATTGGCGACCCATTTGATCGAATCTCTCATAATCCTCACCATACAAAATTTTTTAGTTTCACAAATTTTTTGTTAGATTTCATATTCATCATACCATAGTTCCCCCGGTTGTCAAGGGGTTTTCCGGATTCCACGGCATTTTTTCACAGCCGAAAATTCCCCCCTTGACAAATACCCCCTAGGGGTATATAGTAGGTCTCAGAAAGAATACCCCCGGAGGGTATCTCTCCGGCAGATTGGAGGTTCCTATGCGAGAAGAAAAATACGACATCTCCGGGATGCACTGCGCCGCGTGCAGCGCGTCCGTGGAGCGGGTCACCCGGAAGCTGCCCGGCGTGGCGCGCAGCGAGGTGAATCTCACCACCGGTATCATGACCATTGCATACGATGAAAGTCAATGCACCCAGGAGCAGATCGTGGCCAAGGTGGAGAAGGCAGGCTTCGGCGCCGCCCTGCACCTGGAGCACCCGGCCCCCGCCACGGTCCAGAATGCTGAGGATGCAGAGACCGCCGCCCTGAAGCGGCGGAAGATCGAGCTGATCGCGGCGGCGGTGTTCTCCGCGGTGCTGCTGTATGTGTCCATGGGGCAGATGCTGCCCTTCGGGCTGCCAGCTCTGCCCCTGCCGGACCTCTTCTCCATGCACACCCATCCCATGAATTTCGCGGTGCTGCAGCTGATCCTGGCCGTGCCGGTGCTGTACTGCGGCCGGAACTTCTTCCAAGGGGGCCTCAAGTCCCTCTTCCACGGCAACCCCAACATGGACTCCCTGGTGGCCATCGGCTCCGGCTGCTCCTTTGCGTACAGCCTGGTGATGACCTTTCTGATCTCCGACGATCCCAGCTACGTCCACAATCTCTATTATGAGTCCGCCGCCGTGGTGCTGACTCTGGTGTCCCTGGGCAAGTTCCTAGAGAGCCGGAATATGCAGAAGACCAAAGGCGCCATCACCGCCCTGATGCAGCTGTCCCCGGATACCGCCATCCTGGCGGACACGGGCCGGGAGGTGCCCACCAGCCAACTGAAGGTGGGCGACGTGGTGCTGGTGAAGCCCGGCGCCCGGGTCCCGGCGGACGGCACCGTCACCCAGGGCGAGAGCAGCGTCAATGAGGCCATGCTCACCGGCGAGAGCCTGCCGGTGGAGAAGGCCGTGGGCAGCGAGGTCATCGGCGGCAGCGTCAATGAGAACGGCGTGCTGTACGTCCAGGTGACCCGTACCGGCGACGACTCCACCCTCTCCCGCATCATCCGGTTCGTGGAGGACGCCCAGGGCCGGAAAGCCCCGATCTCCAAGACCGCCGACAAAGTGGCCGGTGTGTTCGTGCCGGTGGTCATGGGCATCGCGCTGCTGGCCGCCGTCATCTGGGCCATCGCCGGGCAGCCCTTCTCCTTTGTGCTGCGGGTGTTCACATCGGTGCTGGTCATCGCCTGCCCCTGTGCCCTGGGGTTGGCAACTCCCACCGCCATCATGGTAGGCACGGGCCTGGGGGCCAAGCATGGTATCCTGATCCGCTCCGGCGAGATTCTGGAGATCACCCACAGCGTGGACACGGTGGTGCTGGACAAGACCGGCACCGTCACCGAGGGCACCCCCGCCGTGACGGAGGTCCTACCCCATCGGTGTGAGGCATCCGACCTGCTGTCCGCCGCGGCGGCGGTGGAGGCGGTGTCCGCCCATCCCCTGGCAACCGCCATCACCGCCTACGCCCAAGAGCATGGCTACGGCGGCACCGCCCGGCCGGAGAGCTTTGAGAACCTGTCTGGCCGGGGCCTGAAGGCCGTGCTGGGCGGCGAGACCGTTCTGGCCGGCAACCGCCGATTGCTGGAGGAGCACGGCGTGGACGTCTCCTCTCTGGCATCTGATGCGGAGCGCCTCTCCGCCCAGGGCCAGACCCCCATGTACTTCGCCAAGGGCGGCACCCTGCTGGGCCTGATCTCTGTGGCCGATCCGGTGAAAGAGACCAGCGCCGCCGCCATCCAGAAAATGCGCGGGCAGGGCATCCGGACCGTGCTGCTGACCGGCGACAACCGGGCGGCGGCGGAGCACATCGGTTCCCTGGTGGGTGTGGACGAAGTCATCGCCGAGGTGCTGCCAGAGGAGAAGGCCGGCGTGGTGGAGCGGCTCCAGTCTCAGGGCCGCAAGGTGATGATGGTGGGCGACGGCATCAACGACGCCCCGGCCCTCACCGCCGCCACCGTGGGCTGCGCCATCGGCAGCGGCAGCGACATCGCCATCGAGTCCGCGGACATTGTGCTGATGCGCTCGGACCTGCAGGATGTGCCCCGGGCCATCCAGCTCTCCCGGCTGACCCTGCGGGACATCAAGCAGAATCTCTTCTGGGCCTTCTGCTACAACACCATCGGTATCCCCATCGCGGCGGGCCTGCTGTTCGCCTTCGGCGGCCCTCTGCTGTCCCCCATGTTCGCGGGGGCGGCCATGAGCCTCAGCTCCGTCTGCGTGGTAGGCAACGCATTGCGGCTGGGCCGGGCCAAACTGTGATTTGACGGGAAACGGGAAAAAGGAGTATTCTATATGGAAGATCAGACTTTGCAGGCAGTCCCCGCCGCCGAGGCACCGGCGGAGGAGACAGCGGCAGGCTGTCCCTGCCGCCACAAGCACCGGGAGGCCCCGGAGTACGACTCCCTGATCCGGCGGCTGAACCGGATCGAAGGCCAGGTCCGAGGCGTCCGGGGCATGGTGGAAAAAGAGTGCTACTGCACGGACATCCTCACCCAGGTCTCCGCCATCCAGTCGGCGCTGAACGCCTTTTCCCGGGAGCTGCTCAGCAACCATATTCACTCCTGCGTGGTGCAGGACATCCAAAACGGACATCTGGAGGTCGTGGACGACCTTCTGGTCACCATTCAAAAACTGATGAAATGAAAAGGAGCACTCAATATGACTACGATTTCTGTCCCCGATATGATGTGTGAGAACTGCGTCAAGCGCATCACCAACGCCCTCACCGCCGCGGAGCTGAAGTTCTCCGTTTCTCTGGACACCAAGACTGTCACCATCGACGGCTGCGACAACTGCGTCAAGACAGCCGTCAGCGAGCTGGAGGATCTGGGCTTCACGCCGGAGGTCCGCTGAATCCCTTGAAAACAGAGGGGGTTCCCCAACAGGTCCCGCGTCTGAACAGACAGGCGCGGGGTCTGTTTTTTTGCGTCGGTTTTATGTCACCAATTTGTTACTTTTTTTATTTTTTCTCCAGACTTTTGCACAGCTCGACCGCGTTGTTTTTCTGCAAAGTGGGAGACATAACACCGTAACCCCCACAAAAACTTGACAAAAGTGGGAAGCCGGTGTATACTAGCCCCAGTTTTCCAATCGGTAACAAAAGTTACAAGTTGTTTTCATTCAGGAAAACACCGAGGTATAGACCTTCCAAAACCAGGGAAGACTGGCATGGAAGACCTTTTCTGAGGAGGTATCTGATTTTGAACACACATGCTTTTGAGAAAAAGCTGCACAGCCTCAAGGCCCGGTTCGGTCTGCAGCTCTTTGTGCTGGCCGCCGTTGTCTGCACCAGCTGGATCGTCACCGATCACGCAAACGCCGTGTATATTCTCACCGGTCCGGAGGACGCCGCCATCGTGCTGAACGAGGAGGAAGTCCGGGAGGGCGAGATGTCCTCTCAGCTGGTGTACCTCTCCAGCGGCCAGAGTGGCTATGACATGTCCCTGACCGCCGGACAGGAGGTCACGGTCACGCACGACGGCAGCACCGTCACCGCCAAGGCCCGCAGCGAGACTGTGGCAGAGCTGCTGGAACGGCTCCACATCACCCCCAGTCCCCTGGAGATGGTAGCCGTGGATCTGGACGAGGACAGTGCCGAGCTGACCATTGCCTCCGAGCTGACCTATTACGACCAAGTGGAGGAGCCCGCCACCTACGAGACAGTGCGGGTGGCCAATCCCTCCCTGCCCAAGGGCACGGAGAAGGTGGTCCAGGAGGGCGCCGACGGCGTCCGCACCTCCATCTACGAGGTGGTCTGGTCCGGCGGCGAGGAGATCTCCCGCCAGTTCGTGGATGAGCTGGAGAGCACCGCCGTGAATGAAGTCGTGGAGTACGGCACCGCCGTCGCCTCCACCAGGGCGGGCGTCGCCAGCGTCTCTAAAAACGCCGACGGCAGCGGCATCCTGACCCTGACAGACGGCACCACTCTGAACTTCTCCGGCGTGAAGTCCATGACCGCCACCGCTTACACCGCGGGCCACGGCGGCGCTGACTACACCACCGCCACCGGCACTCTGGTCAAGGTGGGTACCGTGGCTGTGGACAAGAACGTTATCCCCCTGGGCACTAAGATGTATATCGTGGCGGCCGACGGCTCCGTGGTCTACGGCACCGCCGTGGCGGCGGATACTGGCGTGCGGGGAAATATCGTGGACCTGTACTACGACACCTATCAGCAGTGCATCAACTTCGGACGGCGGACGTGCAATGTCTATATCCTGGAGTGATGAAACTGCCCGCAGAGGCACATTCTGAAAAGAGGTCCCCCGCCAAAAGCGGGGGACCTCTTTTCAATCGCGCTCACAGCCGCTCCAGCAGGGGCGGAAGCTCCGGCAGGGCCCCGATGGTATAATCCGCCGGGATGTCCGGCCGGGGCGGCAGGTACTGGGGATTGTACCAGCAAGACCGCAGGCCGACGTTCCGGGCACCCCGGATGTCGGAGGTCAGGCTGTCCCCCACCATCATGGCCTCCGCCGCATCAAAGTCCGGGATCGCCGCAAAGCAGGCGTGGAAGAAGGCCGGGCTGGGCTTATAGGCCCCCATCTGTTCGGAGATGAAGATGTTTTGGAAATAGCGGGCGATGCCTGCGCTCTCGATCCGGCTGTTCTGGACCTCGGGAGTGCCGTTGGTGGCCAGATACAGCTCATATCTTGTGTGCAGGGCCTCCAGCAGTTCCTGGGCGCCGGGCACGAAGAAGTGGCCCTGGGCCAGTTGTTCCTCATAAAGCTGGCAGACCTCCTGCGGAGCAGCACGGATCCCCAGCTCATCAAACAGCAGCTGGAACCGCCGGACCAACACCTGGGGCCGGGTCAGCTTCCCCTCTTCCAGCAACTCCCACTGTCGGCGGTTCAGGACGTGATAACGGTCCAGAACGGCGTCCGTGGGGTCTACATGAAAGTGCCGCAGGGTCTGGGAGAGCGCCTGCCGCTCCGCCCGGTGGAAGTCCAGAATGGTGTCGTCCAGGTCCAGAAAAATGAATCGCATCTGCATCCCTCCTGGGGATTTTTTGATGCCACCAGTTTACCGGATCAGGCGGTATTTTGCAAGGACCATTCCCTCGCCGGGATGGGGTTGGCAGACCCGCAAAAATTTGATATACTGCTGAAGAAAGGCGGGATCAGGTATGAATCTCTGTGACTACAACACCATCCGGGACCTGCTGGCCCGGCATGGGTTCCATTTCTCCAAATCCATGGGACAGAACTTTTTGATCGATCCGGAGGTGCCCCGCCGGATCGCGGAGGCCTCCGGCGCGGACGCAGGCTGCGGCGTGCTGGAGATCGGCCCGGGCATCGGCCCCCTGACGGCGGAGTTGGCCCAGCGGGCCGGGAAGGTGGTGGCCGTGGAGCTGGACCGGGCCCTGCTGCCGGTGCTGGCGGAGACCATGGCCCCCTATCCGAATGTGGAGGTCGTGCCGGGGGACGTGCTGAAACTGGACCTCACGGCCATCGCGGCAGAGAAGTTCCAGGGCCTCACGCCTATAGTCTGCGCCAACCTGCCCTACAACGTCACCTCTCCCATTCTGGAAAAGCTGGTGGAGTCCCCCTGCTTTACTGCCTTCACGGTGATGATCCAGCGGGAGGTAGCCCGGCGGCTGTGCGCCCCACAGGGCTCCTCTGAGGGCGGCTCCTTCTCCCTGTTCCTCCAGTACTACATGAAGCCGGAGCTGCTGTTCGACGTGCCGCCGGAGAAGTTTCTCCCCGCTCCCAAGGTGACCTCCGCCGTGATCCGCTGCGTCCGGCGGGAGCGGCCCGCCGTGGATGTAGCGGACGAGGGCTTTTTCTTCAAAGTGATGCGGGGCGGCTTCCTGCTGCGGCGCAAGACCCTGGCCAACAGCCTCTCCGCCGCCCTGCCGGGGATTCCCAAGGAATCCATCCAACAGGCCATCGCCGATATGGGCCTGCCTGCCGCCGTCCGGGGGGAACAGCTGACGCTTGAGGACTTCGCGGCCCTCTCCGCCGCGCTGGGGCGGGAGGCGGATGGAGATTGACTTTATCTCCCGCACCGTGTATGATATTGATACGAAAAATGCCCCTCCGCCGCGCCGGCTGGAAGATTATTCAGAAACGAGGTCATTCAAATGGCAACCATTGATCTGAGTAAATATGGTATTACTGGTACCACGGAAATTATCCGCAATCCCTCCTATGAGTTCCTGTTTGAGGAGGAGACCAAGGCCGGCCTGGAGGGCTATGACAGGGGACAGGTCACCGACCTGGGGGCCGTCAACGTCATGACCGGCATCTACACCGGCCGCTCCCCCAAGGACAAGTTCATTGTGATGGACGACACCTCCAGGGATACCGTGTGGTGGACCTCCGACGAGTTCAAAAACGACAACAAGCCCGCCTCTCAGGAGGCTTGGGATGCCTGCAAGAAGCTGGCGCAGGAGCAGCTGTCCAACAAGCGTCTGTTTGTGATGGATGTGTTCTGCGGCGCCAACCACGACTCCCGCATGGCCATCCGCTTCATCATGGAGGTGGCATGGCAGGCCCACTTCGTCAAGAATATGTTCATCCAGCCCACTGCTGAGGAACTGGAGAACTTCGAGCCTGACTTCATCTCCTACAACGCCGCCAAGGCCAAGGTGGAGAACTATCAGGAGCTGGGCCTGAATTCCGAGACCGCCGCCATCTTCAACCTCACCTCCCGGGAGCAGGTCATCCTGAACACCTGGTACGGCGGCGAGATGAAGAAGGGCATGTTCTCCATGATGAACTACTACCTGCCCCTGAAGGGTATGGCCTCCATGCACTGCTCCGCCAACACTGATATGAACGGCGAGAACACCGCCCTGTTCTTCGGCCTGTCCGGCACCGGCAAGACCACCCTGTCCACCGACCCCAAACGCCTGCTCATTGGCGACGACGAGCACGGCTGGGATGACAACGGCGTATTCAACTTTGAGGGCGGCTGCTACGCCAAGGTCATCAACCTGGACAAGGACGCCGAGCCCGACATCTACAACGCCATCAAGCGCAACGCCCTGCTGGAGAACGTGACTGTGGACGAGAACGGCCACTGCGACTTCGCCGACGACTCCGTCACTGAGAACACCCGCGTTTCCTATCCCATCGACCACATTGAGAAGATCGTGCGACCCGTGTCCGCCGGACCCGACGCCAAGAATGTGATCTTCCTGTCCGCCGACGCCTTTGGCGTGCTGCCCCCTGTTTCCATCCTGACCCCGGAGCAGACCCAGTACTACTTCCTGTCCGGCTTCACCTCCAAGCTGGCCGGCACCGAGCGGGGCATCACCGAGCCCACTCCCACCTTCTCCGCCTGCTTCGGCCAGGCCTTCCTGGAGCTGCATCCCACCAAGTATGGCGAGGAGCTGGTAAAGAAGATGCAGAAGTCCGGTGCCAAGGCCTACTTGGTGAACACCGGCTGGAACGGCACCGGCAGGCGCATCTCCATCAAGGATACCCGCGGCATTATCGACGCCATTCTGGACGGCTCTATTCTGACTGCTCCCACCAAGACCATCCCCTACTTCAACTTTGAGGTGCCCACCGCTCTTCCCGGTGTGGACCCCGCCATCCTGGACCCCCGGGACACCTACCCGGACGCCGGCGAGTGGGATACCAAAGCCAAGGATCTGGCCTCTCGCTTTGTGAAGAACTTCTCCAAGTATGCCGCCAACGAGGCGGGCAAGGCTCTGGTAGCTGCCGGCCCCAAGGCAGAGTAAGTAAAAAACGAAAAGCCAGATGAGGGCGCCGCGGAAGCAGCGCCCTGATCTTGTCGAACGAGCTGCCGCTTGTTCCACACAGCCGCAAGGCCGCTCTGCAAATGCAGAGCGGCCTTGTTTTGCCAGTATGACAGGATTTTTACCGAATGTACTCCCCACACTCCGGGCAGTAGTGGGGAATGCCGCCCCGGGGATCCCAGTGTCCGCCGCAGTACGGACACCGGAAGAACAGCAGCGTCTGGAGAACATCCGCCATAACAACCACCGCTCCCGGCCACAGCAGCCATCCAATCTCCAGAAACACGCCGATGAGCATCAGGACGAATCCGGCAATCAGCCCCACCCACAGCAGCGTATAACTCTTCTTGTAGTCCATGGCCGCCCTCCGTTCAGTCCAGGGGCTTCTTGCAATAGGGGCAGGTTTTGGGCAGGGTCCGCTTGGGCAGATCCCGCTTGCAGTGGGGGCAGTGGTAGAAGAAATTCATCTGAAGCGTCCCAACCAGCACACAGATGATGCCCAGCACGCCGATGACGGTTCTGCCGGTGATCCCGCCGATCAGCATCACCAGAATGCCGCCGATGCCCAATATCCGCATCAGCCAATAGCTCGTCTTATAGTTCAAGCCTGTTCACCTTCTTTCCAACCGGGGCTCCGGGGTTTTTCAGGTCCGATCCGGGAATTTTTCGCAGAGCCGGTCCAGTTCGCCGATCAGCGCCTCCATCTCCTTCTGGTCCATGGTGCAGGTGATCTCAGCGGTGTCGTCCCCGTCCATGGTGTTGGGCAGATAGAAGGACACCACCACTTCAAAGGTCCCGTCTCCCAATGCCCGGGCGCCGACGGAGAAGTAAAAGTTCTCCTGAAAGTCACTGACGTACACATCCCGGATTCCAGCCTTCAGCACTTTCAGCCCGGCGCTCATGCTCTGGAGCTCGTGGGTCAGCAGGCAGCTGTTGGAATCCTTCACCACGTCTCCGTCCTCCTTGTTCCAGGTGGCCCGGAGCACCAGCCAGTTCCGGTCGTCACTGGTGGGGTCGCCGCCGTCCGGCGGAAATTCATAGTTCACGATATCCAGCCTCAGGCTGGACTCCTCATTGCGGAAGAGCATCTGGGGTTCTCCTTTTCAGTCGTTGTGATGGGCGGCGTAAAACGCGTCGTAGTCCGCCAGCTGCTTCTGCAGCAGGGCCGGGGTGTCCAGCCCATAGGGACAGCGGGACTTGCAGGCGTTGCAGTGGATGCAGTTTTTGATCTGGTGCATCTTCTCCCGCCACTCGTCGCTCAGATAGGGCTTATAGGGTGCCCGCCGCAGCAGCTGGGCCATCCGGGCCGCCTGGGGGATGTCGATGCCGGCGGCGCAGGGCAGGCAGTAGCCGCAGGAGCGGCAGAAGTCCCCCGACAGCTCCGTCCGGTCGTGGTCGATCACCGCCTGGAGCTCCGGCGTCATGCGGGGATTCCGCTCCGTCAGCTCCAGCCACTGGTCCAGCTCCCACTCATGCTGGATGCCCCAGATGGGCACCACGTCTGGATGCTCCTGCATAAAGGCGTAGCAGGCCTCCGCATTGTTCAGCAGGCCGCCGGAGAGGCCCTTCATGGCGATGAAGCCCATGTCGTGCTCCCGGCACAGCTCCACCAGCTCCAGGTCCTTCTCCGTGGCCAGATAGCAGAAGGGGAACTGCAGCGTCTCAAAATTGCCGGACTCAATGGCCTCGTGGGCCACCTTCAGCCGATGGTTGGTGATGCCGATGTGGCGGATGTAGCCCTTCTGCTTGGCCTCCAGTGCGGCGGCAAAGGGCCCGTCCGGGTCATGGATATCCGGCAGCACCGCCGGATTGTGGAACTGGAACAGGTCGATGTAATCCGTCCGCAGGCTGCGGAGGCTCTGCTCAATGTGGGCCTGGACCGTCTTTTTGTCTCCTCCGCCGCTCTTGGTGGAAATCACCACGTTCTGCCGCACGTCGTGGAGGGCCTCTCCCAGTTTTTCCTCGCTGTCAGTGTACATATTCGCGGTGTCGAAATAGTTGATTCCCGCCTCACAGGCCCGGCGGACCAGCTTCACTGCATCCGCCTTGGAAATCCGCTGGATGGGCAGGGCACCGAACGCCGTCTTGGTCACCAGCAGGCCGGTACGGCCCAGTCTGATTTTCTCCATAATAGTTCCTCCTTCCCGCACAGAGCGGGTCACTCCCCCTGCATTGGATTGTATCACATTTTTCCAGGTTTGCAAACCGCAAATCCTGTGATATGATAGAAGCAGAATATCGCTTCGGAGGGACATGATCTCCCGTCCGGGACCCCGGCACCCCTGTCCTCAGCCTATTGGGGTCTCGCCCGGCAGGTCGGGCCCCGGATGGGTGTCCGGACGGTCCCGGCGGGGGATTGGGACAGAAACAGAGGAGGCGCCCTATGGCACAGAATGAGCTCCATTTGAAAGTGACGCTGCGAATTTACAGCGACGATGACCAGCGCTGCTTCGGCCCCGGCATCGCCACCCTGCTGCAGCGGGTGCGGGAGCACCACTCCCTCCGGGCCGGAGCCGCCTCTATGGAAATGGCCTACTCCAAGGCGTGGCGTATCATCCGCACGGCTGAGACAGTGTTTGGGTGCAAGCTGCTCTCCTCCACCATCGGAGGTGCCCACGGCGGCGGCGCGGTGCTGACGCCGGAGGCGGAGCGCCTTCTGGCGGCCTATGAGGCCTACTGCGCCGATGTGGGCACCTACGCCCAGGGGAAATTCGAGGATGCCTTCCGCTTCTACCGGGATCTGGACCATCGGCCATGACCCGGTGCGGCGTGAGCCGCCGTGCCTGCCCAGGAGTTATCCTCTCTGAACAGGAAAACGGGACCGGAGCCTGTGCGGCTCCGGTCCCTCCGTGTTTTGCGGCGCTTACGTCCGGGGACGGGTGGGATCCTCCTCCGTGGGGCTGGGGATCGGATGCTCCTTGTGGGCCACCATGGCCTGGATCAGCTCCACGGTCCGGCCCAGGCCCAGATAGCTGGAATCGATGCAGAAGTGGTAACTGTCCACACTGCCCCACTTCTTGGAGGAATAGTACTCGTAATAGGACGCCCGGCGCTTGTCGGTCTTGAGGATCAGCTGGCGGGCCTTCTCCGGCGTGAGGTTCTGCCGCTGGGCCACGCGCTGGATACGGACCTCCAGAGGTGCGCTGATAAACAGGCTCAGGTGGTTGGGATAGTCCGCCAGGGCGTAGTCCGCGCACCGGCCGATGATAACGCAGGGCCCTTGGTCCGCGATGTGCCGGATGGTGTTGAAAGTCGCCAGATACACCTGTTGTTCCAGAGAGTCACCCACACCGCTGCCGGGCAGGGCAAACATATAGGAATCCATGGCGATGGAGTACAGGAGGCTCTTGGGCCGCTCGTCGAAGTTTTCAAAAATCTTCTCGCACAGGCCGCTCTTCTTGGCGGCCTCCTGCAGCAGCTCCTTGTCATAGAAGGGAATGCCCAGCTCCTTGGCCACGCGGATGCCGATCTCCTTGCCGCCGCTGCCAAACTGCCGGCCGATGGTGATGATGGTTTTCATAGAGAACCCTCCTCTCCTTGTTGGTTTTATTATACCGCAAGAAGAGGCCGCCGTCAAACAGTACCGGGCGGACCGTCGCCGGAATCGCCCTCATCCGGCGGAAGGGGATGCCAGGGCTCCCGTTTTCCGGAAAAAAAGCGGCGGGCAATAGCATCCTTCACCATCTCCACCAGTGCATACCAGAGGTGTCCTGCCGCGAAGAGAATCACCAGGGCCAGCAGGACGGCACCGACCTGCTCCAGGGAAAGCGACATGGCACGCGCTCCTCACTTCGTGGCGTAACAGGTCTTGAAGAAAGTCTCAAAGGCCTGCTCTTCCGGTCCCTGGTCCACGTAGATGAACAGCTTCTCATCCTCCAGCCACTCGAAGGTGTTGATGGCCAGATAGTGACGCCCATCCGGGTAGATGATGAAGGCGTCCGTGGGGTACTTATTCTGATAGGCCTTTTTGACTGCGGAACGGGGGCAGATTTCCGGATCGCCGCAGCCGGAGAGGTCCGGAACTGTGGGCACGACCACCACCGTGGGGTCCGCCCCCTCCTTCCAGCCCACGATCAGGCTGCCGTAGGTAGTCTTGCTGCCGTGGACCAGGCCGTAGTTGAACCGCTTCGCATCCTCCGTATAGGCGGCCACCAGCTGGTACTGCCCGCCGTCGGGCACCACGCTGTCAAACAGGCGGCGCATCTTCTGCTTGCTGTCCGCGCTTTTGGCCTGGTCAATTTCAGGTCCCTTGAAGAGTTTTCCGAAAATTCCCATGACAATCCCTCTTTAATATCTCAATTTTATATTGACCATTTTATTTTATCTGGTCAATATATGAGATATCATACCAAAAGAAACCGGATTGCGCAACTGGGTAATTATCAGCGCACAAAAAAAGACCGCCCATCAGCGGTCTTTTTTTGCGTTGCGCAGGGAGCCCAGATAGTTCACCAAAAATTTCACGTGCAGCGCCGCCGTCTCCTCCAGGTGCGAAGGAAACAGAAATGGCATGGATTCCGGCGCGGAGTTATAGATCAGGAGGCAGGAGAACACCAGGTTCGCCAGCACCTCAGGGGCGCAGTCCTCCTGCCGGATGTCCAGCAGCGCCATCAGGCGCAGAAAGAAATCCCGCTGCCCGGGCCGGAAATCCTGGAATCGCTCCGGCGTCAGGCGGCTGTGCAGATCCGCCTCCTCCCCCTGGGTCATCACCAGGATGCCGTTTTCCCGGTGGCGGAGGATCGTCCGGAAAAAAGACTCCACGTGCTCCTCCCAGGTCCCCTCCGGCCGGGCCAGCTCCTGTTCCAGCAGCCGGAGCAGACGGCAGCGCTGCTCCTCCATCATCTGGAGGGAAAAATCCTCCAGCGAGTCAAAAAACGTGTAGAAATAGGGCTTGGAAATCCCCACCGCCGCGGCGAGCTCCGCCAAGTGCAGCCCCTTCAGACCCTTGCTTACGGCCATATTCAGCCCCGTGTCCAGCAGAGCCTGCCGCACCCGGGCCCGGTCCTCCTCCGTATAGGTCTTGCGGGCCATGGCATTCCCTCCCCTTTTTCATCTGGTGCCAGTATAACACAATTCCCGGGAAAAGAAAACCGTTCTGCCGCGCATCCCCCAAAAAGCAACCCGGCCGCTGTGCGCGGCCGGGTTGCTTTTGAAGATCTCACGCCTCCGGCATGGGCTTGCCTAGGCGCTTGTACATGGTCTTTTTCACCGCCCGGAGGATATTCTCATACCCGGTGCAGCGGCACAGGTGGCCGGAGAGGAGTTTTCTCAATTCATCGTCCGTGTACTCCTTGCCGCTCTCCAGGATCTCCACTGCCGTCAGGATAAAGCCCGGCGTGCAGAAGCCGCACTGGATGGCCGCCTCGTCCACAAAGGCCTGCTGGATGTCGCTGAGCTCGCCGTTAGGGCCCAGCAGCCCTTCCAGGGTGCGGATGTGCTTGCCCTCCGCCCACACGGCCAGATAAATGCAGGAGTTGTATGCCTCCCCGTCGATCAGGACGTTGCAGGCGCCGCACTCCCCCACCTCGCAGCCCTTCTTCACGGAGGTCATCCGGAAGTCGTTGCGGAGCATGTCCGTCAGGCTGGCCCGCACGTCCACCGTGCGTTCCACGTCCTTGCCGTTCAGATTGAAGTGAACAGTCTGATACTGCATCACATGCTTTTCCATCACAGGTCACCTCCCGCCAGCTTCACCGCTTCGATGAACGCCCGCCGGGCGCTCTCCACCGCGATGTGCATCCGGAAATCCTTGGCCGCCCGCCAGGAGTCCCGGGGATTGATGTCCTCCTTCACCGCCTGGGCAAAGCGATCCGCCAGCTCCAGGCTCACCGGCTGTCCGGCGGCCAGCTCCTCCGCAGCCGCCGCCCGCAGGGGCACCGGCCCCGCCACGCCGAAGGCCACTCTCGCCCGCTCCACGGTCTTTTTGTCGGCGGAAAGGCGGACGTTCACAGAGGTTCCCAGGGTGGCGATGTCCATGGCATTCCGCATGGCATACTTTATATAGTGGCCAAATGTGTCAATATAACTGTCTTTTTCGATCAGGATAGCCGTTTGGATCTCGCCGGGACGGATATCCACCTTGCCTGCCCTGATGTAGAACTCCCGGATGGGCTGGCGGCGGATACCGTCCGGTCCCGTCAGCTCCACAATGGCGTCGTAGGCGTGGAGAGTGGAGGCGGAGTCCGCGGAGGTGACACCGTTACAGGTGTTGCCGCCGATGGTGCCGATGTTGCGGATCTGGGGACCGCCCACCTGGTCCACGGCCTCTCCCAAAACATGGAGGTATTTCTGGATCAGGGGATCCCGGGTAATGAGGGAAAAGCTGGTGAGGGAGCCGATCCGCAGGGTGCCGTCTGCCTCCAGGGTCACGCCCCGGAGTTCATCCAGCCCGTAGATGGAGATCAGCTCCACCCCGGCCCGCTTGCCCTCCCGCATCTGCACCAGCACGTCGGATCCGCCGGCGATGATCTGGGCATCCGGATGGGCCACCCGGAGGGCCACCGCGTCCTGAACGCTCTCCGCCTGATACAGGGCTTTCATATCATACATGAGTGGTTCCCTCCTTTAGTCTTCGATCAGCCCAGCCTCTTTGAATCCGCGGTAGAGGACATGGGGCGTGATAGGGCATGCGTCAAAGGCCACACCTGTGGCGTTCAGGATGGCGTTGCGGATGGCCGGCGCCGGCGAACAGGCCGGGGGCTCGCCCAGGGCCTTGGTGCCGTAGGGAGAGGTGGGCTCCGGGTTTTCCACGAACGCCGCCTGGAGCGTGGGATGGTCCATAAAGGTGGACAGCTTGTAGTCCAGCAGATTGTTGTTCAGGGGCTTTCCGGTCTTCTCGTCGAACTTCAGCTCTTCACTGAGGCCGTAACCGATGGCCATGGACATGCCGCCGTGGACCTGGGCCTCTGCCAGCGCCGGGTTGATGAGGGTGCCGCAGTCGTGGACGTTGACCAGATTCAGCAGCTTCACCTTGCACAGAGGGACGTCCACCTCCACCTCTGCGAAGGAGCAGCCGAAGGAGTAGGCGTTGGACTTGATCTGGGCCGTGGTCTCGGCGGTGATGTGCTGACTGTGCTCCAGGGAGTAGAGGCTCTCCGTTGCCAGCTCGCCCAGAGTCTTGAGGACCCGGCCGTCCTCCTTGCGGATGATCTTGCCGTCCACCAGATCCAGAACAGACACCGGCATCCGGGTCTGCTCGTGGGCGATCTGCAGAATCCGCTCCCGCAATGCTTGAGCCGTCTGCATGATGCTGAAGCCGCCGATGTACGTCTGCCGGGAGGCGTAGGCACCGGTGCCGAAGGGCGTCACGTCCGTGTCCTGGGTGGACACCACATGGACGTCCTCCACCGGGATACCCACCGCGTCCGCCACCATCTGGGAATAGGCGGTGTCGCAGCCCTGTCCAATCTCCGTCTCACCGGTCTGGAACTGGAGGGAACCGTCCTGGTTCAGCACCATCCGGCAGGAGGAGGACTCCAGCGAGATGGGCCACACAGCCGTGTTGTACCAGAACACCGCAAGGCCCACGCCCCGACGGACAGGGCCAGTCTGGTTCTGGTATTCCCGATATTTCCGCTGGTAATCCAGCATCGCCATTCCCTTGTCCATGCACTGGTTGAAGGTGTCGGCGTACAACTCGTTTCTGGAGAAGCCGTCGGTATACCCCACCGGCATCAGATTCTTCCGGCGGAATTCCATAGGCTCCATCCCGATAGCCTGACAGATATCGTCGATGTGGCACTCCCCGGCCCACATGGCCTGGGGGATCCCATAACCACGCATGGCGCCGGCGGCGGGGCGGTTGGTGTAGACCGTCCAGCAGTCGCACTCCAAATTGTCGCAGGGGTAGAGCTGGGGGAAGGCGCCCATGCCCTTGGCCACGATGCTGTGGCCGTGGGAGGCGTAGGCCCCCTGGTTGGACCAGGCCTCAAACTTCCGGGCCACCAGGGTGCCGTCCGGCCGGACGTAGGAGATGATGTGGGTGCGGATGGCGTGGCGGACCCGGTTAGAGACAAAGGTCTCCTCCCGGCTGCACTCCAGATGCACCAGCCGTCCCCCCACCTGGGTGGAGAGCCAGGCGCACAAAGGCTCGTACAGAGCGTCCTGCTTGTTGCCAAAGCCGCCGCCGATGTAGGGCTTGATGATCCGCACCTTGCCCCAGGGCAGACCCAGTGCCTGCCCCACCACCCGGCGGATGATGTGGGGGATCTGGGTGGAGGTGACCACCACCACCCGGCCCGCCTCCTCATAGGCGAAGCAGCCGTGGTTTTCAATGTGGCAGTGCTGGACAGTGGGGGTGTCGTACCAGCCCTCCACCCGGATCAGGCCCGGCTCCTGGATGGCGGTCTGATAGTCGCCTCTGCGGATATCTGTGTGCTTCAGAACATTGCCGGGGCAGTCCTCGTGGATCTGTGGGGCATCCGGCTCCATGGCCTTCTGCACGTCCAGAACGAAGGGCAGCTCCTCATACTCCACCTTCAGCGCCCGGACGGCCTGAGCGGCAGCTATCTCGTTCTCCGCGATGACGGCGGCGATGTCGTCGCCGTAATACCGCACGTGACGGTTCAGCAGCAGCCGGTCCGCCACGTCCTGGTGGGCGGGATCTGTGGACCAGGGGTGTCCCGCTGTGGGGAAGCGGTAATCGGGCACGTTGAAGCAAGTCAGGACCTTCACCACACCGGGAACGGCCTCAGCCTCCGTAGTGTCGATGGACTTCACGTAGCCGTGGGCGATGGTGGCGTGCAGGATCCTGGCCACCAGGGCGCTTTGATCGCACAGGTCCGCCACATACTTGGCGCGGCCCGTGGCTTTTTCATAGGCGTCCACACGGGTGACGCTTTTGCCGACGCTTTTGCTCATCAGGCAAGCCTCCTTTTTTGATCAAAGTTCCGCCGCCCATTGACTGGACACGGCGAAAGCGGATATACTACTGATAAAATGAGGTGATGGATGTGGAAAACAAGCCGAAAATCGGTTGTGTGGTCATGGCCGCCGGCAACGCCCGGCGGTTTGGGGAAAATAAGCTGGCCGCCCAGCTGCGGGGCAGGAGTCTCATCCTCCGGGCGCTGGAAGCCGTCCCGGCCGAGAAGTTTGACAAAGTCGTGGTGGTGACTCAATACCCGGAGGTCATGCGGCTGGCCGGGGAGTTCCACTTCGCCGCCATCCACAATCCCCACCCGGATTACGGCATCAGCCACACCATCGAACTGGGCCTGACGGCTCTGCGGGACTGTGACGGGGTGCTGTTCCAGGTCAGTGACCAGCCGCTGCTGCGGCGTGAGAGCGTGGCAGAGCTGGTGGACCGCTGGCGCACCCGGCCGGAGAAGATCGTGGCTCTGGGCCACGGCGGCGTGCGGGGCAATCCCTGCCTCTTCCCTGCCCGGTTCTTTCCGGAGCTGCTGGAGCTGCGGGAGGACCACGGCGGCAACACCGTTATCCGGCGGCACGAGGCGGATCTCCTCCTTCTGGACGTCCCGGCGGAGGAGCTCCGCGACGTGGATACCGCCCAAGCCCTGGAGGAATTGAAAGCGGAGGAGCAGGTATGAATCCAACCGTCTATGAATTCGATGCGGTGATCCGGAAAGTTCCGGACATCGACGGAGCCTATGTAGAATTCCCCCATGACGTACAGGCGCTATTCGGTAAGGGCCGAGTCAAGGTGGCTGCCACCTTTGACGGCGTCCCCTACGCGGGGAGCCTGGTGCGGATGGGCACTCCCGGCCACATCCTGGGGATGCGCAAGGACATCCGGGCCCAAATCGGGAAGCAGCCCGGAGACACCGTCCATGTGACAGTGCGAGAGCGGGGGTAACGCAGATTCGGACAGGCCGCGGCGGAAGTACCGCCGCGGCGCTTGTTATTTACGGCTGTAAGGCGTGCCCTCCAGGGGCAGACTGGTACGGAACTTGCCGTCGTAGCGGTAGTAGGCGTCCGCAATGGCTGGGGCTGTGGGGATGGAGGTGATCTCGCCGATGCCGATGGCGCCGCAGGCCACGTTCAGTCCCGCTTTTTCCACGATGATGGGGGTGATCTCCGGGATCTGGTTGGCCCGGAACAGGCCCAGCGTGCCGTATTTGGCGGTGGGCCTGCAGTCCGTGAGGGGATACCGCTCCGTCAGGGCAAAGCCCATGCTCATCACCACGCCGCCCTCGATCTGCCCCTCGATGGACAGGGGATTCACGGCCTTGCCCACATCGTGGGCAGCCACCATCTGGCGGATTTTCCCCTCGTCGTCCAGGATGCACACCTGGGTGGCGTAGCCGTAGGCCACGTGGCTGACGGGGTTGGGCACCGGGGCCCCCAGGGGGTCCGTCTTGCCCAGGTATTCGCCATAGAACTCCTGACCGTTCAGGGCGTCCAGGCCGCCGGAGGCCCCCATAGCCTCCTTCAGATCCTGGCAGGCCCGGCGGACCGCCTCGCCGGTGAACAGCGTCTGGCGGGAGCCGGAGGTGGTGCCGGAGTCCGGCGCGCAGTAGGTGTTGGACCGCTCGTAGACGATCCTGTCCCGGGGAATGCCCGTCTGCTCGTAGACCATCTGTGTCAGCACCGTGCCCAGGCCCTGGCCGATGCAGGAGGCACCGGCAAAGATGTGGAGCCTGCCGTCCTCCACCACCAGGCGGCACCGGCCGGTGTCCGGGATGCCCACGCCCACGCCGGCGTTCTTCATGGCGCAAGCCAGGCCCACGTACTGGTTATTCTCCACATAGGGCTTCACCGCCTCCAGCGTCTCCACCAGGCCGGTGGAGTTGTCTACGATCTGGCCGTTGGGCAGCTCCTGTCCCGGGCGAATGGCGTTGCGGTAGCGGATCTCCCAGGGGGTAATGCCCACGATGTCCGCCATCTGGTTTAAGAGGCTCTCGATGCAGAAGCAGGTCTGGGTGACACCGAAGCCCCGGAAGGCCCCGGCGGGAGGGTTGTTGGTATAATAGGCCCAGCCGTCGATCTCAAAATTCTGGTAGTTGTAGGGACCGGCGGCGTGGGTGCAGGCCCGCTCCAACACCGGCCCGCCCAGAGAGGCGTAGGCCCCGGTGTCGGCGATGACCTCGGCGGCCACGCCCTGGATGATGCCGTTCTCGTCGCAGCCGATGGAGAACTCCATCTCCATGGGGTGACGCTTGGGGTGGATCAGAATGCTCTCCGCCCGGGTGAGCTTCACCTTCACCGGGCGCTTGGTCAGGTACGCGATCAGGGCGGCGTGGTGCTGGACCGTCACGTCCTCCTTGCCGCCGAAGCCGCCGCCCACCAGGCAGTTGCGGACCTTCACTTTTTCCGCCGGCAATCCCAGCATCCCCATGGTCTCGTGCTGGGTGTCGTAGGCGCCCTGGTCTGTGGAGAGGATCATGACCCCGTCCCCGTCGGGATAGGCCACGGCGCACTCCGGCTCCAGGAAGGCGTGTTCCGTCCAGGGTGTGGAGAAGTGCTGGGTCAGCACATGCTTCGATTTGGCGATGGCCTCTGCCGGGTTGCCCCGCTGGATGTGCTTGTGGGTCAGCAGGTTCCCGGTCCGGTGGACCAGGGGAGCGTCTGGCAGCATGGCCTCCCGGGGACTGCGGACCATGGGCAGCTCCTCATAGTCCACTTTCACCAGGGCCTTGGCCTGGGCCAGGATCTCCGGTGTCTCCGCCGCCACCAGGCAGATGGCGTCACCCAAGTAATGGGTGATATCCCCCACGGCGATCATGGTGTCCCAGTCTTTCACCAAATGGCCCACCTTGTTCTGCCCGGGGATGTCCTCCGCCGTAAAGACCCCCACCACACCGGGCAGGGCCCTGGCCTCCTCCGTGTGGATGGCCAGCACCCGGGCCCGGGGGTATTGGGACCGGACGGCGCTGCCGTAGATCATGCCGTCCAGATAGATGTCGTCGGGATAGATGCCGGTGCCAGTGACCTTCTCCTCCACGTCCACCCGGGGCACCCGCTGCCCCAGGGACCAATCAGCGGGAGCCGGCGGCACCTCGCCCTTGCGGAACAGCTCGGCGGCCAGCAGAATCGCATCAATGATCTTCACATAGCCGGTGCAGCGGCAGATATTGTTTCGGATGGCGTAGGCCGCCTCCTCCCGGGTGGGATTGGGATTCATATCCAGCAATCCCTTGGCGCTCATCACCATACCGGGGATGCAGAAGCCGCACTGAACCGCCCCCGCCATGCCGAAGGCGTAGGTATAGACCTGCTTTTCAAAATCGGTCAGCCCCTCCACCGTGACGATGGACTTGCCCTCCAGCTTATCGGTCTGGGGGATGCATGCCTTGGTGGGCTTACCGTCGATCAGCACTGTACAGGTGCCGCAGGCGCCCTCGCTGCAGCCGTCTTTTACACTGGTGAGATGCAGGGTATCCCGCAGGTAGCGGAGCAGCTTCTGGTTGTTTTCCACTGTCACGGCCCGGCCGTTCACGGTAAATTTTGCCATGGCAAGTTCCTCCTTGACTGCCGTGCCCAACCCTGGTCCCACGGTCATCGGTGTTCTTTCGGAAAGGTCGACCTTTCCGCTGTCTCTATTATACAATAACTTTCTTGCCGCCGCAACTGAACTTTGTCCGGCACGCTATTTTATCTCGGAAACAACGCCACCAGACGGCAGCTCCCACCCCACGATCAGGGCGCCCTTCCGGACGGTGATCCGGGCCTTGGGCTCGATGATGTGGTTGCTGACGCCCAGGGGGAACTCCGCCGAGAGGGAGGCGTGGGAGAGGGGATACTGCACACCCTTCTCGTCAATGCCGGAGGCCGGTGCACCCAGGCAGAAGACGGAGAGCAGGCCCCACTCCACCGTCTGCTCCACAGTGATGGTCTCATTCTCCACAGCCGTCCACACAAAATTATTGTCATAGAGGTATCCCCTGGCCCCATGGCGGCGCAGATACAGCAGTGTCTGCAGATTGGCCAGGGTGTGGTCCAGCCGCCTGCCGCCGGTGCCGCCGTAAATGTAAAACTCGCCGCAGCCCTGCTCCAGCCCCGTTTTCACAGCCAGCATGGTGTCCGTGTCATCCTTCTCCACCGGCACCCGGCGGACATGGTCAAAGTCCGCAGGCTGATCCATGGAGTCAAAGTCTCCCAGCAGCAGATCCGGGGTGATCCCCGCCTGGCGGCAGGCCAGATACCCGGCATCCGCCGCCAGCACCAGGTCCCCTGTCTGGGGCCGCTCCCGCAGGCCGTAATAGGTGCCTGCGGCAAAAATGAAGCATCGTTTCAATGGGTCCACTCCCCGTCTTGTTCATTGAGATGTCACGCGGCCGCCGTGCCGTGAAATCCAGCGGCTGTCCTTACAGCCATTGTACCATGATTCCGCGCCCATGACAAACAGAACTTCCTGACAGAAGAGCCGCATCCAGGCAGCGCCCGGACACGGCTCCTCCGTTTACTGGATATGCTCCTCACAGAAGTTGTCCAGCACCCGATAGCCCATCTCTTCCGGCTCCGCCACCGGGAAGGTGGCGATGCTGACCGGATCAAAGGCCGGACAGAGCCGCTTTTCCGGCTCGATCCGCAGGGCGGGCGTTCGGCTGGGGGACTTCTTCTGCGGAGCTTGTGCCTGCCGCATACAATCACCCCGGCTCTAGCATTTGTGAAATCTGCGGAATCATGCGGCGGCGTTCCCGGAAAAGCCCGGAAACGCCGCCGCATTCTGGAAACTCTATATTTTAATAATGTATCAGGTCTGCCCCTCCAGCTTTGCAAAGCGGTACAACACCGCTGCCAGCTGCTGCCGGGTGACGGGCTGGGAGAGCATCAGGTTCCCCGCCTCGCTGCCCTGCAAAAGGCCGTTTTCCACGGCCCAGGCCACTGCTTCCTCCGCATACGCGCTGGGGATGTTGTCCATGATTGTTTCCTCCTTGGGCCGCCAGCCGGGCCAGCCGGAGACGGCCACCTCCCGTCCGCTCCGCTGGTCCCATCTGGCTCGTGCGGTCCGGGTGTCCACATGGGTGAAGGTCTGATAGACGCCGATCCCACCGTGTCCGCCCAGATAGTATTCCGCTATCTGCCCCACCAGCAGGGGCGAGGCACCGCTCACCTGAATATCCGCCGCCCTGCCCAGCAGGTGCTGGCTGGCTCTGGCACCACCCACCTTCTGATTGTAAGAAGCGGTGCGGTACCCGCTGTTGACGGTCACCGCCCCGCAGGCGGCAGTGCGGATCCGCTCCAGCAGCTCCACCAGATCCGTGTCGATCTTCACCAGGTCTGCCCCGTCCCGGCAGGCGAACTCCCGCACCCGGAAGTGGGGGGACAGCAGCTTGTCCCCCTCCCGGGCAAGGCTGTATGTCCCCACGCTCATTCCCTGGCCCGCTTTTCCGCCTGCGTGCCAAAGTAAAAAGCGATCACCACGGTGAACACGGTCAAGAACTGCTCCGCGGTCACCCGGCCCGTTCCGGCCATGGCAGCAAATACCGCCGTCAGAATCACCGTCACCAGACTCTTCACCGTCAGCAGGCTGGCTAGGCGCTGTGTCAGCAGCTCCATCTCAGTCCTCCTCCGTCAGCACATCGCCCCGCAGGCGGTATCGCTTTCCGGCCATATAGACATAGGCGGTCTCCTGGCCCATGTCCACGTCCACCGTGCGGCCGTTCACCACATGGACCTTTTCCAGGCTGCCCACACCGTGGTCCAGAATGCCCCAGCCGTTGGCCTCGTCCGGCGTCTCTCCCGCCCGGGTCTCCAGCAGCTCCCGGGCGGAGAAGAGATTGCGGGTGGGGTCCAGGGTGAGCCCGCACCCCAGTTCCTTCAGGGCCTTGTTGGCCTCCTCCAGAGTCTTCTCTCCTCTGGTGTAATCGTACAGCACTTCCTCCAGGGTTTTCATCTTATGTACCATCCTCTCTCCGGGTCCTGCCCGGCTCAAATTTTACTGACGCTGTGGGCCGCCTCGCTGCGGACGAAGCCGATATACGCCGTGCGGGCCGTCTCCGCTGCACGCATGGCCTCCTCCACGTCGCCGTTGGTATGTTGACCCGCCAACTTTTTGGCCGTGGTCAGGGACAACGAACAGGTGGCGTACATCAGATCCATAGCCAGCCTGCTCTCCGTAGCCCGGCGCGCCGCCCGGGCATCTGCCCGCCTGGCACTCTTCCGGGAGCGGTATTCCGCCCCAGCCGCCAGTACGGTAGCCGCCCCGGCGATCAGCGCGCAGAGCACCTCCGTTCCGATCCTGCATCCCTCCTCTCAGATCCAGCGGTAGTGGGGCCGCTCCTCTTGAAACAGCCAGTGCCGCATCCAGTCGAACAGCACGATGGCGGTCCCCGCCAGCACCACCCACAGCAGGGCGTACTTCAGGCACACCTGCCCCCACAGGTTGCCCGGCAGGCGGGAGTAGTCCCAGATGTCCAGCTTCAGCCAGACGTTCAGGATCAGCCCGGCTCCCAGCTCCGCCAAGGTAATGACGCTGCCCCCGATCAGCGCCTGGAGCCACAGGGGCCGCTCCCAGGCCATGTGCTCGTTGGCCAAATCTAGCGGCAGACTCAGCATCGCCGCCAGCAGAAACATGCTCCAGTGGGTGTGCCCCCGCCAGATCAGCTCCACCATGCAGTAGAGATCCCCGCCCATCAGCGACAGGATCAAGGCCTTGTGCCATCTCTTCACGTTCGTGTCCTCCCTGCTCTGAAATTCGCTTGGCTTCAACCGCTATCGTGCCTTTCCGGCGGCTCCGCTATGCATAGCCGGAGCCGTCAACCATATCCTTTATTTCCCGGCCGGCGCGCACGGCGGCGTGCAACGCGGCGGAAATTTCTTTTCCCGCCTTCCTCTCTTCCAGGTTATATGCATCTCTCCCTCCGCTCACCACAAAAAGCGCCGCGGGCAGGAATGCCCGCAGCGCAGAGAAAACGCCCCGGCGCCGTAACCGGCGCCGGGGCATCTGTATTTGATCTGTTCCTTCGGAAATCAGTCCTCCGCCATCTTGCGGTACTTCTGGTACCGGGCCTTGACGTCGGCGATCTCCTTCTGGTACAGGGCGTCCGCCCGCTCGGGGAAGTTGTTCTTCAGAGAGGCGAAGCGGTTCTCGCCCATGAGGAAGTCCATGAGCTTGTCAGTATCGGGCGCGGGAGAGTCCAGCTGGAAGGGGTTCTTGCCCTCGGCGATGCGCCGGGGATCATACCGGTACAGGTGCCAGTAGCCGCACTCCACCGCCTTCTTCATCTCGTCCTGGGTACAGCTCATGCCGGCTTTGATATGCTGCTCCAGGCAGGGGCAGTAGCAGATGACGATGGCGGGGCCGGGATAGGACTCCGCCTCCCGCAGGGCCTTCAGGGTCTGGGCCTGGTCATAACCCATGGCCACCTGGGCCACATACACATAGCCGTAGGTCATCAGGATGGCGCCCAGGTCCTTCTTGGCCACCTGCTTGCCGCCGGCGGCGAACTTGGCCACGGCGGAGGTGGGGGTGGACTTGGAGGACTGGCCGCCGGTGTTGGAGTACACCTCGGTGTCCAGCACCAGCAGGTTCACATCCCGGTTCTGGGCCATGACGTGATCGATGCCGCCGAAGCCGATGTCGTAGGCCCAGCCGTCGCCGCCGATAGCCCAGATGGACTTCTTGGAGAGATACTCACGGTTCTCCAGGATGTAGGACACATCTTCGGTCTGCTCGCACTTCTCCAGGGCGGCGATCAGGGCGTCGGACACGGCGCGGGACTTCTCTCCGTCGTTCCAGTTGTTGATGTAGTCCTCGATCTCCGCAGGGGCGATGCCGGCGTCCTTCATGCTCTCCAGCCGGATCAGCAGCTCCTTGCGGATGGCATCCTGAGCGTGGAAGAAGCCGTAGGCGAACTCGGCGTTGTCCTCAAACAGGGAGTGCTCCCAGGCGGGGCCGCGGCCCTGGCTGTCCTTGCAGTAGGGCAGGATGGGCGCGCCGCCGGAGATGGCGGAGGAGCAACCTGCGGCGTTGCCCGCGTACATCCGGTCGCCCACCATCTGGCTCAGCAGCTTGATGTAGGTGGTCTCGGCGCAGCCGGCGCAGGCGGCGGAGAACTGGAAGTACGGCTTGGCGAACTGCATGTTCTTGACGGTCTTGCTGTTGATCACATCCTTCTTCAGGTACTTGTCGTTCATGGCGACCTCGTCGAAGTTCGCCTGTTCGGACTTCATCTCCTCGAAGGGGGTCATCACCAGGGCGTCCGCCGTCTTGTCGCTCTGATTGGCCGGGCAGGCGGTCAGGCACACGCCGCAGCCCAGGCAGTCATAGGGAGAGACCTGCATCCGGAAGAAGTAGCTGGGGGCGTCCTTGCCCAGGCCCTTGGCGGGCACGGTCTCAAAGGACGCGGGCACCTGGGCCTTCTCCTCCTCGGCCAGCAGCACGGGCCGGATGGCGGCGTGGGGGCAGCACATGGCGCAGCGGTTGCACTGGATGCAGCTCTCCGCGTTCCACTTGGGCACCTTGGTTGCCACGCCCCGCTTGGAGAAAGCGGAGGTCCCGTTTTCCCAGGTACCGTCCAGCACGCCGTGCTTCTGGAACACAGACACAGGCAGCTTGTCGCCCTGCTGCCGGTCCATGGGCAGCACGATGTCACGGACAAAGGCAGAGGCGTTCTTGGGCTCGGCCATGGGAGTGTCAGGCGCGTCCGCCCAGGAGGCGGGGATCTCCACCTTCACAGCGGCGCTGATGCCCAGATCCACGGCCTTGTCGTTCAGATCCACAATCTTCTGGCCGGCCTTCTTGAAATAGGAGTTGTAGTTGTTCTTCTTCATGTCCTCCACGGCCATATCCAGGGGGATGACCTTGGTCAGGGCAAAGAAGGCAGCCTGAAGGATGTTGTTGGTCCGCTTCTCGCCAAGGCCCACCTGCACCGCCAGCTTGGCGGCGTCGATGATGTAGAAGTTGGCGTGCTTCCGGGCCAGGTCCCGCTTCATCTTGCCGGGCAGGCGGGTCTCCAGCTCCTCCGCGCTCCAGGGGCAGTTCAGCAGGAAGATGCCGCCGTCCTTCAGATCCTCGGTGGTGTCGTACTTGTTGACATAGGTGGGGGCATGGACCGCCACAAAGTCCGCGGAGGACACCAGATAGGTGGAGCGGATAGGCTCGTCACCGAAGCGCAGATGGCTCTGGGTCAGGCCGCCGGACTTCATGGAGTCATAGGAGAAATACGCCTGTGCGTACTTGTTGGCCACCAGGCCGATGGTGGAGATGGCGTTCTTGTTGGCGCCCACCGTGCCGTCGCCGCCCAGGCCCCAGATCTTGCAGGAAACCTCGCCGGGATGAGGCAGCTCCACCTCCTTGTAGTCCAGAGAGGTGTGAGTCACGTCGTCGTTGATGCCGATGGTGAAGCTGTTCTTGGGATTCTCCAGCTTCAGATTGTCATACACGGCGATGAACTGGCCCGGGGTGGTGTCCTTGGAGCTGAGACCGTACCGGCCGCCCACCACACGGATGTCGCCGCGGCCCGCCTGATTCAGGGCGGTGACCACGTCCAGATACACGGGCTCGCCCACGGAGCCGGTCTCCTTGGACCGGTCCAACACGGCGATCTTCTTCACCGTGGCGGGGATGGCCGCTGCGAAGTGCTTCACGGAGAAGGGCCGGTACAGGTGGATCTGCACCATGCCCACCTTGCGGCCCTTGGCGTTCAGGTAGTCCACGGTTTCCTTCACGGCCTCGCTGGCGGAGCACATCACCACGATGACCTCCTCCGCGTCAGGCGCGCCGTAGTAGTTGAACAGCTTGTAGTCCCGACCGGTGAGCTTGTTAATCTCGTCCATGTAATGCTGGACCGTGTCAGGGATGGAGGCGGCCTTGACGTTGGCGCCCTCCTTGCACTGGAAGTACACGTCGGGGTTCACGTTGTTGCCCCGGTTGGTGGGGTGCTCCGGGTTCAGGGCGTGGCGGCGGAACTCCTGCAGGGCCTCCTGGTCTACCAGAGGACGTAGGTCCTCATAGTCCAACGCCTCGATCCGCTGCATCTCATGAGAGGTGCGGAAGCCGTCGAAGCAGTGCATGAAGGCGTACTTGCCGCTGATGGCGGACAGGTGGGCCACCGCGCCCAGGTCCATGGCCTCCTGGGGGCAGGAGGACATCAGCATGGCGTAGCCGGTGGTGCGGCAGGTCATGAAGTCGGTGTGATCGCCGAAGATAGAGTGGTGGTTGCTGGTCACCACGCGGGAGGCGATGTGCATGACGCTGGGCAGGAATTGGCCGCCCATGGCGTACATGGCTGGGATCATCAGCATCAAACCCTGGGAGGATGTAAAGGTGGTGGTCAGGGCGCCGGCCTGCAGGGAGCCGTGGCAGGTGCCCGCGGCGCCGGCCTCAGACTGCATCTGGATGACGTCCACCGTGGAGCCGAACAGGTTCTTCCGCCCCTTGGCGGACCACTCGTCCACCTTCTCCGCCATGGGAGAGGACGGGGTGATGGGATAGATCGCCGCGACCTCTGTGAACGCGTATGCCACATGGGCCGCGGCCGTATTGCCGTCCATGACGGCAAATTTCTTTTTCATCGGGATACTCATCTCCTGTTATAAAATGCGCCGCATTTCCCTGCGGCGATCCCGCCCGGCAGATGGGTGGGTGCTTGTGAAAAGCCGCGGCGGCACGATAAGGGGGGATTTGCATATCGTACCGCCGCGGCTGCATGATGGATTCTCTTTACTTCTATGCGCGACGTCCAGCAGAGCTTACACGAAGTTGCACACGCGAGCGATGGCCATCTCGGTATAACCCAGAGACTCGGCCTTGGTCTGCTTGCCGCAGGCCACTTCCTGCGTGAGCTTCAACAGCTCCTGCCCCAGCTCCTCGATGGTCTTGGTACCGTAGATCAGGGGAGAGGCATCCACATCGATGTTGTCAATCATATTGGCGTAGGTCAGCTTGTTGCCGGTGATCTTGATGACGGGGGCCAGGGGATTGCCGGTGGGGGTGCCGCGGCCGGTGGAGAACACCACAATCTGGGCGCCGCCGGCCACCATGGCCGCCACAGAGGAGGGGTCGTTGCCCGGGGTATCCATGATGACCAGGCCCTGCTTGGCCTCCACCTGCTTGGCGTAGTCATAGACCGCCATGACAGGGCTATGGCCGCCCTTGTGGATGCAGCCCAGGGACTTCTCCTCCAGGCAGGTCAGGCCGCCGGCCTTGTTGCCGGGAGAGGGGTTGCCCTCACGGACTTCCTCGCCCACCAGGCGCAGGGAGTCCTCATAGCGGTGGACGATCTCAAAGATGCGGTCGTGAACCTCCTTGTTGATGGCGCGGCGGGCCAGCAGGTGCTCGGCGCCGATGAACTCAGTGGTCTCAGACAGGATGGAGGTGCCGCCCTCCTTGACAATCAGGTCGCTGAGCTGGCCGATCAGGGGGTTGGCCGCCAGGCCGCTGGTGGGGTCAGAGCCGCCGCACTCCGTGCCGATAATCAGCTCGGACATGGGGAACTCCTCCTTCTGCAGCAGGGAGGCCTCCTCCACCATCTCCTTGGCGTAGCGGACGGCCATGTCGATGGCCTTCAGGGTGCCGCCGGCCTCCTGGATGATGACCTGCTTCAGGGGCTTGTTGGTGCGCTCCTGGATGGCCTTCACCACCAGGTCCATCTGGCAGTTCTCGCAGCCCAGGGACACCACCACGGTGCCGTAGACATTGGGGTTGGCGGCATAGCCGGCCATAACGTCCATGGTGAACTGCTGGTCGGGAGCCACCTGGGAGCAGCCCAACTGGTTGTTGAAGGTGACGGAGCCCACCACCTGCTGGGAGATGATACGGGTGGTATCAGAGGCGCAGACACTGGCAGGCAGGATCAGGACCTTGTTGCGGACGCCCACGCGGCCGTCCGGACGCTTGTAACCGTAGAAATTCATACTCGTATCCTCCTTCTCAGCCCTTGCTGTCCAGGTTTTCCCGGTGCTCTTCCAGGTTGTGGCAGTGCACGTGCTCGCCGGCCTTGATGTCCCGGGCCGCCAGGCCGATGTGCTCGCCGTACTTGACGATGGGCTGGCCTTTGGCGATGTCGCAGGCAGCCAGCTTGTGATAGATGGTGATGTCCTCCGCCGCAGTCAGGCGCTTCTCCTCGCCCGCGCACATGTAGGTGACGGTCTCGCCCTTCTTCACGGGCTCGATGGCGACCACCACGTTGTCCACGGGCTCAACGATCATGCCGTTCAACATAATGTAATACTCCTTTCGTTCCTCAACGAATATGTGTAATGGGGATCAGTGCTTCTCAAACAGGGCTTTCTGTGCCTCGTCTTTCGGGAACTTGGGGCAGCCGAACTTCTTGGCCCACCAAGAGGTAATGATGGGGACCAGAATGGCGGTCAGGATGGCAGACGCCGCCACCTGAGAGGTGGCCACATCCGCCCACTGCGCCCAAGAGGGATCCGCCTCGGCGATAACGGCGGGCACTGCCACAGCATTGCCTGCGGTGGTTGCCACAGCCCAGCCGGCATAGCCGGGACGGCGGCTGATGAAGCGGTCGCACAGCACAATGAAGGCGCCGCCGATGAGGCAGGTGACAAGGCCCAGCAGAATGCCCTGCGCGCCGCCCTTGGCGATGTTGGTCAGGTTCATGCCAGCGCCCAGGCAGAAGCCCACAAAGGGCAGCAGGATGGTGCCGGCGGGGGCCAGGAAGTCAGACAGGTCCTTGTCGATGTTGCCCAGGATCATACCCACCAGGATGGGGCCGATAGCAGCCACAAGGGCCATGAAGGGGATATCGGCCAGGCCGCCGATGCCCATAGCGATCATGGTCAGCATGGGGCCGTCGTTGATGGCCAGCAGAGGCATGGCCGCCTGGTCCACGGTGTCACCGTAGGAGTTCATCAGGGCCAGATAGATGGAGCCGTTGGAGTTCGTGACGGCGGAGATGATGGCCAGAGAGCTCAGGCCCAGCACACCGGTGGGGCCGAACACCTTGCCCACCACAATGCCGATGGCGGCGCCGATGACGAACTTGGAGATCAGCAGCACACCGCCCCGCTTGACAACGCCGCCCATGTCCCGGACCCGCAGCGTGGTGCCCAGGCAGAACAGCTGGATACCGATGGCGGTGTTGGCGCCGGCACTGGTGAAGACGGCGGTGGTGAAGGAGCCGATGTTGGTGACCTCCGGAAGGAAGGTATTGATAATCGCGCCGAGCAGCATCGGGACGACCATCATACCTGCGGGGATCTTTTTCAGGAATCGCATGATCATGGTCTTTCTTCCTCCTCAATTTGTTTGCTGGGGGGGCAGAGGGCCTCTCCCCTGGCCATTTGCGAGCATTCCCCGCATGAGCGGCCGATCATGCGGGCCGTCACACCAAAGGGATTTATCTTAAAAAAGCCCCGTTGTCAGGGACTCTGGCCACGGATCCTGTCCCAGCCGCCGGACGGCTCTGGGACCGCACACAGATCTCCGTGCAAGGGGGACACCAAGACAGACTCTTGTCAGCGCGGCGCCCTTTTCTGTTCCTTATGTCGAACTCAGTTCTTATTTTGGAATTTTCGGTCGCATTATATCATGCCGTTCCCAGTTTGTCAATTCTCAGACAAGCCAAAGTTTCGCGTTTCGGCCAGCTTTTCGATCTCCGCCTGGGCAGTCAGGAGACTGCGGCGGACCAGCTCGATCTTCTCTTCCCGGCAGCGGAAGAGCGGTACGGAGATGCTGAGAGCCGCGAACACCGTTCCCTTCCGCCGCAGCGGCGCGGCCCAGCAGGCCAGCTGGTCCGTGGATTCCTCCCGCTCCATAGCCAGTTCCCCGCGCCGGACCGCCTCCAACTGGGCCAGCAGGGTTTCCACATCCGTGATGGTCTGCTCTGTCAGCCGGGGCAGGCCCCCGGCATACAGCGCCCGCACCTCCTCGTTCGTCAGGCCGCTGAGCAGAGCCTTACCGACGGCAGTGGCGTTGGCCGGCAGGCGGGTCCCCACCCAGGAAATCAGCCGGATGGGCTGGGGAGAATCCTCCCGCGCCACATACAGCACCCTGTCTTGGTCCAGAATGCCCATCTGGCATGTCTCCTGGCATTTGGAAGCCACCTCCTTCATCACCTGGGTAATGGGTGCCAGCCCCCGGTCCGCCGAGAAGGCCGCTCCCAGCACCAGCGCCCGGGGACCCATAGTATACCGGCCCGTCCCATCGTCCTGCCGGAGGTAGCGCCGCTCCTCCAGCGTATGTACGATGGGAAACAGGCTGCTCTTCGGGGCATCCAGGGCCTGTGACAATTCTGTCAGCGTCAACCCCTCCTCTGAGCCGGACAGGCTCTCCAGAATATCCAAAACCCGGGCTGTGGCCCGATGCTGTCCCTGTGTCATATCGTGCTCCTTCCACGCCGGCGCTCTCCGCCGCCGATTGATTTCTCCAGGCCGATCATATCAGATGCCGCTTCGTTTGACAAGCGGGCATGCGCCGCCGCCCTGTTTTCCAACCGGCGGGATTTTACCAGATCTTCTCTTGACATTCAGCGCCGTTTTGTTATACTAAAGCCTGTTTTTCGCGCCCCGCCTGTGCGTTTTCAAAATCTCACCCCGCGGGTTTGGAGCCAGCGGTCCCGGGGCCGTATGAAGGAGGACTTTTCTATGAACGCAGCATATCTGACGCCGGCCATCACACTCTTCAACGAGGATGGCACGCTGGACCTGGCCAGCCAGGAGCGTCTGTTCAACAATCTCATCGACCAGGGCGTAGACGGCATCCTGGTGGAGGGCAGCAGCAGCGAGTTTTTCGCCATGCCCATGAACCAGCGCCGGGAGATGGCCAAATTCGCCATCGAGAAGATCGACCACCGGGTGAAGCTGATCATCGGCACCAGCCACATGGTAGCGGACGAGATCATCAGCTTTTCCAACTTCTGCCTGGACGCAGGAGCCGACGCCGTTATGATCCTGCCGCCCTACTACTTCCACTTCGGCCCCTCCGCTCTGCTGCAATACTATGACCGCCTGGCCGAGCAGATTCACGGCGATATCTACATCTACAACTTCCCTGACAACACCGGCTACACGATCCCGCCTGAGACGGTGCTGGCTTTGGCCAAGATGCACCCCAACATCGTGGGCATGAAAGACACCGTTCCCGGCATGGACCACACCCGGGAGCTCATCAAGGTCGTCAAGTCCCAGATCCCCCAGTTCGAGATCTACTCCGGCTTTGACGACAACTTCGCCCACAATGTACTCTCCGGCGGCAACGGCTGCATCGGCGCCCTCAGCAACGTGGTGCCGGAGATCTGCGCCGCCTGGGTCCGCGCCTTCCGGGAGAACGACCTGGCCGGCATCGCCAGAGGCCAGCAGACCATCGACCATCTGATGGACCTGTATGCCATCCGCAGCCCCTTCCTGCCCGTCATCAAGGAGGCCTGCCGCCTGCGGGGCATCGCCGCCACCAGTGCGGGCACCTTCCCCATGCCCAGCGCCACGGTGGAAGATGACGCCAGAATCCTGGAGCTGCTGAACCGGGAGGGCGTGCAGTAATCTGCTCCCCCCCTGAAGCCGCACCGCCCCAGCCGCCGTTTTCAAAACGGCGGCTGGGGCGGTCTCTTTTTTATCAGAGAACTCCTCATGGCAGCTCTATATGGACGGACGTGTGGAACACCGGCTCCACCAGGCCGGGGATCTCCACCGCATCGGTGAAATGGACATCTTCCGTAAATTCCTTCAGCAGGGAGACGATATAAGGATGGGGCCGCTCGTCCGGACGTCCGGCGGCCACGCAGACCACGGCGGCTTTCGGCTGGAGCAGCCGCAGCAGCTTCCGGGTGGTGGAGGACAGGGAGGCATGGTGGGGCACCTTCAGGATGTCGCAGGGGGTGGCGGTCTGCGTCTCCCACATATGGGCGTAGGCGTCGCCCCCCAGAACGATCTCCTTCCCATGGTAGTACAGCCGCTGGCGCAGGCTGGAGACGTTCATGGACTTTCCCCAGTGAATCAGGTCATAGCCGTTCCGCTCCCCCCGGAAGGCGGCGTCGTACACCGCTCTCTGCCGGGGGTACAGGGCGGGCTCGCCGAACAGGATGTCCATGGTGAGGTCGTCCGTCAGCCGGAGACACTCCATCCGGTCCCCCGGCAGCTCCTTGATCCGGCCGATCCGGTCTCCGTACCGCCGCAGGGGGCCGGCGTACAGGTCCATACACCGCAGCACGTTCCGCGCTGCCTTGGGCAGGCCGTTGTCTCCGTCCGGGTCCAGAGGGCCGGAATCGGCGGGGGGCGCATAGGGGGTCAGCAGCTCGCCCACAGTGACGGTCTCCAGCACCCGGCCCAGACCACCGATGTGGTCCCGGTGGAAGTGGGTGACTAGCAGGATATCCAGATGCGCCACACCTTGACTTCGCAGGAAATCCCCGGCAAAGATCCGGCAGGAGCGGGGGTCCTCCACCGGCGGGTGGTCGTCCCGCTCCAGGCTGTCGTGGCCGCAGTCCACCAGCATGGAAAAACGCAGTCGTTCCCCCTCCATCTCCCGGACCAGGATGGAGTCGCCGTTGCCCACGTTGATGAAGTCCAATACCAGCATGTCCAGCCCCCCTGTTCGATTGTTGCTATTACAATATCACAAGGCGCCGCCCCAGGCAATCGAAACCGCAAACGATTGCCGCCAAATTTTTGTCTTAAATTTTGACGTTCTGATAAAAGGGACCCTGCGGCACAACGCCGCAGGGCCGCTTCTTCTCCAGTTCACAGGCTCCGCAAGGCGTCCACCAGGGCGGTCTTTCCCTCCGTCCGGGCGTCCTTCATCTTGATGATCCTGGCGGGGGTTCCGGCCACCACCGCGTTGGGAGGGACGTTCTCCGTCACAACAGCGCCCGCGGCCACCACAGCCCCGGCGCCGATCCGCACCCCCTCGATCACCACGGCGTTGGCGCCCACCAGGACGCCGTCCTCCACCACTACCGGGGTGGCGGAGGCGGGCTCCACCACCCCGGCCAGCACGGCTCCGGCGCCGATGTGGCAGTTGTCTCCCACCGTGGCCCGTCCGCCCAGGACAGCCCCCATGTCGATCATGGTGCGTTTGCCCACCACAGCACCGATATTGAGGATGGCCCCCATCATGATGACGGCACCCTCGCCGATCTCCACCTTCTCCCGAATGATGGCCCCGGGTTCGATCCGGGCCTTGAGATCTTTCAGGTCCAGCAGGGGCACGCCGGAGTTCCGGCGGTCGTTCTCCACCACGCAGTCGGTGATCTTCTCCCGGTTGTCCTCCAGGATGGGCGCCAGCTCGGCCCAGTCCCCAAAGACGATGCGGCTCTTTCCCTCACCGAACACTTCAGCGGGTCCGAAGTCCACCGGAGCCGACAGGTTGACGTAAATCTTTACTGGGGTCTTCTTGGGGGAATCTGCGATATAGTTGATGATTTCCTGTGCATTCAAAGCCATCACGCTCCAAACAAGATTTTTTGCAGGTCATAGACCCCTTTCGGCCGCCCAGGCAGCAGCCGGGCGATGTGCAGGGCCCCGTTCACAAAGATCTGGCGGCTGGCAGCCCGGTGGGTCAGCTCCAGTTCCTCATCCGGCCCAAAGAAATGGACCGTGTGGGTCCCGGCCACGGTGCCGCCCCGGAGTGCGTGGATGCCTACCTCATCCTTCTCCCGGCGGCCGCAGTTCCCCTCCCGGCCATACACCGGCCGCAGGCGGTGCTGGGGATCGACAGCTTCCAGCAGCAGCTTTGCGGTGCCGCTGGGGGCGTCCGCCTTCTGGCTGTGGTGGGTCTCGGTGATCTCGATGTCAAAATCCGGCCCCAGCACCGGGGCGATGACCTGCAGGGCCCGGGCCAGCACCGCCACCCCCAGGGAGTAGTTGGCGCTCCACAGCACCGGGGCCGCAGAGCCCAGGGCAAAGAGACTCCCCTTCTCCGCCTCCGTATACCCAGTGGTTCCAGAGAGGAGTGGCGTCCCCGTCCGGCGGACATAGGAGGCGACCTCCGGCAGAGCCTCCGGGCGGGAAAAATCCATCACCACGTCCGCTACACGCCCCAGTCTGCCCAGCTGGCCCAGATCGTCCCGGCCGAAGACGGCCTCAATCTCATCCCCGGCGGCCGCAGCGGTCTCCCGGATCAGCGTCCCCATTTTGCCCCGGCCGATCAAAATGATCCTCACAGCAGTCCCGCCTCCTCCAGCGTCCGGCGGAGTGTGGCGGCGTTGGCCTCCCCCATCTCGCACAGGGGCAGCCGCATGGGACCCACGTCCAGCCCCATCATATTCATGGCGGCCTTCACCGGGATGGGGTTCACCTCCAGGAACAGGTCGTTCATCAACTGCAGGTACCGCAGGTGGTTCTCCAGGGCCCGGGCATGGTTCCCGTCCAGCCAGTCCGCCACGATCTGGCGGCACATGGCGGGCATCACGTTGGCGTAGACGGAGATGACGCCGCTGCCGCCGATGCTGAGGATGGGCACAGTGATGTCGTCGTTGCCGGAGTACAGGGCGAAATCCGGTCCCACGCAGCGAGCGATCTTCATGGCGTAGGACATATCGCCGCTGGCTTCTTTGATGCCGGCGATGTTGGGGTGCCGGGCCAGCCGTTCCACCACGGAAACCGGGATGGAGCAGCCTGTACGACCCGGCACATTATAGAGGATGCAGGGAATGTCCACCGCGTCCGCCGTCTCGGCGAAGTGGCGGTACATCCCCTCCGCGTTAGCCTTGTTGTAGTAGGGGGAGATCAGCAGCAGGGCATCCGCCCCCATGGACTGGTACAGCCGGCTCTTCTCGATCTGGGTGACAGTGCAGTTGGAGCCGCTGCCCACCATCACCGGCACCCGGCCGTCCACCACCCGGATGGTGTGCTCCACCACAGCGGCATCCTCCTCATGGCTCATCGTGGAGTATTCGCCGGTGGTGCCCAGGGTCAGGATGCCGTCGGTACCGGCGGCGATCTGCCGCTCTAGCAGCTCTGTCAGCATATCGAAGTTGACGCTGCCGTCCTGGCAGAACGGGGTGACCATGGCGACAATGGAACCTTGCAGATGTTCAAATTTCATGTGAGTGTCCTCCGTCTTTCTTTTTGTCCGTTGGTTGAAGCAACAAAAAAGTCGGTAGAGACACGCCCCTACCGACAGCTCTTTCACACCTCTGCACCCATGCAAAAAGCGGAGTTCCCTGTAAGCGGATAGCGCCCCCGCGGAAAATTCCGCGGACAGTCCCGTGGGTATTCCCCACGGACCCACCCCCTGCCCATACCTGACCAGGGAGTTCGGCGGACTTGCCTCCCCCACGATCCTCGCCCGTCGGCTCCCATGGTCTCGTCGCATCCGCGCCTCTATCTCATTTTCTGGTATCATACCATTACATTCTCCCTTTTGGCAAGGGAAAAAACGGAAAAAAGCGCGTCCGGCAGTCCCGTTTCCTTGTCAAAAGGGACGAAAAATCCCGGTTCCTCTGGTCACCCAGCCGTGTCTGTGGTATGATATGATTATTAATGTCATCTCAGAAGGGGAGGTCCTGTCCATGTCCGCCGTCGATTACCGCCGTGCCCTGCACCGCATCCCGGAGCTGGATAACCAGCTGCCGGAGACGGTTCAGCTGGTCCAGCGCATTTTGGCCCCGCTGCCCTGCCGGGTGTTCTCTCCCATCACCGGCAGCGTCTGCGCCTGGTTCGACGCAGGGAAGAGCGATGCCGTGGCATTTCGGGCGGAGCTGGACGCGCTTCCGGTGACGGAGGCCACGGACCTGCCCTACGCCTCTGTCCATCCCGGGCGGATGCATGCCTGCGGCCACGATGCCCACACCGCCATGGTCCTGACCCTGGCGGAGTATGCGGCGGAGCATCTGGCCGAGCTGCCCCGGAACGTGCTCTTCCTCTTCCAGCCGTCGGAGGAGACCACCGGCGGCGCCGGAAAGCTGTGTGAGAGCGGCGTGCTGGATCGCTACCGGGTCCGCCGGATCTTCGGCCTGCACCTGTGGCCCGGCCTGGAGGCCGGGACCATCGCCTCCCGCCCCGGCCCGCTGATGGCACGGTCCAACGAGGTCACCGTCACCGTGGAAGGCCGCAGCGTCCACATGTCCCGGGCGGACGAGGGGCTGGACGCCCTGACGGCGGGCATCTCCTACCTCCAGCGGGCCTATGACATGATGGAACAGCTGCCCCCGGACCAGCCCCGGGTGCTGCGGTTCGGCAAGATGGTCTCCGGCACAGTCCGGAACGCCATCAGCGGCCGCACCGTGCTGGAGGGGAGCCTGCGCACCTACCGGGAGGACACCTTCCGTTTCTGCCGTCAGCAGCTGAAGGACATCGGCCGGTCCGTGGCAGCGGAGACCGGCTGCAGCCTGGACGTCCACCTCAGCGAGGGTTACCCCGCCGTGTGGAACCACGAAGAGCTCTATCAGAAGATCGCCGCCCAGCTGGGCGATAACGCGCCGACCCTCATGGAAAAGCCGGTGCTGGCGGCGGAGGACTTCTCCTTCTACCAGCAGTATGTGCCGGGGCTGTTCTTCTTCCTGGGCACCGGGGATACCCCCCAGCTTCACGCCCCGGACTTCACCTTTGATGACGAGGCCGTTCTGCCCAGGGGCGTGGAATTTTTGAAAAAGCTGCTGATGCTGCCGTGAGGACAGGCAAAATCATACGCAAAAGGCCGCCGGCGGGGATCCCCTCCGGCGGCCCTGCTTTCTCTTTCCGCCCGCGGTCAGTTTGTTGTCTCCGCCTCGTAGCGGACATAGGCCATATAGGTGGTTCCGGTCCCCTCATCCCAGCAGCTCTGATAGACATAGATCTGCCCCGGCCGCTCCGGGTCGGCATAGTAGGGACAAAGCTCCCCGGTGTCCGGCAGCTCCGCCTCTCCAGCGTAGGAGAATCCCTCCGGGCACGCCTCCGGATGGCGGCCCACGCCGCCTGCCTGCACATACACCGTGCCATCCACCGTGACAGTGATCGCCGCTGTCTCCGGCTCAGAATCGTCTGTGCCGTCTGATGCACCGTTCACCGTTCCGCCGGACTCACCGACCTCCGCCGTGTCCTCCGTGGCGGCAGAGGCGCCGCCGCTTCCAGTGGCTCCGTCCCCCATGTTCATCTGTGACAGGAAGAATGTGGAGCCCACGATCATCAGCGCCAGGCAGGCCGCCACCGCGCCGGTCCAGGGGAATTCCCGCTGCTTGCGGTACGAGGCGGGCGGCGGCGCGGCCTCCCGGATGAACGCATCCCGGATATCTCCCACAGCATCCAGCAGCTGTTCCCTTGTCATAGGGTGAATCCCTCCCTCTCCAAGTGTTCCTGCAGGTCCTGCCGCAGGCGGAACAGCGCCGCGGAGACCGTCCCCCGCCGCCTGCCGCTCCAGGCGGCCAGCTCCTCCACGGAGCAGAGATACCAGTACCGCCGGACAAACAGCACCCGCTTCTCCTGGGGCAGGGATTCCAAAAAGCGGTTCAGGCTCTCCGCCAGGGCGGCGGCCTCCACCTCCTGTTCCACGCCGCTGGAGGCGGGCAGGCAGTCCCCCAGCTCCGTCAGCGCCAGTTCCGCCTGTCCCTGCCACCGCTTCTGGGCCCGCAAGGCCCGCCAGCGGTCCAGGGACAGGTTCCGGGTGATCTTCCCCAGGAACGTATCCAGCCTGCCGGGGCGGCTGGGCGGCATGGCCTCCCAGGCCCGCAGCCAGGTGTCTCCCACGCACTCCTCCGCGTCCTCCCGCAGGGCCAGGATGCGGAAGGCGATCTGGTAGCAGTAGCCGCCGTACTTGGCGCTGCTCTCCGCAATGGCCGCCTCGTCCCGCTCCCAGTACAGCTCCACGATCCGGGCATCCTCCAATGCCGTCCCTCCTCTCCACTTCTCTACACGCAGTTTCCGCACAGAGCTTACATGTTGTTTTGATTTTACCATAATCTTTTCGGAATCGGAATGGTGTTCTGACGGGAAACCTTGATTTGTTCACACTTTTCCTGTATCATGGGTTTCAATTCGGCCCATCTGAAAAAGGAGGAATTGGGTTTTTATGCCATTTTCATTTGACTTCGGAGGCTTTGACCCCAGTGCTTTCGGCGGTTTCAGTGGCGGGGACGCCTCCCAGCCCCAGCGTCCCAAGCGGGAGCGGAAGCCCCGCAAGGCCATTGGCAACGCCTTCACGCGGACGCTCATCAATCTGGGCGTGACGCTGCTGTTCGGCCTGGGGTACTTTTACTTCGAGCTGCCCGCCCTGAACTTCCACGCGGAGGAGTTCTATGTCTTCGTGTTCCTGCTGTGCGCGGTGTACTGCGTGTGCGCCGTGCTCACCTCCGGCTTTCAGGGGGAGGGCGTGAAGGGGTACTTCGGCTTTGTGAAAAAGCAGTGCACCATCCCCTTCCTGGTCCTGGTGGCTCTGATCGCCGCCATCATCATCGGCGGCCTTACCTCTTGGGTGGTAATCCGGGCCGGAAGCTACAGCAAGCTGCTTTCCATCAAAGATGGTGATTTTGCTTCCGAGGTGGAGGAGATCTCCTACAATCAGATCCCCATGCTGGACGAAGACTCCGCCGCGCGCCTGGGCAGCCGCAAACTGGGCGAACTGGCAGATATGGTCTCCCAGTTTGAGATCCTGCCCTCCTACACCCAGATCAACTACCAGGGTCGCCCGGTGCGCGTGACTTCCCTGGCCTATGGAGATCTGGTCAAGTGGTTCACCAACCGCTCCGCGGGCCTGCCCGCTTATCTGATTATCGACATGGTGACCCAGGAGGCGGAAGTGGTCCGCCTGGACGAGGGGATGAAATATACCACCGCCGAGCATTTCGGGCGGTATCTGCCCCGCCATCTGCGGTTCCACTATCCCACATATATGTTTGCCGATCCGGTGTTTGAGATCAATGAAGAGGGCGAGCCCTACTGGGTCTGCCCCCGCATGGTGAAGACCATCGGCCTCTTCGGCGGCACGGACATCCAGGGGGCCGTTCTGGTGAACGCCGTTACCGGGGAGAGCCAGTATTATGAGGAGGTCCCCAACTGGGTGGACCACGTCTATGACGCGAATCTGATTATGGAGCAGTACGATTATTACGGAATGTACCACAACGGCTTTATCAACTCCATTTTCGGCCAGCGGGATGTGACGCACACCACAGAAGGCTACAATTATATTGCCATCGGGGATGACGTGTATATGTATACCGGTGTCACCTCTGTGACATCCGACCAGTCCAACATCGGATTCATCCTCTCCAACCAGCGGACCAAGGAGACGCACTTCTATTCTGTCGCCGGCGCCACAGAGGCGTCCGCGCAGGCCAGCGCCATGAGTCAGGTCCAGCAGATGCGTTACGTGGCCACCTTCCCGTTGCTGCTGAACATCGCCGACCAGCCCACCTACTTCATGTCCCTCAAGGGTGAAGACGGTCTGGTGAAGATGTACGCCATGGTGAACGTCCAGCAGTACAACATTGTAGAGACCGGCAGCACCGTAGCGGAGTGCGAGGCCAATTACCGCCGGGCACTGGCCGACAGCGGCCTCATCTCCGACGGGGATGCGGAGGCTGTTCCCTCTGACCAGGAGGAGATCAGCGGTGCCATCGCTGAGATCCGCACCGCTGTGCTGGACGGCAATTCCTACTACTTCCTGCGGCTGGAGGGACAGGACACCTTCTACGCCGTCAACGCCGCGGAGAACCCCCTGGCGGTGATCCTGAATGCCGGGGATCAGGTGACTATCGCCTACACCGCAGGGGAGGGCGGCGGCATTCTCTCCGGCACCTCCGTCGCCCGGGCCGGAGAGACCCCCGTGACCTTCACCCCGGAGGAGGCGCCAGCTGATGCCCCCGCCGAAACGGGCCAGCCGGCAGAAGATGCTGCCTCTTCCAATCAGCCCACCTGAAAATGCAGTCTCCCAGCAGGCCCCGCCGCAGATTGCGGCGGGGCCGCTTTCTTTTCGGTGCCTCCCTTTTTGTGGAAACTGCCGTTGACATCCCTTTTTCATCCGGATATACTGAATTTCATGAACAAAAAGGAGCGTGAAAATCCATGGACCTGACTCTGAACAATGCCGTTATGGGCGTGGAGCTGTCCGGCATCCGGCAGTTCACCTATCTGGTGCGGGATACCCCCGGCGCCTGCGCCCTGACCATCGGCGAGCCGGATCTGAACACCCCCGACGTCATCAAGGAGGCCGCCAAGGCCGCTCTGGACGCCAACGATACCCACTATCCCCCCGGCAACGGCTATCCCTACGCGCTGGAGGCCATCTCCAAATTCGAGGCTGAGGCCCATGGCCTCCACTACGCCCCCAGTGAGGTCATCCTGACGGTGGGCGCCACGGAGGCGCTGTTCGCCTCCTTCTCCACCATCCTGAACCCAGGGGACGAGGTCATCATCCCCACCCCTGCCTTCGGCCTGTATGAGGCGCTGGTCCAGCTACAGGGCGGTGTGCCCGTCTCCCTGCCCACAGAGCACAACCACTTCCAGATCGTGCCGGAGGAACTGAAGGCCGCCATCACCGACAGGACCAAGGCCATCATCCTGACCTCCCCCAACAATCCCACCGGCTGCGTCTACACCAAGGAGACCTTGGACGCCGTCCACGCCATCCTCCGGGACAAGCCCATCTTTGTCCTGTGCGACGATGTGTACCGCACTCTGACCTACTGTGAGGACTACCACAGCTTTGCTGAGTACCAGGACATGCGGGACCGGATCATTGTGGTCCAGAGCTTCTCCAAGCCTTATGCCATGACCGGCTGGCGCCTGGGCTACTGCATGGCGGACGCCAAGCTGATGGACCGGATCCAGGTGTTCCACCAGTACTGTGTCACCTCCGTGCCCTCCTTTGTCCAGCGGGCCTGCGTCACGGCCCTGGAGACGGACACCAGCGATGTGGTGGAGATCTTCCGCAGGCGCCGGGACTACGTCTACCAGCGCCTGGTGGACATGGGCCTGGACGTGGAGAAGCCGGAGGGCGCCTTCTACATGTTTGTGGACATCCGGAAGTTCGGCATGGACTCCAACACCTTCTGCACCCGGATGCTGAAGGAGGGCCTGGTGGGCGTCATCCCCGGCATCCACTTCGGCACCGAGGGGTTCATGCGCCTGAGCTACTGCTACTCCGACGCGGACCTGAAAGAGGGATTGGACCGGATCGAGAAGTTCATCAAGAGCCTGTAAACGCGCAAGAAGAGCCGCGGGATCAAACTCCCGCGGCTCTTTTGATTGGTCAGAGCATCCAAGCCTCTCAGCCGGACTGAGCGCAAATTGCTCACTTCCGTTTCTTTTTCGCGTGGTGCATATTGTACAGGGACACGCAGATGGCGATGACACCGGCCATCAGTCCAACCCATACATTTTGCAGGCCGTGGCCCACAAGCCAGTTATACAGGAACGACAGAGGCGGAAAAGCCCCCAGGATCGTCATAATCACTCCGGCCGCACAGGCCAGTGCCACCACTTTGATTATATACAGAACATTCTTCATCTGAGCCTGCCCCCCCAGTCTGTATCCGTCAGTTCCCTCCTGATTTCTGTATGGTATTATGCGCAGCGGATGTTGGCAAGCGTTCCGCGGATTTTCTCTCCGGCCGTATTTCGCCTCCCCCATACACCCGGAGCACACACAGGATGGGAGATCACGATCCCCCGCCCCTTTCGCCGCCGCACATCACTTCTGCCGATTCGCCAGCTCTTTCCGGATGGCCTTGGTCAGGAGCTCCTGGCCCTCCGGCGTGCGGAGAGTATCCAGCACCGCGGTGCGCAGTGCCTCCTGGAATTTCTTGCTGGTGAGGAACGCGTCGAACATGGTGCCGCCCTCCCCGCCGGAGGACGCCGCCACCGCCGGCTTCACTGCCGCCCGCCTGGGGGCCGGAACCGGGGCGGGCTCGTCCAGAAACGCCCCGTCCATCCAGTCGGACATCTGGGTGGTGTCGTTGGTCTCTCCCCGAAGATAGAAGAGGGACACGCCGAAGTAGGACGCCAGCTTGTTCTGCTGGTCCTGGGTGGGGGTCTGGCGGCCCGTCTCAAACTTTTCAATCGCCGTGCGGGGGAAGCCCAGGGCGGCGGCAAGAGCCGGACGGCTCAGGCCCCTGGCGGTCCGCAGCTCCTCAATGCGCTGTGCCAAAGTTACCATAAAAATCTGCCTCCTTGCTGAATGTCTATTGTATCCGGTCCCCGCCGCTCTGTCAATGCGGCGGGACTTTTCTTTTGGCTGCGGCTGTGATATGATAGCGGTTCAGAGAAGGAGTTGATCCCATGGAGCAGGAGCACAAGCGCCGCCCCCGGTACAAGGGCACCCACCCCCGCACCTTTCAGGAGAAGTACAAAGAGCATGACCCGGAGAAGTACCGCTCCGATGTAGAAAAGATCATCGAGAGCGGCAAGACCCCGGCAGGGATGCACATCCCCATTCTGGTAGACGAGATCCTGGAGGTCCTTCAGATCCAGCCGGGCCAGACCGGCTACGACGCCACGCTGGGCTACGGCGGCCACACCCGCCGGATGCTGGCACAGCTCCAGGGGCAAGGACACCTATATGCCACGGACGTGGACCCCATCGAGATGGAAAAGACCCGCGCCCGGCTGGCATCTGCGGGCTTCGGGCCGGAGCTCCTCACCATCCAGCATCGGAATTTCGCCGACGTGGACCAGGTGGCCCCCGGTGTGCTCTTCGACTTCGTGCTGGCGGATTTAGGCGTCTCCTCCATGCAGATCGACGACCCGGCCCGGGGCTTTACCTTCAAGCAGGACGGTCCCCTGGACCTGCGGCTGGACCCCTCCTCCGGCGTCACCGCGGCGGAGCGGCTGCGGCAGCTGGACCAGGAGGAGCTGGAGAACCTGCTGGTGGAAAATTCCGACGAGCCCTACGCGGACCGCATCGCAAAGGCCGTCATTCAGGTGTTCCGCCGGGGCGGCACTGTGGATACCACCCGCCAGCTGTACGCCCTCATTGAGGGGGCGCTGTCTTTCCTCCCCGCCGGGGAGCGGAAGGAGGCGGTGAAGAAGTCCTGCCAGCGGACCTTCCAGGCATTGCGGATCGACGTGAACAGCGAGTTCGAGGTGCTGTACGCCTTTCTGGAAAAGCTCCCCCATGTGCTGAAGCCCGGCGGGCGGGCGGCCATCCTCACCTTTCACTCCGGGGAGGACCGGCTGGTGAAGCAGGCCTTCCGCCAGCAGTACCGGGAGGGGCTTTACAGCGACATCGCCCAGGAGGTCACCCGTCCCTCCCCTCAGGAGTGCCGCCGGAACCCCCGGGCCCACTCCACCAAGCTGCGCTGGGCTGTCCGGGCGGAGTGAATCCTGATTTTATGGAAAAGGAGTTGACATCCATGCTGCGGGATGAGACGATCCGTCGGGTGATCCAGTTCCGGGACGACCGGGAGTGGCGGCAGTTCCACACCCCCAAGGACCTGGCCATCTCCCTGTCCCTGGAGGCGGCGGAGCTGCTGGAGATATTCCAGTGGAGCGGCGCGGACCTGGAATGCCGGGACAAGCTGGGCCGCATCCGGGAGGAGCTGGCGGATGTGCTGAGCTACTGCGTCCTGATGGCCGATGTGTGCGGCCTGGATCTGGATGAGATCCTGAACGCCAAGGTGGATCAGAACGCCGCCAAGTACCCGGTGGAAAAGGCCCGGGGCAGCGCCGCCAAATACACAGAGCTGACCTAACTGTTCTCCGGATCCCGACCGCTCCGCGCCCTGCCGCACGGGGCGGTTTTTCCGCATCGACAGCTTTTCTCCGGAACGCACAAATTTCCCCGCCGAATTTTGGAAGACACTATGGTAAATGCAACTTTTCATCCCATATCTAGTGTGGTATGATAACAATGCTTACTAGATATATTACAATTGAGATTGATTCTACAAGAGAGGCGGAGAGTCCCATGAAAGTCATGAAGCGGAACGGCACGGAGGTCATCTTCGACATCACGAAGATCATCGCCGCCATCACCAAGGCCAACAACACTATCGAGGAGGACGCCCGGATGACCCCGGTCCAGATCCAGCGGATCGCGGAGTCCGTGGAACTCAGCTGTCAGAAGATGAACCGCTCCCCCTCTGTGGAGGAGATTCAGGACCTGGTGGAGTCCCAGATCATGGCTCACGGGGCCTATGAGGTGGCCAAGAACTACATCACCTACCGCTATGTCCGCTCTCTGGTCCGCAAGAGCAATACCACCGACGAGAAGATCCTCAGCCTCATCGAGTGCTGCAACGAGGAGGCCAAGCAGGAGAACTCCAACAAGAACCCGGTGGTGAACTCCACCCAGCGGGACTACATGGCCGGCGAGGTCTCCCGGGACCTGAGCGAGCGGCTGCTGCTGCCCGCCGACATCGTGGAGGCCCATCGGGAGGGCATCATCCACTTCCATGACTCGGACTACTACGCCCAGCACATGCACAACTGTGACCTGGTGAATCTGGAGGATATGCTTCAGAACGGCACCGTCATCACAGACACCCTGATCGAGCGGCCCCACAGCTTCTCCACCGCCTGCAACATTGCCACTCAGATCATCGCTCAGGTGGCTTCCAACCAGTACGGCGGGCAGTCCATTTCCCTGGCCCATCTGGCCCCCTTCGTGGATGTGAGCCGGAAGAAGATCCGCCGGCTGGTGGAGCAGGAGATGGAGGCCCTGGGCATCCAGCCCACCCGGGAGAAGATCGAGGAGCTGGTGGAGACCCGTCTGCGGGATGAAGTCCGCCGCGGCGTCCAGACCATCCAGTACCAAGTGCTGACCCTGCTGACCACCAATGGCCAGGCCCCCTTCGTGACGGTGTTCATGTACCTGGGTGAGGCCAAGAACGAGCAGGAGAAAAAGGATCTGGCCCTCATCATTGAGGAAACCCTGGAGCAGCGCTACCAGGGCGTGAAGAACGAAAAGGGCGTGTGGATCACTCCCGCCTTCCCCAAGCTGATCTATGTGCTGGAGGAGGATAACGTCCACGAGGATTCCCGCTATTATTACCTGACCAAGCTGGCGGCCAAGTGCACCGCCCGCCGGATGGTGCCCGACTACATCTCTGCCAAGAAAATGCTGGAGCTGAAGGGCGATGTGTATACCTGCATGGGCTGCCGCTCCTTCCTGACGCCGGACCGCTTCACAGATGCCGGCATCGGCAACATCGCAAACGCCGGCAATTATGAGCCTGGCAAGCACAAGTACTACGGCCGCTTCAATCAGGGCGTGGTGACCATCAATCTGCCCGATGTGGCCCTGTCCTCCGGCGGCGACCTGGACAAGTTCTGGAAGATCTTTGACGAGCGGCTGGAGCTGTGCCACCGTGCCCTGATGTGCCGGCACAACCGGCTGAAGGGCACTCTCTCCGACGTGGCCCCGATTCTGTGGCAGTACGGCGCCTGCGCCCGGCTGAAGAAGGGCGAGACCATCGACAAGCTGCTCTACCACGGCTACTCCACCATCTCCCTGGGCTACGCCGGCCTCTACGAGTGCGTGAAGTACATGACCGGCAAGAGCCATACGGACCCCTCCGCCACCCCCTTCGCCCTGCAGGTGATGCAGTACATGAACGACGCCTGCAGGAAGTGGAAGGAGGAGAGCGATATCGATTTCTCCCTCTACGGTACGCCTTTGGAGTCCACCACCTATAAATTTGCCAAGAGCCTGCAGCGCCGCTTCGGCATCATCGAGGGCGTCACTGACAAGAGCTACATCACCAACAGCTACCACGTCCATGTGACAGAAGATATCAACGCTTTCGACAAGCTGAAGTTTGAGGCCCAGTTCCAGGCCCTGTCTCCCGGCGGCGCCATCAGCTACGTGGAGGTGCCGGACATGCAGAACAACCTGGAGGCAGTGCTCCAGGTGATGAAGTTCATCTATGAAAACATCATCTACGCCGAACTGAACACCAAGTCCGACTACTGCCAGGTGTGCGGCTGGGACGGCGAGATCCAGATCGCGGAGGAGAACGGCAAGCTGATCTGGAAGTGCCCCCAGTGCGGCAACACAGACCAGGACAAGATGAATGTGGCCCGCCGGACCTGCGGCTACATCGGAACCCAGTTCTGGAACCAGGGCCGGACTCAGGAGATCCGGGACCGGGTGCTGCACCTGTAAAATATTTCGTTCAAAAGGCTTTGCCTTTTGAACGAAGAGATTGCAGTTTGTGCGCGCACTCGCTTCGCTCGCACACTTACAAACTGAGCGGTGTTTTTCCCGAGGCGCATGTCCCCGGGAAAAACGATCAAACTCAAATGGGCGCCTGCGGGCGCCCATTTTGAAGAATAGCAGGAGGACCGCCATGTACTACGGTGAGATCAAAAACTGCGACATTGCCAATGGCGAGGGAGTGCGGGTTACCCTGTTCGTCTCCGGCTGCACCAATCACTGCAAGAACTGCTTTCAGCCCCAAACCTGGGACTTCTGCTACGGCCAGCCCTTTACCACCGAGACGGAGGATTATTTGCTCTCCCTGCTCTCCCCTGTCTACATCAACGGCCTGACACTGCTGGGGGGCGAGCCCTTTGAACCGGAGAACCAGCGGGCCCTGGTGCCCTTTCTCCGGCGGGTCCGGCAGATGTATCCGGACAAGACCATCTGGGGCTTCTCCGGCTTCACCTATGAGGAGCTTACCTCGGACGGCACTCATCCCCGCTGCGAGGTGACAGACGAGATGCTCTCCCTGTTGGATGTGCTGGTGGACGGCCGCTTCGTAGAGGAGCTGAAGGACCTGACCCTCCGGTTCCGGGGCAGCTCCAACCAGCGGCTCATCGACCTGAACGCCAGCCGTCAGGCCGGTTGCCTCTGTTTCCTGCCGGACCGCCCCCGGGGCGGCCGCTGAACAGCAGCCTCCAACCCGTTTTTTCAGAGGCGCCCCGCCCTTCGGTGTGGGGCGCCTCCTTCTCTTTCGGTGCCTGCCGAATTTTAAAGGAAGACCCGTAGAAATTTTGGCAGATTGCTTCTTGACATTTGCTAGTTTGCTAACTAAAATATAATCCTGTTCAGTTGGAGGAGGTGTTTCCATGCAGCATGAGCGGTACGTCGGGTATGAGATCAAGGCACTGTCCAATCTCCTGCGCAGACGGCTTTGGGGGCCTGCCGACCATCCCCAGAGCATGCTGACGGAGATCGAGGGCGTTTTGATCGGTTATCTCTGCCACAGCCAGGGCCGGGAAATCTATCAAAAGGATCTGGAGCGCGCCCTCTGCATCCGCAGCTCCACCGCCTCCCGGCTGCTGAAGCGGCTGGAGGACGAGGGCCTCGTCCAGCGCTCTATGGGGGTCAGGGACGCCCGGATGAAGCGGATCACGCCCACACTCCGGGCGCAGGCGCTGAATCAGGAGGCAGAGCGGCGGATCGCCGCCACAGAGGCGACGCTGACCAGAGGCATCTCTCAGGAGGAGATTGACCAGTTCCTGGCCATCGCGGAAAAGCTGAAGCAAAATCTCATTTGACCAACCGGGCCCCGCCGGGAAGCGGCTCAATCGCTTCCCCCGGCACAGCAAAGACACAAGGAGGTATTCTATGAAGAAAAAAAGGAGCCTGGCCAGCTGTATTCAGGAGTTCTGGCCAGCCACCATCCTGACGCCCATCTTCGTCATCGGCGAAGTGGCGTTTGACGTGTTGATCCCCCTGATGACCGGCAAGCTGCTGGACGAGGGGGTCAAGGCCGGCAGCATGCACCATATTGCCGCCTACGGCCTCACCGTGGTGGGAATGGCTGTTCTGGCGCTGATCTGCGGCGGACTGTCCGGCCGTTTCGGCGCCAAGGCCTCTACGGGCTTCGCGCGGAATCTGCGGCGGGAGATGTATCGGAATGTCCAGAAGTTCTCCTTTGCCAACATTGACAAGTTCTCCACCAGCGGCATCATCACCCGCCTGACCACAGACGTGACCAACGTCCAGATGGCTTTTATGATGGTCATCCGTATCGCGGTCCGGTCCCCCATCATGTTGATCTGCGCCTGGGTACTCACCCTGCGCATCAACCCCAAGCTGGCACTGATCTTCCTGGTGGTCATCCCGATCCTGGGCATCGGCCTGGCGCTCATCATGACCAGGGCCCACCCCATTTTTGAACGGGTCTTCAAGCGCTATGACCACCTGAACAACGTGGTGCAGGAGAACCTGCTGGGCATCCGGGTGGTGAAGTCCTTTGTTCGGGAGGACCATGAAGTAGAGAAGTTCGGCAAGGTCTCCCAGGAGATCTACATGGACTTCTCCAAGGCGGAGCGCATCCTGGCCTTCAATATGCCTCTGATGCAGATCTGTGTGTATGCCTGCATGATCTCCGTGTCCTGGATCGGCGCCAACCTGATCGTGGGCGGCAGCATGACCACCGGCCAGCTGACCAGTATGTTCAGCTACATCATGATGATGCTGATGAGCCTGATGATGCTCTCCATGGTACTGACTATGATCATCATGGCCCGGGCCTCCGCAGAGCGGATCACAGAGATCCTGAACGAGGAGAGCGATCTGAAGAACGGCTCCCAGCCCATCGAAGAGGTCAAGGACGGCTCCGTGGTGTTTGAGAACGTCAGCTTCTCCTACGCCAAGGACCCCAGCAAGGAGTGCCTGAAGAACGTGAACCTCACGGTGAAGTCCGGTGAGACCGTAGGTATCCTGGGCGGCACCGGCACCTCCAAGACCACCCTGGTCCAGCTGATCCCCCGTCTGTACGACGCCACTGAGGGCCGCGTCCTGGTGGGCGGCGCGGACGTCCGGGACTACGATATGGACGCCCTGCGGGACCAGGTGGCCATGGTGCTGCAGAAGAACGTGCTGTTCTCCGGCACCATCAAGGATAATCTCCGCTGGGGCAAAAAGGACGCCACTGACGAGGAGATGGTCCGGATGTGCCAGCTGGCCCAGGCGGACTCCTTTATCCAGGAGTTCCCCGACAAGTACGACACCTATATCGAGCAGGGCGGCTCCAACGTCTCCGGCGGGCAGAAGCAGCGGCTTTGCATCGCCCGGGCCTTGCTGAAGCACCCCAAGATCCTGATCCTGGACGACTCCACCTCCGCCGTGGACACCAAGACCGACGCCCTGATCCGCAAAGCGTTTCTGGAGGAGATCCCGGATACCACCAAGTTCATCATCGCCCAGCGGGTCTCCTCCATCGAGGACGCCGACAAGATCCTGGTGATGGACGGCGGACAGATCGTGGCCATGGGTACCCACGACGAATTGCTGAAAACCTGTGATATCTACCGCGAGACCTATGAATCCCAAATGAAAGGAGGCAGTGACAATGAGCAGTAAGCAGATCCGCAGCGGCGCCAAGGCGCCCGGCCATCGCCGGCACATTGTCGGCCGCCTGATGGGCTATATCAAACGGGGGTACAAGGCCCGCTTCATCATTGTTCTGGTGTGCATTCTGGTCAGTGCCATCGCCAACGTGGCGGGCTCTCTGTTTCTGGGCAGTCTGATCGACGACTATATCACCCCCCTGCTGGGTGCGGCGGATCCAGACTTTTCCGGCCTGGTGCGGGCCCTGGTGATGATGGGTTGCCTGTTCCTGGTGGGTGCCCTGTGCGCTTACGCCTATAACCGGAACATGATCGTGGTGTCCCAGGGCGTACAGAAAACCATTCGGGACGACCTGTTCGGCCACATGCAGACCCTGCCTATCAAGTATTTTGACACCCACGCCCACGGCGACGTGATGAGCGTCTACACCAACGATGTGGACACCCTGCGGCAGATGTTCGCCCAGAGCATCCCCCAGGTCATCAACTCCTCTATGACCATCCTGGTCACCTTCCTGGGTATGCTGTTCACCAACGCCCTGCTCACGGTTGTGGTCCTGGTGTGCGTCTGCTTCGCCCTGGTGGTGACACGGTTCCTGGCCGGCCGCAGCGGCCGCTATTTCCTCCGCCAGCAGAGCACCCTGGGCGCCCTCAACGGTTATATCGAGGAGATGATCAACGGTCAGAAAGTGGTCAAGGTCTTCTGCCATGAGCAGGAGGCCCAGGACGGCTTTGACCGGGTCAACGACGAAATGTTCCACAGCGCGGACAAAGCCCACACCTACGCCAGCATCCTGATGCCTATCATGGTGAACATCGGCAATGTCCAGTACGTGATCGTGGCTATGGTGGGCGGCGCTCTGGCCCTCAGCGGGGTGGACACCACCATCACCCTGGGCGTTATTGCCAGCTTCCTGCAGCTGTCCAAGAGCTTTTCCAACCCCATCAACCAGATCTCCCAGCAGTTCAACTCCATCATCATGGCCCTGGCCGGCGCGGAGCGGATCTTTGCCCTGATGGACGAGGAGTCGGAGGAGGACCACGGCACTGTGACGCTGGTAAACGTGTCCTATGACAAAGAGGGCCACCAACTGGAGGAGTCCGAGAAGCGCACCAACCTCTGGGCCTGGAGGGTCCCCCACAGCACTGACATGGTGATGGTCCCTGTGCGGGAAGAGGCGGACGGCTCCTTCACGGAGCTGAAGGCCCCAGAGGCTGGAAAAGACGAGGCCTGGGCCTGGAAATACCAGGAGCACGGCAAGGCCTTCTACCGCCCCATCCTGGGCCCGGTCCGGAATGTCGAGAGCGAGGACTACTACCTCATCAAGCTCTCCGGCGACGTGCGGTTCGACCATGTGGACTTCGCCTATGAGGAGGGCAAGACCATCCTCCACGACATCAGCCTCTTTGCCAAGCCCGGCCAGAAGCTGGCCTTCGTGGGTGCCACCGGCGCCGGCAAGACCACCATCACCAACCTGATCAACCGGTTCTACGACATTGCCGACGGCAAGATCCGTTACGACGGCATCTCCATCAACAACATCCGCAAGCCGGACCTGCGGCGCAGCCTGGGCATCGTGCTGCAGGACACCAACCTCTTCACCGGCACCGTCCGGGAGAACATCCGTTACGGCAATCTGGATGCCACGGATGAAGAGGTGGAGGCGGCCGCCGCCCTGGCCAATGCCGACGACTTCATCCGCCGCCTGCCCCAGGGGTACGACACCATGCTCACCGGCAACGGCGCCAATCTGTCCCAAGGCCAGCGGCAGCTGCTGGCCATTGCCCGGGCAGCCGTGGCAGACCCGCCGGTGATGATCCTGGATGAGGCCACCAGCTCTATCGACACCCGGACGGAGGCCATCGTTCAGCAGGGCATGGACTCCCTGATGTATGGCCGGACGGTGTTCGTCATCGCCCACCGGCTCTCCACCGTCCGCAACTCCAACGCCATCATGGTGCTGGACCACGGCCGGATCGTGGAGCGGGGCGACCACGACGATCTGATCCGCCAGCACGGACTGTACTATCAGCTGTACACCGGTGCCTTCGAGCTGGAATAAGCGAACATCAAAGCCACCGGAGCAAATGCTCCGGTGGCTTTTTTTCTGTTCAGCGCCCCGCTCACGATTCCAGCATCTCCCCCACCAGCGCCTGGAAGGCCCGGCCCAGCTCCTTGGAATCCGCTCCTTCCAATGCCTCCGCCCGGGCCATGATCCGCCGCAGGGTGTCCAGGTCCTGCTGCAGGAACAGCTCGCAGAGATACCGCTTCATCCTGCCGTTGTTGTACCGCTCCAGCGCCACCGTCAGCAGGTCCGCCTTTTCCTCATACTCCGCCAGCCAGGCGGGCAGGCCCTCCGCCGCCACGGCCTGGCAGGTCCGCTCCTTCACGCGGCCCGTATCCAGGTCCCGGAAATCCCCCATCTTCCCCAGCTTCGGGCAGGGGAAGTCCCCGCACTGTCCGCAGTGGTCCAGTCCCTTTTCCCGGACGCAGCGGTGGACCTTGCAGGGCACGGTGTAGTATCCGTCGCAGGAGCAGCCGGGACACCGGCTGCTTCCCTCTGTCCGGCAGCGGGTACAGAGGGCGCAGGGCATCCCGCAGTATCCGTAGGCATAGCGGCTCATAGGTCCTCCTTCCCTTCCGGACCGGGAATCTCCGTCCCGTCCATCTCCCGGTCGATCAGCGCCAAGGCGATCCGGAACGCCCGGATGCGCCGTACCGTCAGCGTGTGGGGCGACGTGCCCGGTCGCAGCTTCTCCAGCGCCTTCTCACACTTGCGCAGGGTGGAGTCGATGGATCGCCGGGCCTCCGCCAGCTCTTCCCGTGTGTATCTCATCGCTTGCTCTCCGCAAAGTCCCATGCCTCCCGCAGCCAGCCCATCAGCTCTTCGTCGATCTGGTCCGCCTCTGTCACCAAGACATGGTGGGTCCAGCGGCCGGGATACGGCTCCGAGGCCGCCACCACCCGGGGCGAGTCCAGCCGGTACGGCAGTCCAACGGTCACCATCAGGCACATCTTCGGCCAGTCCTTCCGCCGCCGCACCGGCAGAGATGCCGCAGCGAACAGATGCCGGCCGTAAAAGCTGATCTGGCTTTTCTGCACCTTGACGGTTCCCTCCGGAAACGCCCCGTCCATCCGCCGGAACAGCGCTTCATACAGCGCCAGCTCCGCCGGATGGCCGTCGAAGAACATCCCCGCATCTGCTGTGCAGTGCTCTGGTACGCGCATAGTGATCCGCCTCTCCTCTTCCGGCCTCTTAATCTCCATCAGCGCCGGTTACAGGTCGTTGACCACCCGTTCCGGACGCTTGCCGTCCATCAGCTTTTCCAGATCCGCAAACACCATCCGCGCGGCCTCTCGGAACGCCGCATGGCTGATCCCGCCCTGGTGAGGGCAGAGGATCAGCCGGTCCGGGCACTCCGCCGCCAGCCGCACCAGCGGGTGCTCCGCCGTCACAGGCTCCGGATCATAGGCGTCCAGCGCCGCCCCCGCCAGACGGCCGGAGCGGATAGCCTCGCACAGGGCCGCATCGTCGATCACCGCGCCCCGAGCGGTGTTCACCAGATAGCTCCCCGGCCGCATCCGGCCGAAGAACGCCCGGTCCAGCAGGTGGGTGCTCTCCGGCGTGGCGGGCAGATGGAGGCTGATGATGTCACAGGTCTCCGCCAGCTCGTACAGGGGCAGATACCGGGCGCCGCACGCCTCCTCCACAGCCGGATCCTGCCGGTGCCGGGCGTAGTAAAACACCTCGCTGCCGTTGGCCCGCAGCCGCTGCGCCGTAGCCTGGCCGATGGCGCCGAAGCCCACCAGCCCCACCCGGCAGGTGGACAGATCTTCCGGCACATGGGCTGCCAGCTCGTTCACCGCCTCATGCTGCTGCCCGGCCCGCACCATCCGGTCTCCCCACAGCGTCCGGTGCAGCAGCATGCTCATCAGCGTCACCGCCAGCTCCGCCACGGGGCCTGCGTTGCACCCGGCGCAGTTGCACACATAGATGCCCCGCTCCCGGGCCGCCGCCAGGTCAATCCGGTCGTAGCCCACCCCGTCGCTGTGGATCAGCTTGAGATGCGGCATCCGGGCGATCAGTTCCTCTGTCACCGGCGTCACCGGTGCGGCCACCAAAGCCTCCGCATCGCCGCCGGCTGCCAGCCAGCGCTCCTCCGGCCCCTCCCGGTCCGTGAACACCAGCTCCATCCGCCCCGCAGCGGGAATATCGGGCAGATACCGGTCATATCGGCTGCTGGGATGTAAGATCAAAACCTTCAACGCTCTTTCGCCTCCAAATCATTTGCCCGGCCCACTGCCTCCACATCTGCGGCGGTGATCCGCGTCAGGTCCTCCCGGTTGACGGACGCCTGTCCCGCCAGACGGCCCGCCTGCCGGACCAGGATCTGCTCAAACAGGTTTCGCACGCCCCGGGCGTTGCCGAAGGAGGCCGCATCCGCCATCCGCCTTTCCAGCAGGGAGCGCAGCGGCGCCTCCGCCTCCGGCTCCAGAATGTAGCACCCTTTTTCACACTGCATCCGGAAGATGGCCAGCAGTTCCTCCGCCGTGTAATCTGCAAAGTGGAGGAAGCGGTTGAACCTGGACTCCAGTCCCGGATTGGAGTGGATGAACTCGTCCATCAGCCCGTCGTAGCCCGCGACGATCACCACCAGGTCGTCCCGGTGGTCCTCCATGGCCTTCAGCAGCGTGTCGATGGCCTCCTGGCCGAAGTCGTTGGCCCCGCCGCCGTTGAGGGCGTATGCCTCGTCGATGAACAGCACACCCCCCAGAGCGGAGTCGATGACCTTCCGGGTCTTGATGGCTGTCTGTCCCACGTAGCCCGCCACCAGCCCGCTGCGGTCCACCTCCGCCAGCTGCCCCTTGGACAAGATGCCCAGGCTGTGGTAGACCCGGGCCATCAGCCGGGCGATGGTGGTCTTTCCCGTGCCGGGATTGCCGGAAAACACCATGTGGAGACTCATGTCCGCTGTGGGCAGGCCGTGCTGCCGGCGCAGACGCTCTACCGCCGCCAGATTGATGAGGTCTTTCACCTCCCGCTTCACCGCACTGAGGCCCACATAGCTGTCCAGCTCCTTCTGCAGATCCTCGATGTTCTCTTTGGGGGGAGCTTTGGCGGTGTCTTCCTGTTTCTGTTCTGCCGCCTCTGGCGCCTTTTTCTCCCCGCCGTCTGCCGGCGGGGTCCTTTTTTCTTTCTCCGGCAGCGGAGCCACAGGCACATGCTTCTCCGGTGTCGGAGTGCCCCAGAAGTCCGCGCCCATGCGGCTAAGGTTGTGCTCCGTCATAGAGCGGATCACCTCCAGCTGCCGCAGGATGATCTCGTCCTTTTTGCTCTGATCCCGCTTGTCCATCCGCTCACACCCCCCACAGTCTTGTATGTGCCAGCGCCCGGAACAGGCAGGCGGCGATCAGCCCCGTCAATGCCCCGGTAAAGAGGGACACCCCCAGCAGCACCGGCAGGTAGTACAGCGGCGCCGTGTTGCCCAGCGTCAGCACAGCTGCGGCCACCTGGCCGCAGTTGTGGGCCGCCGCTCCGCCCACAGACACTCCGTAGACGGAGAGGCGCTTTAGCCGGGAGAGGGCGATCATCACCCCCAAGGCCGTCACGCCCCCCAGCAGGGAAAAAATCAGCGCGTTCATGTTTCCTGCAAAGACCGCCCCCAGCAGGCACCGGGCCAGCAGGATCAGCAGCGCCTGCCCCGGTCCCAGGGCGTACAGGGCGAACAGCGTCACGATGTTGGCCAGTCCCAGCTTGATCCCCGGAATGGGGATGGCCAGGGACAAGGGGAAGAAGTTCTCCAGATAGCTGAGCGCCAGCGCCATGGCCGTCAGCACCGCGCACAGCGTCAACTGTCTCGTCGTCAGTTTCATGGAGCCTCCTTATCCGATCACCAGATCCACGCCGTCATCCGCCGCCGCGCCGCCCTCCAGCTGCACGACGATCCGGGCGGGCAGGCACACGATGCTCTGTCCCCCGCGGGTGATCTCCCCCATGTGGACGCAGTCCTGGGTGGGGCAGTCGGACACCGTCACCTGGGCAGACTCTGGCCCAAAGGCCACCCGGAGGGTGTAGCCGTTGGACGTATAGGTCCGCTCCTCCGGTCCCGACAGGTCCGCCAGCACCACCCGATCCACCGGCTCGCCGTTCGCAGACACTACCGCCGTCAGCGGGCCTATTTCCTCTCCCCCAGTCCAGAACAGAGCCGTGCAGGCCACCGACAGCGCCAGCACAGCGGCCGCCGCCAACGCATCCCAGCCGTTTGGCCGCAGCTTAGGAGACGATTTCATACGCATACCCCGCCGAATCGTCCGGCCGGAACCGGTCCGCGATGCCCGCAGTCGCCAGCAGCCGGCCGTCCTCTGTCACCAAGATCAGGTCAAAGTCATAGACGCCGCTGCGCCAGAGCTCCAGCGCCCGGTCCTCCCCCATGACGAACAGGGCCGTGGAGAGGGCGTCGCACATCGTGCCGTTGCCCGCGGCCCCATCCGCCACCACGGTGACGGAGGTAAGTCCGCTCTCCGCCGGGCGGCCGGTGGCAGGATCAATGATATGGTGATAGACCTGTCCATTTTCCTCAAAATACCGCTGATAGCCGCCGGAGGTGACGGCAAAGGCGTCCGACGCCTCCAGGATCCCCGCCAAAGCCCCCGCGGACCGGGCCGGGTCCTGAATGCCGATCTGCCAGGGCTCCCCCTCCAAGTTCCCGCCGCAGACCCAGGTGTTCCCACCCAGGTCCACGATGCCGTGGGTGATGCCGTGCTCCTGGTAAATCGCAGCCATCCGGTCGCTGGCATACCCCTTGGCAATGGCTCCCAGGTCAATCCGGGTGCCCTGGTCCAGCGAGACAGCGGTCCCCTCCTCCAGGTGGACATGCTCCGCCCCCACGCAGGGCAGCAGCAACGCCAGTTCAGCGTCCTCCGGCACCCGGTAGGTGTCCTCCGTAAAGCCCCAGGCAGAGGACACCGGCGCCAGGGTGATGTCAAAGGCCCCGTCTGTGGCAGCGCTGAAATCCAGGGCCCGGGCAATCAGGTCGCGGAGTTCCTCCCCCACATCCACCGGCGTCCCCCCCGCCGCGCTGTTCAACCGGGACACTGCGCTGTCCTCCCGGGTGCGGGAGAGCGCCTCATCCAGGCGGTAGATCTCGTCTTCCGCCGCCGCAAGCGCCGCCTCCGTCTCCCCGCCGCAGGCCCGCAGGCCCATCACCGTGTCCATGGCGAAGACCTGTATGCTCTGCATCTCCTGCGCCGCAGTGCCGCCGCAGGCGGTCAGGCTCCCCGCCAGCAGCAGTGACGCCAGCAGTGCGCCCAAACGTTTCATAAGCAAATTCCTCTTGTCATCAGTATTTTTCGCAAAAAATCTCATAATAGAGGAGTATACCACGCCCCCGGGCAAATCTCAACCGGCAATCCTGACTCCTGTTGGAAAAAAGGGAAAAGTCTGGCTCCTTCCCCTTGCAAAGGCGCGAAATATCTGCTATACTATCATAGTATGCCAGCGGAAGCGCATGTTTTCCCGCGGCTATTTTCGGAACAAACACCCTGGAGGTTGTCCTATATGTCCAAAAATCCTGTCAGTAAATCCAAGCCGGTAAAGCGGAACGAGCCCATGCACAACGCGCTCAAGTTTTTTCTGGCCGGCTGCGTGGCGGAGATCTATCTGCTGGTCATCCGCCGCTTCTATGTGAACGGCACCGCCAATGAGCTTCTCGCATGCGACGCCGCACTGCCCTATCTGATGGCCGCGGGTGCGACAGTGGCTGTGATCGGTCTGGTCCTGGGCATCGTCTGGCGCCAGCAAACCAAGCGCCGCTGGATCGGCTGGTCGGTGTTTGCCGCCGGCGTTTTCCTGGGCGGTTCCGCCTGGATGATCCGCACCTTCTACGACTCCGCTCTCACCTTCCTGTGCGTGGTGGTTCCGGTGGTCATGCTGCTGGGCATTCTGTGGAATCTGTACGACCGGGAGTGCTCCTGGTCCCTGACCATCCTGGGTGCCTCCCTGATCGCCCTGTGGGTCTGCCGGCGGGTGCTGGACAGCATCTTCCTGGGTACCTATGTCCGGATCGCTGCGGTAGTCTATATCGTGGTGCTGATCGTAGCGGCTTTCCTCACCAACAAGGCGGACAAAAATGGCGGCAAGCTGGGCAATCTTCAGGTGTTGACTGCCGGCGCGGATCCCATGCCCATCTATGCGGCCTGCGGCCTGTCCGTCGTGGCGCTGGCCATCGCCCTGTTCAGCAGCACCATCGCCTATTACGCCATGTGGGCCCTGGCCATAGTGGTCTTTGCCCTGGCGGTGTATTACACGGTCAAGCAGCTCTGATAGATCCGCAGCCCCCCTTCGGGCATTCCGAAGGGGGGCTGTTTTGTTCTCTCGCGTCCCGACAAAGGGACCCCCTTTCCGCCGCCTTGCAGCGCAGTATGTCCCGCAAGGCAAGCCGCTTTTCGTGGGAAGAAACCGCTCTGCCGCCCTAAACGGCTCAATACGCACGGCGGAAGAAGCGTATGGTATTTCTTATAAGAGCCAGCCGCCAAGGCAGACGGTTGTTCTTCCGGCGGGAGGGTCCGGACTTTGCGGCATGAAAACTGCGCATCGGTGAGCGGAAAATTCGTTATCAGCGATCCGAATCCCAAAGCAGCAGGCCACTCTTCCACCAACCGCCGCGGGGCACTGCCGGAATTATAAAAAGCTTCTTCTCTGGCTTGACGTCCCTTCCAGGTCAAGCTGGAACAGTCCGCCGCCCCGGCACATGTCTGTGAGCAGATTCCAGCCATTGGGGACTGGACAGGATGCTGAAGAGTGCGGCCCCATGATCTGCGCTGCAATAAACAAAAGAGGATTCTCCGTACGAGGAATCCTTCCGATAATCAAAGCAAAATCCGTCTGTGGTCAAGCCATAACCGCCGGTTAAGCCGGAGGCTTGCGTAGGCCCTATAAGAGCCTATTACCGGCAAGCGTCTCAAGATACATGGAAATTTATTCCGCTTGCATCACTTGCCATACAGCCCGTAAACGGGCAATCACCGTTCTAATAGCAGATTTCTATTAGTGGAAGGTTCATGTTAGCGGCTCACTTCACTCGATGTTTGATATTAAAGCTCTTTTTACGGGCCGCCCCACCGGCAGAGCTGATGGGGCGATCCAATGAGAAATCGCCGCAGTAAAAACTGCAGCGATTTCTAGTTTTGGCAAGGGGTAACAATCCAAATCCTCTCAGGTCGTTTGCAATTTTTCTTGAGAAGCATCCAACCGGCCTTCTGGCCAGCGGCGCCTTTGCGCCGTACAAGCGTTTTGCCACAGGCAAAACCTTGACGCAGGGCGAATTCACTTCGCCCGAGCATTTCAATCACCGAAGGGTGGAGCGACCAACGGGAGCGAAACCCAAAAGAAAATGCGACTTGTTTCGACAAGTCGCATTTTCTTTTGGCAGGGGGTGACAATTCAGATATTTCGCTCAATCAGTTAATTTTGTTTTAACAACGATATGATTGCCTGCATTAAAAATCTTTTCAATGCAGGATTTCCAGTCTTGACTAATATCATCCCAATTATGCCAGTTTTTGCGAATGAAGTTATATGCATGTAGCGGCTTGTCGTTTTGTTGTACTGCATACCCTAAAACATCTTCTATGCATTTATCAAGAACAACTATATGCGAATCGTTATTTAATGCAATTCTAATAGGTTCATTGAATTTTTCTGCTCCATTAGTTCCATAATCACCATCGTGCATGATGTATATATCAATTCCCATAGTCTTTAAATATTTGATGAGGGGAATTATTGCAGCCTTTCCTCGAGCTCTAATAATATGCCACTCCGATAGAATGACAGATTGAAGTTTTTGTGGTAAAAACGGCAATGTTTCATTCAGCACTATTTGTTCTGTGTCACCTTCTACAATTAGAATATGTTTAACGAAAAAACTCTTTGCTATTGCATCATCGACTCTAAGAAGCATTTTAACATAATCTTTATTGTCGTCCTGTAGCTTTTGAAACGCTTCTGTTACATTGAATGCCTTGGCTAATATTTTTTCGCCTACAATATCATCAAAATTATTTGAAGCAATCGATAAATTATTTAGTACTTGCCTCGGCTTACGACTAAGATCTATCATAAACGGTGAATGGGTTGTGCATACAATTTGATTTTTATGATATTCGGCTAAACGATATATTGTGTCTTTGATTTTACTGATTGCATTTGGATGTAAATATATCTCTGGCTCCTCAAATCCGATGATTAGAGATCGGCTGCCATCTTTGGCCTTTTCTGCATCTCGGATGCTTTTATACCGCAACAAGGAAAATACCGTAGATCTAATCATTCCTGTTCCTTGCAAAGAAGATTTTGTTGGAATATTACTGCTCATTTGTATTGAGAAAACCGGTTTAATTGTAGAATCTGGGTCGCTTAAATTTGCACTTGCTAATATGCTCGCAGATGGGAAAATATCTGAAACCACTTCATTGAGCTGATGTAACATCTTTGATAGTGGAGTATTCGAATCTCCTGGATCAAACTCTTTTTGAAGCAAATTTAAATAGTGCTGAGCCTGACGATAGTTCTCAGATTCCTCCCGCACTTCGCGAAATAGTTCTGCAAGGGTCTTCTGTAGAACACCGGAAGTTCCACTGATTTCTTCTTCTCTATCTTGAGCGGGAATCAGCAGAAATATCGGCAATTTACTCGCTACATTTTGCGGAATTCCGCCTGGATTTTCAACCCACTCTGCGTTTTCGTTTGAGTAGTCATATAATGACTCGACTTCGGCAATGCAAGCCTGTTCTGTTTTTTTGAGTGCCTTGTCCCAAGGAGAATCTTTAAGTTTAATAGGGATATCATCAGGATCCAAGCCTTTTTCAACATAATCATTAAGTGTATTACAATTGTTGAACTCAGGCTTCAAAGTTCTAGCGTATTGACGCATCTCGATCTTTATAGAATTTAAGGAAAATGTTTTTCTGTAAACAAAGCTTAGACCGGTATCACCATCAAAAGAAGGTGTATACGGAATTATGCGTCCTCTAAAACCGCGCCACTCTTTGGATTCCTCAGGTAGGTTTCTAAATTCCGCCGTTAAAATTACCTCATTAACTTTTCTTATAATACTACCGTTTGCATCAACAACAGAATAAAATTCCTCTTCCGGTATTTTAGACTTGATGTTTAGAAGATAGTCTAATGCGACTAAAACACTACTTTTCCCGACATTATTTTCTCCAATCAAAAAGGTCGAATCAGAAAATAAAATTGTGGTATCTTTATGTTTCCTGAACCCTTCAATACGTAATGAATGTATGTTCATGCTTTCCCTCCCTGATGTATTTGAAAGAAGAATCATTTTTATTGTACTGCAAATGCATATATACAAATCGTTGTCTTATTATACTATATTTTCTCGGTGTTAACAAGAATTTTTATTATATATGACAGTTTTTAAAACATTTTTCCTAGTTACCTTCCCCAAAACCAGCTATAAAAAGTCAAAAGAGAAGTTTTGAAAAAAGAATATTAGAAAAGTAATCGAGGCATAACAACCTCCCGCAGATCTGACTGCGGCAAGGAGGAATAGATGATGAAAGATGGTGTGACTATGTCCATATAATATCCACCTTAGAAGAAATCCAACACCATAAAATCGGCAGCGTAAAGTACTCAATTTTGTTTTCCGGGATAGTCGATCTTCCTCGACCTCAATGTAGGCCCTATTGCTATATGTTACAATAGGCCATTATACTAAGGAGTTGAGACTATGCCGTATACCTACCCGCTGGAGTTCAAAATTAAAGCTATCCGCCGCTATGAAAAAGGTGAGTCCATCCAATCTCTGTGCCAAGAGTTACATATTGCTCAAAGCACACTGTACCACTGGCGAAAGCAGTTTTGCTCCATCACGACTCCGCAGAGATCATACACGCCTAAAGAATTTGATGCTATTTCACGTCAGCTTCAAAAGCTGGAACATATGATAGATGTGATTCGGTTGTCCGGCTTTATCCCAGCCGTGCCGCTTCAAAAACGGCTTGCTACACTGGAGCATCTCTATCATCAACCGGACAACCCTTTTAGTGTACATGAGCTATGCGACGCTCTGGGCGTTGCAAGGGGAACCTTCTATAACCACATTTTCCGTCGTGCAGACCGAAGTAAATATCAGGAGGAACAGAAACAGCTCGAATTAAAAGTGAAGCAGGTATTTGATGACAATGATCAAAGATTCGGTGCATCAAAAATCCGTATGATATTGGCAGAAAGCGGAATCCGTGTCAGTGCTAAGCGAGTCTCTGCCATTATGCAGGAACTGGATCTGCACAGTGTTCGTACCGATGCTAAGAAATTATATAAGGCAAAGCAGCAACGGCAAAAACAAAACTTGCTGGAACGGGTGTTCACAGCAAGTCGACCAAATCAAATCTGGGTAAGTGCCTTTACATATTTTAAAGTCAAAAGCTATTGGGTATATCTGTGTGTGATCCTGGACCTTTATTCCCGCAAGGTGATTGGGTATAAGGTATCTCGCCACATGAGCATACGGTTGGCTACATTAACATTTCGGCAAACATTTGAAGAGCGAGGCCGGCCTGACAACCTGACCTTCCATAGTGATAGAGGCTCACAATACATATCTAAGACATTTTCTGAACTTTTACAGCGGTGCGGAGCCAAGCAGTCCTTTTCGGCCAGCGGGCGGCCATTGGATAATGCGGTGGCTGAAGCGTTCTTTTCTTCCTTTAAGCGTGAAGAAGCCTATCGCCGAGAATACACATCAGAAAAACATTTTTGCAGATGTGTTGCAGAATACATTACGTTCTACAATGAGGTGCGTCCCCACCTAACGCTGAGATACCAGACACCGCAAGCCTTCGAGGAGGCTTATTACTTGTCTTATATCAAAAAGTCATGTTCAACTGACAGTGAATCGTAAAAGTTTTGTATTTGCGTTTGACAAGTTTTGATTCATATCAGAAATCTATATAAAAACGAAAGCCTTGATATGTCAAGGCTTTTTACAACGGAGAACCCCGCTTTTCGATAAAAATGTTCGAAAAGCGGGGTTCATTCACCTTGACACAATCAAGTTTGCTTGATATAGTTTAATTGTATCATCATAAGAAAAATGATGAAATTGACTTAAAGCGAGGTACAGGATGCGCACCTACGATTTTACCAAAAACTATGAGAAGCTGCTCACGCCTGATATCGTGGCCCTGCTGACTCAGATTCATGAATATAAAGGAGAACAGGCCCTGTTTATCGAGGCCAAGGCCGATACCCTGACCAAACTGGTGGAGATCGCCAAGATTCAGAGTACCGAGTCCTCCAATAAAATCGAGGGCATTTATACCTCGGACGAGCGCCTGAAAAAGCTGGTGCAGGACAAGACCACCCCTCGCACCCGGAACGAGCAGGAGATCGCCGGCTACCGGGATGTGCTGGCCACCATCCATGAGAGCTTTGACTATATCCCGCCCAAAGCCTCCATGATCCTGCAGCTCCACCGCGATCTCTATAAATTCAGCGGCGCGTCCTACGGCGGGCACTATAAAACAGCGGACAATGTGATCGCCGAGACGGATGCCCAGGGAAATAAAAGCATTCGTTTTCAACCCCTTCCGGCCTGGGAAACGCCGGAGGCGGTGGACAGCCTCTGTCGGGCCTACGAGGAGGCTGTGGGGAAGGGTGACATGGATCCGCTGCTACTGATTCCCATGTTCATTCTGGACTTCCTCTGTATTCATCCCTTTAACGATGGTAACGGCCGTATGAGCCGCCTGCTGACCCTGCTGTTGCTCTACCGGGCAGGCTATATCGTAGGCAAATATATCAGTATTGAAAAACTCATTGAGGAGAGCAAGGAAACCTATTATGAGGCCCTCCAGCAGAGCTCCCAGGGATGGCACGAGGGAACCAGCAACTACACCCCCTTTGTGCGCTATACCCTGGGCGTAGTGGCGGCGGCCTACCGGGACTTTTCTGCCCGTGTGCAGGTCCTGGCCGTCAGTAGCATGAGTAAGCCGGACCGTATCCGGGAGATCATCAAGGGCACCCTTGGGAAGGTTACCAAGGCGGAGATCATTCAGCAGTGCCCTGATATTAGTAAAATCACGATACAGCGAACCCTGGCCGACCTGCAGAAGAGCGGGGAAATTCTGAAACTCAGCGGCGGGCGCTATACCGCCTATATTTGGAACCGGGAAAAGGAGTAAGAGAATATGCTTACTGGCGAACTGAAAAACAAAATCGACCGCCTCTGGGAGACCTTCTGGACCGGCGGCATCACCAACCCCCTGGACGTGGTGGAGCAGATGACCTACCTCATGTTCATCCACGACCTGGATGAGACGGACAACCTGCGTGCCAAGGAGAGCGCCATGCTGGGCCTGCCCCACCAGAGCATTTTTGCCGGAGAGGTCCAGGCAGGGGACCGCACCGTGGCCGGGGAACAGCTCAAGTGGTCCCGGTTCCACGACTTCCCCGCCGGGCAGATGTACGCGGTGGTGCAGGAGCTGGTGTTCCCCTTTATCAAGGAACTCCACACCGACAAGGACAGCGCCTACGCCAAGTACATGGGGGACGCCATCTTTAAGATCCCCACGCCCCTGATGCTGGAGAAGATCGTCACCGCCATGGACGAGATCTACGCCCAGGCGGAGCAGCTCCACGACACCGACGTGCGGGGCGATATCTACGAGTTCCTCCTGTCCAAAATCGCCACCGCCGGAGTGAACGGTCAGTTCCGCACCCCCCGGCACATCATCCGCATGATGGTGGAGCTCACCGCCCCCAAGGCAGACGACGTGATCTGCGACCCGGCCTGCGGCACCGCCGGCTTCCTGGTGGCGGCCGGGGAGTACCTGAAGGAGCGCCGCCGGGAGGAGATCTTCTACAACCGGGAGAAGAAAGACCATTATATGAACCACATGTTCCACGGCTTCGACATGGACCGCACCATGCTGCGCATCGGGGCCATGAACATGATGACCCACGGCATCGACAACCCCTTCATCGAGTACCGGGACAGCCTCAGCGACCAGAACCCGGACCGGGACAAATACACCCTGATCCTGGCCAATCCCCCCTTCAAGGGGAGCCTGGACGCGGACATCGTGTCCGCCGACCTTTTAAAGGTGTGCAAGACCAAGAAAACGGAACTGCTGTTCCTGGCCCTCTTTCTGCGGATGCTGAAGGTGGGCGGCCGGGGGGCGGTCATCGTCCCGGACGGGGTGCTGTTCGGGTCCTCCAAGGCCCACAGGGATATCCGGCGGGAGTTGGTGGAGAACCACCGGCTGGAGGCGGTGATCTCCATGCCCTCCGGGGTGTTCAAGCCCTACGCCGGGGTGTCCACGGCGGTGCTGGTGTTCACCAAGACGGGCCACGGCGGCACGGACCAGGTGTGGTTCTACGACATGAAGGCGGACGGCTTCTCCCTGGACGACAAGCGCACCGAGATCGCCGAAAACGACATCCCCGATATCGTGGCCCGGTTCCACAACCGGGAAGGGGAGCAGGCGCGCAAGCGCACGGAGCAGTCCTTCCTGGTGCCGAAAGCAGAGATCGTGGACAACAGCTATGACCTCAGCATCAACAAGTACAAGCAGGTGGAGTATACCCCCGTGGAGTACCCGCCCACCAGCGAGATTTTGAAGGAGCTCCGGGACCTGGAGGCGGAGATCAGCAAGGGACTGGACGAGTTGGAGGGGATAGTGTGATGGCGAAGTTAACCGTCGCGGATATTAATCAATATTCAGGCACGACTATTAATCCGCCGGATAACCCTGATGAAGTATATGAACTGTACAGTGTCCCAAGTTTTGATTCGCAGTATCCAGAAATCATAAAGGGGTCAGAGATCGGCTCATCAAAGATAACTGTTGAAGATGGCGACGTTTTAGTATGTAAGATTAATCCTCGTATCAATCGAGTCTGGGTTGTAAAGCACCATACAGATCATCCACTTTTGGCATCCTCTGAATGGATTGTCGTCAGGAATTCAAAAATGGATTCTAATTATCTAAAATGGTACTTTTCATCCCCCACATTCCGTAATTTGCTTGTATCCCAAGTCGCCGGTATAGGTGGCTCGCTGACAAGAGCGCAACCCAAACAAGTGGCAAAATATCCTGTTCCCATTGTCGATATATGCGAACAGCGCCGCATTGCCGCTGTGCTGAACAAAGTTAGCGGCCTGATCGCCAAGCGCCGGGAACAGTTGGATAAACTGGACGAACTGGTGAAGGCCCGGTTTGTGGAGATGTTTGGGGACCCAGTGAGTAATCCATATAATTGGGAAAAAGTTTCCTTATCCGAATTAGCAGATATTCGTATAGGGCCATTTGGCTCATTGCTCCATAAAGAGGATTACATTGAAGGTGGGCATCCATTGGTCAATCCGTCCCATATTATTGATGGGAAAATTGTTATTGACGAAAAACTAACAGTCTCTCATCAGAAATATGTTGAACTGGAAGCGTATCACTTAAAAGCCGGTGATGTAGTAATGGGGCGAAGAGGGGAAATGGGGCGGTGTGCTGTTGTATCCCAAGAGGATTTGTTATGTGGAACGGGAAGCCTTTTAATTCGTCCGAAGGGCAAAGTAACCGCTGATTATATCCAAAAAATTATTTCTTTCCCTTCATTTAAGAAAATGATTGAGGACATGGCAGTTGGGCAAACAATGCCGAATTTGAATGTTCCAATTGTTTCGGCCTTTCAAATAATTAAGCCACCAGTGCAAGTACAGGAAAATTATTATACATTTGTTACACAAGTTGACAAATCAAAATTGACGATTCGGCAGAGTCTTGATAAACTGGAAGTACTGAAAAAAGCGTTGATGCAGCAATATTTTGGGTGAGTTACATTGGAGGGTCACGATGAAAAAAACAGAGTATAAGACGTACTTATTTGAACTGTTCGATGCCCCTGTGGACGGAGTTTCTTATGAAGAAAGGATGGCTCTGATCGAAAGATATCTGGTTGAATATCAAATTAAACATGATAAACAGCGGGACCAGCCCAATCGGGGCGCTCCCTGGACCGACGAGGAACTGAGAGTCGTTTTGATGGATGCGCCCACCAAGAGCAATTGCATCAAATACGCGAAAATATTTGGTAGGGGATATGGCAGTATCGAGCAAATATACCGCTGGGCTTCTACTGATGACCAGACAGTGAAAGAAAAAAGGCCAGATGATATCTTTGTCGCTCATGTAAAACGAATTGCAAAGGAGTTGGGCTGGAGAGCCTGAGCTGTTTTTGTATGTGGAAAAGTAGAAATCGCCTCTGTATGAGTTAAGATTTGCATAAAGGAGTGATTTCATGACCAACTTTGACCATTTTCTTTCCGACCCGCAGCTTGTTCCCTTCACGGAGGCGGCGGTGGCGGCGGAGCGTATCTTCCATATTGATCTGTCCCAGTGCGTGATTGCCTGCCGCCGGTCCATGGAATTTGCCGTCAAGTGGATGTACTCCGTTGACGGCGGATTGGTCATGCCCTACGACGACCGGCTGGTGAGCCTGACGGACGCCGAGGATTTCCGGGACATCGTGGGGGAGGACCTGTGGCATAGGTTGAAATACATCCGGCAGACGGGCAATGCCGCTGCCCACACCGGAAAGAAAATTACCCCGGAGCAGGCGGAATTGTGTCTGGAAAATCTCTACCACTTCATAGATTTTATCGCCTATTGTTACGGAACACAGTACACAGCAAAATCATACGACAAATCCCTGCTGGAAAAGCTGGAACAGCCTGTTATTGTAGATGCGGCCAAGCTGCGGGATCCGCCTTCCGAACTTGTCTTCCATGAGATGTGGCCTGGAAATCTGATGCCGCTGCCGTCAACCGGGAGGTCAGCAGATGCTGTGAGTGGCTCCGGGCGGGAGGTGGACCTGTCCGCCCTGATGGAGGAGAACCGGGCGCTGAAGGCCCAGCTCACCGCCCGCCGGGCGGCCCAACGGGAGAGCTATGTGCCGAAGCCCCTGGACCTGTCCGAATACAAGACCCGGAAGTTGTACATCGACGCCATGCTCACCGACGCCGGCTGGACCGAGGGGAAGGACTGGCTCAGCGAGGTGGAGTTGCCCGGTATGCCCAACAAGAGCGAGGTGGGCTACGCTGACTATGTGCTCTATAACGACACCCACCGTCCCCTGGCGGTGATCGAGGCCAAGAAAACCTGTGTGGACCCGGCCAAGGGCCGCCAGCAGGCCAAGCTGTACGCCGACCTGCTGGAACAGAAATACGGCCGCAGGCCGGTGATCTTCCTCACCAACGGCTTTGACACCCGCATAGACGACGGGGCCTACCCGGAGCGGAAGGTGGCCGCCTTCTACTCCAAGCGGGACCTGGAAAAGCTCTTTAACCTGCGTTCCATGCGCACCAGCCTGAAGTACATCCAGGTGGACAAGCAGATCGCCGGGCGGTACTACCAGGAGGGAGCCATCAAGGCAGTGTGCCAGGCTTTTGGAGAGAGGAATCGCCGGAAGGCTCTGCTGGTCATGGCCACCGGCTCCGGCAAGACGAGAACAGTCATTGCCCTGATCAAAGTGCTGCTGGAGCATGGCTGGATCAAAAACGTCCTCTTCCTGGCGGACCGCAACTCTCTGGTTACCCAGGCCAAGCGCAGCTTTGTGAACCTGCTGCCAGACCTGTCCGTCACCAATCTGTGTGAGGAGAAGGACAACTATGCTGCCCGGTGCGTGTTCTCCACTTACCAGACCATGATGAACTGCATCGACACGGTGGAGGACGAGGACGGGAAGCTGTTCACCGTGGGCCACTTTGACCTCATCATCTGCGACGAGGCCCACCGCTCCATCTACAACAAGTACCGGGACATCTTCACCCACTTTGATGCGCCCCTGGTGGGCCTCACCGCCACCCCAAAGGACGAAGTTGAAAAAAACACTTATGAAGTTTTTGAACTGGAACCAGGCGTACCTACCTATGCGTACGACCTGGCCCAGGCGGTGAAGGACGGCTTTCTGGTGGACTTCCTCACAGTGGAGAGCGAGTTGAAGTTTCTCAAGGAGGGAATCACCTATGACGGCCTGCCAGAGGACGAAAAGGAGGAATATGAGGCCACCTTCACTGATGAGAACGGTGACCTGCCGGAGAAGATCGAGCCCGCCGGGCTCAACGAATGGGTATTCAACGAGGATACCATCCGCAAGGCCCTGGACCTGCTCATGACCAACGGCCTGAAAATCGACTACGGGGAAAAGCTGGGCAAGACTATCATTTTCGCCAAGAACCACCGCCACGCGGAAAAGATTTTAGAGGTATTCGGGAAGGAGTACCCCCACCTGCCCGGTTACGCCAAGGTCATCGACAACTACATGACCTACGCCCAGAGCGCTATCGACGAGTTCTCGGAACCGAACAAGCTGCCGCAAATCGCCATCTCCGTGGATATGCTGGACACCGGCATCGACGTGCCGGATGTGCTGAATCTGGTGTTCTTCAAGAAAGTGATGAGCAAGGCGAAATTCTGGCAGATGATCGGCCGGGGCACCCGGCTGTGTCTGGGGCTGATGGATGGGAAGGACAAGGACAAGTTCTATATTTTCGACCTGTGCGGCAATTTTGAATTTTTCCGCATGAGCAAAGGCAAGGCCACCGTGGGGCAGATGGCCCTGCAAAGCGCGATCTTTTATCTAAAATCCCAGATTATTTTCAAGCTCCAGGATCTGGCCTATCAGACCGGGGAGCTGATCCCCTTCCGCCAGCGGCTGGTGGAGGAGGTGATTGCAAAAGTCCAGGAACTGGACCGGGGAAACTTCGCGGTGAAGCAACACCTTCGGTATGTGGAGAAGTTCTCCGACCCGGAGAGTTATCAGGCCCTCACCTATGAGGATACTCTGAACCTAAAGGAGGAAGTTGCCCCGCTGCTCCAGCCCGACGGGGACGAGGCCAGCACGGTTCGCTTTGACGCGTTGATGTACGGGATCGAGCTGGCCTACCTGGTGGGCAAAACCTACTCCAGGGCCCGGAAAGATTTGGTGAAAAAGGTCAGCGCTATCGCCGGTGTGGCTAACATCCCGGAAATCCGGGCGCAATCGGAACTCATCGAGAAAATCCTGCATACCGACTACCTGGACAACGCCGGGATCAACGAGTTGGAGCACATCCGGGAATGCTTGCGGAACCTGATGAAGTACCTGCCTCATGACGGTGCCATTTACAATACCAACTTTACAGATGATATCCTCTCCGTGGAGTGGAAGGAGTCGGAGCTGGAGAACGATGATCTGAAGAACTACAAGGCCAAGGCGGAGTTCTATGTCCGCCAACACCAGGACAACCCGGCTATCGCAAAGTTGCGCTCCAACATTCCTTTGACAGACGATGATGTAAAAGAGCTGGAGAATATTCTGTGGAGCCAGGTGGGCAGCCGCCAGGACTACGAGGCGGAGCTGGGAGCCAAACCCCTGGGCGAATTCGTTCGGGAGATCGTGGGCCTGGACATGAACGCCGCCAAGGAGGCCTTTTCCCAATATCTCGATGATACCAACCTGGACAGCCGGCAGATCTACTTCGTCAACCAGATTGTGGAGTACATCGTCCACAACGGCATGATGAAGGACCTGTCTGTCCTCCAGGAGCCACCCTTTACAGATCAGGGAAGTATTGTGGAGGTGTTTACCGACCTGACCCTCTGGGCTGGCATCAAAGATGTCATTGACCGAATCAACGCCAACGCGGCGGCGTAGGGAGCTATGATAAACCTTGCTGGCGGTAGGGCTGCAAAGAGGTCTATGTAGCGGATCAGAAATTGTCTGTTGAATGTCCCTACGTGCTCGACATAGCAGAACGTTTGTTCTATATTAAAATCAGGCGAAAGCCGAAAACTCGCAGCTTTCCGGTGAGGTCCACACCCCGGTGGGACCTCAGACATTCATGGGCCTCGTAGGGCACCACAACCACCCTGTACGAAGGGAACTTCTATGAAGGTCTTCAGTATTTGGCGCTGTGCCGGCAGCGCGGGTGTGCGCCTTTCCGTGGAAAGCGGAAAGTGTGCAAATGAACGACTCTGTCGTTATCATCTATAGTGTCCAGCAAGTATCAGTGCCAAAGGAGGTCGCAGACTTCCTGGAGCAGGATCGGAAACGGGAACAGGCGCAGGAAAAGCAGGACAAAAGGCATCTGAGTAAAAGTGAGTTTGAAACGGTGCTGTCCGGTTCGGATTGTGTCAGGCGTCCCATGGAGGATGAGGTGCTCTGGAACCTCCAGCTTGAAACTCTGCGGAAAGCCGTCGATGGTCTGGGAGATCAGGGCCGGGATCTTGTAGAACTCCGATATGGCAGGGGATTGACCATGGAAGAGATTGGGACGATCTACGGCGTGTCCAAAGCGGCGGTATCAAAGCGGCTGAAAAAGTTCCACGAACAGTTGAGGGGCTCTGTCAAATGACAGAGCCCCTCAACTTTTTTTATTTTCTGGTTTACAAACTGCCTGTGAGTGTCCTGATAAGTAGAGGGCAAAATTTCCGACTCCCGGAAACCCCGGCCCTGGCCGTAGCCGGGAATGCCTCAGCTAAAGTACACAGAGGAGCGATGACGATGAATTTATTTGGTGCAAGGCAAAAACAGCTTCTGAGTTTTCTGACCGCCAACGCGGAGAGAGAAACACTGGACTATGTCCTTCAGGGGATGAAGGAAGTCTTAGGAGATGAGATGCCGGAGGAGGACGCGGTGCGGGCTTACCTGCAAGATCCGGACGAGCCCATCTCACTCAGCACGGAGCAGCAGATCGTGGCGCTGGATAAGCTGTTGGAGTGCGCGGAGGTCAATCTCCGTACACTCTGCGACCTGATCCGCTACCAGCAGCTAAAGGATGCCGGGGTGGTCAATTCCGTGGAGGAGTTCCTGCGTCTGGTGCGTCCTGACGCTGCCCGTGATATCCAAGAGGAGGATGCTCATTGAAAGAATCCGAATACAGATCCTACGATGACCTACCGCTGTTCCTGAACTCGGAAACAGTGGCAAAAGTGCTTGGCGTGTCACCGTCCAGCGGTTACGGACTGATGCACAAGCCGGGCTTCCCGGTGCTACGCATCGGCAACAGGATGGTAGTGCCCAAGGAGCAGTTCATCCAGTGGGTGAAAGAGCGTGTAGGAGATGGCGTATGAGGTACAGCAAGTACAGCGGGCGTGGAAATTTTTTCTCTCTGCCCAACGAAGTGTTTCTCCTGGGTCTGAGTGCCGGAGAGTTGGCGGTGTACAGTTTCCTGAAACGGTGTGAGAATCGCAAGACGCATCGGTGCTGGCCCAGCATCAAAACCATCGGACAGGCAGTGCGAATGAGCGAGAATACCGTCCGCAAGTATATCCGTCAGTTGGAGGAGCGTGGACTTATCACCGCAGAGCCCACAGAGGTAATCACCAAGACAGGAGAAAAGCGCAACGGGAATCTGCTGTTCGCGCTCCGGCCGATCCAGGAGGTGGTCGACGAGTACTACGACCGCCAGCTGGAGGAATTGGAGTTGACCACAGAGCGACAGCGTGTGGCGAAACTCCTGCGCGAGCAGGAAAGCCCCGCGTGGCCGCCTGTGAGTCACTGTATGCCCCGATTGTGGGAGGGGCAGGAGCCCTGCCCCTCCCAGCGGTTTCAAGCAGGATAAAGGCCGGGGTCGCCGACGGCTCCTTCAGCCAGTCACAACTGCCCGCAGTGCGGGCAGTTACGGGAGTTTTTCAGGTGACCGAAAATGGGGTCATGATCCGGCCTGTGCTATCTCTCCTGCGGTCACTATCCCGAAACACCTACTGCCACAACAAAAAAACAGGGGTCAATCCCCGGAAAGGAGCCGTTTATGGGCGGAAAAAGAAATTTCCCTTTTACCTGTCACCGGAAAAGAAAGCGATCCTGGAGCGTCGGTATCAGGAGGACGGCAGCCAAAGTCTCACTGCTTTTATCGAGAAAGCTGTGGACTTCTATCTGGACTACCTCAGCGCCAACGACGCCGGTCTGTTCCTCCCCACCTCCATCAAATCCTACCTGGACGGACGGCTGGGACAGCTGGAGGAACGGCTGTCCTCAATCGCTTTCCGGCAGACGGTGGAACAGGATATGGTGGCTGGTATCTTGGCCGACGCCTATCAGTTCAGCGACGAGGATCTGCGCCGCCGGCGGTCGGAGAGTGTGCAAAATGTGAAGAAAACCAATGGACGCATCTCGCTGGAACAGCGAGCGCGTGGAGCCTGGGAGGAGGACGATGAGTGGCAAGACTGATTCTGAAAAGTCCCTATCTCAAGTGCGATGGAAGCAATTCTGTCAGCGGCTACCTGCGGTACATTGGGACACGGGAGCGTGTGGAGATCCTTCCGGATGACCGTCCACCCACCAGGAAGCAGGAGCAGCTGGTCAGAAAACTGACGAAAGATTTCCCTTCATCCAAAAAGTTGGAGGAGTATTCTGACTACGGAGCCAAGCATACCAAGGCCAATACCTCGGCCTTCATCACCAGGGTGCTGGAGGAAAACTGGTCGGCGGTGCAGCAGTCAGAAGGCTACATGGAGTACATCGCCACCCGGCCCAGGGCGGAGCGACTGGGAGATCACGGCCTCTTTGGGGACGAGGACGGCGTGGATCTGGAGAAAGCAATGCGGGAGTTGGATCAGTACACCGGCAACGTGTGGACCCACATCATCTCCCTGAAGCGGGAGGATGCCGCCCGTCTTGGCTACGACAATGCCAGGGCGTGGATGAATTTGCTCCGGGCAAACTGCAACGACATCGCCGCCGCGATGAACATCCCGCCGAATCACTTCCGCTGGTATGCCGCCTTCCATGACGAGGGTGAGCACCCACATGTCCATATGATGGCATGGTCAACGGTGCCAAGCGAGGCATACCTGACGTGGGAAGGCATCCGAAATATCAAATCAAAGCTGACCAATCAAATCTTCCAGTAGGAGATGCTACACACCTACGAGCAGATCCCGGTCACGGGATGAGTTAGTGCGGGAGACACACAGGGCCATCCGAAAACTCACACAGGAGATGGCACGAAGTATCTGCAACCACCCGGAGGTGGAGGAATTGATGCAGACGCTCTCTGCACAATTGAAAACGGTCAAGGGTAAGAAGTCCTACGGCTACCTGCCCAAGTCCGTCAAGAAAACCGTGGACGAGGTAGTGGACAAGCTGGAGGAGCTGCCAGAGGTCCGTGAGTGCTACGAACAATGGTGCGCTCTCCAAAGTGAGGTGGACAGCTACTACCACGACAAGCCCAGAGAGAAGAAAACACTGTCCCAGGAGAAAGAGTTCCGGCAGATCAAGAACGCCGTCATCCAGGAGGCGGAGCGTATCCGTCTGGGGGAAATCGCTTTCGAGGATGCGAACCTGGCCGGCCACGACGAGGCGGAGTGGGTGCGTGGTGAGTCTGATGCCTGCTGGGAACTGCGGCAGATCATCCGGGACGAGTACCTTTCTCTGGCAGACCGGGATGGCGCGGTGGAGGAATTGGAGTGGCTGGCGGAGCGAGGCGACACCCATGCTCAGTACTTGATGGGTCAGCTCTATCGGGACGGGCCCCTGCTGATCCCAGACAGTCAAAAGGCGAAAGACTGGTTCACCCAGGCGGCAGAGCATGGTCTGCCAGAGGCACAGTATGCTCTGGGCAAACTGTTTCTCTCTGCCGATATGGAAGTGCGGGACCCGGACGAGGGCATCCGCTGGCTGAAACAGGCTGCGGAGAGTGGAAGCCACTTCGCCGCCTACCGGCTGGGTAAGGAGTATCTGACCGGCGAGGTGGTGGCCAAAGATACCATCAAAGCTGTGGAGTGGTTCAGCCAGTCGGCGGAAGCGGGCAACCAGTATGCCCAGTATATGCTGGGCAAGTTGTACCTAACAGGGCAGGGCGTGACTCACGACCAGACCCGGGCAATGGCCTGGTTCAGCCGCTCTGCCGCCCAGGGGGAACCAGTACGCCCAGCTCTTTTTGGAGCGACAAAACGCCCTCCGTCCGCCCTCCATTATGTTGGCGGCCACCCGCCTGCTCTACCACATGAGCCGGCTCTTTGAGGACTACTCTCTGCCCCGATCTGGCGCCGGCCTTCATGTCGACAGAAAACTCCGGAGAAAAATCCAGGAGAAGAAAATCGCTCTGGGCCACAAGCCTGATGACCACGAGGAGGAGCAGAACCAGGGCGGAATGGTCATGGGTGGGATGTGACTCCCCTCAAAAATTACAGCACTGTAAACAACAAAAAGGCCTCAGGATCTGATACCCAGTGGGAGCTGACAACTGTGAACTGCCCCCCCAATGATAACAATTTGATAATAGTACGCCGTGCCCCTGGCTATTTTCTGTTTCTGTGGTATTGTGTGTTGCTGATAAGGAGGCGGCACACATGCGAGACACATTGGAAGACCTGTACTTCGGAAACATCACGCCCAACGATCAGATCGTCAAATCGGGGACTGCACTGAAAAAGGCCATGGAACAGTCGGCGGAGTGCGAGGAAAAGCTCACCGCCTTGTTGGAGGACAAGGAAAAAGCATTGCTGCTCCGGCTCATCAACGCGGAGAACGAGATCGGCAGCACCATGGCCCTGGAAAATTTCATCCTGGGATTCCGTTTGGGAGTACGCATGATTCTGGAGGCTCTGGACGAGGACGACGGTAGCCTGATCGACCAGAATAAGGAGGAATAGCCTATGGCAAAACGCAGGCCATCCGGCGACGGTATGGTCAGAAAAAGAGAAGATGGCCGTTGGGAGGGCCGAATCGTGGTTGGCCACAAGAGCAACGGCGACTCCATCTTCCGCTACTTGTCTGCTGGAAGTCAGAAGGAACTGCTGGCAAAGCTCCATCGAAACATCGAGGAGTACCGGGATGTGGATCTGCGGGAGGAGAGCAAAATGCCCCTTGGCGAGTAGCCGGATCGCTGGCTGGAGGAGTACGCCGCCCCCTCGGTGCGGCCCTCCACACTGGAAGGATACCGGGGATATGTCGAGCGAAATATCAAGCCCCGCCTGGGGAACAAGCCGGTGGGAAAAATTACCGTTGAGGATATCCGCCAGATGTACCGGGAGCTCCAGGAGCACGGCCGCCAGGAGGAGCACCCACAATACGGGTACAAGCTGGCTGGCTCCACCGTCAGCCGTATCCACGGTGTCCTCCACGAGGCCCTAGACGCGGCGGTGCAGGAAAACCTGATTGCCAGGAACCCCACCGACGGCATCGTCCTGTCGGGAAAAAAGGCCGCGCCCAAGCAAGTCCTGAACGACGCTCAGCTGGAGCGGTTCATGGAGGTGATCCAGGAGGGCAAGGTCTGGCACGGCTTCTTCTACGCGGAGCTGACTACCGGCCTGCGCCGGGGAGAGATCTGCGGCCTCATGTGGCAGGACTTCGACGAGGCCCACGGCACTCTCACCGTCCGACGGACCATCCATGCGGAACGGGGCGGCGGGCTGACCGCCGGAGAGACAAAGACCGGGGCCGGGAAGCGGATCATCACCCTGCCGCCCAGCACGGCCCAGCTTCTATCGGAGCGCAGGAAACGCTCCTATACAGAGTGGATCTTCCCTGATCCTCTCCACCCGGAGCGGCCCACCCGTCCCAATGCTGCCTACGTCCGCATGAAGGAGCTGTTGAAAAAGGCGGGATTGCCCAGTATCAGATTTCATGATTTACGGCATACCTTTGCCACTCACGCCCTAGCCTCTGGGGTGGACGTCAAGACCCTCTCGGGTATTCTGGGCCACACCCAGGCATCCTTTACCCTGGATACCTACACTCATGTGACGGGGGATATGCAGAAACGGGCCAGCGAGATCGTGGGTGGATTCATGGAAAGTATCATGGTGAGGTGAGAGCATGGCAGGAAAGAGAAAACGGGGCGAGGGTACCGTCCGTCTGCGGAAGGACGGCCGCTGGGAGGACCGGGTGGTAGTGGGCTACGACGAGGCCGGCAATCCCAAAACAAAAAATGTGCTGGCCAAGACGAAGAAGGAATGCGTGGAGAAGCTGGAACAGCTGAAGGAGCAGTGCGGCAACCACCGCCCCACTCAGGTACGGCCTGATATGCCCTTTGGGGCATGGTTGGACTACTGGTACCAGAATTTTTCCAAGCCACGGCTCCGGCCCACCACCCAGCTGGGCTATGAGGGCTGGATCTATAACCACCTGATCTCCGGCCTGGGCAGCATCCAGCTCAACCGGCTGACCCAGGCTGACCTCCAGCAGTTCTTTCGGACCATGAAGGAGCGCGGCAGAAAGAACAATGCGGAAAAGCGTGGAAAGGGCATGGCAGACCGCTCGGTGCGAAGCTGCCACGCTGTCTGCCAGATGGCCCTGGACAGGGCGGTGGAGGCGAAACTGATCCACGGCAATCCTGCGGCCGGGTGCAGGCTCCCGCCCATCAAGGGGAGGGAGATGCAAGTGCTGACCCAGGAGGAGATGCGCCGGTTCCTCATCCAGGCCAAGGCGGAGGGAATGTACAAGCTGTTCCTGCTGGACCTGACCACCGGGATGCGCCGGGGCGAGCTACTGGCCCTCCGGTGGGATGATCTGGACTTCGCCACGGGAAAGCTTCGCATCGACAAGCAGTTCTGTCCGGTGGGCGGAAAGCTGATCGTCAGCGAACCCAAGACCAAGGCGGCCAACCGCGCCATCATCCTGCCGCCCGCCATGCTGGAGGTGCTGGCGGAGTACAAAAAGGGCATCTTCTCTGACCTGATGTTCCCGTCGAGAATCAAGCCGGACCAGCCCATCGATCCCGGCTATGTGCGCAAGCGCCTTCAGGTCATTCTGAAGCGGGCCGGGTGCAAGTCCGTCAGATTTCACGATCTGCGCCATACCTTTGCCACCATGTCCTTGGAAAACGAAATGGATGTAAAGACGCTCTCCGCCATCATCGGCCATGTCTCCTCCGCCACCAACCTGAATACCTATACCCACATCACCGACGAGATGCGCCGGAAGGCGGCGATAAGCATCGACCAGGGGATCGCAGGCGTAGAGGCGGCAGCGGCCGGAAAGGAAGAAAAGGCCGCCTGCCCGGAGCCGGAGTTCACCCCCGTCCAGCCCGCCCGCCGCAGGCCAGGAACCGGCTACCTCAAGCAGATCAAAGAAAACCTCTGGGAGGGAAGATACTCCCCCATCTGGCCGGACGGCAAAAAGCACTCCCGGAATGTCTACGGACACACAGAGAAGGAGTGCGAGGAGAAACTGAAGGAACTGATCCTCCAGATGAAGACGGAGATCGCCGCCCTGCGCTCTGGGGCCAGCACGGAGTATTCCGACGGGGTCAGCCCCAAGAAGAAAGCCATCGCTGCCTATCTGCGGGCGTACCTTGAAGTGACCAATAAAGCCAAAATCGCAAGAGAGCTGAACATGGACCGTACAACAGTGCAGAAATACTATGATGAGGTTTGGGCCGAACTCAGGGGCGAGGAAAGTCTGGTACTGCAAACGTAAAACACAAAAATGCCACCTCAGATTTTGCGGGACAGTAAACAAGAAAGGGTACTCCTTCCGAAAAGGAGTGCCCTTAAGTGGTCAAACCAGAACCTGTCTGTGGTATTTCTGTGGTCAAACGAGAAATCGCCGTGGTTTTTACCACGGCGATTTCCATTTTGGTGGACCTAATCGGGATCGAACCGACGACCTTACGGATGCGAACCGTACGCTCTCCCAGCTGAGCTATAGGCCCAAATCAACAGTTCCAAAAGTGGAACAGAAGAATAAAGCAATATGAAATTATAGATGTGGCAGAAAACCGAACCCTTTGCGCTCCCAGCTGAGCTACGAGCCCAAATCAGCCATTTTTCAATCAAAAAAGTTATGAAAAACAGATTTTTGAGATATTCGGTTTTGAGGAGAAATCACGGAAAACCAGACTAGTAAATGGGAGGAGAACCAGCGCTGCGGGATGTAGTTTTATATGGCTGCAAACGCAGCGCCCTCCCCGTTGAACTATGAGTCCATCATCCCTGTCATGCAACGGCAGATAATATTATACCATAATTTTCTCTGTTGTAAAGACTATTTTTTTCAGAAAGCGGAAAATTTTTTGTTGCCAATTTGCAGAGGATATAGTAAAATAAATAAGCTATAACGTTACAGTCCTCCGCATGCAGCTGCGGAGCCGGTCTCGCGCAATGGATGCCCGCGAATCATGTCAGGCGGGGAACCGAGCAGCATTAAGCGGGATGTTCCATGTGCCGCGAGGGCGCCGGTTCCGCAGCTGCATGCGGAGGACTTTTTTCGCTTGGAGGTGATTTCTTGTATCAGGCCCTGTACCGCAAATGGCGGCCCAAAACGTTTTCGGATGTCATCGGCCAGTCCCACATCACCCAGACTCTGCGTAAGCAGGTGGCGGAGGGCCGCACCTCCCATGCGTACCTCTTCACAGGCACCCGGGGCACCGGCAAGACCACCTGTGCCAAAATCTTGGCCAAGGCCGTCAACTGCGAGCACCCGATGGACGGCGATCCCTGCTGCCAGTGCCCCTCCTGCGTGGGCATCGAAAACGGCAGTTTTCTGGATGTACTGGAGCTGGACGCTGCCTCCAACAACGGTGTCGACCAGGTGCGGGCCTTGCGGGACGAAGCCATCTACGCCCCGGCCAATGTGAAGAAGCGGGTGTACATCGTGGACGAGGTCCACATGCTCTCCACCCCGGCCTTCAATGCTCTGCTGAAGATTCTGGAGGAGCCGCCGGAGCACCTGATGTTCATTCTGGCCACTACGGAGCTCCACAAGGTGCCCGCCACCATCCTCTCTAGGTGCCAGCGGTTTTCCTTCAAGCGCATCACGCCTCAGGACATCGCGGCGCGGCTGCTGTATGTGGCCGGACAGGAGCAGATCGACCTGACGGCGGATGGCGCGGAGCTGTTGAGCCGTCTGGCGGACGGCGCTCTGCGGGACGGCCTGAGCCTTTTGGACCAGTGTGCCGCCGTAGGCGGGACCGTGGACAGCCGGGCCGTGCTGGAGGCGCTGGGCCTGGCGGGAAACCTGCAGACGGCCCAGCTGATGGAGTTTATTCTGAGCCGGGACGCCAAGGGCGCCCTGCTGCAGCTGGACCAGCTGTACCAGGGTGGCAAGGATGTAGGCGCGGTGCTGGGTGAGCTCAGCACGCTGGTCCGGGACCTGCTGCTGCGGCGTACGGCGCCGGAGGGGGGGGCAGCCCTGCTCTCCGGCGGCTATGACAGCGCCACGCTGGACAGGCTGGGCAGGGAGATTCCCGCTACCCGGCTGATCTACCTGGCCACTACGCTGCAAAGGGCCACGGCGGACCTCTATTACAGCTCCAACCGCCGCACGGATGCGGAGCTCTGCCTCCTGCGGCTGTGCGACGAGTCCCTCTCTGGGGACCTGACGGCCCTGGAGGCCCGGGTCCAGCGGCTGGAAGACAGTGCCCAACGGGGGCAGCTTCTGCGGGCGGCCGCCGCAGAAAGCGGCGGCACGGTGAAGCTGTCCTCCGGCCCCGTACCGCCCCCGGCACCTGCGCCGGAGGATGCCCCACCTCGGGAAGAACCGCCGGCACGGGAGGAGCGCCCTCCGCTTCCCGAGGAGCCGCCTCTGCCGGAGGAGCCCGGAGCGCGGGTGTTCGACGTACCGGAGGCGCAGCCCGCCGCCCCCTCCCCTGCTGCGGCATCCGCTGTGGGGGGCAGTTGGTGGCGGGCGCTGGCAGAGGGCTGCAAGGGCTGCCTGCCGCCTATGTACCGGGTGTTTCTGGATATGTGCACAGGTGTTCTGGAGGGCGGCCTGCTGACGGTTTATGCCCCGGATGACATTACCTTGGGACGTCTGGACAATGACCGGGTGCGAAATGCCCTGATGGAGGAAGCCGCCAGCGGCGGCGTGACGGTGCGCCTGGTCTTTCAGGTGGGAGAGCCCCCCAAGGCCACGCCCCGGGAAAATCTACAGAACCTGCTGAAATTCGGCAGTCAGTTCGATAATATCGAGATCAAGTAATACAAAGGAGAGACCAGTTATGGGATACAGCGCACGCCGTGGATTTACCAACGGCAGCATGAAGATGACCGGCGCTCAGCGCCAGGCGGAGATGCAGGCCCGCATCCAGCAGATGCAGGAGCAGGTGAATGCGGCCCAGGAGGCCGTAGAGGCCCAGGAGTTCACCGCCAGCGTGGGAGGCGGCGTGGTAGAGGCCAAGGTCAACGGCAAAAAGGAAGTGCTGGCCGTTGCCATCAAACCGGAGGCCGTGGACCCGGAGGATGTGGAGATGCTCCAGGACCTGGTGGTATCCGCTGTAAATGAGGCCCTGCGCCAGGCCGGGGAGGCCATGGACAAGAGCATCGAGCAGGCCACCGGTGGGTTGGACCTGGGAGCATTCGGACTGTGAGGGAATTCGGAGGGGAGCAGGCTCCCCTCCGAGCCACCACGGCGGTCACTGGAGACGCCGCCCAAGGCGGCTGAGTCCATGTATTTTCGGCAGGCGCATATCCTGCCGAAAATGGTTTCAGATTCTTGAGCTGCCGGAGGCAGATCAACTGGGGAAAACCGAAGGTTTTCCCCTGCCCCTTTTCCCGTCCCGAGAGTGTGGGGCAGGACAGAACAGATGGAGCGGAGCCGATGGCTCCGCTCTTTTGGAAACAGGAGAACATACCATGAGAAGACGGATGTTGGCAGCGGCGCTGGCCTGTACGCTTCTGGCAGGGTGCGGGCCGGTGCGGACGGAGCCTGTGGAACAGGAGACCCCCCAGGCCGGTGCGCCGGTGATCGCCTACGTACCTCTGGATGACCGGCCAGACAACGCCGAGCGGGTGGTATACCTGGCGGAATCCTTGGGCTACGAGTTGGCCATGCCGGAGCGGGACCTGTACCGCACCCGGCTGGACGGCCAGCCCCCGAATGAGAACGGGACCCAGTACGGGGACCGGGGAGCACTGTACGAGTGGGTGGCTAAGCAGGAGGCCGCCGGGTGTGACCGGTACATCCTGTCCCTGGATCAGCTGCTCTCCGGCGGGCTGGTCAGCTCCCGGGCTATGACTGGGGAGAACCCGGTGACGCTTTCCTCCGGAGAGACACTGGTGGAAGCGGAGCTGCTGACGGCGGTGATCGACCTGCTGGCAGCGGATGAGAACAACCGGATCTGGTTGCTGGACACAGTCATGCGGCTGGCGGCCACCACCGGCTACGGCGGGTTCGGCCTCAACGAGTACAATGCCCTGCGGACTTACGGCATGGCACCCCGTCCCCACCTGGAGGGCACGGGTCTGACCATCGGGAACATTGTGGCGGACTACCCCCTGGGGGCGGACGGAACCCCCGTCCCGGTGGAGGCGGAGGAGCCGCTGCCGGAGGGAACCGTGGAGAACTATCTGGCCTCCCGGGAGCGGAAGCTGCGGCTTAGCGACGCCATGTTCCAAGCTCTGGAGGAGACGGCGGACGGGCAGTTCCGGGTATTGATCGGCATCGACGACTCCTCGGAGGAGGACAGCATCCAGAAAAACGAGATCGCCTATCTCCGGGCGCAGCTGCGCCAAGGGGACGCCCTGCTCTCCGGTGTGGACGACCTGGCCTTTAAGGCGGTGACGAAGCTCTGCCTGGAGGAGTGGGGCTGGGAGGGTGCCGCGGTATCCGTCCAGTATTTCGGCGGTACTGAGGACCGGCCTGCCTGCGCCTATGACTACCAGCCTCTGGAGGCCATCGTGGCAGAGCACTTCGACTTTTTCGACCTGACGATGGCGGAACCCGGCGGCGAGGAACTGGCAATGCTGGTGCTGACCCAGCCGGCAGACCCGGCAGCCCAGGAGACGTATATCAACGCACTGGTCCAGTGTCTGAACGACAACCGGGCTGCCGGGCTGCCTACCATCCTCATCGACGCGGGAAACGGCACCTACGGGACCGCCTTCCATAAGGCGCTGACAGATCAGGCAGAGCTTGGCTGGCTTTTGAGCTATGCGGGTTTTCTGGATATGGCCATCGTCACCGGCACGGCCCTGAGCCATGGTGTGGCCCGGTATGCCTTCCTCCAGCACGGTGAGCAAACAGATGCCACAGAACAGGCATTTCTCCGGACCTTGGCGGACAGCATTCTGAAGGACTTCTGCTACAAGAACATCGTGCGCAACGACATTCTGAGCTTTGTCCGGAACGACCTGTCGGGCAATGCTGACAACTTCTGGATGCCGGACATCGACCGGGTGGCCATCCTGGAGCGGCTGGAGGCCGGCATGGCAGCGGCCGTGGCCCCGGTGATCGAAAACCTGGAGCGGAGCAACTTCATCTCTTCCCTTTCCGCCACCCGGGAGTATGCCGAGCGGGGCTGGGGCGGCGTGGAGCTGACGGGATACGGCTTCCCCTGGGACCGGGCCTTCGAGATCAGCATGGAGATCCGGCTGGGGGCATTCACAGAGCCTCACAAGGCGCTATTGGGAATTTATTATAAGTAAGGTGCATGGATTCCCGGCGGAGCGCGGCAGGAAGCACGCGCAAAGCCGTGGAGCTTCCGGTCGAAACGGACATTGAAAACCTCATGGGCCCCGGTGCGGATTCCGCACCGGGGCCCTCTTTCGCTTGAAGGAAGCCATACGGTTTTCCGTCTCCTCTTTGCGTTTTGAACTTCTCTGCTCCAGCTGCTCACAGGGGCATCCTCCTTCCGAGAGGCCCTCTGGCAGTATGCAGGCCGCACATGGTCGGGGTTCTCGTTCACCAGCCCCGGCCTGCCGCCAGTGCGCACAGATGCCTTAGGCAGCACAGGTTCTGCGCTCGTCAATAACAACGATCCGGGCCGCCTCCAGCCGGAGATGCACAAGCTAAAATGACAGTTCCTACCACATTACCACCGTTATACAACATTTCCAGAAAAAGAGAAGCCCCAAGGCCGTTGGACCTCAGGGCTTCTTTTGGAGCTAATGATGTGACTCGAACACACGACCTGCTGATTACAAAGTGTAGGCCAAGCGCCCCACGTGCCGTTTTAGGCCCTCTTGGGCGCTTTCTGCTGGGTGGGAGATTCCGTTTAGCCCTCTTCCCCCCAATGTCTCCGCCCCGATTTTCCGGGTAGTGGGTCAGGCGGTCATCTTACGATTCAAGGATTCGGGAAGGACCGAGGCGGAGATCAGCGAGAAGCAAAGAAACCAAAATCAAACTGACCGCTTACGATGACCTTTTTCAGGCAGATGAAAGCCGTGCAGACGCAAAGCTGAGTAAAATCAGAGATATTCCCTTATCGTAGATTGACGAGATTCCAGGCCACCCGTTCAAGGTTTTAATGGACGAGGATATGCAGTAGCTTGCCGAGAGCATTAGGCGAAGCGGCATAATAACCTCTGCTACCGTTCGACTTATCTTTTACCCGGTTTTCATAAATTTCAACACAAATGCTTCTCTGTGCCGTTCCTTTACTTTGCAATTCAATAATGCAGAGCTTGATTGCATTTACAAGGAAAGCAGTTTACCAGGATTTTCTCCACTCATCTTATGAATTTCTTCCTGGGTAAAACCGGTATTAGCCAATGCTTGCAGGTACCGACTCATACCCTCAATGCAGTTTCCAAACTTCGCCTGTCCATAATCAGACGAAAGGATCGTATGGTCTACGCCAATTTCACGGATATAGTCGGCAATTGCAGAAATAGCTGTTCCCTTTTCCCCCATTTCTGGGGCCGAAATCGTTCCACAATGTTCAATCCAACACCCCAAAGAGGCCCAGCACTTTACCTGCTCCAAATTTGCTCCCAACCCAAACGTGGGATGATCAACAAGGATCTTCTTGACTCCGCTGCTGACAGCCTCTTCTACAACCTTTTCGATCTCCGCCGCGTTGGCGTGCCCGGTCGCCAAAACCACATCCGGCGCCTGGGCCACCAGATGGATCACATCGCGGACTTCTTGCTTGAGATCTCCCTTTTCATCCGTCAGTGTGATCGGCCGCTCTTGAAGCGCCACCCGGGTCGAGGGAAATGCTCCTCCCGCTTTGTGGAATTCCATGTGCTGCCGCGCAGAAACCGTGGGCAGCCAGACGATTTTGACCCCGAAATTGATGGCAGCCTCCACCACGTATGGATTGACTCCGCCCACCGAGTTGTTCAGGGCGATGCTTCCGAATATCCGCAACGGAGATCCGTTAAATAAGTACCGCTGGATCTGGTCGCACGCCGGCGCCGAATTATAGTGGTGATCCTTGATGACGATCGCCCTGTAACCCGCAGCTTCCGCCTGACGGGCAACTGTTACGATGTCGGCGGAGCGGGGTATCAGCGACGGCGCAACATGCAGATGGATATCGCAGCACCCCTGCAAAAGGCGAGATTCCAACACAAATACTTCCTCCTTGTCTCACTGCTTTTCCGCGTTTGAAATGGCCCAGTCACATACCGGCACACTCGTGAGCGATCCCTCTGAAATAGCGCTTGCTCTGCTGTTTGAAAAAAACAAGGTCGTTCATGACGGTGACGATCTGAAAGCCCTCCTGAATCCTGAGCACCGCCTCCTGCATGGAGGACGTGGCAATCCCAGCCAGGATCCCCTGTTTTTTGCAGGCTGTCAAAACCCGGTGAAAGGCCCCGTCCACTTCGGGATGATGCAGATCCTGGGGATGGCCTAGGCTCATGGACAAGTCTGCGCTCCCGATAAAAACGCCTGTCAGGCCCGGTACAGCGGTGATCTCCTTAATACTGCGAACCCCCTCAGCCGTTTCACACTGCACAAATGTTGAAAGAGCCTCATTGGCCTGCTGGACATAGTTCTCATATTCTCCCCAGCGGGGACCCCGTCCGTAGTTCATACCCCGCTTCCCAAGAGGCGGATACTTCACTGCATCCAGAATCTCCATCGTCTCTTCCCTGCTGTCCACCAGAGGGACCATGATCCCGTGGGCTCCGATATCCAGGATGCGGCGTATCAGTTTTCCCTCCGGCGTATAAACTCGGACAATTGGGACCACCTGATACATTTCCGCCGCCCGGATCATATGTACCATGTTCTCCAGATCCAGGGGCGAATGTTCCATATCGAGCACCACGAAATCGATCCCGTTGAGGCCCAGGATCTCCACCAGATTGGCATCGCATGACGCACAGAACGCTCCTATGAGGAACGTTTTTTTTGCAACTTCTCAAAAATCCAATTATGCATTTCCACGGCAGACGCTCCTTTGTCACATTTCCGCGTTCTGCTCTTCAAACAGCGGGATCGCCGCCCTCTCCCGGGGCGTCTGAGCGCGGCGGCTCTCCTCGCGTTCAGGGCGTCGCGGTGCAAACACATCCAGATTGAGCACGGGCACCTCTCCTTTGGCCACGATATAATGCTCGATATTCGCCGGGATGTCTACCAAACACCCAGGCATCAGATGGTATGGCGTGCCATCGATGAAAAAGTCGCATTCACCCTGGAGGATCAGCACGAGCTGTTCGTATATGTGCCGGTGTGGCCCGGGAGTATGGCCGGCGGAGACCTCCGTCAGCGTGGCAGTCAGGTTCTCTCCCTGATATGCCAGAACGCGCATCTTCTCCCGCACGTCCGTCCACACACAGTCATTCCAATTCTGCACATTTGCTGCAAAACTCATATTCACACACCTCACATGAAATCTTTATCCCTGCATCATGCCGGGTAGCCAGGTGCTCAGTCCGGGCACAAAGGCAAACAGGATGATACAGGCCAACTCCGTGATCATAAAGGGGAAGCTTTCCCTCACCACATCGGAGAACGTGTCGTTATTCAAAGTGCAGCTCACAAAGAGGCAGGTACCGAAAGGCGGAGTAGCCTGTCCAAGAGCCAGCAGGAATACAAAGATCAGGCCAAAGTGAACCGGGTCCATGCCATACATGGCGGCAATGGGCGAGAAAATCGGGCCCAGGATCAGATTGTTGGCAGAGGTATCTAGGAACATGCCACAGAGCACCATAATTGCGATGGTGATGAGGATAAAGCCCGTCTTGCTGGCCACATGCTCCAGGAAAAAGTTTGCTACTGTGGTGGGGATGCTGTAATAGGTGAACAGAAATCCCACCACCTGGGCTGTCACCACCAGTAGCATCAGCGTGGAAACACTGACAGCCGTGCTTTCCAGAACTTTGCAGAAGCTCTTGAAGGTAAGGTCATGGTAGGCCACAAAGCATACGATGGCACCATAGAGGCAGGCGATGGCCGAGGACTCCGTGGGCGTGCAGATGCCTGCGTATATACCGCCCAGGATGATCAGCGGCATCAGCAGCGCAAAAACGGATCGCAGGAAGGATTGCCCCAGTCCCCGCCAGGAAAACATCTGGTCAACTTCATAGCTGCGCCTTCTGGCGATGATATACGCCAAAACGCACAGCGCCGCCGCGCAGAGCACACCGGGGACCACGCCTGCCATCAGCAGCTGAGAAATAGATGTCCCGGTAATATTTCCATAGATCACGAACACAATGCTGGGCGGAATAATGATGCCCAAAGTCCCGGCTACCGCAGGCAGCGCCGCGGAATAGGGACTGGAATATCCCCGTTTCACCATCTCCGGATGCATGATACCTCCAATCGCCGCTGTAGTAGCAACAGCGGAGCCGGAGATCGCCGCAAAAATAGCACAGGCAATAATGGCCACGATGGAAAGTCCGCCTTTCAGCCAGCCCACCAGGGCATTGCAGAAATCACAAAGGCGCCTGGAAAGACCGCCCCGGGCCATGATATCTCCGCACAGAAGGAAGCAGGGGATTGCCAAAAATGCAAAGTTGTTCAGGCCCAGGAACACCTTCTGGGGCACGATCGTCAAAACCAAATTCGGCTCCAGCATCAGGCAGGCGATGCATCCGCTCATCATCGCCCATACGATAGGAAACCCCAGCAAAATCCCGCCCACCATAATAACTAAGAGAAGAATAATCGGCGTGCTCACAGAGAATCGCCTCCTTTCATAGGCTTATCTGCCCGCCACATTCTGCAGTAGGATAAAATTTCTTGCAGAAGCTTTAAAATGGCCGACAACAGCGCCAGAACATATCCAATCTCCATCGCGATATAGATCCATGCCATGGGAATCTGCAGCGCGTCGCTGCTACGTGTCCACCCCAGCGCGATCTGTGTTTTGCTGTATATGGTAAGCACCGCACAGACAAACACGCCGGAGAGTGCATAAAGGATTCTGAAAATCCCCATCGCTTTGGGAGAAAATTTTTTATCAATGATATCCACGCGAATAAGTGAATCCCTCTGGATTCCTATGCAAATGCCCCAGGACACCAAAATTGCAAATAAAAATCGGGACACCTCTTCCGACCAGGAGAGACTTTTGAACACTACGTAGCGAAAAAAAGTCTGGGCACAGATCACCAGAACAATCACCACAAGCATGACGGAAATCGCAATCGAAATTACCCGCATAATCCGACCAATCACATTTTCACTTCTCATCATCACCCCTCCTTTTCCAGGGGGCGGAGCCCAGCGCCCCGCCCTCGAAGCTGTCAACGGTTACGCCGCCTCCGCGCAGGAATTGATCAGATCGATAGAATCCGCATACTTGTCATAGTTTTCTTCCACCATGGGCTGCAGGATCCTCTGGAAGGATTCCCGATCCACGTCGTACGTGATCGTGACGCCCTTCTCTTCCATCTCTGCGTAAGCCTCCTGCTCCTGCTGGCGAGCGGCCTCTCGCTGATAAACCGCCGCCTCATAGGCACACTCGGCAAAAATCTCCTGATCCTCAGAGCTTAGGGAATCCCAGGCGGCAGTGTTCATAATAACCGGGATGCAGGAGTAAATATAGTTGATGGGGCTGAAATACTTGTTGACCTCCGGGATATTATTACTGATGCAGAAAATGGCGGGGTTGTCCTGCCCATCAATGGCGCCTTGCTGCATGGCGGTGAACGCCTCCGCCATATCCATGGGAACGGGGTCGCAGCCCAGCCGCTGCCAGATATCGATATAGTTGTTGTTCTGCATGACGCGGATCCGCAAACCCTCGCAGTCCGCAGCGCTGCGGATCTCCCGCTTGTTGTTGGTGATGGTTCTCCAGCCGGTCTCAAAAATGGTTAGACACGAAAAGCCGCCTTCCTTCTCCATCATATCCTGCCAATAATCCAGATGGTCCAGTGTCACTGCGTCCGCCTGCGCATTGTCCTTGATCAGCATGGGCATATCAAACACGCCCAGGCCTTCCACGCTGCCCGTCAGTACGGAGACGTTGACCAGAGAAAGCTCAATGGTGCCCATCTGGATATCCTGAATGCTGTCGGCTGGCGTCGTCAGGGTGCCGTTGGCATGGACCTCGATCTGATAGCGCCCGTCTGTCTTTTCCGCGATCAGTTCCGCAAACTTTTCACAGCCCAGGCCATTGGCGGAATCCGCGGTATCCTGTGTGGCCATTTTCCACACAACAGTCTCACCCGAGGTGGCGCCTTCTCCGGCCGCATCCCCCGTCTCCATACCGCCGCAGCCGATGCAGGTCAGCAGGATGCAGGAAATCGCCAGCATAAGAGATAGCATTTTTTTCATAGTGATCCTCCTTTACGCGTCCAGTCATATCGTTATCTTTTTACGACCAAGCGCCCCACAGCTTCTGCCATCGCCTGGTCGGAAAGCTCCTGTCCCAGGCCAGGGAGTTCCGGCGGACGAAGAATGCCGTTTTGCGGCGCATAGATATACTTCCCATAAGAGCGGCATTCGGGTCTGAGAGACATATAAAAATACTCATGATAGAAGAAATTGGGAATGGCTGCTTCCAGGTGCATGGCGGCCGCCTCCGTCAGCGGAGTGCCCGCCACGTGTGCCTGTACTCTGACATCAAACAGCTGTGCCAGGTCGCAGATCTTCTTTGCCTCGGACAATCCCCCCGTATTGCAGATATCCGGCTGTATCACGGACACAGCGTTGTGCCGCAGGAGCTGGTAAAATTCCCATCTTGTATGGACCCGCTCGCCGGCGGAGAGGGGAATAAATGTACTTTGTGCGATCACGCGGTAGAGCTCCGGATTAAAATTAGCAGTTGCCTCCTCGATGAACAGCACCCGGTATTTTTTTGCGATCTCAGCGATTCCCCGGGCGGAGGTAGCATCCGAAGCACACAGGTTCTCCATGATGATCTCCAATCCGTACCCGCATTCTTCCCGAATCGCACACAGCCGCTCTTCCAGCATTTCCCGTAGCTGCGCTGTCAACGGGCCGGTCGTCTCTATTCTGGGGATCTTTTTCCCCTGCCGGTCATAAGAGAGGAAGTTGATCTTCACCGCCTTAAAGCCATCCGCCATGATCTTTCGGCAGGTCTGCGCATACTCTGCAGCTTTTCCCAGAGGCGCCAGTTGCTCTCCGTACCCTGTCTGCGCCTGGGACAGGTAGCAGCGCAGCTCTGCGTTATGCTTTCCGCCCAGAAGCCGGTAGATGGGCACACCCAGCGCCTTTCCCTTGATATCCAGCAAAGCGATATCGATGGCGCTCATGGCGGAGTAAACCACGACGCCCCCGCCGCTGAGATGGCCGTAAAGGCGATTGTGAAGGTCCTCCCAGATCACCTCGTTGTCCAGTGGATCCTTTCCCAAAATCATCTCCGAAAGGTCCTTCAGCATATGCGCCACACCGTTTTCACCAGGCCCGATAGAGATCCCCGCTTCCCCGAAGCCGCAGATCCCCTCGTCTGTATTGATACGGCACACAACGGGCTGAAACGGATAATCAGAATACGAATGCCCGCTATGGCGCAGCAGGAAAATATCGACACTCTCAATTTTCACAAAAGCAACACACCCCTTCCAGACTTTTGGCCGCTTGAAAATCCCCTATCCCTGTGGTATATTTCCTCTGACGGCCGGAGGAACTCTGTCTTCGATGAATTTTGCTTTTTTTCACCGAAAGGTCCTCCTTTCATTATGGAATATACTGACTTTCTTACAAAGTGTATATCTCATTTGATACATAGTGCATAAATTTTTGTGAGATCTTTGCAAGTGTTTTGGAGGAGAAAACCATGAAGCTTTCCGACATATACTACGATTCTCATTTTGGGGAATTTGAAGAGCTCTTCCGTCAGAGCGGTGTCCCGGTCCACTTCCGGAAGGGCGAAGCCATTCCCACGGACTATAAGATCCGGAATATTTTTTATACGGTCAACGGCCTTTCCAAATACTTTTTTGTGCACGAGAACGGTACGGAAAAGGTGACCGGCATCTTTGGACCCGGTACTCTGATCCCGTACTCCCTATGTCTGCCGGTTTCGGAAAAAAACTTCGTCTACAAGGACTACTTCAAATCCCAGACCCTGACGGATGTGGACGCTATATGCCTGAAGCAGGCAACGTATCACAAACTGTTTGAAAGCTCCGCCGCATTGCGCACCGCAAATTATGATTGGATTGCTTTTCAGCATAACCGCTATGAATTTGAGACATTTTTTCTGTCAAATTGCGGAGCTTTTACAAAAGTATGTAATTTTTTGTACTCCAATAGTTCTTTGTATAACGTATACCGCCAGAACGGGCTTATTTTAACTCAAGATGATATTGGAGACATTATCGGCGAAAGCCGCCTGGACGTGGCGCGCGCATTCCGAAATCTGCGGGATTTGAACATCGTTTCAACCTCCCGCGGCTCCGTCACAATCCTAGACAAAGAAAAGCTTTTCCGATTAACCAGTTATTTGAGATAACCTGAATCCTGTTTTCGCTGATTTTCTGATATGCTCCCCATAGAGTAGACAAGCAGAGAGTAAAAATCTTCAACTACTTCAGATGGAGAGCATTCTTATGTTAGTGGTGAATTACGTGAGTTTGGAAATAAAAATCATTGCGGTAAAACACAGTCTCATTGGAATGGAAAGTCTCAATCAGTCCGCAGCAAGATTTGACGTGAGCCGGAGCACACTACAAAATATGAAATGTTTGGCACGGAAGGTCTATGCCTTTGGGCTGGAAAACATCACTACTCCGAGGAGATCAAGTGCGAAGCGGTAGAAGTCTATTTGTCCGGGCGGATGAGTGAAGAGGATATCTGTAGATTCGATCGAGAACACAGCTTGAGAAGTGGATTTCGTTGTATAATGGCCAAAAAGAGTTCCGTCCCGCGGTCGGAGCCAGGAAGGGTACGTGTATGGCCAAGATCAGTGGAGAAGAGAAACAGGCGGCGGAATTCTGCATCACCCATGACAGGGACTACGCCCTGACAGCAGATCTCTTTGGGTTTACATCCCAGCAGGTCTACAGCTGGGTGCGGAAATATCATGCGGCAGGCATCAACAGCCTGAGGCATGAGAGAAAATGCCCCAGAGAACTTTCCGATTGGGTTACTGAGAGTAAGCAGCTCAAAACGGTCAATCTTAAGCTGGAAATGGAGGCTGTGCTGCATCGGAAGCTTCAGCAGGGCCGGGTATATTACAAATGCCTCAACCGCACCGTGAGCCAAAAACAAATGGAAGATGAGAAGCTGGCCGGGCTTATTACCGAAATTTATCAAGCCCAGCGCGGCATTCCTGGATACCGGCAGATGAAAATTATTTTGGATCGCCGGTATGGGTTAAAGTACAACTTGAAACGAATCTACCGTCTTATGCGTGTGCTTGGCCTGCGGTCTGTATGCAGGAAGAAAAAGCGGCTGTATAAGAAGAAAACTCCGTCAGAATACGTCGCGGAAAATGTCCTGAACAGAGAGTTTTCGTCTGACCAGCAGAATGAGAAGTGGGTAACTGACGTAACAGAGTTCAAATATGGCTCCATCAGCAAGGCGTACTTGAGTGCTGTGCCGGATCTGTACGGAAGGAATATCGTTGCGTTCTCCCTGAGCCGCCGCAATAATACACCTCTTGTTCTGGACACCTTCGATCAAGCGTTTCAGAAATATCCGGACGCAAAACCACTGCTGCACAGCGACCGGGGCGTCCAATATACCAGTCGTTCCTTCCGAAAAGAAATGAAACGCGCTGAGGTATGCCACAGCATGTCCCGTGTGGGGCGCTACCTTGGCAACGCCCCAATGGAGGATTCTAAGGAATCCTGAAAACAGAAATGTATTACCTCTATTATTTCGAGGATCACGAAACTCTGCGGGAGGCGATCTGCGCATATATTGATTTTTATAACAACGACCGGTGCCAGAAAAAGATTGGCTGTATGACACCGTCGGAATTGATCGCAGCTTCAGCAAAATAAAAACTATACAGAAAATCCCACACGATATAGAATCCTCTGCATAGTTTTTATTTCTTGCTTTCTCTACTTGACAGGGAGCAGTTCACCTGCCTGAAATATGCAATTTTTTACAGCAAAAAGCACCCGAAATCCACAGATTTCAGGTGCTTTTTGGAGCTAATGATGTGACTCGAACACACGACCTGCTGATTACGAATCAGCTGCTCTACCGACTGAGCTACATTAGCTTATCAATTCATGACATGGTGTTTTTGGAAAGGCACATCCAGAACAGGATATATTTTATCATATTTTTTGACGGACGTCAACAGATTCTTTTGATTTCCTGCCACACTCTCTGCATGGCAATTCCTGTATATTACATTTTGTATTTTGAAGGAATTCCTTCAAAATATTTTCAGGCGATTAGCCTATTTCCTACGCTTTTCCCCCGAATTCCGCCCATTACAACAGGAAATTCTGTTGTGATTTTCCCAAGAAACTTCGACAAATTCTGTCATTATTTTCTGTTGACTCCCTTCTTTTTGCAGTCTTCCGTTCTTTTCAGCATTTACATAATTTATTTGATAATTTCTTTTTACAAAGAGTTATTCACATTTTCCACATGATTTTCCACACGCGAATTTTCTATTTATTTTCAATATTTTTTTGTAAATTGTATAAATTTACCATCTTCTCTTTTTGCGCTTTTCCACCGCCCAAAAAAGCGTCCAAACTTTACATAATGTTTTACCTTCAAAAAGTTCTCCGCCTCTCCTGCCTGTTTTTCCAAAAGTGAACGGCAAATGAAGACCACCCGAGCTGCGCCTTCACAAAAAGCAAGGCATCTGGCTTTACAGATGCAGCCTGCATAAGCTCGTTATGCATTTTCCAATAAATCAGGCGGCCGCTGACGCGGCCGCCTGATTCAGTCTGCAATGTCCCGTGTAGCATAGGCGTTCAGCTCCATGCCAGCCGTATGCCCTGCCAGATATTCATAATACCCCTGGGCGCCGATCATGGCACCGTTGTCGCCGCAGAGTTTCAGCGGCGGCAGGTATAACCGGATGTCTGCCGCCTCGCAGGCCCGACGAAGATCCTCCCGGATGACGGAGTTGGCCGCTACGCCGCCGGCGGCGCAAAGCACGGTGCGGCCAGTCTGCTTTGCCGCCTCCATGGCCCGGGGCACCAGTGTATCGCTGACAGCCTGGGCGAAGTCCCGAGCCAGCGCTGCCCGGTCCAGAGACTCCCCCACCTGCTGAGCATGGTGGGCCAGGTTCACCACCGCCGTCTTGAGGCCGGAGAAGCTCATGTCCAGCTCTGCCCCGTCCACATGGGCGTGAGGCAGGGTGTACACCCCGCCCGGGGACTGCCGGGCCAGGGCGTCCATGGGGGCGCCGCCGGGATAGGGCAGGCCCAGCACCCGGGCCGCCTTGTCGAAGCACTCCCCTGCTGCGTCATCCCGGGTGGCGCCCAGGATCTCCATATCCGTGTAGTCCCGGACGTCCACGATCATTGTGTTGCCTCCGGAGATGGCCAGGGCCAGGAAGGGCGGCTCCAGTTCCGGAAAGGCCAGGTAATTGGCGGCGATGTGGCCCCGGATGTGGTGCACCGGGATCAGGGGCACCCCCAGGGCAAAGGCCACCGACTTGGCGAAGCTGAGGCCCACCAGCACCGCGCCGATGAGCCCCGGGGCATAGGTCACTGCCACCGCGTCGATGTCGGACTTCTCACAGCCCGCCTGCCGCAGAGCCTGGTCCGTCAGGGCGGCAATGGCCTCCACATGCTTGCGGGAGGCGATCTCCGGCACCACGCCGCCGTACAGGGCGTGGAGGTCCGCCTGGGAGGCGATGGCATCGGACAGGACCGTGCGCCCGTCCTCCACCACGGCCACCGCTGTCTCGTCGCAGGAGGACTCAAAGGCCAAAATTTTCATGATCTGTCCCTCTCTTTTCCGTCACTGCTGCCAGGATACTCTCTCGCCCGGCGTCCCATTTGGATCAAAGGGGATGCGGACATATCTGCGGAATTTATCCGGCGCAAAGGTACTGGCATAGACAAAGCGGTGCTCCTCCATCAGGGCGGACTCGTCCACTTTCCCCTCCGCCCAGTACAGGGTCTTGTAGGGTACGCCGAACATCTCCGTGTCATACCCGGCGGTCCGGGCGCCGTTGCGGGCATAGAAGCCCAGCCGCCGCTCTGCCATGGCCGGGTCCGGGGCGTAGCAAGGGATCTCACTCTCTCCGAAGATCACATTGCCCCGCTCCGCCTCCCGGAGCTTCTCCAGGATCACGGAGCCCAGGCCGCCGTTCCGGCGGTCTGCGGCCACGCACAGATAGTCCAGCAGGGCCCAGCCGGGGTGGCCCAGCCATAAAAATGCCTCGCCGGCGATGTCGTCCCCGTCAAAGAGGCACCAGGGGCAGTACCGCCCCTCGGCCCACATCTCCTCCATATTCTTCAGGGGCTTCAGCTCCGCTGCGGGAAATGCTGTCCGCAGGTCCCGGTCATAGACCGTCCGCAGCTGCTCCAGTGTCGGGATCCTCAGTTCCATCGGTAAACTCCTTTGTCATGATGATGGCATCCTCCTTCGGATGCTCGTAATAGTTTTTCCGCCTGCCCACGCTGCGGAAGCCCCGGCTGCCGTACAGGGCGATGGCCCCGTAGTTGGAGGCCCGGACCTCCAGCGTCAGAAACGCCAGCTTGTGGGCCTGGGCAAAGTCCAGGAACACTTGCAGCAGCTTCTGAGCGATGCCGTTGCGGCGGCACTCCGGCCGCACGGCCACATTGGTGATGTACCCCTCGTCCAGCACCACCAGCAGGCCGGCGTAGCCCGCCACGTGGTCCTCGTCATCCAGGGCCACCAGGAAGGCGGCGCAGTCGTTCTGCAGCTCCTCCACCAGCATGTTCCGGGACCAGGGGGTGGTGAAGCAGATCCGTTCCAGCTCCGCCACCTCGTCCAGATGGTCCCCGGTCATGGGGACGATGCGCACGTGCATCTGTTCTCTCATGGTTCTCTCTCCTCTCGTTTTCCGGCATCCCCGCCGATGGTACGGGCATACAGCCCCACGCCCAGAAGGACCGCCGCGCCTCCGGCAACCGTCAGCCAGCCCGGCCGCTCGCCAAAGAGCAGGAGTCCCCAGACAGAGGCGAACACCGGCTCCATCAGCTTGACCGTGGCGATGAAGGCCGGCGGCAGATATTTCAGCCCCCAGCTGAATACATTGTGTCCCAGCAGGGTGCAGCATACCGCCATGCCCAGGGCCGTCAGCCCGTTTACCGGACCGTAGCCGGCCAGCGGCGTTCCGCTCAGCAGGGCCGCAGCCAGCAGCGTGGCCGCGGCGGACGTATACACCAGAAAGGTGTACACTGACGTGGAGAGCCGCTGCCGGCAGACCGTTCCGATCATGGTATAGACCGCCATGGCGGCGGCGCCGGCCAGGGCAATCAAATCTCCCAGCAGCGCATTCGTCCCGGCGGCGCTGTCTGCCAGCGCCACCACCGCGCTGCCTGCAAAGGCAAGCAGGACCGCGGGCCAGGTCCGGCGGGGCAGCCGCTGCCCCAGAAACAACGCCGAGGCCGCTGCCACAAAGAATACCTCCGTATCCACCAGCACCACCGCCGAGGCGATGGAGGTGGCCCGCAGGGCCCCAAAATACGCCGCGAAGTGGATGCCCAGAAACAAGCCGCTGGCAAGGCACAGCAGCACGTCCCGCCGGGTCAGGGATTTCAGCTCCCGCCTTCGTCCCGCCAGTACCGGGACCGCCATCAGCGCCGCCGAAAAGGCCATCCGGTACAGCGCCAGGATCAGGGACGGCGCCGTGGACCACCGGACAAACACCGCCGACAGGGACACCCCAGCCACGCCCAGCAGGACGATCAGCCGCTTCATGCGCCGCCCTCCCTTCGGATGCACTCCGCCGTCTCCCGGGGCGTCAAAGCCGTCACATCCAGGTGCCGGATGTCCAGGGCATCATACAGCGGCAGGTAGGCCAGGCTCCGGTCCAACGCATCCGGTATTCGCTTTCCGGCGCGGATATCTCCCTCCAGCCGGGACCGCAGGGTCTCCGGTGTGCAGACCAGGGAGACGGCCCGCAGGACATACGGCTCCGTCAGGCGGCGGAGCAGGTCTTCCCAGATTTCCCGCCGGTGCAGGACCCAGCAGAAAATCACATGGTCATAGGCGGAGCAGCGGAGGAAGCTGTTCAGGAGAAAAGAGATGTTCTCCAACACCATCTCCCGGGTCTCCTCCGTCACCTGAAAGGGGTGGGCATCCCAGCACCAGTCCCCGTCCAGGAACACGCTCCGGTCCAGCAGCTGCTGCAGCTGGCGGCAGGCGGCGGTCTTTCCCACGCCAATAGGACCGCCGATCATATACAGGCGCTTCATGCGCCCATCTCCGGCGCACTGTCCGCCCAGGCCTGGAGGCGGTTGAAGAACCGCCCCACGTGAAAGCCGTCCGTGACGCCGTGGTGGACCTGCATGGCCAGAGGCAGCAGGGTGCGGCCGTTCTCCTTCCGGTAGCGGCCCAGGGTGAAGATGGGCAGCAGGTAGTCGTTGGCCTCCGGCAGCTCCAGGTGCAGACTTCGGAAGGAGGCCCAGGGCACGGCGGAGATGTTGAAGAGTCCCTGTCCCGCCTCCGGCGGGCGGGCTTCAAAGGTGTGGATGTCCCCATAGCGGGTCCGGTCCGCCTCCCAGTCCTGGCAGAAGGCCCGCAGATCCGGCTGGTAGGCGGTCCAGAGGACGGAGAAGGTCTCATCGTCCTTGTGAAAAATCGTATAAGTGGGGTCCACCCGGTCGTAGACGCCGATGGCCCCCGTCTCGTCCATAGCCATGCGGAGGGCCGGGTCCGCGTTGACCATCCGGGAGATGCCGTGGATCACCGACGGATAGAACCGGAGTCCCGACCCCCGCAGGCGGGGCAGTAGGGCGGAGATGTCCACGTCCACCGTCATGCTGTACCAACAGGGCACGTCCCGGTGGTAATGCTCAAAATACGGACGGCGGGGCCACGCGGCGTAGTCGATCTTCTGAAATCCCATCAGCCCTTGGCCTCCAGCCAGTTTCTGCCCCAGTGGGCGTCCGCCGTTAGGGGGACGGAGAGGGACACCACGTTCTCCATCTCCTCCTTCAGCAGCGCCGCGGCGGTCTCCGCCTGGGCCTCCGGGCACTCCACGATCAGCTCGTCGTGGACTTGCAGCACCAGACGGGCCTCCGGCAGTTCCTGCCGCAGGCGTTTCCGCACCGCCACCATAGCCAGCTTCATGATGTCCGCTGCGGTGCCCTGGATGGGCATGTTCAGGGCCACTCGCTCCCCGAAGGAGCGGAGGTTGAAGTTGGAGGACTTCAGCTCCGGCAGGTCCCGCCGCCGGTGGAACAGCGTCTCCACATAGCCCTGCTCCCTGGCCCGCTCCACAATGGCGTCCATATACGTCCGGACGCCTGGGAAGGTGGCGAAGTAGGCCTCCATATACGCCTTGGCCTCCGCCACGCTCACGCCGATGTCCTGGCTCAGAGAGAAGGCGGAGATGCCGTAGACGATGCCGAAGTTCACTGCCTTGGCCTGGCGGCGCATCTCATGAGTTACCTGGTCCGGCGCCACGTGGAACACCTTGGCCGCCGTCTCCGCGTGGAAGTCCCCGCCGGAGCGGAAGGCGGCGATCATGGCCTCGTCCCCAGCCATGTGGGCCAGCAGCCGCAGCTCGATCTGGGAGTAGTCGGCGTCCACTAGGACGCAGCCCTCCGCCGGGATGAACATCCGCCGGATCTCGCTGCCCAGGTCCGTGCGGGTGGGGATGTTCTGGAGATTAGGCTCTGTGGAGGAGAGGCGGCCCGTGGCCGTCACCGTCATCTGGAAGCTGGTCCGCACCCGGCCGTCCGGGTCCATGGCCTTCAAAAGGCCGTCGGCATAGGTGGATTTCAGCTTGGCGTACTGGCGATACTCCAGCACCGCCCCCACGATGGGGGCCTCGTACCGGAGCTTTTCCAGCACATCGGCGTTGGTGGACCAGCCGGTCTTGGTCTTTTTGCCGTGGGGCAGGCCCAGCTTGCCGAAGAGGATCTCCCCCAGCTGCTTGGGGGAGTTGATGTTGAATTCCTCCCCCGCCATGGCGTAGATCTGCTGTTCCAGCTCGGCGCTCCGCCGGGCCAGCAGATCCCCGAAAGCACCGAGGGCCTTGGCGTCTACCCTGCATCCGGCGGTCTCCATCTCCGCCAGCACGGCGCAGAGGGGCATCTCGATCTCATGCAGCAGGTCCATCTGGCCCCGCTCCGCCAGTCTTTCCGCCAGGGCGCCGTACAGGGCGTCCACGGCGGCGGCGTAGCTGTCGAAGCTGGCCTCCGCCGCGGCGGCGTCCCCCAGCAGGGAGAAGGCGTCCGGTTCCAGGTAGAGGGCCTTTGGCAGCTCCTCGTTGAAATAGGCGACGAACAGGCGGGCAAGGTCATAGCTTCCCGCCGTGGCGTCCAGCAGGTAGGCAGCCAGGGCGGTGTCGAAGACGAAGCCCTCCGCCCGCAGGCCGTTTTCCAGCAGCGTCCGCGTCAGGTCCTTGACATTGTGGGAGACCTTGCGGACGTCCGCCGCGAACAGGGCGTTCAAAAGGGCGTTCCAGTCCCCCTGATACTTGTCGAAGAACAGCTCCGCCGTGACGCCGGTGTCCGCCCCGGTCCGGCAGACCACAGAGAGGCCCGTCAGGTCCGGCAGGGCCAGCACCGATACATGGTCCGCCGCTCGCCAGAGGGCCAGCAGCCGCTCCGTCTGAGCAGGCTCTGTGACCTGCTCCACGGTCATGGTGAAGTCCGCCCTTTCCGCCGCTGGCTGCTCCGCCGGGGACAGGCCGAACTTCTCGATCAGCTTGGTGAACTCCAGCTTCAAAAACAGCGGGTAGGCGTCCGGGCCGGGCTTCCGGCACAGGTTCTCCTCGGGATGGAAGTCCAGAGGCGCGTCGGTAACGATGGTGGCCAGCCAGTAAGACTCCCGGGCGCTCTCCTCCCCCTCCGCCAGCTTGCGGATGGCGGCAGGCTTGGCCTCGATGTCCGGCATTTTGGCGTACAGGTTGTCGATGCTCTCGTACTGCTGGATCAGGGCCATGGCGGTCTTCTCCCCGATGCCGGGGACGCCGGGGATGTTGTCGGAGCTGTCCCCCATCAGGGCCTTCAGGTCGATCATGTGGATGGGGGCGAAGCCGTACTGCTCTTGGAAGGCGGTCTCCGTCATATCCTTGGTGGTGGTCTGCCCCATGCGGGTGGACACCAGCTTCACCATGGTGTGGTCGGTAATGAGCTGCAGGCTGTCCTTGTCGCCGGTGACCACCACGCAGTCCCAGCCGTCCGCCTCGCACTTGCGGGAGATGGTGCCGATCAGGTCGTCGGCCTCCCAGCCCTCCTGCTCATAACGGGGAATGTTCAGGGCGTCCAGCACCTCTTTCAGCACCGGCACCTGGACCCGGAGCTCCTCCGGCATGGGCTTGCGGGTGGCCTTGTAGGCCTCCGAGGCCTGATGGCGGAAGGTTGGAGCGTGGACGTCGAAGGTGACGCACAACGCGTCCGGCGCCTCCTCCCCCTCCAGTCGAAGGAGCGTGGTGAGAAATCCGAAGATGGCGTGGGTGTAAAGCCCGTCCCGTGTGGTGAGAGGACGGATGCCGTAATAGGCCCGATTCAGGATGCTGTTGCCGTCGATGACCATGAGCTTCATGGGGAGTTCCTCCTGCCCGCAGGCTGATTTTTCCATAGAGATATAGTATATCCCAAATCCGGCGTTTACGCAAGGCGGGTTTGCCTTGCAATGGGCCGCCGTCTGTGATAGATTGATGGAGAGGCGGTCCTGTTTTCGGATCATGGAAAGGAGGGCTACATCATGATGAAGTGCCGTCTGTTTTCCGCCCTGCTCCTGCTCTTTATTCTCATGGCGGCGGGCTGTTCCGGCCAGCCGGCAGCGGTAACCGCCGACGACCTCGCCGACCAGGTCTACATCTACGAAAAAGAGGGGTTTGGGAGCGATTTCTATATCACCCTCAACAGTGACGGAAGTATGCGCTGTTCCGAAGGAGCCCTGAGCAGCTATTTTGGGCTCGGCACCTGGAAACTGGACGGAGACACCGTGATCCTCACCACAGATGATGAAAAATTCGTCAACCGCTTTGCCGTCGAGGACCGTACGCTGGTGTACCAATCAGCGGATTCCACAGGCTTTATGTACCTGACAGTGTCCGACGGCGAAAAATTTCTGCCCTCCGGGGCTCCCGTCGGCAGCCTCGACATCGACGAGGGGTAACACGACGCCCCCACACCATTCCCGCCGGGCGGCAGATTGCCGCCCCTACATTTTTACGGGCTCTTCGCTTTTGCAAGTCCAAGGCCTAGATAAAAGATAAGAGATACTTCCCGGAGAAGGGCATCTCTTATCCCCTATCTTTTATTTCTTATCTTCACTCTGCCGCCCCGCGGCGCAAGGAGGCACCATGAACCGTCATCCCGCCCACATCCTGTTGTTGAAGGCCGCCCGTGCTTTGGAGCTGCTCATCGCCGCCGTGATCCTGCTGGTGATCGTCTGCGGGGCGGTATTTTTGTTCCGGGAGACTGGCCGGACCCTGCTCCTCTCCCCAGAGGCCTTCGCCCTGGGGGATTTCCTCTCCGCCACACTGCTGCTGGTGATGGGAATTGAGTTCGTGAAGATGCTGGCCCTGCACACCGCCGACGCGGTGGTGGACGTGCTGCTGTTCACCATCGTCCGGCAGATGATCGTCAGCCACACCGACGCGGCGGAGACGCTACTGGGCGTGGCAGCGGTGGCGGGCATCTTCGCTGTGAAGAAATATCTTCAGGCCAGGGAGAACGCCGCGTGAAGCCGCACGGACCGGACGGCAAGCCGTCCGGTCCGTTTTTTCCGCTATGCCCTGCGGCCCAGCCGCTCCCGCCTGCGGCGGAGGGCGTCTGCCAGCCGCGCGCCTGCCCAGCCTGCGGCGGCGCCCACCAGAATGCCCCCCAGCACGTCGGTGGGCCAGTGGACGTACAGGTACAGCCGGGAGAAGGCGATCCCAGCCGCCAGTACCAGGGCAGGCTTCCACAGGGGGCTGCCGGAGGCCCGGAGGGCGAACACCGCCGCAAAGGACGCCGCCGTGTGCCCCGAGGGAAAGGATGCGTCCGCCGGGGGTGCTGTCAGCAGCTCCACCGCGGTATTCACCAAGAAGGGCCGGATCCGGCCGACCAGGGGTTTCAGAACGATATTGCAGCAGATCAGATCCAGAATCAGCGCAAAGGACAGGGACATCCCTGTCCAGCGGTGCTTCCACAGAAGCAGCAGCACCGCCGCCAGCAGGATCCAAATCTCTCCGTGGTCGCAGATCCGGCTGATCCACGGCATCACCGCGTCCAGAAAATCGCAGCGCAGATGGGCCTGGAGCCAGTCCAGCACCGCCAGTTCCGCCGCCTGCATCATACTTCCACACTCCTCTCCCGGCGCTTGCGCCGTGTGTGCAGGGAGCATCATACCACATTTTCCCCACAGTGCGCAACGGTTTTGGCATTTTCTTCTATGATCTGCACAAATCTGCGGGATTTTTGGCATTTTTCTGGGAAGGGGCGTTGACATCTCCCCGAGAACGTGATAGGATACCTTCAAAATTGGATCGCTCAGATAGAGGCGCGGCGTTCATCAGTACCGCTCCGGCAAGGCCAGGCAGCCGCCGGACGGGGAAGGGTCCGCCGCCGAAGTGCCGGGACGATGCCTGTCCTTCTGGTGCTGGGCCGTCAGGGAATACCTGCCGGACTGTCACAAACCTTTGTGAAGCGCTATCAATGGCTGTTCGGGATCGTCCCTGCCGGGGGCTTCTTTCCGTATTTTCCATGGACCGCTTGACAAAGCGGTCCATTTTTTCTCCTCTCCGCCGGCGGCAGGCGCGGAGGAGGTCTGTGACCGCCGCGGAATCTTTTTTGAGATGAGAAAGGTGAAGAAACATGAAGAGATTGTTGACCTTGCTGATGGCTCTGGCCATGACAGCGTCCCTGGCCGCCTGCGGCGGCACTGGCAGCTCCGGCGACACTGCCGACTCCGGCAATTCCGGCACCACCGCTGAAGGCGGGGAGACCGCCGGCTCCTCCGGCGTGGAGGACGGCGTGCTGACCATCGCCATGGAGTGCGCCTACGCCCCTTACAACTGGAGCCAGAGCGACGACTCCAACGGCGCTGTGCCCATCTCCAACGTGCCCGGCACCTATGCCAACGGCTACGACGTGATGATCGCCAAGCAGATCTGCGAGGCCAACGGCTGGAAGCTGGAAGTGGTTCAGTCCGACTGGGACTCTCTGGTTCCCGGCGTGCAGACCGGTACCTTTGACGCCGTCATTGCCGGCCAGTCCATGACTGCCGAGCGCAGCGAGCAGGTGGATTTCGCCGGCCCCTACTACTACGCCTCCATCGTCTGTGTGACCAAGACGGACAGCCCCTATGCCAACGCCGCCGGCATCAGCGACCTTTCCGGCGGCACCTGCACCGCGCAGATCGCCACCATCTGGTATGACTCCTGCCTGCCTCAGATCGAGGGCGCCCAGGTCCAGACTGCCGCGGAGACCGCCCCCGCCATGCTGATGGCCCTGGAGACCGACGCCGTGGACTTCATCTGCACCGATATGCCCACCGCTATGGGTGCCGTGGCCGCCTATCCCGACATGAAGATTCTGGACTTCACAGACTCCGACGACAACTTTGAGGTTGACGAGGGCGAGATCAACATCGGCATCTCCGTGATGAAGGGCAACACCGAGCTGAAGGAGGCCATTGACAGCGTGCTCTCCACTATGACGGCGGACGATTTCAACACCCTGATGAACGAGGCCATCGCCATTCAGCCCCTGAGCGAGTAAACACTTTCCAGAATGACCCGCGGCGGGAGGACAGTCTGTCCTCCCGCCTGCTTCCCGCATATCAACTCTTTACCGAAGGGAGTCTGCCTCCATGGAGAAACTGTTCCAGCTGGCATCCGACATTGCCAAGCTCTGGTCGAACTACGGCGTGTCCCACTATCTGCCCGGCATCCGCAATACCTTGATTCTGGCACTGGTGGCCACCGCCATCGGCTGCCTGATCGGATTCGTCTGCGGCATTCTGAACACCATTCCCCACAGCAAGAACGACCCGCCCGTCAAGCGGTTCTTTCTGGCGCTGATCCGGGCAGTGGTCCGGATCTACGTGGAGATCTTCCGGGGTACCCCCATGGTGCTGCAGGCGGTGTTCCTCTATTACGGCCTGCCCTATTTTACGGACAACGCCGTGCGGTTTGACAGCATCTGGATGGCCGCCATTCTGGTGGTGTCCATCAACACCGGCGCCTACATGGCCGAGTCCGTCCGGGGCGGCATTATCTCCATCGACCCCGGCCAGACCGAGGGCGCCAAGGCCATCGGCATGACCCATGTGCAGACCATGCTGCATGTGATCCTGCCTCAGGCCATCCGGAATATCCTGCCCCAGATCGGCAACAACTTCATCATCAATGTGAAGGATACGTCCGTCATGTTCATCATCGGCTTCCCCGATTTCTTCTCCGCCCACCGGGCGGCGGTGGGCGCCAGCTACCTCTACTTCCCCTCCGCCGTGGTGGAGATGGCCGGGTACCTCACCATGACGCTGATCGCCTCCTTCCTGCTGCGCTGGTTGGAAAAGCGAATGGACGGCAGCAGCGATTACAAGCTGGCACAGACGGACCATCTGACCATGGCCGCCGGCACATACAGCCACCCGGACCGAGGCACTCCCTTCGATGAGCGGAGCAAAGAGTACCGGGATCGGGTCCGTCAGGAATTGCAGCACGGCCGTACGAGAGGAGATCGCTGACAACATGGACGATATGATTTTAGAGATCCGGCATCTGAGCAAGTCCTTCGGCAGCCACGAAGTGCTGCGGGACATCGATTTCACCGTGAAAAAAGGCGATGTCACCAGCATCATTGGTGCCTCCGGCTCCGGCAAGAGTACCCTGCTGCGGTGCATCAACCTGCTGGAGACCCCCACCAGCGGCGAGATCCTCTACCGCGGCCAGAACGTCACCGGTCCCAAGGTCAATGCTCCCCAGTACCGCTCCCATGTGGGCATGGTGTTCCAGTCCTTCAACCTGTTCAACAACATGACCGTGCTGGAAAATTGCATGGTCGGGCAGATCAAGGTACTGAAAAAGGACAAGGAGACCGCCCGGAAGCGGGCCATGGAGTATCTGGAAAAGGTGGGCATGGCGCCTTACATCCAAGCCAAGCCCCGGCAGATCTCCGGCGGCCAGAAGCAGCGGGTGGCCATTGCCCGGGCCCTGGCCATGGAGCCGGAGGTGCTGCTGTTCGACGAACCCACCTCCGCCCTGGACCCGGAGATGGTGGGAGAAGTTCTCTCCGTCATGCAGGACCTGGCCCAGGAGGGCATGACCATGCTGGTGGTGACTCATGAGATGGCCTTTGCCCGGGACGTCAGCAGCCATGTGGTGTACATGAACCAGGGCGTCATCTGCGAGGAGGGCACGCCGGAGCAGGTTTTCGGCAATCCCCAGAAACAGGAGACGCAGGACTTCCTCTCCCGGTTCCGCAAGAATTGAATCCCGTCTTTCCCGTTCCCGGAGGCTCTGCCTCCGGGAACTTTTTTGTCTTTGTTGCGTCCACCACTTGTTCTTGTGGAAAAATCAGTTTAGAATAGCAACATCTTGTGCTTATGGAGGGATCCGGCCATGCACATTCACGGACTTCAGAAACTGGCCATGGTGGACTACCCGGGAAAGCTGGCGGCCACGGTGTTCACCGGCGGCTGCAACCTGCGGTGCCCCTTCTGCCACAACGCATTGCTGGTGACCCGGCTGGCGGAGACGCCGGAGATCCCGGAGCAGGAGGTGCTGGACTTCCTGGCCTCCCGCCGGGGGCTTTTGGACGGGGTGGTCCTCACCGGCGGGGAGCCGCTGCTCCAGCCGGACGCAGCGGATTTTCTGCGGAAGGTGCGGGAACTGGGCTTTGCCGTGAAGCTGGATACCAACGGCTGTGATCCTGCCCGGCTGGCGGAGATCCTGAACCAGGGCCTTGTGGACTATGTGGCCATGGACGTGAAAAACGCTCCGGCGCGGTATGCCGAAACCGTCGGCATACCGGGCTTCAACCCCGCCCCGGTGGAGGAGAGCATCCGTCTGCTGCGGAAAAGCACCGTGGACTATGAGTTCCGCACCACCCTGGTGCGGGAGCTCCACAGGCCGGAGGACCTGGACGCCATCGCCGCCTGGCTGGCAGGGGCACCCCGGTACTATCTTCAGAACTTTGTGGACTCCGGCAATCTGATCGGCCGGGGATATCACGGCTTTACAGCAGAGCAGCTGCAGGGCTTTGCGGAGCGGGTCCGGCCGTTCTTTGGAGCTGTGGAGCTGCGCGGCATTGACTAGATATGGAAAAATTCAGCGTTTTCACAGAAAATGCATACAAGATATAGTGGCATTTCTAATTGACAAGCCCCCAGGAAGTGGTAGAATGGGAAATACGGGGCGCGTCAGCGCCCATTGACTTGTCAGGAGCAGGGAATTGAATTTATCATAGAGAAAGCAGGGGTTTCATGTATCAGGTCGTCAAGCGGGATGGAAAGATCGCCTCTTTCGACATCTCCAAGATCAGCACCGCCATCACCAAGGCCTTTGAGGCCACCCACATGGAGTACAATCCGGACATCATTGATCTCCTGGCCCTGAGGGTCACGGCGGATTACCAGGATAAGATCCATGACGGCAAGATCACCGTGGAAGACATTCAGGACAGCGTGGAGGACATTCTCAGCAAGGCAGGCTATGCCGACGTGGCCAAGGCCTACATTCTCTACCGCAAGCAGCGGGAGAAGATCCGCAACCTGAACTCCACCATGCTGGACTACAAGGAGCTGGTGGACAACTACCTGCATATCAACGACTGGCGGGTGAAGGAGAACTCCACCGTCACCTACTCCGTGGGCGGCCTGATCCTCTCCAACTCCGGCGCCATCACCGCCAACTACTGGCTCTCTGAAATCTATGACCAGGAGATTGCCGACGCCCACAAGAGCGGCGCCATCCACCTCCACGACCTCTCCATGCTCACCGGCTACTGCGCCGGCTGGAGTTTGAAGCAGCTGATCCAGCAGGGCCTGGGTATCCCGGGCAAGATCAACTCCACCCCGGCCAGCCACCTCTCCACTCTCTGCAACCAGATGGTGAACTTCCTGGGCATCATGCAGAACGAGTGGGCCGGCGCCCAGGCGTTCAGCTCCTTTGACACCTATCTGGCCCCCTTTGTGAAAGTGGACAACCTCTCCCAGAAAGAGGTTAAACAGTGTATCCAGTCCTTTGTGTTCGGCGTGAACACTCCCTCCCGCTGGGGTACCCAGGCGCCGTTCTCCAACATCACCCTGGACTGGACCGTGCCTCGTGACCTGGAGAACCTGCCGGCCATCGTAGGCGGCAAGGAGCAGGATTTCACTTACGGCGACTGCAAGAAGGAAATGGATATGGTGAACAAGGCGTTCATCGAGATCATGACCGAGGGCGACGCCGACGGCCGGGGCTTCCAGTATCCCATCCCCACCTATTCCATCACGCGCGACTTTGACTGGTCCGACACGGAGAACAACCGCCTCCTGTTCGAGATGACCGCCAAGTACGGCACCCCCTATTTCTCCAACTACATCAACTCTGACATGGAGCCTTCTGACGTGCGCAGCATGTGCTGCCGCCTGCGGCTGGATCTGCGGGAGCTGCGGAAGAAGTCCGGCGGCTACTTCGGCTCCGGCGAGTCCACCGGGTCCGTGGGCGTGGTGACTATCAATCTGCCCCGGATCGCCTACCTCTCCCAGACGCCGGAGGAGTTCTATGAGCGGCTGGACCACATGATGGACATCGCCGCCCGGAGCCTGAAGGTGAAGCGCACCGTCATCACCAAGCTGATGGATGCGGGATTGTACCCCTACACCAAATACTACCTGGGCACCTTTGACAACCACTTCTCCACCATCGGCCTCATCGGCATGAACGAGGTGGGTCTGAACGCCAAGTGGCTGCGGAAGGACCTGACCCATCCGGAGACCCAGGCCTTTGCCAAGGACGTGCTGAACCACATGCGGGAGCGACTGATGGACTATCAGGAGCAGTACGGCGACCTCTACAACCTGGAGGCCACCCCCGCCGAGTCCACCACCTACCGGCTGGCCAAGCATGACGTGGCACTGTATCCCGATATCATCACCGCTGCCAAGAACCCCGGTGACACGCCTTATTACACCAACTCCTCCCACCTGCCGGTGGGCTACACCAACGACATCTTCGAGGCCCTGGCCATCCAGGATGACCTGCAGACCCTGTACACCTCCGGCACTGTGTTCCACGCCTTTTTGGGTGAGAAGCTGCCGGACTGGAAGGCGGCTGCCAATTTGGTGCGGAAGATCGCGGAGAATTTCAAGCTCCCCTACTACACCATGTCCCCCACCTACTCCATCTGTCCGGACCACGGCTATCTCTCGGGCGAGCACTTTACCTGCCCCAAGTGTGGGAAGACCTGCGAGGTGTGGAGCCGCATCACCGGCTATTACCGCCCTGTCCAGAACTGGAACGACGGCAAGGTCCAGGAGTTCAAGGACCGGCAGGAGTACCAGGTGGAGAACTCCCGGCTGGAGGGCCGCCGCCTCTGCGACCGGGATGCTGCGACGGAGCCCGCAGCCGGCACCGCGCCCAGCACACCGGCGGAGTGGGGCGAGGACGGCCTGTTCCTCTTCACCACCAAGACCTGCCCCAACTGCAGCATCGCCGAGCGGGAGCTGGAGAAGGCGGGCATCGCCTATCAGGTGATGGACGTGAACGAGCATCGGGAGCTGGTGGCCCGGTACGGTATCCAGCAGGCCCCCACCCTGATCGTCCGCCACGGAGAGCAGGTGGAGAAGCTGGTGAACGCCTCCACCATCAAAAAATTCGCCACTTCGCAGAGCGTGTAAACAACGAAAAAGGAGGGACTCTCGTCCCTCCTTTTCCGAGCTCCAAAATGCCGTCTCTGCGGAGCAGCACCCGCGGTACAGCGGTTACTATGCGGGGGACTGCGAAGTCTCCCTTATCTTCTGTCAGTCATCAGAGAGGAACATCTATGGACCAGTATTTCGACATCATTATCGTGGGCGGCGGCCCGGCCGGGCTCACCGCCGCCGTCTACGCCCGCCGGGCAGGAAAGTCCGTTCTGCTGCTGGAACGGGAGAGCTTCGGCGGGCAGATCGCCTCCTCTCCCAAGGTGGAAAACTTTCCGGGCCTGCCCGCCGTGTCCGGCGCTGAACTGGCGGAGCGGCTGTACAGCCAGGCCGAGGCCCTGGGGACCCGGATCGAACTGGAGGAGGCGCTGGAGATCCAGAGCGGCACGCCCAGCCGGGTGGTCACCGACTACGGTGCCTATACCGCCGGGGCGGTAATCCTGGCCGCCGGGATGCGGCGCCGGACCCTGGGCCTTGCGGGCGAGGATCGTCTGGCCGGCATCTCCTTCTGCGCTGTGTGCGACGGAGCCTTTTACGCCGGACAGGATGTGGCAGTGGCCGGAGGCGGCAGCACCGCCCTGCAGGATGCGCTGTATCTGGCAGACATCTGCCGCCATGTGACGGTGATCCACCGGCGGTCGGACTTCCGGGCGGATCCCATTCTGGTGGAGCGGGCGGAGAAGACCGCCAACCTCACGCTGCTGCGGTCCACCGTGGTGGAGGCCCTGGAGGGATCGGAACGCCTCACCGGCCTGACCCTGCGGAACACCGCTGTGGGAGAAGTCTCCCACCTGCCGGTCTCTGCGCTGTTCCAGGCGGTGGGTCTGCTGCCGGAGAGCCGGCTGGCCCGGTCTCTGGGGGTGCCGGTGGACGAAGCGGGCTTTATCGCCGCCGGGGAGGACTGCCTGACGCCGATTCCCGGCATCTTTGCGGCAGGGGATCTCCGCGCCAAGGAGGTCCGCCAGCTGACCACCGCCTGCGCGGACGGCGCTGTGGCGGCCCTGTCGGCCTGCCGCTTCTGTGTTTGACGCCGGGCCACCTTCTCAAGAATCCGTACAGGCCGCTGGGCGTTCCCGGCGGCCTGTGCTGTTCTCTTCACTCCTCCAGAAGAGGGGGAGATTTTTCGGTCTGGGCGGGATCGCAAGAAACCGTTCACCCAATGGAAAGGCGGCCGCCGGTTTTTCGGCGGCCGCCTGGCGTTTATTTGATGGCAAAGGTGACGGAGACGGTGACCTGCTGTTCTCCCAGCAGCCCGCCCTGCGCCACGCAGTAGGTCCCGGCGGGCAGGACGCCGCCCCAGTCCAGCTCTCCCCAGCTGAGGGTAAGCTTCCGGCTCTCTCCCGGGGCCAGCTCATAGGCAATGGCGATGGTGTCCATTTCCTTGTTCATCTGATACCAGCCGCCGTTCACCTGCCGATAGAGACCGTAGTCCGCCCCATAGGAGAAGGTCTCCTCCGCCGCATTTTGCAGTACCACAACCGCGCCGGTGGTAGTGCATTGCTGCAGCTCCATCGTCAGCCCCTCCGGCGCCGCAGACAAGGCAGCCGCGGGCATCCCGCCCAGGAACAGCCGCTGGGTCAGAACGGTCAGCTCCTCCCAGGAGACGTTCTCCGCCGCCTGCAGCTCCGTGGCGCTGCCGGAGAACCACAGGCCGTTCCGCACGGCCCATTGGACAGCCTCCCGACTCCAGGTTGGGATGGTATCCGCGTCCCGGTATCCGGCCAGATCCCGGTCGCTCCCCTTCTCCAGCGGCAGATCCGTGGTCTTGGCATAGCGGTACAGCATCACCGTCGCCTGCTGGCGGGTCACCGGCGCCGCAGGACGGAAGGCACCGCCTGCATAGCCCCCTGCGATGCCGCTGGCCTTGGCCCAACAGAGCGCCTCGAAATACGGGGACCAGGAGCCCACATCCCGGAAGGGTGCGGAGCTGCCCTCGCTGACCACAGGAGCGCCGCCGTGGGCCACATGGGCGTCATACAGGGCGTCTGCAAAGGCCCCGCGGCTCACCGCGTCCAGCGGTGTGCTTCCAGTCCCGCTGGCGGCACCGCACAGCAGCAGGCAGGCGCACAGGCACAATATCCAACCTCTCCAGATCCGACGTCTCATTCGGCGTCACGCTCCCCTTCTTTGTTTTTCCTGACTCCATGCGCCGTGCGGGCCATAAGAACAGGCAAGCCGGCTGGCGCATGAGGGTTTTCCGCATACAGACCCACAGCCCGCGCGCAGGACTTTCAAACCGCACATGGTCCTTCTGCCATAGGTCTTTATAGGAATTAGACGATTTTTCCATAGGTTTTGTTTCATCTCCGGCAGAATTTTTTACCGTCGGCGAGCATCACAGGCCGTTGACGATGTTGTCCGGCCGCTCTCCCGCAGCCAAATGCTCCACATTTCGCCACATGTGGGCATGGGCCCGACGGAAGGATGCCTCTGTAATGCCGCCCAGGTGGGGTGCCAGGACCACTTTCCGATGGACCTCCGGCGGCAGCGCCGTCAGGGGGTGCCCCGCCGGCACCGGCTCCGGGGACAGCGTGTCCAACCCCGCTCCGGCGATTCGCCCCTCCAGCAGGGCCTGCCGCAGGGCCTCGTTGTCCACAAGGTCTCCCCGGGCGGTGTTGATGAGGTACGCTGTGGGTTTCATCCGCCGCAGCAGAGCGGCATCCACCAGATTCCGGGTCTCCTCCGTGACAGCGCAGTGGAGGCTGACGATGTCGCTCTTCTCCGCCAGCTCCTCCAACGGCAGGTAGGTGACGTGGTATTTTTTCTCCTCTTCCGGCAAGCGGCGGTGCTTGGTGTAGTAGTACAGCTCGCAGCCGAAGGGGACCAGCCGCTCTGCCGCGGCTCGCGCAATGTCTCCAAATCCCACCAGGCCCACCTTGCAGGCAGAGAGCTCCGTGATCCCCTCCACCATGCACCGCTCTTTCATCTCCATCTGCCGTCCCGCCCGGACGGCCTCGTCCCCCTCCAGGGCATGGCGCAGGAGCATCAGTATCAGCAGGACCGTCTGCTCCGCCACGGCCCCGGCGTTGCAGCCCTTGTTGTTGCAGACGTAAATGCCCCGCTCCCGGGCGGCGGAGAGGTCAATGCGGTCAAACGCCACCCCCTCCGAGTGAATCAGCCGCAGGCAGGGCATGTGTTCCATCAGAGCAGCGGACACCACCGTGATGGCATCCACGAACAGCACCTCCGCATCAGCGCCGGCGGCCAGAATCTCTGCCTCCGTGCTGTCCTTGTCCAGAAATACCAGCTCCTGCTGCTGGATGAAGGGCATCGCGGGCTGATAGGCCCGGTAACGGGCCTCCGCACCCAGGATCACAATCTTCACGGATAACGCCTCCCTCTTTCGTTCAACTCCATTATAACATCCCCCCGGCGGTTGTCCACGGTGAAAACCCACGAAATCCGGCCGTACAAACGCCTCCGGCCCGTGCGTCCTGCCGTCAACAGCAGACTGGATATGCCGGGGCAAAAAAGGAGGGCGGAATCTGTCAAATCTGCCAGTTGCGGCGCCGGAGAAAATCCGGTACAATAGGTATGACTTTTATGGTATTACCTATTTTGAAATCAGAAAGAGGTGTGACTATGAGCGGTCAGCCGGCCCAGACCAAGACCATCCGCTCTCAGCTGCTTGCCGACATGAAGGACGGTGCCTACGCCAGCTGCGAGCGCCTGCCCCGGGAGAGTGTCCTGGCAGAGAAGCTGGGGATCAGCCGCACGCAGCTGCGGGACATTCTGGCCTCTCTGGAGCGGGAGGGCTTCATCACCCGCCGCCACGGAGTTGGCACCATCATCAACCGCCATGTGCTGAACGTCCAGACCCGCATGGACATTGAGGTAGAGTTCCTGGACATGATCCGCCAGAGCGGACATGAGCCGGCGGTGGCCTTTGTCCGGGTTTCCGATGGGACTGCCGATGCCCAGGTAGCCGCTCAGCTCCGCATTCCGGAGGACACCCCCATCATCCGCATCGCCCGGCTGTGCACCGCGGATGGCCGGCCTGCCATCTACTGCGAGGACGTGGTGGAAAAGGCCCTGGCCAAGGGGGATTACACCATCCAGGACTTCAAGCTCCCCATCTTCCACTTCCTCCAGCGGTTCTGCGGCATCTATCCCTATCTGGATCTGACAGACGTGCGGCCCGCCGCGGCGGATGCCGCCCTGGCGGAGATCTTCCAGGTGCCCATGGGCACGCCGCTGCTGAACATGGAAGAGGTGGACTATGACATCGACGGACGCCCCGTGTTCTGCTCCAGCGAGTATTTTGTGGACGGCATCTTCCGCCACACCGTCATGCGGAAAAAACTCTGAGCCGCAGAAAGGAGCGCTTGCGATGAAAAAAGTTGCCGTCATCATGGGCAGCGACAGTGACTGGCCCGTGGTCAAAGGGGCCTGTACCCAGCTGGACGCCCTGGACATCCCCTATGAGGCCCATATCCTCAGCGCCCACCGGACGCCGACCCAGGCGGCTGAGTTCGCCAAGTCCGCCCGGGAGCGGGGATTCGGCGTGGTCATCTGCGCCGCCGGCATGGCTGCCCATCTGGCGGGGGCCTTTGCCGCCAACACCACCCTGCCTGTCATCGGCATTCCCATGAAGGGGGGCGTCCTGGATGGGCTGGATGCCCTGCTGGCCACAGTCCAGATGCCCGGCGGCATCCCGGTGGCTACGGTAGCACTGAACGGCGCGAAAAATGCTGCTGTGCTGGCCGCCCAGATCCTGGCGGTGGAGGACGAGGCCCTGACCCGGCGCCTGGAAGCGGAGCGGCGGAAGATGGCGGAGCAGATCGCCGAGAAGGACGCCAAGCTCCAGGAGGAACTCCTGAAATCGTGAGAAATCGGAAATGAGGAATCGGAAAGTCTGGAGTCCGTCCTGACCGGACGGCTCAAAGTTCCGTATCCGCGCCATCCCGCGGCCGGATTTCTGATTTCTCATTTCTATTTTCTCTTTCCCTTCCGTTTTTCTAATGGTTTATCAATTGCCTATTCAAATATCTAATCTCTCAACAGAAAGAAAGGACGAACGCACCATGCAGAAGCTGGAACAGCTCTATGAGGGAAAGGCCAAGAAGGTCTTCCGCACCGACGACCCGGAACTTTACATCGTGGACTACAAGGACGACGCCACCGCCTTCAACGGCCTGAAGAAGGGCACCATTGCGGGCAAGGGCGTCATCAACAACCAGATGACCAACCATCTGATGCGGCGGATCGAAAAGGCCGGCATTCCCACCCACTTCGTTCAGGAGCTGAGTGAGCGGGAGACCCTGGTGAAGAAGGTCTCCATCGTGCCGCTGGAGGTTATCATCCGCAACCTCTCTGCCGGGTCCTTCGCCAAGCGGTACGGTGTAGAGGAGGGCATCGTATTCGACGCTCCCACCATCGAGTTCTCCTACAAGAACGACGAACTGGGAGATCCCCTGCTGAACAGCTATCACGCCCTGGCGCTGAAGCTGGCCACAGCGGAGGAGATCGAGACCATCAAGAAGTACGCCTTTGCCGTCAACGACATTCTCAAGGCCTTCTGGGCAGAGTGCGGCGTCACGCTGGTGGACTTCAAGCTGGAGTTCGGCAGACTGACCGGTGGCACGATCGTTCTGGCGGACGAGATCAGCCCCGACACCTGCCGCCTCTGGGACGAAAAGACCCATGAGAAGCTGGACAAGGACCGCTTCCGCCGGGACCTGGGCGGCGTGGAGGGCGCCTATGCCGAGGTCATGCAGAGACTGCTTGCCCATGATGCCGACTGAGCTGAGCGCCGTGCTCCCGGCCCGCCACATCCAAGAGGAGTGCGGCGTGTTCGGCGTGTACGCGCCGGAGACGACGGATGTGGCCCCCCTGGCCTATTACGCCCTGTACGCCCTCCAGCACCGGGGCCAAGAGAGCGCCGGCATCGCGGTGAACGATGATGGCGTGTTCACCGCGTACCGGGATGTGGGGCTGGTGAACGAGGTGTTTCCGGCGGAGCGGCTCCGCTCCCTGGGCACGGGCACCATCGCCGTAGGCCACGTGCGCTACGGCACCACCGGGTCCGACAACAAGCGGAACGTCCAGCCCATCCTGGTGAACCACTACAAGGGCCGCATGGCCCTGGCCCACAACGGCAACCTCACCAACTCCCACGCATTGCGCCAGGAGCTGGAGAGCCAGGGCTCCATCTTCCAGACCACCACGGACTCCGAGGTCATCGCCTACATCATCGTCCAGGAGCGTTTGCGCGCCCCCTCCATCGAGGAGGCGGTCTCCGCCGCCATGGACCGGATCGAGGGGGCCTACTCCCTGGTGATCTCCTCCCCCACCAAGCTCATCGCCGTCCGGGACCCCCACGGCTTCCGGCCGCTGTGCATGGGCCGACTGCGGGACGGGGGCGTGGTGTTCGCCTCCGAGTCCTGCGCCCTGGACGCCATCGGCGCCCGGTTCGAGCGGGACATCCTGCCCGGGGAGATCGTGGTGGCGGACAAGTCCGGCGTCAAGTCCGACACCCGCCACTGTGGCAAGGTCCCCAAGCGGCTCTGCGTGTTCGAGTTCATCTACTTCGCCCGGCCGGACTCCGTCATCGACGGGTCCAGCGTCCACGTGGCACGGCAGCGGGCCGGGGCCTTCCTGGCCCTGGAGCACCCGGTCCAGGCGGACATCGTCATCGGCGTGCCGGACTCCGGCCTGGACGCCGCCCTGGGCTACGCCCGGCAGAGCGGTATCCCCTACGGCATGGGGTTCATCAAGAACAAGTACATCGGCCGCACCTTCATCTCCCCCACTCAGGCCATGCGGGAAAACGAGGTCAATATCAAGCTGAACCCCATCCGCTCCGTGGTGGAGGGCAAGCGGGTGGTGCTGATCGACGACTCCATCGTCCGGGGCACCACCTGCCGCCGGACCATCGACCTGCTGCGGAAAGCCGGGGCGAAGGAGATCCACATGCGGGTCAGCGCACCGCCCTTTGTGGCCGCCTGCTACTACGGTACAGACATCGATGACCCCAGCAAGCTCATCGCCAACAACCACTCGGTGGAGGAGATCGCAAAGATCATCGGTGTGGATTCCCTGGGGTATCTGAGCCTGCAGGACGTGGTGAAGCTGGCGGACAATACCCAGTGCGGCTTCTGCACCGCCTGCTTCGGCGGGGGCTACCCCACCGCCGTGCCCCAGGACGGCGGCAAAGACCGATTCGAGTGCAAGATCAGTGAGAGGGAGAGGACCTGATATGGAGAGTTATTCGGAGAGCTACCGGAAGTCCGGCGTGGACATCACCGCAGGCTACGCCGGTGTGAAGCTGATGGCCCCCCACGTGGCCCGGACCAGGATCCCCGGGGTAGTGTCCGGCATTGGGGGCTTTGGCGGGTTGTTCGCCCCGGACCTGACCGGCATACGTGAGCCGGTGCTGGTGTCCGGCACCGATGGGGTGGGCACCAAAATCCGCATCGCCCAGCTGCTGGACCGGCACGACACCGTGGGCGTGGACTGCGTGGCCATGTGCGTCAACGACATCATCTGCTGCGGGGCAAAGCCCCTGTTCTTTCTGGACTACATCGCCATCGGCAAGAATGTGCCGGAGAAGGTGGCCGCCATTGTCTCCGGCGTAGCAGAGGGCTGCGTCCAGGCGGGCTGCGCCCTCATCGGCGGCGAGACCGCCGAGCACCCCGGCATCATGGCGCCGGAGGACTACGACCTGGCGGGCTTTTCCGTGGGCATCGTGGACAAGGGCGATATCATCGACCCGGACCGGGTCCGCTCCGGGGACGTGGTGCTGGCCTTGCCCTCCTCCGGCCTCCACTCCAACGGATTCTCCCTGGTGCGGAAGGTCTTTCACGTGGAGCATGCCAATCTGACGGTCTACTGTGAAGATCTGGGGGAGAGCCTGGGCGAGGCCCTGCTGACCCCCACCCGCATCTATGTGAAGCCGGTGCTGGCCGCCATCGACGCGGCAGAGGTCCACGGCATCAGCCACATCACCGGCGGGGGCTTTTATGAGAACATCCCCCGGTGCCTGCCGGATGGGATGACGGTGAAAATTGAGAAGGCTGCCGTCCGGACGCCACCCATCTTCAAAATGCTCCGGGAGACCGGCCACATCCCGGAGCGGGACATGTTCAACACCTTCAACATGGGGGTCGGCATGGCGGTGATCGTCTCCCGGGACACGGCGGACCAGGCCCTCTCCGCCCTGGCCCAGCACGGCTGCCCCGGCTATGTGATAGGTGAGGTGATCTCCGGAGAGGAACGGGTGATCCTATGCTGAACAAGGCCCGTATCGCTGTGCTGGTCTCCGGCGGCGGCACCAACCTGGAGGCGCTGCTGAACGCTCAGGAAGCAGGCGCCCTGCCCCACGGGGAGATCGTGCTGGTCCTCTCCAGCAATCCCGAAGCCTACGCTCTGGAGCGGGCAAAGCGCCGCGGCGTGCCTGCCATTCCCCTGTCCCGGAAGCAGCTGGGGCAGGAGCCGTTTGAGGCGGCGCTGATGGAGGCGCTGACGCAGTACCGGGTGGATCTGGTCGTGCTGGCCGGGTTCCTGTCCATCCTGTCCGCGGACTTCGTCCGTCGCTGGCCGGACCGGATCGTCAACGTCCATCCCTCCCTGATCCCCGCCTTCTGTGGGAAGGGGTATTACGGGCTGAAGGTCCATGAGGCAGCCCTCCGCCGTGGCGTCAGGGTCACCGGCGCTACCGTCCATCTGGTGAACGAGATCCCGGACGGGGGGCGCATCCTGCTGCAGAAAGCGGTGGACATCCTGCCCGGCGACACGCCGGAAACCTTGCAGCGCCGGGTCATGGAACAGGCGGAGTGGGTGCTGCTGCCCCAGGCCGCAGAACAGCTGGCCGCCCACATCGCCACGGAAAAGGAGGAGCATCTGTGAAACAGGATTTATGTGCCCTGCTGCGGGGCAATCCCTATCCCGGCCGTGGGATCGTGCTGGGCATGACGCCGGACGGCAAGTCGTCCGTAGCCGTCTATTTCATCATGGGCCGCAGCGCCAACAGCCGCAACCGCGTCTTCGCGGAGGAGCCGGACGGCATCCGTACCCAGGCGGCGGACCCCGCCAGGATGGAGGACCCCAGCCTCATCATCTACCACCCGGTACGGCAGATGGGCCGGGGACTCATCGTCACCAACGGGGACCAGACGGACACCATCCTGGAGTTTTTAAAGCAGGGCCTTCCCATGGAGCAGGCCCTCCGCACGCGGGAATTCGAGCCGGACGGTCCCAACTGGACCCCGCGGATTTCCGGGCTGCTGGGGCCCAACGGCAGTTACAAGCTGTCCATCCTGAAAGCCGCCGACGGGAGCGGCAGACGCTGCCTGCGGCAGACCTTCGAGTATCCTGGCCAGCCGGGGACCGGCCACTTCCTCCACACCTACGCCGGAGACGGCGATCCCCTGCCCTCCTTTGCCGGAGAGCCGGAGCAGGTGGCCGTGGAAGGGGACATTGACAGCCTCGTCAGCGCCGTTTGGGACGCTCTGGACGAGGCCAACAGGATCTCCCTCTTCGTCCGCTTCACAGACCTGGAGACCCGGGACTTCCAGCAGCGCATCGTCAACAAGTATTCCGGAAAGGAGACCCAGGCATGAACGAACTGGAACTGAAATACGGCTGCAATCCCAACCAGAAGCCCGCCCGCATCTTCATGCGGGACGGGTCCGACCTGCCCCTCACGGTGCTGAACGGCAAGCCGGGATACATCAACTTTCTGGACGCGCTGAACGCCTGGCAGCTGGTGCGGGAACTGAAAGAAGCCACCGGCCTGCCCGCCGCCGCGTCCTTCAAGCACGTGTCCCCCGCCGGGGCCGCCGTGGGCAACCCCCTCAGGGATGTGGAGCGGCAGATGTACTTTGTGGAGGAGGGCGCAGACCTTTCCCCCATCGCCTGTGCCTACATCCGGGCCCGGGGTGCGGACCGGCTGTGCTCCTACGGGGACTGGGCGGCCCTCTCCGACGTGTGCGACGCCGCCACCGCCCGGTATCTGAAATATGAGGTGTCCGACGGCATCATCGCCCCCGGCTACACCGACGAAGCCCTGGAGATATTGAAAACCAAGAAGAAGGGCAATTACAACGTCGTGCAGATCGACCCGGACTACGTCCCCGCCCCCCAGGAGTACAAGGACGCGTTCGGCGTCACCTTCCAACAGGGGCGGAACAACTTTGAGATCAATGAGGCGCTCCTCACCAACCTTGTCACGGAGAACAAGGACCTGCCGGAAGCGGCCAAGCGGGACATGATCGTGGCCCTCATCACCCTGAAATACAGCCAGTCCAACTCCGTCTGCTACGTGAAGGACGGACAGGCCATCGGCGTGGGAGCGGGCCAGCAGAGCCGCATCCACTGCACCCGCCTGGCGGGCACCAAGGCGGACACCTGGTGGCTCCGCCACCATCCCAAGGTGCTGGGCCTGCAATTCGTGGAGAACATTCGCCGCCCGGACCGGGATAACGCCATCGACGTATATCTCTCCGACGAGTATGAGGACGTGCTGGCGGAGGGCATCTGGCAGAAGACCTTCGCTGTGCGCCCCGATCCCCTGACGGCGGAGGAGAAAAAAGCCTGGATCGCAGCCCTCACCGGCGTCACATGCGGCTCCGACGCCTTCTTCCCCTTCGGCGATAATGTGGAGCGGGCGAGAAAATCCGGCGTCCAGTACATCGTTGAGCCCGGCGGTTCCATCCGGGACGACCATGTCATTGAAACAGCCAACAAATACGGCATGGTGATGGCGTTTACAGGGATGCGGCTGTTCCACCACTGAGCGTCTTTGAAGAGAAGCGGGCCTGTCCGGCATCCTGCCGCCGGGTCCGCCGAGTCTGGGCCCGGATAGGGGCAATGAAGTTTCCTTTTCTGATTTGCGATGGCAAATCAACCGGGAAAGCCTGTCCGGTTTTCCCCGGTCTCTCTTCACACTGTTTTATACACGAAGCAAGGAGGACGATTCGATGGATCTTCTCGTAGTAGGCGGCGGCGGCCGGGAGCACGCCATCATCAAAAAACTGAAAGAAAATCCGGTGGTGGAGACGATTTACGCCCTGCCGGGCAACGGCGGCATCGCCGCTGACGCCGTTTGTGTGCCGCAGATCAGCGCCACAGACATCGGCGCTATTGTGGACTTCGCCGTCTCCCACGCCGTGGGGTTCGCGGTGGTGGCGCCGGACGATCCTCTGGCTCTGGGGTGTGTGGACGCCCTCCACGCCGCGGGCATCCCCTGCTTCGGGCCGGACGCCAGAGCCGCCCGGATCGAGTCCAGCAAGGTCTTTGCCAAGGATCTGATGAAAAAATATCACATTCCCACTGCCCGATATGAGGTGTTCGATACGTCCGCTGCGGCGCTCGCCTATTTGAAAACCGCCTCCTTCCCCATCGTCATCAAGGCGGACGGTCTGGCCCTGGGCAAGGGCGTGCTGATCTCCCGGTCCTATGAAGAGGCAGAGGATGCCGTCAGGACCATGATGGAGGACCGGGCCTTCGGGGACTCCGGCAGCCGGGTGGTGATCGAGGAGTTTTTGACTGGCCCGGAGGTCAGCGTCCTGGCTTTCACCGACGGCACCGCCATCGCCCCCATGGTGTCCTCCATGGACCACAAGCGGGCGGGGGACGGAGATACTGGCCCCAACACCGGCGGCATGGGCACCGTGGCTCCCAACCCCTGCTACACCGAGGACATCGCCCGGGTGTGCATGGACACCATCTTCCTGCCCACTCTGGCCGCCATGCGGGCGGAAAGCTGCCCCTTCAAGGGCTGCCTGTACTTCGGTTTGATGCTGACCCCGGACGGGCCCAAGGTCATCGAGTACAACTGCCGCTTCGGGGACCCGGAGACCCAGGTGGTGCTGCCCCTGCTGAAAACAGACCTGCTGACGGTCATGCAGGCGGTGGAAAGCGAGACCCTGGGATCGCTCACCGTGGAGTGGCGGCACGCCTCCGCCGCCTGTGTGATCTTGGCCTCCGGCGGGTATCCAGGGCACTACGAAAAGGGTAAGCCCATCTCTCTGCCTGCGTCGGCACCGGGAAACGTGACCATCTACCACGCCGGGGACAGACTGGACGAGAATGGGCAGCTGGTCACCAGCGGCGGCCGGGTACTGGGCGTCACCGCCACCGGTCCCACTTTGCGGCAGGCTTTGCACGACGCCTACGCCGCCGCCAGGGCGGTGGACTTTGACGGCAAATACCTGCGCCATGACATCGGCCAGCGGGCTCTGGCGGCTCTGGCGGACTGAAACGCATATTTTGATGAGCGCCCAACCGGCGCCGGGAGGTCATACGATGGTAAGACGGATCTATGTGGAAAAGAAGCCGGGGCTCCGGCAGGAGGCCCGGGGCCTGCTGCACGAGCTGCAGACCGTGGTGGGCGTCTCCGCCTTGGAGGACCTGCGCCTGCTGAACCGCTATGACGTGGAGGGCCTGGACGAGGCCGCCTTCCGCCGGGCGGTGGGGACAGTGTTCTCTGAGCCTCAGGTGGACGATACTGCCGCAGCCCTGCCCGCCGGGGACTGCATCGCCTTCGGCGTGGAGCCCCTGCCGGGACAGTTCGACCAGCGGGCGGACTCCGCCGCCCAGTGTATTCAGCTGATGACTCAGGAGGAGCGGCCCACGGTCCGCACCGCCAGGATCTATCTGCTCTTCGGTCCCCTGACGGCGGCGGATGTGGACGCGGTGAAGCGGTATGTCCTCAACCCCGTGGAGTGCCGGGAGGCGTCTTTGGACCTGCCGGAGCGGCTGGCGGCAGAGACCGCCGTCCCGGCAGACGTGGAAACGGTCACGGGCTTCACTGCCCTGGACCGGGCGGGCCTGGATACCCTGCTGGCGCGGCTGGGTCTCGCCATGGACCTGGAGGACCTGTCGTTCCTCCAGGCATACTTCCGGGACACGGAGCGCCGGGACCCCACCCTGACGGAGATCCGGGTGGTGGACACCTACTGGTCCGACCACTGCCGCCACACCACGTTCTCCACCCATCTGGACCACGTGGAGATCAACGATCCGGCGGTCCAGGCCGCCTATAACCGGTATCTGGCCGCCCGGGAGGAGGTCTATGGGACAGAGAAAGCTGCCCAGCGGCCACAGACCCTCATGGATATCGCCACCATCGGCGCCAAGGTGCTGAAGCGACGGGGGCTTCTGCCGGAAATTGACGAGAGTGAGGAGATCAACGCCTGCTCCATCCATGTCGCCGCCCAGGTGAACGGCAAGCCCCAGGACTGGCTGCTGATGTTCAAGAACGAAACCCACAACCACCCCACGGAGATCGAGCCCTTCGGCGGCGCGGCCACCTGCATCGGCGGCTGCATCCGGGATCCCCTGTCCGGCCGGGCCTACGTCCACCAGGCCATGCGGCTCACCGGCTGCGGCGACCCCCGGACGCCGGTGGCGGAGACCCTGTCCGGCAAGCTGCCCCAGCGCAAGCTCGCCCAGACCGCCGCGGCGGGCTACTCCTCCTACGGCAACCAGATCGGCCTGGCCACAGGGCTGGTCAGCGAGGTATATCACCCCGGCTACATCGCCAAGCATTTGGAGTGCGGCGTGGTGGTGGCCGCCGCCCCGGCGGAGAATGTGGTCCGCGAACGGCCCCAGCCCGGGGACGTGGTGATCCTGCTGGGGGGGCGCACCGGCCGGGACGGCATCGGCGGCGCCACCGGCTCCTCCAAGAGCCACAACAGGCAGTCTCTCACCACCATGGCCAGCGAGGTCCAGAAGGGCAACGCCCCGGAGGAGCGGAAGATCCAGCGGCTGTTCCGGGATGGGAATGTCACCCGGCTCATCAAGCGGTGCAACGACTTCGGCGCAGGCGGCGTATCCGTGGCCGTGGGTGAGCTGGCGGACGGCCTGGATATCGATCTGGACGCAGTGCGGAAGAAGTACGACGGCCTGGACGGCACAGAGCTGGCCATCTCCGAGTCCCAGGAGCGAATGGCAGTGGTGGTGGCCCGGTCAAACGCAGACCGATTCATCGCCGCCGCGGAGGCGGAGAATCTGGAAGCGTACCCCGTGGCGGTGGTGACGGCGTCCCCCCGGATGGTGATGCGCTGGCGGGGCAGGACCATCGTGGACCTGAGCCGGGACTTCCTGAACGCCAACGGCGCCGTGAAGCACGCCCGGGCGGCGGTTCCTGCCCCCATTCCCGCGTCCCCGGTCTCCCAGGATGCCGAAAACTCCTCCCTCCGCTCCATAGCCTCCAGTCTGGCGTCCGCCTCCCGCAGAGGGCTGGCGGAGCGGTTCGATTCCACCATCGGCTGTGGCAGCGTGTTGATGCCCTTCGGCGGCAGAAATCAGAGAACCCCCGCCCAGGTGATGGCTGCCCTTCTGCCGGTGCTGCCGGGGCAGGAGACGGACCAGGCCAGCGTTATGGCCTGGGGCTTCGACCCGGAGGCTATGGCGGCGGACTCCTACCGGGGGGCCTATGACGGCGTGGTCACCTCCCTTGCCAAGCTGGTGGCCGCCGGGGCAGACTATCGAAGGGCCTACCTCACCCTCCAGGAGTTCTTTGAAAAGCTCCGGGAGGACCCCGCACGCTGGGGCAAGCCCTTCGCCGCCCTGCTGGGGGCTCTGGACGCCCAGCTGGACTTCGGCGCGGCGGCCATCGGCGGCAAGGACTCCATGTCCGGCACCTTCAACGATCTGGACGTGCCCCCCACCCTCATCTCCTTTGCCATCGCCCCCATCCGGGCCGGGGAGGTGCTCTCCCCCGAGTTCAAGGAGGCGGGACATCCGGTGTACCTCTTTGCTCCCGCCAACAGCGGCGCCCAGAGCCAGAGGGAAGCCTGGGAGACCTTCCACCAGCTTTGCCGGGCGGGCAGGGTGTGCTCCGCCTGGGCGGTGGAGCACGGCATCTCCGAGGGGATTATGCAGATGTCCTTCGGTAACTCCATCGGCTTTCAGGCCGATGGGCGTGAGATCGCCTGGGACCTGCCGTGCCCTGGCGCCATTGTGGCAGAGCTGACGGAGGACACAGACCTCCTCTGCGCCGTCAGGCTGGGCACCACCACGGCGGAGCCGGTCCTCACCACCGGCGCTGACAGCGTCCCCATCGACGAGCTGCTCTCCCTGAACGAGTCCGTGCTGGAGGATGTATACCCCAGCCGAGTCCCTGCCGATCCTGCGCCGGTGCCGGTACTGGAGGCCCCGGCCTTCTCCCGCGCCGCTCCCCGGACAGGCACGGCAAAGCCAAAGGTGCTGATTCCTGTGTTTCCCGGCACCAACTGCGAGTACGACAGCGCCCGGGCGGCGCTCCGGGCTGGCCTGGAGCCGCAGATCCTGGTGCTGAATAATCAGACGCCGGACCATGTGGCGGCATCCGCCGCCCGGTTTGCCCAGGCAGCCCGGAGCAGTCAGATCCTCTTCCTGCCCGGCGGCTTCTCCGGCGGCGACGAGCCAGACGGCTCCGGCAAGTTCATCACCGCCTTTCTCCGGTCCCCCCAGGCCGCAGACGCGGTGATGAACCTGCTGCAAAACCGGGATGGCCTCGTCCTGGGCATCTGCAACGGCTTCCAGGCCCTCATCAAGCTGGGGCTGGTGCCCTTCGGAGAAATCCGGGACACAGATGCCGCCTGCCCCACGCTGACTTACAATGTCATCGGCCGCCACCAGTCCCGGATCGTCCGGACCCGGGTGGCCTCCAACCGGTCCCCCTGGCTGACCAAGGTCCAGGTGGGGGACATCGTCAGCGTCCCCATCTCCCACGGGGAAGGGCGGTTCCTCTGCCCGCCGGATCTCTTGGCACAGCTGGCGGAAAACGGCCAGATCGCCACCCAATACGTGGACCTGGACGGCCATCCCACCATGGATATCGACGGCAACCCCAACGGCTCCGTCTGGTCGGTAGAGGGCATCACCTCACCCGACGGCCGGGTCTTCGGCAAGATGGGGCACGCCGAGCGGGTGGGGCCCTGCCTGTACCGAAATATCCCGGGGAATTACGATCTTGGCCTGTTCGATGCCGCAAAGGACTATTTTTCTCTCTAACGGTTGACAGACCGGCCGGAACCGGGTATCATATCTGAAACATCCGCCGGGAGGTGCTTGAATATGGATTCAACCGTTGTGATCGAACCGGCCTATAATGCCCTCTCAGACGTTCGGGCCCTGTTTGAGGCGTACACCGCCATGCTGGTGACGCACGACCCAGCTTTTCAAATCTATCTGGACATCCAGCACTATGCGGACGAGCTGCGCGCCCCCGCCGCCAAGTACGCCCCGCCGGACGGACGGCTGTACCTGGCCCGGGTGGACGGGCGGGCGGCGGGCTGTATCGCCCTGCGGCGGCTGGACGGCGAGCGATGCGAAATGAAGCGCCTGTACGTCCAGCCGCAGTACCGGGGCCGGGGGCTTGCCCGGCAGCTGATCCGCCGGATCACAGAGGACGCGCGGCAGATCGGCTACCGCTGTATGCTGCTGGACACCCTGCCGGTTCTGGAGGATGCCGTCCGCCTCTACCGGCAGCTGGGATTTTACGAGATCCCCTGCTACAACGACAGTCCTGTGGAGTCCACACTGTTTTTCCAGCTGGACCTGTAAATCCAGCTTCCACTTGAAATCTGATGAAATGAGGTGGCCCTATGGCTTATTTTTTCTCCGAGCCCTCCCGTACCTTCAGTGAGTACCTGCTGGTGCCCGGCTACTCCTCCGCGGAGTGCATTCCCGCAAACGTCTCCCTCAAGACCCCGGTGGTGAAGTACCGGCGGGGGGAGGAGCCCGCTCTCACCATGAACGTGCCCATGGTCTCCGCCGTCATGCAGGCGGTATCCGGAGAGCAGATGGGCATCGCCCTGGCGAAGGAGGGCGGCATCGCCTTCATCTATGTCTCCCAGCCCATCGAGCAGCAGGCGGAGATGGTACGGAGGGTGAAGAACTACAAGGCGGGCTTTGTCATCAGCGACTCCAATCTCCGCCTGGGGGACACGCTGGCGGACGTGCTGGCCTTGAAGGAACGGACCGGCCACTCCACCATGGCGGTCACGGATGACGGCACCGGCACCGGAAAGCTGCTGGGCCTCGTCACCAGCCGGGACTACCGGGTGAGCCGCATGGACCCGGCCACCCCGGTCAGCGAATTCATGACCCCGGCGGAGAAAATCGTCTCCGCCCCGGAGGGCACCAGCCTGAAGGCCGCCAATGATATCATCTGGGACCACAAGCTCAACGCCCTGCCCATCGTCTCCGCCGGCGGGCATCTGGTGAGCTTCGTGTTCCGGAAGGACTACGACTCCCACAAGGGCAACCCCCTGGAGCTGCTGGACAGTCAGAAGCGGTATGTGGTGGGCGCCGGCATCAACTCCCGGGACTATGAGGAACGGGTGCCCGCCCTGGTGGAGGCCGGCGCGGACGTGCTGGTGATCGACTCCTCCGAGGGCTACTCCGAGTGGCAGAAGCGGACCCTGGCCTGGATCCGCTCCCGCTATGGCGACACCGTGAAGGTGGGCGCCGGCAACGTGGTGGATGGCGAGGGCTTCCGCTTCCTGGCGGATTGCGGTGCCGACTTCGTGAAGGTGGGCATCGGCGGCGGCTCCATCTGCATCACCCGGGAGACCAAGGGCATCGGCCGGGGCCAGGCCACGGCGGTCATCGATGTGGCGGCAGAGCGGGACCGGTATTTTGCCGAGACCGGCGTCTACGTGCCCATCTGTGCCGACGGCGGCATTGTCCAGGACTACCACATCACCCTGGCCCTGGCCATGGGCGCGGACTTCTGTATGCTGGGGCGGTATTTCTCCCGGTTCGACGAGTCCCCCACCAGCAAGGTGCTGATCGGCGGCAGCTATATGAAGGAGTACTGGGGCGAGGGCAGCGCCCGGGCCCGGAACTGGCAGCGGTACGACCTGGGCGGAGCGGCCAAGCTCTCCTTCGAGGAGGGCGTGGACTCCTACGTGCCCTATGCCGGCAAGCTGTCGGACGGCATGGCCACCACCCTTTCCAAGGTGCGGTCCACCATGTGCAACTGCGGCGCGCTGACCATCCCGGAACTGCGGGAGAAGGCCAAGTTGACCCTGGTGTCCTCCGTCTCCATTGTGGAGGGCGGAGCCCATGACGTGCTGCTGAAGGACACCACCAATTCGGGGAATCAGCGGAGCTGAGAGATTTTTCCTGCCAGAAAATACGAGGCGGCTGGACGGAAGGCCAGCCGCTTTTTTATGGGTCCCACATAGGGGGATTCAGCCGCGATGACGGCTTGTCCCAATGCACATTCCAAAAGAACGCCTTTTGTCGCGCTCCGGCACGTGCATGCAAAGTTGCTGTATGGGGGCGGCATGAGAGGGTGCCTGCGGGTTTACGATGGCATCCCGGCGGGCGCGGCGGAGTGCCGCAGAGACTTGGCAGTTGATTCCCGCGGCGAAGTGCCGACCAAAATCAGGGTGTAAGGACGCCTTCGATCTGCCTCTGTTTTTCTGTCTCGCGCTGCGGCGCTCTCAGTATTTGCGACACCAGTGTTCCGCTGGTTTCCCTCCTTCTGCGCGCTCCGCTTGCCCGCATCGGGCACGCCGCAACCGTAAGGCGGCACAGCCGTCAACGGATGCGCAGTCGCTGCGCGCTCCCCTGGCGGTCGTAGGGGCCGCCCTTTTTGGGAGGGAAATAACGGGACGTTTCCGCATCAGCCCTTCCTGCGCCCTTACGGGGATAAGGTCTTTAATAGTTCTTCTCCTGTGACCCCCAGCTGCGCTTCATCACTTGCAAACGGGATCCGCAGCAGTGCTTCTCCGTCTACTTTATAAATATATATGTAAATGCCGGAACCGATGTCCTGGGTATCGCCCAAAAATGAAAGGACCTCTTCTCGCGTCATGGTCGGTGTCAATTCCCTGACCTGTTCTGATGTCACCTGTGTTGGCCTTTGTATCGGTTCTCCGCTATCTGGCAGCAGGTTCAGAATTTCTTCCGTCAGCAGGCTGCTTTCTCCCGCATCCATCGTTTTCACGGCCTCTTTGATTTCCGTGCGGGAGTAGTCGCTCAGATCTTCAACGGGGATCCCGAGGGAACGCAGATAATCCACTGCCGCATGATACTGAATGGTATCCATGGCGAATACGGTCAGCGGCGCCGCAAGCAGCAGGCATAAACAGGCCGCGATCACTTTCCACTTAAACCGCCTCCGCTTCTCGGCTTTGGGATTTGCTCCGGCCTCTTTCACATAGTTCTCATTGATGTCACCGAGGACTTCGCAAAATTCCTCTCTTTTCACAGGTCAAAGCCCCTTTCCTGAAGATAGTTGTGTAATTTCAGCCGGAGGCGATTCAGTGTTACGGATACATGGTTCTCCGTCATTCCAAACCGGGACGCGATCTTGGAAACCGGATCGAAATACCAGTACCGGCAGACAAAAATGCGCCTCTTATCCGCTGGAAGCCTCTCCAAAAAAGTGTCGATCGCCCTTACAAGTTCCCTGCGGTCCACTGCCCGCTCCACGTTGTCCGTGTCGGATACGAGCTCCGCAATTTCATCCAGCACAGCCGGGGCCTCTCCGCCGCCTCGTTTCTCCGCGGTATGATGCTTGTATCGGTTCAGGGACAAGTTTCTCGTGAGCTTCCCCAGGAATGCGGACAGAACCCTGGGCCTGTGGGGCGGCATAGAGGTCCATGCACACAGATAGGTATCATTGACGCATTCTTCGGCGTCTTCCCGATTGCCCAGGATGTTCCAGGCGATCGAGTTACAGTAGTTTCCATATTTGCCGGATGTGGCGGGGATGGCCCGCTCATCTCGATCCCAGTATAACTGGACGATTGTTGTGTCATCCATCGGCTTTCACCTCGCTTCTTATTTACCCCTTCACTGATATACACAAGGTTTGCGATCAAATCTTACAGCTTGTTTCGGTCCCTTTTATCATATCATACGACCGCCGCGGCTGATGGGAAAAGGGACGCTTTGTCTCCCGGCCTTGCCATCCCGCGCCCGCTGTGGTATGCTGATAGCGCAAAGATAAAAACACGTCCCGGTTGGTAGTCCGGGAGCGGCCCATGTGCCGTCAGTAACCTGCCTCCTTGGTTGTCCGTTCTTTGTGCGAGACCTTTAAAGGAGGACACACGCATGGGCACAAGCAGGCTCACCATCCTGTTCGACGATCCCTTCTGGATCGGCCTGTACGAGCGGGAGGACGGCACGGAGTACTCCGTCTGCCGGATCGTCTTCGGCGCGGAGCCCCGGGACCAGGCGGTCTACGCCTATCTTCTGGAACACTGGCGGACGCTGCGATTCAGCCCGCCCCGGCCAGGGACAGAGCATCTGCCCCCTCCCAAAAGCCCCAAGCGGCGCCAGCGGGAGGCCCGGCGGATGACCCAGGCCGCAGGGATCGGCACCAAGGCCCAGCAGGCCCTGAAGCTCCAACAGGAGCAGGGGAAGCAGGCCCGTCTCGCCCGCACCCGCCAACAGCGGGAGGCGGAGGAAGCGCGGAAGTTCCAGCTGCGGCAGGCGCGTCGAAAGGAAAAGCACAGAGGTCACTGACCTCTGTGCTTTTTTCGGGAACCGTTTTCATACGGGGGTTGCGAAGGCGGCAAACTCTGTTATAATAGCGGTGTTGAAAAATCGCCGCTTCGCTGGATACCGGGGCGAACTGGAAGGAGAACTGCGGGTATGAAGATCATCGACGCCCACCTGCACCTGTTTTCGGAAGATTCTGCCGAGGAGATGGCCCGGCAGGTGGGCCATCACAACAACGTAGACTATCTGCGGGAGGTCTATGGAGAACTGCACATTGCCCACGGCGTGGTGATGGGAAATCACAGTCTGGAGCTCCGGCGGCACGACTACCCCACAGACCTGTTCCACTACTGCGTGGGCCTGGACAGCAGCCTGCTGGAGGACGGGAGCCGGGTGATCCCGGACCTGGCGGACCGGGTGGAGGCGCACCTGCGGCGGGACAGCTGCTGCGGCGTGAAGCTGTACCCCGGGTACAACAAGATCGCTCTGTCGGACCCCATGTACCAGCCCATCTACCGCCTGGCAGCCCGTTACGGTAAGCCGGTGGCCGTTCACATGGGGCTGACCGCCTTCTCCCGGGCCCATCTGAAATACTGCCACCCCCTGGCCCTGGATGAGGTGGCGGCAGACCATCCGGATACCCAGTTCGTTATGTGCCACTTCGGCAATCCCTTTCTGGAGGCCGCGGCGGCAGTGGTGGAGAAAAATCCCAATGTGGCCGCCGACCTGTCCGGCCTTCTGGAGGGGCGGGTGGACCTGGACGCCTATTTCCGGGAGCAGGCGGGCTACGTGTTCCTGCTGCGCACCTGGCTGACGGCCATCCAGTGCTGGGACAAGGTGATGTTCGGGACCGACTGGCCCATTGTCAACCTGGGAGAATATATCGGCTTTATCCGCCGGCTGGTGCCGGAGACACACTGGGAGCCGGTGTTCTTTGACAACGCCAACCGCATCTACGGCCTGGGGCTGTGAGACGGCAGCAAAAGAGGAGGCGCCCTTCGGCTCCTCCTCTTTTCTGATTTACGGATCGGATGCTCACTGATTCAGGATCTCCATGAACTCGTCACCGGTGATGGTCTCCTTTTCGTACAGATACCGGGCCAGCTCGTCCAGCTTCTCCCGGTTCTCCGAGAGGATTCGGTTGGCCTTTTCGTGCTGGCGCTTCACCAGCTCCACCACCTGCCGGTCGATCTCCGCCGCAGTCTCGGCGGAGCAGGCCAGGGAGGCGTCGCCCCCCAGGTACTGATTTTGCACTGTCTCCAGGGCCACCATGTCAAAGTCAGGGCTCATGCCGTACCGGGTAATCATGGCCCGGGCCAGCTTGGTGGCCTGCTCGATGTCATTGGAGGCGCCGGTGGAGGCGGAGTGGAAGACCAGCTCTTCCGCCGCCCGGCCGCCGGTAAGCGTGGCGATCTTGTTCTCCAGCTCCTCCTGGCTCATCAGGTAGTGGTTGCCCTCCTCCACCTGCATGGTGTAGCCCAGGGCGCCGGAGGTCCGGGGCACGATGGTGATCTTCTGTACAGGGGCGGAATTGGTCTGCTTGGCCGCGACCAAAGCGTGGCCGATCTCGTGGTAGGCCACCACCTTCTTCTCCTGGTCTGTCAGGATGGCGTTCTTCTTCTGGTAGCCTGCGATGACCACCTCGATGCTCTCTTCCAGATCTGCCTGGGCAGCAAAGCGGCGGCCGTCCCGGACAGCCCGCAGCGCCGCCTCGTTGACGATGTTGGCCAGCTCTGCGCCGCTGGCGCCGGATGCCATTCGGGCCACCTTGCCCCAATCCACGTCCTCCGCCACCTTGATCTTCTTGGCGTGGACCTTCAGAATATCCTCCCGGCCCTGTAGGTCCGGCAGCTCCACCGGCACCCGCCGGTCAAACCGGCCGGGCCGGGTCAGGGCGGGGTCCAGGGACTCCGGCCGGTTGGTGGCCGCCAGGATGATGACGCCGGTATTGCCCTCAAAGCCGTCCATCTCGGTCAGCAGCTGGTTCAGGGTCTGCTCCCGCTCGTCGTTTCCGCCATAGGCGCCGGAATTCCGCTTCTGGCCGATGGCGTCGATCTCGTCGATGAACACGATGCAGGGGGCCTTCTCCTTGGCCTGCTTGAACAGGTCCCGCACCTTGCTGGCGCCCATGCCCACGAACATTTCCACGAAGTCGGAGCCGGAGATGGAGAAGAAGGGCACGTTGGCCTCGCCTGCCACGGCCTTGGCCAGCATGGTCTTGCCGGTGCCGGGAGGGCCTACCAGTAGGATGCCCTTGGGCATGGTGGCGCCGATCTCCTGATACTTCTTTGGGTCGTGGAGGTACTCCACGATCTCCTTGAGATTGTCCTTGGCCTCGTCCTCTCCGGCCACGTCGGAGAATTTGATGCCCTCAGAGGACTTGACATACACCTTGGCGTTGGACTTGCCGAAGGCCATGGCGTTGGGTCCGCCCATGTTCTTCATCATGCGCCGGGAGAGATACTGCCCCAGGGCAACAAAGATGACGATGGGCAGGATCCAGGTCAGCAGAAAGCTGAGGATGGGATCCGTCTGCTGGATGACTTGGCCGGAGAACTCCGCGCCAGAGTCCTTCAGCATCTGTTTCAGGTCCGGATCCGGGATCATGCCGGTGGAGTAGACGGCGGTCTCATCCTTGTTGGTAAAGACGATCTGGTTCTCCTGCTCCTGGATCTCCACTTGGCCCAAATCCTGGTTTTCCGCCATGTCCATGAAGGTGCCGTAATCCACCTCCTGGATCTGCTGGCGGGCCATCCAGGGCATGGCCAGGAAGTTGAACAGCAGCAGAATCAGCATGGCCACGCAGTAGTAAAAAATCAAGGGCCGTTTCGGGGGTCTGACTTCTTTCATACGGGATGTTCCTTTCCTTGTTGTTCCTCACAGTTCATCTGTTGGTCCATGGCGGCCAGGGCCGCCAGCAGGGCGCTGCGCACGCCCTGGGCCGCGAAGTCGATGGCGTACTCCGCGAAAAGGGCCGCTGCCTCCGCCCGCTCCTCCTGCGGGTCCTCTTCCCCGTGCATCAGGCGGGGCAGCCTGTCCCGCAGCAGCTCCTCCATCCGTTTGGAGTAGTCCCGCTGGACGCCCGCCAGCTCCGCCACTGCCGGGGAGCGACAGCCCTCCGCGCTCTGCTCCAGCAGCAGGGCGTTTTCCCGATAGTCATCCAGCACGTCCGCCAGCAGGTGCCGGATCTTCTCGTGGTCCGCCCCCTGGCACAGCTCCAGGCGGCTTCTCAGCAGGCCGTACTGATGCTCCAGCTCGCAGAGCTTCACGGCAAACATTCCATCTCTCAATTCCATGCGCGCACTCCTTTCCGGTCACTGCGCTGTCTCCGCTCTCATGCTGTGGTTATACCACGTCCGCTCCGTGCGCGCCACTGGCAGAGGAGGCTGTCTGTCCTGACAAAAATGCCCGCGTGTCAAGCTCTTTGACACGCGGGCACATCTGTCAGGTTTCCGGAGGGCGGACCATCTCGCCGGACAGCAGGCGGAACAGCTGATCCGCCAGCTCCTGCCGGTCCAGATCCCGCTGGCGGCAGTTCTCCAGCAGCAGTCCGGTCATCCCATAGGCATAGAAATCCAGGGCAATCTTCCAGTCCCCGGCCCGGAGGGCGGGCGTTCCCCGCCGCTCCCGCAGGCTGTCCGCCAGGTATGTACGGGTGGCGTCCACCATGATCCGCTCTATGGCCTCCCGCCGCTGGGAGTTCAGCAACCGCTGAACCAGGGGCTGGGATTCTACGGCAAAATCCACGAAGACGCCCAGGGCCTCCTGGGGGGTGGCGGCGTTCAGGCTCTCGCGCACCAGCCGCTGGACTCCCTGCTGAGCCGCCCACTCCACCACATCCACAATGTCCTTGAAGTGGTAGTAAAACGTCTGACGGGAGATCCCACAGACCTCCACCAGGTCCTTCACGGTGATCTTGTCTGCATCCTTCCGGCGAATGAGCTCCAGCAGTGCATCCGCCACAGCGGCCTTCACATCCAGCGGCACGGTCTTTCCTCCCTTTCAGATCCTGTGTTTTATCATACCGGAAATCCGCCGCCTTTGGCAAGTCCTCTCGCCACAAAATTTCACCAGTAGACAGGAACGGGCTTCCTGTTCCCCCTACGGGGATTTTCCTCTTGATTTTTACGGTAGCATTCCATATACTAGGTTATATTGATATGGTGTGACGGAATGGGCACACCATATCATCCGATCCGGCGGACAGGTCTGCCGGCCCTGCATGAGAGAAAGGTTTGGAGATGTGACCATGACACCCCAAAAAATCGCCCTGCTCACGGATTCCTGTGCGGACCTCTCCCCTCAACTGGCGGCGGAAAACCAGGTCTTTGTCGTGCCCCTGCGGATCCTGTGCAAAGACGGAGAGTACCGGGACGGCGTGGACATCCACGCCGCCGACATCTATGCCCGGCTGCGGTCCGGAGAGCTGCCTCAGACCTCCCTGCCCGCCGCTCAGGACATTTCGGACTCCTTTGACGCCATCGCCGCGGCGGGGTATGACGGGGTCATCGCCCTGATGCTCTCCGGCGGCCTATCCGGCACCTACAACATGGTGCGGCTGCTGGCGGAGGAGCGGAGGGACCTGACCATTCGGGTGTATGACTCCGTCAGCGGGTCTCTGGGCACCGGTATGATGATCCTCCAGCTGGCAGAGGAGCTGCGGCAGGGGATGGACTGGCAGACACTGACAGAGCGCCGGGTGCCCTGGTTGATCCAGAACACCTTCCCCTTTTTCTCCGTGGACACGCTGGAGTATCTGCAGAAAGGCGGCCGCATCGGCAAGGTGACGGCCATGGCGGGCACCATGCTCCAGATCAAGCCCCTCATCACCTTCGCCGCCGACGGGCAGCTCCAGTCCATTGCCAAGGTCCGGGGCCGGAACCTGGTGATCCGCAAGCTCATCGAGCTGGTGACGCAGTCCCACAACGGCGCGGCGCGGTACAATCTGGCGGTGGCCAACGGCGGCGCTCCGGCGGAGATGGAGATTCTGCAGGGCAAGCTCACCACCGCCCTGCCAAACTACGACCACATCTGGAGCGGCGAGCTGGATGGTACGTTGAGCGTCTACATCGGCGACGGCGTGCTGGGAGCCGCGGTACAGAGACTGGAATAGAGCGTGAAGATAAAGGATCGGAAACAAAAGGACCTGGCGGCCCAATGGCCCCGGGTCTTCTCAAAATATATCATATCTCTTTTATAGTTCTATGCTCAAGAAAAGAGGCAGTCCTGCGGCAAAAGCCGCAGGACTGCTTTTTTAAGGCGTGGCACATCCCATTGTCCCGCCGGATTCGGTCGTGCAGAGCTTTCGGAGACAGTGCTCCGGCAGGACTGAGGCCAGGGCCCCCGCCACGGCGGCGGTCTCTTCCCGGTCCAGGTCCAGGCCCAGGGCCGGCAGCCGCCGCTCCAGGTCCCGGAGGCCCGCTTGCAGCTGATGGGCCAGGGCCGCCCCCGTCTCCGTCAGGGTGATCTTGCCGTAGCGTTCCTTGGTCACCAGGTCCTTTTCCGCCAGGACAGCCAGCATCCGGGTGACGGAGGGGCGGGACACCTGGAGGACCCGGGCCACCTGGGTGGAGCTGACCGCCGCCTTTCCCTGGGACAGCTCGCCAATGGCCAACAGATACCGCAGATGCGCTTGGCTCAGTTCCATGAAATGGAACGCCTCCTTCCGCCCGGTGGGGCCGGGCTTCCGCTCGTCAGGAATGACGGGTATTTCCGCAGTGGCATCCGCCGCAGGCCCCGCAGTCGCCGCCGCAGGAGCAGCCGCCCTTTCCGTGACGCCGGTTGTAGATGCCCTTGCCTACGATGGCCGCAAAGACCACCAGGACGATGAGGGCCGCGATGATAGTGGGTGCGTTCATTGGCTGCTTCCTTTCTTATTTCAGGGCGGCGCGGCGTCCGGCGGCATCCACCGAGCGGATGGTCAGCCGCTCGTCCTCGTACTTGTTCTTACGGAACAGCAGGTACACAATGCCCACAACCAGGACCACGGCCACCACAGTGCCGATGCCGAAGGAGACCTCGCCGGTGATGAGGCCGCCGATCTGATAGACAATCAGGGAGACCACATAGGCGAATACGCACATATAGCCGATGGCAAAGGCGGTCCACTTGGCGTTGTTCATCTCCCGCTTGATGGCGCCCATGGCCGCGAAACAGGGGGCGCACAGCAGGTTGAAGATCATAAAGGAGTAGGCGGAAATGGCGGTGTAGTCCTGTGCCACTAGAGCCCAAATCTCGTCGCCGTTCTCACTGAGCTCCCCAGCGAAGTTGTACAGCACGCCGAAGGTGGCCACTACGTTCTCCTTGGCGATCAGGCCCGTGACCACGGCCACAGTGGCCCGCCAGTTGCCGAAGCCCAGGGGCGCGAAAATGAAGGCCACGGCACTGCCGATAGCGGCCAAGACGGAGTTATTCATGTCCTCCACCAGGCCGAAGGCGCCGTTCTCCCAGCCGAAGCCCTGGAGGAACCACAGGATGATAGAGGAGGCCAGGATCACCGTGCCGGCCCGCTTGATGAAGGACCAGCCCCGCTCCCAGGTGGCCCGCAGTACGTTGCCCACGGAGGGGATGTGGTAAGCAGGCAGCTCCATGACGAAGGGCGCCGGGTCGCCGGCGAACATCTTGGTCTTTTTCAGGATGATACCGGAGATGACGATGGCCGCCACACCGATGAAGTAAGCGGATGCGGCCACCAGGCCGGAGCCACCGAACAGGGCGCCGGCGATCAGGCCGATGATGGGCATCTTAGCGCCGCAGGGGATGAAGCAGGTGGTCATGACCGTCATGCGGCGGTCCCGCTCGTTCTCAATGGTCCGAGAGGCCATGACGCCGGGGACACCGCAGCCGGTGCCCACCAGCATGGGGATGAAGCTCTTGCCGGAGAGGCCGAACTTCCGGAAGATCCGGTCCATGATGAAGGCGATTCGCGCCATGTAGCCGATGTCCTCCAGAATGGCCAGCATCAGGAACAGCACCAGCATCTGGGGCACGAAGCCCAGCACCGCGCCGACACCGGCCAGGGCGCCGTCGCAGATCAGGCCCACGACCACTTCGTTGACGCCCCAGCCCTCCAGGGCGGCACGGGGGATCTCCACCAGCCAGGCAGTGCCCAGCACATCGTTGGTCCAGTCCGTCAGGAAGGTGCCGAAGGGACCCATGGCGATCCAATACACCGCGAACATCACCACGGCGAAGATGGGCAGGGCCAGGATCCGGTTGGTGACGATCTGGTCGATCTTGTCGGAGGTGGAGAGGCGATGTTTCTCGCCCTTCTTCTTGACGGCCTTCGTCACCAGATCGTTGATGTACGCATACCGCTGGTTGGTGATGATGCTCTCCGCGTCGTCATCCAGCTCCTTCTCGCAGTCCACGATGTGGTCCTCCAGGTGGGCCCGGAGGTCTGTGCTCAGGTTCAGGTCCGCCAGGACCTTCTCATCCCGCTCAAAGACCTTCACCGCGTACCAGCGGAGATATCGGTCGTCCACCATACCCTGGATGGACTCCTCGATGTGGGCGATGGCGTGCTCCACGCTGCCCGTGAACACGTGGGGCAGTTCAGCGGCGCGCTTCTGCTGGGCCATCTTGGCAGCCAGCTCCGCAGCCTCCACGCCGCCCTCGCCCTTCAGGGCGCTGATCTCCACCACCTGGCAGCCCAGGGCGTCACTCAGCTTCCTGGCGTCGATCTGGTCGCCGTTTCTGCGGACCAGGTCCATCATGTTCACCGCCACCACCACGGGCAGGCCCAGTTCGATCAGCTGGGTGGTCAGGTACAGGTTCCGCTCGATATTGGTGCCGTCCACGATGTTCAAAATGGCGTCGGGCTTCTCCTTCACCAGATAGTTCCGGGCCACCACTTCCTCCAGTGTATAGGGGGACAGGGAGTAAATGCCGGGCAGGTCCTGGATGACGATATCCTTGCGTCCCTTCAGCCGGCCCTCCTTCTTTTCCACTGTGACGCCGGGCCAGTTGCCCACGTACTGGTTGGAGCCGGTCAAGTCGTTGAACAGCGTAGTCTTGCCGCAGTTCGGATTGCCGGCCAGTGCGATCTTCATGTCCATCGTTCTCTCCTTCCAAAGTGTTAGTTTAGGCTAACTTTCATCCTGAAAAACAGCGGCAACAGCCGCCATTGATATTTCCACCGTCCCCGCATCATCCGGGAAAGGGGGGCCAGGGGAAACCTCCGGCTTCCCCGGTTCTTTCGCCAGTGGCGAAAGAACAAAATGAAATCATTTTCGGCAGGGCGTGTACCTGCCGAAAATCCCCCGACCCGTGCGTCCCTGGGGCGCACACACCAGTGACCAACGTCACTGGTGAGGGGGAATAGTGGAGGCAGACCGCAGGTCTGCCGGAGCGTAAAGGGGGACGCAGTCCCCTCTTTAAGAGACCTCGATCTTCTCCGCGTCGGCCTTCCGCACACTGAGCTCATAGCCCCGCACATTCAGCTCCATCGGATCGCCCAGAGGCGCAACCTTGCGGACGTGGATCTCCACGCCCTTGGTAATGCCCATATCCATGATCCGGCGCTTGGTAGCGCCCTCTCCGTGGAGTTTGACCACTGTGGCGGTCTCCCCCACCTTGACGTCTTTCAGGCTCTTCATATTCTTCCTCCTACTCTGCTCTCAAATCATGATCCGGTTCGCCATGGTCTTGTCCAATGCCACCCGGCTGTCCTTCACCTGCAGGATCAGATTGCCGGCCAGCTGGCTGACCACCGTGACATCACTGTTCACCACGAATCCCAGCTCCGCCAGATGCTGCCGGACCTCATCCCTGCCGGTGATCTTGCGGATCGTAACAGTCTCTCCCGGCCGGGCCATTGTCAGAGGCATCATAAAACCTCCCTCCTCTGCAAGACACTTCTTCCACTTGGATCTGTTCTGTGGTTAGCTTTTGCTAACCTTCTTTCGGTTTTGTAGTTTACCATGGCTAACCATGGCTGTCAAGCCCTTTTTCGGAAAAATTTGAAAGCCGTAAAAAAGGAGTCGGCCCCCGCGCGGCAGGCACACCGCGCGAGGGCCATGTTGAGGGGAAAAAAGGAGATAAGTATCAAAGAAAGATCTTTGATGAGCAAATGTTACCAGGCCGCCAGCTTGCGGCCCAACTCCCGGCAGGCCTCTCGGGCCTCTTCATTGGGAGAATCATTGGCGATCAGGCCCGCTTCGTCATACAGGTTGGCGCCCGCCGCCTCGCAGCGGCTGCACCACTCCCGCATCCATTGGCCGTCGCCCCAGCCGTAGGAGCCGAACAGGGCGATCTTCTTTCCGCCCAGAGAGCCCTCCAATCCGGCGAACATGGGCTCCACTTCGTCCTCCTCCAGCTGCTCGGCGCCCATGGCGGGGCAGCCGAAGGCCACGACACCAAATTCAGAAAACCGGGTGGCAGAGAACTCCCCAGGGGACAGCATGGCGACCTCCGCACCGGACTCCCTGGCGCCGTCTGCGATGCAGTTGGCCATGGTCTCCGTGTTGCCGGTACCGCTCCAGTATACGATGGCTAATTTGTTCATAGCATTGCTTCCTTTCCAGCTTGTGTTGGAGCTCACGCTGCGATCAGCTGCGTGATGGCCGTGCCCTTCCGGAACTGCTCACAGCAGGCGGCAGTGCAGCGGCGGTATTGATCGAAACGCTTTTGTGCCGCCTCCGGGTCGCCGTAGGCCTTCCAGTATCCGCAGCAGGTGTAGTTCCTGCCCCGGTTCCGGATGAAGCCCACCACATCCTCCAGGGGGTAGCCCAGAAAGACGCCGATCTCATGGGGGAATTCCCGCTCCAGGCACAGCCGCCTGGAAAGCTGCCTCAGCAGCTCCTGACAGCTCTGATCCGCCCCATACCCCTGCCCCGCCAGAAAGGCGCGGGTGGATGGCTCCGAGAGGATCGACCGAAGCCATCCGGCCCGGTACAGGTAGATCAGACAAGCACCCGTCTGCGGACAGTATTTCAGGACCCGGATGGTGATGCCGTAAGGGGCCAGCTCTTTGGCCCAGCGGGCCGCGGCCTCCCGGGGCTGCCGCTTGTCAGCGCCCTGATACCGGAACAGGCTGGCCGGCTTCACACCCGCCAGCGTGGTGGCACATTGTTCCACCAGCACCGCTTCAAAGCTCCGTTCCATGACTGCCCTCCGTTCCTGCCGCCGAAGTTAGTTTTAGCAAACCCCGGCGTTGAAAGTATGGGCCGCTCCCGGCCCGCGCCGTTAGTTAGTTTTAACTAACCACAGGTAGAATATACCATAGCCGCTCTACTCTGTCAAGCCCCTTTTTCAATTTTTTCCGCATCCGGGAAAGTGCGCCGGGGATCCACGCAAAAAATTTGCAAAATCTGCCACCGTCCTCTATACTGAACCAAAAGACCTCTCCGGAAAGGAAATGCCTATGAAGATTCTGGTACTCTCGGATTCCCATGGCGCCGTCAGTCCCATGGAGCAGGCCGTGGAGCAGACCTCCCCGGACCTGATTCTGCATCTGGGGGACTGCTGGCGGGACGGGGAACGGCTCCACGACAGGTTTCCCTCCATCCCCCTGGAACAGGTTCCGGGCAACTGTGACTTCCGTCCCACAGAGCCGGCGGAACGGCTGCTGGAGCTGCGGGGCAAGCGTATTCTCCTGTGCCACGGCCACACCTACGGCGTGAAGCAGTCCCTGGTGACCGCGGGGTTTGCCGCGGAGGAACAACAGCTGGACCTCTTCCTCTTCGGCCACACCCACAGACCCCTGGTGGACCGGCGGGGCCGGACACTGTTCCTGAATCCCGGCAGCATCGGTGCCCCCACCCGCCCCTCCTATGGCGTAGTGACCATCCAGGACGGACAGTTGGACGGCCGGACATGGTGGCTCGCGTGAACACCCCTTGTCAAACCGGCGGTTTTCCTGTATAATGATCGTACTCAGTTGGACATGGGAGGAGAACCCTGCATGGATATCGCCTCAATCGCCCTCCATTTTCTGTGCGCGGCTGTCGCCGGTTTTCTTATCATGAGCATCTTCGGCGTTCAGGCCCTGGTGGCACTTTGCTCCTCCATCTCCCTGGCCAGACGTCGGAAGCACCAGGTCCCGGCCTTTGATCTGGCGCTGGCGCTCCGCCGGATCGCCTGGCGCACGGTGATCGGCTTTCTGGGCGTGGCCGTGATTTCCGCGCTGATGATCTGGCTCACCGCTGCTCCCGGCACCTTTGGATATCTCTTCGGTATGATTTTGTCCTTCCTGAAGAATTTGAATCGGATGACGCCCAACGACCGGAAGAATCAGCGCCGGTTTGAGAAGATGTTCGCGGACTGCTACCCGTACGAGGACGAGCTGGACGGGGACGATGATTTTTGATCGGGAGAAACAACGCCCCGGAGCATTGCTCCGGGGCGTTTTCTCAATGTCCGCAGGTGTCACAGTGTCCTTTACAGGCCCGCAGTTCCTCTCCGTAGGGGATGCTGTTCCGGTCGTAGTAATCCCGGATAGCAGCCCGCACCGCCTCTTCCGCAAGGACAGAGCAGTGGAGCTTATGGGCCGGAAGGCCGTCCAGAGCCTCCACCACTGCCCGGTTGGTGAGCTGCAGGGCCTCGGAAACAGGCTTGCCCTTGATCATCTCCGTAGCCATAGAGCTGGTGGCGATGGCACTGCCGCAGCCGAAGGTGTTGAACTTTACATCGGTAATCACTTGGGTCTCCGGGTCAACCTGGATATACATCCGCATGATATCCCCGCACTTGGCGTTGCCCACCTCGCCCACGCCGTCGGCGTCGGGCAGCTTCCCCACGTTCCGGGGATGCTGGAAGTGGTCCATCACTTTATCACTATATAATGCCATAGTCATTGTCTCCTTTCAGATCAGATGCGGCCGCAGGCCGGTCTCCAGCTCGTCCCACACAGGGGACATGCCCCGCAGATAGGACACGATCCCCGGCAGGACCTCCAAGATATAGTCGATCTCCTCCGGCCGGTTCTCATGGCTCAGGCTCAGCCGGAGGGAGCCGTGAGCCACCTCGTGGGGCCGCCCCAGGGCCAGCAGCACGTGGCTGGGGTCCAGGGAGCCGGAGGTACAGGCGCTGCCGGAGGAGGCGGCGATGCCCTTTTCATCCAGCAGCAACAGCAGGGACTCCCCTTCGATCCCCTCGAAGCACACGTTCACATTCCCCGGCAGCCGCCGGGCCGAATCGCCGTTCAGCGCGGTGTGGGGGATGGCGGTAAGGCCGGCGATCAGCCTGTCCCGCAGAGGCGTGAGGTAGGCGGCGTTCTGTTCTATGGTGGCACAGGCCTCGTCAAAGGCGGCCGCAGCGCCGCAGATGCCGGGGATGTCCTCCGTGCCGCCCCGCTTCCCCCGCTCCTGGGCACCGCCATGGATCAGCGTAGCCAGAGGAATACTGCGCCGGGCGTACAGCACTCCCACGCCCTTGGGCCCATGGAACTTATGGGCGGAGAGGGACAGCAGGTCCACCTGCATCGCCTCCACATCGATGGGCAGGTGGCCTGCCGCCTGGACCGCGTCCGTGTGAAACAGGACCCCCGCCTGGCGGCAGACGGCGCCGATCTCGGCAATGGGCTGGATGGTGCCGATCTCGTTGTTGGCAAACATGACGCTCACCAGACAAGTGTCCGGCCGGATGGCATCCCGGACCTGCTCCGCCGTCACCACGCCGTCCGGCGGAATGTCCAGCAGGGTTACTTCAAAGCCCTCCCGCTCCAGGGCCTGGAGGGTATGGAGCACGGCATGGTGCTCGAATTTCGTTGAGACGATATGACGTTTGCCCCGCTTCTCCCCCAAGGCCGCCGCGGTACGGAGGGCCTGGTTGTCCGCCTCGCTGCCGCCGGAGGTGAAGGTGATCTCCCGGGGATCCGCATGCAGGTTCCGTGCAAAGATCGCCCGGGCGGCCGCCAGCTTCTCCGCCGCCCGCTGTCCCGGCGTATGAAGGCTGGAAGGATTGCCGTAGATCTCCTGAAAGCAGGGCGTCATGGCCGCCAGCGCCGTGTCGCTCACCCGAGTGGTGGCCGCGTTGTCCGCGTAAATCTTCATCTGGTTCACTCCTTTTCCCAGTTAATTACTATGGTATAGTTATCTCACAAAAAATCCTATTTGTCAAGTAGGAATTCAGGGAAAATATACACGGCGGGTTTCCCCGCCGTGTATGTGGATGCAGTTTCAGATGGCCGCCGCCCCCTGCGGCGCGGTCTCCATAGAGCCGGATGCCGGGGCCGCCTGCCGGATTGTCTGCGCAGGCGCCAGCTCCGCCTCCGGCCCCTCCTGGCTCAGATACTCCTCCAGGCAGACGCCGGTGCGGTAGATGTCCGCTGCCGCCGCCTTGCCCACGTAACGGTAGTGCCAGGGCTCGTACCCGATGCCTGTGATGTCGCTCTTCTCCGAAGGATAACGGAGGATGAAGCCGTACTTCCAGCTGTTCTCCATCAGCCACTTCTGCTCCGCCGTGTCCTCCTGTTCCTCGTCCAGGATCTGATAGCCGGCGGCTACAATGTCCAGAGCCAGGCCGGTCTGGTGCTCGCTGGTGCCGGGCTTGGCCACCCACCGGGCGGCCTCCGCCTCCACCCGGTCTTCCGGCACACCGGAGGCCCGGACCCGCGCCACCTTGTTCCGGTACAGCCGGGTCTGGGTGGCCTCCGTCCGGTAAGCGGAGCAGACGATGGGGTTCAGGCCCGCCTCCCGGCAGTCGGAGAGCATGTCATCCAGATCATCATAGATCCGTTCGTCCACCTGGAGTCCATTGGATAACGTGGCCAGCTTGATCTCATATCCCTCCGGCACCGTGTGCCAAGGGTTCACCAGCAGCAGCTGCCAGTCCTCCTGCCCCCTCTGGTCTGCCGGAGCAAGCTGGGCCGCCGGGACAGTCTGGGGGATGTACGGTATCTCAGCCTCCGCCGCCAGGGCGGTTGGGGCCAGCACCAGAACCGCCGTCAGCAGGGCGCCGCAGCGAGTCAGGATTTTCTTTCGTATGTTCATATCGTTCCTTTCCGGCCGCGGACGGCCGTCTGATCTTCTTTGTTCTGTTTTTATGGTACAGCCTTCCGACCGCGAAAACAAGGGAGATTTTGTGAACGATTGGAAACAAAAAGAAACAAGCCCTCCAACAGAGCAAAACGTGAGGGGTGGAAATCAGAGATACGAAGAGGCAGCTTCTATCCAAACAGCAGCGCTCTTCGTTCTCAACTCTCGACCCTTCACGCTTCCCAGGGGATCCCCGCAAAAAGGCCGCTCGGGAGGGCGGCCTTTTTGCGCTTGATTTTGCAGATTACTTGTACATTTCCGGCTTTTCCATGGTCTCCACCTTCAGGAACTGAGAGGTTCCGCGGGAGGCGTTCAGAGCGTCGCCAGCCACGCAGGCCACGTAGCCGTCCCAGGAGGAGGGGCCGGTGAGCTTGCCGGCATGGACGGACTCCACCCACTTGCAGAACTCAATGTCATAAGCCTCGATGAAGCGCTCCTTCCAGTCGGTCATGATGGGCATGGACTCGGCGGGCTTCACGCTGTCCCAGCCGGCGGGGCGGGAGCGGCACACCACGGCGTAGGGATCGGGCAGCTTGACGGTGCCGTTCTCACAGACCACCTCGCACTGGATGTCATAGCCGTAGCCGTCGGCCACCTGGACCTCCACGTCGATGAAGCAGCCCTTCTTGGTGCGCATCAGCATCACCTGGGGGTTATCATATCCCTTGTCGGAGTTGGAGGACTGGCGGACCTTCACGCACTGCACGTCCTCATACTCGTCATCCAGCAGCCAGCGGCAGATGTCCAGCTCGTGAATGGCGACGTTAGTGACACCGTTCTCCGTCTTGAAGCCCGGGCCCTGGGAGACGTTGCGGTGGCAGGCCTTGATGATGAGGGGCTTGCCCAGCTCGCCGGAGGCGATGATCCGCTTCATCTCAGCGTAACCCCGATCATAGTGGCGCATGAAGCCCACCTGCACCAGCCGCTTGCCGATCTCCTGCTCCCGGCGGATGATCTCCTCGCAGTCCTTGGCGTTCTGGCTCAGGGGCTTCTCACAGAAGCACCACTTCTCCTCTGCCAGAGTCTTCATGACGTAGTCGTGATGGGTAGGATCGATGGAGGTGATGACCACGGCCTCCACCTCAGGGTCCTTGATCATGCCGTCGCAGTCGTTGCCATAGGACTTGATGCCGTACTTGGCGGCAGTCTCGTCGGCGGCAGCAGCCACATAGTCGCTGACGGCCACGACCGTGGCGCCGGGGACCGTCTCGATAATGCGGCGGCAGTGATCCTTGCCGATGGCGCCGCAGCCGATGATGCCGATTTTCAGAACCTTATCCATGATTGTGTACCTTCCTTTATTTGAAAATGAGGATATGCAGTTGTAAGGCCGCCCGTTTCAGCGGGGAAAGGCAGCTATGATGATGTCTGGCAGATGCGCCCCCCATTTTCTTTTTGAGACATCAAAAAGAAAATGCGCCGCGCCCGGTGGAAAAGAAAACATGTTCGGCGGGTCGGTCTGCGCCTGCGCAGACCTCCTGCCGCCGGCGGGGGATGGTTGACGGTCCCTTGCGGCAGTCAGGGACGGAAACGCGCTACCCTTGGGGAAACCACCAGCCCGGGGAAGTCAGGGATACATCCTGCGCCGCTTTTCGCTGCCGCTCTCCTGGCAGTTCGGGGAAGCCCGGAGATCTTCCTGTAGGGGCGGTTATCAACCGCCCGCCGCACCGTGGCCCGGACGGTCATAGACGTGCCGACCGGGGCGGCAGCTCAGTAATCAAGAATAATCTTCCGGCACTTGGTACAGCGGGAGGCTGGGATATAAGGTGGCGTAATAAGCGGGGTATCCTGCCTGCTCAAATGCTCTGCATCCTTAGACAAGTCCGGTGGTCCGGCTTTCCGAGGCTTTGGCAGCCAATAGATTCCATAGTTGCTTTGCAAAGCGCCACTCCCCATTTCCGCGCCGCAAAAAGGACAATTCAAACGAATCTCCTCCTCTTTCGATACCCGCAGGAAAGGGACTTGGGGAAACCAAGTGTTTTCCCAGTTCTTTCGCCAGCGGCGAAAGAAGATCTTTCAATCATTTTCGGCAGGACATGCGCCTGCCGAAAATTCCCCGCCCCAGGCGCCTGGGGCGCCGTTCACCAGTGACCGATGTCACTGGTGGTAGGGGAGGTCGAGGGGGAGCAAGCTCCCCCTTGAGAGGATCAATACTTCCGGGCGTCCCTCACGTGGTCCAGGTGATCCTGATAGGCCGCTAGGTTCTCCGGCCGCTCGGACACCTCCGTGTCGCCCACGCGCCACCAGGAGCCGTAGCCGTCGGTCATGGTCTTGGGCAGCACCTTGATGTCAAACAGCACCGGGCGGTCCTTCACCTTCTTGGCGTCCTCGAAGGCCGCCGCCAGCTCCTCCATGGTGCGGATGGAGTAGCTCTTGCAGCCGTAGCCCTCCGCTACCTTGGCGTAATCGATGTTCAGGAAGTCACCGAACAGACCGTCCTTGCTGCGGTACCGCAGCTCCGTGCAGAGCGTCACGTTGCCGTGGCCCACCTGCAGGTTGTTGATGCAGCCGAAGGAGGCGTTATCGAACAGGCAGATGTTGATCTTCTTGCGCTCCATAACAGCGGTGACCAGCTCGCCGTGGAGCATGTTGAAGCTGCCGTCGCCGCACATGGCGTAGACTTCCCGCTTGTCGCCAATGGCCAGCTTCACGCCCAGGGCACCGGCGATCTCATAGCCCATGGTGGAGTAGCCGTACTCCATGTTATAGCAGTCGATGCCGGTGGGCCGCCACATCCGCTGCATGTCGCCGGGCAGGGAGCCGGCGGCGCCGATAGCCACGTCGCCCTCGCTCATCATGGCGTTGATGGCGCCCAGCACGGTGGTCTGGCACAGGCCTGCGTCCAGGTCCTTGGCGAACCGCTTGGCGGAGTCGGCGTTGGCGTCGTTGATGATGGGTTTCCAGCTCTTCTTGTCCTCAAAGGTGATATGGTCCAGGCGCTCCAGCTCCTTGGCCCACTTCTCGCGGGCGGCGGACACTTCAGTGGTGTAGGGAGCCTTGTAGCCCTCCAGCTTCGCCAGCAGGCGGGGCAGGGCATCCTTGGCGTCGGCCACCACGGGCACGGCGTCCATCTTCAGGGCCTGGAACTCGGACACATTGATGTTGACGAACTTGCAGGTGTCCTTGAACAGCCACTTGGAGGCGGTGGTGAAGTCGGTGTAGCGGGTGCCCACGCCGATGACCACGTCCGCCTTCTTGGCAATATCGTTGGCGGCGGAGCAGCCGGTGACGCCCAGGCCGCCCAGGTTCAGGGGGTGGGTCCACTCGATGGCGCTCTTGCCGGCCTGGGTTTCGCCGAAGGGGATGCCGGTGGCCTCTGCGAAGGCCCGGAACTCCTCGTGGGCCTCAGAGTAACGGACGCCGCCGCCGCAGACCAGAATGGGCCGCTTGGCCTTCTTGATGACCTCCGCCGCGTCGGCCAGAGCGGCCTCGGTGGCGGGACGGCGCTCCAGACGCCAGACGCGCTTCTTGAAGAAGCTCTCGGGATAGTCATAGGCCTCGCCCTCCACGTCCTGAGGCATGGCGATGCAGACGGCGCCGGTGTTGGCGGGGTCCGTCAGCACCCGGAAAGCGGAGATCATGGCGCTCATCAGCTGCTCCGGCCGGACGATGCGGTCCCAGTAGCGGCAGACGGCCTTGAAGGCGTCGTTGGTGGAGATGGAGAGGTTGTTGGTCTGCTCCACCTGCTGGAGCACGGGGTCCGGCTGGCGGCAGGCGTACACGTCGCCGGGCAGCACCAACAGGGGGATGTTGTTGGCGGTGGCGGTGCCGCAGGCGGTGACCATGTTGGCCGCGCCGGGGCCCACGGAGGAGGTGGCCACGCAAATCTGCTTGCGCTTCATCTGCTTGGCGAAGGCCACGGCTGCCTGGGCCATGCCCTGCTCATTCTGGCCGTGCCAGATCTCCAGGTGCTTGGCCTCCTGGCTCAGGGCCTGGCCCAGGCCCACCACGTTGCCGTGGCCGGGGATGATGAATACACCGCGGACGAAGCGGCTCTGTTCGCCGTCCACTTCGATATACTGGTTCTCAAGGAAACGGACCAAAGCCTGCGCCATGGTCAAACGAACGGTTTTCATGGGGTGATTACCTCCTGTCAGTGATTGGGATAGATGTGGTCGTTGGCATCGGCCTTCCACAGCCAAGCGTGCTCCGGATCGTCGATGCGGGTCTTGTCCCAGGGATCCCCCTCCAGGTGCCGGATGCCCCAGGCGTAGCACATGGCATAGCCCGGCGCGGCGGTCTGGGAGTGGAAGCCATGGTTGATGACGGCGCAGCCATTGTGCTGCGTCTTGAAGATCTCGCCGTTGGCAAAGCCCGCGCCGAAGCCGTCGGGATAGTCGAAGCGGTAGAAGTACACCTCCGGCTGGGGATGGTGGTGGGGCGGATAGGAGCTCCACTTGCCGGGCAGATTCAGCACCTCGCCCAGGACCATCTTGGAGAAGGGGGCGTTGTCCAGGTCGAAAAAGGTCTTGATCTCCCGGGACATGCAGCCCATCAGCTCGCCGCCAAAGCCCTTGTGCTCCACCTGGACCTTGTCCGGGGTGTACATGACGGCCTCATAGGGCGTCTCGTTGACAGTGGCCTGGATATACAGCTCACTGTGGGCCTTGGCGGTGATGGTCACCTTCGTGCCGCAGCCGGCCAGCAGGCAGTAGGCATCGTGGTGGAAGCAGTCCGGCCGGTCGGCCTCCACCTTCTTCCCGTCCCACTCATAGGTGACAGAGCCGGAAAACAGGAGGATTGCCGCCTCTTTTTTGGCATCCTCATAGACGTAGGTATCCCCCGCCTCCATCAGCAGCAGGCCCACGTCCATCTGGGTGCCCATGTCGTCCACAGAGGAGTCAATATAGGCATTGTACCCGTTCTTCAGCTCGGCGTTCTTGTTCATATAGGCCATTGGAGTCATCTCCTAAATAAAGATTGTTGCTCAAATTCCATTCGTGCCAGCGGCGCGATGCATTTCAACCATTTTCGGCAGGACATGCGCCTGCCGAAAATACATTGACTTAGCCGCCCTGGGCGGCGTCCCCAGTGACCGACGTCACTGGGGCGGGGGGCGGTCGAGGGGGGGCGCAGTCCCCCTTCGAATTAGAGTCCCGTATGCTCCCGGATGTACTTCCGTGCCTTCATGGCATACTCCAGCGGATTGGCCTTGGCAGGATCCTGTTCCGCCTCCACCAGCAGCCAGCCCTGGTAGCCGGCATCCGCCAGCACCCTGAACACAGGATCAAAGTCCACGTCGCCGTCACCGGGGACGGTGAAAGCACCGTTGCGGACGGCCTGCAGGAAGGACCAGTCATTCTTCCGGGCCTCTTCCACCACGGGCAGCCGCATATCCTTCAGGTGGACGTGGCCCACCCGGTCCACGTACTTCTTCAGCATAGCCAGGGGGTCCTCGCCGGCGAAGGTGAAGTGGCCGGTGTCATAGCACAGGAACACATACCGGGGATCGGTGTTGGCCATCATGCGGTCCGTCTCCTCGCTGGTCTGGACCACGGTGCCCATGTGGTGGTGGAAGCACAGCTTGAAGCCCCGGTCCGCAGCGATCTTGCCCAGCTTGTTGAGGCCATCGCACAGGAGCTTCCACTCGGCGTCGTCCATCACATGCTTGTGGCCGCCGGTGAGCACGGGTACGTCCATCTTGCCCTGGATGGAGTAGCTCTGCTCGCTGACGTTGATGCGGTTGGCGCCCACAGCAGCCAGGAAGTCCAGGTTGGCGATGAAGTCCTTCTCCTCCTCCTCAAAGGGGCGGGTCAGGAGGAAGGATGAGTACCAGCGGCTGGCGATGCGCATGCCGCGCAGGTCCAGGGCCTTCTTCAGCTCGGCAGGATCCTTGGGATACTTGTTGCCGATCTCGCAGCCGGTGAAGCCCGCCAGTGCCATCTCGCTGACGGTCTGCTGGAAGGTGTTCTCCCCGCCCAGCTCCGGCATATCGTCGTTGCACCAGCCGATAGGTGCAATGCCCAGGAATACGTGGTTGGAATCAAACATTGGAATTTCCCCCTTGTGAAGCCTCAGAATTTTTCCAGCGGTCCCGTGAGAGCGGGCCGCATGTTTTGCACACTTCTCTCCATTCTGTGTTCGTTCACAGAAATGTGGAAAGCAATCACACGCCTCTCTGCGTGCTCTCTTACAAACTATCATTTTTAGGGAGAAAAATCAACTTCTTTTCCAGGGCCTCCGCCATTTTTTCTATTTTAGCCAAACGGCTCCTCTCTTTTTCGTAGATATAACCGTACTGTCTCCAACCCCCGCAGCGGATGTGCCCGATTTCTCCCTCGTTTCGTCCACAAAAGACTCTGTCCGCCGGAAATCCGGCCCCACTCGCTTTTCCATTCGCTTTTAAAATTGTGTGGGAGATGGCAGCAAATTTTATCACGTCTCCATTCCATATTCAGCGTCAGATCCCTAATCTGATTCCACAACTTCTTTCATTAGGGTGTCTTTTGCCTTATTTAAGCCAAGGATCATCATTTATCGCAGAGAACAACATCCCTTAGGCACCGCTTACTTCAGTCCATATTTCAAAGCGCGCCTCACAATCATGCCCCATATTTTGAGTAGCACCTGTCCTGTAAAGAGTGATATTCGTATTGATTATTTCAAATGTTTTCCTACGATTAATTTAATTTCTTTACATCAAAGCCGTCAATGCATTCCTTCCCGCTTGCTGATCCTCTCCCCACAGTAAAGACTTGATGAAATTTTGACAACAGTCCTGATACACTTTATTGGTCAGAATGGCCTAAAAAGAGATACGGTTTGCATCCTCCTTTGGAATGGAATCACAATAAACCATTCCAAAAAAGAATGCAAACCATATTTCTTTACTTTTTTATTTCTAAATTCTATTTTACCTTATTTATATAGATTATCGAGCAGTTATTTTTTCTTCCCCAGCAGGATCTCGGGCGTTTTTACGATCAATCTGCCTTATAAAAGGCGAAAATGCAAAGGATAGTACCTGCGGTCGAAATTCTACTGGTATTTTCTCATAAAGCGGCGCCCTGTCTTCACTCGAGATCACATGCCAGTCATCTGCTGAGTAGGAATCCGCACTTCACCGCCCTGTCTGCAGTTGACCTCCTCTGGTTCATGAAATGTCGGGACAACCCGATGTAACGCCTCCCGGATACAGGAAGGGTTGTCCTTTTCTAAAGCATTCTGGAGAATTACTAGCTTCTCTTTCAACTCACCAGGCGTAATTGCCGGTTGCCGCTCAATAAATATCTGGCTGTTCTCTGTCTGCTCAATATCCCGACTGGCAATTAGGAGTTCCTCATAAAGTTTCTCACCAGGCCGCAGTCCCGTCTCTATAATATCGATGTCCCGATAAGGCGCATACCCAGAGAGGCGAATCATATTCTCAGCCAAATCTAATATTTTAACCGGCTGTCCCATATTTAATACAAAAAGCTCATTTTTTCGGGCCATAGCCCCTGTCTGCAGAACGAGCTGTGCTGCCTCCTGTATTGTCATAAAGTAGCGAATAATTCTCTTATCTGTCACGGTTACAGGTCCCCCCGCCGCAATCTGCCGTTGAAAGAGCGGTACTACAGAACCGTTGGAACCCAGCACATTTCCAAATCGAACTGCAATGAAATCTGTGCCGCTGTGTCCCTTCATGGACTGAAGAATCATCTCGCAAAGCCGCTTGCTGGCTCCCATTACAGAAGTGGGGTTAACCGCCTTATCTGTGGAAATCAGAAGGAATTTTTTAACCTGAAACTCATCTGCAATCTGTACAAGGTTCAGTGTTCCAAACACATTGTTTCGAATGGCCTCCTGGGGACTATTCTCCATAAGAGGTACGTGTTTATGTGCAGCAGCATGGAATACAACATCTGGATGATATGCATCAAATATCTGTCGCATCCGTGCTTTATCCTGAACCGATGCGATTTCTACCTTTAAGTTAAGACGCCCTCCATATTGATAGAGCAGTTCTTGCTGGATATCATAGGCTCCGTTTTCATAAATATCCACAATCACCAGTTCTTTAGGATCATGTTTGACAATCTGCCGACACAATTCCGAACCAATCGATCCACCGCCTCCGGTAACCATTATGACTTCTCCGGTAATATACGCATCCACCGGAGTTGGATCCAGATAGACCGGTTCCCGGCCAAGAATATCCTCAATCCGGATCTCTCGTAGTTGAGTATGTATGGGCTTCCGATGAATCATGTCTAATGTGCTTGGTAAAACAGAAACCTTGATTCCCTCCAAGCCAGACATCTTTTGAAAGATCTCATGGCGCCGGTCTTCATCGGCCGATGGTATGGCTACAATAATCTCACGAATGTCTATTGTCCGAAGGGAATCTTGCACTTGGTCGATTCTCCCTTTCACCTCTACGCCATGGATGCGCTTCCTCAATTTCTCAGGATCATCATCGAAAAAGCACTGCACATTATATCGACTGTCAGGGTTGCTTTGGAGTTCCTCCAATAATTGTACGCCTGCTGCTCCAGCTCCGACAATAGCTACCGGAATCTGGTGCCGTCCTTTGTAAAAGAGCACTCGGCTCCGATAAACTCGATAGGCAAATCGCATCATCAGCATTCCCAAAACCCACATACTGGCTACGCAGGTCAAAAGCATGAATGAGATTACACTCTGCAGAAAAAGCCGACTCAATACCTCATAGAGAAAAACTCCACAGAAAGCGGCCATCAGCAAAGAGAGATATTCTTTGCTCTCTGCGTATCTCCACAAGCTATCATAGGTGCGAAAAATAAACTGGAAAAGGACTGTACACCCATACAACAGCAAAAAATTCTGCAACAGTTGGAAAGAGCGTCCAACTGCGTCAGATAAATTATATCTCAATGAAAACCATGAGAAAAAGGCAGAAACCGCAATTAGAATAATGCTGTCGCAAACAAACAGTATCTGCTTTCGAAAATGATTCATCGATTATATTCTCCTGCTGCTACATTTTCTATCTTTTCTGGCTATCGGGTTACGATCGTATAACAAATTATACAGTCTTTTTGTCAAAAAGGGAAGCGTAAAATGTTACTATTTCTTAGTCCCTGACTTCTGATTGATTTTCTAGAGAAAAAAGCTGGAGACGGAACTCCGCCTCCAGCTTTTCATTCTTTATCCCAGTGTATTACAGCAGATGTCTTCTCAATTCTCTCTTTTGTTTCCATTTTTGCGTATATAGAATTTTGTTTATTATTGTTTTTTCACTCCCGCAGGGGCCAGAAAATTTTGAATTGTGGAGTACAAAACGAAATTGAGGAATTATCAGAGAAATTTCAGAAGCGACGCAGGCAGAAGGAACCTTCTACAGTAGGACATGTCTGCGTTTTAAAGCCGTTCCCCATACATGGCAGGTTCATCCCGGGACTTCCTCTACACGAATCATAGAGAGTCAGCAAAATATAAGCTAAATAGTCTGGCACCCAAATGAAATGCAGACGCCTGCCGCTGACTACTTACGGGCGTTGTTTCTTTGTTTCCGTTTTAGCATGCTATTTGTGTTTAATGTTATGAGTAGTGATCACATAAGGAACAAACCACATTGCTGATCACCGTCCTATTTTTACTCCATCTGTCTCGATCGGATTTCATATAGAGCTTCACACTGTATTTAATCGCTCCCTATACTCGTTGGCCTTGTCATGAAAGATTTGCTGCCACAATTCCAAGCAGAAGAAGCCCCACAGGCTACGAGAGAATGCACCCTCACCGTTGATTTTGGAAATGACTTTCGCATTATCCACATACTCTCGCTGGCGAGCCTTGGTAGTAGAAAGTGTATCGCAAATGAAATCTCGGCACTCGCCTTTTGCCCATACGGCAAAGGGCGTCGGGAAGCCCATCTTGTCCGTGCGGTTCATGACCTGCTCCGGCACATACCGGCTCATGGCCGAGCGCAGAATATACTTCATCGTTCCGTTTTTGAACTTGATGCTGGCGGGAATGGTGGCCGCGAATTCCACCAGTTCCCGGTCCAGGAACGGGACCCGGGATTCCAGGCCGTGGGCCATGCTCATGCGGTCCTCCACCTGAAGCAGGGCCGGCAGGAGCGTCTTGAAGTCAAAGTGCGTCATCCGGTCCAGATAGGACTGCTTATCCACATTCTCCGCCACGAACAGCCGTTCATAAGAGTCATAGGGATCATAGGCGGGCAGGGAGTCCCGGTGGACGCAGTCCTCCATGCCGGGGGCACGGTTGATGAGCTGGAAGTAGCGCTTGCTGGGCTCATCGAACAGCCCCTTGCTCCAGAAGCTGCGGAGCATGGGCTTGTAGTTGCGAAGAGCGGTGAGGTTGGGGATGATGGACTCGTAGGTGACCACGAAGGCGCCCTTTTGCGCCGTCCCCTCAATGGCGCCCTTGATGCACTGCTCGAAGTACGCCACCAGATACCGGGTATAGCCGCCGAAGATCTCGTCGCCGCCTTGTCCGCCCAGGACCACCTTGCGGTGCTGGGCCGCCAGCCGGGAGATCATATACTGGGAGAAGGAGCCGGGGCCGGCAACAGGGGCGTCCAGCGCATAGATCACGTTTCCAATGTTGTCGATGAAATCCTGGGCCGTGATGTCCAGCTCATAGAGCTTGAAGTCCTTTTCCCGGGCCACGGTGCGGGCATAGGCGCTTTCGTCATAATCCGGGCCGATGTTATATTTTCCGGTGAAGCCCACGAAGCTCTCACCCAACAGGTCCCGGGCCATGGCGGAAGTGATGGAGGAGTCCACGCCGCCGCTGACATATCCGCCCACCGGCACGTCGCTTCGGACATGGTATTTGATGGAGCGCTGGAACTGTGCTTCCAGCTCATCATGGAAATACTGCTCCGTATGGTATATGTCGGGGCGGTAGTAGACCTGCCAGTACCGGCGGCGCTTGATGGAGCCGTCGGCCGTGATCGTCATGCGGTGGGCCGGCTCCAATTCCTCGATCCCCTGAAACAGCGTCCGTCCCTCCATGCAGAACTGGAACACCAGGTAATCCTGGAAGCCCTTGGGATTGGTCTCAATGCTGGGCAGGAACGGCAGCAGCGCCTTCATTTCCGAGGCGAAATACAGCGTGTTGTCCACCACAGTGTAATAGAAAGGCTTGATGCCGAAGTGGTCCCGGGCGCAGAACAGTGCCTGCCGCTTTTCGTCCCACAGGGCGAAGGCGAACATGCCGGAAAAATGCTCTACGCATTCCTCGCCCCACACCTCATAGGCCCGGAGGATCACTTCCGTGTCGCTGGTGGTCTCATAGGTGCCGCCCAGCTGTTGTTTGAGTTCGATATAGTTGTAGATCTCCCCGTTGAAGCAGACCCAGTTGCCGTGGTGATCGGTCATGGGTTGCTGGCCGGAGGCGATGTCGATAATGCTGAGCCGGCGGTGCGCCATGCCGACGTTCTCAGCCTGGTGCATCCAGACGCCGTGGCCGTCCGGGCCGCGATGGGCCTGCAGATCATTCATAACGTTCAATTTGTGGGCAAGCCCGGGAATCCGGTTGCCGGATAATTCGATCATACCCGCGATCGAGCACATAGGGCGGTCCCTCCTTTGTGTGAATCAAGGTTTCCATCCGAGGGGTGACCGAACGGTGCATTACAGCCACCGTGTCCTCGGAGCAGTCTTTTATTGGTATATGTCAAAAAGAGCAAGGTTGGGAAGCGTTTCCCGGCCGCTGATCTCCACCAGGATCTCTGATGTAGTCGCAGCGTCCTTGAGCTGATAGGACAGATCGTACACGTCCTGCACCAGATCTCCCTCCAGAGCGGTCTTGGTGCCGTCCTCGTCCACCGACCAGCATGTGACCTCCAGGGGGACTTGAAGCTCCTCCATAAAGCTCATGGTGATGCGGTAAAACTCCACATCCTCTGTAAAGACGCAGAAGATGGAGTTGGGTGTGAGCGTCTCATCATAGACCACATCCTGGCTGGAGGCCGGTTCCACAGGAATGCTGCTGGTGACAGAGGCGGGATACCAGCCCAACAGATTCAGATCATTGAGAAGCAGAGAGTCCGGCTGCTCTAGGACCTGATATGCCTCTGTGAAAAAGCGGTTGGTGAGATAGTAAGAGTCCATGGAGGGCTCCCCGCAGGCGTATGCCTGGGCATCGTCGCAGGTCAGCAGCGTCGCCATATCCGTGGTGTAATAGATGCCGTGGGTGGGGTCAAAGACATAGGGGCCTTCCGTGGTCTGAACTTCCACTACGGCATGGATAGAAGAATCCTCCCCGATATGCAAAGAGCTGATTCCATATAGGGTTGCCTGATAATACCCATGCCGGGACAGTTCCTTGATAAACAAGTAGCAGTATATCCCGCAATCGCCGGTCCCAAATTCCAGATAATCTTCCTCCGTGATAGGCCGCCCCTCGACCTGGGGACCCACGCCGTAGGAGATCAGCCCATTGACATATTCATTGATCTCCTGGACCTCCTCCACCGTGGGGACCTTCAATTCTGTGACATAAGAGGGGGCCTCCTCCGGCAGCTCCTCTACCGTGGCGGATGTACCCGAAGTGGAGGAGCAGCCCGTCAGCAATACCAGTAACAAAAAAAGTGCAAAGCAGTTTACCCGTGTTTTCTCCATCCTTAGGTTTTTCGTCCTTTCACACACGCTCGATGAGGCCATGTTCCCCCAGGACCATCTCCAACGCGGCCCGTTGGCTCTCAAAGCTGAACTTGTTCCGGCAGCCCTCGTACTGCTTTTTCATGGCGGAGAGCTGTTCCTCATCATGAAGCAGCCGGTTGAGGGTCTGCCCAAACTTGACGGGGTCGGAGAGGTCTTCTCCCACGCCCACGCCGTGTTCGCCGGCTACCATGGACACTTCTTTCATGGAGACGTCATAGAGCATGGGCAATGTAGCCTCAAAATATTCCATCAGCTTATTGGGAACAGCGTAGGAGTAGTATTCATCCACCGCGGAATACGGCAGCACGCCAAGATCTGCGTTGACGGTAAAGCGCAGAAGCTCGCTCTGGTTGACCCAGCCCACCATGACCACCCGCTCGGGGTTTCCTTCCTTTTCCAGCGTGTGGAGGAACTTCTCCTGATAGTCGCCTCCGCCCACGACCACAAGGCGGCAGTCATCCTCCAGATACCGCGTGGCCCGGGCCAGGTTGTCCAGATTGCGCAGGGCCGTCATGCTGCCCTGAAAAATGGCGATCCGGGTCCCATCCGGAATGCCGTAGGTATGCCAGAAGTCCGCTTCCGGCACAGTATCCTCCAAGCGCAGAGCGGCGCTCATACAGGAATAAATGACATCAAAATGCTTGTGGTAGCATGCGCTCATGTCCTGAGCCAAATACTTCCCCACAGTGATGCACACATCACACTTGGGATAGAGCTCCGCCTCGCTCTTTTCCGCCAGGGCGATCTTCTCGGCCCAAGTGCTTTCCCACAGGCGGGTCTGCTTGTACCACCACTCATGGCAATCCACCATCAGCGTGCAGCCCAGTACTTCCTTGAGCATCACGCCGATGGGCAGCGTGGGCAGATCCGCCACGTATACCAGGTCCGGCGTCTCCTCCGGCAGGGCCCGCCGTACCTGCTCCAAAATGGGGGAATACTCGAACAGGATCTTCCGGAAATCCTGGAAATCAAATTGCTTTTCCCCCAGCGTGTCCGGCCCCACAGGACTGAGGGGGATGGGGGTGCCCCGATAGAGCTCCGGCGGGTCGTTGTTGAACAGCCAGACACCGTTGTCCGCCGTCTTGCAGTGGGCCGCCAGCGCCCTGCCACGGGGCCCTTTCGTATAGGAGAGCGCCACATCGCCCACGGTCGTGTAGCCCTGTGTGTCGATCTCCTTCAGGTCCGCTCCCACAATGGCCCGCTCATACTCGCCTGCCTGCGCGCCTGTCCGCTTGTCCGAGATAACAGTGGTGTGGCCGGTATGACTGTCATAGACCAGAACGCGGTTCCCTCTCTGGATGGAGATGAAATAGCCGCTGCGCTCTCCCACCGTTTGCAGCGTGTAGCCCCGGCGGGTCTTTTCCATGCCGGCCAGCAGCTCCAGTGCGCACGCGTAGGTGCCGTTCTCCCGGTGATAGGCCTCCTGTGCGTCGATCACATGGGTGATGAGCCCACGCTCCTCTTCCATCAGCGCATCCAGAGACAGGGCGTAGAGTTTCACTACATTCCAGTCCAGAGGACGGACCACATAGTCCGGATCGGAGTCATTGGTGAAGTCTGTATATGCGGACGGAAACAATTTCACCGAATACCCGTTCTCCATCAGGACATCGGCAAAAAACAAGATCCGACGGTCAATATACGCATCATGCGTGACCAGCCACGCGATCTTTTTCTCTTTCATCTTGCTGCTCTCCTTTTAAGCACGATATACAGCCGCTTCACGCCCAGACCTGTCAGTGTCTGGTACATGCGGGGATGCCGGTGGAGCCATCCCTGCAATCTGCCCTCCACTTTTTTGGCGGCGATCTTGAACCGGATCTTCATAAGAGACGGTTTCTTCTGTGCGGGCACTTCGTATACAGATAATACATACTCAGCGAACAATGCGCTGGACACTTCGCAGCGCCGGTCTTGGAGCTCCTGGTGCCGGGGCTCCGCCCCCTCCGACGAAGTCCCGCCTGCGGCTACCATGCTCTCTGCAAACAGGGAGGCCGCCACCGTGCGCTGGAGAGATCCGCCATCTGATGCAAGTTCTGCCGCGCCGGATGCCAAGGAAGCTTCCCCGGAAAATTTGCTCTCTGTAAGGAGCGCTGCCGTCAGGATCGTCTGCAGATCCGGCTCCATGTTCTGGCTGTCGTCTTTATACGGATCCTCCTCCGGATTTGATGCTTCCGGCAGGAAGGAGCCTGTCACACAATGTTGCCCGTCCTGGGGCGGCGCGCTGTCATTGGATTCCGCGCCCACCGGGGCAGCTTCCTGCAGGCTCTGGACGAAGCGCTTGAGAAGCGCGCCCCTGCGCCGGATGGTCTGGTTGCTTTCCAGCAGCCACTGCCGGGGCGAATGCGGGAGAGAAATCCCTGTTTCGTCCGGATAAGGCAGCTGATAGCGGATACCGTCCAGAGAAAAAGCAAACAGCGCCCGGCCCTCCCGGGGATAAAACCGGTAGGGCACATCCTGCCCGCCGGACAATCCGGCGCTGTACAGATCCAGCTGCGGGGCGCTGAAATAGAGCTTGATATACACCGGAGAGCAGGTGATCTCCTGATTCAGGCAATCCGTGGCCTCCGCTGTGCTCCACTGCCAGTCCATCAGATACTGCTCCTGCCCCCGCTGATCCGCTCTCGCCACGGAAACGGTGCCCTCCCCGTCCGGCAAAGAGCCCCGGATCTCCACCCCGGTATAGGTGCCCGGCAAGGGGGGGAACGATATGGCCACCCAGGCGGTCTCCGCCGTTTCGCAGCGGCGGAAATGATAGCCGTGTTCGTCTGCTGTCATCTCGCAGCCTGCGGTATACAACTCGGGCAGCAGCTCCACCTTCGTATATACATGCAGGGCTTGCCGACGCTCCATGGGACGCAGCTCGTTGCGCAGCCGCTGCTCCGGCTTTTGCTCCGGATACATGGTATCCGGGAGCTGTGCTTCCTGATCGGCCCGGCAGAATAGGATTCCAATCTCCGAGTATGTGGGGAAGGGAAACTCCGCGTCAAAGCCCGCCATGCGGTGCAGGAGCTCCAGTTCATCAGTGCCTCGCAGGATGCTCTTCCCTCCGCACTTGGGACAGACCATCCCCTCTACGCTGTGGATATCAAAGCCGAAAAAGTCCGCGAATTCTGTCTCATGGACCCCTGTGCGCAGCGTGGTGATATCCCCTGTATAGTTGACGCAGACCGGCTCCCAGCTCTCCGGCAGCAACGCGGTGAGCTCCTGCTGGGTATAGCGCCGTTTGTGATGGTTGATATGCCACACATGCCCACAGCGGGAGCACAATGCCATAGCCATCAGGGAGGGCTCCTGAAAGGGGACTTGTAGATAGATATATTTTCGGCTGACGCGCATCAGCTCGGCGATCCCCTTTTTCAGCACGGGGTCCGGGAGGTGTTCCAGCACGTCGCAGGCCATGACCAGATCCACCGACCCGTCTGCCATGGGGATGTCCATGATATCTCCCACGCAGGTCTGGCGTACATTTCCCCGGAGGATCTCCTCTTCTATATCCATGGCCAGAACGGCATAGTCCGCCGGGATCTGCCGGTTCCCGTAGCCGGGGCCGGAGCCGATATCCAAGATTCGCTCCACATCCGCCGGAAGAGAGGAGACCAGGGATCGGGCCGCCCGGTCGATGGAAGGCTCTCCCTGGGCAGTCTGGTTATGGGCCTGGAGATAATCCCCCGCTTCTTGTTGATTGACCTCGTTGATGGTGCTTTTTCCCCGGATCTCAAAGGTCTGCGGCAGCGGATAATACCGGCGCCATTGCTCCCAAAAGGCCATGAAAGGCTCCTGGGGATTCCCACAGGTGGAAAACACGCTCTGGCGGCGTACTTCCTCTAAAAGCAGCGGAAAAGACGGCCCGAAAGACTTCTGCCCGGGGCCGTCATCCAGCCACTGGCGCAGATCGTCAAGCGCGGCGGAGACCGCCGGAGGAATGGGCTCGTGGGGAGCCAGTCCTTCCAGGGCAGACAGCAGCTGGGTCCCACGGGGATACGGTTCGCCCGTGGAAAGAGCGATCCCCGCCCTGCCGCTGAAGGAAAACTGCACCGGGATGGCCTCCACCAGCGCCGCTGCCCTCAGTATATTTTTGGCAAGGGGACGAAGCACAGTTTTCCCCGGAGAGACCGCAAGGTAATGATTCATGGTACCTCCTCACTTTTCAGCGCCGTACCGTCAAAGACATGATGGACCGCACCACACGACCAATTACACGGATGCAGCAGATCTCCCAGTCCCTTCTTTACGCCGAAGGGCTGTTCCACCTTGAAGAACAAAGCACGGTCAGATACGCAGTAGGAAGGCTCCTCTGCGGCCTTGGACATCGTGCATTGCTTGAAAATGCCGATGCTGACCATATACTCTCCTTCGCCGATGCGCAGCGGCGACAGCTCTGCCCCGATGGTGACATGGCCATTTTCGGGGATGGAGGAGATGCCCAGGTCCTCACTGGTGCAAAACAGCTGTGTCACGGTCTTTCCGCTTCGGGTCATGATGCAGACTACCGCCACAAAGTGGCGGACCGCTTTGTGCGCTGCCAGCTGGATCTGAAACCGCAGGGTGTCGCCGGTGGTGAAGCAGCGGACGCTCTTCCCCGTCCCGTCCAGGATGTCCTGGGCTTCGATGCGCAGCTCCTGGGAGCCGTAGACCGAGTTGGTCTGTTGCATCTGCTGGAAGTCCGTAGCATCCCGGTCCCCAGCCAAGGGCTCCTCTTTTTCCTGGACCGGTTCCGCGCTCCGGGCGTCGGGAGCGGAGAGGGGCTCTGTCTCCAACGCTTGGGGCTGCTCTGCCTCCGCGGCAGGTTCGGAGGCAGACACGATGGGCAGGTCCTCCTCTGTGGCCAGACGGAAAGAGAAGCTGGTATTTCCGTTTTCCACCTGGCCCAGCCGCCGGTATGCATGGCCGTCAAAGTACTCCAGGTAGATCTTTTCCCGGCTGTCCGGCCGGGCATGGATGCACACGGAGAGCGTTTTTCCGCTCAGATGCAGGGGGATCTCCATCTGGAAAGGCGCGTGGCAGTTGGAACCGCCCTGGTCACAGTAGGCCCGGTAAAAATTCCCCCGGTCCTTTTTGGCGTCGCTCCAGTCCATACCGCCCTTGTCTGCAATGACACGGGTGAACTGAGCGGGGTCATCATCCATGGGCGCGCCGAAGTGCAGCTGGGAAACGGGCTCTCCATCAGCCGACAGCTCACACCCATAGATCAGGTGCTTGTAATGCGGGTGCGGCGTGTCACATACCAAACGCATGACCAGGACTTGTGTGGCTTCGTCCGCCTGGGCGATGTTCAGCATGCTCTTTCGGCTGATGCGGAATTCCTTGGCCCGGGCCCGCAGCTCCTCTTCATAGCGGATCTTTTTGTTATAGATCTTGGAGACCTCCAGCGCAGTGCCTTGGTGGGTGATCTCTCCCCGCTCCAGAAGGATGGCGCGGTTGCAGATCTCCAGCACGCTCTCCATACTGTGGGATACGAACAGCACCGTGGCCCCGGTATCCTGTGTGAGATGCTTCATGCGTTCGGCGCACTTGGAGGTAAACGCAGCGTCTCCCGCGCCCAGCACCTCGTCGATAATCAGGATGTCCGGCTCCAAAGAGGTGGACACCGCAAAGGCCAGGCGGGAATACATGCCCGCGGAATAGTATTTGACTGGCTGGTGGATATAGTCTTCCAGTTCGCTGAACTCGATGATCTCATCCATACACGATTTGATCTTCTTGGAGTCCATCCCGGCATAGGCCAGGGCTGTGCGGATGTTCTCGATGCCTGTAAATTCGGGATGGAAGCCGGTGCCGATCTGCAGCAGTGCCTGGATCTTTCCATTTACATGGATGGACCCTTCCGTGGGCCTGAGGTTCCCCACGATCAGCTTGAGCAAGGTGCTCTTGCCGGCGCCATTGCGGCCAATGATGCCGATCCGCTCTCCCTTGGGGACCGTCAAATTGATGTTGCGCAGCGCCCAGAACTCGCGGTACCGCGGCTCCCGGTCCCAGAAGCGAAGCTTGTCCAGCCCAAAAATATCCTGAATACGGTCGGACTGCTTATCAAACAGCCGGTACATTTTCCCAAGATTTACAATCTCAACGGCATTTTCCATGGTACATTCTCTTCCTTTAAATGTTGTCGTCAAAGAGCTGCTTCATCTTCTCAAAAACCCAGAATCCCACCAGGAACGTGCCCAGGGAGATCAGTACCACCGCCACCAGGATGTCTCGCGGAGGCATCTCACCATAAATGAAACAGTGCTGATACGCAGTGATAAAATAGTAGAGGGGGTTCAGGCGGAGAAATGGCCGCAGGCCTGCCGGGATCATATCCGGCGTGTAGGCGATGGGGCTGATCATCATCAGCATCAGACTGATGATGTTGATGAGGCTCTGCATATCCCGCAGCACCACGTTGATGGAAGAGATCAGCCAGCCTACGCCGATGCCGAAGATTACCTGAAAGCTCCACAGCGGCAGAGCCAGCAGCAGCCACGGGGACAAAAGGCCCGTTACCGCTACCGCAACCGTCAGCAAGATCAGGCCCACTACTTCCGTACACTGGCTAAAGAGAACTGCTTTTACCGGGATGAGCTCGATGGGATAGAGCGTGTTTTTCACCAGGGAGGCATTGGATGTAACGGAGATCACAGAGTTCCCCAACCCCTCGCTGAAGCCCAGAAACGGGATCAAGCCGGAAAAGATCAGCATCACATACTGCGGCGTGGTGATCTGTTCCAACCGAACCTGGAAGATGAATACATAGACGACGGAATAGGCCGTCAGCATCAGGATGGGATAGATCACCAGCCAGAACATCCCCAATACGGATCCGGCATATCGGGACTGAATGTCCGCCAGCGTCGTAGCCCACAGCATCTTCCTGTGGTCCCAGAGAACTTTGAATGAATGAAACATGGAATGTTAACCTCCAACCAGACACCCCTGCACGAGCCCAAAGGCAGGAGCAAGGAAATCTCTAAGCCATTTTTTATACTATCATCTCGTCCGAGTTTGCAATGCCGTGTCGAAAAAATACGGTGATCCCCCCATTCACACGGACACATCGAACTGGCGTGCGAATGATTCCATCGTCAAAAATTCAAAAACAGCAGGATGCACAGGCGATCTTAGCGCCAGAGCCTCCAACGCGTCCTGCCAGAAATACGGCGCGGTCCTGGCATTTCGGATAAGGGAGAGAAGATACTCCAGCGAGACTTGTCTGGCCCACGCATCCACCGGTGCGCCGAAGCCCAGCTTGTTGGTGCGCCAAGTGACTTCCCGGGGCATCCGGGCATCGAAAACACACCGCATCAGGTATTTCGTGTATCCCTCCCGGATCTTATATTCCGGCGGGATGCGGCATGCCAGCTCCACGAACTGGTAATCCATGAACGGGATGCGGCTCTCCAGAGAAGCGGACATGAACAGCCGGTCATCCATCCGCACGATGTTGGGCAGCTGCGTGGCCGTCAGCTCCAGATATTGAAGCTGCTCCAGGGAACGCGGATAGAGCAGCTCGTGCAGCTGCGCTTTTTTCCGCATCTCCAGAAGGTCCCGCTTCACAAACCGCTCCGCGCGGTGCAGCTGGCGGGTATCCCGTACTATGGGGAGATCGAAATAAAGCACATAAGCGGCCAAGCTGTGCAGATGCAGCCGCGAGTGACGGCCTGCCTGGGGGAATTCCCGCAGGAGCCGCCGGATCCGCCCGGTCTTCAGCAGCCAGGAGAAATAAAAGGCGTAATACCGCTCATACCCCAGCATCAGCTCGTCGCCGCATTGTCCGTTGAGTACCACCTTATAGCCCTGGGAGCGCACCTGCTCCAAAAGTGCCTTGACTCCCAGCAGCGACAATCCGCACAGGCCCTCCGTATGCCAGACCACGTTTTCAAACTGGCCCTCGATGTCTGTGGGGGCCGGCAGGATCTGGTTGCCCGTGCAGCCGCAGGCCCGGTTCACCAGATCTGCAAAGTACCATTCATCACAGGAGGCATCTCCCGGATAGCTGGTGGTAAAGGTGTGCAGCTGGGCCGGGTCGGACATCTGCCCGCACAATTCCGTGACCATACAGGAGGAATCCAGCCCGCCGGAGAGCAGGGCGGCCACCGGCGCATCGCTGCGCAGCCGCCAGCGGCATGCCCGGGAGAACTCCTCGGCCACCTGCTCCTCCCACTGGGCCTGGGTATAGCTGTCATCGTAGCGGACATGCAGCGTCCAGTAAGGGGTGACCGTCACGGAGACGATGCGGTCCCCTTCCGGGGCCACCTGCACCACCAGCTTGTGCCCCGGGGGGAGCGCCCGCATTCCCTCGATGAGCGTTTCATCGTCGTAGTCGCCCAGGCGGTACATCAGATTCGCCGCCAGGTACGGCCTGTTGAAGGTCCGCCGGATGGTGGGGTCCTGACAGAGCTGTTTTAATTCGGAGCCCAGCAGCAGCTTGTTGGCGTTGTGGTAGTAGTGAAGGGGCTTGGCTCCCAGCCGGTCCCGGGCGCAAAACAGCTTGTTCTCTTTGCCGTCCCAGAGGGCAAAGCCCCACATGCCATTGAAATGGTCCAGGCAGTCCTCGCCCCACTGGCAGTAGGCATGGAGCAGGACCTCGGTATCGCAGTTCGTTCGAAAGCGATGCCCCAACGCCTCCAGCTGCGCCCGCAGCTCCAGATAGTTATAGAGCTCCCCATTGTAGGTGAGCGTGAGCTCCCGCTCTGGCAGGGCCATGGGCTGGTGGCCGGCGGCACTGAGATCCAAAATGCTCAGCCGCCGGTGCCCCAGTCCCAGAAAGGTTCCGCTGCCTCCCTGCTCCAGAGGGGGCAGAGAGAGCTGGGGCAGCGTGTCCTCTCCCCGGTAAAAGGCCGCGCCCCCTTTGCCGATCAGCGCATAGCCTTCATCATCCGGGCCCCGATGGCGGATCACATCCGTCATGCGGCGCAGCGTGTCCGTATCCACGCCCCGGTCCAGATCCAGATAACCACTGATCCCACACATACACGATCTCCTCTCTTTCAGCGGAAGAGCGCGCCTACACCGGAACAGGAGCCTCTATTCCCTGTGGGACGTTGAGACCTGTCAGCGGGAGAAGCGCCCGGTAAAGTCCGTGGAGGCCACATCCTTCAGCGGCAGCTTCACCGGCAGTCCCGTGGCCGCGGACTGATACATGGCCAGGATCATCTCCAGGGCTCGGCGGCCGGCCTTCGCATCGATATAAGGCGGCCGGTCCTGGGCGATGGCGTCCATCATGTCCGCGTAGACCAGGGTGTGGCCATTGCCGTAGACATTGCTGGTGGCTTCCTGCAGCCCCTTGAGGTCCGCGTCCTCCGGGCGCTGGTCGGCAAAGTCCCACACGTCGATGTTGTTGGTGGACGTGCCGCCGATCTTCACCGTGCCTGTCTCTCCGAACAGATAGAGCGTTTCCTCCAGATTCTTGGGGTAAACATTGGTGGTACCCTCAATGGTACCGATGGCCCCGTTTTTGAACTTCACCACGGCCATGCCCACATCCTCGCACTCCAGATAGTGGTGGAACTGCTGGGCGGTCTGCGCATAGACCTCCTCCACCTCGTCTCCCATCATCCAGCGCAGCAGATCCACACCGTGGATGCACTGGTTCATCATGCACCCGCCGTCCTGGGCCCAGGTGCCGCGCCAGGGAGCCTGGTCGTAATAGCCCTTGTTCCGGTTCCAGCGCACATGGATAGACCCGTGGGAGAGCTTGCCGAAGCGGCCCTCCTCCAGTGCCTTCCGGGTAGCCTGCACCGCCGGGTTGAAGCGGTTTTGATGGCAGGCGCACACCTTGACATGGTTCCGCTGCGCGGCTTCCACGATGGCGTCGGCGTCAGCCATGGACATGGCCATGGGCTTTTCGATGATGACGTTGACGCCGTGGGCGATACAGTAAAGCGCGATCTCGGCGTGGATGCCACTTTCGGTGGCGATGCCCACCAGGGTGGGCTTTTCCGTCTCCACCATCTCTTTATAATCGGTATAGCGGCGAATGGAGGCATCCTGCTCCAGGCCGTGCTTGGCCAGCAGCGCTTCCATGGCCTCGGGCTTGACGTCGCAGACGGCGGAAAGCTCCAGATGGTTGTTCAGAACGGCTTTGATGTGATTGGTGGCGATGCGGCCACAGCCGATGAGCGCATATTTCATAACAACATTCCTCTTCTCTGTTTGATAGTATCAGTTCCCGGTCCGCTCCTGCGGAGAGGAAAACATCATGCCTACTGCAAAGACCCGGTCCGCGATCATCCGGGGGATCTGCTCAGCCTGTACATGCTCCGAAAGGATACCCAGTTCTCTGCACCGCTCCACAGCGGCGTGATACGCCGGAGAGGACAGCCCCTGGGCAAAGCAGCGGTCGATGCGGGCGGGGACCCGGCTGCGCCGGAAGACGCGCCCGGCCGCCACTTTCGCAAGGAACCACATGCTTCTCGCCCTCTCCGTCCCTGCCCGGGCGCTGTCGCAGGTGAGGCCGCGGTCCGTCGGGATGTCCTTGAGGACAGGTGCGTGTTGGGTGACCTGACGGCGCTGCCAGGCCTGCATCTCCAGCCGGCGGGGCGGCTGCCCCAGGACCGACGCAGCCACGGACCGTTCCATCAGGGGCGTATAGGCCGCGTAAAAGCGGTTCTCCATATTGCTGATGCCCGCCAGGCGCATCTGCATGATGGCATAGCCGGCGCAGAGATAGGACTCGGCCTTGGTGGGCCGGCTATACCGGCTGAATTTGCGGTACAGCCGCTCCGGCGTCTGCCGGATAGCCTCTTCCGTCTGCCCTCCGCAGATGCCGTCGGGAAAGTCGTAGGTGATGACCTTGAATCTCAAAAAGCGCTTCCAGTCAGGTTTGCCGCCGTAAAAGGGAAAGTCCTGGTTGAGGAAGCTGTTTTTGTACAGCTCCCCGGCGCCGCCTCCGAATTTCAGGGCAATGCCACGGGCGGCAAGGCCGCCGGACTGCTTTGCCAGGCGATAGGCGCCGCACACGCCCGCCATGCCGTCCGCCTGGCGGATGGTCTCTTGCAGCCAGGCATCTCCCTCCGGCGCATCGGAAAAGGCCGTCAGCTCCTGCCCCAAAACATCAGCGATCTTCCCGGCCAGGCACACGTCCGGATGATCGGGAGGACCGGTCACCGTCAGGGCAGGCCGGACCCCGTTGGCCAGAAGATGCGCCAGGACAGAGCGGCTGTCGACGCCGCCTGTGACCGCACAGCCCATGGAAAGTCCCTGCGCTGCCCGGCAGACCCGCGCCATCAGCGACGCCATGGCCTCCTGGCCAGGCTCCAATTGCTCCAGCGGGGGGAGCTCCTTGGAGCGCGTCTCGATGCCGGTATCCCGCACGACATAGTAACAGTCGGGGTCACTCCTGGTCACGCCGGAAAAGATCGTGTCATAGGAGTACGTACAGCCAAAATAGAGAAATTCCGCAATGGCGACGGGATTTGGCTTTCTTTCCTCCGGTGCTGCGCTTTCATACAGGGACGGGGAGATGGTCCCCGTCTGCCAGTTGATGAAAAAGGACGACCCGCCGTAGTTGTCGGCAAACCAGACGGCCGTTCCGTCCTCCCGGTCGATCCGGGCCCGGTAGACGCCGAGACAATCCGCGAAGTCCAGCACGCCCGTGGACTGATACTGAGCGAGGAACGCCCGGGCGGAGGCCTCCCCGCAGGGAAGATCCCGGTATGCAAAAAAACCTGTGACGTGCATGCACGCGCCGCCGTGTTTGACGATGGTTTCCATCATCTCTGTGTTTCGCCTCCCCTACCAGACCACGCGCCGGACAGATCCGGCTCATCGGCCCTTGTCACAAGATCCGCTCAAGTCTCGATAGAGCCCCAGCAGCGTCTGTTCCTCCACGCTCCAGTTGAATGCCTCCCGGACGGCTCTGCGGCCGTTCTCGCCCATCTGACGGGCTTCCTCCGGATGCTCCAGCAGGCGGCGCAGGGCCAGGACCACCTGGTCCACATCTTCCGGGTCTACGCACACGCCGCAGTGATACCGCTCCACGAATTCCCGCCACAGGGAAAAATCCGTGCAGATCACCGGCAGACCCGCCATCATCTCTTCAAAGATCTTGGTGTTGCCCATGGTGCCGCTGTGCCCGTTGGTATTCTTTCCCGGGCGCAGCAGCGCGACTCCCGCCCGGCAGTGCGCCATCTGCTTCGCCACTTCTCCGTGGGGGATCCGACCCAGGTAATCTGTCTGCGCCCAGCCAGGCAGTGCCTCCAGGCGGGAAAGGTACGCCTCCCCCACCGGGCCGCAGAGGGTATAGCGGCACTCCGGCACCTTCTCCAGGGCCTTGAGGACCGTCTCGTGCATCCATTGGGGGGTGATGCCGCCGGCGAATATGATCCGCGCGTCCCCGCCGTCATCGGGCATGGGAGCCTCCCGAAAGATGGGATAATTCGTCACCTGCACGGTCCGGGGATTGATCTTGGAAAAATAGTCCACGATATGAGGCGAGACGCTGATGACTGCATCCAGCCGCCGGCAGACGGAGGCCTCATACGCCTGATACAGACGGTACACGATCCGGCGCAGGGGCTTTGGGAGCCAGTGCTTTTCCAGGATGGCCTGAGCAGTAAACTCATGGCTGTCGAATATGACCACCTTCCCGCGGCGCTTGAGCCGCAGTCCATATGGCAGCAGCTCCGGGTCATGGAGATGGTAGACCTCGGCGTCCAGTGCCAGCGCCTGCCGGTATATCCTGCGGGCAAAGAACAGCATCCGGAAAAGACGGCCGCCTGAGGGCACGCCCACGCCCACGACCCGGACGCCGGCCTCCTCACGGGCCGGGCCCCGGGCCACCAGAGATACCTCGTATCCCGCCTTTGCCAGAGAGACGCATTCCTTATAAAAGATCCTGGTGTCGTCGGATGCGTGGGCGCTGGTCATATGGCAGACGTGTATCATTGCAGGAATTTTCGGATCTCAGAGACGATCTTCTCCGCGGAATGGCCGTCTCCGAAGGGCTGGTAGGCGGGGTCGAACGTCACGGGCCGGGACAGCTTTTCCAGGATGTCCGCCTTTTCCGGCCTGGCCAGCTGATTGTAGCCGTTGACCATGGTCTCCGGCCAGCCCACATAGTCCAGCACCGTCACGCAGGGCTTTTTGGCGAAGAATGCCTCCCGCTGGACACCGCCGGAGTCTGTCACGATTTTTTCAGCCCGGTTCACCAGGGAGATGGACGTCTGATAGCCCATAGGCTGCGTCAAGAGCAGGTTCCGGTAGGCTCGCTGGCTGCAAAGCCGCTCTGCCCTGGCGTGATTCCTGGGATGCACCGGGTAGATCACCGGGGCATCCAGTGCCTCCATAGCATCAAAAATACCCCGGAGATTTTCGTCCGTATCCGTATTCTCCTGACGGTGGCAGGTGAGATAGTAGAATTTGGCCGGGACCTCCAGCGGAGTGCCTTGGAAATCCACGATGCCCGCCAGTTCACTGCCGTCCAGCTGCCGGGTGTAGTAGCAGAAGGCGTCATACATCGGGTCTCCCACCAGTACCACAGAATCCTGGAAGCCTTCCCGACGGAGAAACTCCACGCCGGAGGGGGTACATACCAAGTGCAGGCTGGAAACATGATCCGTCACGATGCGGTTGACTTCCTCAGGGCTTTCCAACGTTCCCAGGCGGTTACCCGCTTCCACATGGCAGATGGGGATATGGAGCTTTACGGCCGCCAGTGCCGCAGCCATGGTGGAATTGGTGTCGCCGAAGACCAGCACCATGTCCGGCGCTTCCTTCATGAAGACTTCCTCCAGTTTTTCCAGCATCTCCCCGGTCATCTTGCCGTGGCTTCCGCCGGAGATCCCCAGATTATAATCCGGCTTGGGAATATCCATCTCTTCAAAAAAGACATCGGACATATTGTGGTCATAGTGCTGTCCCGTGTGGATGAGCACTTCCTGAAACTCCTTCCGCAGGACCCGGGACACCACGGCTAACTTGATGAACTGTGGGCGCGCCCCCACAACGGAACAGATCTTCTTCACTTACAGCACCTCGATATTCTCCCGGTTGGAGATGTTTTTCATCACGTTTTTGCAGTCAAACACCGGCACACCGCAGTTGGCTACCATCTGATAGTCCACATTGCTGTGGGCGGTGGTGATGATGACCAGGTCGTACCCCTTCACCACCTCGGCGTTCAGCGTTTCCACACCGGTATACCACTGTCCGTTATGGCGAAGCTTGGGGATGAAAGGATCATAAAAGTCGGTCTGGGCGCCGGTCTTGTGGAATTCCTCCATCACCCGGATGGCAGGGCTTTCCCGGTAGTCGTCGATATCCTGCTTGTAGGCCATGCCCAGCATCAGGACCTTGGCGCCGTTGAGCGCCTTCTTGTGGCGGTTGAGGATCTTACCGGCGCGCTCCACCGTATACTCCGGCATCCGGTCGTTGACCATCATGGACGCCTCGATCATGGACGTGTGGAAGCCGTATTCCCGGGCCTTCCAGCTCAAGTAGTAGGGATCCAGGGGGATGCAGTGCCCGCCCAGGCCCGGACCGGGATAGAACGCCTGGAAGCCGTAGGGCTTGGTCTTGGCGGCGTCGATGACCTCCCAGATGTCGATGTTCATTTTGTTGCACAAAATGGCCAGCTCATTTACCAGGCCGATGTTGATGTTGCGGTAGGTATTCTCCAGGATCTTCTCCATCTCCGCCACGGCGGGAGAGGATACGGTGGTCACATCTCCCTCCAGGATGGAGCGGTACACCATGGCGATGACCTCCACGGCGTCGGCGCCGATGGCGCCCACAACCTTGGGGGTATTGCTGGTCTTGTAGATGAGATTGCCCGGATCGATGCGCTCGGGAGAGAAGCCCAGATAGAAGTCCGTCCCGCACTTGAGGCCGCTGCCCTCCTCCAGAAGGGGCTTGAGCAGTTCCTCAGTGGTGCCGGGATAAGTGGTGGACTCCAGCACCACGATGGAGCCCCGGGTCAGATGCTTGGCAATGGCAATCGTGGAATCCCGGACATAACTGATGTCAGGCTGCTGGTGCTTGTCCAGCGGAGTGGGCACGCAGATGGCAATGAAATCCACATCGCACACCCTGGAAAAATCTGTGGTGGCGCTGAGCATTCCGCTGGACACTAGTTCCTCCAGATCGGAGTTGACCACATCGCCGATATAATTCTTTCCGGCGTTGACCATGTCCACCTTTTCCTGCTGCACGTCAAAGCCAATGGTGTGGAAGCCGTGCTTGGCCTTATCCACAGCCAGCGGCAGTCCCACATAGCCCAGGCCACACACACCCATGGTCAGGGTCCTGTTTTTGATTTTTTCGATCAGTTCTTCCTTCATCGTCATATTTTCTCGAGCTCCTCTACTGCGGATTTATCATTCATGTGATACTGTTTGCCGCAAGCGGTACAGCAAGCCTTGCCCTCCGCGAAATGCAGCTTTTCCCCACACTGGCACACATACCCCTGCACCTTGGCGGGAGATCCATAGACCATAGCGTAGTCCGGGACGTTTTTCGTCACCACCGATCCGGCCCCCACGAAGGCATACCGGCCGATGTCATGTCCGCAGACGATGGTTGCATTGGCGCCGATGCTGGCGCCTTTTTTCACCACCGTCCGACGGTATTCGCTCTTGCGCTCGATAAAAGCCCGGGGATTGATGACGTTGGTAAAAACACAGGAGGGGCCAAGGAACACGCCGTCCTCACACTCCACACCGGTATAGACGGAGACATTGTTCTGGATCTTGCAGCCGTTCCCCAGCCTGACGCCCGGAGAGATGACCACGTTTTGCCCGATGTTGCAGCGCTCTCCGATGGTACAGCCGCTCATGATGTGGGAAAAATGCCAGATCTTCGTTCCCGCGCCGATGTCGCAGCCTTCATCCACATAGCTGGAGGGATGGACAAAATACGCCTTCTCTGCCATCACAGCGCCTCCAATACCGCGTCGATGATCTGCTGCTGCTCCGCCTGCTCCAGATACGGGTGCATAGGCAGGGAGAAGGTCCGGGCACAGTAGTCATCTGCATTGCGGAAGGTCTCCCCGTAATGGGGCTCATCCCGGAACACCGGCAGGGCATGCTGGGGTGTGGGATAATAGATCATATTGGGAATGCCGGCCTCTTTCAAATGGGCCACGATCTTGTCCCGCTGTGCGGTATCTGCCGCCAGCAGTGCATACTGGGCCCAGGCGCTGACGCAACCCTCTGCCACGAAGGGCGTAGTGAGCTTTCCCGCAAAGGCCCGGCCATACCGCTCTACCACCTGCTGGCGGGCATCGATCTCATAGTCCCCCAGGGCCTTGAGCTTCGGCAGCAGCACGGCGGCCTGCATGGCGTCCAGCCGGGAATTCATGCCCACCCGGACGTTGTCGTACTTGCCGCCGGGACCCTTACCGTGTACACAGAGGGAGCGGATCAGGTCCGCCGTGTGGTCATCGTCGGTGAAGATGGCGCCGCCGTCGCCATAGCAGCCCAAAGGCTTGGCCGGGAAGAAGGAAGTGGTGGCAATTTGGCCGAAAGAACAGGCCTTCTTCCCGTGATAGGAAGCGCCGAAGCTCTGGGCGGCGTCCTCAATAAGGAACAGGCTGTACTTTTCACAGATGGGAACGATGACGTCATAATCGCAGGGATTGCCCAGGATATCCACAGCCACCACGGCCTTGGGAGTCAGCTTCCCCTCCGCCAGCACTGCCTGGATCTGCCGCTCCAGGCTTTCCGGACTCAGGCAGTAGGTGTCGGGCGTGATGTCACAAAACACGGAGACCGCGCCGAACATCTTGGCAGGCTCCGTGGAGGAGATGAAGGTCATGTCAGGGCAGAATACCGCGTCTCCCGCGCCCACGCCCGCCACCATATAGGCGATCTGCAGGGCGTCGGTGCCGTTGGCACACGTGATGCAGTGCTTGCGGCCGGTGAAGGATGCCAGCTTCTCCTCCAGCTCTTTGACATAGGGACCGCCGATGAAAACCGCACTGTCTACTACCGCCTGGATATTGGCGTCGATCCCCGCTTTCAGGGCATGATACTGGGCTTTCAAATCAATAAATTGCATATTATCCCTCTTTCTTTTTATCAAACGGTTTTGCGGGGTTGCCTGCCACAGTCGTGTAGGCCGGAACATCCCGCACCACCACGGAACCCATGCCTACAAAGCCGCCTTCCTCCACCTGTACCTGATTGCGGATAATACTGGTGGCCACATAGCTGTGTGCTCCGAAGCGGCAGGATCCGTAGATGCTGGTACCGCACACAAATGCGGAGTTTTCGCCCAACTCGCTGTTATGCCCCACGCGGACCTGGGCATCGATCTTAACGCCGGAGCTGATGATGGTGTCGTCAATGACGCCCCGGCTGATGCTGCAATTTTCCAGAATGGTAACGTCATCGCCGATATGGACGCCGCCAAAGTGCCGGACCATCGTCTTTCGGTGAGCTGCATCCTCGGTAAAGCCGAACCCATCATGGCCGATGACGGTGCCAGAGCAAATGGTGCAACGGCTTCCTACCGTCACCCGGTTCACCATTACCACGTTGTTCCAGATGACCGTATCATCTCCAATGGTGATCTCTCCATCCAGCGTGCAGTTGTGGCCGATGCGGACATTGCTTCCCAGTTTGACCCGGGGACCGATATACGTGCCCTGCCCGATGGCGGGCCGGGTCTCATCCTCTCCGTAAAAATGCTCGATGGTACTGAAAAACGCCCGCTTGCTCTCTGCTGTGCGGATCACGTTGGCCGCACCCTCCAGCTCCATATCGGGGCCGGTGAACACCAGCGTCAGCGCGGAGAGATTAAAGTGTTCCGGCACATTTTTCAACGCTTTGACCCAGGTGAACGAGCCGGGGCAGTAGTGGGACAGGGAGGAAAAGCGCTCCACCTGGGCCAGGGGATCGCCCTGAAAGGTATACGCAAGCTCCATCCCATCTAAAAATTCCAGGATCTCCTGGATCTTCACAGGGACGCACCTCCCCCCATGATGCTGGCAAGGTCTGTGATATTTTCCTCCATCTGCCGGTAGCGCTCCTGATTGGCGGAGGAAATGAACCGCCGCACCGTGACTTCAATGGGCTCTTCCTGATAGTGATACCAGAAAGCGTGGGTCAGGATGTGCAGGCGGTCATACCTGCCCGAAGCCACGATCTCCTCCACCGGCTCCCGCCATCTCCGGCGGCTGTCAGAGAGGTATTTGAAATCATGGAAAAACGTCTGCCCATAGGAATTGATCATACCGGGGATCTGCAGGTCCGCATCCAGCGTGGCCTGAGACGGACGGTGCATGGAAACGCTGGTTACCGGTGTTTCCAAAAGGGCGGATAGCATGTCCCGTTCCCGCAGGATATGCGCTGCAGTTTCCTCTATCCCAGCCTCAGGATAAGCCTTCTCATCAAAATGCAGGCCCAGCTCATGCCCCAGAGCTTGGATCTGCCCCAGCGTCTCCAGGCAGCGACGGGCAGCCACATTATAAAATTCACTGCGCAACAGAACAAAATACGTGCTGTGCACGCCCATTTCCCGCTCCACCCGTGCAAGGGCCAGAGCCTGCTCGGGGCTGTTATCGATATCATGGCGCAAGATCACGCAGCGTGGATACGCCTGCCAATCATGGTAGGTGGCCACCTGGTATCCCTGCCGGTCCAGCAGCGCCAGAAGATCCCCGTATGCTCCATAGGTAAATTCCATGGAGATCACCTCTCCTTTTCCAGAACTTTGATCAACCTTTCGGTCAATTGTCGGTAATCGTATGCCTCAGCGGCGTGCTCCGCGTTCCGGCACAGGGATCCCAGCACGTCCCCGTCTGCCTGCCGGAGCCCGGCAATGGCCTGGGGCAGCGCCTCCGGACAGTCCACGCACACGCCGGCGTGAAACTGCTCCACCGGGTTGTACCCGGCGGCGATATCCATCAAAATGGGCTTCCCTGCCGCAAAGCAGTCAAACATTTTATTGGTGCTGATGCCGAAGCGCAGCAAAGATCTCCCATCATTGCTGCCGTGGATGAGGTTGAGATCGGCTTTTGTGACGATATCGGGAACGTACTTTTTCTCCACTTTTCCCTTGAATATCACATTCGTGATGCCTTCCTCCTGCACCCGCCGCTCCAGCGCCGCCCGTTGGTCGCCGTCTCCCCAGACCAGAAAGTGGACCGTGGGGTCCGTCACCTGCTTGGCCGCGTCCAGCAGCGCACCCAGCTGGTTCACACGCCTGATGGATCCGATATAGACCACCTTAAACAGAGCGGGATCCTGCAGATCGGCATCTTCTACCCGGAAGCGGGCCCGGTGCTCCCGGAACTGCTCCAGGTCCACGCCGTTGTTGATGCAGTGGACCTTGGACCGGGGGATCGCCCGCTCCCAGCCTCGCTCCGTGATATAGTCATAGCCGCCCTCCATGGTAAAGATCAGGGCGTCCGCTCGTTGGTAGATCCACTTCTCCCCCCGGTACAAGAGCCGAATCAGGGGATGATCCCTGGTAAACCGGGTGGAGTAGGCCACGATGGATTCCGGCCAGAGATCCCGCACCTCACACACGCAGGGCACGCCAAAGTGTTTCGCCATCTGGAGCCCGGCCACCAGCGTCAGTGGATGGACTGAGGAAGCGTAGATCACATCCGGCTTCCCCCTGGCCTTTGCATAAGCTCTCGCGGCTCTCTTCACGTTCCGGAAGAAATCCACCATATTCAAGACCCGCTGTTTTCCGTTTCCCTCATAGGTGCGCCCCCGAACAAAGACAAAGGGCACATCGGTCTCACTGGCCACATGCACCTGCCAGAGGGCCGTGTCTGGGAAATAGGTCTCCGCCTTGCCGTGCCTTGCGTTGCAGCAGAACACCACCGGCTCATACCCGGCCTGCCTGAGATACTTGGCAAAGGCATAGTGCCGGCCACCCTGCTCCTCATACATAGACCCAGCATAGTGGTTCCAGATCCATACCCGCTTGTTCATGGCAACCTCCGCACGGGAACACCCACATAGGTCCCGGGCTCGGTGATATCCCGGACCACCACGCCGCCCGCGCCTACCACTGTATGGGAACAGACCCGGAGATTGTTCCGCACCACAGCCCCCGCGCCGATGTGGCTCTCCTCCCCCACCAAGACCGTGCCGCACAGCACCGCCCGGGGAGAAATGTGCGTGCAGGCGCCTACCCGGCAGTCATGCTCCACGATGACACCTGTATTGATGATGCAGTGGGAGCCCACGGCCGCGTCCGCGTTGAGCACCGCTCCGGCCAGGACCACGGTCCCCTCGCCCAGGACCACGCCCCGGCCCACCCGGGCAGCCGGATGGACGGCGGTATGCCATTTCACCTGCATCTGCCCGGACAACTCCCGGCGCAGAGCGTTGTTTCCCAGGCCGAACACGAACACCGCCCGGTCCGCCCAGGACTCCCATGCACCAAAGGGCCCCAGCACCGGAATATCCCAAACAGCATTGCGGTCCGGGTCGTCATCCAGGAACCCCAGCACTGTGTCGCCGGCGGAAAGGATAGCGTCAGCCACCACCTTTCCATGGCCTCCGGCACCCAGGACGATCACTTGTTCAGGCACCGCATCTCATCTCCCGTTCCTTGGAATTCCTCCATAGTCGCGCTGGTCCCACTGGAGATGCCCTCACGCCGCATCACGCTGGAGACCGTCTGCAAAAGGATCTTCAAATCTCCCCAGGCGGTGATTCGGGAGACATAGCGCACATCATATATGAATCGATCCTCCCACGTAATCGCATTTCGTCCGTTGACCTGGGCCAGCCCCGTCAGCCCCGGACGCACATCGTGGCGGTGACGCTGCTCTTCATTGTATAGGGGCAGATACTTCACCAGCAGCGGCCGGGGGCCCACAATAGACATATCCCCCCTCAGGATGTTCCACAGCTCCGGCAATTCGTCCAGACTGGTGGAGCGCAGGATCCGGCCCAGCCGGGTCAGCCGCACCTCGTCCGGCAGAAGCACTCCGTTTTCGTCCCGGGCATCCGTCATGGAGCGGAACTTGTACATTTTGAAGATCTTCTCATTCTTCCCCGGGCGCTCCTGGCAGAAAATCACCGGACTGCCCAGCTTTGTCCGCACCAGCACCGCCACGATCAGCAGCACCGGAGAGAGTAAGATCAGCGCACAGCCGGAGAGCAGAACGTCAAAAAAACGCTTGAAAAACTTCCGGTACATCAAAACAGCCCCCGGATCACAGAAATCACCCGCTCCTGATCGGAGTCCGCCATCTTGATGTCGCTGGGCAGGCACAGTCCCCGGGCAAAGATGTCCTCCCCTACATTGTCGCCCGCGGTGACGAAATCATGCGCCGCGAACACCGGCTGAAGGTGCATGGGCTTCCAGATTGGACGGGACTCGATGTTCTCCTCCTCCAGCGCCAGGCGAATCTGTTCCGGCGTCACGGTGCAGCCGGGGTCAATAGTCATACAGCTGAGCCAGAAATTAGGCTGGCTGTAAGGCAGATGGGGGTTCATCCGCACAGGAAGCCCTTGAAATGCTTTTTCATAAGTCCGGTAGATGGCCTCCTTCTTCGTTCTGTGCTCAAGAAGGTGAATGAGCTGCCCGCGGCCGATCCCCGCCACGATATTGCTCATCCGATAGTTATAACCGATCTCCTTGTGCTCGTACCACGGGTAAGGCTCTCTGGCCTGCGTGGCCCAAAACCGGGCCTTGGAGATGCCCGCCTCATCGTCGGACAGCAGCATTCCGCCGCCGGAGGTCGTGATGATCTTGTTGCCGTTGAAGGAAAGGGCGTTGTACTGCCCAAAGGTACCCGTCTGGCGTCCTTTGTATGTAGCAGACAGGCTCTCCGCCGCGTCCTCAATGAACACTGCTCCATGCGCATCGCAGATGTCCCGGATTTCATCCAGCTTTGCAGGTGTTCCGTACAGATTGGCCGCGATCACACAGCGGCAGTCCGGATACCGCTCAAACGCCCGCTCCAGCGCCCGCGGGTCCATATTCCACGTCTCCCGCTCGCTGTCAATGAAGACCTGTTCGCCCCCCTCATAGCTCACGGGATTTACGGTTGCGGAGAAGGTCAGGTCGGAACAGAACACCTTGTCTCCCCGCCGGACGCCAGCCAGCTTCACAGCCAGATGCAGCGCAGCGGTTCCCGCATTCAGCGCCGCCGCAGACTTGACGCCGACGAATTCCGCAACTCCCTTTTCAAACTCATCCACGTTCTTCCCCAGAGGGGCCACCCAATTGGTATCAAACGCCTCCTGGATAAAAACCTGCTCCTCCTGGTGCATGGTCGGAGAAGCCAGATAAATTCTGTTTCCCATATCGCTTTTTGCTCCTCATTCAAAGTCCGCCGCTGTGATCACCCGGCCGCACCCCACAAGGGTCCCGTCCGGGATTTTCACATTTCGATCAATCGTCGCGCCGCTGGCGATAATACAGCCATTCCCGATTCGCACTCCGGGCGAGACCGTGGCTCTGGCCTCGATCACAGTTCCGTATCCAACCGCCGCAGACGGAGAAACCGTGGCAGTCGGATGGACCAAGATCGGCAGCACAAAACCGCTTCTGGCCAGCATAGCCAGCCACTGCATCCGTAACTTCTGATCGCCCACAGAGGGAATCGCAATCGGGTACTCCTCAAGATACCGCAGGCAGTCATCACACCGCCCCATTGCCAGCGGGTTTTTCAAGTCATCGTCCAGAAAGCCGATTTTCCGGAATACCCCCAGCGACTGGGCCAGCTCCCGGATGATCTCACCGTGTCCGCCTGCCCCAAGGATCAGCAGATTCATCTCCCGGGGGCGCTGCGCCATGATCCGGTCCCGTTTTTCCCGCGCCTCTTCAAAGGAGTGCCCGTAGCAGTATCCATAGAGCAACTTTCCAGCTGCATCCCGCCCCTTTGGATAGCGGGCCTCATATCGGCCGTCTTTCCGTTTTCGGATGTTCACCCCGGTTCGCATTCCATCTCCTCTTTCGTGGTCACAGCACAGTCGCATTCCGTGTTCACCGCCGTATGTCCTGCATCAGAATAATTGTTACGATTATGTGACAAAATACAGCATCCTTATGTCTTGTACAGTCTACCACAGTGCCAAACAGTTTACAATATATATTTTTTCATAGTTTTCGAATCTATACCAACCCACAGCTATACCATTGCAATCATGGTCAAAAAATCCCCCCAACCTCAGTTGGGGGGATTTTTTCCTTTTTATGATGGATTCCCGGCCTGACTTAGAACCTGGGATATCGCTGCATACACGCCCTCTCCATCCAGGGCCTCCGTCCGAGCGCAGTTCAAAAGTGCCGCATTCTCTTCCGTCAAAGCGACCGAAACCAGCAAATACGCATTGGCCCGGTCCATGGCTTCGCCGATTCCCCGAACGCCTTCCGCAAATGTGTCTGCCTCTGCCGGATCAATTTGTGAAAATGCCTGGATACACAAATTCATGGCGCTGTTCCACGCTTCGGAATTGGAGCGTTCCTGCAGCAGCCCCTCCTGCAAGACGTCGAAAAAGTTTTCCAACTGCCCCAGCGGCAGATAGTAGTAAGCCGCAACATAGTAGCAGGAGTCGAACTCCCCGGTTTCACGCAGCTCTCTGGCACAGCGGGCAGCTGTGCCCTCATTGCTGATCCCGCCGGCCTGCAGCGCATTCCCCATCAGATTCACCTTGTAGCTCTGATCGTTGTATGCATCCATGCGGTCCAGCCTTTCCAGTGTCTCTATGAAGGAGCCTGTCGTCATTCCGGCAGCATCCAGCTCCCGATATTCCTTTTGGGCCAGCAGGCTTCCGCCCAGCAGGGCAACAGAAATCACCAGCCACAGGTCCGACACCACCAGGACCACAATACCGGCGGCCCGCCTTTTCCTCCCCTCTGTATAGGTTCCGTAACACACTGTTGGCAGCAGCAGCAGGAAAAACGCCGCACACTGAAACATCTGAACGGAGAAAGAGATCTCCATCAGGCCGTGGAGGTTCATCATGACCAAGCAGGCCAGCAGCATGGCCACCAGGGGCGTGCGCGCTTTGCGAAGCTGCCGGATCAGCAGCACGGCCGTTCCCAGGATGAATGCCAAAAATGCAGCGAGACCCAGCAGGCCGGTCTCATCCATCACCTGCAGCAAGTGGTTGTGGAGATAAAGGGACTCATAAAAGAACGGCTGCACAGAGGTCAGCAGCCCCTCTGTGGCTCCCAGACCGTGTCCCGCCAACGGGGACTCTTTGAAAAGCGTCCATCCGTCTATATCATATTGCAGCCGCAGCAGAAAACTGCTGTCTTCAAATATATTTTTCTGGAGGCGATTCGCGATATTGTCCGGCAGCAATGTGTAGGCCATCGGGATCTCGGTTCCGTCCGACAGAGACACCTGCCGGAGCTCCAGGCCTGCAGGACCGCGGAACTGCATCAGAACATGCCCCACATCCTCCGGCACCGTAAAGGACGCCTCTTCCAGCGGGCCATTATAATATGTCTCAGTGACTGAGGTCAGCTCCTGCTCCCGTGTGGAGCCATAGACCAGCACCGTGATCTCGCTGCTTTTATCCCAATCACCGGAAAACGTATAGGTCTCTCCGCCCTCTACATCGGCTCCCCGGTAGAGGAAGTTGCTCTCTGTAAATACAAACGGCTCCGTCAGCGTGAGCGCCAGTACAACTGCCGCGATTCCCGCGGCAATCCCTCCTCCCAGCACACCGGCAAGGAGCTTTCCATGCCCCGCCAGCGCGGAAGCCGCCTTCCGGGCGGGGAACTCGTTCAGCAGCCACAGCAGCACTCCGCTCGGCAGAGCGGCCAGCGTTCCCCAAAAAGAGCCGCCTGCCAGGAGCGAGGCCGAGACCACGCCGAATACCACCATGGAAATGCCCATTGCCGCCATGGTAAAGAAAAGCCCCAGCCGTTCTTCCTTTCCCGCAATCAGGAGATAGGCCAGCAGTGTCGCGCCAAAGCAGAGAATGGCACCACGGCTCATTGCGGTAAAAAAGGCCACTGCGGACAGTCCGGTCAGAAAGCAAGCCGCAAATCGCTCCCACGGTTTCCGTCCTGTACGGATCAGGTAGAGTCCCACCAAGACCGCCAGCGCCATCAGGCTGCCGGTCAGGTTTGCGTCGTTATAGATGCCGTCAAACCGGGCGCCCGTATAGGTCGCTTGATCCAGGCTCTGATAAGCTGCATCCCCAAGCCCCTCCATAAAAGAGGCAAAGCCGCGAAAGAGCGGTCCCCGGCACCCGGCATCGATACATAGAAGCCCAATCACTCCGCACACGGCAGAGAAGCCGAACAGGAGTCCGCCGGCGTTCTGTTCCCGTCCGCGTGCCAACAGCAACAGGCCTAGGGCTCCGGACGCCAGCAGCTTGGCATATTCTCCGTAAGCGTAGGCGCCGAAGCTCGTATACAGGCTGGCGGCCCCGCAGAGGATCAAAAAGGCCAGAAACCCCAGGACCGGGATTCCCAGGCGGCCGCGAAACCGTGCATAGCCCCCCCTGCCAAAAGACAGCGCCAATGCCACAGCCGCCAGAATCAGGCTCATGGGAACCGTCTGCACCGTCATGGCAAAAAACAGCAGCACCGCAAATCCCACAACAAACAGGCGGTCATACAGCGGATGGTCTTTCTCCGGCACAGGCGCCGCATCATTCACCGGTTTTGGAACCACCTCTGCCGGCACGGTTTTTTTTCGCTTCATGAAATTGCTCCTCTCGCGAGAATAGTCTTTTACCGCGCAAAATTATATCAGATTTCTTGTTCATTGTCTATTCCAATGGTTTCATTTATGTATCAAATTAGCAGATTATATTTGTCACTCATTTTTAATCATCCTTCGCTTTTCAGTCCGCAGTCCGGACAAAGGGAATCCACCTCTGCGAGGGGCGGAATGCCTGTGTATTTTTATTTTTCAACGATGTGACATCCGTTTCAAGAAAGCGCGGGCCCGCCTTTCAGACCAAATCATTCAGAGAAAGAGCGGTACCGGAAAGCGCATTGGATGTCATCACAATCCTCGGCTGATCTGATGCATCAAAAAAATTCCATAATTGGCTGCTACCAAATCTTTAATTTTGCTACCAGACTTTCCAGGGTTTCCAAGCTTTGCAGCCGTTTGGTAGCATGAAAACTCAAAATGCTACCGAAGTTGTTCGGAAAACCGCTGGCCCACAAGGGCCGCAAGCCGTTGTGCGAGGAGTGTATCTCTCCAAACGAAAACGGGAGCGGAAGGCGGAAATTTAAAGGAGGTAAACACCCAATGAAGAAGTTCCTTTCTCTGGTACTGGCTCTGGTGATGACCATGTCTCTGGTCACCGTCAGCGCCGGCGCCAAGGACTTCAGTGATGACGGCAGCATCACCTACAAGGAAGCTGTCGACGTCATCAGCGGCATCGGCGTTGTCGACGGTTATTCCGGCGGCGACTTCAAGCCCACTGAAGTCCTGACCCGCGGTGCCGCCGCCAAGATCATCTGCAACCTGATCCTGGGGCCCACCACCGCTTCCTACCTGAGCGCTGACACCGCTCCCTTCAAGGATGTGCCCGTGACTAACGTGTTCGCAGGCTACATCACCTACTGCTCTCAGCAGGGCATCATCAACGGCTACGCCGACGGCACCTTCCGTCCCACCGCCACCCTGAGCGGCAATGCGTTCATGAAGATGCTGCTGGGCGCTCTGGGCTATGACAGCGCCATTGAGGGCTACACCGGTGCCAACTGGACCGTGGCCGTCATCAAGCAGGCTGCCGGTATCGGCCTGGACGACGGCAACGACGAGTTCGTCGGCTCCAAGGCCGTGACCCGTGAGGAGGCTGCCCTGTACGCCTTCAACATGCTGCAGGCCACCATGGTCGAGTACGACGCCAAGACCTCTGTTGACATCAACGGCGCTACCGTGACCATCGCCGGCGACAAGGCCAAGGAAGTTGCGCAGGGCTCCTACGACAACAACATGCACAAGCCCAACCTGCAGTTTGCCGAGCGCTACTTCGACAAGCTGGACAAGACCGAGACCACCGACGACTTCGCCCGTCCCGCCACCAAGTGGACTTTCAAGGGCGACAAGATCGGCACCTATGCGGACGCCGCTGATGTGACTTACACCAGCAACGTGAAGCTGGGTGATATCTACAGCGATCTCGACATGAGCGAGAAGGACAAGAACGCCGAGGTCTATTACAACGGCGTCGAGGCCGATGATGTTGCCGTGTCCAAGGGCAACACCGTCAAGGTCTCCAGCTCCAGCGCCAACAACAAGCTGGTGGCTGACGGCAGCACCGTTGAGGTCTTCTACGATGAGGACAACAACGATGTCACCATCTGCATCATCGACACCTATGTGGGCACCATCTCCTCCAAGGAAGAGAAGGTCTCCGATCCCTATGTTGTCGTGAACTCCGAGAGCCTCGTGACCGAGAAGGACGCTTCTACCTCTGTGTCCATCTCCGGCAGCAAGGCCCGCTTTGAGACCAATACCGACAACTTCGAGGAAGACGATGTGGTCCTGTTCACCTACTCCCAGAGCGCGGACGAGATCAAGTCCGTTGTGAAGGCCGAGTCCGTGGAGGGCACCCTCGACAAGTACACCCTGGGCAAGAACCTGACTCTGGCCGATACCGAGTACAAGTACTCCAAGAACATTGCGTTCTCCTTCGGCTCTGAGACCAGCATGACCACCAAGAGCGACTATGTCATCTATCTGGATACCAACGGCATGGTCATCTATGTGGATGAGCAGGAGTTCGACGCCTCTCAGTACGCGTATGTGCTCTACACCCAGAGCAGCAACAGCCGCTTCGGCAAGGATCAGGTTCAGCTGGTCATGTCCGACGGCTCCGTGAAGACGGTGGATACTGACGACGATTACACCTCTCTGGAGGGCACCATCGTCTACTACCGCGCTGACGACAAGGGCGAGTACGCTCTGCGTCAGGCCGCCAATGTTCACAAGAACGGTTCCATTGTTACAACCGAGGATGACAGAACCTATCCGATCTCTACTAACGGCGTTTTGAGAAATGGCGCTACCGACTTCGACATGAAGAACACCCGCGCGGCTATCACCACCAAAACCGGCACTACGGTGTATGGCAACAGTGAGACCGTGTTCGTGGTGGCTGAGAGCAATGCCCGCGGCAAGACTGACTATTCCGTCTACAAGGGCATCAAGAACGCTCCCACCATCATGTCTGATGATCCGACCACCTCTCCCGCTGTGGAGACCAAGGCTGTTGAGATGGTCTACACCACCAGCGGCTCCAGCGATGTGGTGACCTTCGCCTTCATCGACGCCACCGGCGCCTATGTCACCAACGGCAAGCGCGATGTGGTGTTCCTGGCTGCTGAGTCCGCCACCAAGATGATCACCGATGGCGACAACAACCAGTACTACCTGTACAACGCGGTTGTGGACGACGAGATCACCACCGTGAAGGTCAAGGCCGCTCAGGATGCTGGCTCTGTGGTCGTGGCTGGCAACGACACGGTCAACCAGGTTGTGACCAATGCTGACTACAACAACAAGGGTCTGCTGACCTCCGCTGATGCGATCTCCACATCTGATTACACCACCCTCACCGGCACCGGCGTGTGGAAGCTCTCCGGCTCCTACAGCATCGGCCTGGGCGGCACGACGGCTTCCGCCAGCGTCCGCTACACGGTCGCCTCTGACGCCAAGATGTACTACATCGATACCGATGGTGTTATCACCAAGATCGACGATGTGAAGAACATCAGCTCCGACTCCACTGCTACCTACATCGGCCTCCTCGATGTGACTGACGGCGACATCGCCTACCTGTTCATCCAGGAAGTTGACAACGGCAAGCAGGAGGGCGCCGGTAGCAGCGGCGTGGTCCTGAGCGGGATCAGCGCAAGCTACAGCAGCGGCACCGTCACTGTCACTCTGACCGGCACGAACGCCGGACAGGTCTACCCCGTGACCATCTCCCTGGTCAACGGCGGCACCCTGGTGAAGCTGACGACCGCCAACGTGACTGGCGCCGCGACAACGACGACCGCCACCATCTCTGCCGCTCTGTCTGTGGGCTCCACCTACATGGTGACCTGCGGCGACCAGAGCTTTGTGTTGGGTGTCTGATTACCCGCCAGAAGGGTGATTGTACCCGCGGTTGAAAATTCCCCCGGACCGAAGTCCGGGGGAATTTTTTGTTGCACGAAATTCTGCAATTTCTTCCGGTCAGGGGGGATTGGATAGCGGGAGTTTTCCCGCCACGATTTTCGGGAAAGGGTGAAGAATTTGCAGCAGACCAGTCAATTTCATCTCAACCAGTGGGAGCTGACGGACCGCATCCGGATGGAGGATTTCAACGGGGACAATCAGAAGCTGGAGACAGCCCTGGCCTCCCTGGCAGCCGCGGACGCGGCGGAGCAGCAGGCGAGAACGGCTCAGGATGCCGCCATCCGCCGGGAGGCAGCCGCAGCCGCCGAGGCCGTCCCACTGGTAAAACTTCTGGAAGTGCCTGTCACGCAGGAAGCGGCGCAGGTGGATGTGGATGTATCACAGATCGACTTCACGCAGTACACGGAGGTGTGGATCGTCCCCATCCTCTCCACAGCCTATCACTATATCTATCTGCGCTGCAACAATATTGCGTCAGACAGCTACTTCCATCCGGGCTCGCACCAAAACTATCTGTGCCGCCTGGAGGCGAACGGCCGTCTGGGTCAAAGCAAAGCAAAAATCCGTCTGGCGGCTTATCTCTCCCCCGTTGCCTGCATCTGCGAGAATATCTACGATACATCGAACCCGCCCTATTACAGCACCATCCCCTCCATCGCGCCGAAGGACCTGAAGACGCTGAATTTTGTGGCGGACGCCGGAACCATCAACGGGGAAGGGAAAATCATCCTCTGGGGCTGGAAACTGTAACCCAAAGGAACGCCCCCGGACAAAAGTCCGGGGGGCCTTCGACTCTTCCGGTGCTGGCGGCGAAGGAACGGCTCATTCACCAGTTCGTTTCCTCTGCCAGCTGGGCCAAAGCCTGTGCAAATCCTCGCAAGCTGTGTGTTCGTGCAGGGAGAAGCTATCAGAGGGTGTGCCGACCGGCTTTGACTATGCCTGACACATAAAAAGGATTCCCGGACAGAAGTCCGGGAATCCTTTTTGTCTTAGTGCATCAGCACGTTGACACAGTTCCTTAGGCAGTGAACGTTGCGTTCTGACCGCCGCAGGAGACCATGTAGATACCGCCGCTGGCAGCGATGCTGGCCAGAGTGCCCACGGACAGGACAGCGGTGGTGCTGGTAGCGCCGGTGGCGCCGGTGACCGTGTAGGTGCCCAGCTCAGTGGTCACACCGGCAACGATCATCTTCAGGGTGACCTTGTAGTTCTGGCCGGCGTTGGTGCCGTTCAGAGTCAGGGTCAGGTTGGGAGCAGAATAGGTCACACCAGTGATGCTGGTCAGCTCCTGTCTGCCGCCGGAAGAGGACTGGTCGTTATCCTCGAAGTACTGCTGGACGAACAGATAGCTGATCTGGCCATCCTCCAGGACGTAGGTCACGACATCCTCGTCGGAGCGGCGGATGTTGCTCACCGCACCCTCGGTAATGGTGCCGTCATCGTCGATGAAGAAGATCTTCGCATCGTCGGCGACCACATAGGTGGACTCAGAGCCGCTGCCGTAGCCGAGCACGACGTTCTCATTGTTCACCTTGTTGATGCCGGTGACGGTGCCGGAGTTGCTCAGAGAATCCAGGCCGGTGATCACACCGTCGTCATAATCGGCGCCAGTGAAGACCACGTTGCTGCTGAAGGAGCCGTTGGAAGTTCTGTTGTTGATCTTCACGCTGGCATCGACCTTGACGCCCTCAACGATCTTGCCATCCACAACTGCGTTGTAGGTGTAGTACTCGTTGTCGGAGTCCTCGATCTTCTTGCTGCCGGACTCGAAGGCGAAGAAGATCACGTCGTTGTTGCCGCCGGTGACCTTGTAGTCAGCCTCGTCCACGCTCAGGTACACGATGGTGGCAACGCCGTTGTTGCGGCAGTAGTAGCTCATGCCGATGGCATTGGTAGCCGGGCTGCTGTCGTTGTCGTCCACGATGGTGGGAGCGTTGTTGATGCCGGTGTAGGCGCGATAGGTAGCATTCTTCCAATTCTCGCGAGCACCGCTGTCATAGGTGCCCACCACGAACACCGTCTTGCTGTCGGCATAGATGTAGTCGGTGCCCTGCTTGGCATCGGAGGCGTTGGTCACGCCCTTGTTAGTCAGGTTGATCCGGGCCACGCCGTTCCGCAGCTCGAAGGAGTCCTCGGCCTTAGCAATGCTGGGATTCTTGGTGTCGAGATCCTTCAGGCGATACTCGCCGTTGGAGGTCTCCTTCACCAGGACAATCTCAGAGTTGGCATTACCAATCTGCAGCTCAGAACCATAGCCAGCGAAGTCGTTGGTGTAGTCCTCCTTGGTGTCGACGGTCTTCATCTTGCCGTCATAGGTGATCAGAGCAGCCTTGTCAGAGGCGAAAGCAACGCTGGAACCCTGCAGAGCGCGCAGATAGGCGTAGTCAGCGATGTTGTACTCAGTCTCCTCGACGTAGATGGCATAGCCGTTGGCATCCAGGTACACGACATACTCGCTGTCGATGCCCAGGCTGCTCTCGCCGCCGTCCACAGAATACATCTTGGAGAAGTCATACTTGGTCTCACCCAGGTTGATGGACTTGCCGGAAACCTTTCTGGTCAGAGTGCCCTCAGCGGACTCAGCAGCCTTGACAGACTGGATCTCGTTGTTGGCATAGGTGAAGAGGACGATCTGGTCGTTCTCGAAACCAGTGGTCTCGAACTCGTCGTTGGCACGCAGGCCGGAGGTGGCGCCGTTCTCAGCAGCCAGCTCGGACAGGGTGATGTAAGCATCCTTGGAGTTGGTCTTGGCCACAACCTTGTTGACCTCAGCCACGTAGGTGTTGATAGCCACGATGGTGACATCGTTGGTATCCTCATCCAGATAGGCCTCGACCAGAGTGCCGTTGCCGACGTTGCACTTCGCAACGGGAGAGTTGGTGAACTTCAGCTCGCTGACCTTCAGGTCGTTGCCCTTGGAGACCTTGGCGGACTCGCTGGCCTCAACGCCGTCCACGAAGACGGGAGCAGCCTCGTCCTTGTCGGACATGCCCAGGTCAGAGTAGATCTGGCCCAGCTTCACGTCGGCGGTGTAGGTGGCGTCAGCGGTCTTGGCGAAGGTGCCAACCTCAACGCCCTTGAAGCGCCAGGTGTTGGCGGGACGGCCGAAGTCATCGGTGGTGTCGGTGGTCAGGCGCAGGTCGGTGAAGTATCTCTCAGCGAACTGCATCTTGTTGTCGTCGTCGATGTAGCCGTCGGTACGAGAGGTGTTCTCGATCTCCTTGGCCTTGTCGCCGGCGATGGTCACGGTAGCGCCGTTGATGTCGACAGAAGTCTTGGCGTCGTACTCGACCATGGTGGCCTGCAGCATGTTGAAGGCGTACAGGGCAGCCTCCTCACGGGTCACGGCCTTGGAGCCGACGAACTCGTCGTTGCCGTCGTCCAGGCCGATACCGGCGGCCTGCTTGATGACGGCCACGGACCAGTTGGGACCAGTGTAGCTCTCGACAGCGCTGTCATAGCCCAGGGCGCCCAGCAGCATCTTCATGAACGCGTTGCCGGTCAGGGTGCCGGTGGGACGGAAGGTGCCGTCGGGATAGCCGTTGATGATCTTCTCCTGGGCGCAGTAGGTGATGTAGCCTGCGAAGGTGTTGCTCACGGGCACATCCTTAAAGGGAGCGCTGCTGGCGCTCAGAGCGGAAGCGGTGGTGGGCCCCAGGATCAGGTTGCAGATGATCTTGGCGGCGGCACCGCGGGTCAGGACATCAGTGGGCTTGAAGTCGCCGCCGGTGTAACCGTCGACAACACCAATCTCGGAGATGACGTCAACAGCTTCCTGATAGGTGATGCTGTCGTCATCACTGAAGTCCTTAGCACCGGCGCTGACGGTGACCAGAGACATGGTCATCACCAGAGCCAGTACCAGAGAAAGGAACTTCTTCATTGGGTGTTTACCTCCTTTAAATTTCCGCCTTCCGCTCCCGTTTTCGTTTGGAGAGATACACTCCGCAAACGCGGCCCCCCAAACTACCTCGGTGAGCGTTCGGCTTTAGAAGTTCAGAACGCCTGAGTGAAGCCTCTTTTTTACACGGTACACATACCGTGGCTAGCCATTCCTGTATCTGTACCGGGCAGCCAAGAGCGATTCCTCATTTGTTCTAGACGCATCATATCAGATCAATTTTCTGTTTGCAATAGATTTGCAACTCTTGTAATATAACCGTAACATTCCGGCAGATCGTCTGCGATCCATACACTTTGATACGCTCTGTCCCAATATATATAATGTATGGCTTGCCAGATGTTCCTCCCGACCCCCCTCCCGGTTTGGGCCGTTCTTCTTTTAGGGTAAGGCTGTACCGTCTGCCCTCTATTGCTTACCGCCCAAATACATGTTTCGATTTGTACAGATAAAAATAAACATTGCTGCATCCGTCGCTCTATGGTAGAATGCAATCGTTACATTTATCATACAAAAAGGTGTATTCTATGGATTTATTCGATACTTTTTTCGGTGAGCTCCTCATGACATTCCTCATTGCCATGGTGCCTGTGCTGGAGCTGCGCGGTGCAATTCCGGCCGGTATAGCCGCCGGTCTGCCGCCAGCCGCAGCGGCGGCTGCCGCCATCCTCGGCAATCTCGTTCCAATCCCCTTTCTCATTCTTTTGCTCCGCCGTATTTTTGGCTGGCTGCGCAAATCCAGCTGGGTTGGACCGAAAATCGACTGGCTGGAGCGCCGGGCACACCTCAAGGGCCGAATCGTGAAAAAGTATCGCACCATCGGCCTGATCATCCTCGTGGCAATCCCGCTGCCGGGGACCGGGGCCTGGACCGGCGCCCTGGTGGCCGATGTGCTGGACCTCCGGCTCCGGACAGCCCTCCCCGCCATCGCGCTTGGCGTCCTCATCGCCGGAATCATTACCACCACCGTGACCTGCGGCGTCATTCGAGTCTTTTGGTGAGTTTTGCTGTACGTGTGTAATTAGCCGCCTGCGGCGGCTGATACTCCTTTCTATACAGGAACTTCCCCATGTTCGATGGGGCAGTGACCGGAATGACCCTGCGCCGCATTCGCCCGGAAATGTACAACTGGTGGAAATGGCTTCCGGCAGGTATTCATGCAGCAGGAAAATAAGGTCCTGCCGTTTTTCAGGAGATGCGCAGAACTATCCTCTATTTGAAAAGCAGTCGTAACTTCAAACAGCCTGCCAGCGTCGGTTTTCTGCCGCTTTAAGAGGAAGGTCCCGGCAGATCAAACATTTTTTAAAAGAGTGGGCCGGGGCTGGCCTGTACTCCATGGCTGATGCGTTGCTGCGAAAGATGTCCGGTGCGAGGGAGCGACAGTCCGGCCGCCGCATCCGTTTCATATTTTGCGCTTTCATTTTGCTCCGTTTGTATTTAGCAGGCAACATAGGACTCCTATTCAGAAAAGTCCAAAGCCATTGCGCAGAAATGGCTTCGGACACAAAACGCCCCTGCCGATCAGAACAACGACAGCTCTCTGTTCTAATCAGGCAGGGGCATTCAGACGGACCGGATGAAGCTGAAGCTGTAAGTACCCTGTCCCGCTCCCTTGCACCCACGCCGTTGACAGTGACTCCCCAAATTTTCTGATTTGTTCCGGCTAAGGGAAGGCGCCGCCTGTTTTCATCAATTCGGATCGGCTTTAACAGTCCCAATGGCCGGAACTGTTTACAGTTTTTTTACAAAGGCTACGTTCTTGATTTCCCCGCCGGATATGATAGGATTATGCTCTGAGAAAGGAAGGTCCAGATGAACTTTTATCAGGCGATGCAATTAGATGTCTCTGTATGTAAGGGGAAAATCAGAAACGCAGCGAATCCGTCTGAACGGCACAAATTGATTGCGGCCTTGATTGTGAAGGATATCCTCTGTGTTCTCTTTGCAGTCGTTTTTATTTCTATTCTAAACTTTCTGTTTGGAGATGAAAACAGCTCTGCCGCCGTGGTAATCTTTTGCATTCTGCTGACGGTCCGGTTTGTTGACTTCGGCTACTGCCTCAGAAGCTCCCTGATAAACTTCTTTATTATCTTTGTGCTGCTGACCTTCAGCCCTTGCATTGCGCAGTCCGTAAATCCGGCGTGGGGGTTTCTGATCAACTTCTTGAGCATCGGCTTTATCGTGATCTCCGCCTGCCACGAGCCGTTATACGGAGGGGCGGGCCTGTACCTGTTTGCCTATATGTTCCTATACGGGAATCCGGTTGGCGGACATCTGCTCGTGCTCCGGGTATTCGAAATGCTGCTGGGATGCCTGCTGTGCGGAATCATTTTCTACATCAATCACAGGAAGAAAGATTACGGCAAAACGTTCTCGCAGATCGTGAAAGACTTTTCCCTCTTTGATCCCCTCGGAAAATGGCAGTTTCAGGTGACGCTTGGATTATCGCTTGGAATCCTTGTCGGAGAACTACTTCAGGTAGACCGGATCATGTGGGTGGGCTGTGCCTGCCTGACGGTCCTATCGCAATATGGCGAGCGCCCAAACAAACGGGCATTTCAACGCCTGGGCGGCGTCGTGGCTGGGAGTGTTTTATTTGGGATCGTATACCAACTGCTTCCGGCTTCCGCCCACTCGTATCTGGGAATCTATTCAGGATTGCTGCTCGGCCTCTGCGCCGCCTATCATTGGAAAACCCTTCTGAACTGTTTTGGCGCGCTTCTTATGGCTACAAATATCTTTGGGGTAAAATCAGCAATTATCCTCCGTATTATAAACAACATCATCGGGTGTTGTTTCGGCGTCCTTTTCTATTATGTATATAACTTTACAGTCGACCGGTTTGCCAATGCCAGAACGGGACGGAGTTGACAATCATAACGAACAGCCGCTGTGGGAACCCCACAGCGGCTGTCTTGAATTGTTGACCAGAGGATGAAAATATATAGAAACCTGCCCTGTCCCATACTTAGTTACTCATTTTGGTCTAGGATTTTTTCCACCTCTCTTTTGGTCAAGTCACGTCGGCGCTAACAGCGCAGGCACCTCAGCCGTATTCTATCTTCCAGATATGGAATGCTTGGCCTCATTTGACGGAGTCCACTCCAGGGTCATGTCCTCAAACTGCTTTTCGTGGAAAATCATCCGCTATTCCACATTCTCCGCCGAAACGAAGCAAGGAACAGGCCATCCGAAGTTTTCCCTGCTCCTCTCCAACAAAAGCGGATGCCGGGCCATCCGCACCGCCGATAAACCCGATCCCTGCTACATACGAAGTAGCCTTCGGCTGATCCGGGGCGCAGGGCGCCTGTCTGGGGCGATCCCCGTCGCCGCAGTCCGCAAGGGTCATAGCGCCGTCCGGCAGTTCCAGCGTAACGGTATAACTCATGGCGGCACAGTGCTCCGGGTACTCCGTCCCTGCCTATGATCCCGGCTTTTCTGGGTGTGCAGAAATAGGCACGGTCATCCGCCCATTTCTCGATCCCCAGCAGCGCAAGGTCAATTTCCTTTTTGAAACGCTTGGTATGCAATATGCCGCAACCGTACAACCTCCTGCCGGTGGATTTTCGAGGCATTGTATCCTGGCACAATACCGAAAATCAGCCTGCGGACAGTCACTCCAGTCCGTCAACTCCCTGCGCCTGCCGGTGTGTATAACGGCGCAGGATCACCACAAACCAGGTGAACACGACGATGCCTTTTGCAATGCTGGAGATGCTGATGCTCCACCAGACCCCATCCAGCCCCAGTACCGTAGCGCTGAGGAATACAGCCAGAGGGATGCGGGCGGCGTTCCCGATGATACCGGCCAGCGTGGGCGGCATTGGGCGGCCCAGTCCCTGGAACGCGCCGGAGGAGGTGATCTCCAGGCACATCAAGATCTGGGAGTAACCCATGATCCGCAGATAGCTCACGCCGGTCTGCAGCACGTGGTCATCCGGAATGAATATCCGGAACAGCGGAACAGGAAAGACCACCAGCATAAGTGTGGTGAAGCCGCTCCAGACAACGATCATACCGATGGCTGTCCAATACCCCTTACGGATGCGCTCCATCCGGCCCGCGCCGAAGTTTTGTGCGATAAATGCGTTGACCGCCGTGGCAAATCCCTCCGCCGTGGTATAGGAGATGGACTCGATCTGCGAACCGACCTTCTGAGCCGCGATAGCGGCGTCCCCCCAGCCCGCGACGAGCCTGGCGAGGATCATGGAGAGGCCGGAGAAAAACATGCTCTGGATGGAGACAGGCAAACCGATTTTCAAAATCTCCGCCCAGGCCCTCCACTGACTGGCCTGGAATATATGGATTTGCGGAAAAACGGTCATCTCGCGGCGGGCTGCCAGAAGGAACATGGCTGTTACGATGGCCTGGGCCAGAACGGTGGCTGTGGCGGCTCCGGCCACGCCCATCTGCGGGAATGGGCCGATCCCAAAGATCATAAGCGGGTCCAGAATGATGTTCCCCACCAGCCCGATGGCCGTGGAGCGCAGAACCACCACGCTTCCCCCCATAGCGGTGAACATCCCCGTAAAAATCTGATTGAAGAATGAGAAGAAAAATCCGGCCGCCACAATTACCAGATAGGTGCGTGCGTCCGCGATCACAGAGGGCGTGTTCAGCCTGAAAAATGCGATCAGCGGCCCGTTGAGTGTGATACAAAGCGTTGTAAACAGAACCACCAGCAAGGCCCCGAGATGGAATGCCGCCTGCCCATAAGAGGCCGCACGTTCTATATTTTGCGCGCCCAGCTCATGCGCCACTTTGACCTGCCCGCCCAGGCGCGGGATCATGGCAAGGCCGTTGGCGAGCCACAGATACATTCCCGCGGCGCCCACCGCCGCCACCGCATTGGCTGATACGCGGCCGATCCATATCATGTCCGTCATATTGTAGGCCATCTGGATCAAAGACGTGGCCATGATGGGCAGGGCTAAACTGGTCAGGCTCCGAACAATGGAGCCCTCCAGCAAATCAACTTTCTGCATAGCGGGGGATCACCTGCCTTTGTGGAAGTAGTCTGAAAAAATGATATTCCGGCCCTTAGAAATAGTCGGATATATAGGGTGGCTGCTGCTCAATCGCGTCCTCCAGCATGTCAATCGTCTCCCCGCCGGCGTGGATTCTCCCGATTTTGGCGAGGTAGTCCGGGCGCTTATAGCCCATCAGCATGGTCGTCATGGTCTGGATGCTGATGCTGTCGGCGCACGGCTCGGAGATCTTCACAGCCGTCCCCCTGCCGTCCTTTGATATCTTCAGCAGGAACGAGCCCTGGTTGCACTCCATGATCGGGTCCGTCATGGAGAAGCGCCACTCCCGCTCCGTACCGTCCGCCTTGAAGGGATAGTCCGCGACGAACGCGGGGAAATCCACAATCCTCGCCATATAGTAGGGGGAGATGGACTCCTTGATGCTGGCGTCCTCCAGCAGGAAGGCCAGCGGCTCGTCCGTATAGGTGCTGCCCTCCACCCGGTCGATCATGGAGAAGTGGGCGGAAACAAAGTTCCACAGCCCCGTGCGGGCCTCCTCATGGTTGAAGATCATGTCCTTGATATAGAAGACTTCATTTTCGATCCAGTAGATGATATACCCGTCCGGCTCCTCATTCTCGTTATAGTAGATTGCCGCCATGATATCGTCCCGGTCCCAGAGCCAGTATTCGTTCCAGGCCAGCTCATCCCGGAGGATGGCTCCGTGGGTATGCTCGGCAAAGCGGGCGTAGGTCTCCTTCAGTTCCTCGCCGTCCGCCTTCACCCGGCGCACGCTGCCGGTGACCTGGTGGTTTTTCGGAAGCTGATAGTCCTTGATCTCATACGAAATCTTGTCCGAAATCAGTTCCCAGCCCTTTCGCCGGTAATAGGGGATCGAATAGGGGTAGAGATAGCAGATATACTGCTTTTTCTCCCTCATGTTTTTCAGGGCCTGCTCCAGCAGCTTGTGCATCAGGCCCATATTGGAGTATTCCGGGTAGGTCCCCACTCCCGTCAGGCCGCCCATGGAATAGGTCTTCCCAAAAACCTTGACGCGCATCGGATAGACCGCCACCTGGGAAACCAGGGTGTCGCCGTCAAACCAGCCGATCACGTCCGCTTTCTGCATGGTTGAAAATTTCGCCCGGATGATCTCCTTCTCCTGCCAGCCCACGGAACTGAGTTCCTGATCCGTCACCTGGAATACATAGCGCAGCAGGGCGTTATATTGTTCCAGATACTCATTGCCTACCGGCCGCATTTTCAAATCTTTTTTATTCATCAAGAATCACCAAATTCTCCGTTTCATACAAAATATATCCATCGTTATAGTATAGGGGAAGTTCAAATAAAAGACAAGCCGCCCCATGGCCCAACACAATCCCAGTTGTCTCAAAGCAGGATTACGCCCCAACAAGACAGCGCCGCCAGAAATCCGGAAGCGGCCGCCTTGTTGGGGCTGTCCACAGTCGCTATTCTCATTGAGCCAAAGAGGCCGGAACCTCTGCCGCAATCAGCAGGCCGCATCATTGCCTTTCCGCCGGGACAGGCGCTTCAGGATGGCCGCTTCGATCTGATCCCCATATTTCATCCCCAGAAGAAACAGGACTAACCCCGCTACACCGATCAAAACCATCGCCCACGGAGAGACATGAAAGGCGGCGCCGCCCAGGGCGCTGGCAAAGAGCAGTCCCCAGGGGCGGGCAAGCAGGACGATCACCGCAAAGCAACGGAATGAGAGCGAGGACAGGCCGGCCAGGATGCACAGAAGATCGTCTGGGAAAAAGGGGAAAAGGAACGCCAGAGTGAGGAACACCGGAGCCTTGGTCTGGAGGATCTGCTGATATTTTTCAGACAGCCTCCGGCTGACAAAACGCCCGGCAAAGTCCCGGCCCAGCACCCGGGCCAACCAGAACAACAGCAGGGAACCGGCGACTACTGCGGCGAAGGTGAGGAAAAAGGAAGGCCATGTTCCAAAGAGAACACCGCCCGCGGCAGCGGTAATATTGCTGGGGATCGGAGCCAGCACGACAGAGAGAAATTGGAGCAGGAAAAAACACAGGTGGGAGTATGGCGCAAAGTCGTCAATGTAGGCCCGCAGGGATTCCTGAGAGGACGCCGCCTGGAAAAAGCCGGTGGAGTATAGGAACCATCCACCTCCGACAATCAGAAGCCCCGCTGCGGTCAGGAAGAGAATACGCTGTCTGGATTTCGTAAAAGACACCTCTTTATCGTTGAGCCGTGAAAGGCATTTTATCACACGTGAAGGGGAAAACGACAGAAACTGTCTTAACATTCTATGAAGGAATCGTAAATAAACATGGTCAGGGTCCCGGATTTTCTCTTTGCCGCAAAGGTGTGGACGCGCTCCCCGCGGCGCTCCATGCCCCGGCACTCATAAAACGGGTAATTGCAGGTGGTGTCTGTGAACAGGAAGAAATTGCTGATCCGCCGGTTCCTCATGTAATCCCGCGCGGCATCAAACAGCTTCTTCCCCAGGCCGATGCCCCGGTATCTGGAATTGACCGCAAAGAAGGCAATCTCTCCCTGGTACTCGGTCTGGGTGTCCTGGAGGAGCTGCTGGTCGATCTCTTCCACGCCGGAAAAGAACCTAGTGACCATACGCCCCTCTTTGGACAGGAACAGCGACGCCACGGAGAGGAGCATCCGCAGTCTGAGGCGGAACGGGCATCTCTTCTCCCTGCGGTCTTTGACCATGATAATCCCCACCGGGACTTCATCCACCAGCGCGACCTGGGTAAAGGTCTGATTGGTGAGGCAGCTGTCCAGATAGGCCCGCGCCAGCTTCTGCGCCGCCTTGGGGGAGGCAAACTTGTCATACTGCCACGTCTCCCGGATGATCCCGATCAAAGCCGGGCGGTCTGATGTCTGGTATTCTCTCAATACGATCTGTCCATCCATTTTGTTTTCTCCATTTCTTCTTTCCAAAATCGTCTGCGGGATCTCCTGATACCGCTTCAGCACATAGTCCCGCTTTTTTGTGAACCACCGGTACTCTGTAATCAAGGCTCCGACCACAAACAGCGCACCTGCGATCAAAAGACTGTGCTGGAAGCCCGCCCATTTCAGGACACAATAGCTGATGCCGGACGAGAGCAGCGTGGCGGCCAGATAAATACCAATCGCATACTGCTCCACCTTTTGCGGCGGCAGCGCAAGAAAGAAATCGTCCCATTTTTCGCTATTACCCCTGAACTGCTTCCCTTTCAGCCAAAAGAGCAGAAAAACCAGGCCCAGGCCGCTCCATAGGCACAGAAGCCATTTTCCCGCGATTACGGCCAGCAGAATCACCAACTTCAAAATACTCCCCCCTGGAATCAATAGCAGTAGCGCCGCCGGTATTTCAGGAGCATGACGGCGGACAGGACGACTGCCGCCAGCTCCGTGGCCGGTGTCGCCAGCCAGATCCCGGTGACACCCAGAATGACCGGGAGGACCAGCATGGCGATCAGTGTAAAGACAAAGGTGCGGGAAAACGCCAGCACTGCCGAAATGAGCCCATTGGAAAGCGCGGTGAACATCCCGCTTGCAAAAATGTTGAAGCCCACAAAGAGCAGGGCCAGGGAACAGATCCGGTTTCCTGCCACAGCCAGGTCATAGACAGGTGTTCCGGGCCGGGCGAAGATGGACACCAGCGGCTCTGTGACAGCCAGAGAGACGAGCACGGTGGCCGCCGCAATCGCGCCGATGATTTTCAGACTGGTGCGGACCAGCTTCCTGAGCTTCTCATGGTTCTGTTCCCCGTAATAAAAGCTGAGCATGGGGGCCACCCCGTAGGCATAACCGGCATACAGGGACCCGGCAAAGGCCAGCACATAGGAGATGATGGTGATTGCGGCAACGCCGTCCTCCCCTACATATTTGAGCATCGTCCAGTTGAACATCAGCGTGATGATGCCGTTGACCAGCGCGGTGGCCATTTCAGAGCAGCCGTTTGTGACGGCTCTCCCGAGCGTTTGGGGCCGGCAGACCGGCCTGACAAAATGGAGCAGACTGTTCCGGTTGGAGAACACCAGCAGGCCCACGATGGCTGTGATGGAGTACCCCAGGCCGGTGGCAACCGCCGCCCCGCCGATCCCCCAGCGGAAAACGGCGATAAACAGGTAGTCCAGCACGATATTGGTCACGCCGCCGGCGACGGAGCAGAGCAGGGAAAGGGACGCCTTGCCTGCTGCGATCATATAGAGGGTGAAGTTATTCATCAGAAGAATAGGGACGGTGAACAGCAGGTAACGGCTCAGATATTCCCAGCAATAGGCGGAGACCTCCGGGGACAGGGACATGGAGCCGAAGATCTTCCCCATGAACAGATAGCCCAGCCCGCACATCACAAGGCCGGTCAGGACATTGACCAGGATCAGAAACGTAAAGTCCTGCTTTGCTTCATCGGGCTTTCCCTCTCCCATCTTTCTCATGATAGCCGCGCTGCCGCCGGTTGCGAGCATGGTGGAGATGGCCGTCACCAGCGCGATGACGGGATAGACCAGATTGAGGGCAGACAGGGCGCTGGTCCCGATCAGGTTTGAGACGAACAGCCCGTCCACCATCGTATAGAAGGACATGAATACGCTCATGGCGATGGTGGGGACTGCAAATCTAAGAATGTTTGTCAGGGTGACGGGTCTGCTGTATGCAATTTCATTCTGCACGGAAATTCCTCCTGCTTCTTGTGGTAGTTACCGGCATGGAGTATCATAATCCCTACAGTTACTGTACGGTCAAGGGGGTTTTTGAAAATGCTGCGGGAAAAACCGAAGCTGTTTACCATCGGCCAGTTTGCCGCTCTGCATGGGATCAACAAAAAGACACTCATGTGGTATGATGAGATCGGTCTGTTCAAGCCTGCGTTTATCCACGAAGAAAATGGGTACCGGCTATACAGCTATTACCAGAGTACGGAGCTGGAGGTGATCCTGCTGCTCCGGGACATGAACGTGCCCATCCGGGATATTCAGGAATTTATGAAAAACAGGTCCGCTGGGAGCATGGCGGACCTGCTTCGGGATAAAATCTCAGAACTGGACCGGACGATCCAGGGGCTGAAGGCCGTCCGGTCAAAACTGTGCAGCCGCCGCCAGGAGATGACCGAACTTTTGGACCTGGACCTCTCCGAGATCTCCCTCATTGAGCGGGAACCGCAGTATCTGGCGACGGTGCAAACATCACCGGAAAAGTCCCTGGAGGAGGAGATCGAGCTGATTCTTGAGCAGACCAAGAAATATCAGCTTCCGCGTATGTACCAGACTCCCTACGGCTCCATGCTCCCGGTGGAAAACCTCCTGGCCTGGAGGTTTGAGGACTACTCCAGGCTGTTTATCGAACTGCCGGACACGCAGAACAGGATGGGACTCCACAGGCGCCCCGGCGGGGTCTATTTGCGGGCATTCTGCATTGGGAATTGGGACAGGCTGCCTGCCCGCTATGAAGCGATCCTCCGCTACGCAGAGCAGCACCATTTACAGTTCTCCGGCTATGCCTATGAGATTGGGATCAATGAACTGGTGATCGACAGAATCGAGGACTATATTACAAAAATTGAAATCCCGGTTTTGAATTTCAATTGACAACAAAAAGCCAGGGTGCAGCAATCTGAAAAGATCACCGTTCCCTGGCTTCTTCATACTCTATTCGCCGGACTATGCGTTTTAATGCCGCAATTTCATACCCGGTTTTAAACAGAATGGAGCCGCAAGCACTCTGCGGCCCATAGGGTTCAATCGTAAACCAGGATTTGATTGAGGGCTACGCTACGTCGTCAGTAACATGAAATGTAACTTTACATGCCGTCGCATCAATCTCGCAAATCATCGCATAATAAGTTCTTTCTGTGCAAATATTCCCGTCAGGAGTAAGACTGACAAGCACCAGAGCGGTTCGCTCATCATCAATGTCAACAGCTGTAACGGCATCCTGAACAATTCCTGTATTTTTTCGTAAATTCCGATCTCCACGGACCAAGGTTATAGGAACGCAAAGGCGCTGTCTTCACAAATTCTGTTCTATCTTGCGCGTATATATACAGCCCCTTTATCACTGCGTCTTAAAAATTATTTTATCGCAAACGCTGAACTGCCCAGCGGCGGCAATGTCCCTTACTAAAACAGAGCAACGGCAGCGGATAACCTGATCTTCCAGCTGTTCCTGGGCGTGTTCGATCGTCTCCCGCGCAGTCACCCCCTGACCCGTCAAATGACAGCAAATAGAATGGGTCACTGTTTTGACGGAATCCACATACAATATCTCAGAAACCGGCAGCCGTACCGTTTCATCGATCCCGATGGGCAGTTCGACGGTGTCCCCGTCCGCGCTGTTTTGCTGCTCCGGCACCGCCATTTTCAAATATCGAATATACTCCCGAACCATCTCATTCTGATCCACACATTTTCAATAAACCCAAAGGGCCGCACGCCGCTGCGCAGAATATCCATGCCCTTCTCCCCACGGCCGGTAACAAAGACGATTTTCCCGCCGGGGTCCGTGTGGTAGATCTGCCGGACAAGGTCCACGCCGTTGGGGGGAATCCCTTCCCAGGTCATAATCGAGAAAATAGAGATAGCTTCCACCGCTGCGGATAAACTGGAGCGGCTCCTGACCAGCAGAGGCCAGACAGACAAGTTGGCCTCTGCTTTGCTTTGCCGGATTGCCCGTTCCAGCAGCTCGGACAGAAGCTGCAATGTGAAGGGATCGTCGTTGCAAAGAACGATCGCTACCATAGGCGGAATCCTTTCTTGTCCATCTTTTCCCGCAGTATATCAGATTGAAAGGTTTTGTCCTGAATAAATGCAATTTGTCCTGAACGCATAGGACTAACTCGCATTTAAAGCCGAGGACGCACATCTGGGGCCAAAATCCAGCCTATCGCTCTTCATTCATGCTACAATGCCGCCGATAACAAGAGGGGATAAAAACCAAGGATGTCCCCATGAATCAAAAGGCAACACGAAAAATTACCCCCGCGGCTGTCAGGCTGCTGGCATTGGATGCCGTCCGGGGGGCCGTGATTGGAATGCTGATCGGGACAGGCGGGAGCAAGGTTCTGCTGGCGGCGGCGCTGCCGGAAAGGAAGCTGAACTTGTTGTATCGTCCTTTTGCAAAGGTCGGAAAAGCTGCGCTGATGCTATACAGCGTTCCATTTGTATTGGCATGGATTTTGATGCTGTTTGGACTGACACCTTCTCTTCCCTCGCACAATTTCCCGGCGGGGATGTTGTGGTCATCCTCATCACACTGGCTGCTGGCTGGATAGGATATTTGATAAGGCCTATCTAATGTGAAGCGAGATGGTAGATATAAGAATCAGAAACAAACGCATATAGCATCTTGTTGGCATTTTTAACAATAATTTCTTGTAACCCCTTGTGAATTTATCATGAATTTTCGCCGCCCAATAAATGACACTTCTATTCCCTATTGTTTTTTTCTCTGTTCTCGATTACACTTATTTTAACTGGAGGAAGAATTCCATGAAAGTAAAGAATAGCCTGGACGAAATTTTGTATGAGCATATTGTTGAGAGCCTCATTAATGGTGATTATGAGATGGGACAAAACCTGACCTTGGACGAACTGGCTCATCGCTTCGAGGTCAGCCGAACGCCGGTGGTTCAGGCCGTTAAATTACTGGCCAATGACGGGATCCTTCAGATCATGGGTAATGGCCGCATCTATGTGCCGGAGTATGACCAGGAGCATGTGCGCCAGATGTGTGAAGTCCGTCAAATGGTAGAGGGACATGCGCTGGAGCGGTTTATGTCCGGCCTTGGGCTGTCGGCAGAAACCGTATTAGCCCAGTTGAATCGTTACAGTGAAGAGGGTGTCCGCCTCACCGGCAGTTCTTTTTCTCCAAAAGAATTCGCCATGTTGGACCGCCGCTTTCATCGGTTGCTTGTAGAAGCGTCAGGGAACAGGATTCTGCTGGAGACGTATGACCGGGTACAGGGGCGCTTTCTAGTGTCCAACTATCTGCTTTGCCCTTTGCGGCTCCGGGACTTTAGCGGCACAGCCAGAGATCACGTTCGCCTGGTAGAGTCCATCCGTTCCGGAGATATCACGAGGGCCCAGCACTGTTTACAGCAGCATATCGAAGGTGTGCTTCGCCGGTTGTAAGGATGGGGCCGTTTTTTAATTATTTATTTTTAATTAAAAATAAATAATTAAAATCAGGATGCTATTTCCAGTTTCCAGACGCCGCCTCTCCCGGCAGCAGGACACATCTGCGGTGCCGCTGGTACAGGATGAAATTTGTAGTCAATGACGAAATGGAGTGAATATGATGGAGCCTATGATCTGCGAAACATTCCTGCAATTCCGATATCTCAGCGACCTGGGTCTCTCGCCGGACGGTCGGTACACCGCCTATATCCGCCAGCAGGCGAATTTGGCCTCCAATGGCTATGACGCCCGGCTGTGGGTCTATGACCACAGTACGGGGGCGGACCGCCCCCTCAGCTCCCTGAGTCCGGTGCGGGCTTTTTCTTGGATGGATAACCGGACCATCCTCTTTTCCGGGATGCGAGGCACAGCCGGTTCCGCTTCTCAGGATACCACTACATATTACGCGCTGCCGGTGGATGGCGGCGAGGCGCAGCCCCTGTTCACCGTCCCCATGCGGGCGGGCAGGGCCCGGCGCTTAACGGACGGGCGGTTCGTTTTCACCGCCACCGTGGACATGAACCGCCCGAATCTGGACAGTCTGAGTCCCTCGGAGGAAGCTTCGGCCCTGGAGGAATACAAAAACCGCACCTATGATGTGCTGGAGGACATTCCCTTCTGGTCCAACGGCCTGGGCCTCACCAGCGGGCAGCGGTCCCAGTTGTATATCCACGACCCTGCGTCCGGCGTAACCACCCCCCTCACCGCGCCGCCCTTCAAGGTTACAGGCTTTACCGTGGAAGGTGGCCGGATCCTCTATACCGGTCATCGCTTCACGGATGTCCAGACTCTGCGCCACGGTGTTTTTATCTGGGACGCGGCCAGTGGGGAGACCCGGTGCCTCCTGGAACAGGACCGGTATCTGGTGAAGCTCTTTGCCCTTTGGCGGGACCAGGCGGTTCTCTGTCTTACCGACGGGCTTGGCTATGGAAATGGGGAAAATGGCGATTTCTACACCATCCCTCTCTCCGGAGGAGAACCAGAGCTGCTCCTCCGCCACAGCCATCATTGTGTGGGCAACACCGTGGCCACCGACAGCCGCCTTGGTGCCGGAGAGACCTGGCGCGTCTGCGGAGACACGCTCTATTTCCTCTCCACCGTGGACCGGGACAGCCGGATTGAGGCTTTGGATCTGACCTCCGGCGAGGCCCGCCCCCTCACCGGGCCGGGCAGTGTGGAGTATTTGGATGCCGCGGCAGACCGGCTGGTGTACCTGGCGTTTCGGGAAAACCGGATCGGAGAGATCTACACTCTGGAGCATGGCCGGGAGATCCGTCTGACCCACGCCAACGACGGGATCTATGACCGCTGCGCCGTCTCCACGCCCCAGCCGCTGGAGGTGGATACCGGAGGTCCGCTGCCGGTCCAGGGGTGGGTACTCCCGCCGGTGGCCTACGTTCCCGGCAAAAAATACCCAGCCATTTTGACCATCCATGGCGGGCCCCGCCTGAGCTACGGCTCGGTGTTCTTTCACGAGATGCAGGTCCTGGCGGGAGCCGGATACTTCGTTCTGTTCTGCAACCCCCGGGGAAGCGAGGGCCGTGGAAATGACTTTGCCGATATCCGGGGCCGGTTCGGGACCATCGACTATCAGGATATCATGGCTTTCTTGGACGGAGCCCTGGCCCGCTGGCCGGACATCGATCCCACCCGTTTGGGCGTTGGCGGCGGGTCCTATGGCGGTTTCATGACCAACTGGATCATCGGCCACACGGACCGGTTCCAGGCAGCCTGCTCCCAGCGGTCCATCGCAAACTGGACCGGGATGGAGGGCACGGCGGACATCGGCTACTACTTCGCCAAGGGGCAAACCGGCGCTTCCCACCGGGAGGATCGGGATCTCCAGTGGCAGCAGTCCCCTCTTCGCTATGCCGATCATGTGACCACGCCCACATTGTTCCTCCACGGTGAGGAGGACTATCGCTGCTGGAAACTGGAAGCGATCCAGATGTTCACCGCTCTCCAGCTGCGGGGAGTTCCCTCCCGGCTGTGTCTTTTCCCAGGGGAAAACCACGAACTCTCCCGCTCCGGCCGGCCCCGTCAGCGGCTCCGGCGACTGGAGGAAATGCTCCGCTGGTACCAGCGGTATCTCAATAAACAGGAGGCATAATTATGGAACGCATCAAAGCAGACGATCTGTACGCATACCGGTTCCTCTCCGAGGTGGCGGTCGCACCCGACGGGGCTCACGCAGCTTTTGTGTCCCGCCGGGCCAGAGATGATGGAAAAGGCTATTACGCCTGCATCCATCTGCTGGACACCGCAACCGGCGCCGTCCGCCCTCTGACCGGTAACGGCGACGAGGCCGCTTTTCGCTGGCTGGATTCAAATACGCTGATCTTCCCCTCCTGCCGGACCGGGAATCAGCCTGGCAAAACCGCCTTTTACCGGCTGGACATCCGGGGCGGCGAGGCGGAACCGGCTTTCACCATTCCCCTGTCGGTAAAGCAGTTTCACCCCCTGCCCGACGGGAGATGGTTCATCCTGACCCGGCGGCCCATGACGTCTCCGGAGGACCTGCCTGCGGACCAGCCTCAGCCCGGCCGTGACTACACGGTTTTTGACGAACTGCCCTTCTGGGCCGACGGTCTGGGGATGATTAACGGCACCCGGATGAGCGGATGGATTTTCGATCCTGCCGACGGCTCCGTAAACCAGATCACCCCTCCCACCTATGACATGGAAGGAGCGGCAGTCTCTCCGGAAGGCTCTCGGATCCTCTATTGGGGTGTGAGCTTTGAGGGAATCCGGCCTGACTACCGGCAGCTGATGCTCTACGATCTGGCCACCGGCCAAACCCGGTCACTGGTCCCCGATGGGAAATATCGGATCACCCAGGTGGGCTGGTGGGGCACGGATATCTGGTTCGAGGGCGGCGACCCGCACACCAGCGTCTCCCGAAGCCCCAAGCTCTATCTGCTGAATCCGGCCACCGGGGACTGCCGGACCTTCTGCGCCCCGGACGGCTTTTTGGGTACCTCCGCCATCGGTGATATGTCTTTGGGCGGCGGCAAGGTCTGTGCCGTCCAGGGAGACAGTCTCTATGCCGTCCGTCTCCAGCGCGACGTCACCGCCCTGCTGCGCTTCGACAAGGCGGGAAACTTTGCTCCTGTGGCCTCCTATGAGGGGATTGCCTGCTTTGATATCATTGGAGAGAACGCCTATCTGGCAGCTTTCCGGGATCACCGGCCTCAGGAGCTGTACCGCCAGCCCCTCTCCGGCGGGGAACCGGAGAGGCTCACCCAATTCCACGACGCCTTTCTGGAGACCCGCCAGATCTCACGTCCGGAGCACATCACGTTCCGCAGCCGGGACGGTCAGGAGGTGGATGGCTGGGTCATCCGCCCCTCCGGATACGAGCCGGGGAAGAAGTATCCCGGCGTATTGAACATTCACGGCGGCCCCAAGGCGGCCTACGGTTCCCAGTACTACCATGAGATGCAGCTGCTGGCCGCCGGCGGTCGGTTCGTGTTCTATACCAATCCCCACGGCAGCGACGGTCGGGGGCAGGATTACTTCGATCTGGTAGGTCGGTGGGGCACCATCGATTACCAGGATCTGATGGACTTCACCGATGAGGTGCTTCGCCGTTATCCGGACGTGGACGCGGATCGGCTGGGCGTGTGCGGCGGGTCCTATGGCGGCTACATGACCAACTGGATCATCGGCCACACCCAGCGGTTCAAGGCTGCCTGTGCCATGCGGAGCATTTCCAACTTTGTCACCTCCATCTCCACCTGTGACAAGGGGTATCTGTTCCTGCTGGAGCACATGGGCCTCAATGCCCTGGAACGGAAAGGCGTCATCTGGGACGAGAGCCAGATCCTCTGGGACAAGTCTCCCCTGAAGTACGTCCGCAATGTCACCACTCCCACCCTGTTTATCCACTCCAACACCGACTACCGCTGCTGGATGGACGAGCCCCTGCAGATGTTCACCAGTCTGCGTCAGCAGGGTGTTCCTTCCAAGGTGGTCCTGATTCATCAGGAGGGCCACGAGCTCAACCGGTCCGGGCGGCCGGTCAACCGTCTGATCCGGCTCAACGCTCTGTGCGACTGGTTCGACCAGTATCTCTAAAAGGCTGCGCCGGGCGGCCCTTTCAATAAACAGATAGAGAAAGGATGAATGACAAGTGTTTGATATGTTGCTGTGGTTCGCAGTGGTGATGGTTCTCTTCGCTGTCGGCGACGTAGTGGCCAAGCTGACCAAAGCCCGGATCTCCTCGATGTTCGCCACGCTGATGCTGTTCCTGATCCTGTTCGTCGCCGGCGTATTGCCCGCCGACATCATCGAAAAGGCCGGTCTCAGCGCCGCTTCCAGCTGGAGCGTGCCAATGCTGCTCTTCGCCATGGGGTCCATGATTAACCTGCGCCAGTTCATGGATGAGTGGCGGACTGTGGTCACTTGCTGGTTCGGTATGCTGGCGGTAATCATCGGCGTCTCACTGACCATCCCTATCATCGGCAAGGAGATGGCCCTCAGCGCCATCCCGGTAGTCAACGGCGCTCTGCCCGCAACGCAGATCATGACGGAGGCTGCCACCAAGGCTGGCTATCCTCTGGCCGCCGCGCTGGCTGCCATTACCTTCGCCGTGCAGAAGTTCGTGGGTACGCCCTTTGCCTCCAGCGCCAGTCTCCGCTATGCCCAGGGCCTGATCGGCGAATACCGGAAGGCCAAATCCAGCGGCACCCTGGACGAGTTTATGGCCGCCGCGGGCAAATCCGAGAATCGGAACAGCGAGGCAAAGACAGCGTCCAAGAGGATAACATTGGCCGAGAAATTTGACGGCTTTTATTCCAGCAACGTGTGCATTTTGCTGGCAGTAGTCGGCGGCCTGCTCTCTGTATGGCTGGGTGAGCTGACCCACATCAACTACGCCATCCTGGGGCTGGTGCTGGGCGTGATCTTCACCCAGCTGGGTGTGGTGCCCAAGAACCTCCTCCAGAAAGCCCAAGCCAGCGGTTTTATCAACATGGTGGTGTTCGCTGCCATCATTCCCGCCCTGGCCAACATCTCCATATCCGACCTCATCGACCTGATCCTCCCGCTGGTGGTTGTGTTCGCGGTGTCGGTACTTTCCATCTTTGTTATGATGAAAGTCCTGCCGGTGTGGAAGATTCTGGGGGATAAGTCCATGGCCTTCGGCGTAGGCTTCTGCCAGATGCTGGGGTTCCCCTCCACTTACCTAATCTCTGTGGAGGTATGCAATGCTGTGGCGGAGGATGAGGATGAAAAGGCCTTTCTGATGAGCCGGGTCATGCCTCGCCTGGTAGTGGGCGGTATGGCCGCAATGGTCTCTATTTTGGTGGCCGGTGTGATGGCCGGTATGCTGTAAATTGCAGCCGATCAGATCCTAAAAACTCGGATTCCCTTTAAGATGTTTTCGGGTGAGGACATGGCGGATCACTTCTAAACTCGAAAAGCGACTCATTCCCGCTTGATTGAAGTCCTCAAAATTCGTGACACCTCCCTGAAATTTGTTATAGCAATATAAGTGTCAAACAGGAAACCGCCAAGCATCAAAAGAGGCTTGACGGTTTCTTGTTTGCTGCTCACTCTAAAGGGCCGGAAAGCCAAAAACTTCTAAAGCCCCGCCCGGCAGAGCCGAAAAGCAAATCACAGCAGAAATCTTTTAAGAGAATAAACAGAAGATCTGCCAGCGTGCCGGTCAGGAGACGTTCCAATCGGCTCTTGCGAAATGCAGTCTGTTTTATGGGGGAGATGGCACCTTCTCGACGCCATGCATTTACATAAAGGAACAGGAAAGATTGCTTCATGCAAGCTTTAGCGCAACTGCTTAAAAAACCGAAGAAGATGTCTTTGAGCCAATTCGCCGTAGTTCTCCCCCAGCTATGCACTACGGGTCAGCTTTGGTTTATTCATTGTCAGTCAAAACAAGATATCCACCATCATGCGGTTTATCAATAGAATATTCACTGTGGAGAAAGGGAACGGATCACAGCCCGTTCCCTTTCCTCACATAACGATATCGTCAAATATTAGTTTACGATTGCAGGAATCCAATCATTTGTTGCCAAAGAGCTGCCCAAAACCGCGTTCCGCTCTGTAGCGGATAAAGTTAGCGTACCATCGTCTGCAACATATACATTTGCGCCATAACGGAAATGAACTCCCATCATACCAGCCATTCCACCAACACTGACCATGTGAATCTGCTGAAGTGCTTCTCCAATGGTCCATGTTTCCGTATTCAACTGGTACAGGTATGCATAATCCGCAAATGTCACACCCTCGCTTGGTGACCAAAGCCCTATCATATAAATATCATTTGTCCCATCCTCAGTAATCAAGCCAAAACCTTGAAAGTCCTTATCAGATTCAAAACTTCCAACTTCGGAGAACCGGGCGTTTTCAATGCCATTTGATGCCAATGCACGATAGACATGGTACACAGTATTCTCGCCATCTAAATGGGCAACTATCATCACGTAATACTCAATGCCGTTTTTATCCTCATAAGAAGTAATCCCCAAAGCACCAGCCTTATGGCTTACAGCTAAGTCAAATGTCTCAACTCTTCTTAGTTCTTTTACGGCCAATGAACGCAAATCATATAAAGCTATATGCGCGGAGGCATCTTGTTCAGAAGGAACCAACAGATAATCTCCCATTACTTGAACGCCACCAGGATGTTTCCAATTCTGAAGGTATGTTTTGAACCCCCACTTGTCACTGCCCGTTTTGGGGCCGGCGACAATATGCGCATAGGGCGCAGTTCCTACACTATGCGTCAGAATAGAATATCGAGTATGATCGCAACTATCATACTGCGCATATCCCTGGATATGATTTACGGTAGGGTCATAGCTGCCGGGGAAACCTTCCAAATTGCTTTGAACGCCGTCAATCGGAAGCGCAGCAAATTTATTTTTAACATCGACAACTTTATTCGCACTATCCGCAGCAGCTTCTACCACGTGAATGGCTTCCAGAGAAATCTCATTAACCTCGTTGCCGCCTCTCAAAAACGATGCATAAACTGTTCTTCCCTCTGTCGTACTTCCAATTGCCAATACAGTGTCGGGGCCGTCACTATCTCTTGTATGCTGGCCAGAGCGTTGACCAAACCACCAATTATTTCTAAACAAGGTGCTCCCCTGAGCAATAACAACATCAGGAAATGTAACACTTAGACCCTGCGGATCATCGGCAGTATCCACAACCAAATTCAGATCACCGACAAAGGCAAAATTCAAATCATCAGCAGTCTGGTCAAATGTTGTTCTATCTCCGTTCACAGAAGGATCATTATATCCTGAGATCTTTGAATTGAACCATGATGCAACGCTTTCAGAGGCACTGCGCCCAACGCTGAATGTAAATTCCCCATTTTCAAGTGTATGCACCTGTCCAACATAGTTGCGACCATCAGGATCTTGCCCGTTTGTAATACTGAGATCCTTTATTACGAATGTTCCACTTACGATGCCAAGTCCGTCAGCTGCTGATATTGTAACGGCATTTGACCGGTAAGCCATATAAGTGGAGGTTCCTTCTGCCCCCGCAGTACTCATTAACATCACAACAGCGATAGCCAAGCAGAAAAGCCTTTTCAAAATTTTCTTCATCTCAAACACCGTCGCTCTTCAAATTGTATGAATTTGGCAATGCTCAAATAAGGAGATGTCTCAGTACTTGCGCAGATCTGTATTATTTCTGTGTGTTTTTTACCTTTGCCTTGTGATTTTTCCAGGCAAACAGCAAAATAGAACCTACAGCAATCAAGATAAAGGCACAGCTGATAGGACGGGTAAAGAAAATGTCCAGACTCCCGTCAGACAGCACCAGTGCCCGGCGGAAGTTTTTCTCAGCCAAAGGCCCCAGCACAATGCCGAGCAGAATGGGAACCAACTGAAAATCCATCCGGCGCAGGAAATACGCTACAATGCCGAAGATCAGGATGATGTAGATATCATACATCCGGTTATTGGTGGAATACGCACCCGCAATGCAAAAGGTCAATACAATAGCCGCCAAAATCTCGTAGGGAATACGGGTGATATGCGCGTAAAAACGGGTAAAGCCACTGCCCAGAATATACATAAACACATTGACCACGATCAGGCCCAGCATAATGGCATATAGAATATTGCCCTGCTCTTCGAACAGCGTGGGGCCGGGGATCATGCCGTGGATCATGAATGCACCCATCAAGATAGCGGTGGCGCCGTCCCCTGGGACCCCCAGCGTCAGCATGGGGATCATCGTTGCGCCGCAGGCGCCATTGTTGGCGGACTCGGAGGCGGCCACACCCTCGATCTCGCCGTGGCCAAAAGTCTCGGGATGGCTGGAGGATTGCTTCACCTGGTTATAAGAGATGAACGCCGCCAAACCACCGCCAGTTCCAGGGGTTGCGCCGATAATGACACCGATCAGGGAGCCAATGCCGATTGGTTTGCGGCATCGCCGATACTCGTCCTTCGTGATTTTATCTCTGGTGATGGCTGAAGAACTGATAGTCTTGTGGTCGGTCCTTGGATCATACTGGGACTTCATCATAATCTCAGAGATAGCAAACAGTCCAATGAGGGCGATGATCAGGTCGATACCACTCATGAGCCGATTGCTTCCAAAGGTAAAGCGGGCGGTGCCGCTGATATTGTCCATGCCGATGGTAGCCATGAACAAGCCGATGCAAGCGCCGATCAGTCCCTTGAAAATACTGTTGTTAGAGACGCCCGCAATCACGGATAGTCCAAAAACTGCCAAAGCAAAATATTCGGCAGGGCCAAACAGCAGTGTGATTTTTGCGATCTGGGGAGCCAGAAACAGTAGGGCAAATGCGCTTATAAGGCCACCGATGGTTGATGCGTACAGTGCCATTTGCAGTGCCTTGAACGCTTGTCCTCTTTGGGTCATGGGATAACCGTCAAACAGCGTTGCCGCATTGGCCGAGGTACCCGGGGTGTTGATGAGAATCGCAGTGATGGAACCGCCGTAGGTACCGCCGCAGTAGATGGCCAGCAGCATTAAAATAGCCATCGTGGGATCCATGCCATAGGTCAAGGGTATACAAAGGATGAGACCTAAATCGGAGGTCAGTCCGGGGATAGCACCCACAATAATGCCGATTGCCAGCCCCACCGGAATAATCAAAAAGTTCTGCCACTGCAGCAGAACTTGCAGTCCGCCTAAAAATTGTTCCATAAGTATTCTCCTTTTCGATCAGGGCAGGGAAATATGAAGAAGCACCTTGAATACGTAGTACACGATGCCCACCATCCCCAGAGGAATCGCATAGTAGTACCACTTTCTGGCTTTATAGAACATCATGACCGCCAGTACCAGCAGGATTGTGGAGACAATATAGCCCAGATGTCCAATCAGGAAACAGTAGGCGATCAAAAGCAATGCGAACACTACGGAACGCATTTCTTTTTTAAAGGCATTGGAGCGAAAACTCTCTTTCGTCACATACAACTCCTGCTTCTCCCGGACGAAGATCCCCTCCAGCAGCAGACCGACAGAGCAGAGGAACATACCACCAATGGCGATACGGGGGAAGGTCTGTGCGTTGATTGGCGTTTTCTCCAGCGTCTGGACCTGTACGGGAATCAGGAACCACAGCACTGCGCTCAGAACCACAAAAATAGCGCCCGATATTATTTCTCTGTTATATCTGATTTTCATAATTCAATACCTCTTTTTAAAATGGGTGCCCCATATCTCGGCGATATGGGGCACCGCAGAGTGTCACTGCACCAGAGGAATATACTCGGTCATCGCCTCGGTCTGAGCTTCTACCATATCAACGATCTCGCTCTCAGTGGCCTCCCAGGCTTCCATGCCCATGCCTTTCATAAATTCCTGGAACTCGGGATCAGCATAAACCTCCGCGATGAAGTTGGTCAAAACTTCCTTCTTGCTGTCATCCACAGAGGAGCGGACCGCAAAGTAGTCCATGCCGGTGAAGTCCACGTCGACTCCCTGATCCCTAAAGGAACTGATGTGGCCAATGCCTTCCACGTCCAGCCCCTCGGGAATGAAGGTTCCCAGGCAGTTCAATTCGCCGTTGATCACATAATCGCGGTAAGTCGGGGGAGAACCGATAGCCACGTCAACATGGCCGCCCACCAACGCATTGATGGCCTCCTGGCCGCCGTCGTAGGGAACAGGCTCAGCGGGGATGTCCAATAACTTGAACAGGACGGAAATCATAGTATAGCTGTCGTTGCCAGGGCCGCCTGTGGTAGCGTACTTGATTGTGTTCCCCTCTGCGGCATAGGCTTTCAGCTCGTCGATATTGGTGATGCCGCTCTTAGAGTTAGTCAGAACAACGAACTCCGTGATACGCATACCAATCAGAGGCGTAATATCATCCAGTGTGTAGTTGACATTAATGAAGCTGGGAGTCAGTGAGAACAGGGGGCCGTTGGCAACCACCATGGTATAACCGTCATCCTCCGCCTGCAATGCATCGTTCATGGCGATAGTTCCGGAACCACCGGTATGGTTTTCCACAATCACGGGCACACCCAGATACTTCTCACCATAGGAGGCAACCTGGCGGGCAATGGTATCGGGTCCGCCGCCAAGGCTCCAGGGCATAATAATAGTGATCTGCTTTTCAGGGAAAGCGCCGTCCGAAGTCGCGGGAGTTTCCTGCTGGGAATCGCCTGCGCTGTCAGGTGACGTTCCCGTGGTTTTGCCGCCGCAGGCAGCCAAACTCAGAATCATAGCGAGTGCGAGGACCAGCGACATGAGTTTTTTCATTGTTTTCTCTCCTCTTTTCATTGAATTCTAATAAACTCCGGTATAACCATCCCGGAATCCATTACAAGTTTGATAGCCTGAAAGCCTTCGGGCTGTGAGAAATAAGGCGGATACTCTCGCTCATCCGAAAACAAAAAGTGTGGTGGATGCTCCGCCGGAAAGATTGCGGCCAGCTTCTGATATACCGCCTGATTCGCGCTATGATACCGTCTATCAGATGCCGAGGTCGTAATAATATACTCCAACGGCATATTTTTCATAAAAGATTCCGAAATTGAATCTATTTGTCCATGATGCGGCAATTTGAGAACGTTTACATTTTTGAAAAAAATTTCAGGCACCTCATCCCATTCAGATGGACAGCTATCCGCCGCGCTGAGAAAAACGATGTCTCCCAGTTCGAAGCGCAACAGCATACTGGTGTGATTGGATGTAGCGTCCAACCGGATCAGGCACTCAGTCACGGCATCTGTATCCGCCTCAAGACTGTATGCCCGTTCCACGATCTCCATATATGCATCTACAACACAGCTTTTGGGTGCCAGTATCCGCATCTTCGTGTCTATTCCAAATTTCAGTACCTGTCCTGCTTTCAACACGGTAACAGGAATGCCTTTTTCCTTCGCATGAAGCAAAATCCTCCGATACGCATTCAAGGCCGCAACATATAGCGGTACACTGCGGGGAGCGTTACTGGCTGGAGTCAGTTCACAGCCTTTTAAGAAAGGCTCTACCGGGTACGGAACATAGAGATGATCTACCACTGTCTGCTGTAATACCGCCTCCAGCCCGCATACATGATCTTCATGGATATGCGAAATAATCACAGCATTCAAATGCTCAATCTGCTGTCTGGCAAGATAATCTGCTGACCGAATGCGATAAGAATCGCCTTCAAATTCTGACTCCAGGGCACTTCCTCCATCCAGCAGTGCAGTATACCCATTCTTTAACTGAAAGAGGATTGCGTCTCCGTAACCGACATTGATGACTGTAACACACATGGCATCACATCCTTCCGCACTTTGACTTCACCATTTAAAACGCTCTATCAGGAGCGTGTCAAATTTCTACATAGCATCAAGCGGTTCCCCGCACTATAAGCTCCGTAGGAATTTGAATATGCGCCTTTTCTACCGGCATCCCCGCAATTAAGTCAAATAACGTTTGCATGGCAAGGCATCCCATCTTAGCAGCATCAATTCGAACAGTGGTCAACTCGGGTTCCACCACACGGCTGATATAGCTGTCATCAAACCCTATGATCGCTATATCTTCCGGCACTCTCAGCCCTGCCCGGGTAACTGCCTTCATGGCGCCTGCGGCAATGGTGTCATTGGTGCAGAAAAAAGCTGTGGGGCGATCCACCTCCCGCAGCATCCGGGTCATGATTTCCTCGCCATCTTCCAGCGCCGGCTCAATATCAGCAATAAAACGATCATCAACGGGAATATCATACTTAGCAAGAGTTTTAACGAAGCCCTCTATACGAGCTTCACTAACTTGTGGTGAAAACCGGCCGGACAACAGGCCGATTTTACAATGTCCCAGCTTGCAAAGATATTCCGTAGCCTGCACAGCACCGCCATAGTGATCTGCCGAAATGCACACTAAGCCATCCATATCCAAATAGTTGTTTACCAACACTACCGGAATGCTCTGTTTACGAAACTCTTCAATGACCCGGATATCAACCTCGCCAGCAAAAATCACTCCATCCATGTGCTTTTTGATATAAATATCTCCATTGGGCAGGTGGATATCCTGACTGGTCGTTACGAACAGGCTGTAATTCCTTCGGGTTCCCTCCTGCATGGCTGCTTCCAGCATCGGAGAATAAAAAGGATTCAAAATAGCGGGATACTGCTTTTCGTGGATAATAAATGCAATATTTTCTGTCTGTTGCCGAACCATCGCCCTTGCGATGGCATTAGGCGCATAGTTCAACTGCTTCGCTGCCGCATATATCTTTTCACGCGCCTTCTCACTGACTGCTTCCGGAGACGCATATGCTCTGGAAACTGTTGCCTTTGAGTAACCACATAACCGTGCGACGTCAATGATTGTTACTGCCATGTATGTATCCCACGCCCTCTTGAAAACGTTCTCATTTTTAAGGTCAAAAAAACACTGGCACTCTATTGTGAAAAATAAACAACCAGTATCGCCGCGTCCTCTTTTCTTAACATGTTTTTAACATAAAGCCGCCATCAAAAAAAGTCAACACTTTTTTTGACAAACCACACTATTTTGGAATCATTCCCAAATTTTGCATGTCTTTTTTTGCAATTTTGACTTAAGCAGTAGGCCCCTGTTATTGCTGCACAAACAAACTCATTCCCAAATAGCATTATATGGATTTGGCGCGCTTTAGCGGCAGTATCAGGAGCTGACACAGGATCTCCGAAGAAAACGAGCCGTACATATTACGGGCTCTCTTCCCTGCCCCGCACAGATGAACCACGGGAATGCTTTACAGAGTTCTCATTCGTCTGCCTGTGGAATGATGGGACATTTGTACGCTCTGGGGGCAGCTACGGCGTGCAGACGAGCCAACATCACATTCGATAATATCCAGGCCCTTCACTTTCATGTCCTTCGCCACACTTTCACAAGCAACATAATTTATGGCGGGGCGTCTTTAAAGATGTCCGAGAGCTGCTGGGCCTTTCCAGCGTGAACACCACCATGAACATCTACGCCCATGCAAAGAAAGAAACCACAGGTTCTTCCGCCCGGTTTCTGGATAAGGGGGCGGGTGAAAGCTGAGAGCTTTCCCTTACAGACATCTCGTAAGGAAAAAAGCAAGGGAAATGGCCAAGAAAATATCCCCGGAAACCTTGAAAACACAAGGATTTCCGGGGAGCGCGGCCCAAATGTATTAGAAAAATGACAGGAGGAATTCAAAATGTGCAGAACCCCAAAAGGTGGTCATCCTGAAAATCCGTTCGAGCAAGCCGGGAGAAAGCCGGATACACCCAAGCGGCTGCAGCAAAGCACGTACACTTGTTGTATGAGGCAGGGACTTCTGCCCCTCCATTTGGCATCGTGTGCCGCATGGCCGATCTGTACCATTGCAGTCCAGCTGACTTCCGTCTTATGGAATACAGGCCGAAGTGATGGATGGAGTCTGTACCGATGTGACATTGATTTCAGCCGTTTCCTGCGACAGGGACTTCGTTGATTCACTTGCCAGCGTTATGACAGAGGGCAGCTTAACCCTATACATCTGTTCGATGTGGTGTTGGATGCGCTGTCCTGATATTTTCCGCCGCTGGAGGGCGTGGCAGAGCCACGCCCTCCTCTTGGCTTCTCAATCCGCCATTTTCAGGCTCGGTTTATTCCTCTTCATCAAAAAGTCTGAAGTTCGGATCAACGGTACCGATTCCCAGATAACGAGCCTTGTAGTCCTTAAGCAATTGGAAGAACTTTCCGCTCAGTATGACAATGACAATCAGGTTTACAAAGGCAGGTATTCCCGTTGTCAAATTGGCGATTTCCCAAATATCCGCACCAGAAATATCGTTTCCCACCGCAGCCAGAAGCACTACAAGGAACCCGGGAATGGGGTAGATTACCTTAAATACGTTAATCAAGGTCCGCTTGAGCTTTTCATTCGTGCCGCACAAATGGCGCAACAGCACTTCGAAATAAGCCCACCATCCGGTAGTAGTAGAAAGAGCAAAGAGGAAAATGGCCACCGTGATGATGATAGTTCCAACAGGCCCAAGCACTGTTTCGAAAGCCGCCAAGGTCAATGGAGCACCATCCAGGCCGGAATCCCACAGGCCGGTAACGACGATAACCAAGGAGGTAACCGTGCAGATACACATCGTACCGACAAAAACCTCAAATGCCCCCCACAATCCCTGCTTCACCGGATGCTCCGTTTTGGCGGAGGCGTGAATCATAGGCGATGTACCCCAGCCAGCCTCGCTGGAGAACATGGCGCGGGATAAGCCGGTTCGGATAATCAAAGCCACGCCCGCTCCCATGAAAGCGCCGGTGGCTGCGGTCCCGGTAAATGCATCGCTGATAATCAGTCCAAGTGCTGCGGGCAATTGTGTGATATTTACTATGATAATCACGATTCCGCCTACCAGGTAAAAGACGCACATGGGGGGAACTACTTTCGCCGCCAGCTTGCCCAGCCAAGGAATCTCACGGACAGTAGCCAAATAGGTGAGACCAACATAGACTAAACCTACCGCCAGCATGGGAATGCCAAAAGTGGCGTTGACGGACTGTGCGACCGTGAAGTTTTGCATGGAAAAGACATTTCCAAAAATGCCGATCCCGAAGATAACCGCCAGCACGCCCCAGAATTTGAAGCCCTTATCCCGTCCCAACCCTTTCTCCATATAGTATGTAGGCCCGCCATAATAGCCGCCCTTTTCATCCTTTGAACGGTAGTATACCGCCAGGGAAACTTCGGCCATTTTCATCATCATGCCCAAAAAGGCCGCAACCCAAATCCAAAAGGCTGCACCCGGTCCGCCCACCGCGATAGCGGTCGCCACGCCGCCGATATTGCCAACACCTACTGCTCCGCCAACGGCAATGCTGATTACTTCCAAGGGTTTCATCATGCCCTTACCGTTGTCCTTTTTTGAAAAAAGTGTTCCAATGGTGTTTTTCAGAATATGCTTTAAGTGTGCGATTTGAAAGAATTTGGAGCCGACCGTAAAGATAATGCCCGCCAACAGAATAAGTACGATGAGAGGCATTCCCCACAGAAGGTCCGAGATCGTCTTAATAATGGCCATAACAAGTTTTCTCCTTTTTCTATATGTCTGTCATCACACTCGTGTATAGTGCAGGCTCACTGTCCGGATTACCTGCTCAAAGGCCGGTACATCAGTTTCATTGGATACAAATACCAGAACACAGGGTTCTCTCCCATATAGAATCCCCACATCATTCGTAATCCCCTCATCCTCGCCGGTCTTGTGCTCCACCCGCACGGTGGGCGGAAGCAGGTTGGGGATTTTATGGTTAATCTGCTGTTGCGATAGCATCGCCCGCATTCGCTCAGACGCATTGGCACTCACGCAGCGTCCGTGGTAGATTTCCTCCAGAAGGCTACCGATCTCCTTCGGTTGACATAAATTCTCCTTTCCCTGACGTGCGGCCTCCGTGTCAAACAGAAAGCGAAAAATCTTGGTTTCCTGAAGGCCGAGCACCCGGAATCGCTCATTCAGGAACTCAATGCCAAAGCGGCGGATTAACACATTCGTAGCCGTATTGTCACTGATAGTAATCATCAGCTTACAGAGGCTTTCTATGTCATACGCCTGCGTACCGGAGATATGCTGCAATGCGCCGCATCCGGGCACTTTGTCGCCGTCCCGGACCAAGAGCCGCTCCTGCAGCACACCGGGATGCTCCCGCTCCTCCAGCAGGATGGCCGCCAAAATTGGCAGTTTAATTACGCTGGCCGCTTGGAACAACTCCGTTTGGCGGCTTCCGTCCGTTTCTCCCGTGACCAGGTTTTTGTAGTAAAATCCGATATGCCCCGGAACTGAGGAAAGCTGCCGCTTCACATATTCGTCCATGCCGTCTCTCCCTCCTGCTCCATTGCTAAGCGCGAATGGCTCGTCCTAGACTTGACTGCTTGACTGTTCCGTGTTCCACAGCGATTTTTCCCCCAATCAAGACCCATTCTATCCCTTCCGGAGGACGGTCGGGATGCTCAAACGTAGCACAGTCCCGGATCCGATCCATATCAAAAATTACGATGTCTGCATCTGCGCCCTTGCGTAAGGTCCCCTTTCTCGTCAGCCCCAGTTTTTGGGCCGGCATGGCACTCATCTTGGCGACCGCATCATCCAAGTTCATCTTCCCGGCTGCAACATACCGGCACAGCAGGCGTGGAAACGCCCCTGCACCTCTCGGGTGTCCTTGCCCCCGATCCATCAGCCCATCACTGGCCAGCATAATGGCCGGATGAGACAGGGCCAAAGCTACATCCTCCGCCTTCATAACATGGCAGACCGTCAATGTGTCCGGTGCTGTCTGACGCAGTTCATGAAACAATCTCTCCGTGCATCGTTGTCCCTTGTACATACCCTCGCAGATTTCTATCGCAGAATACTGTGTGCAGTAACGCTCCAAAAATCCCTCATCGTAGGTTGTTTCCCCTATTCGCGTGCTGAAAGCGTCATACGGATAGCAATCTCCGCTCAGTTCCATACCGGAGGCGCGATATCTATCTATGAGGGCCAGCAGTCGTTCCATCTGCCCAAATCCCCCCATGCTTCCCACATGGGAAACTTGAACCGGAAGATCCAGCTGCCGCCCTATGGAAACCAACTCCTCCACCGCGCCGAATACATTATCCGCGTCATCTCGCACATGGGCGGCCACAAGACGGCCATGGCTTTGGCAGAAGCAGGCGGTTTTCACCATCTCATCCCGTGTCACACCGGGTACATAACGAATACCGAAGGACACCCCAAAGCAACCCGCTTCCAGAGCCTCTTTGGCCAGCCTTGACAACCGTTGTTGTTCATCGGGCCGAATTGCACTGTACTTGTCCCGGTGCCCGGCCTGCTCCCGCAGGAAGGTATGGCCAGCTAGTAGTCCCATATTGATCGGGCCGCCATCACGGTCCATCAATTCTAAATACCGCAGAGGCGAGACCGTATTGATACCGCAGTTTCCACCAATCGCTGTAGTGACTCCCATGCGAAGCATGGAGGTCATAATGCTGGGAATCAGTCGCTCCTCCTCTGGGTCATAAGGATCCTCGTGCATGTGGATATCCACAAAACCAGGTGAAACCACCATCCCTTCGGCATCCAAAATCACATCAGCTTCCGGCTCTTCAGCAGTCAGCCCCTGAATACGCCCGTCTTCCACTAGCAGATTATTTTTGGAGTGAACATGACTGGCCGGGTCTACAATCAGTCCGTGTTTAATCAGTGTGCGCATCACTTTGCCCCCTTTCTCCGTCCGTCAGCCATTCAGGCAGGCCCGTATTTTGCGGCACGCCTTCATATCCTTGGCGGCGGACAACCAGCGCATCCTCTCCGAGGTTCAACAGCACAACCATCGGCATACAATGCATATTGTAATTCTTCTTCATCCGTGCTTCTACATCCGCCCAGACAAAAAGATAGCGCCCATCGGCGCCGAACAGTACCACTTTGCGGTGATTCACTCACATTACAGAGCGGATTCATTCTAGAAATTATGCTCTGGACAGCGTAAGGGTATCATACCATAAGATCACGAAAAAGCCAATTATATAATGAAGTTATTTTCCATCTCCTGACTCCAGTATTCTGAGCACTTCCTTGTTAGAGTCGGAGGCCATTTTCCGGGTCTTGTTGAACGCATCATGCTCCTTGTCTGCCTTGACGACGGCCGCTTGTCTGGAGGCGCGCCCTTATCCCAAAATATCCTATCGGCGGAAAACCAGAAGCTCACTGACACAGGCGGCAAATTTCCACATGGCGAAGGTGCTCTGGCGCTCGATCAGATACTCAATACAGTTTGGAATACCCGCTCATCGTACGCCCATCCAGCACGCGTTTCCAGGCGATCAGGTCCATTGGTCTTGCTGCGGTCCGCACTGGCACAAATGATCTCTGCCCGGCTGTGCCCTGTGACGGCGTAAAAGCCCGCAGAACTGTTTTATATCATGGTGTATAGAAGTCCCGCGCGGTGGGCGGCCCGCAATGACGGATACGGGTTGTAAAAGCGTGCCTCCCTTGTTTTGGTCTTTCTCCCCATCGCTCCGCAGGGCGTGCTTGTTATATTTTTGCAATGACTTCTTCCTGCAATTCGCCTTTCTGAACAATATTAGTTTCCTTTCTGAGAATGGCTCGGATTGGCGAGAAGGAAGATGTCGCTCTGCTGACAAATCCGCATGGGATAAGTGGCGTCACACGGCAGGATATCGGTCTGCTGAAGCTGTGCTCCGGACAGATCAGGATCACTTCTCAGCCTTTGCCATCATCCGGTTCCGCAGCAGAAATCCAGTAACCTTTGTTGTTGCAAAGATGGTCCATGGCCAGGCGCACAAGCGCAGGCCACCGTCCCGCCATGTAGTTGATGCGTGCAGGACAGGATTTTGGGATGCAGAAGATGAAGAACTGCCATACGCTGTCGGAAGCTCTGAGGACGGAGCGCTGACCGCCGCATTGGTGACGCGATCTGAAAAAGCGGTGTGTGCCATTGGCATTGGGGCAAAGACAGCAGTGGCGAGGTCTGCTGTCTGATCGGAGACTTTTTATCTATCAGTAATACGCCAAAACAAAGCCAGCCGGGGATCTTCAAAATTTCCGGCTGGCTCTTATAATGTTCACTCCATTGCTTTCCGATATGGGGATGCAGCAGCTCCCTATCAGCTCTGCTTTTCAGCTTTCAGGAATACGGACGGTGCGCGCTTATAAGTCGCAAGGCTCACAACGACCAGTGCGATACCGCAGGCAACCGTGCCCGGCACCGCCGCCCCAAGGCCGAAGGGCTGGCCTGCCAGCTTCCAGCCAACGCAGACAACAAACCCGCCCAGCAACCCGGCCATGACGCCGGTCTTGGTTGCCTTCTTCCAGAACAGCGCTGCAAATGCGGGAATCCCAGCCGATGCGGCATAGAAGCTCCAGGCGAACATGAGGATGTTGTATGCATTGTGGATGTACAACGCGATCACCAGCGCGCCCAGGGGCAGGACAATGGAGAAGATGCGGGAGAGGGAGATCTCGGTCCGCTCCGGCATTTGGGGACGGATGGTCTTTCCGATGTCGTGGACGCAGGTCTGCACAGATACCAGCAGATAGCTGTCCGCCGTGGACATGATGACCGAGAGCATACCGGCCAACGCAAGTCCCGTCAGACCGGCTGGAAGGATCCGGATCGCCAGGGCCGGAACGACAGCGTCCGTCGAGCCATACTGCGCCAAGATGTCGCCGCCGAGGATCTGACGGCCCACAACACCCATAAAGTAGACCAGCACAATGGTCACGCCGTATACGGCCGTACCCAGGAACATCCCGCGCTTTGCCGCCCTCCGGCTCTTGGCGGCAAATGCGCGCTGCCACATTTCCGCACCTGCCATGGTGAAAACCAGATAGGTGATGATGTCTCCCAAAATGCTGCCGTCAATATGCGGCTCCACCAGCGCCGGGTCCAGGTTGGCCGCAAAGTTCGCAAAGCCGCCCACGTTGAACAGGGCCGCCACCGGGATCAGGATATACACGAAGACGATCAACATATAAAACTGCAGCACGTCGGTGTATACCACGCCGAACAGGCCGGAGGTGGCTGTGTAGACCATAAAGACCACTGTTGCGATCAGCGCGCCCATCTCATAGGAGAGGCCGAACTCTCCCCCCAGCATCCGGATGATCGTGGCCGTGGCGGTGACCTGGGAGGCCACCGTCCCCATCATGGCGAACGCGATCAGCACAGAGAGGGTGATCTTGGCTGCCCGGCCAAACCGCCGTTCAAACAGCTCCGGGATAGAGGTGATCCCGTACTGCATCCCGATATCCGAGATCTTCCCGGCGATGCCGGAGAAAATGAACATTCCCAGAAGGTATGGAATTGCGGTAAGGACCGCCTTGAAGCCGTCGGTATAGGCCACACCTGCCCGGCCCATCAGACCGCTGCCGCCGATGATCGTCGCGCAGACGGTGGCCATCAGCACCATCGGCCCAAAGGACCGGCCCGCTACATAATAATCCTTTGTGTTCTGGATCCGCCTGACAGAATAGACCCCCACCAGGACCATGATGACAAGGTATGCCGCAATGATTCCCAGATCCAAAATCGTCAATACGCTGTGATCCATCAAAAATGCCCTCCTTTTCTTTGTTTGCTCCAGAGGGCCGCACCTGCATACCTTTGTCCGGCAAGATCTTCAGCAGCTGTCTGCTTCCATTCACACCCACATTATATATGTTTCGGCGCAGCCCTCTACCCATAAGGGCAGATCCTGATCCATATTCTTCACCCCTTCTAACCACGTCCTCTTGTGGCAGTGAATATATGAACATTATAATGTTACTTGAAAAAAATGTCAATTTGTCCGATATGTATCAGAAATTCTTTATTCAAAAAGTATATATGCCATCCCGCCAGTTTTGCCAACCATGATACCTGGACCAAGGGACGCTGTATACTGCACAAAGAAAAACTGCGCATCCATACAAGCCCCTGCCTGCTGGATGCGCAATTTCCTATATCATCTACCATCATTCATGCGTCAGCAAATACTCTTTCAGTCCGCTGAGAGACGCCCTGCCGGCCTCTGCCCCGAGGTCATAAACAGCCTGCAGCTTGGCGGGGTCCTTTTCCACACGCCTGATTGGGAGTGGGCCATTGGGCCGAACCACGAAGAGCTCCCCGCGCTGCTCCATCCCTATGATCTCCTCCACCTGCCGGTTATAGACTTCCCACCGCCGGTTCAGACTCTCCACAAAGGCCGGATAGCGATGGTAATAGAGGCGGTTGAATCGCTGAAGCCATGCTGCGGGCCGCTCTTTCCGATACTCCAAGGGACGTGTGAGCACGAGAACGGTCTTGTCGTAGCCCAGACTCTTGCAGAAATGGACTGGAATACTGTCGCTGACCCCGCCATCCAGGTAGAACCTCCCATCCAACTCCACAGGCCGGGAGACATAGGGCATGGCAGAGGTGGCCCGCAGGACCTCCATCTGACGGAACGGCTCTGTGATCCGGATATACTCCGGGGCGCCTGTGTGCAGATCGGTGACCGCGGCATAGAAGTCAACGCCCGATCTCTGAAAGGCCGCTTCATCAAATACGTCCAGCTTGGAGGACACCTCATAGAAGGCAAAGTCGGCGTTGATCAGATTGCCCGTGGTCAGCAGCGAGCGCAGCCCCATGTACCGCTTATCCCGGATATACTTCAAATTATACCGTATGGCGCGTCCCTTCTGGCCGGCAGGAGCATTGATCCCAAACAGCGCACCGGCCGACACACCGACGATTCCGTCAAAGGATATCTGTTCATCCATCCAGGAGTCCAGAACGCCTGCGGTAAACATTCCGCGCATGGCGCCGCCCTCCAAGACCAAGCCCGTTTTCATCCCTGTCCTGCCTCCTGTGATTTTGTCGATTTTGATATTTTACCACAGGAAAAGCCAAAATGGAATGCCTTGTACGGGACACAGGATATCGATCAGAAAGCGCAGAAGTTGATACGGCGGGAAGGACATTTTCCTTGACGGTTCTTTTATTTAATGATACATTTAGGTATGTAAGTTTTCTTCGGAAACGAGATATTTCTCTACTGGCGGTAACAGTCCGCGAGCGATCAGCTAATCCGGTGGAATTCCGGAGCCAACAGGTTCGGTCTGGAGGGGAGAAGAAGGCTTTCTGGTGCCGTGCCGGATGCCCATCCTCCTCAAGCAAAAGTGTATACTCTAAGCACCCGGTACAGCCATCTCTCTGCGTCAGGGAAATGGCGCCGGGATTTTTTATTTCCGGCGGCTTCTCCCTCGGAAGCGTCCAGTATGAATACGGAAGGAGCCTTGCTATGGAGCCAAACCTGCAGCCAAACCCATTGGAAACGGATCCCATACCCAAACTGATCGTTCGATATGCCGTTCCCACCTCACTGACACTGATGGTCAACTACCTCTATAACATCGTGGATCAGATCTTTGTCGGACAGGGCGTGGGCATTACAGGAATGGCAGCCACTAATATCGCGTTCCCGCTGACCATTCTGGTCAATGCTGTGGCATTGATGCTGGGAGACGGATGTGCCGCCAATATCAGTCTGTGCCTGGGTCGGAAAGAGCAGCGGGAGGCGGACAGCACCATCAGTCACGCCCTCACCCTGATCTTGGCCAGCGGTCTGCTGGCCGCTCTGGCCTGCGGCATCTTCGCCCCGCAGATCGTAGTCCTTTTCGGCGCGACGCCGACTGCCTATGCAGAGTCTCTGTCCTATATGCGCGCCATCGCATGGGGGATCCCGTTCCAGCTCCTTTGTCCCGCCTTCACCGCCATTATCCGGGCAGACGGCTCCCCGCAGTACATGATGAAGTGCATGATGACAGGGGCGGTCATCAACCTGATCCTGGACCCTATCTTTATCTTTCCGCTGAAGATGGGCGTTGTGGGCGCCGGGATCGCCACGGTGATCGGGCAGGTGGCTGCTGGATGCCTGGCCCTGCTCTACCTGCGCCGCCTCAAAACCGTTCATATCCGGCGGGAGGACCTGCGCCCTACACGGAAGCTGACCTGTCGTATTCTGGCACTGGGCTTCCCCAGCTTGCTTACGCAGATGCTCTCCGCTCTGGTGCAGATTACCCTGAACAATCTGATGCGGGCCTATGGAGCCGCCACAGTCTATGGCAGTGACATTGCCTTATCCGTCTACGGCATGATGATGAAGGTCTACCAGATCGCTCACTCCATGTTCGTCGGGGTGTCCTCTGCCATCCAGCCCATCAACGGCTATAATTTCGGCGCCAACCACTATGCGCGGGTCCAAAAGACATTCCATATAGCTTCTCTTATTGCAGTAGGCATTTCAGTGGTGTGGTTTCTCATTTTCATGGTGTTCCCGCGGCAGATCGCAAGCTGCTTTGTATCGGACAATGCGCTCTATCTGGATTGCGCACAGCACTGCTTCCGGCTCTATATGCTGGCCTTTTTCCTGTATGGCCTTCACATGACCTCAGCCTCCTTCTTCCAGGGGATCGGCCGGCCTGGTAAGTCCCTGCTGATTCCTCTGGCCCGGCAGGGCTGCTTCCTGATCCCTCTGGCGCTTCTGCTATCCCGCTCCTTCGGGCTGGACGGCGCACTTCTGGCCGCACCGATAGCCGATGCTCTTGCGTTCCTGCTCTGCCTGCTGCTGGCCCGCTGGGAATTTCGAAGTTGGAGAAGAAAGGGCTGGCTGTGCAAAGGAGAGCGCAAATATCGCGCATCATAAGCGCACATGTTCCGAAGCCCCTGGATCGAGCATTTATAAATGAAAATCTATCATTGGGAGGACGATTCCCATGACAACGCGGACCCTTTCATTGCAGTTGGAGGAAGATTTCACCACACATACAGCCGCACTGTTTGTAAGCCATGCCAATGTCTTTCAGAGCACCATCCGCATAATCGCCGGTGAGCGAAGCATCAATGCGAAAAGTCTTCTCGGGGTCGTCTCCTTCGGCTTTCGTCAGGGACAGCAGGTACAGGTCGCTGCAGACGGCCCTGACGAAGCCGAAGCTGTAAACGCGTTGTCGCAATTTTTCCAGTCTTCTGCTTCCGCATGACTTGTCTGCATATAGGAGAGGGAGAAGAACCTCAATGAAGCCATTCAACACAAAAGAGAGATTCTCTATTCCGAACCTGATGGGATATTTTCGGCTCCTCCTCATTCCGGTATTCTGTTACCTCTATCTGGCAAAAGAAGCGTACCATTGGGCCGCAGGTGTTGTCCTCCTCTCCAGTCTCACGGATCTGTTTGATGGGATGATCGCAAGAAAGTTCAACATGATCACAAATTTGGGCAAGGCGCTTGACCCGATCGCGGACAAACTGACACACGGTGCATTGGCTCTTTGTCTGGCCTTCCGCTATCCCCAGATGTGGGTCCTGTTTGGTCTCATGGTGCTCAAGGAGGGCTACATGGTGGTTATGGGCCTGCTCTTTTTGAGAAAAGGGAAAATGCTCAATCTGAAAATATCTTAGGCATACGAATTCCTCCACACCCGTGTGACTTTTCTATCAAATGATCCATTTGAAGATGTGAACGGTTTTCCCTTTTGGGAGAAACAAAAATGTAACACGAGCGCATACTTACTTTTACAGGCCGGCTCCGTATGGAGCGAATACACATGCATTAAGACAACCATTTTATTTATTTGGTCATTTTTGATGGACATTTTATGTAAGGAGATCCGGTAGAATTTCCGGTCCTGATGGCTGCGTTCTACGGTCTGCGTAGAAGTGGGATTATGGGACTGCGGTGGAGCGCAATCGACTTTGAGGGAAATACTCTCACGGTCGATCATACTGTGGTCCAGTATCGTTCCGATGGCAAGAACCGGATGAAAAACAAATCCAGCTGCAGAACGATGCCGCCGGTTCCCCAGTACCGGGAACTTCTGCTGCGGATGCAGGAACGGAAAGCCGCTTGTAAAGAGTTCTGCGGAAACTGCTACACGGAGTCGGAGTACATCTATGTCAACGAGCTGGGTATCCCATATAAGCCTAATTTTGTGTCCGACCATTTCAAACGGGTCCTGAAGCAGCACGGCCTTCGTCCGATTCGTTTCCACGATTTCAGATATACGTGCGCATCCCTGCTTCTGAAAAACGGAGTCGCGGTGAAGGATATTCAGGATTGGCTGGGACTCAGCAGCTACGCTACAACCGCCAATATCTACGCGCACCTGGACACGGATTCCAAGAAACAGCCTGCAACGAAAATGAACCAGACAGTCAGCATCACCCCTGGCATCTCAGCCGCGATTCAAGCCGGAGGAGAGAACTCCAGGAGAGAACCGGGCTTCAAAAAGAAAATACTCAGGTTTTCAATTCATGAAAAACCTGAGTATTTTCAACTGGTGCCAGTGGTGGGACTCGAACCCACACGGTGTCGCCACCAACGGATTTTGAGTCCGTCACGTCTACCAATTCCATCACACTGGCCGGTGGATACTGGTTTATTATACAGGAGGTCGGAGCGAAATTCAAGTCCTTTTTCTCACGCCCTGACGCCGTACCGCTCCGCACGCAGGAGGATCCGCCGGGCCCAGCGGCTATGGGTGTTGTACTCGTTCATCCGGCCGCCGTCCTCACTGGCAGAGACCAGACTGCCGCTGCCGGTATCCCAGTTCAGGATAGCCCGGGCGTCCGCGTAATCCTGCTGGGAGACGCGGAGCATTTCGTTCACCACGGGGATCTGATTGGGATGGATGACGGTCTTGCCGGTGAAGCCATTCAGCAGATCCAGCTCCATCTCCCGGCGCAGCCCCTCTTCCCATCCCTCGCCGGAGTAATACTCCCATACCGGGCCGGACACCACGTATTGAGTGCCGAAAGCCGCCACGATGTCGATGAGGATATCCGCCACCGGGCGCAGGTCGTAGATGGTCCGATTTGCCGGACGGCGCAGGCCGAAGGCGTGGGAGAGGTCGTTCCCCCCCACCCGGATGTTTAAAATGGAGCCAGACACGGTGTCCAGCTGGGCCCGCACCTCCGTCAGAGCCTCCCGGCGAGTCTGCGGGGGAATCATGGCCGCAGACTCAAACACCGGCATATAGAAGTACTCCTCCGTCCGGCCGATGGAGCGGATGGCTGCAAGATAGGCCCCGCAGTTCTCCAGGAAAAACTTGGGCAGGATGAATCCGCGGAGAATGGAGGAAAACGGGGCGTACTCCTCCGCCAGCCGCAGCAGCTGCTCCGGTGACCGGACCCGGACAAAAATGGGCGGCAGAAAAAAGGAGCCGCCCTCCGCAGCGGACGCGATCCGGGACAGCGTCCCCCGCAGCATCCGCTCCGCGTCCGCCACGGCGTCCTCCCGCACCGTGTCCTCCAGGCAGAACGCCAGAGAATACGGCGTTGGAAACCGCTGCTCCACAATCGCGCCCACAATCGACCCGTGGGCGTTGGCAGGGCAGTAGAGCAGTGCTCCCACGTCATATCCAGTCAACTTGCTTCTCATGCTCATCCTCTTTTACCTTCAGATCAGCGGCCGGCTTCGGCCGGGCACTTATGGGCGCTATTATAGCACTTCCCGCCGGAGAAGAAAATACCCGCGCCATGCTGACGAATGTAAAATTTTTGTGGATTCTCAAGCTATGCTCCATGCATCTGTTGAAAATCCTCTCCAAAGCCGCTATAATGAGAAACACAAATCTTGTGATGAGAAAGAGACTGGGCTGCGATGTTTCAACAGGCGGGAACGGCACAACTGAATGATTATTTCCGCCCGCTCTCGGAACGGGGCGGGTCCCGCGTGTTTTTCTGCCGGATCGCCGGGTACGGGGAGACGGTGGCCGCTTTTCTGCGCCGCTACTATGAGGCGGCCCGCCGGTCCGGCGTCATCATCGACGGGCGCATCCCCAACCCCACGCCCGACAACCTGTCCTATTTCAATGAGATGATGGGGTCCGGTTTCCAGATGGACCGGGATTTTCTCTCCCAGCGGCTGAAAAAATGGCTGCCCCGCATGACGGACGGGCAGCGGGACGCTGTGGTGACGGCCATGTATGCCACCCTGGACGATATGCGCCGGGCGGGCAAAAACGACAATATGCTCCGCAATGCCTACATGAAATACATGTGCTGGCTCTACTACAAGTTCGAGCGGATCGTCAACGTGCTGGGCGGCGAGACGCTGCCCAAGATCCTCTATGCCGGGGACGTGAGCCATTATGAGCTGCAGCTGCTGACGGTCCTCTCCCGGGCGGGGGCGGATATCGTCCTGCTGGAGTGCGGCGGCGACCAGGCATATCTCACCGTGGACCCCCAGTCGGCCCTGTCGCACCTGTATCAGGCCCCTGGCCTGGGGCCCTTCCCGGCGGGCTTCGGTGTCAAGCAGCTTCAGGCGGAGCTGGAGCGGGAGGTGCGCCGCCAGCGGCTCTACGGCACGCCGCCCTCCCTCTCTCCCTGCACCAACGCCTGGGTGCAGAAGGCAGAGCTGAACGCGGCGCTGACGGCTGTGCAGGCCCGCGGAAACGATCCTCGCTTTTTCTGCAACCTCTTCCTCTGCCAGTACGGTGTGGAGGACAATCTCACCTATACCAACGACCTCTTCGCGTTTTATCAGTCCCTCCAGGGCGGCGGCCGCCGGATCTGCGTGGTCAACGGAGACCCCGCGCCCCCCGGGCCGGAGGAGATCGCCGCGGTCAAGCGGGGCAACTACGCCTCCGCAGAGCAGCTGGCGGCGGGTCTCGCCGCCAACATCCGGTATCCGGCCAATGTGGAGCTCCAGCGCCTGATGACCCGAGCTTTCATCGATCTGGTGCTGGAGGAGGGGGAGCGGTGCGGCGGCAGCGTCTCCAAGCTCACCAGCCGGGCGGTGTACCTCCTGTGCTGGCTGAACCGGTATCAGAAGGACCTCTTTCCGGACTGGAAGGCGCCGGAGGTGGCGGTCTTTCTCCAGTTTGGCAGATGCGCGTCGGACACCGGAGCCCTGTTCCTGCGGCTGCTGGCCCGCCTGCCGGTGGATGTCCTGTTGCTGCTCCCCAATCTGAATGAGGGCAGCGCCCTCCACACCCCGGATCTGCTGGAGGTCCACTGTCCCCAATCCGTCTCTCTGGACCGCTTCCCGGTGGACCAGAACCAGGCCCGGGTCACCACCGCCGCCTATCAGGCGGAGCGGGATCTGGACCGGCTGATGTACCAGGATACGGGACTGTATCGGAACCAGCAGTACGCCAAGGCCTCCACGGTCCTGCTGCAGACCATGTACGAGGAAATCCCGATTCTGTGGGACCAGGAGATGAAATACCGTCCCAGCTTTTCCGCCGCGGGGGACACCGTCACCCTGCCGGTGATCTGCCAGAAGATCTGCGGCGTGAAGGACGGCAACGCCTCCCAGTACTGGCTGGACATCAAGAAGCTCATCACGCCGGACACGGAGGTGGTCCGGTCTGTCCCCTGGGTCCAGGGCACGGATCCCAACCCCGTGAAGCCGTACGCCACGCAGTTTTTGAAGAACGGCAAGCTGCTGCGCGGCAAGATCAAGTCCCACAGCGCCTATCTCTACGGCATCCTGCGGGCGGAGATGCAGGAGCACCTGTTGGACAAATTGCAGCTGCTGCTGGACCAGAAGCTGATCCGCGGCACCTTTGAGAACGGCACGGAGTACACGGTGATCGCCACCGCCCTGAATCTCCCCAAGGACCTGCTGCGGAAGATCCAGAAGTTCGACTTCACCAAGAAGAACCCCAAGCTCATCTACATCAACCCCACAGAGGAGAGGATCTCTCTGGAGGACAGCATCCTCACCGCGTTTCTAAGCCTGGTTGGCTTCGACGTGCTATTCTTCGTCCCCACCGGCTACCAGTGCATCGAGCAGCACTTCACGCGCCCCTTTGCCAGCGAGACGCAGATCGGGGACTATCTTTACGACCTGCGGATTCCTGATTTCAACACCGTGCAGGAAAGCGGACTGCACTCCATCAGAAAACTATTTGGAAGGAGTATATGACTTATGGGCCTGAATCTCAGCAGACCGACCCCATCCCAGCCTCAGCCCTCTCAGGGACAGGCACCTGCCGCCCCCCAGGAAGAAGAGAGCTATCAGCAGTACGACATCTCCGCCGACCGGCAGATGATGACCCAGACGCTGGTCAACTCGCCGGAGGTGGATGCCCTGGCCAGCCAGATCGAGGTATACAACCTGGAGTCCATTGTCTCCTTCGGCGCCGGAGCAGCAGACGAGATCTCCAAGTGCTCCGACGTGGTACTCAACAGCATGAACCTGTCCCAGCTGGATGACTCCAGCGCGATGCTGAACACGCTGGCCAAGATCATGGACAAGTTCGACATCGAAGAGATCAAGGAGAACCCCGGCCTCTTCGGCAAGCTGTTCGGAAACCTCCGCAAGCAGCTGGACAAAATCCTCGCCAAGTACCACACCATGGGCGATGAAGTGGACAAGATCTATGTCCAGCTGAAGCAGTACGAGGCAGACATCAAGCAGTCCAACCGGAAGCTGGAGGAGATGTTCCAGGCCAATGTGAACTACTACCACGAGCTGGTGCGTTACATCCTGGCCGGTGAGCAGGGGTGCCGGGAGCTGGAGGCATACATCGCCCAGCGCCAGGCGGATATGGAGGCCACAGGGGACAACTCCATCCAGTTCGAGCTGACCACCCTGAATCAGGCCCTGATGATGCTGGAGCAGCGGACTCAGGACCTGCGGACGGCGGAGAACGTGGCCATGCAGTCCATCCCCATGATCAAGACCATGCAGTTCAGCAATATGAATCTGGTGCGGAAGATCAACTCCGCCTTCATCATCACCCTGCCGGTGTTCAAGCAGGCGCTGACCCAGGCCATCATGCTCAAGCGCCAGCGGCTGCAGACGGAGGCCATGAGCGCCCTGGACGCCAAGACCAATGAAATGCTGATCCGCAACGCCCAGAACACGGCGGAGCAGGCCAAGATGACCGCCCGTCTGGCCTCCGGCAGCTCCATTAAAATCGAGACGCTGGAGCAGACCTGGCGCACCATCGTCAGCGGCATCGACGAGACGAAGCAGATCCAGGAGAACGCCCGCAAGCAGCGGGTGGAGGACCAAAAGCGACTGGAGGCCATCAAGGCCCAGTTCGACCAGATGTATCACATGCCGGACAAGGGGTCCGTGAATCATTAAATATTGGGAACGGAGGAAATCACTATGCCGATCAATCTTTCCAAGGGACAAAAAGTCGACCTGACCAAGGGCAACCCCGGCCTCACCAAGATCATGGTGGGCCTGGGCTGGGACGTGAACGCCTTTGACAGCGGCAGCGCCTTTGACCTGGACGCGGCTGCCTTCCTGCTGGGCGCCGGCGGAAAGTGCCCCACGGAGCGGGACTTCATCTTCTATGGCAACCTCAAGCACAACACCGGCGCGGTGGAGCACATGGGCGACAACCTGACCGGCGAAGGCGACGGCGATGACGAGCAGATCATGGTGGATCTGGCCAAGGTGCCTGCCAGCATCGAGCGGATCGCCTTCACCTGCACCATCTATGACGCGGAGAACCGCCGCCAGAACTTCGGCCAGGTGTCCAATGCCTTCATCCGCATCGTGGACCAGTCCACCGGCACGGAACTGATCCGCTACGACCTGGCGGAGGACTTCTCCATCGAGACGGCCATCGTGGTGGGTGAGCTGTACCGCCACAACGGCGAGTGGAAATTCAATGCCATCGGCAGCGGCTTCCAGGGCGGTCTGGCAGCCCTGTGCGGCCACTACGGCATTGACGCTGAGTGATTACAAGGAGGAATATCATGCCTATCAGTTTACAAAAAGGACAGAAAGTCAGCCTGACCAAGGGGAATCCCGGCCTGACCAAGGTGGTCGTGGGCCTGGGCTGGGACGTGAACAGCTTTGACACCGGCGGGGATTTTGATTTGGACGCGGCGGCCTTCCTGCTGGGAGAGAGCGGCAAAGTGACCTCCTCCGGGGACTTCGTGTTCTACGGCAATCTCAAGCACAGTTCCGGCGCGGTGGAGCATCTGGGCGATAACCTGACCGGGGAGGGTGCCGGGGACGATGAACAGATCCGCATCGACCTGACGAAGGTGCCCGACAACATCCAGCGCATCGCCTTCACCGTGACCATCTACGAGGCGGAGAGCCGCCGGCAGAACTTCGGTATGGTGAACAACGCCTTCATCCGCATCTTCGATGAGACCAACGGCCAGGAGATGCTCCGCTATGACCTGGGCGAGGACTTCTCCATCGAGACGGCAGCGGTGTTCGGTGAGGTCTATAAGAACAACGGCGAGTGGAAGTTCAACGCCATCGGCAGCGGCTATCAGGGCGGTCTGGCGGCCCTGTGCGCCAACTACGGCGTGGACGTGGAATAAGCATCCCGACAGGGAGCATCAGATCTCTCCGGCCGCGCCCGGGGGCGCGGCCGGACATTTTGAAGGAGGAAATATATATGTCTGTGAGTCTGCAAAAGGGCCAGAAGATCAGCCTGACCAAGGGCAACGAGGGTCTTTCCAAAGTCATCATCGGTCTGGGCTGGGATGAGGCCGCCAAGTCCAAGGGCGGTTTGTTCGGCAGCCTGTTCGGGTCCTCTGGCCCCGCCATCGATTGCGATGCCTCTGCCTTTGTGCTGCAGAACGGCAAGCTGACGGACAAGAAGGACATCGTCTACTTCGGCAATCTGAAGCACTACACCGGCACTGTCCAGCACATGGGCGATAACCTGACCGGCGCCGGCGAAGGCGACGATGAGCAGATCGTGGTGGATCTGGCCCGCGTCCCCGCGGAGTATGACCGCATTGTCCTGGTGGTGAACATCTATCAGGCAGTGCAGCGCCGCCAGCACTTCGGCATGATCCAGAACGCGTTCATCCGCATCGTGGACGCCCGGAACAACCAGGAGATGTGCCGCTACAACCTCTCCGAGAACTACGACAACATGACCGCCATGATCTTCGGCGAGGTCTATCGCAACAACGGCGAGTGGAAGTTCAACGCCATCGGCCAGGCCACCACGGATCCCGGCCTGGTGGAGCTGGCCCGGCGCTATATGTGAGCGGCGGCCCCAAAAAAAGATATTGAAAATTTGAACCGCGGGAGGGGTCTGCTGTGCGCAGGCCCCCCTTCCCGCAGCGAATGGGTGTAACAATCATGCATTTTAATGGACTGACTGACAAACAAGTTGAGGAATCCCGAAAAAAATACGGGTCCAATGTGATCCCCGACTCCGAACCCACCACCTTCTGGGCGGAGTTCAAGGAGACGTTCAAGGACCCCATGATCCGGATCCTGCTGGCTATTGCGGCCCTGATGATCGTCATGTGTGTGCTGGGCTATGCGGAGATCTATGAGCCCATCGGCACTGTCGTGGCCGTGCTGATCGTGGCATTCGTCTCCGCCAAGACCGGCGTGGCCAGCGACACGAAGTACCGCCAGCTGAAGGACAGCACCAAAAAAGATCAGTGCAAGGTCTACCGCAACGGTCTGGTCACCGTCATCGACGTGGATGACGTGGTGGTGGGGGACAAGGTCCTGCTCCAGTCCGGCGACAAGGTGCCGGCGGACGGCGTGCTGATCCACGGAACTTTAAGGGTGGACAACTCCGCCCTCAACGGCGAGGCGGAGGAATGCCCCAAGACCGCGGCGGACGAGTCCTTCCCCCTGCCGGAGGACATCACCGGCGACACCTTCGTGGACGCCCACTCCCTGTTCCGGGGCGCCGTGCTGTTTGACGGCGAGGGCGTGCTGGATGTGCGCAAGGTGGGCCTTGCCACCATGATGGGCAAGATGGCCGAGGAGATGCAGGACGACGAGCCGGACTCTCCCCTGAAGGTGAAGCTCGGGAAGCTGGCGGACATGATCTCCCGCTTCGGCTACATCGGCGCCGTGGTTATCGCCATCATGTACTTTGGCTACTTCATCCTCTCCGCCGGCGGGTTTGCGGCGTACTTCTCCTCCGGAGCCCCAGTCATCATCCAGGACATCGTGGAGGCTGTGTCCCTGGCGGTGGTCATCATCGTGTGCGCCGTGCCGGAGGGGCTGCCCCTGATGATCTCTCTGGTGCTGATGCAGAACACCAGCAAGATGCTGGACCACAACGTGCTGGTCCGCAAGGCGGAGGGTATCGAGACCGCCGGCTCCCTGAACATCCTGTTCAGTGACAAGACGGGCACCATTACCAAGGGCCACCTGGAGGTGGTGGAGTTCTTCACCGCAGACGGCGTGGCTATCCCTCTGGATCAACTGGCCCAGCAAACCAAGCTCAAGGGCCTGATCGATCTGGCCATCGGCAAGAACAGCCAGTCCATGTATGACGGCAGCGGCCGCGTGGTGGGCGGCAACGCCACGGACCAGGCGCTGATGCGCTTTCTGGGGCAGGAGACCTTCCACAAGCTGGATGAGGTCTCCTCCTATGCCGTCACCAAATCCCAAAGCTTCAACTCCGCCAATAAGTTCAGCCAGGCCTACATCGCCGGGGCGGGCCGCACCTTCTACAAGGGCGCGCCGGAGAAGTTCCTGGCCGTGGCCCAGAAGTACCTCAGCCTGGACGGGGACGAGCATCCCCTGGACCTGGAGTCCCTGAACGCCAAGATCGACGAGCTGGCAGGCAAGTCCATGCGGGTGCTGGCCTTCGGCTACTCCCCCAGCGAGATGACGGAGAACGCCATCAACGCCGACACGGTGCTGATCGGCCTGGTGGGCATCCGGGACGACGTGCGTCCCGAGGCCCGGGAGGCCATCGCCGAGGTGCAGAAGGCCGGCATCCAGGTGGTCATGATTACCGGCGACCGGCTGGAGACCGCCGTGGCCATCGCCCGGGAGGCCGGGCTGCTGCGGACCCGGGACGATGTGGCGCTGACCTCCACCCAGCTCAACGAGCTGTCCGACGACGAGGTGAAGAAGATCATCCCCCGCATCCGGGTCATCGCCCGCGCCCTGCCCACGGACAAGTCCCGGATGGTGCGCCTGTGCCAGGAGCTGAACCTGGTGGTGGGCATGACCGGCGACGGCGTCAACGACTCCCCGGCCCTGAAGCGGGCGGACGTGGGCTTCGCCATGGGCAGCGGCACCGAGGCCGCCAAGGAGGCCGGCAAGATCGTCATCCTGGACGACAACTTCAAGTCCATCAAGGACGCCATCTGGTACGGCCGGACCATTTACCACAATATCCTGAAATTCTGCAGGTTCCAGCTGGTCATCAATGTGGCCGCCGTGGTGGTCAGCGCTATCGCTCCCTTCTTCGGCGTGGAGGAGCCCCTGAAAGTCACCCACCTGCTGTTCGTGAACCTGGTGATGGACGGCTTGGGCGCCATCATGCTGGGCAATGAGCCCGCCCAGGAGCGGTATATGTCCGAGCCGCCCCGCCGCCGGGATGAGAGCATTGTCAGCAAGTCCATGATGGCCCAGATCGTCACCATGGGCCTGTGGCTGACGGCGTTGAGCTTTGTCTTCCTGAAAGTGCCTTTCTTTGACAGCTTCTTTGCCAGCACGGAGCAGAAGCTCTCCGCCTATTTCGTGCTGTTCATCTGGAGCGCCCTGTTCAACGCCTTCAACGTGCGCAGCGACAGCTTTGACATCTTTAAGGATCTGAAGCTGAACCCCGGTTTCATGCGGGTGTTCGTTATCATCGTCCTGGTGCAGGCGTTCATCGTCAACGCTGCCCTGATCCCCGTGCCGGTATTCGGCTGGATCAGCAATATGTTCAGCTGTGTGCCCTTCCCGCCCGCCGGGTGGGCTGCCGCCATTCTGCTGGCGTTCACCATGATCCCCGTGGACATCCTCCGCAAGGTGATCGTGGGACGGAAGTAAACCGAAAAAAGAGGCAGGCATCCAAAATGCCCGCCTCTTTTTTCTTCACCGCCTTTTTGCCAGCACCACGCCGAATACCGTGCCGGTGACGCCGCCCACCAGATGCATGAAGTTGGCCACGTTGTCCCGCAGGGCCACCATGGCGTACACCTCCTGCCCCAGATACAGGACCGCTGCCAGGATCAGCGTCAGGGGGATGCGGCCGTCCTTCATGCCCGCCAGGGAGGCCAGCATAATCAGCATGAACACAATGCCGCTGGCCCCCAGCAGGGCGGAGCCGGGGAAAAACACGCATTGCAGGATGCCGGAGACCCCCGCCGTCAGCAGGATGCCTGCCAGCAGGGTGCGGCTGCCGTACTTCTCCTCCAGCGGCGGGCCGATCACCAAAAGCAGCAGCATATTGCCCAGGAAGTGGTCGAAGTCCGCATGGCCCAGCACATGACCGAACAGCCGCACATAGAACAGCGGATCTGCCAGGGAGGAACGGTAGACACAGAAGGCGTGGAGGGTGGTCCACCCGCTGGTGAGCCAGTCCAGCAGCAGGACACCCAGGGACAGCAGGAAAAAGGTCAGGATCACCGGAGAATTGTATTGCAGCTTTTTCATGGTGCGCTCCTCCCCGCCGGCCGCGGCGGCGTTGTTTTTTTCCATCTTACCACAGATTCTTCGGCGGCGCAATTTGAAATGGCCGAGGCGCGGGAAAGAGGTTTCTTTGGGGTGGAAGCTGTGCTATAATCAAAGTCTCACCACGATTTCATGACACGACGAAGGGAGGGTGCCGCAATGCACCCATATACGGCCGCAGACACGCTGCGGATCGCCAAGCGATACAACAACCCCAAGCGGAGCTACCTGCTGGTCAATCCCCTGCAGGCCAAGCACATCCCTGTGAGCCCCGCGGCGGCTCTGGAGATGATGGGTGCCCTGGGGAACCAGGTGGCCGCCAAGTACCCGGAGGCCCGGCTGGTTATCGGCTTTGCCGAGACGGCCACCGCCATCGGCGCCGCCGTGGCAGCCCGGCTGGGGCCGGACTGCCTCTATGTCCACACCACCCGGGAGGCGTTGGACGGAGATTGGATCCTCTTTCGGGAGGAGCACAGCCACGCAGCGGAGCACCGGCTCTGTGCCGACCAGCTGGCGGACTGGATCGACCGCAGCCCCGCCATCGTATTCGTGGATGACGAGTTCTCCACCGGGCGGACCCTCATCAACATGGTCCAGCAGCTGCGGGAGCGGTATCCCCGGCTGGGCGAGCGGCGGCTGGCAGCGGCGTCCATCCTCAGCCGGGTCTCTCCGGAGAACCAGGCCAGGCTGGCAGAGGCCGGCATTGCCTGTGAGTGCCTGGTGCGGCTGGAACATCAAGACTATGAGCGGATGGTGACCGGGATCCCTGTAAAGGAGGCGGCTCCCCCTGCCCAAGGCCCCCTGCCGGACCTGCGGACGCTGTACACGGCGGAGCCTCTGCCGGACCCACGCCGTGGTGTGGCCGTCGGCTGCTATACGGACTGCTGCCGCGCCGCCGCGGAAGAGCTGCTGTCCCGCCTCCGGGAGGAGCTGCCGGACCAGGGCGCCCTGCTGGTGCTGGGGACCGAAGAGTGCATGTATCCTGCCCTGACGGTAGGGTCGCTGGCGGAGCAGACGGGTCTCTGTGCCACAGTGCGCTGCCATGCCACTACCCGCAGTCCCATCGGCATCTGCCCTGACTCTGCCTACCCCATCCGAAACGGGGTGCTGCTGCCCAGCTTCTACGGTGGGGACCGGAAGACATATCTCTATAACCTGGCTGCCTATGACGCCGCTCTGGTGGTGACGGATGCGCCCGCGGCGGTGGACGGGACCGCCTGCACCCGGCTGGCGGCGGCCCTGGGGCAGCTGGGCTGTCCCCGACTCTATCTCTGCAGAATTTGAGAGGATCTTATGTTCAGCACATATCAAAGTCAGGATGTGACCATCCTGCTGAAAGACATCACCGGCCTGGTGACGCCCCTGGGCACCCGGGAGCGGGAGGCCAGGATCCAGAGCGGTGTCCACTACTCGGAGATGCTGCCCCTGGAGTATGAGCCCTCCCCGGCCTATCTGGCCGCCTATCACGACGCCCTGGAGCGGTATGCCGGCATTACAGCGGAGGCTGTGGCCCGGGCGGCGGAGCAGATTTGGGAGAGCAGGGGAAGGCAGTGCGCCCTGGTCTCCCTGGCCCGGGCAGGGACGCCCATCGGCATTCTGATCCGCCGCTATCTCCAAGGCCGGTACGGTGCCGACCTCCCCCATTACACCATCTCCATCATTCGGGGCCGGGGCATCGACCGCAATGCCATGGCCTATCTCCTGGACCGCCACGCCCCTGGAGATATCCAGTTCGTGGACGGCTGGACCGGCAAGGGCGCCATCCAGCGGCAGCTGGACGCAGCCATGACGGACTACCCCGGCGTCTCGCCGGGGCTGACAGTTTTGTCGGACCCGGCCAATGTGGCCGCCATCTGCGGCACCCATGACGATTTCCTCATCGCCAGCTCCTGCCTGAACTCCACCGTGTCCGGCCTGTTGAGCCGGACGTTCCTCCGCGGCGACATCATCGGCCCCGGGGACTTTCACGGCGCTGCCTTCTACCGGGAGCTGAAGGACCAGGACCTGACGTACCAGTTCATCGACACCATCCAGGCCCATTTCCCCGCCTGTGCCGACGCCGTTCCCCCGCCCCGGCGCAGCGGCCGGACCGGACTGGAGGAGGTGCACCGGATCGGGGCGGACTTCGGCATCCGGGACATCAATCTCATCAAGCCCAGCATCGGGGAGGCCACCCGTGTCCTGCTGCGGCGGGTGCCCTGGAAGGTGCTGGTCCACAGCCTCCGAGACGAAGCCCATCTGGGGCACATCTACCAACTGGCCAGGGAGAAGGGCGCGGAGCTGGTGGAGTATCCCCTGGAGAACTACCGGGCCTGCGGCCTGATCCGGGACCTGGCGGACACATAGCCATGGGAACGATTCTGTTTGCCAGCGACCTGGACAACACGCTCCTCTTCTCCCACCGGCACCGGCAGCCCGAGGACCGGTGTGTGGAGCGTCTGAACGGGGCCGAGCAGGGCTTCTTCACCCGGGAGACGCCAGACCTGCTGCCCCAGGTCGTCCAGCGGGTCCATCTGCTGCCCATCACCACCCGGTCCATCGAGCAGTACCAGCGCATCCAGTGGCCGGACGGCACGGCGCCCAGGATTGCCCTGACCGCCAACGGCGCCGTCCTGCTGCGGGACGGTCAGGTGGACCGGGCGTGGTACGCCGCGTCCCAGGCGCTGGTCCGGGACCACCGGGAGGCGCTGGCCGCGGTCCTGGATCATCTGACCCGGCAGGGCGGGGCCACCTCCGTGCGGTGCGTGGAGGGTGTGTACGTCTACGCCGCTTATCCGGACATCCCGGCGGCGGAACGCGTGGCCCGGGATTGGTGCGGCGGCTCCGCCCTCCAGGCGGTGGTCTCCGGCCGGAAGGTCTATTTCTTTCCACCGGGGATCGACAAGGGGACCGCTCTCCGCCGGGCGGTGGAGCGGTTCGGCCCGGAGCGGGTGATCGTCGCCGGGGACAGCGTCATCGACGTGCCCATGCTCCGTCAGGCGGACCTGGCCCTGATCCCGGACGCGGAGCTGCTGCCCCGGCTGCCCCGGGAGCGCACGCGGGTGTGCGGCAGGGACTGCCGCTTTCCCGACTTTGTACTGAAGAACGTGCTCCATTATGCCGCCTCTCTGGAGAACACTTGATTTTTCCACCCAAAGATTCTATACTGAGGTTATCAAAATAAGGGGAGGATCTGTCTATGAGCGAGTATTCCGGCAACATCCGGGATCTGCCGGTGGTGACCGGCGGACACTTCATTGAAAATTCCACCAAGAAGATCGTCTTCGGGCCTGACGGCCGGTTCTGGAACGACTATGTGATGCGCCTCTTCACTCTGGAGCCGGAGGCCGAGAGCAGTGTCCACTCCCACCCCTGGCCACACTGGTTCCTCTGCATCCAGGGGGAGGGCTATTTCCTCATCGACAAGGAACGGGTGCCCCTGGAGTTCGGCACCTGGGTCCATGTGCCCGGCGGCGTGCGCCACAACTTCGGCAATACCGGCAAGGGGCAGCTGATGGCCCTGTGCATCGTGCCGCCGGAGGGGGATGTGAATCCCCTGAACGGGTGCTGAACCGTTTGCCTGACCCTGCCAAAAAGAGACCGGACAGAAATCTGTCCGGTCTCTTTTACCGTGTGCGATTGGAAATAATGCCCAAAAAGCTTCATGTACAGCGGCATTCGCCGGTATTCCCGGTGCGCCGGATCATGCGGGAATCGCTGTGCCCGTTCCGGCCCCTTTCCGGGGAGCCTGCCAAATCACTCTGCCTCGAAGCCCCATGCCTTTTCAAAGCCATCCCGGGTAGCACCGGCAATGCGGCCCGGCATCTCGGCGCTGCCCACCAGAATGGCGTTCAGTCCGGCGGCCCGGTAAGACGCCTCCATGGCCTCCTGGCTGTGGGTGCCCATGGCCAGCACCACGGTGTCCGCGGCGATGGTCTTGGTCTCACCGGTAGCCATGTCCTCCACGGTCACGCCGGTATCAGTGACGGCAGTGAGCCTGTGGCTGGTGTAGACCTCCGGGTCATAGGGCTTGATACGGCTGTAAATGTCGTTGAACACCACGCCGAAAATCCCCTGGCCCACGGTGGGGTTCATCTCCACCATGGCGAGGCTGTGGCCCTGCTCCAGGATCATCTCCGCGCACTCCAGGCCCGTCAGGCCGGTGCCCACCAGCACCACCTTGTCGGTGCAGGGGGCCTTACCCAGGATGACGTCCTCCGCCAGCACGGCCTTGTCGATGCCGGGGATGGACTTCGGCACCACCGGCGGCGCACCGGCAGCCAGAAACACCCCCACGGGGTGCAAGGCCGCCACGGTCTCCGGCGTGGCCTCGGTGTTCAGCTTCACGGTGACGCCCAGCTCCCTGGCCTCCAGCGCCAGCACGTCGGTGACGTCCTGGAGGTTGGCCTTGTGGGGCGGCAGCTTGGCGATGTTCAACGTGCCGCCCAGGGCGGCCTCCTTCTCCAGCAGCGTCACGGCGAAGCCCCGCTTGGCCAGGATGACGGCGCACTCCAAGCCGCCGGGGCCGCCGCCCACGACTACCACGGGACGGCTGTTGCCGTTCTTCTGGAGGTCCTGCCAGCGGTAGCGGTACTCCCGGCCCAGCCGGGGGTTCAGGGAGCACTCCACCGGCATGGCGTTGCCCAGCAGCCGCTCCCGGCAGTACATGCAGCCGATGCACTTACGGATGCTCTCCGGCTTGCCGGCCCTGGCCTTGTTCATGAACTCCGGGTCCGCGAACTGGCTGCGGCCCAGGGCCACGAAGTCGCTGACGCCCTCCTCCAGCAAAGATTCGGCGAAATCCGGGTCCTTGATGGTGTTGGTGGCGATGACGGGAATGGACAGCGCCTCCTTGAAGGCCTTGGCCACGTGCTTCTTCCAGCCGGGGGTGTAGGAGAAGGGCTCGCAGTTGGCGTTGCCGTTCCAGGAGCTGCCATTGGAAATGTTGATGCAGTCGATGCCCTGGACCTCCAGGTGACGGCCGATCTCCAGGCCGTCCTCCAGCGTGAGGAAGCCGGGCTCGTCGGTCATCTCGTCGCCGCAGATGCGGACCGAGATGGGATACCGCCCCAGCTTGGCCCGGATGCCGGCGATGATCTCGTCGATGAAGCGGCAGCGGTTCTCCAGGGAGCCGCCGTACGCGTCGGTGCGGCGGTTGTAGTACTTGCTGAAGAACTGGGCGATCAGATAGGAGTGGGCGCCGTGGAGCTCCACACCGTCATAGCCCGCCTTCTTGCAGCGGATGGCGGCGGCGATGAACTTCTCCTGCACCCGCTTGATGTCCTCCAGGGTCATCTCCCGGGGCACCTCGCCCCCGGGCGCCATGGGGACACCGCTAGGGCTCAGGTTCTGCCGACCGGTAAAGGCGCTTTTGGAGGTGGCGCCGCCGTGGTGGAGCTGGGCGAAAATCTTGGCGCCGTAGGCGTGGACGGAGCGGGTCAGCTCCTCCGCCTCCTGGACGTTGTAGTCCTGGGCCATCCGCAGGTTGTGCTGGGTGGGGATGGAGTCCACGTCGTCCACTCCGGTGTACTCGTTGATGATGAGGCCGATGCCACCCTTGGCCCGCTCAGTGTAATAGGCGATCAGACGGGGTGTGGCGTTGCCCCGAATGTCCGCCAGGTCTGTGCCCATGGGGGACATGACGGCCCGATTCCGGATGGTGAGGCCGCCGATGCGGCCAGGTTCAAAGAGCTTTTTGTACGCCATGGGTCAGCCCTCGAAATTGCGGTTGTGGCTGAAGTGACCGGGATTGGCCACTGGGGCGATGGTAGAAACCCAGCGGTTGGTGTAGTTGAAGAAGCCGGCCACAAAGGCGGCCTCCAGGATCTCGTGGTCGTTGAAGCCCGCCTTGCGCAGGTTCTCGATCTGGGTCTCGTCGATCTCGTCGGCGTGCTTGGTGACATACCAGGCATACTCGCACAGGGCATACTGCTTCTCCGTCAGCAGATCCTTGGCGGAGCGGAAGTTGTAGCAGAGCTTATCCACCAACATGGGATTCTTGGTATAGCCCCGCAGCGCATCGCCGTGGGTGGTCAGGCAGTAGGAGCAGCAGTTGATGGAGGAGACTACCACGCCGATCATCTCTTTGTCCGCGTTGGTGAGGTAGCAGGTGTCCGGGTTGAACAGGGATCCCTTGAAGTCCAGGAAGCCGATGTACTGGGATGCGTTCAGAGGCAGGACCTTGAACAGGTTGTTGATAAAGCCCCAGTTCTTCTCCATGGTCTCCACGTTCTCGTTAAAGACGGCATATTCCTTGTTGGTCATCTCATTGCGGTTGGGCTTTTCCAGCCGGGAGAGCTGTTCATCAAATTCCAGTGCCATAGTGCGATCCTCCTGTAAAAATAAGCTGGTTTCATGATAGCATAAAAACGTTTGAGTGTAAAGAAGCGCAGGCGCGGCAGAGTGCAGCTCTGCCGCGCCTGTTGGGTCCGGATCAGTCCACCGGGCAGATGGCGAAGCATCTAGTGGGGAATCCGGTGCCGTCCTTCAGCTTGGGAAAGCCGATGACAATCAGGCTGCCCACGGGCGGGACCTGGTCCAGATTCCGCATGACCTCAATCTGGATCCGGTCCACCTGGAGGATGTACTGCTCACCGGGATAGGGATAGGCGCCCTCCTTGGTGGTGACGAAGCCGGGATCGGTGTCCGCCGGCTCGTGGCCGATGGCTCCGATGTTCCGCTCCTCCACCAGCCACTGGATGGCCGCCTTGTCCCAGCCGGGATAATGGGGCACGCCGTTCTCATCGGGATTGTCCAGGTTGGGCTTTTTGTACCAGTCGGACCGGAAGGCCACGAACGCTCCCTCGGGGATCCTGCCGTACTGGGCCTCCCAGGCCTTCAGGTCGTCCACCGTCAGCATGAAGTCGGGGTTGGCGGCGCACTCGGCGGACTTGTCGATGACCACCAGGGGATACATCAGCTCCTGGACGGTGATCGCGCTCATGTCCCGGCCGCTGCCCCAGAAGTGCCGGGGCACGTCGGTGTGGGTGCCGTACTGGCTGGCCACGCTGTACTGGATACAGCGCATAGGGGCCATCATGTCCTCAGGCGTGCCCTCCGCATAGTCGAACAGCAGGTCCGCCTGCAGGGGCTTGAAGCCGAACCAATGGGGCGTCTCAGGACTCAGCTCATGTGTCAGGTCCACCCACTTGTACTTGGGGGACTTCAACTCTTTGATCTGCTCCCACAGTGTCAAATTCGCCATAACGTGTTTCCTCCTTTTCATGTGACGGGGTATGCTTGTCTCCAAACGCGGTATGCGTCTCGATAGATGCAGTATACAGGGAAATCCCAGAATTTGCAATCTGCGAAGTGTAAAAAAATATTGTCCGCGCTACAAAACCATTTGTCTTTTTCTGCTTTGATGTGGTTTTCAGACAGCAGCCCGCCCAGTCTCTTCCGGCGCAGAAAAAGGCCGCCGCCCGTAAGGGCAGCGGCCTTTTTTCGTTGCGCTATCGCTCCGGCGGTACCGCCAGCTGGAAACTCTCCCAGGTGTATTCCGCCGCCTCCACCTGGCCCCAGGTATACCCGGCGGCCTCGCACTCCGCCCAGGTGAGATAGCGGAAGTAAAACTCCACTTCCAGGTGGCAGGGCAGGATGTCCAGAATGATCTTTCGGATCTGGTCGAAGTCCTCCGGCTCTCCGGCCACCTCCGGGAAAATCACCCGCAGCTGTCCCCCGCCCATCTCCAGCGCCCGGGCGCGGATTCCGCAGCCCCGGATCGTCCGGTCGATGGCCGCGGGCGTCAGGCTGTCCCCGTCAATCTGCAGAAGGGCCGCGATGGCGGCCCTCCGTTCCTCTGCCGTGACGGCGGCGGGGCGGCGGGCAAACAGGGCCCCCCGCCGGGCCAGCCCCTCTCCCTCCGCCGTGGCAGTCAGCGCCTCCCGCTCGATCTCCTCCAGCCGGCGGCTGACTGTGTCCAGCCCTGTTCCCAGTGCGCAGACGGCCGCGCCGCTGGCGGAGTGCTCTTCCAAGTCATAGATTCCCAGCGGTGAGAGCAGGCTGCGCAGGTGCGCCTCATACATCGTCGTCCGCCTCCATTTCCGTCACCGTCACCCGGCCCAGCATGGGCAACGTTCCGTCCTCCGCCGCCAGATCGGCGGCAGGGGCCAGCAGGCGGTAGTTCTCCACGCCCTCCACGTGGTACAACAGGTCCCCCAGCTCCGCCAGCAGTACCGGCCCGCCCAACCTGCGGCCGCTGAAAAAGCTCGCCAGAGCCTGCTCTGCGGCGGCCTTCACCGCGGAGAAGTCTGTCCCCTCCCGGACGGCCAGCTCCGCGGACACGTCCATCTCCACCGCCGCCGGAGCCTTGACCTGCACGTCCACGGCGATCTCCCGCCGCTCCTGCAGGTCCGCCTGGACCGCCGCCAGCAGTGTCCCATTCGGCAGTCCGGCCGCCGTGGCGATGTATACATCCACTGTGCCGATCCCCCGGGCCCGGCCCACTGCCCGGGCTGCCGCCACGCCCTCATGGCCCATGGCGGTCTGCTCGTACCAGGCCGCGTTGGCCCCGTTGGGCAGCCGCTGATAGCTCTCCAAAATCCGGCTCCGCAGGCTCGCGTCGTCCTCCTGGTCACTGCCGCCGGTGAAGGGCGCCGGATTGGTGCATCCGGTGATCCCCACCGGGCAGGCGGTGAGGATCACGATGGTCCCCGCGGCGGCATTGCCGCTCCGCCCAGGCTCCAAGGCCTCCGCCGGAGCATCCACGGACAGCTCCCCTGCTGCCAGCACCGCCTCCGCCGTGGTTTGGAACCGGGTCTCTCCCTCCGTCATGCAGACCGTTCCGGCGGCGATGCGCAGAGCCGTAGACGGCGCCCGCTCCACAGAAAAGCGGAGCGTTCCCACCGCCTTCGTGGCCGCCGTCCGGGCGATGCCACGCATCTGGGCGTGGTAGTCCAGATACACGCCCCGGGCCGTCTGGGGAAAGCTCTGGTCCAGCACCCACTCGCTCTGGATGCCCAGGGCCTGCAGCTCCGCTGCCGCAGCGTACAGCCGCACGGCCAGATCGCAGTCTGCCTCCGGTGTGAAGCCCGCCCGCTGGGCGAAGGCCGCCAGCAGCGTCTGGTAGATCTCCTCTGTCGTTTTCAAACAACCGCTCCTCTCACGATACCTCCACGGTGACGGACAGAGCCTCTCCCTGCCAGGTGAGGCCGACCGTCACCTGTGCCCGGCCGCCGCCGGATTCCGTCAAAATCACCTGCTCCACCGTCAGCCCCGGTTCCGCCGCCAGGGCCTCCGCCACATATTGTTCCGCCGCGCTCTGCCGTCTGGCGGCGGGCAGCTGTCCCAGCTGCCACAGCCGGCTCCCCAGCTCCGGCAGGAATGGGAAGGTCCCCCGCCGCGCTGTCAGGCGGAAGAGAACCTGCTCCAACAGGGCCTCCCGGCCCTCGGTCCGCCGCAGGCCACCGGTCCCGTCAGGCACATAATCTCCATTCCGCAGGGAAAGTCCCATCTCCATCCCCCCTCAGCTCTCGCAGGGCGCATAGGGCTCCCCGTTCACCGTCAGGCTGCCCTGGATGCGCACTTTGCCCCGCAGCTCGATCTCGCCGCCGCTGCGCAGGTACACGCTGTTTCCGCCGGGGGTGAAGAGATAGACCTCCCCCGGCCCCATGCCTTCCGGGATCAAAGCCTGCTGCTGTCCTGCCACGCACTGCTCCTCCCCGCCAGGGCCACCTTTGATAACCAGTACCGCAGCGCCGCTCTCCGGCATCCACACATAGCCGCCGGGGCCATACACTGGAAGCGCCCGTACCTCCCCCCGGGTGACCACGCCCACGCTGTCTCCGGCGATGGTGGTCATGCCCAGATCCGCGTCCGCCGTGGGCGCCGGCGCTTTCATCTGTCTCGATAGCCACATCTCATATCCGCTCCCTCAGTATCAATGTGCAGACCTCTCCCGTCTCCGGGGAGGCCGTGTTTTCCGCCTCGGCCACCCGGTACTCGCCGGAGAGGCCCATGGCCTCCAGTTCCAGCCGGACCGTGTCCCCGGGAAACGCCGGGAAACACCCGGCTAGCCCCAGCTCAATGGTCAGTTCCTCCTCCCGGGACCGCCGGATCTGATACTCCCCGGTATACCGCATGGCAGCCCAGGTGCTCTGCCCCGGGGTGTAGACCACCCGGCGGCACTGGCCGCCCCGGTCCAGCATGTCCCGGTTCTGCACGCTGTAGGACACGTTCCGGGTCTTGTCGATGACCAGCACCTCCGTCAGCACACCGTAGTGGTCCTCCCGCAGGGTGCAGGAGAGGATCGGGCTGGTCCCGTCGATGACGATCCGCCGCCCGTCGTCCCGCTCCGGCGCCGCCACCAGCAGCCCGTCCCGCCGGAAGCGGGGCGAAAAGCCCCCATAGGTCCGGCAGAAACCCTCCAACGCCTTCCACTGACTGGTGCCGGCGGCCACGGTGTAAACAGAGTCCGCCGACACCGGCGCGATCTCCGCGCTGGAAATGCCGTAGGGCGCCGCATGGCACCGGACGATCTCCGCCAGCGTGGCTCCCTGGTACGTCACCGGCCGGGACTCATTGTCCAGCAGCCGGGCGGCGTATCCCCGGCCGCAGATGGTCACCGTCAGTCCCGCCGCCGTCAGCTTCACCTCGTACTCGTCCACGATGCCCCGCAGCAGCACCCCGCCGTTCTCGTCCAGCGCCAGGAAACCCGCCGCCAGATGCAGCAGCTCCGCCATGGTCCTGTCGTACACGCAGGTGACCTCATAGCTGTCGCAGGGCACGCCGCCGGTGTAGGTGATATTCCAGCGCAACAGCACCGGCAGCTCAAAAATCCGGTGGTCGCTGGTGATGATCCGTCCTCTCATGGTATCCTCACCTGATCCCCCGGGTAGATCAAGTTGGGGTTCTTGATCTGGGGATTGGCTGCGATCAGGGCGGTCAGCGCCACGCCGTACCGCCAGGCGATCCCCCACAGGGTTTCTCCTTTCCGCACTGTATGGACGGCACCCCAGCCTCCGGCGGGAATCTCCGGGTCCGTTCCGCCCTCTGGCTCCCCTTCTACGGACACTTCCACCAGCCCGCCGGAGGCCGTGCTGTCCTCCCAGAAGGAAAAGCGGTAGCGCACATAGTCCGGCAGCGGCTCCTCCATCAGCTCCAGGGTCACGAAATAGGCGCTGACCGTCCGCCAAACCGGGTGCACCAGCAGCCCCGGCCCGGTCTGGTCAAAGACCTCCGCCAGCGTCTGGAACTCCTCGTAGGCCCGCTCCCCTGCAAAGGTACCCTCTCCCCGGAAAATGCGGTATGTCCGCCCCAGATCCTGCAGGTACCAGCCCCCCAGGGGGATCTTGTGGGCTGCTATCTGCCGCCGGTACTCCACTGCATAGATCTCCGGGTTGTGGGGCCAGGTGTAGTCCTTAAAGCGCATGGGTTTCAGCAGCAAATTCTCACCTCCTCAGTCATACAGCGGGAATCCGCCGTCATACCGGCGGGCGTCCCGCTGCACCGTGCGGGACAGCGCCCTGGCGCTCTCCATCATTCCTGCCGCGCCGGAGTCCCGGCGTCCCGGCAGAAGATAGAACGTCTCCTCCGCTTCGCCGCCGGGCGTTGCTGTCCCGCCGCCGTCGGACAGACCGCCATCCTCCGTCATGGGATTCCGCCTCCCGGCAGAATCGGCGGTCTCTCCGGTGCCAGCCGGTCCGAAGGCGGCCGTATACTGCCATTCTGCACGCTTCCGGGCCAGGACCAGCCGCAGCGTCTCCCCCGCCGAAGTGGGGCCGGTCTGCCTGTCGACCCCAGCGCCCGCGAAGCTGTTCCCACGAATCTCCCATCCGCCGGTCCCAGACGCCGTCCCGTCCGTCTCCCATGGGGCAGGCGCTGCCGGAGACGTTCTCTCCGTGGCTGGAGAGGCGGCTGCGGCCTTCGGCTCTTCCGCACTTCCGCCGCCCAGCATCAGCCGCCCCAAGGCGGTCCGCTGCCGCAGCAGCATCTCCCGGATGTATTCCATCTCAGCCCTCCTTCAACGCCTGGAACCGCCCCTGATCAAAGTCCCGGTTCACCGCCGCCGGAGCGGGGGAGGGTTCCTCCCCCGCCAGACGGCGCAGCAGTGTTTCCATCTCCCCGGCGGTCAGCCGGGTCAGGACCGCCGCGCCGTCGGGGAACACCGGCTTCCCCTGGCGCAGGCAGCTCTCTGCCAGCACCTGGGCGTTGCACAGCAGGGCGCGTTCCAGGGGCTCCTCTGCCAGCTCCCGGGTCCCCCGCCAGATCTCCAGCAGCCGCCAGGCCGTGGGCGGCCGCAGCTCGTCCAGTTCCTCCATCATGCCGTGGTCTCGATCCGCTTGGAGGCCACCACGGTCACCTTCTCTGCCACCATGGCATTCAGCTGGCCCTCTTCCTGAATGGCGCTCCACTGGCAGCTGCTGTAAATGACCTTCCGGTCCGGCTTGCAGATCACCAGGGAGAAATCCCGCAGGTCATAGAAATTGATGCCGTCCGTCACCGCGTCCTCAGTGGCGTACAGCCGTGTCAGCTCCAGGGTGTACTTCCGCTGACCCTCGATGGTGGCCACCGGCTCGCTCTCGCCGAACGCCTCTACGCTCTGGCTGGATTTGCTGGCCCGGGCGGTGTAGCCCTGCACCACCGCGATCTTTCTCCCATCCAGCTCCAGATAGATGTCCGCGCTGGTGGGAAATCCCGTTGCTTCCATACCGTCTCCTCCTTACACCGTGATGTGGACCGTCAGATAGATCTGGTTCAGCCCATGGGCCACCGCGAAGCTGAACTCCACCAGACACACGGTGGGGTCATCCTCCGAGGCCGTCACCGTCACCTCGCCATAGCTGTCGATGATCTCCTCGGCCACCTTCTTCTCCAGCTCCACAATCACCTGAGAGCGGATGGCGCTGCGGCTTTGGGCCGTGTTTTTGGCCCGGGCGAACTTGCTGCGCAGGGCCTGCCGTACTGCCGGGATCACATCGTCCACGATCAGGATGGTGGTCAGCTCCCGCCAAGTGGTGTCCGCTGCACCGCCGGTTGTGGTCCGGGTGGTGATCCCCCGCACCGGGGATACTGTGCCCGCCGTGCTCTCCAGGGGCGTCACGCCGCCCCGCACCAGCAGGTCGATGTCATTGTCGGTGTATGCGGTGCCCAGGCCCCCCAGCCCCCGGATCTCCGCCCCGTTGAGCGGCACTCCCGGGTCCCGTCCGGAGGCGATGACCCCTGCCAGGGCCGCTGCGGCGAACACGCCGGGCAGCGTCTTTCCGCCGCTGTCCAGGGCATCGGGTCCCACCAGCACCATTCGCTCGCTGTTTAGCGCCGCCGCGTGGGTCACCAGCTCCGCTGCCGACTCACCGTCGCCGCCCACCACGGCGATCCGCTCCATCCGGGCGGCAGAGGCATCCTCCACCGCAGTCCGTAGCGCCTGCTGCACCGTCTCCTCGGCGCTGTCGCACACCAGAATCCGGGCCTCCTCCCCGCCCAGGGCCGCGAAGGCGTCCTGGTAGTCCTTCACCGCGCCGGCCTCCGCCACCCGGACCGCCGCCACAGTGGAGGCACCATTGGCAAACAGCAGCCGCAGGATGGTGCTCATCCCCGGCGTATCCGCTGCGTCCTCGCCGAAGGCCGCCACGCCCGCGGCATAGCCCGTCAGGGTCACCACCTCTCCGGCGGTGCCCTTCACCGCCTTGGCCGCCACGCCGATGACCTTGGCGGCCCGCCCGGCGGATACTACCGTTGACGCGTCATAGCTGGAGTACACCCCCGGCCGCTCATGCATTGTCTCGCTCAAGTGGTCACTGCTCCCTTCAATCGAAAGTCCAAAAATACCGTGTCGCCCTCTTCCGCCCGGGCCAGGAAATACGCCCGGCACCGGAGCCTTCCCCGCCGCAGGAACAGCCCTGTCTCCCGCTCCCAAGTCAGGGCTTCCCAGTTCAGCTCACCGGGGCGGATGCCGGCGGGCAGCCTTTCCAGCAGTACCTCCGCCGCCGTCTCACAGCCCTGTTCACAGTCCGCGGCCCGCTGTCCCCGGATCTCTATGGAGATCACCGCCTCCAGCTGCTTTCCATACAGCTCCCGCGGTGCGCCGGCCCCGGTATCGAAGACCTCGCCCAGATAATTGCAGAATCCCACGGTCCGGCTCTCTGCGGTCTCCACAGCCACCGCTGCCACCGGGCAGCCATACCGCCTGGCCCGCTGGTCCGGATAGGCGTCCAGCGCCGCCATCCCCTCCGCCGCCAGGGCGGAGACCACTGCATCCCGGATCTGACTCAGTTCCCGCATTCCGCCGCCTCCCGCTCCTGTTCCAGCGCCGCCCAGTAGTGGGACAGCGCGTTACCAATGTAGTAGGGCCTGCAGCTGCGCACCCGGAAGCGCGTGGCCTCCCAGGCCAGGGCTTCCCCCTCCTCCAGGGCCGTCTGCCCCAGATACAGCCACAGCCGCCCATCCACCCAGCCGATGGAGGTAACGTCACTTCGGGCCCGTTCATCCCGCTCCGTCATCGGCTGTAAAAACGCCCGCACGGTCCGCTCTCCGTCCGCCGTGTCCACGGTGACATCCTGTCCATATCGCTCCAGGACCTGCCGCACCCAGTCTGTCATCCTCTCACTCCCCGAAAGCAAAAATCGTCCGGCACCGCAAAGGGTGCCATCAGCCGTTCCGCCGTGCGCCGCAGGCTCTCCGCCAAAGCGCAGCTCTCCGCCGCGCCGCGGATCCGCACGGACACGCTGCCCGCTGTGAAGCCGGACACGCCTTCACCGCCCCGCGCCGCCGCCAGGTCCGCGGCGGCGGTGAAGGCCACGGCGCAGGGGAACGCCTTGCCGCAGTCCTCCGCCGTCATTCCCGGCCGCAGCCGCTTCTCCCACTGCTGCTCCGCCGCCTGACAAAGCAGTTCCAGCAGAGCCTCTTCCGCCTCCCCGGCCCCGGAGAGTTCCCGGGCCAGGGTCAGGACCGTCTCCTGTGCCCCGCTCATACCACCAGGACCTTGGATGCCTCCGTGAACAGCTTGGCAAATCCGGAGATGGAGGTGATGGCCGCCCGCTCCAGCTGGCGGTCAATGAGCTTGTCATACTCCACCGTGATCTCGCTGCCGCAGATCTGCTCCAGGGCGTAGTTCCTGTCCAGGCCGATCAGGATCCCCGCCGGCATGGCAGAGGTCCGCAGCAGTTTTGCCCCCAGGGGCGTGGTCAACGTGCCGGTGCCCTGGAAGTTCAGCCCCGTCAGGGGATTCTGGAACTCATCCAGCTTCAGCATGGCCAGCATCACGTCGCTGCCCACCAGCATGGTGTTCATGGTGTAGGGGTCGAACTGGCTCCAGAACTCCAGCAGGGCGTCATAGGTCAGCGTCCCCTTGGTTCCGGTGATAGGCTTCGTGCCGATGGTGTACTGCTGTGCGGCATTCTGATTTCCGTCGCCGCTGCGCAGCACCCCGATGGCGTCCTCCAGATGCATTCGGCCGATGTAGGCGCCGATCTGCCGCAGGGTCACGGAAAACAGGTCCAACCGCTGGAACCGGATAGCTTCATAGGAGGCCACCAACATCCGGCCCCGCTTGTAGAGGTGCACCAGGTTCTCCTGGGTGCGGACGGTGGTCTCCGGGATCCGGGCGCCCTCTTCCACCCGGCGAAGCTTTTTGTCCTCCTCGCTGGGTACAGAGACGATGGACCGGTAGTCCATGCCGTCAAATCTGGTCACCGTAGCGGTGATGGCCGGCAGGATGCTCTCTTCCTCCATCCCCTGCCGCACCACTCGGGAGACGAACTCCGGGAACAGCACGGCGGAGTCGGAGGTGTGGAAGAACTTCTCTACCATGTCGCTGCCCGCGCCCTTTACATGGATGTCAAAGCGCTTCAGCTGCCGCTGAAAGGCGTCCAGCCCCTCCAGAGGCGTACCCCGGTAGTGTTCGCTGGGGTCTAGCTCCTCCAGGGCCTGGGAAAAGCTTCGGCCGCTGCGACCGTACATTCCCTTTTCCAGCTTGATGTTCTCAAAATGATATGCCATCGTCTCTCTCCTCCTCACAGTACAAAGGTCACGGTCTTGGCGGTGGTGTCCACATCCACCACCAGATAGGTGCTGCCGTCCGCGTCCGCCTGGACGCCGCCCTCGCCGTCGGCGCTGAGGCCGCTCCAGCCCAGGGCCGGTGCCGCTCCTTCTGCCGGTACGGTGTACCCGGCGGTGACCATGCCGCCCAGGGCCACGGCGCAGGCGTCGCCGCCCCGGCTGACAGAAAGCACCATGCCGCAGAAATCGTCGCCCGCCGCGCAGGCGGCCACCGTGCCGTTGGCACTGACCTTCACCAGCTCCCCCTCCGCCAGATCGTCACAGGCAAAGGTGGCGGCCCACTGGCCGATCCCCTCATAAGAAAGCTTCATGCTTCATCCTCCCTTAGATCAGAAATTCCGTCTCGTCCTCTGTTTTTGCCGCTCCCCGGCTCCGCAGCTGCGGCACAGGCGGGAACCGGCGGGCTGCCTGGGCCCCGTAGACCCGCTTCAGCTCCAGCAGCTCCGGCTCCTCCAGATGCTCCGCCGCCTTGGCCAGGGCGCCGCCGTCCATGCTGTCGTCCGCCAGCATGGCAAGCCGCGTCACCTCCCGCCGCAGCTCCCGCAGGTATTTCCGCCCCAGCTCCGCCTGGGCCCGCAGCTGTGCCATCCCCTGGTTCTCGTGGCCGTACCGCTTCAGGACCCCCGCCTTCCGCTGGGCTGGCACCGCCACGAAGGACCACTCGTATGCGTCGGTGGGATCCCGCAGCTCCAGGTAGCACAGCTGCTCCCCGTACCGCTGCCCCGGCGTGTGCTGGCAGGTGCCGCCCTCTGCGCCGCAGATGGAGCACACCCGCCGGGCCACGCTGCACCCCACGCTGACCTCCCGCTTGATGCCTCCCTCGATCTCCGCGATCAGATCCGCGTTTTTCTCCGTCCGCAGCAGATAAGCCCAGGCCTTCAGCCAGCAGTAGCCGTCCCCTGCCGCGGTCACCTGGGCGCCCTCCCGCACCATCTCCGTCCGGTAGATGCGGGCGGTCTGCCCCTCCGCCGTCCACTGGTGGTCAAAGATGCCGCTCTTCCCCACGAACAGGTCGCCCAGTGTGTTGAGCGCCGCCGTATCGAACCGCTCCCAGTCCCGGTCCACCTCGTTGTCGCACAGCCGCAGGGAAAAGGTGTACACCTCCTCTGCCCGCAGGGGTGACTTGGCAAAGCGGTTGATCGCCGCCAGCTCCGCCTCTGCCGGCACGCCTCCCGTTGCCTCCAGATTTTTTTCGAGTTCTTTCATACCTCTCTCCTTGTATGGAACGCGGCCGCCTCCGCCGCGTCGTTCTCAAGCCGCAGCTTCCGCGCCTGCTCCAGATAGAGGGCCGCACGGGCGTCCTCCACCTCGTCCTGGAGGTTGATGTCCTCCCACAGGACTTCAAAGCCGCAAGTATACCCGTGCATCCGCAGCCACAGCCGGCAGATCCGCTCCACCACCGGCGTAATGGTCCGCCGGATGGCCGTGATCTCCGTGGTGAGCATGTCCGCCTGCTGGGAGCTCATCCGCTCCGTGGAGCTCCAGCTCAGTCCCAGCATAAAGGGCGGGATCCCCGTCTTGGCCACCACCTGTTCCAAAATCTGCCGCACCGGCACCTCGCTGTCCAGGACGGGCGCGTCAGCGCCGATGACCTGGATATCCACATCTCCCACAGCCACAAAGTCCCGCACGCTGCCGCTCCTGGTATCCTGCATGGCCCGGGACCACTCTCCTGCCAGCATCCGGCTCCGCTCCTCCGCTTGGCCGTTTCCGTCGTCCCGGCAGGTGACGGCGAAGCGCAGGCTGCCGCATCGCTCCCAGTTAATCCCGATGGTGTGGTAGATCTTCATCAGGATATCCGTCAAAAACGGGAGCCCCCGCAGAAGGGACACGCCATAGGGGCTGTCCGCCTCAGGATTCAGAGGCGTGAACAGCAGCAAGTCCTGACAGGGCAGCGGCCCCATCCGCCCCTGCTCGTCGGGGCCGCAGATTGTAAATGCCAGGGGATGGTCTCCCTCCCGAATCTCAATATCCTCCACCCGGCCCCACAGCACGGCCGCAATCTCCCGGTTTCCTGCTGCGGGCACGATCTCCCCGATGGCTCGCCCGCAGGTCAGCAGAGCGTCCAGGTAGCCCTCCAGAAAGGCATCGACCCCATACTGCCCCCGTCCAGCCGGGACCGTGCGGAGGAATTCCCCCAGCCCCCGCTCTGCCGCCGGGTCGGAACAGGCCGCCGTCACACCGCCCACCATCCGGATCAGCTTGTAGATGGCGGCGTCCACCACCGGCACCGCCTCCCGTACTGCCCGGTACAGCCGGATCTCCCCACTGCGCATGGGCACATACTGCCCCAGCAGTCCAAATGGGTGGTATCCCGTCTCCCGCAGCTGGACCGACGCTCCCGCCGGCGCCGTCTGTTTCCGAAACCACTTCAACTTCCAAACCTCCCGTCCATTCCTTACCGCGGTCCCTCAGGCCCGTCTCTCCACCCAGGTGGCCGCAAAGCCATTCTGCTCTTCCGCCGCCAGATCCATAGCGAAGTACCGCAGATCGTCCATGGCGTGGTCCTGCTCCTTTTTCGGAGCGTCCCGCCGCCCCTTGTCGTCCCAGCAGTACGTTTCCATCTCCCGCAGGCAGTCGGCGCAAGCGCCGCAGATCATGATCCGCCGCCGCTTCAGCAGGTCCGCCGTCACCCGGATGCCGTCGGCCACATCGTTGTCCGCCCGGACCACCCGGAATCCCTCCCGCCGCAGCGCCTCGATGAAACTTGCCGCCGACGGGTCCACGATCACCCTTGTGATCTCCCTGCCCTCCGCCAGCTCCCGCAGGTCCCGGACATACTCTGCGTCGGTCTTCTGCCGTCCCTCCCGGCGGGAGTCGTAGTAGAACTCTCCCACCCGGTACCAGATCTCTCCCTGCCGGCCCCACAGGCCGAAGGAGGCCGGGTTGGCGGTGCCGTAATCCACAGAAATCCGCCACTCCTGAAAATCTCCCTCCGGCACAGGCACGCTGTCCCGGTCCCGGTCGAAGAAGTCGTACACCCGCCCCTGGGCGGCTGTCCACTCCCCCAGCACGAATCGCCGGTAAAAAACGCCGGAGTAGGCGCTGCGATAGCGGGCCCGGATCCGGGGCGACAGGGCGGGGTTGTCCTCCATGGTGAAATGAAGGTACAGGGCCCGCCGTTCCCGCGCCCTCAAAATCCACTCTCGGTAAAACCAGTGCTGAGGGTTCTCCGGATTGCAGTTGAACCACAGGCGGCTCCCCGCCACGCTGCACCGGGCGACGGCCTGCTCCACAAAGCTCCGGGGCATCAGGGCCGCCTCGTCCAGCAGCACCCCCGCCAGGGTACTGCCCTGGATCAGCGCCGCGCTGGACTCGTCCCGCCCGCCAAAGAGCAGGAAATGGTTTTCATGGCCCCCCAGCCGCACGGTCAGCAGGTTCTCCGACCGCCGCTCCCAGCAGTCGAAGCCCAGCCGCCGCAGATAGGGCACCAGCTCCGCCAGCAGGTTCCGCCGCAGGGAGGTGATGGTCTTTCCGCACAGTCCCAGCTGCCGTCCGTTGAACCTGGCCATGGCCCAGAGGAAGAAGGAGAGCCCCATGGAGAAGGTCTTGCCGCTGCGGACGGCCCCGTCGCAGATGATGGCCTCCCAATCTCCCGGGCGGCACCACCAGGTCAGCACCCTTCGCTGCTTTTGGGAAAACCGCATGATCTCAGCCGTCGTCCCACCCTCCTTCCTCCCCGGCAGCTTCCGTCAGCACCCGGTACAGCTCTCCGGCCCCCTCCGCCTTTTCCTCGCTCAGGAGTCCGTACAGAGCCTCCAGAGCCCGGATGCGGTCAATAAGCTTCACTTCCACGCCGCCCTTGTCCGTCACCTTCAGCTCCGCCACGGCAGACAGATCCAGCGTCTCCAAATCCGCCTCTTCGCTGTGCAGGGCCAGCCGCGCCGCATCATTCACCCGGCCGAAAGCCAGCTGGGCCAGACGCCGTACCACATCCTCCCGGTGCACCTGCCCAGCCGCTGCCTCCCGCATCCGCTCCAGCCGCCTGCGCACCATCTTCGTCTCCAGCACGGCGTATCCATCGGCGCAGCCAGCCATTGCCGCTGCCTGGTCCGGGTCCATGCACTGGAGATACTTCCGGCAGAATGCTTCGGCCTGCCCCTTCAATTTCTCCAAGGACGCGTACCTCCTTTCTCAGTCGTTCGATAATAACCGCCTTCCGGCCAAAAGTTGCACGCCGCCGGGCATCTCTTTTGACTTAATAATAAAAAAACGCTGTACCGCGGGCAGGAGATCCCCGCGGTACAGCGTGTTGCGCTCCAGATTCAATTGTATGGCTGGGTGAGCCGCCGGTTGGAGCCGGTCAGGCTGCCTCGCCGTCTCTGCCCTGTCGCAGCAGCTCCGCCGCCGCTTCGGCTCCCTGGACGCCATAGAAAATCATCCCCAGGGCCCGGTCCGTCTCGTCATGGCTCTGGACGTCGACCTTGGGATGGCAGGCCCGCCAGCGGAGCAGCTTCTTGGCCTCCTCAAACAGGCATCTGCCCAGAACCAAGCTCTTTCCCTTTGTGGTTCCACCCACTACCTGAAGATCGTCGATGTCAGACAGTTCCATGTAGAAAAACGTTTTGTCCCGGGTCATCAGAATGGCCCGCTGGTTGGTGATCCAATACTGCTCCCCCATGAGGTTCCGGCGCTCCGCCACGGGCGAAATCAGAATCACCGCAGCCACCAGCAGCACCAGGCCGATAAATCCCATACTGGGCGCCTCGGTCCCGGAAAGATACACGGCCAGCAGCCCGCCGCCCAGTGCCACCGTCAGTCCCCACTTCAGCAGGATCTGCTTTTTTGCCTCTGCCTCCAGAAGCGAAAACGGGGCGGGACGGCCCTGCCAGCGGACCTGCTCTCCCGGCCGCAGATATGTTTTGAGTCTTTCCTCCATACTGATACACACTCCTTTTGTTTTTCGGCAGCTCCCTGCCATCCATTATTATACACATTCCGTCGTTCAACCGCTGACAAGGTCCATTTGGGGCTTGTTAAACGTATGCAAAAATCCACAGGTTTCCCGCCTATGTTCTTTAACGTTTTTTAGTGGAATCTTAACACCTCTTTCTGCTATAATAATGTTTCAAGCCCCACAGATGTAAGGAGGACCTGCTGTGAAGATCACCCGTTCCAGTTTGAAGCGTACCTTTTCCTTCTCCTGGCGCGACCTTCTGGTCTCCGCCGCCATTCTTCTATGCGCCACGGGGGCCTGCGCCCTTCTGCACCAGACGGCGGACACCATCGACGGCTTTGCCTCTCCGGTCTATGTGCTGGCTGTGCTCCTGATCTCCCGCTTCACCAGCGGATATCTCTTCGGGCTGATTGCGGCGGTGCTGGGTGTCATCGGCGTCAACTATGTGTTTACATATCCCTATATGGCGTTTAACTTCACCATTTCCGGCTATCCGCTGACAATGTTCACCTTTCTGGTGGTCTCGCTGGTCACCAGCACCCTGACCACCAAGACCAAGGAGCAGGACCGCCTCCGGATGGAAAACGAAAAGGTGAAGATGCGGGCGGATCTGCTCCGCTCCGTCTCCCACGACATTCGCACCCCTCTGACCTCTATCATGGGTGCCACCTCCGCCATTTTGGAAAATCCCGCCCTCTCCCCGGCCGAACAGCAGTCCCTTCTGGTGGATGTGCGGGATGACGCCCAGTGGCTCATCCGCGTGGTGGAAAATCTGCTCTCCATCACCCGGATCGGCAACGAATCGGCCAAAATCACCAAGGAGCCGGAGGCTGCGGAGGAAGTCCTGGACGAGGCGGTCCGCAAATTCCGAAAACGGTTTCCCGCCGTGTCCGTGGAGGTCCACGTGCCGGACGAGCTGCTCCTGGTCCCCATGGACGCCATCCTCATCATGCAGGTCCTGTCCAATCTGATGGAGAACGCCGTGTTCCACGGCGGAACCACCACGCACATCGCCCTGTCCGCGCAGCGGGATGGCCCCTGGGCCCGCTTTTACGTGCGGGACAACGGCCAGGGCATTCCCCCCCAGAAACTGCACACCCTGTTCAGCGGTGCGCTTCGCTGTGAGGACTCGTCCCCCGGCGACGGAAAGCGGAACATGGGGCTGGGCCTATCGGTCTGCATGGCTATCATCCGTGCCCACGGCGGCACATTGGAAGCAAAAAATCTGGAGTCCGGGGCGGAATTTTCCTTCTGCCTGCCGCTCACTAAGGAGGAAGTATCATGACGATTCGTGAAAAAATTCTGGTAATTGAGGACGAGAAGAGTATCTCGCACTTCATTTCCACGGTCCTCAACAACAACGGCTATGAAGCCATGCAGGCCCAGACCGGCGAGGAGGCGCTTTCCATGATCTCCTCCCACTGTCCCGACCTGGTCATTCTGGACCTCGGCCTGCCGGACATGGATGGTCTGGACATCCTCCGCAGCCTGCGCAGCTGGTCCAGCCTGCCGGTGGTGGTGGTCTCCGCCCGCTCCCATGAGCGGGACAAGGTCGCCGCATTGGATCTGGGGGCGGATGACTACCTCACCAAGCCCTTCGGCACGGACGAACTCCTGGCCCGGGTCCGCACCGCGATCCGCCACACCCGCACCATCTCCGGTAATGACGAAATCGCCCGGAACGGCACCTATACAGTGGGAGAACTGGTCATCGACTACAATAAGCACCAGGTCCGTGTCCGCGGTGAGAATGTCCACCTCACCCTCAGCGAGTTCCGCATCGTGGCCCTGCTGGGCAAATACGCTGGCAAGGTTCTGACGTATGATTTCATCATCAAGGAGCTGTGGGGCCCCCGGGCCAGCGGCGACAACCAGATTCTCCGGGTAAACATGGCCAACATCCGCCGGAAGATCGAAAAAAATCCCGCCGAGCCGGAGTATCTCTTCACAGAGATGGGCGTCGGCTACCGCATGGCGGAGGGCAGCTGATCCGCTCCGCCGTCCGCACAGGCGCATGAAGAGCTCCCAACCGGGCTTCTTCATGCGCTTTTTATGCATCGCTCCCCAAAAGTAAGCGCATTCTTGATAAGGCGTCGTTTTCTTAGCGACATCTTAATTTCCGTGAACTATTTTTTAACGCTTATGCGGCCAAAAATCTGCTATGCTTATAGCCAGAAGCCCGCGTGTCCAAATCGAGGACCTGGCCGCGGGTTAAGGAAAAGGAGTGTGTGTTTTTATGGCAACTTTCTTGATCGGCCTCGTGGTCTTGTTCGTAGGCGCAGCCATCTATGGCAAGTTCTGCGAAAAGGTCTTCGGCCCCGATGACCGGGAGACGCCCGCTTATTCCAAGCAGGACGGCGTGGACTACGTTCCCATGCGGGGATGGAAGAACAGTCTCATCAACCTGCTGAACATTGCGGGCACCGGCCCCATCATCGGACCCATTCAGGGCATCCTGTTCGGGCCCATCGCGTTCATCACCATCCCCATCGGCAACGTGATCGGCGGCGCTATGCACGACTATTTCTCCGGCATGATCTGCCTCCGCGACGGCGGCACCCAGATGCCGGACATGGTCCGTAGATACTCCAACAAGGGTGTCTTCACCGTCTATAACATCTTCCTGAGCGTGTTGCTGCTGCTGGTCGGCGCGGTGTTCATCTATACCCCCGGCGACATCGCCGCCACCCAGGTCTTCGGCTTCTCCGGCGCGGTGAATGATCCCACCACCTGGATCATCTACGGTGTTATCTTCGTCTACTATCTGATTGCCACCGTGTTCCCCATCGACGCCATCATCGGCCGCATTTATCCCATCTTCGGCGCCATCCTGCTGTTCTCCGCCGTGGGTGTGTTCATCGGCCTGTTCGTCAAGGGCTATCCCCTGCTGAACCTGTGGGATGACTGGCATGGCATCGCGTTCGACGCGTGGGCTGTTGATGCAGCCACCGGTGAGCAGGCGGCCTTCAGCTATGGTCAGTACTTTGACGCCAACCACTTCATCCCCATCTTCTTCATCACCGTGGCCTGCGGCATTCTCTCCGGCTTCCACTCCACGCAGACCGCTATCATCTCCCGCACCATGAAGAGCGAGCGGCAGGGCCGCATGACCTTCTACAATATGATGGTCCTCGAGGGCTTCATCGCCATGATCTGGGCCGCCGCCGCCATGGGTGTGTACAACCTGGGCCTGCAGGAGGTCAATGCCTCTCTGGCTACCGGCACCATCGGCGTGATCTGCAAGGATATCCTGGGGCCTGTGGGCGGCATCATCGCTCTGCTGGGCGTTATCGTTCTGCCCATCACCTCCGGCGATACCGCGCTGCGCTCCCTGCGCCTGTCTGTTTCTGAGTCCCTGCACATCGACCAGAGCTCCAAGGCCAAGCGCCTGGGCCTGTCCGCCATCATCTTTGCGCTGGTGGCTGTGATCCTGGTCTTCGCAAAGAGCAGCCCCAGCGGCTTCAACACCCTATGGCGTTACTTCGCATGGTCCAACCAGACCCTGTCCCTGTTCGCATTCCTTGGCATCTCTGTGTGGATGTTCGAGAACAGCAAGGCCAAGTGGGTGTGGATCCCCCTGATCCCCGCTGCCTGGTACACCTTCGTCACAGTGACCTACATCGCCAACGCGCAGATCGGCTTCCATATTCCCTGGACGCCCGCTTACATTATCGGTGTCTGCGCTGCTGTGGCCTATGTTGGCATCGTTGTCTGGTACGGCAAGAAGCGCGCTGCCCGGCTCCAGAAGCTGTAAGCTGTAACTATTTTCTGAAACAAACCCGTCCCGCCACTTGGCGGGACGGGTTTTTTACTGCCTGAACTCCCGCATATTTCCAGGTCCGTCCAGCACAAATATTCGTGTTCACATCCGGTCCTTAAAAAAATTTGGAACTTTGTTAGGTGAGGTAAACGAATTTTTAATTGTTTTCTCTGCGATATTAACAAATTCTTTATAAATATGAATAAATTATTTACAACTCCTTTCTTCAGTGCTATGATAAAGCCAGAATCTGTCCGGGAAACTGGGCATAAAGGAGTGTGTGTTTTCTATGGCAACCTTTCTCATCGGCCTGGTGATTCTGTTCGTAGGCGCAGCCATCTATGGCAAGTTCTGCGAAAAGGTCTTCGGCCCCGATGACCGGGAGACGCCCGCCTATTCCAAGCAGGACGGCGTGGACTACGTTCCCATGCGGGAATGGAAGAACAGCCTCATCAACCTGCTGAATATCGCAGGCACCGGCCCCATCATCGGACCCATTCAGGGCATCCTGTTCGGGCCCATCGCATTCATCACCATCCCCATCGGCAACGTAATCGGCGGCGCTATGCACGACTATTTCTCCGGCATGATCTGCCTCCGCGACGGCGGCACCCAGATGCCGGACATGGTCCGCAAGTACTCCAACAAGGGTGTTTTCACTGTTTACCAGATTTTCCTGAGCGTACTGCTGCTGCTGGTCGGCGCGGTGTTCATCTACACCCCCGGCGACATCGCCGCCACTCAGGTGTTTGGTTTTGACGGTGCTGCCACCTCTGTCTCTACCTGGGTGATTTACGGTGTCATCTTCGTTTATTATCTGATCGCCACCGTGTTCCCCATCGATGCCATCATCGGCCGCATCTATCCCATCTTCGGTGCTATCCTGCTGCTGTCTGCCGTGGGTGTGTTCATCGGCATGTTCGTCAAGGGCTATCCCCTGCTGAACCTGTGGGACAACTGGCAGAGCGCCACCTTCAATTATGGTGAGTATTTCACCGCGCAGCACTTCATTCCTGTGTTCTTCATCACTGTGGCCTGCGGCATTCTCTCCGGCTTCCATTCCACGCAGACCGCTATCATCTCCCGCACCATGAAGAGCGAGAAGCAGGGCCGCATGACCTTCTACAATATGATGATTCTGGAAGGCTTCATTGCCATGATCTGGGCCGCCGCCGCTATGGGCGTGTACAACCTGGGTCTGCAGGAGGTCAATGCCTCTCTGGCCACCGGCACTGTCGGCATCATCTGCCGCGATCTGCTGGGCCCCGTGGGCGGCATCATCGCCCTGCTGGGCGTCATCGTTCTGCCCATCACCTCCGGCGATACCGCGCTGCGTTCTCTGCGCCTGTCCATCTCTGACTCTCTGCACATCGATCAGAGCTCTAAGCCGAAGCGCTTGGGCCTGTCCGCCATCATCTTCGCGCTGGTGGCGGTGATTCTGGTCTTTGCGAAGAGCAGCCCCGATGGATTCAATCTGCTGTGGCGTTACTTCGCATGGTCCAACCAGACCCTGTCCCTGTTCGCATTCCTGGGTATCTCCGTATGGATGTTCGAGAACAGCAAGGCCAAGTGGGTGTGGATCCCCCTGATTCCCGGTGCTTGGTACACCTTTGTTACAGTGACCTTCATTGCCAATGCACAGATCGGCTTCCATATTCCCTGGACGCCCGCCTACATCATCGGTGTCTGCGCTGCTGTGGCTTACGTTGCTATCATTGTCTGGTACGGCAAGAAGCGCGCTGCCCGGCTCCAGAAGCTGTAAGCTGTAACTATTTTCTGAAACAACCCCGTCCCGCCACTTGGCGGGACGGGTTCTTTTTATCCCAAAACCACGCCCATGCCTGTTAGAACCCCCAGCACCGCCGCCATCACGGGCGCTGGGGATCGGCACAGGCGGAAGGACTCCGGCAGCAGTTCGCCGAATACCACGTACAGCATCGCCCCGGATGCTCCGCCCAGTGTGAGCATCTGCAGGCCCGGCCCCATCGTTCCCAGGCAGAAGCCCAAAACCGCCCCCAGCACCGTGGGCGCGCCGGCTGCCGCCGTGGTCAGGACTGCCCGTCCTCTGCTGGCACCGCCTGCCGCCAAGGGAACTGCAACAGCCATTCCCTCTGGAATGTTGTGGAGCCCGATCACCAGTGCCATCATTCGCCCATCCTGTCCCGCTTCGGCCAGATCCGCAGCGCAGGAGGCTCCGATTACCATCCCCTCTGGCAGGTTGTGCAGGGCAATAGCGGCTGCCATCACCACACCTGCCAGAAAGAGCCCTCCCCGCTTCGCACCTGCCTGCAGCCCGCTTACCAGCTCCTCCAGGAGCCAGATCCCCCCGCAGCCCGCCAGTACGCTGGCAGATGCCGCAGGAAGCGCGGAGAGCCCTGGCCCCGCCTGAATGGCATCGGTCAGCAGGTCTGCACACACCACAGCAAGCATCATGCCCGCCGCAAAGCTCAGCAGCACACTCACGGTCCTGTCCGTACCTCTGCGGAACAGATAGGCGGCCAGGCCCCCCAGCCCGGTCCCTCCCATGCCTGCCGCGGCCGTGACAGCTATGATCGTACCCACAATCTTCTCTCCCTCCCATAAAGATGGGCCAGGAACACCGCATAAGCGGCATTCCTGGCCTTTCGCGTTCTTCTGTATCCGTTGTCGACTCACAGCAGCATATACAGCAGCAGGAAGATCAGCCCTCCGCCTGCCAGCATGAGATCAAAGGAGAAGGTCTCTTCCGTTAGGAAACGGAGGGGTTTCCGTCCGTATGTGCCGAAGTTCTCGGCCCGCTTCGGCACAAAGATGCCGGGGGCCTTGGTAAAGAGGATCCGCTCCCCCAGCAGCACCAGCCAGTCGCCTACGGAGGCGGCCACCCGGGCGCAGAGGGCCCCCACAAAGGTCAGGGCCGACAGCAGCGGGCGGTATACCAGATTCTCCAAATCCAGCCGGGCCGGCCAGCGGTCCAGATAAACCATGCCATCCGCCTCCCGCCGCATCAGCAGCCCTCGGACCACCAGGAGATAGACTGCTGCGCCAATAGCTAGGGAGATGCATGCGCCCTTCAGGTTGACCCAGGCAAAATAATGGATGCTGTGACCAGGATCTGCCCGCAGGAATCGCCCCGCCCATTGGGCCAGAGGCTCCATGGTCAGTCCCGGAGTCAGGCCCAGCACCAGCAGCAGGGCTGCGCCCACACTCAACGCCGCATGGGTGCCCGGGGACATATAGTCCTTCAAGGCCGGCCGTTGGCCAACAGCACGGCTGGAGACAAAAATCGCCACGAACAGCTTTGTCATGTACGCCGCTGTCAGTCCGCCGGAGATCAGGAACAGCCACTCCACCGTCGTGAACCAGCCTGTGGCGGCCCCCGCATGCTCCAGCACATGGATGTACTCCACGATGCTCTCATGGAGCAGGGTCTTGCTCACATAGCCGGAAAAACCCGGTATGCCTGCAATGGAGGCCGCCCCCACGAAGAACAGGACCTTCAAAACCGGCTTGTTCCGCCCCCAGCCCCGGATGTCATTGAGATTCAGCGAGTGAGTTCCCAGATACACCACACCTGCCGCCACAAACAACACCAGCTTGATGAGGGAGTGGTTCAGCATGTGCAGCACCGTGCCCCAGGCCGCCAGGGCGTTCTCGCCGTTCAGGAAACCCTGCATGGCTGTGCCCACCAGAATAAAGCCGATCTGGGACATGGAGGAGCAGGCCAGCGTCCGCTTCAGATCGACGGAGAACAGCGCCAGCACAGCTCCCAGCACCATGGTCACCACGCCCAGGGCCAGTACCACTGTATTCCAGGGAAGCTCTGTCCAGAACAGATACCGGCAGAGAATGAGCACACCGAAAACACCGCTCTTGGTCAGGATGCCGGACAGCAGGGCAGACGCCGGTGCCGGCGCCACGGGATGGGCTTTTGGCAGCCAGATGTGCAGGGGGAACATCCCGGCCTTGGCGCCGAATCCCACCAATGCGCATCCACCGGCCACGTACAGGGACCCGCGCTTCTCCGCAGGCAGCGCGGATACCGCCTCCGCCATAGCAGAAAACTCCAGCGTCCCCAGCAGCTGCTGGAGGAGCAGCAGGCCCGCCAGCAGCGCCATGCCGCCGATCACAGCCACAGCCAGATACGTCTGTCCGGCCTGCCGGGCCTCCTCCGTCTCGTTTTGCACCACCCATACATAGGAGGTGAAGGACATCATCTCAAAGAACACGAACAGCGTGAACAGGTCCGCTGCCAGAAACACCCCCATCAGAGCCCCCAGCGTCAACAGCCAGAAAAAGTAGAAACGATTGCAGCCCTCGGCGGCGGCAAAGTAGCTGGGGCAGTTGAGGCCGGTGGCCGCCCACAGGAAGGCGCTCACCAGCGCCAGCAGGCTCCCCAGACTCCCGGCCTGAAGCCGCAGGCCAAAGCCAAAGACCCCCGGCAGCTCCAGGGCAGCCCCGGGCCACAGCAGAAGCAGCAGTGCAGCGGCCAGCTCCACTGCGGGAATGATCTGGATCAGCCAATTCCGGTATCTCCTGTCCCGCCGCCGCAGCGGGAACACCCAGGCAGAGAGCAGCATGGGGAACAGGACCAGAAACAGCAGCAGAATGTTTCCCATCGTCTCCCTCCCTTACCAGTTCCGCGGAACCGCGTTCCATAAAAAGCCGATCACTTCGTTGGACAGCAGCGCCAGAATCACACCGGAGGCGGTCAGCAGCACCAGCGGGATCCACATGGTCCTGGCCGGGTCGTGTACCCGGGCCAGTGCCGCCCGGTCCAGCTCTCCCACCGGGAAATAGGCCCGCACCACAATGGTCAGCATGTACAGCGTCGTCAGCAGCGTGGACAGAATCAGCGCGGCGATGCCCGCGTAGGCCAGCGGATTCACCGAGGCCACTGCCGCCTCCGCAATCATCCACTTGCCTGCGAAGCCTCCCAACGGCGGCATTCCGATCAGCGCAAAGGAGGAGACGGTGAATGTGGCAAACACCACCGGCATGGCCCGGCCGAAGTCCTCCATCTCATAGATATACTCCTTCCCGCTCTTGAGAATAATGGCGCCGGCGCAGCAGAACATGGTGATCTTGGTGAATGCGTGGTAGACCATGTGGGTCATGCCGCCCACCATCCCTGCCGGGGTCATCAACGTCAGGGCAAAGAGGATGTAGGAAAGGTTGCTCACCGTGGAAAACGCCAGCCGCCGCTTCAGATGGGGTGTCCGCAGCGCCCGAGCGGAGCCGTAAACAATGGTCACGATAGCCGCCGTCATCACCACCGTCTGGGCCCAGCTTCCCCGCAGGAAATCCGCCCCGAAGCCGTAGTAAATCAGCCGCAGCACTGCGAAGGCGCCGGCCTTGACCACCGCCACCGCATGGAGCAGTGCAGACACCGGCGTAGGTGCCACCGAGGCGTCCGGCAGCCAGCCGTGGAAGGGAAATACTGCCGCCTTCACCCCGAAGCCGAAAAAGGCCGCCACAAACACCAGCTCCAGCGTCCGCTCGTTTCCCGCCGCCAGACTCTGATCCAGAATGCCGCCGTAGGTGAAGTTCAGGTGTCCCACGCCGTAATTCAGCAGAAAGACGATCCCGATAAAGGCAAACGCCGCGCCGGAAAGGGAGTACACCAGATACTTCCGCCCGGCATACCGGGCCTTCTCGTCCATGGCGTGCATCACCAAAGGCAACGTGGTCAGCGTCAGGACCTCATAGAAGAAATACAGCGTCAGAAAATCCTCGGAATAAGCGATACCCAGCACCACACCGTAGGCCATCAGCCAAAAAGCGAAGAACCGGTTCTCATGCCCCTCGTGGGACATATAGTCCAGCGAGTACGCCGTCACCAGCGGCCACAGCACGGACACGATGGCCCCATAGACCATGGACGCCCCGTCGATCCGCAGGGAGATGGAGAACGCCTCGTTGAATCTCACCATGATGCAGGCCAGAAAGCCGCTCCCATAGAGATAGGTCAGCACGATACAGGCCAGAGACAGTGCTGTCGTCGCCAGGGATGCCGCCATGATATAGATGCTCCGCACCCTCCGGCTCTTGGGCTGCAGGATCAGCAGCGCGATTCCCAGCACGATGGGAACCAGAATGGGCAATGTCAGAAATTGGCGCACAGACGTACCTCCCTTCTCAAAGCTTCCCCACTGTCAGGGGAACAGCCGGGCCGCCAGAAGACCCAGCCAATGCAGCAAGCCGCCGGGCAGCAGACCCATCAGCACCACAGCCGCGGCAAAGGCAATCATGGGCCATGTCATCTGGACTCCCACTTCCCGCCGCTCCGTAATAAAATCCCGGCCGGGGAAGAATCCCTCTGTCACCACCGGCAGCAGGTATCCCGCCGTCAGCAGGGCGGAGACCACCAGCACCACCAGCCCTGCGACGCCAAAGGCCTGGATCGGTGCCTCCAGGCTGGCGGTGAGCAGGTACCACTTGCTCACGAATCCCGCCATGGGCGGAATCCCGATCAGGGAGAGGGCCGCCAGGGTGAAGCACCACATGGTTACCGGCATCCGCCGGCCGATGCCCCGCAGTTGATCCACCCGGGTGCAGTTGGTGGAGAAGATGATGGCGCCCGCCGCCAGGAAGAGCGTATCCTTGGCCAGGGCATGGAAGACCATCTGCAGAAGAGAGGCCTGGACGCCATCCGGCGTCAGCAGCATCAGGCCGAACAGCACATAGGACACCTGGCTCACCGTGGAATAGGCCAGCCGCCGCTTCAGCTGCTTTTCCCGATAGGCCAACATGGACCCCACGAACACCGTGGCCAGCGTCAGCGTCAGCAGCACATACTGGGGCCAGCTGCCCGCCAGAAACTCCGGTCCAAACATATAATAAGTAACCCGGATCACAGCCACCACGCCACCCTTGGTAATGACACCGGAGAGCACGGCTGAGGCTGGGGCCGGCGCCACCGGATGGGCGGCAGGCAGCCAGGACTGCATGGGCATCATGCCCGCCTTGGCCCCGAAGCCAACGATCATCAGACAGTATGCCACCAGCAGCAGCGGCTGGTGCTCTGCAGCCCGGGAAAAATCGATGGCCCCACCCGGCTGAAAATCCGGCACCGTCAAGTAATAGGCGATAAAGAAGTAGCCGGCCAGGGCCATGCCCGCGCCGAATACGGAATACCCCAAGTATTTGAAGCCTGCCCGGCGGGCCGCCGGCGTGGCATTGTGCAGCACCAGCGGCACCGTAATCAGGGACATCATCTCGAAGAACATATACATGGTCACGAAGTTGGCCGCCTGAGCAAGGCCCATCAGTACCCCCAGCGTCATGGTATAAAATCCCATGAACTGGTTGCCCTGCCCCGCATGGCGGATGTAGGGTTTTGTAAAGACCACCACCGGCGCCCAGATGCACACTGCCAGCACCATGAAGAACTTGGACAGCCAGTCGCTGTTCAGCACCAAGCCCAAGTCCCCCTGGATGGTCAGCAGCCACAGCCGCTGGGTGGGCATCGTGCAGTTAGCCAGCACCATCACGGCGGTGATCACGATCAGCGTCACCACCAGCCAGTCACGGTAAGTCTCATTTTTCTGCCGGAATACGAAGATCCCGCCGATCAGCGGCACCAGAATAGGCAGCAGCAACAGCATGGGCGCACTCCCTCACAAACAACAAGTCTCAAATCAGCCGGACACCCGCCTCGATCAGGTCTGTGATCGGGTGGTAAAAAATGCCCAGCACAAAAATTCCCACGATCAGGATGGCGGCAGCCGCGGTGAAGGCCCGGTCCGCAGCCAGATCCCCCGGATGCACGTCGGCTAGGACCAGCGCCTCATCCTCCGCCGGGGGCTTCACCCAGATGGCCAGCAGCGCCGGAACATAGTACAGTGCGTTCAGCACCGTGGACAGGGCGATGGTCAGCAGGATCATCGCCGTCATACCGGTGGGCACGGCCGCGCTGGCAAAGTAGAGCTTGGAGACAAAGCCGCCGAACAGGGGGATGCCGATCATGGACAGGGCCCCCACAGTGAAGCCCAAGCCCGCCCCAATGTCCCGGTAGGCGCTGCCCCGCAGGTTCTTCAGGCTCTTGTGGTGGCCGCTGACGGCGGAGAGTCTGCCGGCGCAGAGAAACAGCAGCGGCTTGCAGCAGGCATGGACCAGGATATGGAAACAGGAGGCGATCAGCCCCTCGATGCTCCCCAGGCCCACACCCATGAAGATATACCCCACCTGCGCCACGGAGGAATACGCCAGCATCCGCTTGATATGGTTCTCCCGCATAGCAGCCAGAGAGCCCAGAATCATTCCCAGCAGCCCAAAGGCCAGGATCACGTCGGTGACTCCCAGCTCCACCATCAGCTCCATGGAGAAAACCCGCAGGATCATCACCAGCAGCAGCACGATGTACCCCTTCAGCACCAAGCCGGACAAGATGGCGGAGGACGCTGTGGTGGCGCCGCCGTGGGCATCCGGCAGCCACAGGTGGAAGGGGAACATGGCGCTCTTGACGCCCAGTCCCGCCACCAGCAGCCCTACAGCCACCGTCAGCGGGAGCGTGTAGCTCTCCGAGAGCCGCAGCTCCGCCACTGCCTCCGCCAGAGAGGGCATCAGCAGATAGCCGGTGATGCTGTTCAAAATGGTCAGCCCGATCAGGAACAGCCCGGACCCCACCAGGCTCATGAACAGGTACCGGATGGTGGCGATCAGATTGGGGCCGTTGTCCTTGGCCATCACCAGCGCACAGGCCGCGATGGTGCTGGTCTCGATGAACACATACCCGGTGAACATGTCGTTGGTGTAGGTCAGTGCCAACAGGGACGCCTCCAGCATGTTCACCATGACAAAGTAAAACTTCTGCTTCTCCGGCAGGATGTCCTGAAACAGGTCCCGCCGCCCGCCCGCCAGAGCAAGGGCCATCACCAGGGAGAACACGGCGGCCAGCAGTGCCTGAAGCGGCCCGCAGTTGATGGCGTTGCCGTACGGCGCCAGGAATCGCCCCATGGCGTAGGTGAAGCTCACTCCCTCTGCATAGGTGTATTCCAGTACCCAGCCGTTCAGCAGCGCGGATGCAGCGCACACTCCGATGGTGATCCAGTAGCTGATCCGCCCGCTGCGGATGGCCGCGGTCACGATGGCCGCCAGGATAGCCAGAAAAATCGAAAAGAAGGGAAAGTTCTCCACAAACGGCCGCATCAGTCGTCCTCCTTCTTGGCCCGCTCCAGCAGCTCCCGCATCTCAATGGTGCCATAGCGGCGGTAGATCCGCTGGATCAACGCCAGGGAAAACGCCGTAATGGACACAGATACCACAATGCCGGTCAGCACCAGGCCGCTAGGGATCGGATTGATGTACAGCGGGTCGAAGCCCCGGTCCCCCACGATGGGCGCGACGCCCCCGTCAATATACCCCAGCGAGGCCAGCAGCAGGAAGACGGCCGAGTCCATGATGTTGAATCCGATCACCTTGCGCAGCAGATTCTGCTGCAGCATCAGATTCGTGAAGCCGATGCCGAACAGGATGACGGCAGTGACCGCGTAGCGGTTCTGGATGATCTCCTCCAGCATTCTCTTCTCCGCCTCCTCTCAGATCTCTCCCCTGGAAAACAGGGCGTAGAATCCATATACGGTGCAGGCCACCACCAGCCCCACCGCCAGGTCGATCAGCAGGATCATCCCGGTGAGGTAATTGGGCAGGCCGTTGGCCCCGATGAAGATGTAAACGCCGTACAGCACAGCATACAGCAGCAGACCGAAGGTCCGCACCGCGCTGTACCGCCTCTGGTTCATCAGCACCCGCGTGTGTCCGGGGCCAAAGGCAGCGGAAAACAGGATCAGTCCCGCCCCCAGGATAGTCCCGCCGGAAAACCCGCCGCCCGGCGACGTCTCGCCGTTCAGCAGCACATAGATGGCAAAAAGGAAAATAAAAGGAAGCAGCACCCAGGCCACCTGCTTGAGGATCAGGTCAGAGCGGCCCTGCACGGCGGTCTCCTCCCGCTCCATCTGCTGGAGCTCATGCTCGCTGGTGTTCTTCCGGTCCCGCAGCAGCAGGATCATCACCGCCGACACCGCCAGAAACAGCACGCAGCTCTCCCCCAAAGTATCGAAGCCGCGGTAGCCGATAATCATGGCCGTCACCACGTTCTCAGAGCCCGTCTCCTCTTCGCTGTGCTCCAGATATCGCTCCGCCACCTCGTTGTTGATGGGGTTGTCTTCCTGGCCGAATCCGGGCATGTTCATCACTGTGGTGAACAGGATAATTCCCAGCGCCACGCAGATCACCGCCGCGGCGATGGGATACCAGTTGAAAAACTTCCGCAGCCGGTCCTTTTCCCGCCGCTCGAACTCCTCCTCTGACGGGCGGAATTCCCGGTGGGGGCGCTGCTCCATGACGAACAGTGTCCGGTCCTTGGGCTCCCGATCTCCGTCCACCCAGGAGATAAACTGTTTCAGCCGGTCCGGCTGCTCCTCTTTTTTACTCATCTCGTGTCCCCTTCAGCGCGTGGATCTTCTTCAGCGTCAGGAAAAAGAGGATGCTGGTCACACCGGCGCCCACAGCCGCCTCCGTAATGGCCAGATCCGGGCTCTGGAGCAGGCTCCACAGCACCGCCATCATCAGGGACAGCGCCATATACACGATTACCGATGCCAGCAGCCGCTTGCACAGCGGCGCTGCAATAGCACACACGATCACCCCGACCAGCAGGATGTATTCCAGAACGATCATCGTACCTCCACCTCGCATTCCTTTTCCAAATCCGGGACTGTGGATACCTCCATCTCCGCGACCAGATGGCTGCACACCGGACTGGTCAGCCATAAAAACACAAAGATCAGCAGCGTCTTTGCGGCGGACAGGGACCAGCCGTGCAGCAGCATCAGCCCGATCAGAACGCAGAAGATACCCAGGGAGTCCCCCACTGCGGCGGCGTGCATCCGGTTGAGCACATAATCGAACCGGAACAGCCCCAGCACAGCGGAGAAAAACACGAACAGGCCGAACAGGAAACATGCCAGCCCGGCTGCGGTCACCAGATTATCGATCATGGGCGTTTCCTCCCGTCTTCTCCCGCTCCGGGCGTTTCCGCCGCCGGGCCGCCACCAGACGGGAGACCACCACCACCGCCAGAAAGCTCAGCAGCGCGAACACCAGGGCCACATCCACCAGAAAGTCCTCCCGCAGCCAGACGGAGAGCAGCACCAGCTCCGCGATCACCAGCGTACTGATGACATTCACGGCCACGATGCGGTCCGTAAACCGGGGGCCCAGCACCGCCCGCACCAGCGTCGCCAGGATCAGCAGCGCCAGCACCACGGCGCCCGCGGTCAGCACCCAGGTCCTCACTTGTTCCATTGGGCCGCCTCCATCCTCTCCAGCCGCTGCTGGAAGGAACTGTCCTCAATCCCCTCTGCCAGCGGCGTGTCCAGTGTGTGCACCAGCATCCGGCCGTCCTCGGCCCGCACGGTGATTGTCCCCGCGGTGAGCGTGATCGAGTCTGCCAGCATCGCCCTGCGGCGGTCTGTCTTCAGCGGGGTGTGGAACCACACCAGCTTGGGCTCGATGCCCTTGGGGCGGGTGTAGATGATCCGCATGATTACCAGTCCGGCCTTCAGCATCTCCGCCAGCAGGTGAGCAAAATACCGCGCCATGGCCCAGATTCTGGAAGGACTGCCGCAGAACACCCGCCACTGATAGCCCAGCACCCGCTTGCAGAACCAGGAGATCAGCGCCGAGACTGCAACGCCCCACAGGCAGGTATGGACACTGATCCCGCCGGACAGCAACAGCCACAGCAGGAAAAACAGCAGGAACATCGCTTTGCCTCCCTCTTTGCGCTGTATACAAAAAGAGACGTCTCAGCAAGTGGTGTGTTTCCTCCCTCAACGGCGGATGGCACACGCTTGTTGGACGTCATCGTCTACCCGTTTTTCGTTAAAAAACGCACAAGCTTTAACATTATTTTAACGATTCTCCACGTCTCTGTCAACTATTTCAGCGGTTTTGACCCTCCTGGCACGCCGGAAAATATCCACAAATCTCTGAATCAAATTTCGGCGTTCTGACAAAGCGTCACAATTCTTCCAAATGTGCTCTGTCAAGCAGCCGTCTCTTCCGTCATATTTTCCAACTCCCTCCAGTGGGCACCGCATATCCCCACCCCGGCCTGCATAGTCTCCAAAGGAGGTGATGTCCAACATGACGATCCATGTGGTCCAAGCCGGCGAGACGGTCGGCTCCATCGCGGAATCCTACGGCGTCGATCCCGCCCGCCTGGCCGCGGACAACGCCGTGCCCCCCAGCGGCGCCCTGGCGGTGGGACAAACTCTGGTGGTCCGCTTTCCCCGCCAGGTCCACGCTGTCCGGGCCGGGGAGACCCTGGCTTCCATCGCGGAGGCATACGGCACCACAGTCCGCCGCCTCTGGCAGAACAACTGGCCTCTGGGCGGCGGAGCAGCCCTCCAGCCCGGACAGGTCCTGGTGATCTCCTACTTTGACGAGCCCCTGGGCGCCGCCGCCTTCAACGGTTATGCCTACCCCTACATTGATATGTCCCTTCTGGATGCGGAGCTTCCCTATCTCACCTATCTGACCCCTTTCACCTACGGGATCACCGCCGACGGCGATTTGCTCCAGCTGGAGGATGACGCTCTCCTCTCCGCTGCCCGCCAGCGGGGCGTCCGCCCGGTGATGCATCTGTCCACCATGACAGAAACCGGTCAGTTCGACACCCAGCGGGCCACCCTGGTCCTGACAGACAGCGCCGTCCAGGACCGCCTGGTGGATCAGGTCCAGCAGACACTCCGCCGCCGTGGCTACGCCGGGTTGGATGTGGACTTTGAATTTCTCCCCGGCCAGCTGGCGGCGGCCTACGCCGCCTTTCTCGCCCGCCTGCGGCGGCTCCTGAACTCCCAGGGCTTCTTTCTCTGGGCCGCTCTGGCCCCCAAGACCTCCGCCCGGCAGGCGGGACTTCTGTACGAGGGGCACGACTATGCCGCTGTGGGTGCCGCTGTGGACGGCGTGCTTCTGATGACCTATGAGTGGGGCTATACCGCAGGACCGCCCATGGCGGTATCCCCCCTGCCCAACGTCCGGACCGTGCTAGACTACGCCGTGACGGAGATCCCGCCGGAGAAGATCTTCTTGGGCCTTTCCAACTACGGCTACGACTGGCCCCTGCCCTTTGTCCAGGGCGTCACCCGGGCGCCCTCCATCTCCAATCAGCGGGCCATCGAGCTGGCCATTGAACATGATGTGGCCATCCAGTACGATGAGACGGCCCAGGCCCCCTTCTTTCACTACACCGCAGCAGACGGCACAATTCACGAAGTCTGGTTTGAAGACGCCCGCAGTCTTTCCGCCCGTCTGTCCCTGATCGCGGAATACGGTTTCCAGGGCGCCGGCATCTGGAATCTGATGCGCCCCTTCTCCCAGCTCTGGCTGGTCATATCCTCTCTGTATCATATTGAGGATTGATTCCTCTGCGGAGTATTTGAAAAAGCACTTGACTTGGAGTAGACTCCAAGTGCTAAAGTGTTCTCATCAAAAGACAGCGCCCCGCAGGCGCAAAGGAGGCTTTTCAGTATGGCGCTTTCCGCATCTGCCAAAGACTATTTGTCCCGTTTCTCTCCTGGCCCTCCTTCCCCGCTGTGGGAAACGGATCCGGAGTTTATGGAGCTCTTCGCCAATTTCGCCCTGGACGAGGTGGTGAACCAGGGGGACCTGGATGACGCCGCCAGGATGATGGCCATTCTCGCTGCCCTGCTGGGCTGCCAGGGTGTGGAGGAATACCGCGTGCTGCTGCCCGCCGCCCTGCGGGCCGGCGTCACCCCTGTCCAGGTAAAGGAGATTCTCTATCAATCCGTGCCCTATCTGGGGATCGGCCGGGTGCGCCCCTTTTTCTCCGTGACGAATCAGGTGCTGACGGAGCAGGGCGTCGCCCTACCGCTGGAGCCCGGCTCCACCACCACGGCAGAGACCCGGCTGGCCGCGGGCAACCAGGCCCAGGTGGATATCTTCGGTGAGGGGATGCGGGGCTTTCAGAACAGCGGCCCGGAGGAAAGCCGCCACATCAACCGCTGGCTGGCGGACAACTGCTTCGGCGACTACTACACCCGCGGGGGGCTGGACTATAAGCAGCGGGAAATGATCACCTTCTGCTTCCTGGCCGCCCTGGGCGGCTGCGAACCCCAGCTCACCAGCCACGCCGGTGCCAATCTGAGGATTGGAAACGACAATGCCTTCCTGATCCAGGTCATCTCCCAGTGCCTGCCCTACATCGGCTATCCCCGCAGCCTGAACGCCCTGCGGTGTGTGAACGACGCGGCCCAGGCCGCCCGCTGAGAGGAGCACGGCCATGACCATCGCCGAAGTGAGCAGGAAGTATGATATTTCAGCGGACACCCTTCGCTACTACGAGCGCATCGGCCTGATCCCGCCTGTCCCCCGCACCAGGGGCGGCCTGCGGGACTACGGGGAGGAGTCCTGCGGCTGGATCCAGCTGATGAAGTGCATGCGGGCCGCCGGGGTGCAGATCGAAGCCCTGATCGAATATGTGGACCTGTTCCAGCAGGGAGACGCCACCCTGGACGCCCGCAAGGCCCTGCTGGTAGAACAGCGGGACCAGCTGGTGTCCCGGATGGCGGAGATGCAGGCCTCTCTGGACCTGCTGAATCAGAAAATCGACCGGTACGAGCAGGGTATGATGACAGCTGAACAGCAGCTCCGCCGTCTTCACGCGGAGCGCGAAGGCGCCTGAAGAGGCCCAAAAAGGACAACATACTGTCGAATTTCGACAGTATATTGTCCTTTTATCCTTTATTGGAGCGTTTCAGCGGCCGTCTGCTCCAGGCCAGCCACAGCGCCCAGGACGCCGCCGCGCTGGAGGCCAGCACGGCCAGGAAATGCCCCATGCTGTTCTCCACCAGCGGACCTTCCAGGCCCAGCACCTCCGCGCCGCCCCGGACCAGCACGATGCACCAGGGGTGCAGGACATAGATCAGTGAAGAGAGCTTGCGGCAGCTCCGCCTCTCTCCGCGATTCAGCCCCAGCAGAAGGGAAAACAGGCAAACCATCACCAGCGGCAGCAGCATGTACATGCTGTCGTGCCGCTGGACCTGAAGCCCATGGAGCCAAAGCCCCTCTGCGGTCATGGCCGCGAAGGCGGTGCACAGGCCTGCAGCGGAGGTCCTCACGCTCCACCGCACACCGGCGGCTCCCAGCAGCAAAAATAGCGGCGTGAAAAACAGTCCGTTCCGCGTATAGGCAAAGATTTGGAAAATCTCCCCGTACAGCGCCTCCAGCGCCGGGAGCTGGCAGGTCAGTCCATAATAGCTGTCTCCGCCCAGGCCCACCAGGTAAAGGAGCCCGGCCGCGGTCAACGCCGTCCGGGGGCCCAGCCGGAGCAGCCCCCTGGCCACTAGAACACCCAGAATCACGCCTGGAAAATACCACAGGTGATAGAAGGTCCCATCCAGCAGGAGCTTTTTGACCCACTCCGCTGGCCCATAGCCGCCGTTGTACCAGTTCAACGGCAGATACAGCAGCACCGCCGCCCCGTAGAGCAGACAGGTCTTTTTCAGAAAGACGCCGGTCCTGCGCCACTGGTCCTTTGCCAGAAAATAGCCGCTGACCATCAGGAAAAACGGCACCGCCACCCGGGCCAGCACCCGGGTGAACCAGAAGTCCCACAATGGGGAAACAGACACCAGCGGGGAGGTGTGGTTCGCCACCACCAGCACCACCGCCGCCAGACGGAAGAGATCCAACGCCGCGCCCCGGCGTCCGTCTGCCATACCTACACCTCCCAAACTGTCACGACAAATCCGTTCCGGTTGTCGCCGGAGACCTGGCAGCAGCCCTCCGGCAAGCGGAGCTCCGTCTCATCGCCGGCGCAGGGCATGTAAAACACCCGTGCGCTCCGCCCATGTTCCAGGCGGCACGTCCTGGGCGCTGTCTGCACCCAGTCCAGATACTCCTCCAGGCACAGGCCCTCCCGCTCCATCAGCAGGGCATGAGGCGTCCCCACATACCGATAGTGCCACGGCTCACAGGCGATACCGGTCAGGGACTCCTTTTCCCGGCGGTACCGCTGGATGAAGCCGTACCGGGGCGCCAGTCGCCGGAACCGCCCGCAGGCGCCTTCCTCCGGAAAATCGGGCCGGATGAAGTCGATCTCCCGCGCTGCCCGGCCCAGGTCGATGGCAAGCCCCGTCTGGTGCTCGCTGCACCCGGGGACCGCCACATACTGCCGGGTGAACGCCTCTCCACGTCTTTGCAGGGTGTCCTCCCAAATGGCCTGCTGCTCCGCCTGACTGCGCCAGCCGGAGACCGGCACGATCTCCCGCGCCCCGCCTGCTGCCTGGATGCAGGCGGCCAGCAGCCGGGCGGCCTGCCGCTCCAGCAGGATATTGGGATACCGCTCGTCCGCTGCTGTCAGCAGCTGCCGCGGCTCCTCCGCCAGGGGATGCTGACGGTTCACCAGCACCAGCGGCCCGGAGCGCATCTGCCGCCGGCTGTACCGCGCCGCCCTCATAGCTCGGCCCCCAGCTGGATCAGGCGGCTCACCAGCTCCCGGAAGGGGATGCCGGCGGCACGCATCATGGCAGGATAGCGGCTGTGGGGCGTGAAGCCCGGGATCGTGTTCACCTCGTTGAACACAATCTCCCCCCAGGGGGTGAGGAACAGGTCCACCCTGGCAAATCCCCGGCAGCCCAGTGCCCGGTAGAGGACCTTCGCCGTCTCCCGGATCTCCGCTGCCTTTTGCGGGGCGATCCGGGCGGGGCAGTGGATAGCCGATGTCTGGAGGGTGTATTTCTCCGTATAGTTGAAGAAGCCCCGGGACAGCTCCACCTCATCCACCGCCCCGACGGTGAGCTCCCGGTTCCCCAGCACCGCACAGCCCACCTCAAAGCCGGGAATGGCCTCCTCCAGCAAAATCTCGCCGTCGTGGCGGAAGGCCGCCTCCACCGCCGGAGCCAGCTGTGCCGGCTCCTCCACCCGGCTCACGCCGAAGGAAGAACCCGCCCGCACCGGCTTGACAAACAGCGGCCAGCCCAGTGTTTCGGCTGCCGTCCGGAGCTCCTCAAAGGCACAGTCCTCCGGGAAGAGACGGCTCCGGGGCACCCGTACCCCCGCCAGAGCCGCCAGCTTGTGGGCTCGGTCCTTGTCCATGCACAGGGCGCTGGACAGCGTCCCGCAGCCTACCAGGGGCACACCGGCCAATTCCAGCGCCCCCTGAACCGTGCCGTCCTCACCGTTCCTGCCGTGGAGAACCGGGAAGGCCAAGTCAAAAGCCACTTCCCGGCCGGAGCCGTCCAACAGCACCAGGGCCCGGTTCCCCCGGTCCAGCCGCAGAGTGCAGGGCACGCACGCCGCCTCCCGCTGCCATCTTCCACCGGGAATGGCATCCAGCGGCCCTGTGTAAACATACCACGCCCCCTCCCGGGTGATCCCTACCGGGATGGGGCAGTACCGCTCCGGGTCCATGTGCGTCAGCACGCCGTGGGCGGACTGCAGAGACACCTCATGCTCTGAAGAGCATCCGCCGAACAGCACCAATATCCGCAATCTTTCCATCTCATGTCCTTTCCGGCGCCCAGCGCCTTTCCTGATGGAAAGATCGTATCAGATTCGCTTCCCGCAGATCTGTGGACGTTCCTGCAAACCTCCTGTGATTTTCCTGCGGAAATCTTACGAATTTCTTGCGGCGGCCCCCTGCAGGGGCAGGCGGACGGTAAAGGTGATCCGGTTGTCCGCGCTGGCAGCCCGGATCGTCCCGCCGTGGAGGGCAATGATTTCCTTGGCTATGGCCAAGCCAAGGCCCGCGCCGCCCGTGCGGGTGGCGCGGGAGCTGTCCAGCCGGAAGAACTGGTCGAAGATGCGCTCCAGCTTCTCCGCCGGAATGGTCCGCCCCTCGTTGGTAAACGTCAGGACCACGGTATCCGCCTCCTGCTGTCCGGTGATCCGGACTGTGGACCCCGGGAAGCTGTAATGGAAGGCGTTGCGCAGCAGGTTATCGAACACCCGGGCCAGCTTGTCCGGGTCGCAGTCGTATGCCAGACGGGGCGGCAGCTCCAGTTCACACCGCAGGTCCTTTTCCGCGAACTGGGGGGCAAACTCACTGGCCACCTGCTCCAGCATCCGGGTCAGGTCCGTAGGCTGCTTCTCCAGCTCCAGATGGGTCAGGCTGAAGCGGGTGATGTCAAAGAACTCATTGATGAGGTCCTCCAGCCGCTCCGCCTTCTCCAGGGCGATGCCGGTATACCGGCTCCGCAGCTCCGGGGAGAGCTGCGGCTCGTCCCGTAGCAGCGTAAGGTAGCCGATGACGCTGGTGAGCGGCGTCTTCAAATCATGGGCCAGATAGACCACCAGATCGTTTTTCCGCTGCTCTGCCTCCCGGGCAGCCCGGGCGTCCCGCAGGGCCCGTTCCCGGACGGCGTTCAGCTGCCCCTCCAGGTCCTCCATGGGCTCCGGCAGCTCAATGGGCTCCTCTCCCGGCTGGGCCAGCTGCTCTGCCGCCGCGGCCAGCGTGTCCACCAGCCGCATGGGGCGGGCAATGAAGGAATAGCTGATAGCCACCCAGCCCAGCAGGATGACCAGCATACACACAAAGACGATGTAATCCCGTACCCAGTTGAGGAACTGGTAGAGCGGATCCCACGCATACCACGTAAAGGCGCTGCATACCAGATACCCCAGGAAGACCGCCGCCAGCACCACCGTCACCCAGGCCGTCAGCGCCAGCAGATAGAATCCCCAGGTCCGCAGGGCCCGGCGGCGGCCCCGGTCCGACAGCGGGGGCCGTTCTCTTCTCTTATTCAATGGTATACCCCACCCCCCAGACCGTCTTGATGAACTTCGGCTTCCGGCTTGGCTCGTGCATCTTCTCCCGCAGGCGGGCGATGTGGCTCATGACCGTGTTGTTGCTGTCCATGTACTTCTCGCCCCACACCGCCTCAAACAGCTCCTCACTGGGCACCACCTGTCCCCGGTGCTCGCAGAGATACCAGAGAATGGCAAACTCCAGCGGCGTCAGCGCCAGCTCCTCGCCGAAGAGAACGCACTTATGCGTGGTCCTGGAGATCTGCAGCCCCCGGAAGTCATGCTCCGCGGTCTCCCTGGGTTCCGCCGCCTCGCCGGTGTTGTACCGGGTATAGCGCCGCAGCTGGGTCTTCACCCGGGCCACCAGCTCCAGCGGATTAAAGGGCTTGGTAATGTAGTCGTCCGCCCCCAGGGTCAGGCCCATGATCTTGTCCATGTCCTCCACCCGGGCGGTGAGCATGAGGATGGGAAAGAGGTGTTCCTCCCGGATCTTCTGGCACAGGGTAAAGCCGTCCAGGTCCGGGAGCATCACGTCCAGAATGGCCAGGTCCAAATGCTGCCGCGCCACGCAGGTCAGCGCCGCCTCCCCGCTGCCGCACTTGTACACTGTGTAGCCCTCATTTTTCAGGCAGACCTCCACCAGATCCGCAATCGCCGCTTCGTCATCCACCACCAGGATCTCCGCCATGCCTTCGCCTCCGCTCTTTTCTTGCGTGATGCATCCATTATACCAGACCCGACAGGGAATGCAAACCGGCCTTTTCCGTCCCGGCGTGAAAAAGGCAGAGCCGCCAACAGACGGCTCCGCCCAGCTGCGTCAAAAGTGCAGGAACTTCTGTACATCCCGGTCCGCGCCCAGAACCAGCATCGTCTCCCCCTCCCGGAAGCAGTAGTCGCCGCCTGGAATGGGAATGAGCTCCTCCCCCCGTTTGGCCGCCAGAATGTTGATATTGTGCCGCTGGCGCACCCCCAGCTGGCCGATAGTCTTGCCCACCCAGGCCGGCGGCACGGCCGTTTCATAAATGGCGTGGTCCGGTGTCAGCTGGATGTAGTCGAAGATGTGGTCGGAGCTGTACCGCACTGCCGCCCAGCTGGCGGTCTCCCGCTCCGGATAAACCACGTCATCCGCGCCGTTGCGCAGCAGAAATTTGGCGTGGACATCCCGTGCCGCCCTGGACAGGACGAAGCGCGCCCCCTGCTCCTTCAGCAGGGCCGTGGTCTCCAGAGAGCTCTGGAAGTCGTCACCAATAGCCACCACGCACAGGTCAAAGTTCCGCACCCCCAGGGAGGCGATGAACGCCTCGCTGGTGCTGTCCCCGATCTGCGCGTGGGTCACCAGGTCCAGCGCGTCGTTGACCCGCTCCTCGTTTTTGTCCACCGCCAGCACCTCGTGGTGCAGCTCCTGAAGCTTGGCGGCCATGTGCCGCCCGAAGCGGCCCAATCCGATCAGCAGTACCGATTTCATCCTCACACGTCCTTTCTCAAGCGTACCGCTCAGCCCACAGTGACCCGCTCCTGGGGCAGCTGCGCCGGGGCGGCGCCGCTGTCCGGCAGGACGGCGTAGATCAGCGTCAGGCCGCCCACGCGGCCAAAGTACATCAAAAAGATCAGAATCAACCGGGAGACGCCGCCCAATCCCGGGGTCACCCCCAGCGTCAGCCCCACGGTCCCGAGGGCGGAGGCGGTTTCAAACAGCGCCGCCTCCAGGGAGATGTCCTCCACGCAGCAGATGGCCATACCGCCCAGCAGAAACAGCCCCAGATACATCATAAGGACCGCGGCGGCGCTGCGCAGTGTCTCCGTGGGGAGGCGGCGGCCGAAGCACTGGAGATCCGCCCGCCGGCGGAACACCGCCCGGGCCGCCAGCACAAATACCGCCAGAGTGGTGACCTTGAATCCGCCGGCTGTGGAGCCGGGGGAGCCACCCACCAGCATCAGCAGCGTAATCAGCAGCCGGGAGGGCTCGCTCAGCTGGGAGAGGTCCAGGGTGTTGTACCCTGCGGTCCGGGGGGTGACCGCCTGAAACAGCGCCCCCTGGACCTTCTCCCCCAGGGTCAGCGTCTGCCACTGGGGCAGCCGGAGCTCATAGAGCAGGAAGAACAGCGCCGGCAGCAGGATCAGTGCCGCAGTCACCGCCAGCACCAGCTTGCTCTGAAGGCAGTAGGCCCGCAGGTGCCACTTGTGCTCCCGCACGTCTCCCCAGGTGAGGAACCCGATGCCGCCCAGGACAATCAGCCCCATCACGGTGAAATTCACCAGTGGGTCCCCCGCATAGCCGGTCAGGGAGACGAAGGGCGTGCCCGCCGCCCCCATCAGGTCGAACCCGGCGTTGCAGAAGGAGGACACCGCATGAAACACCGCGTACCAGAGTCCCCGGAACAGCCCCATCTCCGGGCAGAACCGCAGAGCCAGCAGCAGCGTCCCCGTCCCCTCCAGGACCAGCGTCACCGCCAGAATGAAGCGGGTCCGGCGAACGATGCCCCCCACCTGGGGTGCGGAGATGGACTCCTGCATCACCCACCGCTCCTTCAGCCCGATCCGCCGCCCGGCCAGCATGGAGATGGCCGCCGCCGCGGTCACCACACCCATGCCGCCAATCTGAATCAGCATGAGGATCACCGCCTGGCCGAAGCCGGACCAGTACAGCGCCGTGTCCTGGACCACCAGTCCTGTCACGCAGGTGGCGGAGGTGGCGGTGAACAGCGCGTCGAAAAAGGCGGCGCCCTGCCCGTCCCGGGTGGAGATGGGCAGGGTCAGCAGTAGTGCTCCCGCCAAAATCAGCAGCGCAAAGCCGATCAGGATGATCCGCGCCGGCGCCATGTGGTTTTTTCTGCGCATGAACACAGCGATCCCTCTTTCCGTTTTATCAGAAGCCGCCCGTGGACAGCAGGACCATGATAACACGGATGGGCCCGCCGATCTGTAAAAAGGCGGCCCCTGCCGTTTGGTTCCCGTTAAAGTTTTCCCAAAAAGGGACTTTGCAGCACGCCCATTGTAGCACAGCGCCTCCCGCCCGTCCACCGCTTTTTTCCCGGCTGCCGTTGCATTTTCTGCAGTCCGTGATATAATGGTTAGATAGAACAAACAAGGACGTTTCGTCCGCTGCAGAAAGGAAGCGCATACAATGCTGAACGAAAAAGTATCCCAGCTGTTGAACGATCAGGTGAACAAGGAATTCTACTCTGCGTATCTGTATCTCCAGTTCTCCAATTTCTATGTGGAGCAGGGCCTTGCCGGTTTTGCCAACTGGTACAAGGTCCAGGCCCAGGAGGAGCGGGACCACGCCATGCTGATGCTCCAGTATCTCCAGAACAACGACGTGCCCGTAACGCTGGAGGCCGTCGCCAAACCGGATGCGGAGCTGAAAGCCAACATGGACCCCCTGAAGGCCGGTCTCGCCCACGAGCAGTATGTCACCTCCCTGATCCACGCCATCTATGAAGCCGCGTACGAGGCCAGGGATTTCCGCACCATGCAGTTTTTGGACTGGTTCGTGAAGGAGCAGGGTGAGGAGGAGACCAACGCCACCGATCTCATCAAGAAGATGGAGCTGTTCGGCTCGGACCCCAAGGGGCTCTATATGCTGGACCAGGAGCTGGCGGCCCGGACCTATGCCGCCCCCTCCCTGACCCTGTGACCCGCGATCCCGCGACCCACGCACGGCGGCCTGTCCGCCGTGCGTTTCTTCTGCCCGCTCTGGACGGCGGCGGCCGCCCGTGGTATACTGGGCGCAGTTTGATCCCAAGGAGGTTCCCCGATGAAAGACCTGCTGATCGTGGAGGATGACCCGACTCTGGGCGAGGGTATCCGCCTGGCCCTCCAGGCGCCGGAGCTCCGCCCCCAGCTCTGCCGGTCCCTGGCGGATGCCGGGGAGCTGCTCTCCCGCCGGAGCTTCGACCTGCTGATCCTGGACATCAACCTGCCTGACGGCAATGGACTGGACCTCCTCCGTGCCCTCCGGCGGGAGAGTGAGGTTCCCGTAATCCTGTTGACTGCCAATGACCTGGAGACAGACATCGTGGCAGGTCTGGAGCTGGGGGCGGATGACTATATCACCAAGCCCTTCTCTCTGGCGGTGCTGCGGGCCAGGGTGAATACTCAGCTGCGCCGGACCGCCGCCCCCCAGGCGGAGCGGGTGCAGCTGGATGGCTTCACCTTCGATTTCGGCCGGATGGAGTTCTCCCGGAACGGCGTTCCGGTGGAGCTCAGCAAGACGGAACAGAAGCTGCTGCGGCTGCTGGTGGAACACCGGGGCCAAACCCTTACCCGGGCCGCCCTGGTGGACCGGATCTGGACGGACGGGGCGGAGTATGTGGACGAAAACGCCCTCTCCGTCACAGTGAAGCGGCTGCGGGACAAGCTGGAAGACATGCCGTCCAAGCCCCGCTATATCAAGACCGTGTACGGCCTGGGCTACACATGGGCGGTGAACTGACATGACAGTGGAATACACCCTGCTGGCCCTGGCGGTTCCGGCCCTGCTGGCAGCGGCAGGATTCGCCGTCTGGACCCACCTGCGGACCCGCCGGATGCTGGACACTCTGGGCAAGATGCTGGATGACGCCATCCGGGGCGAGTTCCGGGAGTCCCTCTATGACGAGAGCCGCCTCTCCGCCCTGGAGACCCGGATGGCCCACTATCTCTCCGCATCCGCCGTATCGGCCAAAAATCTGGCGGAGGAGAAGGACGCCATTAAGACCCTGATCGGGGACATCTCCCACCAGACCAAGACTCCCATCGCCAACCTCCTGCTGTATGCCCAGCTGCTGGAGGAGCAGGACCTGCCGCCGGAGAGCCGGGAGTATGCCTCCGCTCTGGAGCATCAGGCGGAGAAGCTACGGTTCCTCATCGACGCGCTGGTCAAAACCTCCCGGCTGGAGAGCGGCGTCCTTGCCATGACGCCCAAGCGTCATGGCATCCAACAGCTGTTGGATGCCGCCTCGGCCCAGGCCGCTCCCGGAGCGGAGGCCAAAGCGATCACCCTGACGGTAGAGCCCACGGACCTGACCGCCCGGTTCGACCCCAAGTGGACAGCGGAGGCCCTGTATAATCTGGTGGACAACGCGGTGAAATACACCCCGGCAGGCGGCGCCGTCACCCTCCGGGCCGTGGGGTATGAGCTGTTCTGCCGCGTGGACGTGACGGACACCGGCCCCGGCATCCCGGAGTCCGAGCAGGCCAGGATCTTCCAGCGGTTCTACCGCTCCCCCTCCGCCAGCGAGGCGGAGGGCGTGGGAATCGGCTTGTATCTGGCCCGCCAGATCGCCGCCGGTCAGGGCGGATACCTGAAGGTCAGCAGCCGCCCCGGGGAGGGGAGCACCTTCTCCCTGTTCCTGCCGAGGGCGGAGGAGAGGACGTAGAAGGCGGCGCGTTCCGGCCCGGACATCCCAAATCTTTCAGAACTGTTAGATTTCAGAAAGAATGTGGAAAGATTTCTTTGGTACAGTCTGTATTGTCGAAAGGCAATACAGACTTTTCCTTGGAGGAATGAACAATGACGATCTTGGAAACAAAGGATCTGCGGAAGGTATATGGCTCCGGCGATACGGAGGTCCGGGCCCTGGACGGGGTCGATCTGACCGTGGAAAAGGGCGAATTCGTGGCGGTGGTGGGCACCTCCGGCTCCGGCAAGTCCACCCTGCTCCACATGCTAGGCGGGCTGGACCGCCCCACCGGCGGCACCGTCACGGTGGACGGCAAAGAACTCTCTGCCATGCGCGATGAGGAACTGACCATCTTCCGGCGGCGGAAGATCGGCTTTGTGTTCCAGAACTATAACCTGGTGCCGGTGCTGAACGTGTATGAGAACATCGTCCTGCCCATCCAGCTGGACGGCAACGCGCCGGACAAAGCCTATGTGGAACGGATCATTGAGACGCTGGGGCTGGAGGCAAAGCTCCAAAACCTGCCCAACAACCTCTCCGGCGGCCAGCAGCAGCGGGTGGCCATCGCCCGGGCTCTGGCGGCCAAGCCCGCCATCATCCTGGCGGATGAGCCCACCGGCAACCTGGACTCCGCCACCAGCCTGGACGTGATGGGACTTCTGAAGGTCACTGCCCAGAAGTTCAGCCAGACCATCGTCATGATCACCCACAACGAGGAGCTGGCCCAGATGGCGGACCGGATCATCCGCATCGAGGACGGCCGGATCGTGGTGCGGGGGTGAGCGCCATGATGAAGGTATCCAACGGCAAGACCATCCGCCGTCTGGGCTGGCGGTCCATGAAGGCGGCCAGGACCCGCAACCTCATCGCCGTTCTCGCCATCGCCCTGACCACGGTGCTGTTCACGTCCCTCTTCACCATCGCCATGTCCATCAACGACGGGTTCCAGCAGTCCAACTTCCGTCAGGTGGGCGGCTTCTCCCACGGCGGCTTCAAGTACCTGACGGAGGAACAGTTTAACGATCTGAAGGATGACCCCCTCATCGACCAGTGGGGAATGCGGCGGTTTATCGGAATGCCCACGGAGGTGCCGTTCAACAAATCCCACGTGGAGGTCAGCTACGCCGACGCCAATGAAGCCCACTGGATGTACTGCGACCCGGTGGAGGGCCGTCTGCCCCAGGAGGGCACCGACGAGGCCGCTACCGACACCCACGTGCTGGAGCTGTTGGGGGTGGAGCCGGAGATCGGCGCCAGGTTCACCATCTCCTTTGACGTGGACGGCCATACCACCACCCAGACCTTTACCCTCTGCGGCTGGTGGGAGTATGACGAGGCAATTGTGGCCAACCACATCCTGATTCCGGAGAGCCGGGCGGACGCCATTCTGGACGAGGCGGGAACCGTCCCGCCCGGAGAGGATGGCATGACCGGTTCCTGGAACCTGGATGTGATGCTGAAAAGCGGTTCCCGCCACATTGCGAACGATATCGCTCAAATTCTGGAAAGTCACGGCTATCAGGATCAGAGCGCCGGAGCGCCGGATTATATCCACACTGGCGTCAACTGGGGCTATACCGGCGCCCAGCTCAGCGATAATCTGGACCCCTCTGTGGTGATTGCTGTGGCCGCCATGCTGCTGCTCATCATCTTCACCGGGTATCTCATCATCTACAACGTGTTCCAGATCTCCGTCACCAACGATATCCGGTTCTATGGCCTGCTGAAGACCATCGGCACCACGCCCCGGCAGCTGCGGCGGATCATCCGCCAGCAGGCGCTGACGTTGTCCCTGGCGGGCATCCCCCTGGGGCTGGTGCTGGGTTGGTTGATCGGCGGCCAGCTGACGCCGGCCATTGTGTCACAGCTGAACGGCGTGGTGCCCATGACCTCCGTGAGCCCGGTGATCTTCATCGGCGCGGCGCTGTTCTCTCTGGTGACGGTGCTGCTCTCCTGCCGGAAGCCCGGCCGCATCGCCGGCAAGGTCTCTCCCATCGAGGCGGTGCGCTACACCGAAGGCGGCGGCATCAAGCGCAAGACGAAAAAAGGCCGCAGGGGCGTGTCCCTGCTGTCCATGGCCTGGGCCAACCTGGGCCGCAGCCGGGGCAAGACCGCCGTCACCGTCACGTCCCTGTCTCTGGCGGTGGTACTGCTGACAGTGACGGTGAACTTCACCAACGGCTTCGACATGGACAAGTACGTGTCTCATTTCGCATCCAGCGACTTCATTGTGGCGGACGCCGGCCAGTTCCAGACCGGCGGGGACATCTTCAACACGGATATGGGCATCCCTCAGTCCGTCATTGACGAGATCAATGCCCAGGGCGGCATTACCGACGGCGGCGTGATCTACGGCAAGACGTTCGATGCCCTGGAGTACGTTACCGAGGACTGGTTCCGGCAGAACAAGGAGCACTTCTATACCCAGGAGCAGATGGACAATCTGATCCGCCTGACCGGGCGGAACGAAGAGGGCCTGCTGGCCGACCGGATCCAGCTCTCCGGCATGAGCGATTTTGCATTGGACCACCTGACGGTACTGGAGGGAGACCTGTCCAAGCTCTATGAGGACGGCGGGCGGTATGTGGCCGCTGTGTACAGTGATGATGATTACGGCAATCCGGAGATGGACTCCCACTGGGCCCGGCTGGGGGACATCGTCACCGTCCGGTACGTGGAGGAGACGGAGTATGTAGATCCGGACACCGGCATCGCCTACGCCAGCCCGGAGGACGTGCCCGCCAGTGCCAACTATGTGGCGCAGCCGGTGAAATACCGGGATGTGGAATACGAAGTAGCCGCCCTGGTTGCCGTGCCCATCTCTCTCAGCTACCGCTACTACGGCGCGGACGAGTTCATCCTGAATGACCAGACCTTCATGCAGGACAGCGGCACAGACAGCGTGATGTACTACGCCTTTGATACCACCGACGAGGCCAACGGCGCCATGGAGAAGTTCCTGGCAGACTACACAGAGAACGTGAATCCCCAGTTCGACTATGAGAGCAAGGCGCTCTACGCATCGGAGTTCGAGGGGATGCGCTCCATGTTCCAGCTGTGCGGCGGGGCCCTCAGTTTCATCGTGGGGCTGGTGGGCGTGCTGAACTTCTTCAACGCCATCCTCACCGGCATCATCGCCCGCAAGCGGGAGTTCGCCGTGCTCCAGTCCATCGGCATGGCCGGCAAGCAGCTCAAGACCATGCTGGTGTATGAGGGGCTGCTCTATGCCCTGGGGGCGGCGGGGATCTCCCTGGTGCTGACCCTGATTTTCGGCCCGGTGGCCTTCAAGGCGGTGGGGAGCATGTTCTGGTTCTTCACCTACCGCCTGACGCTGACCCCGTTCCTGATCGTGGCCCCGGTGTTCGCCCTGCTGGGCGTCCTGGTTCCCCTGGCGGTGTACCGCTCCGTCTCCAAGGCCACCATCGTGGAACGGCTGCGGGAGGTGGACTGATCCCCAGGGACCACTTTCCCGCAAAACAGCGGCACGGCTCTCAAGAGCCGTGCCGCTGTTCAAGTTCTTTAGCAGTATCCAGCTTTCAAGGCAGGTCCCGCTTGTATTTTTTGGGGGATTAGACTATACTGTAAAATTGAAAACCCCAGAGAGAAGGTGCTATATGGAATCTGTTAAAATCGGCTCTGTCGGCCTGGGCCGTCTGGGCTACGAACATGCAAAAAACTTAGCCGCATCCATTCCCGGCTGCGTCCTCCACGCCATCTGTAACGTGGATACCTCCCGTCTCCGGGCGGTGGCAGAGGAATTGGGCGTTCCTCATACTTACACCGATTTTGCCGCCATGTGCGCCGATCCGGAGTTGGACGGCATCGTCATCGTCTCCCCCTCTTTTCTTCATGTGGAGCAGATCAAAATTGCCATGGAGCACGGCAAGCACGTTTTCTGTGAAAAGCCTCTGGGCACCAATGTGGCTCAGTGCAAGGAAGCTGAAAAGGTTGTTGAGGCCCATCCGGAACTGGTGTTCCAACTGGGCTTCATGCGCCGGTTTGACCCCTCCTATGCTGAGGCCAAGCGCCGTGTGGACGCCGGTGAAATCGGCAAAGTGGTGCTGGTCCGCTCCTGCACCCAGGATCCCCGCAGCACCATTGAATCCACACTGAAATTCCTCCCCCACTCTGGCGGCCAGTTCCTGGACATGTGCGTCCACGATCTGGATCTGATCCGCTGGTTCACCGGCTCTAACATCTGTAACGTCTGGGCCATCGGTGGTGTCTTTGAGTTCGACCTCTGTCGGGAACTGCATGACACAGACAATGCCGCCGCCATGGTCCAGTGCGAAAACGGCGCCATGGGCTTTCTCTTTGCCAACCGCACCCATGCAGCAGGCTGCAATGTAGAGACGGAAATCGTCGGAACCCACGGCACGCTGCGCATCGCCCCCGTGGGCGCCCGGAACCTGCTGCAGGTCGTGGATGAGCATGGTGCGCGGCAGGAGTACTATCCGGACTTCATGTCCCGCTGGCACACCGCTTTTCTGGCTGAGATGCAGGCGTTTACGGACCACATCCGTACCGGCACACACCCTGCGGACCTGACGGTCTACGACGGCACCGCCGTATCCGAGGCGGCCTATCGCTGCAAGGAATCCTTTGAGACCGGCAAAATGCTCCCCATCCGCTGAGCCGCACTGCAAAAGTAATACTTCTTCCAACGCAAAAGCAGGAGGATCGTCCCGGAACTCCGGGGGATCCTCCTGCTTTTCAAATGGCATACAGGCCCCGTTATATCTGTCTCTTACCGGCGCCCGCCGCGGAAAGAGCCTCCGCGTCTCCCCCCGCCGCTGCGGAAGGAGCCTCCGCCAAAGCCGCCGCGACGGCCGCCGCTGCCCCGGAAGGTCCCTCCGCCGAGACTGCCCCGGGACCCTCCGGCACTCCCGAAGGAGCCTCCGCCGAACATGCCTCCCCGGCTGCCGCCGAAGCCGCCCCCGCCGAATGTTCCGCCGGAGGGCGGCCGGCGCGGTGGCTTTGGCGGTCTTGGAGGACGGGGTGGCCTGGGCCGCTGGGGCCGTCCCCAGAAGATGGGGTAGTACAGCACCGTGGGCCGTCCCATACCGGGCCGCAGATACCGCCGGCGGTAGCGGGAGTACCGCATTCCGTCCAGGATCACCCACAGCACCAGCAGCACCACTAGCAGCACCACAACGCCGCTCACCAGGGACCCAAAGGCCGGCGCCACATAGCCGTGGGTCTCCGTATAGTAGTACCCGCTGCCGCTGGAATAGGTCTCCCGGACGGCAGGGATATACCCCTCCCGGATCGTGACGCCGTAGAAGTCGGCGAACCAGGCGATGAAGGCATCAAAAGTCGCCTTCACACCGGCGTCGTACTCCCCGGCAGCGAAATCATTCTCCAGGTAATAGGACTGCAGACTCATGAAATCGTCCGCGTGGCTCTCCAGCCCAGCCCCCACCACCACGCAGTAGTCGCCCATCAGGCCGCTTTGGGAGATGTTGTCCAGCGCCAGCAGCATCACCACGCCGTTGTTCCGCTCTGCGGAGCCTACGCCATAGCTGTTCCCCAGATCCGAGGCATAGTCCATGATGTCCGCGCCGCCAGTGGAGTTCACCACACTTACCAAGATCTGGGCCCCGGTCTGGGCAAACAAGGAGGCGTTCATGGCGTCGATATGCTCCATGGTCTCATCCGTCAGCACCCCGGCGTAGTCATATACATACGTATAGGACCCCACAATGGCGGTGGACGCCTGGCCTCCGGTGTCCGGCTTCTTGGCCTGCCCAATCACCACCCCGGCCACGATGGCTAAAATCAGCACCACCGCCGCCACGGCCCGTTTCTGAAAAAACTTCATAAGCGTATGTCCTCTCCGTCCCTTCCCCGCAAGCGGGAAAGGGGGCTAAGGGAAAGCCTCCGGTTTTCCCCAGTTCTTCCGCCATTGGCGAAAGAAGAAATTTGAATCATTTTCACCGCAGCGTGTACGTGGCGAAACTACCTTGATCCAAGCGCCCCGGGCGCGTTCACCAGTCCGCAGACTGGTGGGGATTCCAAAGGGGGATCCTGCTCTCCCTTTAATTTCTCAGCTCCAACAGCTTTTGCTTCAGCTCGCCCTCGATGCGGCCCAACTCCGCCTCGGCGGCCCTGCGCTTCTGGGCGCCCTCCCGCTGGATGTTCAGCACCTCGTCCAGCGTGGAGATCAGCTGCTGGTTGGTGTGCTGCAGCGTCTCAATGTCCACCACGCTCCGCTCTGCCTCCTTGGCGGTCTCAATGGTGCCCATCTTCAACAGATCCGCGTTCTTTTTCAGCAGCTCATTGGTCATCTCCGTCACGGCGCTCTGGGCCGCCGTGGCCTGGCGGCCGTGCTCCAGCCCCAGGGCCAGCACCATCTGACTCTTCCACAGGGGGATGGTGTTCACCAGGGAGGACTGGATCTTTTCCACCATCAAGGTATCGTTGTTCTGCAGCAGCCGAGTCTGGGGGCCCATCTGCACAGAGATCATCCGGGTCAGCTCCAGGTCGTGGAGCTTCTTCTCAAACCGCTCACACATCTGGACCATGTCGTTGTATGCCTGGGCGTCCTCCTGAGCGCCGGACTGTTCTGCCTTGGCCTTCAGAGCAGGCAGTTCGCCCGCCCGCATGTCCTCCAGCTTCTTCTTGCCCGCCAGAATGTACATGGTGAGCTCCTTGTAGTATTTCAGGTTCAGCTCATACATCTGGTCGAACATGGCCACATCCTTCAAAAGCGTGACCTGATGCTGCTCCAGCTCCCGGGCGATCTTGTCCACGTTGGACTCCACCTTGGCGTACTGGGCCTTCATGGCCTCCAGCTTGCTACCCGTCTTTTTGAAGAGGCCGAAGAGCCCCTTCTTCTCCTCTTCCTCGCCGAAGCCCTTCAACTCCACCACCAGCTCGCTGAGGGACTTGCCCACCTCTCCCAGGTCCTTGGTGCGCACAGAGTTCAGGGCATTCTCAGAAAAGCTGGCCACGTTCTTCTGGGCCGCCGCGCCGTACTGCAGGATCAGGTTGGAGTCCGTCAGGTCGATCTTCTTGGAAAACGCCTCCACCGCCTGTTTCTCCGCGTCGTTCAGCAGGTTCTCGTCCATCCGCACCGGCGTCGCCTCCGGCTTGGCGGCCTCCGGTGCGGGGGCGGCGGGCGCTGCCGGGTCCAGAGTCAGTTGGGGCACCGCATCCGTCCGGCTGGGATCCAGGGTCAGTTCAGGCATCATGCTCTTCTCGTCTGCCATTGTGTCATCCTCCATCATAGTATCATTCACTCTCTGCCATTTTCTTCATTCCGGCGGGCTTCTCCCGCCGCCCGCACACCGCAGACAGCATAAACCACTGCGTACACCACCCCCAGCACACCGCAGAGGGTACAGATGCCCGGGGCCTGCTTCATAAAACCGATACCTAGCAGCAGCCATATCACAGAAGAGAAAAAGTGATGGGCAGCCTCTCCCCACCTTCCCGCCTGTTTACAGGCCTTGTCCAGCCGAAGGCCCAAAGCCACCGCCCCCGCCAGCCATGCCAGCGGCAGCAGGAGCTCCGCGTTATGCAACCCGCCACGCTCCAGTTTCCAGAACAGAAGGACAAATCCTGCGGCCATATAGAAAACCAGGCCCGCCATTCTGATGGCGATCTTTCTCATGGCGTTTCCTCCGATCACAGCTCCAGCCGGATATCGGTCTCTTTCTTCTCGTCCGGCTCCGCCTTCAGCGGGCTGTCCACCAGTCCCTCCCGGGCCATCATGTTCTCCAGCACCGTGATATCCGTGGAGATGTCCAGGGCCTCGGCGCCGTACAGGCTGTCCAGCTGCTTTTCAAAGGCCGCCACGATGGTCCGCATCATCCCCTCCACCTTGGCCAGGGTGGTGTCGATGTTCTCTCCGGAGACCCCGGTGCCGCTCATGCGGTCATAGGCATTCAGCAGCTTCAGGGTGGTAGGCAGGTAGTAGTCCAGAAAGCGCCTGATCTGGGGCAGCTTCTCCGGGTGCGTGCGCACCTCGTCGAAGATTCGGGCGCTCACCTGCTCCAGCCGCACGATGTCGGCGGAGATGCCGGGGTCCGCGATATTCTCATCCAGCCGTTTCATCTCCCGGATGGCCATCTCCCCGTCGCGGACCATCTTGTCCAGCTCAGGATTTCCTGTAGAGGCCGGTTTCTTTTCAATGGGCTCCTCGGCCTTTTCCGGCGGCGCCTTGCCAGCCTCCTCTCCTACGGGGCCGCCCCGGCACAGGGCGGCCGCCGCCGCGAACGCCAGAAGGGAGGCCCCCGCCGCCAGGGCATAGTGCAGCGGCTCATACAGCGGCAGCACCAGCGCGTAGGCCAGCCATACCGCCGCAGCGGCGTAAAAAGGCGCCGCACGCTTCTGTCTTGTGGTCTTCATCCGCTTCAGCCTCCCCAGGTCGCTTTTAACAATATTATACCCCGCCGGAGAGAGCCGGTCAACGGCAGGGACAGAAAATCCCCGGAAGCAAAGCGGCGCCCCTCTCGAAGGAGGGGCGCCTGCTTTCATTTGGGGAGCCCATAGCCCAGCGTCACCGGGTCCTGCCATAGCCCCAGCTCCGGCGGATGGAACGTGCAGTAGACGAAGAGGAACGCCAGCCCCCACAGCGCCAGCAGGCCCAGGATCTGCTGCCAGAGAGAGGTGAAGCGCCCCCGCTGCAGAAGCCGGAAATCCAAGGCGAATGCCCCCAGCACGGAGAGGTAGAACACGGCGATGTCCGCCCAGAGCAGATGCCGACCCAGCACGCCGGTGTACGTATAGAACAGCACCGGAATCAGCGCGACCCCTGTCACTGTGCTGACGCCCCGGGCTGCCAGAAAGTTCGGATAGTTCCGTCCCAGGCAGCACACCTGCACCACGGAAAAGAGAAACATGGGGAAAAACAGCAGCTTCATATGTTCCCAGGTGGACTCATTCACCGCAGAGAAGGCAGCCGCCGCGCCCCATCCGCCGCTCCAGTCGTAAACAAAGTGCAGCAGCGTCCCCATCGCCGCCGTGAACAGCGCACCCGCCAGCTCCCAGTAAAACAACCGCTTCCCCATATCCACCTCCACGACAAAACAAAAGGACTGCGGCCAGGCCGCAGTCCCAGTTTATACCGGCGTTGGCAGATTTATGCATCCAGATACGCCCTATAAGCTTCCCAAGGCCGCCGCTAGCGTCTCCGGTGTCCAGTCCCAGTAGAAGGAAGCCTCTCCCGGCGCTGAAAAATGCCGGTCGGACTTCCGCCGGCCGGCATCTCTTCTCTTTTTTCACACAAACACCGCCTGTACCAGCACCATGTACAGCACAGTGCCCCCAGCGATGGACAGCAGCACATTCCGCTTCCAGAGATGGAGCCCCGCCACCGCAGCAATGGCGATCAGCTCCGGCGCTCCGTGGGGCGCCGACAGCCAGGAGATGCTCCGCAGGCAGTACACCACCAGCAGGCCCATCATGGCGGGCGGAAGGACTTTCCCCAGGTATGCCACTACAGCGGGGGGCTGTTTCTTCTCTGGAAACAGCCAAAAGGGCAGCCATCGGGTCAGCTGGGTCCCAGCGGCCACCGCCAGGATAATACCCAGCGTCTGTAAAGGCGTCAGTGTCACAGGTCCCCCTCCTCTCCGCTGCGGTCCAGGCGGCGCCGTGCACCCAGCAGCACTGCCAGCACCAGCACCATAGCGGGGATCACCATGTTGTCCGCTCCGAACACCGCCAGGCTGGCAGCGGCGCAGAGGATCCCCATCACCCCGGCGGGCCGGTTCTCCGGCTTCTTCCACTGCTCCAGGAACAGCACCACGAACAGCGCCGTCAGAGCAAAGTCCAGGCCCGTAGTGTCAAAGGTGAGGAAACTCCCCAGCAGGCCGCCCAATGCTGTGCCCGTAATCCAGTAGAGGTAGTCCAGCAGGGAGATCCAGAAGTAGAAGTCCCTCCGGGCCACGCCTTCCGGCGGCTCCAGAGTGGACACCAGGGAAAACGTCTCGTCGCACAGCACGTAGATCAGAAACGCCCGAACCTTTCCCAGGCCCTTGTATTTGTCCAGCAGGCTCAGCCCGTAGAACATGTGCCGGGCATTGACCATGACGGACAGCAGAAACGCCTGCACGGGGTCAAAAGCCGTAGTCAGCAGCGTGACGGCCACAAACTGCATACTGCCGCCGAAAGCGATGGCGCTCATGAGGACGGACCATCCCGGCCCATACCCCTTGGACTGCATCAAAAGGCCATAGGCAGTCCCCAGGCACAAAAAGCCCGTCATCACCGGGATGGTGGCGGGAAACGCCGCCCGGAGCGCCATGCTGCTCCCACCGGCGCGGCGGCTCTCGTCGTCTCTCAGGGGCACAGCAGATCGGCCTCCTCCGGGTGCCTTTCAAACCAGATTTCGGCATAGGAACACGTCGCCCTGGCGCGCTTTCCCTCCGCGCGGATTTGGTCGGCCGCCGCCTGGAGCAGCTGCCCCGCCACGCCCTGACCCCGGAGCGTATCGTCCACAAATGTGTGGTCGATATCCGCCGCCCCATCCCGGTCGGGAAATGTCACCTCCGCGATCACCCGGCCTTCTTCCTCGGCGTAGATACGCCCCGGCTCTCTCTGAAATTCCATGGGTCTTCCTCCTGCATCCTGTCCCGCCGTCTTTTTACATCTTCTCCGGCGCGTCCACGCCGATGAGCTTCAAGCCGTTCCGCAGGACGATCCGGGTATCATCCGCCAGCTTCAGCCGGGCGTCCCGGACCGCCGGCTCCTCGCCCTTGATGCGGCAGGCGGTGTAGAACCGGTGGAAGCAGGCCGCCAGCTCCTGGAGATAGCGGTTGATGTGGCTGGGGTCGTAATCCCGGGCCGCCAGCTTGATCTCCTCGCAGAACTGGGCGATCTGCTTCAGCAGGGCCCGTTCCGCCTCGCCGGAGAGCAGGGACATGTCCACGTCCGCCTGTCTGGGCACGGAGGTGCCCTCCTCCGCCAGAGCCCGCAGCAGTGAGCAGATCCGGGCGTGGGCGTATTCCACGTAGTAGATGGGGTTTTCGCTGTCCTCCCGGACCGCCAGGCCCAGATCGAACTCCATCTGGGTATCCGGCTTGGCATTGAAGTACCACCGGGCGGCGTCCACGCTGACCTCGTCCAGCAGGTCGGACAGGGAGATGGCCTTGCCGGTACGCTTGCTCATCCGTACCACCTCACCGTCCCGCAGCAGCTTCACCAGCTGCATCAGCACGATGTCCAGCCGCTCGCTGCCGTTGAGGCCGAGCGCGTCCAGGGCGCCCTTCAGCCGGGCCACGTGGCCGTGGTGGTCCGCACCCCAGATGTTGATGACCTTGTCGAAGCCCCGGACAGCGAACTTGTTCCGGTGATAGGCGATGTCCGCGGCGAAGTAGGTGTAAAACCCGTTGGCCCGGCGCAGTACGTCATCCTTCAGGTCCAGCTTCTCGATGTCCGCCTCTTTCTTCCCCTGCCTGCGGTAGTGGTCCCGTAGGATGTCGGCCGTGCGGAGCCACAGGGCGCCGTCCTTCTCATAGGTCCAGCCCCGCTCCGCCAGCAGATCCACTGTCTCCTTCACATAGCCGCTCTCATGGAGAGAGGACTCGTAGAACCAGTTGTCATAGTGGATCTTGTACCGCTCCAGATCGGTCTTCATCTTAGGCAGGTTGATGGACAACCCGAACTGGGCCAGCGCCTCCTGGCGCTCCGCCTCCGGCACATCCAACAGCTTGTCTCCGTTTTTCTCATAATAGGCCCGGGCCAGGTCCTTGATGTCCTCACCCTGGTATCCGTCCTCCGGGAAGGGCACCGCGTCCTCCCCCCGGATGATCTGGAGATACCGGGCTTCAATGGAGTGGGCGAACTTATCAATCTGGTGGCCCGCGTCGTTCACGTAAAACTCCCTCGTCACGTCGGCGCCGCACGCCGCCAGCACGCTGGCCAGGGTGTCTCCCAGCACGCCGCCCCGGGCATTGCCCATGTGCATGGGGCCCGTGGGGTTGGCGGAGACGAATTCCACCATGATCTTCTGCCCCTTCAGGTGGTCGGCGGTGCCGTAGCCGGCACCCTCGCTCTCCACCGCCTCGCAGACGGCAGCGTACCAGCTGTCGTTGAGACGGAAGTTCAGAAAGCCCGGTCCCGCAATCTCCGCGGAGGCAAAGTAGCTCCCCGCCAGGTCCATGTGGTCCAGCAGTGCCTGGGCGATATTACGGGGCGGCTGCCGCAGCGCCTTGGAGGCCGCCAGGGCAAACGTGGTGGTGAAATCGCCGTTGGCGGTGTCCTTGGGGATCTCCACCGGGGCGGTCTTCACCTCCGCCTGGGGCAGCGTCCCGTCCGCCACTGCAGCCTGATAGGCGGCCATGGCCAGCGCCGCCGCCTGGTCCTTCGCGTTTTGTACCATGTTGATCATATCGTTCCCTCTTTCGTGAATGAGGAATTCAGAATGAGGAATTTTGGTGTCCGGCAAAGCCGGACAGATTCCAATTGCCACCTGCGGCGGCACCGCAATTCCTAATTCCCAACCCCTGTTTTTCCCGTTTTACCCGGGTCTTAAAGCTGTTTTTCCCTGTCACCGTGCGCTTCCCACGGGACAGATCCCGGGGGACCCCTTTTCTCGGAATCCCCGGGCGAAATGAATTCGCCCTCCGCCAAAGATTTTGGCTCCTCCAAAATACTTGGACGCGCTGCCGCACGGTTTGCCGGAACGCTCTCTTACTTTCGCTTTACCCGGATCTTGAAGCTGTTTCTTCCTGTCACCGTATGCTCGACCGCGATGGAGTACTTGATCTCCAGCAGGCCGCCCCGCTCGCTGAGGTTGTGCCGCAGGGCGCTGGTCTGGATATCCACCGACAGCTCCCCGTAGGGGGTCTCATACAGGGACGTGTGCTGCCGCCCCTCCTCAAACACCATCTGGGAGTTCACACTGCCCACCCGGCGCAGGATCACCTGGGGCCCGCTGACCTCAAAGGTGGTGGTCGTCCCCTCCATGCCGGTGAGGGCTGTCTCCTGATAGGTCAGCAGCAGGCCCTTCTCCGTCAGCTCCAGGGTCCCCTCCGTCGTCAGCTCCGTGGCATCCGGGTCCACATCGTCAAAATACTGCTCTCCCCGGATGAAGAGCAGCACCGGCAGCTTCTTCTGCCGCGTCTCAATATCGCTCAATGTCAATCCTCCGTGCTGTATGGCGCAGGTCCTCCTGCAGAAACAGCGAGGCCGTCCGCTCAAAATCCTCCACCCGGTCACTGACGTAGAACTCCGTCTCGCCGCGGCGGCGCTCGTCCGCCCGCAGCTCCCGGGCCTTCAGCATCCGTTTCAGCTCAAAGGCGGACTCCTCCCCGGCGGACACCAGCTCCACGCCCGGCCCCATCACGTCCCCGATCACATCCGTCAGCAGCGGGTAATGGGTACAGCCCAGAATCAGGGTGTCCACCCCCGCATTCTTCAGGGGCGTCAGATACTCCCGGGCCACGGTCTCGATCACCACGTCTCCCCGCCGGATGCGCCCGGCCTCCGCCAGGGGCACGAACAGGGGGCAGGCCCGGCTGAACACGGTCACCTCCGGGTCCAGCCGCCGGAGAGCCGCCTCGTAGGCACCGGAGCGGACGGAGGCCGCCGTGGCGATGAGCCCTACCCGCTTGTTTTGGGTCATCAGCACCGCCCGGCGGCAAGTGGGCTCTACCACGCCTACCATGGGCAGGTCGTTTTCCGCCTGCAGCGCCGCCAGCGAGGTGGTGGTCACCGTCCCGCAGGCGATGAGGATGGCCTTCAGATCGAAGGAGCGCAGGAAACGCACATCCTGGCGGGCGTATTTCAAAATGGCCTCCCGGGAACGGCTGCCATAGGGCACCCGGGCGGTATCGCCGAAGTAGATCAGGTCCTCCTCCGGCAGGATGCGCCAGAGGGAGTGCACCGCCGTCAGACCCCCCAGGCCTGAATCGAATACCCCGATGGGACGCTGGTCCATCCCGCTCCGCCTCCTTCTTCTCCCGCCGCCGGACCGGCGGCCGCCTCATGCTCATTTTGCATCTGGATTACATATTATACTATGCGGCGCCTTCTGCCGCAAGACAGATTTTAGTCTTTTTGCCCTGTTTTTTATGTGGAATTCTGCGTATGTCTCTGCTATAATCGTGACAGTATCATCTATTTGGGAGGTGTCTGCCCCATGAAGATCGAACTGACGGAACAGCAGTTCCGGTATCTGCTGGATCTGGTATACATAGGAAACTGGGTCATCAATTCCACCCGGGAGAACGACCGCATCCAGGAATACGACCAGGTGGAGAGCCTGATTTTCTCCCACTGCCTGCACCACAAGATGAGCAAGCTGGTGGAGCTGTACCGGGGGGAGCTGATCCCCTCCCGGGCCTTTGCGGACGGCGGCATCCACGAGGCCATCGAGCAGTATGAGGACGTGGTGTTCTATGAGATCCTGGCGGAGGAGCTGGCCCTGCGGGACATGGATGGGGAACCCCTGACCCGTGAAAACTATGGGGAGCTGATGGAGCGGATCGACGCTTATCTCTCCGAGTTTGACGAGCACGGCACCGACAACATCTCTGTGGACCTGCCGTAAGGCGGAAGGCACGCCGCCCCGGCACCGGAGAGATTTCTCTCCAGGCTTGTTTCAAAGAACAGAAAGAGAAAAAGGAGCAACGAGATCATGGCTGAAAAATCCAAAGTCTACTTTGCGGACTTCCGCGCCCCCAGCTGGCGGGAGAACCTGCCCCAGAAGCTGGCCCGGCTGATGATGACCGCCGGCTTCGGCGATATCGATATGGACGGCAAGTACGTGGCCATCAAGATGCACTTCGGCGAGCCGGGCAACCTGGCCTACCTCCGCCCCAACTGGGCCCGAGCCGTGGTGGACCTGGTGAAGTCCCACGGCGGCAAGCCCTTCTTGACGGACTGCAATACCCTGTATGTCGGCGGCCGGAAAAACGCCCTGGACCACATCGAATCGGCTTATATCAACGGCTTCACCCCCTACTCCACCGGCTGCCACATCCTGATCGCCGACGGCCTGAAGGGCAACGACGAGGTAGAGGTTCCCGTGGAGGGCGGGGAGTATGTGAAGTCCGCCAAGATCGGCCGTGCGGTGATGGACGCGGACGTGTTCATCTCCCTGACCCACTTCAAGGGCCACGAGCAGGCCGGCATGGGCGGCGCTCTGAAAAACATCGGCATGGGCTGCGGCTCCCGGGCCGGCAAGATGGAGCAGCACAACTCCGGCAAGCCCTTCGTCAAGCAGAAGAAGTGCATCGGCTGCCGGGCCTGCGCCAGGATCTGCGCCCACGGCGCGCCCCAGTTCGGTGCCGACGGCAAAGCCACCATCGACACGGACAAGTGCGTGGGCTGCGCCCGGTGCCTGGCGGTGTGCCCCAAGGATGCCATCCAGTGCCTGTATGACGAGGCGCCCGCTATTCTGAATAAGAAGATCGCCGAGTACACCAAGGCCGTGGTAGACGGCCGCCCCTGCTTCCACGTGTCCCTGGTAGTGGATGTCTCCCCCAACTGCGACTGCCACGCGGAGAACGATGTCCCCATCGTCCCGGATGTGGGCATGTTTGCCTCCTTCGACCCGGTGGCTCTGGACCAAGCCTGTGCCGACGCCGTGCTGGCCCAGACTCCCGCGCCCAACTCCGCCCTGTTTGACGAGGGCTGCGACTGCTCCTCCGGTGACTACTTCCACGCCGCCCATCCGGACACGGACTGGGCCGTCTGCCTGGAGCACGCGGAGAAGATCGGCATCGGCACCCGGGCATACGAGCTCATCAAAATCTGATCTGAACGAAACGAAGCAGGACTTAAAAAGTCCTGCTTCGTTTTCCGCATTGCGGGACTCCGCTCAGGCGAACAGGGCGTTGAACTGCTCCACCACCGCGTCCGCGCCGGTGTGCGCCACCAGCATCACAAAGTTGCCATTGGAGACAATCCGGGACTCGTTCCGCCACATCTCCGTGGGCGCGGGGTACCAGGCACCGCCGGGGCTTGTGCCGTCCCCCACCTGATAGTCGATTCGGGCCTGGAAGATGTCCTTCACCGCCTGGACATCGCCGCTGTTCTCCACCTCTACCAGGGCAATCTCGTCACCGGAGGCGGAGATCATGGCCATCTGCACCAGACACTGCTGGGTGGCGATGGCGGAGAGTCCCGCATAGAACGTATCCAGCGTCTCACCCTCCACGGCCATCAGGGCGGGCCACGTCTCCTGGTCCCCGGTCACGGAAGCGCAGAAATCCGCCAGATCCACGCCGGAAGCAGACTCCACTGGAGGGGCAGGGGCGGGCTGGGCCGGCGTCTCCGGCTCCTTGTCCGGCTGCTGGGGCTTTGTGTCCTCCACCGGCTGGTATACCGGCTTCTCCGCCGGGTCTGCCGGACGGCTCCCCGTCTCCGGCTCCTTCGCCGGGTCCGCGGGGCGGGAGCCCAGATCCGGCTCGTCCTCCTGGAGCTGCTGGGAATCATCCGCCGTCTCAGGGCCCTCTATGGTCACAGGGACGCCGTCCTCCCCATCGGTTTCCGAAGTCTCTTCCTCCTGGGGCGGCGCAGCTTCCTCCATCTTCTGGTCCTGGGCGGCGTCCTCCTGCGCCTCCGTTCCTCCACAGGCAGCCAGCGCCAGTATCAGCGCCAGAGCCAGCAATCCTGCAAGTCCTCTCTTTTTCATGTTTTTCTCCTAACCTCTCACGGGATTTCACGGCGCTCCGCCGCGGTCTGAGAGGTTAGACGGGCTCTACGGAAAAAAGTTCCCGCTCCGGCGATTTTTCTCCGTTGCTCCGCCCATGACCGCCCCGGTGTGTATAACATTGACTTTTTTCGGAAATTCAAATATAATTGTTTCAAGCATAAACATCAAATAAATACACAGGCCGCGCGTCGTCCGCGCGGCCGCTTTGCCCTTATTCAGCGGACATCCGTCCACCTGCAAGGCAAGAGGAGGTCTCCTATGAAGAAACACCTTCAGGACAGCTTGGTCATCGGTTTCGCCCTGTTCTCCATGTTTTTCGGCGCAGGTAATGTCATCTTCCCCCCTTATCTGGGACTGGAATCGGGTCCGGAGTGGCTGGCCGGCTTTTTCAGTTACTTTATGGCCGACATCGGACTGGCCCTGCTGGCTATGTTTGCCATTCTCCGGCAGGGAAGTCCCGACGGGATCACCGCCCGCATCGGCAGGATTCCCTCCACAGCGCTCATGTGCGCCATTGTGCTGTGCATCGGCCCCATGCTGGCTATCCCCCGGACCGCCGCCACCACCTACGAAACCTCTCTGGCCCCGCTGGTGTCCGGCTTCAGTCCGGCGCTCTTCTCCATCCTCTTCTTTCTGCTGATCCTGCTGCTGTGCGTGCGGGAAACAGCGGTGGTGGACATCGTGGGAAAGATCCTGACCCCCGCTCTGCTGATTGGCCTGTTGATCCTGATCGTGGTGGGTGTGGTGAATCCCATCGGGCCGGTGGGTGAGCAGCCGCTGGTGGAGAATGTGGCCGCCACCGGCGTGGAAGCCGGCTATCAGACCATGGACGTGCTGGCGGCCATCGTGTTCGGCTATATCATTCTGAAGAGCGCCCGGGAGAAGGGACACACGACTCCCGGCGCCCAGCTCCGGGTGGTGTCCGGCGCCAGTCTGGTGGCAGGCATCGGCCTGCTGGTGGTCTATCTGGGGCTGACTTATCTGGGCGCCACCACCGCCCGCTTCTTCGACATCACCGTGGACCGCACGTTCCTGGTGGTGTCCATTGTCCGGAACCTGTTGGGGCAGGCGGGCATCATCCTCTTTGCCGTGGTGGTGGCTCTGGCCTGCGTCACCACCGCTGTGGGGCTGGTCAGTGCATGCGCCGATTACTTCTCCGGCCTCTCGGGGGGCCGCGTTTCCTACCGCACGCTGGTGTGCGTCATCTGCGTGTTCAGTGCCGTGGTATCCAACTTTGGTCTCAATGAGATCATCGCCATCGCCTCCCCCATCCTCAGCGTGGTCTATCCCCCCACGCTGGTGCTGATCGTGCTGGCCCTGTTCGGCAGCCGCATCCGCCGGGACTGGGTGTTCCGCCTGGCGGCCCTGGGCGCCCTGGCAGTGAGCCTGCTGGAGGTAGTCCGCACCTACACCGGCGTGGAGCTGGCCTTTCTGGACCTGCTGCCCCTGGCGTCTCTGGATTTCGGCTGGGTGTTGCCCGCCGCTGTCTGCGGCGCAGTGGGCGCCCTGATTCCCGGCGGCCGGACTGCCGCCTCCTGATGCCATATTTTCATTTTTCACATACTGGAGGACTGATTGTATGAAACAGCACTATCAAGGTCTCGGCCACATTGCCGTGTATACGGCGGATATGGATGCCAGCATCGCCTTTTACGAGAAGATCGGCGGCAGCCTGCATCTCCGGGCCCCCGCCTGCCCGCCGGAACAGCAGCGGGAGCTGGCCCTTGTGGAGTTCGGCGGCTTCCTGGTGGAGTTGATCGCCGCCCCTGTGCCGGAGGGTGCGGGCTGCATCCCTCATTTCGCCGTCTATGTGGACGATGTGGACCAAGCCGCCGCGGATCTCCGCGCCGCCGGCGTGGACACCTTCCAGACCGCAGAGAAGTGCGTGATGCCCAACACCTTCGGCGGGTTGGAGAACTGGTTCTTCACTGGCCCCTCCGGGGAACAGATCGAACTTTTGAAGATGCTTTGAGTCCGCTTTGGCTGCGGAGCAGGGAGACCGTCCATTGGACGGCCTCCCTGTTTTTCTGTGCAAACACACCGCAGATATGGAAAATCGAGCTCTCTCCTGTGTCTGCGGCGGCCGTCAGCGCATGGGGATTTACAGTGTTTCGGCCTGCCCTGCCAGGGGCAGGCACACCACCAGCTCGAACCCGTTGTCCCGGACCCCGGCGTCCAGGGTGCCGCCGTAGCGCTCTGCGATTTCCCGCATCCCGGGGATGCCGAAGCCGTGGGCGGCCTTGTCCGTCTTGGTAGTTGCAAGATCCGGCTGCACCGCGCCGCCCAGGGTGTTCTCCACCCGCAGCATGAAGAGTCCCTTGTCCGCCTTGCAGCGGATGGTGATTCGCCGTTCCCCGGCACCCCGGCTGCCCTCGATGGCGTTGTCCAGAGCGTTGCCCAGCAGGGCGCACAGATCCATATCCGCCACAGGCAGGTCCCGGGGCAGGGAGACGGCGAAGTCTGCGGCGACTCCCTCCCGCTCCATGGCCTCCGCCTTGGCGGTGAGGACGGCATTGGCCGCCTCGTTTTCACAGAGCCGTCTGGTTCCCCGCAGGGCCGGGGAACCGGCTATCTGGTCCAGATAGCCGATGGCCCCCTGTTCATCTCCCTGCTCCAGAAAACCCCGGACCGCCGTCAGGTGATTCCTCAGATCGTGGCGGAGACGGCGCACCTGGGTCTCCTGCTGCCGGAGGCCCTGATAGTAGACCTCCCGCAGACCTGCCAGGCGATTTGCCTGCTCCAGCCGCTCGTGATCCGCCAGAATCAAAATGGCGAACAACAGGACCAGAGAGGTCAGAAATACAAAGGGCAGCACCACCATGCCCTGGTACATCGCCACGGTATTGACCTCGATAGAGTCATACCGCCGGAAGGTCAGCAGCACCACGGCGATCAGGGCGCACAGGGGCATGGCCGCTAGACCCAGCACCAGCTTCCACAGCCGCCGGGAGAGCACCACCGGCTCCCGGGGCAGGCGGCGGCGCAGCAACAGCCACAGCGGGCCGAACACCAGCGGGCGGGCCAGGCGCACCAGCACGTCATAGAGCGCATTCCTGTTGATCCGCTCCACATAGGTGTCCAGCAGGGCACACACGGACATCTCCAGGCAGAAGAGGATGATGCACACCGCCACCCGCCCTATCCGGTCACCCCGGGTAGAGAGGCGGAACAAGGCGAAAAACGCCGGCAGCGTATAGAGCAGGTTGGGGTCGCCGATCCAAATCACCATGCCGGTGGACCCCGCCAGGGTCAGAAAGAGCAGCACCCTCCAGAAGCGCCCATTCCGGGGGCGGACAAAGGGGGCACAGAGCTTGTAGAGGAAAAAGCCGCTGGCCGCCACGGTCAGAAAATAGCCGCAGTTGAGCCAGATCTGCCAGAGAACATCCCGCATCCTCATCCCTCCAGCTCCGCCCGGGTAAAGGCCAGCAGGGCCGAGGGCTGGCAGGACCGGCTGACCGGCAGCCGCCGGCCGTCCCGCAGCACCACCTCGCCGCCCTCCATCCGGTCCACAGCTCCTGTCCGAACCAGATACCGCTGGTGGATGCGGACAAAGTCCGCCCCCACCTCCGCCGCCACCGTGTCCAGCTTGCCGTAAAACGTGTACTCCCGTCCGGCGGTGACACAGGCCACCTGCCGCCGGTCCGAGACGAAATACAGAATGTTGGCAATGGGGATCCGGTAGTGGGTGTCCCCGCTGCGGCAGATGTAGGCCCGGTCCAAATCCCGGACCAGCGCCGCCTGTGCCCGGTCCAGCACCTCCTCCAGCTGTTCCGCCTTCGGGGGCTTTAAGAGATACCCCAGGGCCCCCACGGAGTACCCGTCAAAGACGTGCTCTGCATACCCGGTGACGAACACCAGCTGCAGTCCGGCGTCCGCCGCCCGGAGCCGCCGGGCGGTCTCCATGCCGTCCAGCTCCCCCATCTCCATGTCCAGAAACACCAAGTCCAGCTCCCCGGCGTGGCTCTCCAGCCAGCGGAGCAGTCCCTCGCCAGAGGAGAACTCCCGGAACTGCCCTTGAACGCGCCGCTTTTCCAGAACCCGCTCCAGAGCGGCCCGAAGCACCAGCCTGGCGTCGTAGATATCGTCACAGATGCCGATCCGCAGCATCCCCATCACCTCAAACCGAAAACTGCCCGCCGGGGTCCGGCAGGGGGCGCTTTTCGCCCTAAACTACCTGCCCATTCTACCACAGGAACCGCCGTCTGCCAAACCAAACTTGACGGCAAATCCGCCAAACTTGACATCCCCTCCCCTCCCAACGCAAAACTTGACATCCAGGCCGCCGCAGATGACACCCCCGTTTGCGGCGGCTCTTTTTTCGCGGTACGCTGGTGTCAACAAGGAGGGAAACACCATGACAAACGCCACTGCCATCTCCCGCTCCCGTGTGTGGAGCGTGCTCACCACTCCCGCCGCCATCCCCCAGACGGGGCCACGGCTGAAAACCAATCTGGACACGGATCTGCTGAAGCTCATCGCCATCGCCGCCATGCTGATCGACCACATCGGCGGCGCCTTTTTCCCGGAGGCGGGCGTGTTCCGCTGGATCGGCCGACTGGCCTTCCCTATCTTCTGCTACTGCCTGACGGTGGGCCTGCTGTACACCCACGACGTGCGGAAGTACCTGACCCGGCTGGGCATCTTCGCCCTCGTCAGCCAGCCCTTTTACATCCTGGCCTTCCACCCGGTCGGCGAATTCTGGGCCAACCTCACCAACTGGAACATCTTCTTCACCCTGTTCCTGAGCCTGCTGGGCATGTACGGCCTGAAGGAACGGAAATGGTGGCTGTTCGCCCTGGCGCTCTTCACCGTCAGCTGGTGGAACTTCGATTACTCCGGCACCGGCATCCAGCTGATGCTGATCTTCTACCTCTGCCGGAACCGGCCCCGCCTGGGCGCGGCCCTCTACCTCCTCAGTTATCTTCCGGCCCTGATGAACGGCTGGCCGGAGGATCCCCTGTGCCTGACGGTGGGCGGCCTCTGCATCGACTGGTCCATTTTCGCCGTGTTCGCCGCGCCCCTGATCTTCTGCGCCACGCACTCCCGCATCAAGATCAACCGCTGGTTCTTCTACGCCTTCTATCCCGCCCATCTGGCGGCCATCGCCCTGGCGGGGAATATCCTGTGAGACAGAAAGGAAGAGTTTTATGTTAACAGTCAAAGATCTGCACAAATCCTACCAAGTGGGTAAGACCACCTATGAAGTCCTCAAGGGCGTGTCCCTCACGGTGGAGAAGGGGGAGTTCGTGGCTGTCATGGGCCCCTCCGGCTCCGGCAAGACCACGCTCTTAAACTGCATCTCCTGCTACATCCCCATCGACAGTGGGGAGATCATGCTGGGGGATCGGCAGCTGGCAAATCTCAGCGAGGACGCTTTGGCAAAGGTCCGCAACCGGCAGCTGGGCTTTGTGTTCCAGGACTTCCTGCTGCTGGACGGTCTGACGGTCCGGGAGAACATTCTCCTGCCCGCCATCATCGGCGGCGCCGTCACCGGCCAGACGGAGGCCCGGGCGGACCAGCTGTGCGATGTATTCGGTATCTCCGCCATCCGGGACAAATACCCGGCGGAGATCTCCGGCGGTGAGAAGCAGCGTACCGCCGTGGCCCGGGCGCTCATCAACCATCCCCTGCTGATCCTGGCGGACGAACCCACCGGCAACCTGGACAGCAAGTCCAGCCGGGCGGTGATTCGCTCCTTTGAACAGGCCAAGGAATCCCTGGAGGCCACCATCTTCATGGTAACCCACGACTCCTTTGCCGCCTCCTTCTGCGACCGGGTGGTCATCCTCCGGGACGGAGTGGTGTGGCGGACCCTGGAAAAGGGCGCCACGGACCGCACCGCCTTCCAGGACCAGCTGTTGGACGCCATCCGGGACATGGGGAAGGAGTGAGACCATGCGGCACTTTTCCGACGCCTACGCGGCCCTGCGCCGCAAAAACAGGGGCCAGTACGCCTTGCTGGCAGGGTGCAGCTTCTTCTCCGTGCTGCTGATCACTGCCTATGTCTGCATGATGCGCTCCCCCACCATCCTCTCCGTCTTGCCGGAGGGCGGCGACAGCCGCAAGCAGGTGATGATGGTGTTCGTTCTGGCGGTCATCGGCTGCGCCGTGTTCACCGCCTATGCCGCCGGGCTGTTCTTCCGGCAGAAGTCCCGGGAGACCGGCGTGTTCCTGGCTCTGGGGGCCACCCGCCGCCAGCTGCAGCGGGAGATGGGCAAGGAGCTGGCGGTGATCTCCCTGGGCTCCTGCGCCGCCGGGGCGGCCTTAGGCGGCCCTCTGGCTTGGGGCGTGTGGCAGCTGTTCCGCCTGTTCCTGGTGGACTCCCAGGAGATGGCCCTGTCCTTCGATCCCCGGTCCTATCTGCTGTCCATGGTCTTTGCCGCCTACGTGGTGGGGATGCTGTTCTTCCTGGGCGGCCGGTCCATCCGCCGCACCAACATCATCGACATCGTCCAGGAGTCCCACAAGTCCGAGCCTATCCGCGAGGTAAAGCGGTGGTATGGAAGCGTGGGCATCGTCCTGGTGGTGATCGGCGCCCTGGCGGGGTATCTGATGCCGTCGTTCTTTGTCACAGTTCTCCAGTGGTATCCCCCCTCTGGGGTGGAGGCCGTCTTTTACCTGCCGGCGCTGGTCGGCATGTACATGATCCTGCTCCACACGGTGGTGAACGGCTGGCGGAAGCGCCATAAGTACCGGGACATCATCGCCACGTCCATGATGAAGTTCCAAGGCCGCCAGACGGTGCGGAACATGCTGGTGATGACGCTGCTGATCGCCGGTGCCTATTTCGCCTCCTTTTACGCCCCCATGCTGAATACCAGCTCCACCTACAGCTTCTCCACCCGGCCGGTGGACTTCGAGTACCACTGGCGGAATGATCAGAACTGGCCGGAGCGGGGCGAGGTGGAATCTCTGGCGTCGAAGCATGGTGTTGACATCACCTCCTGGACCCAGGTGGACGCCGCCACCCTGGGCTGTGACGGCACCGTCTCCATCGAGCAGAGCGCCGGAGCTCTGGGCACCACCTACACCAAGGAATACCGGGAGATCCAAGGCGGGGCCACCTATTTTTCCGAGAGCGCCTGGAACGCCCTCACCGGCCAAGCTGTGGACCTGGCCCCCGGCACCTGTGCCAATGTGCTGGATGATGAAGGCGGCAGCGACTACCTCTCCGGCGGCGACGTGACGCTGGTCACCAATATGGTCACCGGGGCCAGTCTGTCCGTTACCCCGGCGGAGCCTCTGTGTTTCACCATGCTGCTGGGCTGCTACGTGCTGGATGACGCCGACTACGAGATCCTCACCGCCGGACTCACCGACCTCTGGCGGGAGACCTGGGTATTCTTCAACGTGGCGGATGCGGAGGCCAGCTATCCCTTTGCCGACGCCCTGTTCAACGAGATCGTGGACCGCTCCGGCGACGATGTGCTGCAGATGGACGCCTACGACCTGGTAAGTGCGGCGCTGGCGGAGGAGGCCGGCGAGGTCTATGACTACGACCGGGCACATATCGCCGCCCATGGCTTCCCGGTGATAGAGCGGGAGGACCGGGACACCTCGGAGTTCCGCAACTACTGGCTCTACATGCCCCAGTTCCGGGTGCTGGATCAGAACGACTTCGTCACCACCATGGCGGTGTTTTTGGTGCTGTTCATCTTTATCGCCCTGATCTGCTTCGCGGCGGTCATCGTCATTGCCTTTACCCGGTGCATGACCATCGCCCTCACCAACGCACGGGTGTACGACGACCTGCGGCACCTGGGGGCGCCGAACCGCTATCTGTTCCGGTCCGTAAAGGGGCAGGTGTCCAAGGTGTTTCTTGTGCCCGTCATCGTGGGCACGGCAGTCATCTCCGCCTTCTACCTCATGATTATGTACTTCAATGATAACCGCTTCACCCCCGGCGAGATGGCCGGCATGGCCGTCTGTGCTGCGGTGATCGCCGTGCTTTCGGCGGTGCTCTATGGGGTATACCGCATCACCCGCCGCAGCGTCTGCCGCGCGCTGGGAATCCAAGGCAAGTGAAGCTTCCGCGCTGCCGGAAATTTGGTCCGGGGGCACAGGGATATTCCCTGTGCCCCCGGACCTTTTTGTTTATTTTCCGCCGCTGCCGGCGATCTTTCTCCACAAGGTGCTTCGGCCGATTCCAAGCCGCTTGGCCGCAGCGGACTGATTCATGTTCTCCTCCCGCAGCACCTGTTCGATCACTCTCCGCTCGATGTCCTCCAAGGTCCCGGAGAGATCCACCGCCGGCGGAAGGGCACTCACTTTCCGCATCTCGTTCTGCAGGACCACGGCCACCTCAGCGGCAGTGATATAAAATCCCGAGGACGCCGCGATCATCTGGCGCAGCACCTTTTCCAGCTGCACCAGATTCAGCGGCCACTCAAATTCCACCATCAGCTCCATGGCATCCGGCTCCATGCCCACGGTGGATTTGGCCAGCGCGGTATTGTACTGGGGAATCATCATATTGACAAAGGCGGGAATATCCTCCTTCCGCTGGGCCAGAGACGGCACATTGATGGTGAATCCGCTGAGCTGCAGATAGAGCCGGCTGGAGAACTGTCCCCGGGCCACCTCGGCAGACAGGTCGCAGCAGCTGGAGCTGATTACCCGATGGCGGTGGGTCATCTTGGTATCCTCAATATAGGTCCCCACCTGCTGCTGCAGATCCTTCGGCAGCGTATCCACGTTTTCCAGATATACCGTGTATCCCGTGGCGTGAATGGGAGACGCGGCATTATTCAACAGCATGTCCCAGTTTTTCTCCGTCAGGTCCCTGCACTGCAGGCGCATCAGCGTGGTCCCCTCCGTGGCGCTTTTGGTGTGAATGCGACGGGCCACCACGCCCTTGTGGGTCCCCACCGCCCCCTGGATCAGAACGGGCAGCGCGGAACTGCCGGCAGTCTGGATGAGCTTGTCCATTGGGCGCAGATACAGCTCGCTGGAAGCCGGCAGGCTCTGCGCCTGGCGGATGTCCTCCGGGCCCTGGGCGATGGGGAGGCGATCGACGGCCATCTGGATTTTGTCTCCAAGCTGGATTATGAAGTGGAGCTGGCCGTTGTCCTGGGCAGGGACGCGCTCCATGTCCGGGAGGAAGATGTGGGCGACTACATCTTCGGATACAGCGTGGCCAACGACGTCAGCGCCCGGGACGTCCAGTACCGCCACAAGCAGAACTTCCTCGGAAAAAGCCTGGATACCTTTTTTGCCATGGGGCCGGTCATTGTCACTGCGGACGAATTCCCCTGCCCGCCCGCGCTATCCATCAGAAGCTTTGTCAACGGAGAGCTGCGGCAGAACAGCGTGACGGACCAGGTGTTCTTCAATATCCGCCACATCGTCAGTGAGCTCTCGCAGGGCATGACGCTGCCGGCGGGCACCATCCTCATCACCGGCACCCCCGCCGGAGTGGGGATGGGAATGGATCCCCCCTGCTTCCTCAAGCGCGGAGATGTGGTCACCTGCGAGATCGACGGGATCGGTCGCATCTCCAACCCCATCCGCTAGCGTTCTGTTTTGAAACGATTCCTGTCCAATCCCTTCAAGGGGCCCCGGAGGTTTTGCCATTGTCCTCCGGGGCCCCGCTCTTTTGATTCCACAGCTCCGCCGGGGTGCAGCTTCTTCTCGCCCATCAGGATCCGGGCCGGGCGTCTCTCCAGAGCCCGCCTCTGTCCGGATGCCGCCGTCTACTTGCCTCCTCTTCGTATCCGTCAGCCGATCCTTTAGCCGCCGTGATGCCCGAAGCCCATCCCGCGGGACGCCGCTCACAGCGTCCCGCAGGCCCTCCTGTCCGCTTGCCGGTGGGGCGGCGCTCCGGGGAAACATATTCCTCTGTTTGGGGCGGGCAGCTTTGGAGACGCGGTTGCCGGTGGCCGTTGTCCCGCGCTGCCCGGCAATTTCCCCCCACCGCAGAAAAAAAGCGCCCTCCGCGGCGGCGGGCGCTTGACAGGACGGCAGGACTGCCGCAGATCTCCGCGGCGGTCCTGTTCCGTTGGATTTGATTTTCAGGCAAGTCAGTCCACCAGCCTGCGGGACGGCAGCCGCCGTTTCCAGATGGAAGGGGCGAACAGAAGCAGCATGGGGAAGATCTCCAGCCGTCCCACCAGCATGTCGAAGGACAGCAGCAGCTTGGACCAAGGGGAGAAGCTGGAGAAGTTACCCATGGGACCTACAATCTCCAGACCGGGCCCCACGTTGTTGATGCAGGCAGCCACCGCTGTGAACGTGGTCACCAGGTCCAACTGCTCCAGAGACACCAACAGGCAGGACGCCACGAAGACCATCAGGTACACCGCCAGAAACAGATGGACGCCCCGGATGCTCCGCTCGTTCAGGGGCTTGCCCTCGAACTGGATGGCGGGCACCGCATTGGGGTGGAGCATCCGCCGCATCTCGCTGACAGACACCTTCTGCAGGATCACCACCCGGGCCACCTTGATGCCGCCAGCGGTGGAACCGGCGCAGCCGCCGATAAACATCAGCGCCACCAGAATGGCCTTTGAAAAGGTGGGCCAGGTGTTGAAATCCACCGTGGCATAACCGGTGGTGGTGATGATGGAGGACACCTGGAAAAACGCGTGCCGCAGGCTGGTGCCCACCGACTCGTACATGTGCACGATATCCAGGGTGATGGCAGCCACTGCCGTCGCCACAATGAGGACATAGGCCCACAGCTCCTCGGACCGGAACACGTCCCGGAACCGCCGCACCAGCAGGAAGTAATACAGATTGAAATTGATGCCGAAGAGCAGCATGAAAATGCCGATCACAATTTCAAAATAGGGGTTGTTATAAGCTCCCACACTGAGATTCCGGCTGCTGAAGCCGCCGGTGCCCGCACTGCCGAAGGAGTGGATGCAGGCGTCAAACAGCGGCATCCCGCCCGCCAGCAGTAGCACGATCTCAATGACAGTCATCACCAGGTAGATGCCGTAGAGGATTTTGGCGGTGTCGCTCATGCGGCTCACCAGCTTTCCCACCGCGGGTCCAGGCATCTCCGCCCGCAGCATGTGCATCCCGTGGCCATCCCCGCCCATAGGCAGAATGGCCATGACGAACACCAGAACACCCATGCCGCCCACCCAGTGGGTGAAGCTGCGCCAGAACAGAATGCCCCGGTTCAGCGACTCCACCTCCGTCAGGATGGTGGCCCCCGTGGTGGTGAAGCCGGAGACTGTCTCAAAGAAGCAATCTACAAAGCTCTCTATGGAGCCGGAGATGTAAAAGGGCAGCGCACCGAAGAGGGACACGGCAATCCACGCCAGCGCCACTACCGCCAGGCCGTCCCGTGCGAACAGAGACGCCTGCCGCGGCTTTTTGAAGCTCAGCAATCCTCCGCACAGCACCAGCAGCGCCGCAGGGAGCAGATACGGGACAGGGGATTCCCCATATCCCAGAGCCACCGCCATGGGAAGCAGCAGCAGCGCCGCCTCCACCAGCAGGATACGGCCAATGGCAAAGCCGATCATTCGATAATTCACAGAACTTACCTGCCTTCTCACTCTGCAAGGATATCCCGAAGATCCTCCAGCTGGGTGTCCGTGGTCACTACGATCACATCGTCGTGGAGGTGCAGGACATCATTGCCGGAGGGGATGACGATCTGCCCGTTCTGCCGCACGATACCTGCCAGTAGCAGGCCCCGCTTCAGATTCAGATCCCGCAGGGGCACGCCGGCGAAGGAGATGTCCGGCGTCACGCTGAACTCCAGAGCCTCCACCTTCTCATCCACGATGCGGTGCAGCGTTTTCACCTTGGAGGCGGAGGCGTTCTTCATGGCCCGGATATACTGGAGGATCAGCTCTGTGGTCACCGCACCGGTGGACACCACACTGTCGATCAGGCTCTCGGTGGAGACCAGCTCCAGCAGGGACTTGCGGTTGATCTTCGCCACCACCTTACAGCAGTCGCCGGACTGCTTGGCGGCGCTGAGTGCCATGAGGATGTTGGCCTCGTCCAGGCCCGTGATGGCCACGAAGGCGTCCGTCTGGCTGATTCCCTCCTCGCTGAGGAGCTCGCTGTCCGTCCCGTCTCCCACGATCACCAGCGCGCGGGGCAGTTTCTCGCTCATCTCCACGCACCGCTGCTCGTTTTGGTCGATGATCTTTACGGACATGCCCATCTCCAGCAGCTCAGATGCCAGATAGTAGCACATTTTGCTGGCGCCCACGATCATGACCGAAGAGGCCCGGGCCCGGAATACGCCCAGAAGCCGGAAGAACTTCTCCAGTTCCCGGGGTGCGGCGGTGAGATAGATCTTGTCTCCCGCCCGCAAGGTGAAATCGCCGGAGGGAATGATCGTCTCCCCCTGCCGGGCCACGGCGCAGATCAGCACCCGGACCTTGAAATTCCGGTACAGTTCCGAAAGCCGGGTGCCGTCCAGGGCCGTGTGCTCCGCCACCCGGTACTCCACCAGCTCCAGCCGCCCCTTGGAGAAGGACTCCAGCTTCATGGCGGTGGGGAACCGCAGCACACGGGCAATCTCACGGGCCGTTGCCGCCTCCGGATTGATGGCCATGGACAGCCCCAGCTCACTGCGCATAAACCGCAGCTGGCGGCCGTATTCCGGGCTGCGGATACGGGCGATGGTGTGCTGCACACCCATTTTCTTCGCCACAAGGCACGTGAGGATATTAATCTCGTCGCTGGAGGTAGTGGCGATCAGCAGATCGGCCTGCTCCACATCCGCCTCCTTCTGCACATCGTAGCTGGCGCCGTTGCCGCATACGCCCATCACATCATAGATGTTGATGATGTTCTCAACCAGATGTGGATTTTGGTCGATCACTGTGACCCTGTTCTCCACGGCCAGATGGCGCGTCAGGGCCACGCCCACCTTGCCCGCGCCCACAATGACGATCTTCATGCGGTCCTCCATCCTTTCTTCCGCCGGGACAGGTTCCGTTGGGGATCCTCCGGCGCAATCCTCCCACATTATAGCGGATATATCGGCAAAAGCAAATATCTTTTTCGTCAAATCTCCAAAAAATAGGACGCCGTCTTTCCCCCTGCCTCCCCTTGTGGTATGCTGTTCTGCGGAATATGGGCCCCGCCCGGAGAATAAGGAGACGATGAAATGAGCACCCCTGTCAAACTGCGCCTGTACTGTTCCATCTGTGCCCGGAACGACTTCTACATGGACCGCATCCGGGCCGTTGCCGACGGTCTCGGCCTGGACTACACTCTGGAGAAAATCACAGACGACGATGTGATCGACCGGATGGACCTGCTGATGCCCTGCCTGTACGCCTACTGCCCCGGCTGCCGGGTGCTGAACGAACAGGTGACGAGTGAGCATCCGGAGACCCTCTGCACTCCCGCCCTGGAGATCAATGGAACACTCCGGTTCTGGGGCGTCCCCGCCAGCGACGACGCGCTGCGGCAGGCGCTGTCTTCCTTATAATTAAATAGGGTGCGGCTGCCACGTCCCGGAGAAGGCGGGCGTTCTCCAAAATTTTACTTGACAAACCGGCATAAACCGCATAAAATCAACGTGAAATTATTTTAGTTAAATTATTTTAATTAAAATAATTTCATCATTTTTCGACATAAGGAGTACCAATATGGAATTCGAGCAAGTACGTGATATCATCGTGGAGACCCTGGGCTGCGACGCGGAGCAAGTCACAATGGACGCCTCCCTGGCTGACGATCTGGGTGCTGATTCCCTGGCTTCCGTGGAACTGGTGATGGCTCTGGAAGAGGCCACCGGCATCTCCATTGAGGATAGCGCCCTGGCGGAGATGAAGACCGTCGGCGACGTGATGAACTACCTGAACGCCCACAAGCAGTAATCCCTGCCCCGCCGGCGGGCCCGCGCCCTCCGGCGGGTTCACTTTCCGCTGAGAAAGGAATGCGCTATGACCAACCAAGAGTTTTTTGAGATTGTCGCCTGCTTCGACCGCAGCACCGCTCAGACGATGAAGCTGTCCACGCAGGAGTTCACCATAGAGCTGACCCGTGGCGGCGCGTCTGCGCCTGCGGCCAGCGCACCTGCGGCCGCTCCGGCTGCCGCCGCTGCTCCGGTGCCTGCGCCCCAGAGCAGCTCCTCCTCTATTGACGCGCCTCTGGTGGGCACGTTCTACGCGGCGCCCGCCCCGGACCAGGCCCCCTTTGTCCTGCCCGGCGACCGGGTGTCCAAGGGCCAGACCGTCTGCCTGATCGAGGCTATGAAGATGATGAGCGAAGTTCCCGCTCCCTGTGACTGCGTCATTGAGAGCGTGTGCAAGAGCAACGGCGAGCTGGTGGCCTTCGGCGAGCCGCTGTTCCGTTATCGGCCATGCTGAGGCGGGTATTGATCGCCAACCGGGGAGAGATCGCCCTGCGGGTCCTGCGGGCCTGCCGGGAGCTGGGGATCGAGACGGTGGCCGTATACTCCCAGGCGGACGCGGACGCGCTCCATGTCCAGCTGGCGGGACAGGCGGTGTGCATCGGCCCTGCCCGGGCGGCAGACAGCTATTTGAATCAGGATGCTCTTCTGACGGTGGCCAAAGCCACCGGGTGCGACGGCGTCCATCCCGGCTATGGCTTCCTCTCTGAAAACGCCGACTTTGCAGACGCCTGCGCCGCAGCTGGCCTGACCTTCATCGGCCCCTCCGGCGACGCCATCCGCAAGGCCGGCTCCAAATCTGCCGCGCGGGACCTGATGCGCGCCGCCGGCGTGCCCGTGACCCCCGGCTCCGACGGCCCGGTCGCCTCTGTGGAGGAGGCGCTGACCGCGGCAGAGTCCGTAGGCTATCCTGTGCTGCTGAAGGCGTCCGCCGGCGGCGGCGGGCGGGGCATCCGCCGGTGCGACCGGCCGGAGGATCTGTCCGCGGCCTTTGCGGAGGCCAAGGCAGAGGCCCAGGCCTGCTTCGGCAATGACGAGATGTATCTGGAGAAACTGGTGCTCCGGCCCCGGCACATCGAGTTCCAGGTGCTGGCGGACCGCTACGGCAACGTCATCCATCTGGGGGACCGGGACTGCTCGGTCCAGCGGCGGAACCAGAAGCTCATCGAGGAGGCCCCTGCCCGGTGTTTGACGCCGGAGCTGCGGGAGCGGATGGGCGCCGCCGCCGTAAAGGCGGCCAAAGCCGTTGGCTATGAGAATGCCGGCACAGTGGAGTTCCTGCTGGACCCGGACCGGGAGCATTTCTATTTCATGGAGATGAACACCCGCATCCAGGTAGAGCACGGCGTCACCGAGCTGGTCACCGGTGTGGATCTGGTGCGCCAACAGCTGCGGATTGCCTCCGGCCTGGCGCTGCGCCTGCGGCAGGAGGATGTGACGCTCCAGGGCCATGCCATCGAGTGCCGCATCAACGCCGAAGACCCTGTGCAGGGGTTCCGCCCCTGCCCCGGACGGGTGGATTTCCTCCATTTCCCCGGCGGCCCCGGCGTGCGGGTGGACTCCTGCCTGTACAGCGGGTGCGAGCTGTCTCCTTACTACGACTCTATGGCGGCCAAGATCCTGGCCTACGCCCCCACTCGGATGGAGACCATCCGGCGGATGCGCCGCTGCCTGGAGGAGTTCACTCTGGAGGGCTTCCCCACCAATGCGGAGCTCTCCTATCAGATTCTGTACCATCCGGAGTTCATTCTGGGAGAGTGCACCACTGCCTTCCTGGATGAACACCTGTCGGAGCTGCTGGAATTCAGCCGCAAGCTCAGTGAAAGCGGGGTGGATGCATGAGTGGGATGAACGGCGTCTTCGCCAAGCGCCGAGCGCGCCTGCTGGCCATGAAGGCCATCCGGGACAATCACATTCCCGGCGATAAAGCCATCACCTGTCCCAAGTGCGGGCAGGACAGCGACCGCAAATCCGTGGCGCAGAACCTGTCGGTCTGCCCCAAGTGCGGCTACCATTTCCCCATCGGCGCCTACTATCGACTCAGCACGATTCTGGACCCCGGCTCCTTCCGGGAGCTGTTTGAAAAGCTGCCTGCGGCGGACCCGCTCTCCTTCCCCGGCTACCGGGCCAAGGTAGAGGCCGCCCAGCGCAAGACCGGCCTGACGGAGGCCGTGGTCACCGCCACCGGCACCATCGGGGGCCGCAAATGCGTAGTGGGTGTGCTGGACAGCCGCTTCTTCATGGGCTCCATGAGTGCCGCCGTGGGTGAGAAGATCACCCTGGCCATTGAGTACGCCACCAAGAACCGCCTGCCCCTGATCCTGTTCGCCGCCAGCGGCGGTGCCCGGATGCAGGAGGGCATCCTCTCCCTGATGCAGATGGCCAAGACCAGTGCGGCGCTGGCCCGCTTCTCGGAGAAAGGGCTTTTGTATATTTCCGTCTTTACGGACCCCACCACTGGTGGGGTCACTGCCAGTTTCGCCTCTCTGGGCGATATCATCCTGGCGGAGCCCGGCGCTCTGATCGGCTTTGCCGGTCCCCGGGTCATCCAGCAGACCATCGGCCAGACCCTGCCGGAGGGCTTCCAGCGGGCGGAGTTCCAGGAGGAGCACGGCTTTGTGGACGCGGTGGTGCCGCGCCTTCAGATGCGGGACACCCTGTCCCAGCTGCTGCGGCTCCATGAGAAAGGGGGACGCACATGAGCGAACCGCTGACCGCCGCCCAGCGGGTGGCCATTGCCCGCCACCCCCAGCGGCCCAATATCACAGATTATATTCAGGCGCTGTTCACAGACTTCTTTGAGCAGAAGGGCGACCGCCTCTGCGGCGAGGATGCCGCGATCTTGGGCGGCGTGGCCCTGTACCACGGCCGCCCTGTGACCGTCATCGGCACCCGGAAGGGCAAAACGCTGGAGGAGAACCTCAAGTGCAACTTCGGCATGCCCAATCCGGAAGGGTACCGCAAGGCTCTGCGGCTGATGCGCCAGGCGGAGAAGTTCCGCCGCCCCATCCTCACGTTTATCGACACCTCCGGCGCCTATCCTGGCCTGGAGGCCGAGGCCCACGGCCAGGGCGAGGCCATCGCCCGGAATCTCTATGAGATGAGCCGCCTCACCGTCCCCGTCATCGCCCTCATCACCGGCGAGGGCAACAGCGGCGGCGCGCTGGCGTTGGGCGTTGCCAACCGGGTGCTGATGCTGGAGAACTCTGTGTACGCCATCCTCTCTCCGGAAGGCTTCGCCTCCATTCTGTGGAAGGACTCCGCCAGACATGAGGAAGCCTGTGAGCTGATGAAGCTGACGGCGCCGGACCTGCTGGAGCTGGGCGTCATCGACGGCATCATCCCTGAGCCGGAGGGCGGCGCCCATCTGGCTCCTGCCGCCCACATGCGGCAGGTGGATCGGGCTCTGAGCCGCTGCCTGGCGGAGCTCTCCAAAGAGAGCGGAGCCGCTCTGGCCGCAGGCCGGTATCAAAAATTCAGACGCATGGGCGCAGCACCCCAGAAGGAGGAAGCATGAGCGGAATCAAAATCAGAGGCACCGGCCGGTTCGCCCCTGCGAAAATCGTCACCAACGACGACCTGGCAAAAATCGTGGATACCAGCGACGAGTGGATCACCACCCGCACCGGCATCCAGACCCGCCACCACTGCACCACGGAGACCCACACGGATATGTGCGTGGGCGCCGCCCGGCAGGCGCTGGAAAACGCCGGGATTTCCCCGGAGGACATCGGCGCCTGCGTGGTGGCCACTTTCTCCTCCGACTACCTGTCCCCCTCTGCCGCCTGCATGGTGCAGCGGGGGCTGGGGCTGCCCCACGACGCGGTGTGCTTTGACCTGAATGCCGCATGCAGCGGCTTCCTGTTCGCCATCCACACCATGGAGTGCCTGCTGGCCCAGGCCCCCCGGAAGTACGGCCTGGTGATCGGCGCAGAGATGCTCTCCCGGTTCATCAACTGGGAGGACCGGGGCACCTGCGTCCTCTTCGGAGACGGCGCCGGCGCTGTGGTGGTGGAGTGGCGGGAGGACTATCCCTCCATCCACGCCGTTCTGGGCTGCCACGGCGACCCGGACATGCTGGGCGTCACCGGCGCGGAGAAGCCGGCGCCGGCCCGCATCTTCATGCACGGCCAGCCTACCTTCAAGTTCGCCGTTAAGGCAGTGCCCTACTGCATCGACCAGGTGCTGGAAAAGGCCGTCATGGCCATTGAGGACGTGGACTTCTTCGTCTTCCACCAGGCCAACGCCCGGATCATCGACCTGGCAGCCAAAAAGTACCACATCCCCCCGGAGAAGTACTACAAGAACATCCAGAAATACGGCAACACCTCCGCCGCCAGTATCCCCCTGGTCATCAGTGAGCTCCATGACCTGGGAAAGGTGGGGCCCGGCTCCCGGGTCCTGGTGGTGGGCTTCGGCGGCGGCCTCACCTGGGGCGGCGCCCTGGTAGAGTTCGCCTGACTCCCTGCACGTCAAGCAGGCGCTCTGGACGCAAGCCTGTTACCGGCGAAAACTTCAGCTTTATTTAGGCCGCGCACAGCGGCGAATGGGAGATTTTTATGAAAAAGCTCAATGAAATCCTGGGAACCAAGTACCCCTTTATCCAGGGCGGTATGGCCAACATCGCCACCGGCGAGTTCGCCGCCGCCTGCTCCAACGCCGGGGCCCTGGGCATGATCGCCACCGGCGGCTGGGACGGCGACCGTCTCCGCCAGGAGATCCGCCGGGCCAAGGAGCTGACGGACAAGCCCTTCGGCGTCAATCTGATGCTGATGAGCCCCTATGCCGACGACATCGCCCAGATCATTCTGGAAGAGGGCGTGAAAGTGGTCACCACCGGCGCCGGCAATCCCGGCAAGTACATTCCTGCCTGGAAGGAAAAGGGCATCAAGGTGATGCCCGTAGTGGCGGCGGCGGTTCTGGCCAAGCGGCTGGAGCGCTATGGCGTGGACGCCATCATCGCCGAGGGCACGGAGTCCGGCGGCCACGTGGGCGAGATGACCACCATGGCCCTGGTGCCCCAGGTCATCGATGCGGTAAGCGTTCCCGTGGTGGCGGCCGGCGGCATCGCGGACGGCCGTCAGGCGGCTGCGGCCTTTGCCCTGGGTGCCTGCGGCATCCAGGTGGGCACCTGTTTGCTTGCCAGCGAGGAGTGCCCCATCCACCCCAATTACAAGCAGGCTGTGCTGAAGGCCAAGGACAGTGATACGGTGGTCACCGGCCGCTCCATCGGCGGCCCGGTCCGAATCCTGAAGAACAAGATGGCCCGGGAGTATCTGGCCCTGGAGAAGCGCGGCGCCTCTCTGGAGGAGCTGGAGAAGGTCACCCTGGGCGGCCTGCGCCGGGCCGTGCTGGAGGGCGATGTGGAAATGGGCAGCGTCATGAGCGGCCAGGTGGCTGGTATGCTCCACGAGATCCGGCCCGTGGCCGAGATTTTCCGTGATCTGTATGAGAGCGGTATCGCACGGGCAAAGGCCACCGCCGCAGAATGGAGCGACGCAGAATGAAACTGGGCTTTTTGTACGCCGGTCAGGGCAGCCAGCATGCCGGCATGGGCGCCGATCTGTACGAGGCGTTTTCCGCTTTCCGGGCTGTTTACGACCATGCGGAGGTGGATTTTGACCTGAAGAAGGTCTCCTTTGAGGACCCGGACGGCATCATCAACCAGACCCGCTACACCCAGCCCTGCATGGTGGCCTTTGCCGCCGGTATGACGGCGGTGCTGCGGGAGAAGGGCATCACCCCCGCTGTGGCGGCGGGCCTCTCCCTGGGTGAGTACTCTGCCCTTCACGCCGCCGGTGTGTTCGACGCCGCCACAGCTATCCGTCTGGTGGCTTTCCGGGGCAAGGCCATGGAGGAGGCGGCTGCCGGCCGGGAGAGCGCCATGATGGCTGTCCTGAACCTGGACCGCAGCCCCCTGCAGGATGCCTGCGACGCGGCCTCTGACCTGGGGTGCGTGGTAATCGCCAACTACAACTGTCCCGGCCAGCTGGTCATCGGCGGTGAGAAGGCCGCTGTGGAGAAGGCCGCCGCCATTGCCAAGGAGAAGGGCGCCCGCCGGTGCCTGCCCCTGAAGGTCAGCGGCCCCTTCCACACCCCCCTGATGGCCCCTGCCGGGAATGCCCTGCGGGAATACTTCCAGGGCGTGGCGTTTGCGGATCCCCAGATCCCCGTGATCTTCAACTGCCTGGGGGATGTGAAGGATGACAGCACCCCCATCCAGGAGCTGTTGGTGAAGCAGGTGCAGAGCAGCGTGTTCATGGAGGACTCCATCCGGAAGATGGCCGACATGGGCGTGGACGCCATCGTGGAGATCGGCCCGGGCAAAGCCCTCAGCGGTTTTGTGAAAAAGACCGTTCCCGGCATACCGGTCTGCGCGGTGGAGACCGCAGCGGATGTGGAGAACCTGCCCGACACGCTGGAACAACTGATAAAGGAGAAGGCATGATGAATTTTGCTGGAAAGACCGCCGTGGTCACCGGCGGCAGCCGGGGCATCGGCCGGGCCATCTGCGAGGAGCTGGCCCGGGGCGGCGCCAATGTGGTGCTGTGCTACGCCGGCCGGGCGGAAGCTGCCCAGGAGACCGTGACCGCTTGCAAGGACCTGGGTGCCAAGACCCTGGCCGTGCAGTGCAACGTGGCGGACGAGGCCCAGGTGAAGGCCCTGATGGATGCCGCTGTGAAGGAATTCGGCCGGATCGACATTCTGGTGAACAATGCCGGCGTCACCCGGGACGGCCTTGTGATGATGATGAAGGAGGCCGACTTCGACGCGGTGATCGACACCAACCTGAAAGGCACCTTCCTGTGCATGAAGGCCGTGTCCCGAATCATGATGAAGCAGCGGTACGGCCGGATCGTGAACCTCTCCAGCGTGGTGGGCCTCCGGGGCAACGCCGGCCAGGTGAACTACGCCGCCAGCAAGGCGGGTGTGGTAGGCATGACCAAGTCCCTGGCCAAGGAGCTGGCCTCCCGGGGCGTGACGGTCAACGCCGTGGCCCCCGGCTTCATTGAGACGGACATGACCGCTGCCATGCCCCAGGCCGCCAAGGACGCCATGATGCCCACCATCCCTATGCAGCGGCTGGGTGCACCGGAGGATGTGGCAAAGGCCGTGGCCTTCCTGGCCAGCGACGAGGCCGCCTATGTCACCGGCCAGGTCCTGGCCGTCGACGGGGGCATGGCGATGTGAAGCATCCAAGGGGGACAGTGTCCCCCTTGGACGCTCCGCCGGTATGCCACCGGCTCCGCTGAACCCCCATCACCAGTCTGCACCCCAAGGGCACTTCCGCGCCGCTTTCAGCGGCTTGGGTCAAAGTATTTTCGGCAGGTACAGAAGGTGAATTGCCCCGCAGGGGCAAGAGAAGCCGCCCTGGGGTGCGCCCTGCCGAAAATGATTGGAATTTCTTGATCTGCCTCTGGCAGATCAACCGGGGAACCCCGAATGGATTTCCCCAGCCCCCTTCCTTTTGCGGGGCCTTTTGGAACACCTTTTCCGGGTGCTCCCAACTCTATCTACAGGAGGTATACTATGGAACGACGGAGAGTCGTGATCACCGGCCTGGGGGCCGTGACCCCCATTGGCCTTACCGCGGCAGAGAGCTGGCAGGCTGTGAAGAACGGTGTGTGCGGCATCGCTCCCATCACCCAATTCGATCCCACCGATCTGAAGGTCCATCTGGCCGCGGAGGTCAAGGGCTTCGTGCCGGAGAACTACATGAGCAAGCCAGAGGCCAAGCGGATGGGCCGCTTCACCCAGATGGCCGTCGTCTCCGCCAAGGAGGCACTGGACGGTGCTGGCTTCACGTTGGATGAAGCGGAGGCGGATCGCTGCGGCGTCATTGTCTCCAGCGGCATCGGCGGCCTCTCCATCACAGAGGCAGAGCACGACAAGGGCAAGGAGAAGGGCTGGGACCGGGTCTCTCCCTTCTATATCCCCACCGGCATCTGCAACATGGCCGCCGGCCAGATCGCCATCCACACCGGCTTCCGGGGCATGTGCTCCTGTCCGGTGACCGCCTGTACCGGCGGCACCAATGCCGTAGGCGATGCCTTCCACTATATCCGGGACGGTTATGCTGATGTGATGCTCTGCGGCGGCACGGAGTCCGCTGTGACGCCTCTGGCCATCGGCGCCTTCACCTCCATGAAGGCCCTGACCCAGAATCCCGATCCCAAGCGGGCTTCCATCCCCTTTGACGCGGAGCGCAGCGGCTTCGTGCTGGGCGAGGGTGCGGCCATCCTCCTGCTGGAGGAGCTGGAGCACGCCAAGGCCCGGGGCGCCCGAATCCTTGCGGAGGTCGTGGGCTACGGCGCCACCTGCGACGCCTATCACATGACCGCTCCCCGGCCCGACGGCAGCGGTGCCGCCAAGGCCATGGAGATGGCCCTTGCAGACGGCGGCGCCAAGCCGGAGGATGTGGACTATATCAACGCCCACGGCACCTCCACCCCCCTGAACGACGCCGGCGAGACGGCCGCCGTCAAGACTGTGTTCGGTGACCACGCCTACAAGCTGGCCATCAGCTCCACCAAGTCCATGACCGGCCACATGCTGGGCGCCGCCGGTGCTGTGGAGGCCATCTTCTGCGCCATGGCGCTGCATGACGGCTATCTTCCCGCCACCATCAACTATCAGGTGCCGGATCCCGCCTGCGACCTGGACGTGGTGCCGGGTCACGGCCGCAGCGCCGATGTGCGCTACGCCATGTCCAATTCTCTGGGCTTCGGCGGCCACAACGGCAGCCTGCTGTTCAAACGATGGGAGGCGTGAGACCATGGCAAACGAATTGAATTCCAACCAGATCGCGCAGATCCTACCCCACCGGTTCCCCTTTGCTCTGGTGGACCGGATCACCGATTACGAGCCCGGCCAGTGGGCCAAGGGCCGCAAGTGCGTCAGCGTCAATGAGCAGTTCTTCTGCGGCCACTTCCCCCAGGAGCACGTCATGCCCGGTGTGCTGATCTTGGAGGCCATGGCCCAGGTGGGCGCCGTGGCCATCCTCTCCCTGCCGGAGAACCAGGGCAAGATCGCCCTGTTCGGCGGCGTGAAAAACGCCCGCTTCCGCCGGAAGGTAATCCCCGGCGACGTGCTGGAAATGGAGTGCGTTCTCACCAAGCGCCGCGGGCCGGTGGGCATCGGCGAGTGCAAGGCCACGGTCAACGGCGAACTGGCCTGTACGGCGGAACTGACCTTCGCCATCGGTGCGGAATGACAGCCGACGCTTTCCCGCCATGCGGGCAAGGCGCGGGAAAGAGGGCTTGCAGCCATGCTGAAAGACGCTTTTTTTAACGTGTACACCAAGTTCAAGCTGCACTTTTACCAGGAGATCTTCAGCCGCTTTCAGGATCGTGAGGCCAGTCTGACGACGGTGGAGACCTTCTGCATGGAGGCCATTCAGGCTCTGGGCAGTCCCACGGTGAATGAATTTGCCACCTTCATGCGGATCTCCCCTCCCAACGCGGCATACAAGGTCAACAGCCTCATCAAGAAAGGCTACATCCGCAAGGTCCAGTCTTCCGACGACCGGCGGGAATACCATCTGGAGATCACGCAGAAGTATATCGACTACTACAACATCAGCACGGCCTACATGACCGCCGTCATGAACCGCATCACGCAGCGGTTTACCCCGGCGGAGTGCGCCAAGCTGGAGGAGATGCTCACCATCATCAGCCGGGAGCTGATGGCAGAAGTGGAGATTCCAGACGCCCTTTCGGGACAAAGCAACTAAAGAAGCGGCACAGGCTGTCAGCCTGTGCCGCTTCCTTTTCAAAACAGTCCCTCCGGAATGCGGATATCCGCTCTGGGGACCCTCTCCCAGGCAAAGTCCTCCAGCAGGCTCTCCCCGCTTCTGGGTTCTGCCGAGGGATTGAAGCCTGCGAGATATGCCAGCTTTCCCAGAATTTCCGGTGCCGTATACCGCTCTCCCAGCGTGTCCAGCCCTGCATCCGCGTTCCGCTTGCTGAGCCGCTGCCCGTCGCTTCCCAGAAGCAGCGGGAAATGGTAAAACGCCGGTGCCTCCAGTCCCAGCAGCCGATACAGCAGCAGCTGCCTGGGGGTGGACGCCAGCAGGTCCGCACCCCGCACTACTTCTGTGACGCCCATGGCCGCGTCATCCACCACCACCGCCAGTTGATAGGCAAATATGCCGTCCGACCGCCGCAGCAGAAAATCCCCGCAGTCCGCAGGCAGCCACTCCCTGTACTCCCCCATGTGGCCGTCGGTGAAAGTGATCTCCTCCTCCGGCGCCCACAGCCGCAGGGCGGGGGCGCGGCCTGTGCGCCGGGCCCGCTCTGCCGCCTGCTCCGCGGTCAGACCGCGGCAGGTCCCCGGGTAGACCACCTGTCCATCCTCCCGGTGGGGAGCACTGGCGGCATGGAGCTCCGCCCGGGTACAGAAGCAGGGGTAGACCAGCCCCTGGGCCTCCAGTCGCCTCAGAGCAGCCTGATACAGCGCCGTCCTCCGGCTCTGCTCATAGGGGCCGCTGGGGCCGCCGATGACAGGTCCCTCGTCCCAGTCCAGTCCCAGCCACCGGATGTCCCGGCACATCTGCTCCCCATAGCGCCGCGGGCATCGCGCGATATCCAGATCCTCGATCCGCAGGATCACTCTCCCGCCCTTCTGCCGGGCGCTGAGCCAAGCCAGCAGGCAGCACAAAATATTCCCCAAATGGATGCGCCCGCTTGGCGACGGCGCAAACCGTCCGGTCACCGCCATGGTCTCCTGCCCTCCTTGTCCGTTCATGCCACCCCATTATAGCGGGATTTCTCCGCTTCTTCAAGGCCGTTCCTCCCGTTTCTCCATGGTGAAATGTATCAGATGCAAAACATGCGCAATATCTTCGCTCTATTTATGATATAACCATAACGACAGGCAGGTATATGCCAGAAAAGCGTGAACATGACAGTTGAATTCCCCTGCCTCATCCCATGCTTCAGCGTTCAGCGTGCATCTCCTGATCGGCATTTCTCATAAAAGATCGGCGTGGACAAGCAAAGGAGAAAATGAAACGCCCCGTCTTTCCCGACCGGTACAGTACCCTCTGCAGCTCCACACGCTGTATCCCTGTTACGCTGTCGGGCAAATCTGGAGGTATATGGGGGCTTCCCGCATTTATATCCTCCTGGACTGCACACTGGAGTTTTGCCGCGCCATTGAGGCACCATACCGTTCTTCACGAAGCAACAAGGGCCGCCGCTTGATAGCGGCGGCCCTTGTCATCGGGAAACGCAATCAGTTCTTGATGTGGATGGCGCGCTTCTGGACGTTCAGGGCGCACTCCCGCACGGACTCGGAAACCGTGGGATGAGAGTGGATCGTGGAGATCAGCTCATCCACGGTGGCCTCCAGCCGCAGGGCCAGAGCACCCTCGGCAATCAGGTCCGTAGCCCGGGGCCCGATGATGTGCATACCCAGCACTTCCTCGTACTTGGCGTCAGCGATGATCTTCACCAGACCCTCGCCGCCATTGATGATGAGGGACTTGCCGTTGGCCACCAGCGGGAACTTGCCCACCTTGTAGTCGATGCCCTTGGCCTTGCACTGCTCCTCGGTCAGACCGACAGAGGCAGCCTCCGGCTCCATATACACGCAGGTGGGGTTGGTCTTTTCGTCATACACGGCAGGGATCCCCATGATGTTCTCCGCAGCCACTTCGCCCATGGCGCTGGCGGTGTGGGCCAGCTGGGCCTTGCCGAAGACACAGTCGCCGATGGCGTACACGCCGGGCACGCTGGTCTCCATCTTGTCGTTGACGATGATCCGGCCCCGGTCGTTGGCAAGGCCGGCAGCCTCCAGGTTCAGGCTGGCGGTGTTGGCCTTCCGGCCGATGGCCACCAGCACCTTCTCCGCCTCAAAGCTGACAGTCCCGCCGGCCTTGTTCTTGCAGACCACCTTGGCGCCCACGGGAGAGGCCTCCACGGCCTGCACCGGGCACTCCAGGTTGAACTCCATGCCCATCTTCTTCATGTGCTTCACGCCGATGGCAGTCAGGTCGCCGTCCAGCATGGGCAGCATGTGGTCCAGTGCCTCCACCACGGTGATCTTGGTGCCGAAGGCCGCGTAGGCGCAGGCCAGCTCCAGGCCGATGACGCCGCCGCCGATGACCACCATGCTCTTGGGCAGCTTCTCCAGGCTCAGCGCACCGGTGGAGTCGATGCAGTTGGGATTCTCCTTCAGGCCGGGGATGGGCGGCTGGGAGTTGACGGAGCCGGTGGCCACGATGATGGCGTCGGCGGTCATCTCCTCCACGGAGCCGTCGGACTTCTTCACAGAGAGGGTCTTGGGGCCGGTGAAGCTGGCCTCGCCGTCCACGCGGGCGACCTTGTTCTGCTTCAGCAGCCCGGCAACACCCTGGGTCAGCTGCTTGCTGATGGCGTTCTTGTGGGCGATCACCTGGGGGAAATCCACTTCCACACCGGAGACCTTCACGCCGATGTCAGCACCCTGTTCCTTGATCTCGGACACCAGCTCCGCGCTGTGCAGCAGGCACTTGGTGGGGATGCAGCCGATGTTCAGGCAGGTGCCGCCGATGTGCTCGCGCTCCACCAGGGTCACCTTGGCGCCCAGCTGGGCCGCCCGGATGGCAGCCACATAGCCGCCGGGGCCGCCGCCCACGACGATAACGGTCTTCTGGCCAGCTGCGGCGGGGGCTGCAGCCGGGGCAGGTGCAGCAGGAGCGGCGGGAGCGGGTGCGGCGGGAGCCGCGGCGCCGGCAGCATCGGGAACCGCCTCTCCGGCGGCGCCGATCCAGGCGATCACGCTCTTGCAGGGGGCGGTCTCGCCCTCCGGCAGCAGGATCTTCAGCAGGGTGCCGTCCTCCTCGGCCTCCACGTCGTTGGTCAGCTTATCGGTCGCCACGGAGAACAGGATGTCCCCCTTCTTGACGGTGTCTCCCTCTTTGAACTTCCACTCTTCAATGGTGCCCTCGGTCATCGTCAGACCCAGCTTGGGCATCAGAACTTCAGTTGCCATAATTTCTGTCCTTCTTTCATGAACTTACCCAAAAACCGCCTCTGATTCGGCCTTTGAGTTGTTTGGATCGTCAAATTTTGGACAATGACCCCTCAAAGGGAACCCGGCACAGGCCGGGTTCCCTTGAATGGGTTGTTTGATCTCACACCAGGAGCATGTAGGGGTTCTCCAGCAGCTCCGCGATCCGCTTGAGGAACTTGGAGGCCATCACGCCGTCGATCACGCGGTGGTCGGCAGTCAGGCTCAGGTTCATCATGGTCCGGATCACGATCTCGCCGTTGCGCACCACAGGGGTATCCACCATGTCGCACACGCCCAGAATCGCCAGCTCAGGCTGGTTGATGATGGGAGAGAAGCTGGTGATGCCATAGGGCCCGAGGCTGGAGATGGTGAAGGTGCCGCCGGTCATGTCCTCCATGCCCAGCTTGCCGGTGCGGGTGGCCTCGATCAGAGCCTCCGTCTCCTGGGCGATCTGTGCCAGGGACTTCTCCTCGCAGTTCTTCACGTTGGGCACGATCAGGCCATCGCCCTTGGCAACCGCCAGGCCCATGTTCACGTGCTTGTGGCGGGTCAGCATATTGTCCGCGAAGCTGGCGTTCACGTCGGGGAACTCGGTCAGGGCCTTGGCAACCACCTTCATCAGGATGTGGTTGTAGGTCAGCTTGATCCCCTGCTCCTTCAGGCCGTCCTTCAGCTTGGCCCGCAGGTCCTTCATGGCCGTGACCTCCACCGGACGGGTGTAGGTGACCCGCGGAGAGGTGTGCCAGGAGTTGGTCATGTTGGCAGCGATGCTGCGGCGCAGCGGATTCACCTTCACAGGCTTCTCGTCGTTGCTTTCAACAGCGGCAACGGCCTCAGCGGCGGGAGCTGCGGCTGCACCCACACCGGCGGCGGCCAGCACGTCCGCCTTCATCACGCGGCCCTGGACGTCCAGCTTGCTGACGTCCACGCCCAGCTCGGCAGCCAGCTTGGCAGCCATGGGGCTGGTCTTGGGACCGGCCACAAAGTTCTCCACGTCCTTGGCCACCACGGTCCCGTTGGGGCCGGTGCCGGGGATCTGGGAGAGGTCATAGCCCTTTTCCTTCGCCAGCTTCTTGGCGTAGGGAGTCGCCAGCACGTAGGCACCGGCGGGACGGTCCGCATGGGCCGTGGGGGCGGCGGCAGGAGCCGCGGCAGAGGCTGCGGCCGGCGCAGCGGCAGGAGCGGCAGCAGGCGCGGCCGCGGCGGGCGCGGCGGCACCGGAGGCATCCGGAATCGCCTCGCCGGGCTGGCCGATCCAGGCGATCACGCTCTTGCAGGGGGCGGTCTCGCCCTCCGGCAGCAGGATCTTCAGCAGGGTGCCGTCCTCTTCGCACTCCACGTCGTTGGTCAGCTTATCCGTCGCTACGGAGAACAGGATGTCCCCCTTCTTGACAGCGTCGCCCTCTTTATATTTCCACTCTTCAATGGTGCCCTCGGTCATCGTCAGGCCGAGCTTGGGCATCAATACTTCAGTTGCCATACTTGAAAATCTCCTTTTCAACAGGCATTAAAACATGCCCTTGATGCCCTTTACCAGGTCCTCCGGAACCACTTTCACCATCTTCTCCAGGGTGGGAGCGAAGGGGATCGGGCAGAAGGGAGCGCCGTACCGCAGGATGGGGGCATCCAGATACTCCATGGCCTCCTCCGCGACGGTGGCGGAGATCTCCGCGCCGAAGCCGCCCTGCTTGACAGCCTCGTGGACGATGCAGAGGCGGTGGGTCTTCTTCACACTGTTCAGCACGGTCTCCTTATCCCAGGGAGACAGGGTGATCAGGTCGATGACTTCGGCCTCAATGCCCTCCTTGGCCAGCAGGTCCGCAGCGCCGCGGGCATTCTTCATGCCGATGGAGTAGGACACGATGGTCACATCCTTACCCTCACGCTCCACGCGGGCCTTGCCCAGGGTGTAAGGCTCCTCCTCGCCGATCTCGGGCACTTCGCCTTTCTCCTTGTACAGGATCTTGTTCTCGAAGTACAGCACGGGGTCGTCGCACTCGATGGCGGCCTTCAGCACCATCTTGGCGTCATAGGGATTGGAGGGCGCCACAACCTTGATGCCGGGGATGTGGGCGAACCAGGACTCCACGCACTGGGAATGCTGTGCAGCGCCGCCGCCGGCAGAACCGTCGGGCGCACGCAGGACCAGGGGCACCTTGGCCTGGCCGCCGAACATGTAGCGGACCTTTGCCATCTGGTTGAAGATCTCGTCCATGGGCACGCCGATGAAGTCGGCGAAGTGCATGTCCACCACGGGACGGGCGCCGGCCAGAGCCGCGCCTACGCCGCCGCCGATGATAAAGGTCTCGGAAATGGGGGTATCAATGATCCGGCCGGGGAACTGCTGGGGCAGGCCCTTGAACTGACCGAAGATACCGCCCTGACGGGCCAGGTCCTCGCCCATTGCGAATACAGTGGGGTCTTTCGCCATCGTCTCGGCCATGGCCTCTTGAGTGGCCTGAGAAAAAGTGATCTTACGCATCGTATTTGTCCTCCTTCGCCTTAGTCATCCACGTAGACGTACTTCATGTACTCGGACGCATCGGCGTACTCGCTCTGCATGGCGTACTCCTTGGCGTCTTTGATCTTCTGCTCACACTTGGCATCGATGGCGTCGCACTCCTCGGCGGTCATCAGCTTCAGCTTGGCGGCCTTGGCGCGGAACATCTTCAGAGGATCGGTGTCGTGATAGATCTTCTGGGTCTCGGCGTGGTCACGATACAGTTCAGGGTCGCCCACGAAGTGGCCCTCAATGCGGTAGGTCTTGGCCTCGATGAACGTGGGGCCTTCGCCGGCACGGGCACGGGCAACAGCCTCCTTGGCGGCCTCATACACAGCAAAGACATCCTGGCCGTCCACGATCACACCGGGCACATGATAACCCGCCGCGCGGTCGGAGATGTTCTCCACATTGCAGGTGGTGCGGTAAGGCGTGGTGGAAGCCCAGCAGTTCATCTCATTGACGAAGATCACGGGCAGCTTCCAGGCGGAAGCGACGTTCATGGCCTCGTGGAAAGTGCCGCGGTTGGAGGCACCGTCACCGAAGAACACCACGGAAACCCGGTCGTTCTTCAGGATCATCTTGCTGGCCAGGGCAGCGCCGGTGGCCAGGTTGTAGCCGCCGCCCACGACGCCGTTGGCGCCCAGCATACCCACAGAGAAGTCGGCAATGTGCATGGAGCCGCCGCGGCCCTGGCACAGGCCGGTCTTCTTGCCGAAGATCTCAGCCATCATGCGGTTCACATCCGCGCCCTTGGCCACACAGTGGCCGTGGCCGCGGTGAGTGGACTCGATCATATCGTCCTTCCGCAGAGCGGAGCACACACCAGTGGCGATGGCCTCCTCACCGATGTACAGGTGCACGAAGCCGGGAATCTCACCATTCAGGAAGTCGTGCTTCACGCTCTCCTCAAACTTGCGGATGGTGCACATGGTCTCATAAAAGTGCTCCGCCAGTTCCTTGGTGTATTTTGCTGCCTTTGTTGCTGCCATAGGAAAAACTCCCTTCTGCCGACTCTCCTGTCGGCACTCTTTGAAATTTGCTGGGACAGATGCGCTGGGCGGTGAAATCGTCAAAATTTTCACCTATGTTCTCTGAAAAGACGTGGCAACAGTTTCCTGCAGCCACGTCCTCTCAGCTAACGCAACTTACGAAACCTTAACCGTTGTTTATACGGAAACGCAGGCTGCCTCTTCAATTAGGCGGCGGGCTCAGTGGTGCCAGCATCAGCCTGAGTGACGCTGGTGAAAGCCTCGATCAGCTCGGGGGTCAGCTCGTCGGCGAACTCGTCGTACACGGGGGCAGAAGCCTCAGCGAACTCAGCAGCAGCCTCGGGAGTCAGCTCGGTGATCTCAACGCCAGCCTCGGCCCACTTGTCCATGATCTCCTGATCCTGGCTGCGGTTCAGCTCACGCTCGTACTCGCAGGCAGCCTGGCCGGCCTCGTCAACGATGGCCTGCAGCTCGGGAGACAGGGAGTTGTACAGCTCAGCGTTCATGCAGAAGAACAGGCAGTCATAAGCGCCGGTCCAATAGGTCAGATAGCTCTGGACCTCCTGGATGGAAGCGGCATCAGCGGTGGGCAGGGGGTTCTCCTGGCCGTCGTAGGTGCCGGTCTGCAGAGCGGTGAACACCTCGGACCAGTTGGCGTTGGTGTAGTCGGCGCCCCACAGCTCATAGGAGCGGTTCAGCAGCTGGGAACCCGCGACACGCATCTTCAGGCCGTTCATGTCAGCCTTGCTGGCGATGGCGTGCTTGCTGTTGGTGATGTGGCGGAAGCCGTTCTCCGCAATGCCCAGCAGGTGCACGTTGTAGGTGCTCTCCAGAATCTCGCCCAGAGCCTCGCCGCCGGCGCCGTCCAGGGCCGCGTCAGCCTCTTCCGTGCTGCTGAACAGGAAGGGCAGGGAGACCACGTTGAACCGCTGGTCGAAGGAGGACCAGATCAGGTTGGAGTGCATGGACAACTCGGTGGTACCGTCCATCAGGGCCTGGATGCCGTCGGTCTGGTTGCCGGCGGTCAGCTGGTCAGCGGGATAGTACTGAACGGTGATGGCACCGCCGGTCTTCTCGCCCACGATCCGGGCGAACTCCTTGGCGCCGTCCACCCAGGGAGAGGTCTCCGTGGCGGAGCAGGCGAACTTCCAGGTCATTTCCTCGAACTCGCCAGTGGAAGCGGCAGCATCATCGCCGCTGTCGGCAGTGGTATCGCTGGCAGCGTCATCGCCACCGCCGCAGGCCACCAGGGCCAGAGCCATGGTGAGCGCCAGGAGCAGTGCAAGAAACTTTTTCATTGTTTTGCCTCCTTAAAATAGTTGTAGCAGGTATTATCTGAAACCGCAAAGCGCGGTTACAGCCAAGTCAGGAGATGCTTATTTGCCGAACAAGAGCACGGTAGAGAACCAGGGCACATAGGTGATGAGCAGCAGCGCAATAATGCATGCCACAATCTGGGGCCACACAGCCTTGGACATAGAGACAATGGTGACCTTGGTCTTGTCCCGCAGGCCCTGAAGCTTCTCGGACACACCGATGGCGACGAACAGGTTGACACCCACGGGAGGAGTCACCTGGCCGATAGCCAGGTTCACTGTGGCGATCACGCCGAAGTGGACGGGGTCGATGCCCAGCTGGGTGGCTACGGGGTACATGATGGGGATAAAGATGTACATGGCGGAGTTGGCGTCCACGAAGCAGCCTGCAATCAGGAAGATCACGTTGACGATCAGCAGGAAGATGTACTTGTTGCCGGAGATCTCCAGCAGCAGAGCCTGGGCCGCCTGCGCAATGCCGAACACCGTGCACACATAGGAGAACAGGGTGGCCGCGCCGATGATCAGCATGATGCCGCCGGTGGTCTTGCCGGAGTCGACCAGAATATCGATCATATCCTTCATCTTGACCTCACGATAGATGAAGACGCCGACCACCAGACCGTATACCACGGAGACGGCAGCCGCCTCGGTGGGGGTGAAAACGCCGCCGTAGATGCCGCCGATGATGATGACGGGCATCAGGAAGCCCCAGAAGGCCTCACGGAAGGACTTCCAGCGCTGGCCCCAGGAGGACTTTGCCTTGGATGCCTGGATGCCCTTCTTGCGGCACTCGATCATGATGATGATCACCAGGGACAGGCCCATCATGATGCCGGGAATCCAGCCGCCCATGAACATATCGCCCACGGAGACGCCGGTGATGGAGGCGTACACCACGAATGCGATGGAGGGCGGAATGACGATGGCGATGGAGGAGGCGCTGGCCATCAGGGAAGAGGCGAAGGGGGCGGAGAAGCCGCCGCGGTTGATCATGGCGGGAATCAGGATAATGCCCAGAGCCGCCACGGTGGCGGGACCGGAGCCGGAGATGGCGCCGAAGAAGCAGGCCACGATAACAGCCACGATGGCGATGCCGCCGCGCCGATGGCCGACGCAGTCATCAGCAAACGCCACCAGACGGCTGGAGATGCCCGCCTTGGCCATGATGTTGCCGGACAGAACAAAGAACGGAATAGCCAGCAGCAGGAACTTTGCCATGCCGCTGTACACGTTGGTAGGGACGACCGTCAGGGGGGAACTGCTGAAGAGCAGGGCGAAAATGGAAGACATACCCAGGCTGACGGCAATGGGGATATTCAGCAGCAGCATCACGAAGAAGCTGCCGAACAGGATCAAGTTAATCATACAGTCTCTTTGCCTCCCTCTGTCTCAGCCGGCTTCACACAGGCGGCCTTGTTGCTCATCACGTCGACCAGATACTCGATCGCATGGAGCACCAGGAAGATGGAGCCGATGGGCAGCAGGATGGTAAACACCCATTCGGGCCAGCCCAGAGAGAAGGTCTCTTTGCCGGTGCTGATCTGATCGAACACCTTGTTAAAGCCGGTGTAGATCAGGATGGCGTAAAAGATCAGGTTCACGACCGTGTCAATCACGGTCAGAATCTTTTTACCCCCGACGCCCACATTGTCGAAGATCAGGGACAGCGTAATCATGCTGCCGTCTCTGGTAGCTAGGGCGCAGCCCAGCATGATCATCAGGATGAACACGTTGATGACCAGCTCCTCGGACCACGCGAAGTTGGAGTGGAAAACATACCGAGAGAGCACGTTGATAAACGTGATCGCTGTAACCACGACGGTAATCACGCAGAGCACGAATTCCTCGACTTTGGTGAGCCCGTTCATGATCGTCTTGTAGGTTTTCATTCGATCAATCCCTTCAGTTAGTGTGGCGCCCCGTCTTAACAGAATATTTATACGTCTCCTGCGCATGAATAGTTGCCTGTCTATCATGCCGTATGAATAAACTGCCGCAAAGCCGCCTGTTTCACAGAAATACATATTAAATTTCTGTTAACGGAGACAAGTATATCACTTTGCCAATTCAATATCAATCAGCAATCGGAAATTTGTCATTTTGCCCATTTTTGTTCTGTGGCTCTTTGCCAATTTTGTACAAACAGCAAAAATATGGCAATTTTAACAGAAAAATAAATTATTTTTGGACTTTTTGCTGATTTTTCGGAAAAAGTATGGTATAATCAACCATAAAACCGCAAAGCGCCGATTCTTACGCAAGCCTTACGCAAATCATGGCATTTTGAAATTTTATTCTGAAAGACGTTTGTCCCGCAAGTAAAAATCCTGTACACACAAGGAGCGACATCATGTCCCATTGCCAAATCACACTCAGCGTCAACGCCGGGGTCGCCCTGCATCTGGGTGCCATGCGGGTCTGGTCCGACGCGCTCCACGACCGTCGGGTTGTGGGGTTCTCCACTGTCACCCCTGAGCGCTGGAACATTCTTCAGGCTCATCCGGACTTCGCCAGCCCGGATCTGCTCTTTTTCACCCACTGCCATCCGGACCATTACTCCCGCGCCCTGACAGAGCAGGTGATTGCCCAAAATCCGCAGGTGGCCCTGGTGCTGCCGGAGCAGGAGTTTGACCGCCAGCTGGTGCTGGCCGGTCCCAGCAGCCATCTCACCCTGGAGGGGCTGCACATGGACTTCATGCGCCTGACTCACGAGGGTGCACAGTACCGGGAGGTCCCCCACTACGGCTGTATCCTGGAATATGACGGTTTCCGGGTCCTGATCGCCGGAGACTGCGCCGTGGCGGACCCGCAGCTGCGGGATTTCATCGGCAGCCGCCCCATTGATCTGGCCCTTTTGAACTTCCCTTGGGTGACTCTTCGGAAGGGCCGTCACTTCATCGAACAGGCCATCCGGCCGGAGCATCTGGTGGTATACCATCTCCCCTTCTCCCACGATGACCGCTGGGGATATCGGGATGCCGCCGTCAAGGGCGCGGGCCAGCTCCAGGGGGTGCCGGATGTCCGGCTGCTGCTGGAGCCGTTCCAGCGGGAAATCCTGACCTGACAGAATCAAAAAGAGAGACGCGCCGGGCGCGTCTCTCTTTTTGATTCTGCGGACGCTGTCTCAGTCCACATAAAATATTGTATCCAGCACCTGGTCCCGGGTGATGGTTCCGAAATAGTCCCGAAGGGGGAAGCGGTCCAGCACCGCCCCCACGTCCTCCCGCCGGAATGGCGTGCCCATCAGGGCGCCGGTCACCTCGTCCATGGGGCTGACAGCCAGAAAATCTCCGTAGAACACGATCTGGCGGATGATCCCCTGGTCCACCTCCACGCAGGGCTCCAGGGTGCCGCCGTCCCAGCGGCGCTTGTTCCGCAGGTTGTACTTGGGGGAACGGCCGAAGTTCCACTCCCAGGTGTCGTACTTGGTGCGCTTCAGCTCATCCACAGCAGCCAGTTCCTCATCTGTCAGGTGATCCTCCACCAGACCGCTGCCGGCCAATGTTTTCTTCAGATAACTCCAGAAGGCGGGCATATCCATATCCGTCTTCAGGAACTCCCGGATGTTGCCGATCCGACTGCGCACGGATTTTGCACTCTTGGACTCGAACTTTGCCGGGTCCACATTCAGCGCCCCGGACACCATGCCGGGGTTGGCGTCGAACAGCAGTGTCCCATGATACAGGAAGCGCCCGCGGAGCAGCCGCTGGGCTGTGCCGGACACCTTCCGCCCCTCCACCAGGATGTCATTGCGGCCGGAGGCCTCCGCCTGCAGGCCCAATCCCTGCAAGGCCTCCACAATGGGACGGGTGAACCGCTCCATGGTCAGCCGCTCCGCGTCTCCCACGTCGGTGATGAAGGAGTAGTTCAGGTTGCCCAGATCATGGTACACGGCGCCGCCGCCGGTGGTGCGGCGCACCACATGGATTTGATGGGCCTCCACAAAGGCCCGGTTGATCTCACCCTCGGCGTTCTGGTTCTGCCCGATGACGATGGTGTTGTCGTTCTGCCACAGGAGCAGATACTCCCCCGACCGCCGGCTGCGGAGTACCGTCTCTTCAAACGCCAGATTGTAAAAAGGGTCCTGGGATCCGGTCTCCAAATAGTGAATCTCCTGACTCATAGCCGCCTCCTCTGCAAAAAGTGCCGGATGTTTTTTCTTATTGTATACCGTCCGGGCGGTCCCGGCAATGTGCAGAACCACCGAAAATGCCCGCCATCTTTCCGCTGCCCGGATGCGGGAGCGCCCGTTGCGGAATCGGACACAGCGGTCCGGGTTCGGCCCCGGGCCGCTGTGAGGGGAACGCATTTTTACCAGATGGCCTTGGTGTCCACGTCCTGCTTCAGCCGGGCGGCAAAATCCGCCACGGACATGGCGCCCAGATCCTCACCGGTCCGCAGGCGGACGGAGACGGTCTGGTTTTCCATATCCCGGTCGCCCACTACCAGCATATAGGGGATCTTCTCCAGGGTGGCCTCCCGGATCTTCTTGCCGATCTTCTCGTTGCGGCCGTCCACCTCCACCCGGAAGCCGGCGGCATCCAGCTGCTTTGCGATCTGATCGGCGTATTCCAGGGCGCGGTCTGTAATGGGCAGGACCTTCACCTGCACCGGGTTCAGCCACACCGGGAACGCGCCGGCAAAGTGCTCGGTGATGACGCCGATGAACCGCTCCACGCTGCCCAGAACCACCCGATGGACCATGACGGGGCGGTGCTTCTGGCCGTCCTCTCCGGTGTACTCCAGTTCAAACCGCTCCGGCAGCTGGCTGTCCAGCTGGATGGTGCCGCACTGCCAGGTGCGGCCCAGGGAATCGGCCAGATGGAAGTCCAGCTTGGGGCCATAGAAAGCGCCGTCGCCCTCGTTGACCTCGAAGGTCTTGCCCATGTCGGTGATAGCGTTTTTCAGGATGTCCTGGTTATGCTCCCACTCCTCCACAGTGCCGATGTGATCCTCCGGCATGGTGCTGAGTTCAATGGTGTAGCTGAGGCCGAAGGTGGAGTACACTTCGTCGAACAGGCGAACCGTCTCCTGGATCACGTCCTTCATCTGGTCCGGGGTCATGAAGATGTGGGCGTCGTCCTGGGTGAAGCAGCGGACCCGGAACAGGCCGTGGAGCGCACCGGACAGCTCGTGCCGGTGTACCAGGCCCAGCTCGCCCACCCGCAGGGGCAGCTCCCGGTAGGAGTGCGGCTCGCTGGCGTAGACCAGCATGCCGCCGGGGCAGTTCATGGGCTTGATGGCGTAATCCTCTTCGTCGATAACAGTGGTGTACATGTTCTGCTTATAGTGGTCCCAGTGGCCGGAACGCTCCCACAGCTGACGGTTGAGGATGATGGGGGTGGAGATCTCCACATAGCCGTACTTCTTGTGGGCCTGGCGCCAGTAATCCAGCAGGGTGTTTTTCAAGGTCATGCCCTTGGGCAGGAAGAAGGGGAAGCCTGGGCCCTCGTCCCGCAGCATGAACAGGCCCAGCTCCCGGCCCAGCTTCCGGTGGTCCCGCTTCTTAGCCTCTTCGATCCGCTGGAGGTAGGCATCCAGCTCGTCCTTCTTCGGGAAGGCGATGCCGTAAATCCGCTGGAGGGTCTCCCGGTTGGAATCACCCCGCCAGTAGGCGGCGTTGCAAGCGGTGAGCTTGAGGGCGTTGCCCTTGATGCGGCCGGTGGAGTCCAGATGGGGGCCGGCGCAGAGATCCGTGAACTCGCCCTGCTTGTAGAAGGAGATATGGGCGTCTGCGGGCAGGTCGTTGATAAGCTCCACCTTGTAGGGCTCTGCCTTCTCCTCCATGAACTTCAAAGCCTCCTCCCGGGGCAGCTCGAACCGCTCCAGCTTCAGCTTCTCCTTGCAGATCTTCCGCATCTCTGCCTCGATCTTCTCCAGGTGCTCCGGCGTGAAGGCGAAGGGGGCGTCCAGGTCGTAGTACCAGCCCTCGTCGATGGAGGGGCCGATGGCCAGCTTCACCTCCGGCCACAGGCGCTTCACGGCCTGGGCCATCACGTGGGAGCAGGTGTGCCAGTAGGTCTGGCGGTACGCCGGATTCTCAAAGGTAAACTCGTTGTTCTTCACTTCTTCAGACATGGTTGATCCTCCTTTTGTTCAAGGGGCAGAAAACAAAAATCCCACCCCTGAAAAATCAGGGGTGGGATACAAAATCGTATTCCACGGTTCCACCCTGCTTGCATCCCCGGAGGGATGCCGCTCGTGTCCTCTATAACGGGAGGTCCCGTCCCAGCCTACATATCGGTGGGCGGCTCCAAGGCGGTGGCTGTGTTCCGGGCTCCGGCAGGGTCCGCTTTCAGCCAGCGGCGGTCCCTCTCTGCTGTCGAGTCCCGGACAGCGTCCTTTTCAATGCTTTTTTCAGTAAAAATAAATATATCACGGGCCTTTTTCCTTGTCAAGTGGGGGAACCTGCCTTTTTCCGGACGTCGGTTCCCTCTGTCTTTACAGGCCGGGCCAGAGGATGTCCCGGGCCACCGGTGTGTAGAACAGCCGCTCCACTTCCTCCCGTCGCCGGGTCTGCCCCAGGATCCACATGAGCTTGGCCACCACGGCCTCCGTGGTCATGTCGTAGGCCTCCAGCACCCCCAGATCGCTTTTGAGGCGGTAGCCCACGTGATACACCCCCAGGTCGCTGCCCTCATTTTCCACCTGGGTGGTGAGAACGACGACCCGCCCCGCCTCCATCCAGCGGCGGACGCAGTCGTAAAAGCCGCCCGCCTCCGGCAGGCCGCCCACGCCGAAGCTCTCGATAATCAGGGCGTCGTTCCGCTCCAGCAGGAAGTCCGCCGCATCCCGCCCGGTGCCGGGCACCAGCTTCAGCAGGGCCACCCGCGGGTCCAGGCGGTCGTAAAACACCGGGGCCTCCCGGCAGTCCTGGCGGATGTACCGCAGCAGCACGCCGTCCCGCAGGACGCCCAGCTCCGGGTGATTGATGCTGGAAAAGGCCTGGAAGCTCTTGGAGCGGGTCTTCTTGGCCCGGGTCCCCAGGATCACCCGGCTGTTGAACACGATAGAGACCCCCGGCAGGTCCTCCGCCGCGCAGCGGAAGGCGTCCGCCAGATTTGTCTTGGAATCCGTGGAATCAAATCCGATGGGTCTCTGGGCGCCGGTCAGCACAATAGGCTTAGGACTACCCTGGATCAGATAGCTCAGGGCCGCCGCCGTATACGCCATGGTGTCCGTGCCGTGGGTGATAACAAAGCCGTCATAGCAGCCGTAGTGGTCCCGGATACAGGCGGCGATCTCCAGCCAGTGAGCCGGGGTCATGTTGGTGCTGTCCAGGTTCAGCAGCTGGAGGCAGTCCACGCCGCAGATGTCCGAGATCCCGGGAATATGGGAGAGCAGCTGCTCCGTGGTCAGCTCCGGTGCAAGGCCGCTGTCCGTCACGTCCGAGGCGATGGTGCCGCCAGTGCCGATCAGCAGAATCTTCTTCATCTCATTCATTTCATCCGCTCCTCTGCTCACCCCAGATCCCGGTGGTCCAGCGCCGCCAGGCCGAACCGGGCCGCCAGGTCGATCTCCGCTCGTTCCGCTTCCGTCTCCGCCTGCTTCCGCCGCTGGCGCAGCTCCCGGAGAAACAGGCCCCGGAGGGAGTCCTCCTCCGCCCGCCGCCACAGGTCCTCCGCCATACGGGTGCGGTCCCGGACCTCCAGGGCGTAAAACCGGTCCGCCAGCGCCTCCTGGATGGCCGCGGCGCCAGCGCCGCCCTCTCCGGTCTCGCCGGTGAGGAGGATGCGGTACAGGTCCCCGGCCGTCTCCGGCGGCAGAGCTGCCTCCACGGCGGCCCGGGGCTCTTTTCCGGTGACGTCCACCTCTAAAACCTCATACCGGTGCCGGGCAAAGGGCACAAAGGTCAGGGAGACCTCTCCGCCGTCGGAGATCGTCCCCTCGTAAACCCCCTTCTCCCCCAGCTCGTCGAACCCCCGGCCCTCCGGACAGCCGGGCCAGGCGCAGACCGTCCGCCCCAGTGTCAGGGGCGCCGTCCGCTTGTGGACGTGGCCTAGTGCCAGATAGCAGAGGCCGCTGGCCGCCGCCTCTTCCCGGCGGATGGGGCCGTACCGCGCCTCCGCCCCGTCCAGCTCCCCATGGAGCAGGCCGATGTGACACTTTCCGTCTGCCGGGGCGGTGAAACCCGCCAGCAGGCTCTCCGGCTGTTCCGGGCCGGAGAATGCCGCCCCGTGGATCACCAAGTTCCGCTCCGGCACCTCCACGGCCGTGAGCCTGTTCTCTTTGAATACGTACACATTCTCCGGCCAGTCCACCGTCTCCCAGGGACTGCCGGGTCCGTACCAGTCGTGGTTGCCGGGGGAGATGAACACCCTGGCCCGCATCTGTCCCAGAGCGGCGGCCAGCTGTTCCCCCGTCTCCCGGAAGGGGCTGGCGCTGTCGAACAGATCCCCCGCCAGCAGCACCAGATCGATGCCGTGTTCCTTCACGTAGTCCGCCAGACGGAGAGCCAGCTCCCGGCTCTCCCGGCGGCGGGCCGCCGCCTGTCCGGGCGGCAGGGCGCCAAAGGCGCTGTCCAGGTGGAAGTCCGCGCCGTGCAGAAACCGGATCATCCCTGCTCCTCGGGCCGCCAGCCCTTGCACACATCCACCCACGCGGCAAAGTTGGAGGCGTACCGCTCCAGCTCGTCGCAGGTCATCTCCACGGCGCTGTTGCTGCTGCCTGCGGCGGGGAACACCGTCTCGAACCGCTTCATGGACACATCCAGGTACACCTTCACATCCTCCGGCAGGGCAAAGGGGCACACGCCGCCCACGTCGTGGCCGATCAGCTCGTGGGCCTCCTCATGGGTCAGCATTTTGGCCTTGGTGTGGAACTGGGCCTTGTAGCGGCTGTTGTCCACCTTGGCGTCCCCCGCCACCACAATGATGATGGGCTGGTCCTCCACCTTGAAGCTGAGGCTCTTGGCAATGCGGGCGCCCTCCACACCCACGGCCACCGCCGCCAGCTCCACCGTGGCGGAGGAGACATCGAACTCCCGGATTCGCTCTTCGATGCCGAGGGGCTTGAAATATGCTCTGACTTTTTCAATGGACATGATGGTTCGTTCCTCTCTATCTGAAATTTTAACCAGCCGGTTTGAAATCGTCCCGGTCACCGTACGTCGATCCGCTCCACGGCGGTGCACAGTCCGGTGGCGCTGTCCAGCGTGAAGATGGCCCCCTGGAGCTTGGCGGGTCCCTCCGGCGCCCGGTAGCGGCCCGGCAGGCCGCCCAGGAATCCCTCCACGGACTGCCGGGGGTCGATGCCCAGCACCGACTCGATGGACCCGGTCATTCCCAAATCCGTAATATAGCCCGTGCCCCTGGGACACACCCGCTCGTCAGCGGTGGGCACGTGGGTATGGGTCCCCCACAGGGCGGACACCCGCCCGTCCAGATAGTAGCCCATGGCCAGTTTCTCACTGGTTGCCTCCGCGTGGAAGTCCACCAGGGTGAAGTCCGCCGCGTCTCTCTCCAGCAGCCGGTCCGCCGCCGTGAAGGGGTTGTCCGCCCCCCAGGCCAGGTCGCACCGGCCGATCAGGTTCAGCACCCGGATCCGGACGCCGCCCAGGTCGTAAACACCGCAGCCCCGACCCGGGGCCCGGCCGGTGTAGTTGGCGGGCCGCAGCAGCCAGGGCGCGTCCTCCAGGAAATCCGCAATCTGGCTCTTGCCGAAGGCGTGGTTCCCCAAGGTCACCACGTCGGCACCGGCGTCGTAGATCCGCTCCGCCTGGTCGCGGGTCAGCCCCACTCCGGCGGCATTCTCGCCGTTCACCACCGTGAAGTCGATGGCCTTCCACTTCTGGAGGGGACGCAGGTGCCGCTCCAGATGGCGGAGGCCGGGCTCCATCACCACGTCGCCCACTGCCAGAATGTGATACAGCATAGCGCGCCTCCCGTCTTTACAATCTAATGTGTTAGTATACCAAAAACCATCCCGCTTGCAAAGAAAAACCGAAAATTTTTCCGCCGCCGTTGCGTTTCCTCCAGTCATCCCTTATAATGATTCCGGACACTATAAGAAATTCTGATTGCTGGAGGGATGATCCATGGCGGTCAAGCTGGAGCTGTACCGAGTGTTCAAAGAGGTGGCGGAGACGGGCAACATCTCCCTGGCGGCAAAAAACCTCTACATCTCCCAGTCGGCGGTGAGCCAGTCTATCAAGCAGCTGGAGACGGCGCTCCAGGCCCGCCTGTTCGCCCGCAGTCCCCGGGGCGTCTCCCTCACCTGGGAGGGGCAGATGCTCTACCAGTATGTCCGCAGCGCCCTGGGCCTGCTGGCCACAGGGGAGGACAAGCTGTCCCAGGCCCAGCAGCTGTTGCTGGGCACCCTGACCATCGGCGCCAGCGACACTGTCACCAGCTTTTTCCTGACGCCATATTTGGAGGCCTTCCACCGCCAGCACCCGGGCATTCGGCTGAAGATTGTCAGCGGCCGCAGCGCCAAGGTGCTGAGCATGCTGAAATCCGGCGCTGTGGACATCGCCTTCGCCTCCTCCCCCACGGACCCCGCCGCGCTGCATACCTGGTCCTGCTTCGCCACCCACTCCGTCTTTGTGGCGGGCAGCGGCTACGACTGTGACTTCGACCACGTGTATACCCGGCAGGAGATCGCGGAGTTCCCCCTGATCCTGCTGGAGCGCAAGGCCAGCAGCCGGGTGTTTCTGGAGCAGTACTTTCTGCAAAGCGGTATCACCCTGACGCCGGAAATCGAGCTCTCCTCCCGGAGCCTCCTGGTATCCCTGGCCCGGATCGGCCTGGGGGTGGCCGGTGTGACGCTGGAGTTTGTGCAGAAGGCCCTGGACAGCGGGGACATCCGCCTGCTGAAAACCGACTTCACCATTCCCGCCCGCAGCGTGGACATGTGCACCCTGCGGGACGTGACGCCCACCGCCGCGGCCTCCGCCTTTATGGAGATGGTCCGGCAGGACGCCCGGTGACGGCCATGGAACAGCTGTTTCTGATCCTGGAGCTGGTTGGGACGCTCGCTTTTGCCGCCTCCGGCGCCATCACCGGCCTGAAAAAGAACATGGACGTTTTCGGCGTCTGCATCCTGGGCCTCACCACCGCAGTGGGCGGCGGCGTCATCCGGGACCTGCTCTTGGGCATCACGCCGCCGGGCACCTTCCAGGATCCCATCTACGCCGTGGTGGCCCTGCTGACCTCCCTGGTGCTGTTTCTGCCCCGCATCCGGCGGCTCCTCATGTGGGACCAGCGGCTCTACGACTTGGTGCTGCTGATTATGGACTCCGCAGGCCTTGGCATCTTCACCGTGGCGGGCATCCGCATCGCCTATGAACACGCGGCCCGCCCCACCCTGTTCCTGCTGGTGTTTGTGGGCGTGGTTACCGGCGTGGGCGGCGGCGTGCTGCGGGACGTGCTGGCCGGGGACACGCCCTACATTTTCGTCAAGCATGTCTATGCCTCCGCCTCCCTGGCCGGGGCGCTGGCCTGCGTGGTCCTCTGGCCCCTGGTGGGAGAGATGGCCGCCATGCTCTGCGGCAGTGCGCTTGTGGTCGCCGTCCGCATCCTCTCCGCCCACTTCCGCTGGAACCTGCCTCACGCCCATGACTGAACAAACGGCCTCTCCGGATCGGGAGAGGTCGTTTCCTGTCCGGGGGACTCTTTTACAGGCCGTCAATGTTCGAGCCCGGATCCGCCGCTTTTCCCACGCCGCCCAGTGGAGATGCCAGGTTCTCTTCTCCATCTCTGCCATCCATGCCGGGATCGTATCTATACCCTCCGCCTTCCTCACAAAATAAACAGAAATTGAAATCAGGTTTCTAAGCAGCGGAAATGGGTACTCTGTTGCAAAAGAGGGTTGTGCCGTCCCAGTTTTTTTGATATACTGGATTAGTTTTCGGCCATTTCGGGCGGTCTTTCCGCCGAATGGCCCTGCACAACAGTTCACCAAGCAAAGGAGCGCGTATATGAAGCAGAAAAAAATTCCTCTCTCCCTCCAAATCTTTCTGGCGCTGGGGCTGGGCATCGCGGTCGGCATGGCCTTCACGGGAAATCCCACCTTTGCCGTCAGCTATATCAAGCCCTTCGGCACCATTTTCCTGAACTTGCTGAAGTTCGTGGTGGTGCCCATCGTCTTTTTCTCCATTCTCTCCGGCATCATCTCCATGAGCGATATCCGCAAGGTGGGTTCCATCGGCGTCAAAACGCTGGTGTATTATACCTGCACCACTGCCGGGGCCATCGTGCTGGCCATGTTCCTGGCCAACCTGTTCAAGGGCTTCTTCACGGTCATCGACCCCACCGGCGTCACCTTTGAGCCCGGGGAGACCGCCAGCTTCATGGACACGCTGGTGGACATCTTCCCCTCCAACATCATCGCCCCCTTTGCCAACGCCTCCATGCTGCAGGTGATCGTGGCGGCGCTGCTGTTCGGCTTCGGCATCCTGGCCGCCGGAGAGAAGGGACGGCCCGCAGCGGCGCTGGTGGACAGCCTTACAGAGGTCTGCATGAAGGTCATGGACATCATCCTGCGCCTCTCCCCCATCGGCGTGTTCTGCCTGATCCTGCCGGTGGTGGCGGAAAACGGTCCCCAGATCCTGGGCAATCTGGGCCTGGTGCTGCTGTGCGCCTATATCGGGTACTTCCTCCACGCCGTCATCGTCTACTCTGCCACGGTAAAGGCCCTGGGCGGCGTGAGTCCGCTGGCCTTCTTCAAGGGGATGTTCCCGGCCATGGCCATGGCGTTCTCCTCTGCCTCCTCCGTGGGCACCCTGCCTTTGAACCTGGAGTGCACGGAGCGGCTGGGCGCCCGGCGGGACATCGCCAGCTTCGTCCTGCCCCTGGGCGCCACCATCAACATGGACGGCACCGCCATCTACCAGGGCGTGTGCGCCGTGTTCATCGCCACCTGCTACGGAGTGGACCTGACCCTGGGCCAAATGATCACCATTGTGCTCACCGCCACCCTGGCCTCCATCGGAACCGCGGGTGTCCCCGGCTCCGGCGTGGTGATGCTGACCATGGTGCTGGAGAGCGTGAATCTGCCGGTGGCAGGCATCGGCCTGGTCATCGGCGTGGACCGCATCTTCGACATGGGCCGCACCACGGTGAACATCACGGGCGACGCTGCCTGCGCCCTGGTGGTCTCCAACCTGGAGAAAAAAGCGGAGGCCCGACGGGCTGCCCGCAGGCCCCGGGCCTGACCCCAGCCGAAAACGAGCGCGGCGCGGAATTTGTTCCGCGCCGCGCTCACTGTTCTTTTCACAGAGGACCGGTCAGCCCATGCGGAGGGTGTCCCGCACGTCGCTGTCAAAATAGGCCACCGGGTTCTGGGGCTCTCCGTCCTGGCGGACCTCAAAGTGGAGATGGGCCCCTGTTGCCATGCCGGTCTTCCCCACGGCACCGATCATCTCCCCGGCCCGGACGGTGTCGCCCTCCTCCACCGTAAAGTCCCGGCACTGGCCATATAGGGTAGAAAGGCCGTCCCCGTGGTCGATCACCACATAATTGCCTCGCTCCACGTCATAGCCGGACTCCACCACAGTGCCGCCCGCTGCGGCCAGGACTGCCTCGCCCTCCGGCGCGGCAATGTCGATTCCGGTGTGAGTTTCACAGGTCTTGCCGCCCGGCTGCCACCGGGGGGTACCATAGGGGTTGGAGAGGCTGATGGTGTTGGCTCCCTGCACCGGCCACTGGAGGAAACGGCTGGCCGTCTCATCCACCGCATAGACGCCGTAGAGCCACGGGTCTTCATCACCGGCCAGCTGGGGCAGGAGGATCCCGCCGGGGCTGTTTGCGTCATATTCCACCTTCAGCCGCCCTGTGGACAGCGTGTAGGTTTTGGTCTGCTCCGAACCGTCAGTGAAGGTCACCGTCACCGTCAGCCGGGCGCCGTCCATCCGGTCGATGCTCTCCTGATTCGCCGCCCGGGGATCCCTGTCCCAGTCGATATCGCCGGTGTCCGGAATCAGGAATCCATAGCGCACCTCCGGGTCATAGCCCTCCGTGACGGCAGCGCCCAGATCCGTCACCACCTCCATGGTCAGGGGCCCCTCTTCTTCCTCGCCATAAACGGCATGGATCACTCCTTCGCCGCTGGAAAGCCGGTACTCCGTGCCGTTGGCCTCGGCCTCCAGATAGTTCTGCACCTCTTCTCTGGAGAGGTTGGTCAGAGTTCTGCTGCGGTACAGCGCCTCCCGGTCAATGGCAAGGGAAATGGTTCGAATATTCTCCCCGGTCACCTGGAACAGACAGCCGGTGTAGTGGCCGCCCTCGGCAGACCAGGAGACTTGACCGGCTGTGCTGAAGGCCAGCCCCCCGTTGGCGTTCGCCTCGTAACGCTCCCCCGTGTCAGCGGCATAAGCCGTCAGGCCGAAGGAGAAGCTGGGCAGGGCTGTTACCGGCGCGCCGCTCTCTCCGGGCTCTCCGCCGCCAATGGGCCCCAGCGTTACAGAACCTACCACCAGCGCCAGTGCACAGGCGGCGCATACTGCCGCCCGGAGCACCGGGCGCCGCTTTCCGGGCGCCAGATGTTTGGGGCCGGTCGTCTCCTTCTGCGCTCCCGCCGTCTGCCGGGCGGCGGACAGCACCCGGTCATTCAGCCCGGCGGGGGGCTGGATATGCTCCATCAAATTCTGATAGTCGTTCTTCTTCATGGTCGTCTCCTCCCAGCAGGTCTTTGAGTCTTTTTCGGGCCCGGCGGAGCCGGGTGCGGACCGTGGCCGCCGGAATGTCCAGCAGCCCGGCGATCTCCTCCGTGGAATACCCCTCGGCATAATACAGGTGGATGGGGACGCGCAGCTTTTCCGGCAGGCGGGCCACTGCGTCCCACAGCTCTGCGGCGCCGCTGTCCGCTTCCGCGGCCGTCTCCGGCAGGTCCGCCAGCGCCAGCACCGGACGCCGCAGCAGCCAGGCCCGCAGATGCTCCCCGTCCCAGGCAGATGCCTCCTGGCCCAGCAGCCGGAGAAACACGTCCTGGTACACGTCCTCTGCGTCCTGGACGCTCTGCATCCGGCACAGGGCCAGCCGGTAGACGGCGGCGCCGTGGTGTTCCATGGCATTGCGCAGCAGGATTTCAGCCTCTTCCATGCAATGCCTCCTTTCTCTCGTTTGAAAAGCGCTTTCACCCTATATACGCCGGGGCGGGCCGAAATGTTTCCCCCTGGGAATTTTTCTGCCGGACAGCGGACGGCCGCCCGCTATATGGAATGCTGTCCTGCCAGACGCCCGGTCCCTTTTGCCCATGAGGCCGGCCCCTGTCCGGCCTGCCGTCAGGAGATCCCTCTCCGCAGGCAAAACAGGCAGGCGCGTTTGCGCCTGCCTGTCCCTCACGCTTCTTTGATTCCGTAGATCTCAAACCGGCCGATCAGGTTCTGAACCGTCAGCTTCTGGGCCAACAGCTGCTGGTAGGTGGTTCCCCGATTCCTTCCCGCGGCGCGGAGCTTGTCCATGTCCGCCAGGACCTTGTCCCGTTCCTTCAGCAGGTCGGCGTACATGCGGTCATAGGCCGCCAGTCTCTCCGCCTCCGTCATCATACGTTGAACCGGAAGTAGACCATGTCTCCGTCCTGAACCACATACTCCTTGCCCTCGCTGCGGAGCAGCCCTTTCTCCTTGGCGGCGTTGACGCTGCCGCAGGCGATCATGTCCTCATAGGCGATGACCTCCGCCCGGATGAAGCCCCGCTCGATGTCGGAGTGGATCTTGCCGGCGGCTTGGGGGGCCTTGGTGCCCTTCTTGATGGTCCAGGCCCGGCACTCGTCCTTGCCGTAGGTCAGGAAGGAGATCAGGCCCAGCAGAGCGTAGGAGCACTTGATGAGCCGGTCCAGGCCGGACTCCTCCACTCCCAGCTCCTCCAGAAACATCAGCTTCTCCTCGCCCTCCAGCTCGGCGATGTCCTGCTCCATCTTGGCGCAGATGGGCAGCACCTGGCTGCCCTCCGCGTCGGCAATGGCCTTCACCTGCTGGTAGTACTGGTTATGCTCCAGATCGGCGAAGCCCGCCTCGTCGGTGTTGGCGGCGTAGATCACAGGCTTCAGGGTCAGCAGGTCGGAGGTGGCGATCAGGGCCGCGTCGTCCTCGTCACAGGCAAAGGTCCGGGCCAGATTGCCCCCGTCCAGATGCTTCTGCAGTGCGGTGAACACGTCCACCTCATGCTGGAACTTCTTGTCGCCCTTCAGGGCTTTCGTGGCCTTCTCCACCCGGCGCTGGACCATCTCCAGGTCCGCCATCACCAGCTCCATGTTGATGATGTCGATGTCCCGCCTGGGGTCCGTGCTGCCCTCCACGTGAATGACGTTCTCGTCGTCAAAGCAGCGGACCACGTGGACGATGGCGTCGGTCTCCCGGATGTTGGCCAGGAACTTGTTGCCCAGGCCCTCGCCCTTGCTGGCGCCCTTCACCAGTCCGGCGATGTCCACGAACTCGATGACCGCCGGGGTCTTCTTATCTGGCTGATACATCTCCGCCAGCTTGTCCAGCCGCTCGTCCGGCACCGCCACCATGCCCACGTTGGGGTCGATGGTGCAGAACGGATAGTTGGCGCTCTCGGCGCCGGCGTTGGTGATGGCGTTGAACAGGGTCGATTTGCCCACATTGGGCAGACCCACGATTCCTAATTTCATAAAAGCAGCGCTCCCTTGCTGATATTTTCGGACAATTATTGTACCATTTCAGGCCCAAAAGCGCAAGGGTCAGCCTGCGTTCCCCGACGTTTTTCTATCCTCTTTGCGAAAATGTAAAACACTATTGACATTTCGCATCTGCCGTACTATTCTAAAAATGTCAAAAGAACTTGACAATTCAAAGCAAGGAGGCAGTTCTATGAAATTCTTTCGGAACATGGATGAGATGGAACTTCACCTCTCCCTGAACGCCATCCGGGTGGCCTGGTTCTTCACGGTGATGGCCCTGTTTATATGGGGGATCTGGGACTGCGTCCAGACCGGCCGCGTCACCGCGCCCATGTACCTGTTGATCTTTCAGAATCTCCTGTATTTTCTGGCCCTGCAGGTGGGGAGATGGCGCGCCGGGGACCGGGACGGCGCCAGGAGCTTCCTGCTGTATGTCCCGCTGCTGGTAGTCTTCCTGCTGGCCTTCGGCCTGCTGCTGCGGTGCGCGGGGCTGTGAGCTATGGAAAACCGGATTCGGGAGCTGCGGAAGGCGGCGGGGCTCCGGCAGGAGGACCTGGCACGGGAGCTGGGCGTCACCCGCCAAACCATCAACGCCATTGAGAACAACAAGTACGATCCCACCCTGGGGCTGGCCATGCGGCTGGCCCGGCTGCTGAAAACCCCTGTGGAGGATATCTTCCATCTGCCGGACTGACGCAGAACACCCCCGCCGCGATGCGGCGGGGGTGTTTCAGGATCGTTCAGCATCTCCGGGCCGGGTCAGGGTCCGCCGCAGAATGGGCACAGTCTCCTCCTGCCTGTTCTGCGGGGCGGGATCAGGGATACAGGATCATCTTGCCGGGCACGCCGCTGTGGATCTGCGCCAGAGCGGCCTCAAAGTCCTTCATGGGGAAGCGGCCACCGATGACCTGATCCAGCTTGAAATAGGGTCCCTTCATGACCTTGGCGAAGTCCTCCCAGGTCTCCCAGATCTTCCGTCCGGAGACGCCGGTCAGCTGGACCTCCCGATAGACCAGGTCGTCGGTCATGTCGTGGAAGGTGATGGGCTTGGTGGGCAGTCCCACGCACACCAGACGGCCCGCAGCCCGCAGGCACTTGAGGGCGCTGTTGAGGGCGGGCTCCGCGCCGGTGATGTCGATGGCCGCGTCCACGCCCACGCCGCCGGTCAGAGTCCTGACCTCCGCCGGCAGGTCGCACTTGGCGCTGTTGAGCACCGCGTCGGCGCCCATCTTCTTGGCCACCTCCAGCTTCTCATCGATCAGGTCGCAGGCGATGACCTTGACAGCGCCGAAGGTCTTGCTGGCGCTGATGGCTGTCAGACCGATGGGGCCGCAGCCGCTGACCAGCACGGTCTTTCCGTTGACCTCCGCCGCCTCCACGCCGTGAATCCCAGCGCCCATGGGCTCGAACATGCAGGCCGCCTCGTCGGTGACGTCATCCTCCAACAGGAACGTGCAGTCCCAGCGGATCTTGGCGTATTCGGCGAAGGCTCCGTTCTGGGTGCAGCCGAACAGCTTCACGTTCTTGCAGATGTGTGGCATCCCGTTCTTGCAGAAATAGCACTCGCCGCAGGGAATATGGGACTCGCAGGACACCCGGTCGCCCACCTTGCGCTCCGTGACGTTTTTTCCCACCGCCACGATCTCGCCGGCTGTCTCATGGCCCACGGTAACGGGGGCCTTGATCCGCTTCTGGGACCACTCGTCCCATTCCATGATGTGCAGATCCGTGCCGCAGATGGCCGAGCAGTGGACCTTGATGAGGACTTCATCGTCATTGATCTCCGGGATCGACAGGTCAGTGTGATAGACCAGGCCGGACGGGGCGTTGACCTCCTTGACAAGGCCGCACATGGTATCCTTCATTGTCAGCTCCTCCTTTTTGATCCGCGCCGCGCGGCATTCTGACCGAGCCGCTCAGTCGGGATATGCTTATTGTAAAGGGAGAGCCGGCGGCCAGATTGTAACAGGTGATACAAATGCATCTTGTGGAATGGGAGAAAATCTGCTACTATTTTTGTTGATGTTGATATGGAATCCTCTCAGGAAAGGAGGCGGGATGCCCCGTGTCCGGCGACATCCAGATCAGCCCCCACGTGGGGGAGCTTTTTGTCAAATACGGCGTCAGACGCCAGTACCGCAGCGGCGAGGTCCTGCTGGAAAAGGGTGCGCTGTCCGCACAGGCAGGCTTTCTGGTCAAGGGGCAGCTCCGCACCTTCTGCCTCGGTCCCAGCGGAGATGAGATCTCCCTCTTTTACCTGGGACCCGGCAATCTGTTCGGCAGCAGCGCCCTGGTGTATCACGCCAAGGTCATGGTCAGCGTGTCCGCCATCTCTCCGGCGGAGGTCTATCTGCTGGCGGCAGACCGCTTTTGGAAGCTGTGGCAGGAGCACGGCTATCCTCCCCAGGACCTGATGGCCCATTTTGTGCGGCGGATCACCATGCTGTCCGACTATATCTGCTGTTCCCACTTTCTGGAGGATGACAAGCGGGTGGCCTATTTCCTGCACACCTGCTGCGCCAGCTCCGGTCCCTCCATTCCGTACACCCACGAGCAGATCGCGGCCATCACCGGTATGAGCCGTGTCTCCGTCACCCGCATCCTCAAACAGTTTCGGGAGGCCGGCATCCTCCGCCAGTCTTACCGCAGGATCGAGATTCTGGCCCCCCAGCGGCTGTCTGAGGTCTTTGCCTCCCTGGGATATTTTCTGGACTGAGCCCCTTTCGGAAAGCGCAAAAAATTTTTCCGAAAAGGGGCTTGCTTTTTTGGCTCATTGGCGCTAAGATATCGTTAAGAGGTCGTTAAGAATCCGTTAATATTTTTATATTCATGACAACTTTTCGTAAATAAATCCTCGAATCCGAATCGGGAAGGAGGTGTCCTCTCATGGAAGTCGGCGGCTATGTGATGCTCGCAATCGTTGCTGTCTTGGCGCTGGGCTGCATCAACAGCTCCATCAAGGCCCACAAAAACAAGCAGTCTGCTAAAGAGGAGGAGCCTGCCTCCAAATGATTCTGCTTTCCATCTCTCCCTTCATTTTTATTCAGTGCGGAAGCGGCGTCCATTTCGATGGACGCCGCTTCCATACTGGAAAGGCGCACCGCGGTTCCGCGGTGCGCCCTTTTCGTTCTATCTGAAATCTCCGCCGCCCGCCGCATCCGGCGGCTTTTTGCCCTTCCGCAGCATCTGCCGCAGAGCCGCCACCGGGCCGCAGAGTTATTTCTGGCTGCGGGAGTCTCCCGCCATCAGCCGAAGAAGTACTCGAAGAGGTCGTAAGGATTGGTGTACCCGCCGCCGTTCTGGGTGTTCTGATCCTGCTCCGTCTGGCCCTGCACAGCGGACTGCTGATCGGCAGACACGGCGCCCCAGGTCAGCTCCAGAGTGATGGTCTCACCCTGGCGGTAGACGGTCAGTGTGGAGGTATCGCCGGCCGCATAGCCCTTCTTGGCGGCGGTCAGGTCCTCCAGGGAGGTGATCTCCGTGCCGTCGATGGCGGTGATAACGTCGCCCAACTGCAGGCCCGCCGCAGCCGCCGGACTGCCGTCCTCCACAGAGTATACGAAGGCACCCTGGCTGATATCATAGCGGTACTGCTGGGCCATGCCGCTGGTCAGGGTGCCGATGGTGGCGCCCAGATAGGCCTTGTTGCTCACATAGCCGTTGGTCATGATGTCCTGGATCATGCTGATGACGTCATTGATGGGGATAGCGAAGCCCAAGCCCTCCACACTCTCGCCGGAGCTGCCGTAGCTGGAGTATTTGGCGGACACGATACCCACCACCTCACCGTAGCCGTTCAGCAGCGGGCCGCCGGAGTTGCCGGGGTTGATGGAGGTATCGGTCTGGATCATATTGAAGGGCGTGCCGTCCACGTTGATGGTGCGGTTCACGCTGGAGACCATGCCGCCGCTCATGGAGAACGTCAGGTCCCCCAGGGGGTTGCCAATGGCCAGAACCCGGTCGCCCACATTCAGCTTCTCACTGTCGCCCAGGGTGACGGCCTGCAGGCCGGAGGCCTCGATCTTGATGACCGCGATGTCGTAGTCCTCATCGCCGCCCACATACTGGGCGTTGTATTCATCGCCGTTATACAAGGTGACCTTCACGGTCTGTGCGTCCTCCACCACATGGTAGTTGGTGACAATATAGCCATCCGTGGTGAGAATGAAGCCGGAGCCGGAGGATGCCGTTTGTACCGGCTGGCCGAAGAAGTTGTTGCTGTTGGTCCCGGTGACATTGATAGACACCACGCTGTTGACATTGGCGGCGTAAACCTCCGCGTCGCTCATCGCCGTCTTGCCGTCCACGGTTTTCAGTGCGACCTGACTGACGGTGCGGCCGCTGACGTTGACCGAGGTCTCGTCGCCGCTTCTGCCGACGCCCCAGACAATGCCGCCGCCCACGGCGCCGCCCAGCAGGGCGCAGCACAGGGCCAGGGCCGTCACCTTCAGTCCAATGCGGTTTTTCTTCACAGGCTTCATCTCCTGCACGGGCTGCTGCGGCCCGCTGTTATGGTCCTGTACCGGGCCGGGCTGGGGAGCCGGATGCGCCTCCGCCTCGCTGCCGTCCTTCCGGTAGGTGTAGTGATAGAGATTGTGTTCGTCGTTATACATAATGATTGCCTCCTATTATGTATCCCGCTCATCCATTGTTTAGAACAGAGGATAACATGGGATCGTGTCAAAAGTATGAAGTTTCTGATTCCAATTTTTGAATTGTCCCGGACGGCGCTCCGGAAAAACCGGGAGCTTTTCAGTGGCTCTTCCTTGAACCTTTGACTGAAGTATAGTATGCTTATCTTAAACACATCTGAAAGGAACTTTGAACAAGGTGTTAAGAATCGATTCCATCAAGCTCCCGCCGGAGGCCGGCATGGCGGAGCTGGCCGCTGAGGCCGCCCGGCTGCTCCGGATGCGGGAGAAGGACATTCTCTCCCTGCGCTTACTCCGCCGCAGTGTGGACGCCCGGGAAGAAGTCCGCCTGGTCTACACGGTGGAGGTCGCGGTCAAGGAGGAGTCCGCTATTCTCCGCCGAGCCAGGAGCCGGAAGATCAGCCGGGCCGCACAGGCCCCGGCGTACACGCCGCCGTCTCCCCTGCCTGCGCCGGCGGTGCCTCCCGTGGTGGTGGGCGCCGGGCCCGCGGGGCTCTTCGCCGCCCTGGTGCTGGCCCAGGCGGGGCTGCGCCCCATCCTGCTGGAGCGGGGCCGCCCGGTGGAGCGACGGAAGGCGGATGTGGAACGGTTCTGGGCCACGGGAGAGCTGGACCTGACCTCCAATGTCCAATTCGGCGAGGGCGGCGCAGGAGCCTTCTCGGACGGGAAGCTGAACACCGGCACACGCGACCCCCGCCACCGCTTTATCCTGGAGACGTTGGTATCCTGCGGCGCTCCGGAGGATATTTTGATCGATGCCAAACCCCATGTGGGCACGGATTATCTCCACACCGTCCTGGTAAACCTGCGCCGCCGTCTGCTGGAACTGGGAACGGACATCCGGTTTGAGAGCCGGCTGGCGGACCTGGACATCCGGGACGGCGCCCTGCGGGGCATCACCGCGGAGGGGCCGGAGGGCGTTTATACCCTTCCCTGCTCCCACCTGCTCCTCTGCCCAGGGCACTCCGCCCGGGACACCTTCGCCATGCTCCATAAAAGGGGTGTGCCCATGGAGGCCAAGCCCTTCGCCGTGGGGGTGCGGATCGAACACCGGCAGGCGGACTGCGACGCCGCCCAATACCGGCAGTACGCCGGGCATCCCGGGCTTCCGGCGTCTACCTACAAGCTCTCCTGCCATCTGCCCGGCGGCCGGGCGGCCTACTCCTTCTGCGTCTGCCCCGGCGGGGAGGTGGTGGCGGCCGCTTCTGAGGCGGAGCGGGTGGTCACCAACGGCATGAGCGAATTCGCCCGGGACAAGGAGAATATCAATGGCGGCCTGCTGGTGAACGTGACGCCAGAGGACTATGGCGGGGCGGAAGATCCCCTGGCGGGTATCGCCTTCCAGCGGAAGCTGGAGTCTGCAGCCTACGCTCTGGGGGGTGGGGACTACCGGGCCCCGGCCCAGCGGGTGGGGGACTTTCTGGCGGGGCGGCCCTCCGTCGGCCCAGGCCGAGTGCACCCCAGCTACCGCCCCGGCGTCACCTGGACGGACCTGCGCCGGTGCCTGCCGCCCTTCGTGGCGGATACCATTGCCGGGGCGCTCCCCCTGCTGGGGCAGAAGCTCCGGGGCTACGACGATCCGGACGCCGTCCTGACGGCGGTGGAGAGCCGTTCCTCCTCCCCAGTGCGCATCCCACGGGATGGGACCTGCCAGTCCTCTCTCCGGGGCCTGTACCCCTGCGGCGAGGGAGCCGGCTATGCCGGCGGCATCCTCTCCGCCGCCGCGGATGGGATGCACTGTGCCGAGCAACTCTGTCAATCCATTCAAAAGGAGTCTGATTGTTTATGAATCGCAATATCTGCATCTATCAGGAATTCCTCACGGAAGCCCACAAGGACCAGATCCGGGAGACCGCCCGCCGGACGGGCTTCACCCCCCATTTCTTCAACCTGGACCAGTTTGAGGAGGCGAAGGACTGCCTCCAGCACTGCGAGGTTCTGTACGCCCATTCCGCTGACCTTCTGCGCGCCGCTCCCGCTACGCTGAAGTGGTACTGCTGCTCCTTTGCCGGGGTGGACCTCTACTGCAAGGACCCCGGCCTGTTCGCCAACCCGGACTGCCTGCTGACCAACTCCAACGTCTACGGCGTTACCATCGCCGAGCATGTGGTGATGGTGACCCTGATGCTGCTGCGGCGGATGCCGGAGTACATCGAAATCGTCCGGGGCCACGGCTGGTCCAATCAGTTGCCCGTCCGCTCCATCCGGGACAACGAATTCACCATCCTGGGCACCGGGGATATCGGACGCCATGTGGCGGACCGGCTGCGGGGCATGGGGGCCGCGAAGATCGTGGGTCTCAGCCGCAGCGGAAAGCCCCACCCCGCCTTCGACGAGGTGTATCCCATCTCCGCTCTGGATGACGTGCTGCCCCGCACAAAAATCCTGGTGATGGCCCTGCCCAGCACGCCGGAGACCGTTCACATCCTGAACCGGGAGCGGATCGCCCTGCTGCCCGCCGACGCCTGCGTCATCAACGTGGGCCGTGGCACCGCTCTGGACCAGAAGGCCCTGGCGGAGGCCCTGAACAGCGGAAAGCTGGCAGGCGCCGCCCTGGACGTGATGGACCCGGAGCCTCTGCCCCAGGACGATCCTCTGTGGGACGCCCGCAACATCATTCTCACCCCCCACGTCTCCGGCAACATGACCCTGGGCTACACCTGCGACGAAAACGTGGCCCGCTTCTGTGCCGATCTGGAGAACTACGCCGCCGGGCGCCCGCTGGCGGGACTGGTGGACCGGAACCGGGGGTACTGAGCCATGAAGCGGAAGTTTACGGCTACTCTCTGCCTGCTGTTCTTTTCCGCGCTAACCGCCTGCGGTGGCCAGGACATTCCTGCGGAGACCGCGCCTACCATTCGCCCTGCCGTCTTTTCCCAGGATGCACAGGACCTGCTGGATGTGCTGGGCGGCGATGATACGCTGGCCTTTTTTGACTACACCGTGGAGGAACCCATCCACTCCGTCTCCACAGAGGTCTGGAAATACGTGGACGGCAGCTGGAAGCGATATGGCCATGTCTTTGGGAACATTGAACCCGGCGAATACCGCATGGGCTTTCGCCTGACCTCCTCCGGCTATGAGATCTTCGACATCTCCGATAGCGGCCACAACACATACACCTATCAGGACCCCATAGATTTCGACGGCAGCGCCGTCGGCGGCGTGACCTTGGGGGACTTCCACAGCATCGACTGCGCGACGGGCCTGGCAGTGGCCGTGACCTTCTCCGACGCGCCGACCGATTGACATGAATTTCCGTGATGAAAGGAGCACTTTCCATGAACAACTTCACCTTCTACTCCCCCACCCTCTTCACCTTCGGCGATGGAGAAGAGAAAAACACCGGCGCGCTGGTGCGCCGGTTCGGCGGCAGCCGGGTACTGCTGGTCACCGGCGGCGGGTCCGTCCGCCGCAACGGCGCCTATGACGCCGTCACCGCCTCCCTGGAGGCCGCGGGCATCCCCTTTACAGAGCTCTCCGGCGTCCAGGCCAACCCCCGCAGCGGCAAGGTATACGAGGGCATCGACCTGGTCCGGCGGACCGGCGCGGACTTCCTGCTGGCACTGGGCGGCGGCAGTGTCATCGACACCGCCAAGGCCATCGGCTTCGGCGCGCTGTACAAGGGGGATTTCTGGGATTTCTTCACCGGCGCCGCCAAGATCGAGAAGACGCTGCCCGTGGGCGTGGTGCTGACTATCTCCGCCGCCGGCAGCGAGGGGTCCGACAGCTGCGTCATCACCCAGGAGCGGGGCAACCTGAAGTGGGGCTGCCCCAAGACGGATGTCATCCGCCCGAAATTCGCCGTGCTGAACCCCCGGTTCACCTGTTCCCTGCCTGCCTACCAGACCGCCAGCGGCGCGGTGGACATGATGGCCCACATCATGGAGCGGTACTTCACCAACACTCCCGACGTGGGGCTGACGGACCGGCTGTGCGAGGCCCTGCTGAAGACCGTGCTGGACGCGGCCCCCAAGGCCATTGCCGATCCCAATGACTACGCCGCCCGGGCGGACCTGATGTGGGCAGGGATGCTGGCCCACAACAACTCCTGCGGCGTGGGCCGGGAGCAGGACTGGGCCAGCCACCAGATCGAGCATGAGCTCTCCGCCTTCTACGACTGCGCCCACGGCGCGGGTCTTGCGGTGATCCTGCCCGCCTGGATGGAGTACGTGCTGCCCCATGATCCCGTCCGGCTGGCCCAGTTCGCCGTGCGGGTCTTCGGCTGTGAGATGAACTTTGCGGACCCGGAGGCCACCGCCCGCCAGGGCATCGAGAAGCTGTGCCTCTTCTTCCACTCCCTGGGGATGCCCATCACCTTTGACGAGCTGGGAGCCAAGGCCAAAGACATCCCGGACATGGTGGCCCACCGGGCGGAGAAGCCCGGCGGCTTCCCCTTCGGCGGCTTCGTGAAGATCCAGCCCGCGGACATGGAGGCTATCCTCCGCCTGGCAGCCGGCGAGGCCCAGTAACAGCAAGCCCGCCCGGGGAGCGATCCCCGGGCGGGCTTTTGCCGTATCCTCGTCACCGGAACTCCCGGGGACTCATGTGGAAGGTGCCGCGGAAGGCCCGCAGGAAGGTGGAATACTCCTCAAATCCGGCCTGCTCCGCCGCCTTCATTACCGGCACGCCGGCGCGGATTAGCTCCCCGGCCCGCAGCAGCCGCTTCTGGCTGATGTACTGGTGGACCGTGTAGCCGGTGACGGCCTTGAACCGGTGCATCAGATAGTACCGGCTGATGAAAAACCGCTTGGAGAGGGACTCCACCGTCAGCTCCTCTCCCAGATGGTCCAGAATGTACCGGAGCACCTCCTCCATCTTGGGGTCCACCCGGTAGCTGTCCCGCTCCTCCTGGGCGGTGCGGGAGCGCAGCACATCCCGGTTCACGTCGATCAGCATCTGCTGGCAGAGGGTATCCGCCATGCGGGCGGCGCCGAAGCTCCGGTCCCGCAGGGCCTCCTCCAGCTGCTGGATGCGCTGCATATAGTGGAGCCGCCGCTCTGCGTCGAAGCGCAGCAGGTGGAACCCCCGCTCCCGGGTGGTGTCGAAGCAGGTGTCCAGCGCCTCGCCGGGGTCGCTGCGCCGCTCCAGCCACTCCCGTCCCAGCCAGATCACCACCCGCTCATAGGGCTCCGCCGGGTCGATGATGGGCCGGTGGATCAGGTCGTGTCCCACCAGCAGCAGGTCCCAGGGCTGAAGGAAGTAGGTGACGCCCTCCACCACATAGGTGACCTTTCCCCCCAGGAGAAGGATCAGCTTGTCAAAGGCGTGGTAGTGATAGTCCACCTTCTGGGCCCGGCTGTCCTTCAGGTGGAACAGCCGGAAGTCCTCCTTCAGATAGCCCCGCTTGTTGATCTCCTTCCGGTCCGGCATCTCCCGCCTCCTTTTCCGCCCGCCGGAGCATCCGCCGGGTCACCCTTCGGCCGTGGAACCGGGCGCCGCGCCCGATGAGGCAGGGCCCGTTTTGCAGGTATTCTACCACACATAGCCGATTTTCACAACAGGCACAGGAAAAGACGCCCCCAATTTGGCGGCCGGGGCTTCATCTGCCGATTGTGTTTTTCTCCCGGATTTGCTATACTGAAAAAAATACCCAACGCTGAGGAGGGACCCCCATGAGCCGTGCCGATGCGCTCTTTCTGCAAAACTGCCGGGACATTCTGGACCACGGGGTCTGGGACACAGACCTGCCCGTCCGTCCCCATTGGGAGGACGGTACTCCCGCCCACACTGTGAAAAAATTCGGGATCGTCAACCGCTATGACCTTCAGGAGGAGTTCCCCATCTTGACCCTCCGCCGGACCTACTGGAAGACCGCGGTGGACGAGCTGCTGTGGATCTGGCAGAAGAAGTCCAACAACATCCACGACCTGAACGGCCACATCTGGGATGAGTGGGCGGATCCGGACGGCTCCATCGGCAAGGCCTATGGCTATCAGCTCTCCATCAAGCACCAGTATCCCGAAGGGGAGATGGACCAGGTGGACCGGGTGCTGTACGACCTGAAGCACAACCCCGCCTCCCGCCGCATCCTCACCAGTCTCTACAACCACCAGGATCTCCATGAGATGAATCTGTACCCCTGCGCCTGGTCCATGACCTTCAACGTCTCCGGGAATGTCCTCAACGCCATTTTGAACCAGCGGAGCCAGGACATGCTGGCCGCCAACAACTGGAATGTAGTGCAGTACGCGGTGCTGGTCCACATGCTGGCCCAGGTCAGCGACCTGGTGCCCGGCGAACTGGTCCACGTGATCGCGGACGCCCATATCTACGACCGCCATGTGCCCATCATTGAAAAGATGCTGGCCCAGACGCCGTCCCCGGCGCCGGTGTTCCGGATGGACCCGTCCGTGACGGACTTCTACGCCTTTACCCGGGACAGCTTCTCCCTGGAGGACTACATCCCCGCCCCCTTCGAGGACCAGATCCCCATCGCTATTTGAGGAGGCCTGCGCTGTGAATGCCATCGTCGTCGTCGATCAAAACTGGGCCATCGGCCGGGACAATGATCTGCTGTTCTCCCTGCCTACGGACATGAAGCGCTTTCGCTCCCTCACCCTGGGGGGCACGGTCATCCTGGGCCGCCGGACGCTGGACTCCTTTCCCGGCGGGCGGCCCCTGCCCAAGCGGCGGAACATCGTCATCACCCACTGCCCGGACTTTTCCCGGGAGGGGGCGGAGACCGTCTCCAGTCTGGCGGCCATGCGGGAGGCCACAGCCGGTACCCCGCCGGACCAGCTGTGGGTCATCGGCGGCGGCAGCATCTACGCCGCTCTGCTCTCCCAATGTGCACGGGCTTACGTGACCCGGGTGGACGCCGCCGCGGAGGGCGCGGACTCCTTCTTTCCCAATCTGGACAAGCTGCCCGGCTGGACTGTAAGAGCCGTCAGCGAGCCGGTGACGGAGAACGGGCTCACCTATCGGTTCTATGACTATGTGAATACGAAGCTGTGCGATTGAGCAGCGGCCCGCCGGGAGATCCCGGCGGGCCGCCTGGTTTTTGCTCCATGGCCTGTGAGTCACGGCAGGCCCCAGATCTCCCGGGCCCGGGACAGCAACGTCTCCACGTTCTCCTGGTGCTCCGCCAGCAGCTGCGCATTGGCCGCGTCCTCCGCCGCATCTCCATAGGGGCGGTACTCTCCCGCCGCCGTAATGTAGAGCTGGTGGCCGGCACAGGTGACGCCGTCCTCCTGAAAGTCATACTCAAAGAGAAGGACGCCCAGTTCCGGCTCGCCGGTCATCCGGGGCCAGATCAGGAGGGAATCTGTGAAGCCCACCTCCTCCCCGTTTTCCAGCGTCAGGTTCGGCATGCCAATCCCCAGATTCCCCGTCCAATGGAGAAATCCAGGCCGGGCCACATTACAGTTGTAACCCTCCCCATCCGTGCCGCACCCCGGGAGGGCCGGAGCCTCCCGCCACCCGGGCTGGGCCCGCAGGGCCTCCATGTAAACATCATAGGGCCGGTAGGCTGTGAAATACCACACAGCGGAGAGCAGGGCGAAGGCGGCGAGGAGCAGGGCCAGAAGACGGAGGAAACGCCGCGGGCTGCGCGGCCCGCCCTGTGCATCTTCCACTGGAATGACATCTTTTCTCATTCCTGCGGCACCTCCTGCGGTGGCAGTTCCGCAATCGCCCACATCTCCTCCTGGGCGGCGGTGGCGGCGGGCAAGTCCACTTCCTCGCCCTCTTTCCACAGCAAGACGGCATCCTCACCCAAGCCGAAGTAGATCGCTTCGGTCTCCATGGCATCATCCGACCAGCTTTCAAACATGGCGTCCCCGCCCCGGTTATAGTTGCTGTCAAAGTCAAACAACTCCACCCGGAGAATGGGCCGCTCCAGATAGTAGTGAAGTCCGTCCGCCTCCTCCCGGAATGTCAGGGCATACCAGGTCTCCCGGCCCTCCCGAAAATCCCAGTGGACCCCCACGCCTCCGCTCTTCAGCCGGTAAACATCCAGCGTATAGTCCCCGCCATCCATGGGGATGCACGTCCATGTAGTGAGGGTCCAAATCCCCACTGCGGCGGCCGCGCATACCACCACGGCAACAATCACGCCAATGATATGGGCCCGGCGCTTGCCCCTCTTCCACTCACCGGATATTTTTTTCACTGCTACCGCCGCGTCATCGGCGGCCTTTTCCACCTCCGGCAGGGGCGCGTCCATAGCCGTTAGGGCGGCACGGCACGCCTCACAGGTTTGCAGGTGTTCTTCCACCGCCGCCCGGCTCTTGTCCGAGCAGACGCCGTCGTGGTACAGGGGCAGCAGGTCCTGTACGATATCATGGTCCAGCTGGTCCATCAAATCCCTCCTTCAATTTCTGGCGGGCCCGGAAGTAGGTGACCCGGGCCCAGGACTCCGTCTTGCCGAAAAGCTCCCCGATCTGGGCAAAGGGCAGCTCCCCGAAGGTCCGCAGGGAGAACACCTCCTTGTAGGGTTCCGGCAGGTCATGGAGCAGCCGGTGGAGCCGCTTGGCGGCGTCCCGGTCCGCAAAGCCGCACTCCAGCCCGTCGTCCCCCGGCTCCTGCTCCAGCTCTCCCCGGTGCTTTCGCTCCCGGCACAGCGAGAGGTACTGGTTCCGGGCGATCTGGCACAGCCACACCCGCAGCTGGCAGTCCCCCCGGAACTGGCCGATGGAGGCCAATGCCCGGAAGAAGGTCTCCTGGGTCACCTCCTCCGCCGTGTGGGCGTCCCGGCTGAGGGCCAGGATGTAGCGGTACACGTCGGCGAAATACGTCTGATAGATCTCCTCAAAATCCGGCACGGCCTCCCCTCCTCTCTGCCATAGGACGCATGGACGGCAGTTTCGTTACAAAAAAAGCGCCCGGAGGACCGGACACTTTTTTACGGCTCTTTTCTGCGGCATTCCTCTACGGGAAGCATCGCTCCACAACTGCGGCAATGCATCAGTCCCATCCGGACTCCACCTGGATGATCGGAAGTCCTGTCCCGATAACTCTGCGCCGCAGGAGGGGCACACAAACACCGCTGATATCGCCTGCTCCACAGGACCAGCCCCCAACACCATCATCACTGCTGCTGATCCAATGGGTCCCAGGGGCCACAGGCCGGTTCCAGCCGCGATCATCCCGCCGAACAAACCCACACATCAGACTCCGCGGGCCGCCCACTTCTTCCAGGTGACCATGCGCCCATCTCCTTGTTTTTTCTCCGGCGCCATTATATAATGGAGACCAATAATTTGCAAGGCGGGAGGTGATTCCATGGCGGACCTGAACACAGATGTGCGGTACATCAAGGGCATCGGGGAGCAGCGGGCCAAGGCCCTGGGCAAGCTGGGCATCGCCACCCTGCGGGACCTGATCTCTTACTTCCCCCGGGCCTACGACGACCGCTCTGCCCTGCGGCGCATTGCGGACCTGGTGCCCGGCGAGACCGCCGGCGTGGCCGCCATGGTGGCGTCCCCGCCCACCATCTCCCACATCCGCAAGGGGCTGGATCTGGTGAAGCTCCGGGCGGTGGACGACACCGGCACCCTGGATGTGACCTTTTTCAACCAGGCGTGGCTGAAAAACAGCCTGCACCAGGGAGAGACCTATATCTTCTATGGCCGGGTGGAGGGCTCCCTCCTCCGGCATCAGATGGCCAATCCCGTGGTGGAGCCGGAGGGGCGGCGGGAGGTCACCGGCCGCATCGTGCCCATCTATCCCCTTACCGCCGGAGTCAGCCAGCTGATTTTGTCCCGATCCATCCGCCAGGGGCTGGACGCCTGCGCGGACATCCTGCCGGACGTGCTGCCGGACCGCGTGCGGCGGGACCATCAGCTCTGCCGCATCGAGTACGCCTATGAGAACATCCACTTCCCGGAGAGCGCGGAGGCCCTGGACCTGGCCCGGCGGCGGCTGGCCTTTGAGGAGCTGTTCCTCTTCACCATCGGGCTGGAGCGGCTCCGCTCCCGCCGGGAGGTGGTCCACGTGCCCCCTTGTGGCGGCGTGGACATGGAGCTTTTCTACCGTGCCCTGCCCTTCACCCTGACGGACGCCCAGCGCCGCTGTGTGGAGGAAGCACTGGCGGACATGCGCTCCGGCACGCCCATGAACCGGCTCTGTCAGGGAGACGTGGGTTCCGGCAAGACCATGGTGGCCGCCGCCTGCGTGTACTTCATGGTGAAGAATGGCCGCCAGGCGGCCCTGATGGCCCCTACGGAGATCCTGGCCCAGCAGCACTACCAGGGCCTGGCCCCTCTGCTGGAAAATTTGGGTATCCGGTGCGCCCTGCTGACCGGCTCCACCACCGCCAAGACGAAACGGTCCATCACTCAGCAACTGGAGAGCGGGGAGATCGACTTTGCCATCGGCACCCACGCCCTCATCACCGGCAGCGTGGCCTACCGCGACCTGGGCCTGGTGGTGACGGATGAGCAGCACCGCTTCGGTGTGGCCCAGCGGGCGGAACTGGCCGCCAAGGGGGACCACCCCCACATTCTGGTCATGTCCGCTACCCCCATCCCCCGGACCCTGGCCCTGATCCTCTACGGAGACCTGGACGTGTCCATCATCGACCAGCTGCCCCCCGGCCGCCAGCCGGTGCAGACCTTCGCCGTCACCGGGGGCTATCACCAGCGGGTGTACCGTTTCATCCGCAAGCTGGTGGGCGAGGGCCGCCAGGCCTATATCGTCTGTCCCATGGTAGAGGAGAATGACCAGCTCCCCGACGAGCGCAAGGCGGTGACGGAATACGCCAAAAAGCTCCAGTCCGAGGTGTTTCCGGATCTCAAGGTGGCCTTCGTCCACGGCAAGATGAAGCCCAAGGAGAAGGACGCCGTCATGGCCGCCTTCGCTGCCCACGAGACGGACATTCTGGTGTCCACCACCGTCATCGAGGTGGGGGTGGATGTGCCCAACGCCGCGGTGATGGTGATCGAGAACGCGGAGCGGTTCGGCCTCTCCCAGCTCCACCAGCTGCGGGGCCGGGTGGGGCGGGGGAAGCATCAGTCCTACTGCATCCTGATCTCCGACAACCGAAACGAGGAGACGAGGCAGAGGCTGAAGGTCATGACCAAGACCACTGACGGTTTCCAGATCGCGGAGGAGGACCTGCGGCTCCGGGGCCCCGGTGACTTCTTCGGAGCGCGCCAGCACGGCCTGCCGGGGCTGAAGGTGGCGGATCTGGGCTGCGACACCCAGCTGCTGCAGGAGGCCCGTCAGGCGGCGGAGCAGCTGCTGGCACAGGACCCGGCGCTCACCTCCTGCCCCGCCACGGCAAAGCGGGTGACGGAGCTCTTCACACAGCAGGCGGATGCCCTGAACTGAAACTCCCCGGCAGAAGCCGGGGAGTTTTTGCAGTTCTTTGTGACCTTTTGCCCCGCTCACTCGTAATCACAGCAGAAGGAGGTGAGGCCAGTGACCGAAGCGGAACAGCTCTTTGAGCAGGTATACCGGACCTATGGGCCGTCCCTGTACCGTTTCTGCCTGATCCAGATGAAGAACCCGGCGGATGCGGAGGATATCTTGCAGGAGGTGTTCTGCAAGCGGCTGTACCGGGCGCCGGTCTTTGCCTCTCCGGACCACGAGCGGCGATGGCTGTTCCGGGTGGCCCTGAACCAGTGTCGGGACGCCTGGAAGCGGTCCAGCCGGTCCGAGCTGCCGCTGGAGGCCGCCTCCGCCGCCGTCACGCCGGAGGAGCTGGGCCTGTTGGACCACGTGGCCGCCCTGCCGGAGTCCCAGCGGACAGTCCTTCACCTCCACTACTACGAGGGCTACACCCTCCGGGAGATCGCGCGGCTCCTGGGGGTGACGGTGCCCACGGTGAAAATGCGGCTGAAGCGGGGCCGGGACGCCCTGCGGAACACATGGGAGGAGAGCTTATGAATCGCTATCACGAGTCAATGGAACACTGCGCGCCCCCGCCGGAGCTGGAGGAGCAGCTGCGGGAGGCTGTTTTGTCCGCGGAGCCGGAACCTCAGGCCCGGACCGCCGTCTACCGCCCCCGGGGATTTTTCCGAAAGGCGCTGCTGGCTGCGGTGCTGGCTGTTGTACTGACGCTGTCCGTGGGGGCGGCGGTGCTGGTGGACTGGGATGATATTTTCACCGGCTACTTTGGCCCCGACGCGGCGGAAACCCCCATGGCGGAGAAGGCCTTCCAGAAGGTGAATGTCATCTCCGTCTGCGACGATGTGGCCGTGACCATCCGGGAGGCCCTGGTCTCCGAGAAGAACCTTTATCTGATTCTGGACTACCGGCTGCCGGACACAGTGGACCGGGAGCTCGTGGAGATGGCCTATGAAAGCGAGGACTGGCAGGCAAATTGTATCGACCTGCCAGATATCTCCTACTATCTCACCGGCGACATTTCCTGGGAGGAGCTGAAGGCCGCCGACCAGGACAGGTGGGCGGACATCGACTGGACAGACTACACCTCATATTGCGGCTACGTGGAAAGAGCTGGGAGCAGTTTGGCGGATTTCCGCCTGATCAACTACACCAGCGGCAGTTCCGGCGGCTCGGAGAGCCAGGGCTATGACATGGAGACCAATACCCTCACCTATCTCTTTCATATCGCCGTGAAATCCGGCAGCGCCGACTTCACCGCCCAGCCGGTGACGGTGCTGCTGACGCCCCCTGTCCTACGGGTGGACGGCGTGGACACCGCTGTGACAGACCATCCGGCCCTGGTGACTTTCCAGCCGACGGGATCCTCCCAGACGCTGACGGCCTCCTACCAGCAGGACGGTGTCTTTGTCCAGACGGTCCTGTCCCCCTTCTCCATCCATGTGCAGCTCACCGGTAACACCGTTTATGAGGGTCTCGAAGATCTGCGGGCGGCCACCTCCCTGGTCCTGACGGACGGCAATGCCCTGCCAGTACAGGAGCTGACCCGGAGCGGACTCAGCGGCAGCACCGGCAGCCGTCCCGACGAGGCGCTTCCCTTCTCTCTGTCCTTCAGTTGCTCCTTCCAGCATCTGCTGGACGTGAGCCAGGTCGCCGCCGTGCAGGTGGGAGACATCCAAATTCCCCTGGAATGACCATCCTCCCGTCCCGGGGCAATGCCCCGGGACGGCTTGTTTTTGGGGAATTGAGTTTTCCCGCCTGGTGTGGTATACTGAAACGATCAAATCACACAGCGGCGCGCCGGAAGGGCGCGCCCTTGAAATGGAGGACAGCGCAGAATGGTGCCTTATGCCAAGCGTATGGAAAAAATGGCCTTCACGGCCAATGTGGTCAAAGGACTGTTCGGGTCCATGACCAACCCGGACATCATCTCCTTCAGCGGCGGTTCCCCCGCCAGAGAGGCCCTGCCGGTGGACACCATCCGCCAGCTGGCCGACGAGGTGCTGCGGACGGACACCCGGGGCGTGGAGGCCCTGCAGTACGGCCCCATTGAGGGGATCCGGGACCTGCGGGAGGTGGTGGTCCGGGAGCTGCTGGCTCCCAAGGGCATCGACTGCGGCGTGGACAACGTCATAATCATCACCGGCGGCCTGGAGGGCATCAACCTGGCCTGCCAGGCGTACATCGACCCCGGCGACGTGATCCTGGTGGAGGCCCCCACCTTCGTCCAGTCCGTGGAGATCTTCGATATGTTCGAGGCCAGGTGCGTGGGTGTGGCCATGGATGACAACGGCCTGATCCCGGAGGATCTGGAGCGGAAGATCCGGCAGTGCCATCCCAAGATGATCTATGTCATTCCCACCTTCCAGAACCCCAGCGGCCGCACCCTCAGCCTGGAGCGGCGGAAGGCCGTGGCGGAGCTGGCCGCCAAATACGACGTGCTGGTGCTGGAGGACGACCCCTATCGGGATATCCGGTACAGCGGAGAGGACCTGCCTCCCATCAAGCACTTCGACACCACAGGCCATGTGGTGATGGCAGGCAGCTTCTCCAAGATTTTCTCCCCCGGCTCCCGCCTGGGCTATGTGGTGGCGGATACGGAGACCATCCAGCATCTGGTGGACGTGAAGTCCGCCACCAACTCCCACACCTCCATGCTGCCCCAGATCCTCTGCGCGGAGTTCTTCAAGCGGGGCTGTTACCCGGCCCACCACCAGATGATCTGCGACCTGTACCGCAGGCGCCGGGACGTGATGCTCCAGAGCATCGACCGGTATTTCCCCGCCGGTACCAAGCACAGCAATCCGGACGGCGGCCTCTTCACCTGGGTGGAGCTGCCCGGCGGCATCGACACCTCCGCCCTGCTGCAGGAGTCTTCCACAGACCCGGCTGTGAACGTGGCTTTTGTGGCGGGAGAGGGCTTCCTCTCCGACCGGGACGGCCAGGGGAAGAACTGTATGCGCATGAGCTTCGGCAACACGCCGGAGGACCTGATCGAGGAGGGTGTCCGCCGCCTGGGCGGGCTGATCTGCTCCAAGCTGAACAAGTGAACAAAGAACCGCCCTGGCGCTGTGCGCCAGGGCGGTTCTTTGTTCACTGCAGCTCGTCCAGGGTCAGGGAGAAGCTGTCCATAAAGGTCTCCAGAAAGTACGTCACTTCCGGCAGTTCATAGCCCTCCAGGGCTTTCCGGGTCTGGCCGGCGGCCTGCCGGAATTCGTTGTTGCCGGCTTTCAGCTCCTCTACACACTTGATATAAGCGGAGAGCTTGTCCGCCGCCTTCACCACCTGCCGCACCTCCGGGTCGGACTGCGTCAGGATGGGCCCGTACACCCCCTGAAGCTCCGGCGGCAGCATGTGGAGCAGCTTGCCCTCCGCCACCGCCTCCACGTCCTTGTAGGCGTTTCGGATAGCCGGGTTGTCGTACTTGATGGGGGTGGGCATGTCGCCGGTCAGGATCTCGCTGGCGTCATGGTACAGCGCCGCCACCGCCACGGCGCCGGGGTCCAGGCGGCCGCCGAACTTCTCGTTGCGGATCACCGCCAGAGCGTGGGCCAGGACGGCCACCTGATGACTGTGCTCCTGGACGTTCTCCGGCGCGGTGTTGCGCATCAGGGCCCACCGCTGGATGAACCGCATCCGGGAGATGTAGGCAAAGAAATGGCTCTTCATGTCAGTCCTCCAAAAGCTCACCCAGCAGGGATGCTCCGTCAGTGCCGGTGACTTTCACATTCCGCACCTGGTTATGCAGGTCCGTCCCGTCCGCCAGCACCTCCATATAGTTGGGTGCGTGGCCGAAATACCTGCCGTCCTTGGGCTGTTCAAAGAGGACGGGATACACCGCTCCCACACAGGCCGCGAGATAGTTCCGGTGGAGCGCCTCCGCCACCGCCGCCGCCTGGCGGGCCCGCTCTTCCTTCACGGCCTTCGGCACCTGACGCATCTTGGCCGCCGGGGTGCCGGGCCGGACGGAGTAGGGGAAAATGTGCATCTGGGCAAAGCCGCACCGGCGGATGAAGTCCAGCGTCTGGGCAAATTCCTCCTCCGTCTCCTCCGGAAACCCGGTGATGAGGTCCGTGGTGACAGCGGGGTGGTCAAAATATTGATTTAAAAGTGCAACGGACTGCGCATATCGAGTGGTATCGTATTTCCGGTTCATTCGCTTCAGGGTGTCGTCGCATCCGGACTGCATAGACAAGTGGAACTGGGGGCAGAGGTTCGGCAGGGCGGCCGCCCGGCGGCAGAACTCCTCTGTGATGGTCCGGGGCTCCAGGCTCCCCAGCCGGATGCGGACAGCCGGTGCGGCGGTGCAGACAGCCTCCAGTAGGTCGATCAGGGTCTCTCCGTTCTTCAGGTCCTGGCCCCAGGAGGAGATCTCGATGCCCGTCACCACGATCTCCCGGTAGCCCTCTGCCGCCAGGGCCCGAGTCTGCTCCACGGCAGTGGGGACGGGCAGGGACCGCACCCGTCCCCGGGCGTATGGAATGATGCAGTAGGTACAGAAGTTGACGCACCCGTCCTCCACCTTCAGCATAGCCCGGGTGCGGCCCCCCAGGCCGCCGGCGGGCAGGACCTCGAACACCCGCCGCTCAAAAGGCTGGTCGATAGCCTCGATCTGCCGCTTCTCCGCCGCGGCCTCCTCCAGAAGGCGGATAAAACCCGTCCGGTCGCCGGTGCCGGAGATCAGGTCCACCCCCAGCTTCCGCACGTCGTCCGCGTGGGTCTGGGGATAGCAGCCGCACACTGCCACCACGGCGCCGGGGTGCTTCCGCTGGACGCCGTGGATCACCTGCCGGGACTTCTGGTCGCTGACTGCCGTGACGGAGCAGGTGTTCACGATATAGGCATCCGCCTCATCGGAAAACTCCGTGAGCGTGTGCCCCCTTGCCAGCAGCTCCTGCTCCATGGCCTGGGTCTCATATTGGTTCACCTTGCAGCCCAAGGTATAGATGGCAACTTTCATGGAATCTCCTTGCACTTTCCGCAAAACCTTTATATAATAACTTGATGCGTTTCGATTATACTGTAATTTTTACTGTTGGGCAAGGCCCAACTGCAAGGAGATCGTTTTTCATGATTTATCTGGACCACGCCGCCACTACGCCCGTTCCCCGGGCGGTGGCGGATGCCATGTATGAGGTGCTCACCGAACAGTTCGGCAACCCCAGCTCCCAGTACCCCATGGGGCTGGAGATGAAGCGCCGGGTGGAAGCCTGGCGGAAGACCGTGGCGGACGCACTGGGCTGTGGGGCCAAGCAGCTGTTCTTCACCTCCTGCGGCACGGAGGCGGACAACTGGGCTGTCACCGCCGCCTGCTGGCAGAACCGCCACCTGGGCCGCCACATCGTTACCACCGCAGTGGAGCACAGCGCCGTGCTGGAAGCCTGCCGCTGGATGGAGCGGCAGGGATACGAGGTGACGTATCTTGTCCCGGCTCAGGACGGCTCCCTCTCTGCGGAGCAGGTCCTCGCCGCCGTCCGGCAGGACACGGCGCTGGTGTCCTGCATGCTGGTGAACAACGAGCTGGGAAACATCTATCCCATCGCTGAGATCGCCCGGGGCCTGGCGGTGAAGAACCCACAGACGTTGCTGCACACCGACGCGGTCCAAGGCTTTTTGAAGGTCCCCTGCTCCGCAAAAACGCTGGGGGCGGACTTCCTCACCATCTCCGCCCACAAGATCGGCGGGCCCAAGGGCATCGGCGCTCTGTACATCGGTCCCCGGGTCCGGAATCCAAAGCCGCTGCTGGCCGGCGGCGGGCAGGAGGGCGGCCTCCGGGCCGGCACTGAAGCCACGGCCCAGATCGCGGGCTTTGCCAGGGCTGTGGAGCTGCGGCGGGAAAATTTGGAGGAGAAGCTCCGCTGCATGGCGAAAATCCGGGACTATGCCGCAGAGCGGCTGTCCGCCATCCCCGACTTGAAAATCCTCTCCGCCCCCGGCGGCGCGCCCCATATCCTCTCCATCTCTCTCGTAGGCTGGCCCAGCCAAAATATTGTCAATGACCTGGGCAGTCAGGGCGTCTGCATCTCCGCCGGCTCCGCCTGCCATCAGGGCAAGCCCAGTCACGTGATCGCGGCCTTGAAGCTATCCAAGAAGGTCTCCGGCGGGGTAATCCGCCTGAGCTTCGGTCCGGAGACTGACAAGGGCGACATCGACGCCTGTGCGGACGCCCTGCGGCGCCACCACGACACGCGGATGCCCATGCTGTAAGGCAATTTTACTTTTCAGTTTCAAGAGGTTTCGTCTTTTATGTTTCGTCATCTTCATCGGGAGCCCGGCTTCTACAAGCGGCTGTTCTTGCTGGCTCTGCCGCTGATCCTGCAGAATCTCATCACCACTTCCCTGGGATTTGTGGACACCTTCATGGTAGGTATGCTGGGGCAGAATGAGCTGTCCGCTGTCACTGCCGCCAACACGCCCATCTACCTGCTCCAGATCATCATCCTGGGCCTGCTCAGCGGACTCTCCGTCCTGGCCAGCCAGTACTGGGGCAAGGGGGACACCGACAGCATCAACCGCTGTATGGGCGTCAGCCTTTACGCCGGGCTCATCATTGCGGTTTCCGTGGCCGCTGTGCTGTTCTTCTTCCCCCTCCATGTGATGGCTCTGGTGACCAACAACGACCTGCTCATTGAGTTGGGCGCCCCCTATCTCCGGATTGTTGGCCTCAGCTATATCTTCAACACCATCAGCTCCGTCTACATCGGCATGCAGCGCAGCACGGAGAATCCCGCCATGGGCATGATCGTCTTCGGCATCTCCATGCTGACCAACACGGGCTTGAACTACATTCTCATTTTCGGCAAGTTCGGCGCGCCTGCGCTGGGGATCACCGGTGCTGCCATTGCCACCCTGACCTCCCGGGTGCTGGAGTTCGTGATCGTCGCGGTCTATGCCCCCCGCTACCGCCGAGTGCCCCTGATGCTCCGCCTGCTGCTGCGGCCCGGCGGGGCCATGGCGCGGAGCTTCCTGAAATACGCCACCCCCGTTCTGGTGAACGAGGTGCTGTGGGGTCTGGGCGTCAGCGTTATGACCGCCGTCATGGGCCACATGGCCATCAGCACGGATATGCTGGCGGCCCACGCCATCATGGGCAACATCGACAAGTTCTCCACTGTGGCCTGCTTCGGCATCGCAGGCGCCACCGCCGTGATTGTGGGCAAGCGGATCGGTGAGGGCGCCGGCCGGGAGGAGGTCTACTCTCTGGGCTGCTGCCTGCTGACGGTCTCCTTCGGAGTGGGTTTCGTGGTGTCGGTGTGCCTGGCGGTCCTCCTGCCTACGGTGTTCATCCCCTATCTCTATCCTCTGTTCCATTTGGAGGGGCTGGCGCTGGAGATCGCCGTCACCATGTGCGTCGTATATCTCTTCATGCTGCCGCTGAAGGCCTTTGACATCACCAACATCACCGGCCTGCTTCGGGCGGGCGGCGACTCCCGCATGGCCTCCATCATCGACTTGAGCTGCCAGTGGGTCATCGCTGTACCTCTGACCTTCCTGACTGCCCTGGTGTTCAACGCCCCGGTAGCGGTGGTGTGCCTATGCATCCAGTCGGAAAATGTGTGCAAGTGCCCCTGGGGTATCCTGCGGCTGCGGAGCCGGAAGTGGATCAACGATGTGACGGGCGAGGACACGTGATGGAAAGTCTTTTCCGCTGCCCCGTCTGCGGGGCGCCGCTGGACCGCGGAGACCGGGCCTATCGCTGCCCGGCCGGACACAGTTATGACATCGCCCGGGAGGGCTACACCTATCTGCTGCCCCCCAATCAAAAGCACTCCGCCGATCCGGGAGATGACCGGGATATGGCCGCCGCACGGCGGGATTTCCTCTCCAAGGGGTATTATGATCCGCTTCTCAATACGCTCTGTTGTCAGATTTTGTCTCTTTCCGGCGAATCGCCGGTGATCTGGGACGTGGGCTGCGGCGAGGGATTCTACACCTCCGGCATCTTCCAGACCCTGGCCGCCGCGGGAAAATCCCCCCGGATGGCGGGAACCGACATTTCCAAGCCCATTCTCCGATCCGCCGCCAAGCGGGAGAAAGGCATTGCGTGGGCTGTGGCCTCCTCCTTCCACCTGCCGGCGGCGGACAGCGCGGCGGACATTCTGCTGGACTGCTTCTCCCCCCTGGCGCTGGAGGAATTCCGGCGAGTGCTGAGGCCGGGCGGGCACTTCCTCTACGTGGTGCCCGGACCGGACCACCTCTGGGAGCTGAAGCAGGTCCTCTACGACCGTCCCTATCCCAATGAGGAAAAGGAGACCCCCTATGAGGGGTTCGCCTATCAGTCCATCGTGCCGGTGGAGGGCACCATCACCCTCCCCTGCCAGGCAGACATCCGCGCCCTGTTCCAGATGACGCCCTATTACTGGAAGACCCCCAAGACAGGTGCAAAGCGTCTGGCGGACCTGGAGTCTCTCACCACCCGTATCTCCTTTCGCATTCATATTTTTCAAAAACTCTGACAGGAGGTTCTGCTGATGAAACCCAATCCCACCCGCTCCGCCCTGCTGGTCATCGATATGGAAAACGGCTTCGTCCACCCGGAGGGCGGACACTGGATCCGCTTCGCCCAGTCCATGGTCCCCAACTGCGTCCGGGCCGTGGAGCTGGCCCGGGCCAAGGGCATTCCGGTATTCTTTGTCAAGCGGCTCTACCGCGCTGACGGCAGCGATGTGGAGCTGACCCGTTACCCCGGCTGGGTCGCTGGCGGCCGGGCCTGCCGCCCCGCCTCCACTGGTCCCAACAGCGCCCAGGCACCGGAGGGCCTGCGCCCCCAGCCCGGGGACTACACCATCATCAAGCCCAGGTGGAGCGCCTTTTTCCAGACGGAGCTGGACCTGATCCTCCGGCGGCTGGACGTGCGGACGGTGATCCTCACCGGCACCACCACCCCCAACTGCATCCGCACCACCTGCTATGACGCCATCGCCCTGGAGTACAACACCGTGGTGCTGACGGACTGCTGCTCCTCCCATACCGAGGAGATCCAGCGGGTGAATCTGGAGGACATGGCCCGGGCGGGCGCCATTTTGATGGACTCGGCGTCCTTTGCCGACTACGGCCCCGGCACAGTGGAGGACCTCTCCGCCGCCATCCGGGCCCGGATGCTGGAAGAGGACACGGTGCCCGAGCCCTTCCGGTCGGAGGACGGCCAGGTATTCTGGCCCGACCTCTGGTAATCACAAAGGAAAACGGACGCCCTCCGCACAACTGCGGAGGGCGTCTTCTTGTTTCGAGTCATTCCCTCTGGATCCGGATGCGCCGGGTGGCGATCTCGTCGCAGAAGCGGGCGTCGTGCTCCACGAACAGCAGGGTCGGCCGACAGGCCAGCAGCAGATCCTCCACCTGCATCCGGGAGATGACGTCGATAAAGTTCAGCGGCTCATCCCACACGTACAGGTGTGCCTGTGTGCAGAGGCTTGCGGCCAGCAGCACCTTTTTCTTCTGGCCGCTGCTGTAATCTGCCAGGTCCTTCTCAAACTGCTCCCGTGGAACATCCAGCTTCCGCAGGATGGTCCGGAACCGGCTGCCGTCCAGGCCCTGGGTCCGGACAAACTCCGTCAGGCTGCCCCGCAGGTGGTCCGTATTCTGGCTGACATAGGACACCACCAGGCCGCTCATGGTCTCCACCGTGCCGCTGTGGGGGATCTCCTCCCCCAGCAGCAGCTTCAGCAGGCTGGACTTGCCGCAGCCGTTTGCGCCCTGGAGGGCGATCCGCTCCCCCGCCAGCACCTCGAAGGTGATCTCCCGGCAGACCCTGCGACCGTTGTAGCACACGGCTACGTCCCGGAACTCCGCCAGCCGCGCACCCGTCCGGCAGGGCAGGGGCGTAACCGCCAGCGCCTCCTGCCGCTCCAGGTTCTGCAGCAGCTGCTTCTTCTCCTCCACTGCCTCCTCCCGGCGGCGCTGGATGGATTTGGACCGCTGCATCAGCTTGGCCGCCTTGTGGCCCACAAAGCCCCGGTCCGCTGCCTTGGCCCCGGTCTTGTCCACACCGAACTTGCTCTTCTCCGTCCGGTCCGACCAGCCGGAGGCACGGCGGGCGGACTCCGTCAGCCGCCCGATGTCCTTCTGCAGCTTCTCCTGCCGGGCCAGTTCAAAGGCGTCCTGCCTCCGGCGGTTCTCCCACCAGGAGGAGAAATTCCCCCGCTGGATCTCAATATTGGTCCGGTTGATGGCCAGAATATGGTCCACACACTGGTCCAGGAACGCCCGGTCATGGGATACCAGCAGAAATCCCCGCTTCCGGGCCAGATAGCTCCCCAGCTTCCGCCGTCCCTCCAGGTCCAGATGGTTGGTGGGCTCGTCGATCAGCAAGAAGGCATTCTCCTTCAAAAACATGGCCGCCAGCAGCACCTTGGTCCGCTCCCCGTTGGAGAGGCTGGAAAAGGGCAGCTCCAGTGATCTCTCTGCCAGGTCCAGAAGCCCCAGCTCCCGCTGGATCTCCCAGTCCTCCGCCTCCGGCGCGATCTCCCGCACCACCTCCAGGCCCGTCCGGGACAGGTTCGCCACCTCGTAGGGGAAGTACTCAAATTCCACAGAGGCGGAGATGGTGCCGCTGTACGGGTACTCCCCCTGGAGCAGCCGCAGGAAGGTGGTCTTTCCCCGGCCGTTCCGCCCGGTAAAGCCCAATTTCCAGCCGCTATCGATCTGAAAGCCCACATGGTCAAAGATGAGCTCCGGACTGCCCTCGTATCCAAATGTCAGATTCGAGACGTCGATCATGGACATATCGCATTCCTCCTTTGCGCAGACCCTCATGTGCGGTCTGGCGCACCGCAGACTTCGGCAAATGCCGCGCACATGAGCGTCTCATCCGTCATTTCCGATTCGCCGTGCTTTTGCGCAGCAAAAAACGGCCGCGGGAGAGCAGACCTCTCCCGCGGCCGGGCATACGGCATTCACCCCGCATCCGGGGCTGTGCGATACCTGGGTGAGATCAGCGGTCTGCCTTCCCTGCAATGGCATGGAAAAAGACGCTGCGTCTTCGCCGCAGCAACCCTCTATGCCAAAACACGAAGGTCAGATCCGCATCTTCACACCCCTCCAATCATTCATCAATCTCCGGTTATCCTAGCACACTTCCGCCGGGATTGCAAGCCCCCCCTCATGCTCCCGCCTTCGGAAAGGTAAGCGTAAAGGTGCTGCCGTGGCCCGGTTCGCTGTGGAGCTCCACCTGGGCACCCAGATAGGCCGCCCCGTGCTTGACGATGGAGAGCCCCAGTCCCGTGCCGCCGGAGGAATGGCTCTTGTCCACCCGGTAAAACCGCTCGAATACCCGGCCCTGGGCCTCCCGGGGAATGCCGATGCCGGTGTCCGCCACCGTGATCCGGGGGCCGAAGGCGGTATTTTCCACCGTGACGGTGACGCTGCCGTTCGCCCGGTTGTAGGCGATGGCGTTGTCGCAGAGGTTGTAGACGATCTCCTCCACGATCTGGGGTACGCCCCGCACCAGAGCCTCGCCGCCCTGGAGCCGGGTGGTCACCTGTTTCCGCTGGGCCGCCGGAGCCAGCTGCTCCAGGACGGCTCGCGCCTCCTCGTACAGATCCACGGTCTCCCACTGGCCCAGGCCGCCGCCCTCGTCCAGGCGGGACAGCTTGATGATGTCGTTCACCAGCCCGATGAGCCGCTCCGTCTCCCGGTGGATGTTCCCGGCGAAGTGGGGGACGTCCTCCGGCTTCACCAAACCGTTCTGCAGGATCTCCGCCGTACCCAGGATGGAGGTCAAGGGCGTCTTCAGCTCGTGGGAGACGTTGGCGGTGAACTCCCGCCGCAGCCGCTCCCGCTGCTCCTTCTCCGTCACATCCAGGATCACCAGCACCGCACCCGCGATCTGGCCGTCCTGTTCCACAGGACTGGCGATGATCTGGCGGCAATCATCGTCCTTTTCCAGCAGCTGCTCACACCGCCGACCGGCCAGAGCCTCCTCCACGCAGCGGCGGAAGCCCGCCTCCCGGTTCAGGGCGTAGACGCTCTCTCCCTCCTCTGTGGGGACCTGCGCGTAGAGCAGCCGCAGCACGGCGGAATTGTAAGTCAGCACCCGCGTCTCCTGGTCGATCACCAGGAAGCCCTCGCTCATGTTCTCCGTGATGGCGGTGAACTCCTCCTGCCGGCGCTTTAAATCCCGCATCTGCCGCTGGATCTGCCTCTGCTGGCTGCGGAGCTTGGACAGCAGGGGCGTCAGCTCCTCATAGGTCTCGCTGCCGGCGGGGTCATTGAGGTCGATGGCGTTGATGGGCTCCACCAGCTGCCGCGCCACCCGGGAAGCCAGCGCCATGGCCAGGATGAAGGCCAGCAGCATCATCAGCGCCACCGGCTGCAGCGCCTGCAGTACCAGGACCCAGACGGAATACTGGGCGCTGGACACCCGCAGCACCGTTCCGTCAGCAAGCCGCTGGGCCGCATACAGCGTCTGCTGGGAAAGCGTGTCCGAATAGCGGACCGCATGTCCCTTCCCCAGGATCAGCGCCTCCCGGATCTCCTCCCGCTGGGCGTGGTTCCCCATCTCCTCCGGGTCCTGCCGGTTGTCGAAGAGCACGGTGCCGTCCGCATCCACCCAGGTAATCCGGTAGCTGCCGGGCAGATCCTCTGTGAGATAGTCCGTGCCATTCTCCTCTACCCCATGGGCGATGTACTCTGCCAGACTCTCCAGCTCACCGGAGACCCGATCCTGGAAATAACCGTGGAGCACGCCCACGATCAGCACCAGGCTGGCCAGCAGCACTGCCAGGGACACGCCCAGGATGGAGCGAAAGATCCGTTTCGTCATGTCTCTCCAGCCCTCCTGTCAGTTCACAGGGCTGATCTTGTAGCCATAGCCCCGGACCGTCTCGATGTAAGCGCCCGCCTCTCCCAGCTTCTGGCGGAGGGTCCGCACGTGGACGTCCACGGTCCGGCTCTCGCCGGTAAAGGCGTAGCCCCAGACGTTCTCGATCAGCTGCTCCCGGGAAAGCACCTGGCCGGGGTTGCGCAGCAGCAGGCACAGCACTTCAAACTCCTTCTGGGTCAGGATGGTCTCCTGTCCCCGGACCCGGACGATGTGCTGCCCCGGATCCACCTCCAGAATGCCGCAGCGGAGGGTGCCGTTCTCCGTCTCCGTCCGCCGCAGCAGCGCCCGGATGCGGGAGAGCAGCTCCATCATGCCGAAGGGCTTGGCCACATAGTCATCGGCGCCGCCGTCCAGACCCACCACCTTGTCGTACTCCGTGCCCTTGGCCGTCAGCATGATGACCGGCAGCTTGGCCGTGCGGGGCGTGGCCCGGAGCTTTTTCAGGACGCTGAGTCCATCCTCCTCCGGCAGCATGATATCCAGCAGCACCAGGGCAGGCATCTGCTCTCCCACGGCCTGCCAGAACAGGGAGGGCAGCGGAAAGCCCCTGGCCTCCATACCCTGGCTGTTCAATGTATAGATCACAAAATCCCGGATACTGTCGTCATCCTCCAGCAGATAGATCACAGATATCCCTCCCCATTCAATCTCTCCGCCCCGCTGGAGGGACGGAGGGTGTCTCCCTCCGGCGGCCGGTCAGATCAGCTGCTGCTCGTTAATCATCAGCTTGAACTGCAGGCCCAGCTTCTCCGCTGCCTTTCGACAGAGGAGCATCCGGCCCATGAAGATCTCAAAATAGTCCATGACAGAGCCGTACTTCGTGTCCACGGACAGCTTCAGCTTGATGAGCGTGTGCTCCTCGTTGATCTTCAGGACGGACTTCTTCACCGAGTAGTTCACCCGGTCATGGATGTCGAAGCTGGCCATATCCGGATTCCGGACCCGGCTGCGGCGGACGTCGGACTTGTCCGCCAGGATCAGTGCCGCCGCCACGGCGTTCACCGGCATGCCGGTGCCCTCGTCGTGGTTGCCGATGGCGGTGACGATGGTGGCGATCTCCTCCGGAGGACAATCCATGTTGTCCAGAATGCGGAAGGCCATGACCGCACCGGACTGGGAGTGATCCACCCGGTTCACCAGGTTGCCGATGTCGTGAAGAAACCCGGCGATCTTTGCCAGCTCCACCGTCCGCTCCGGATACCCCAGGGTGGAGAGGATATAGGCGGCGTTTTCCGCCACCGCCGTCACGTGGGCAAAGCTGTGCTCCGTATAGCCCAGAGCGGTCAGAGACTCGTCCGCCCTCTGGATATAGGTCCGGACCGCAGAATTGTTTTTCACATCCTCATAGGTAAGCATGGCCCCTCCCCCTTTTCAATATCGGCGCCGCGCCTGTGCGCAGGCCGCTCAGTTGTTGGAGGGGTGATTCCCCGTAATGGAGTACTCCACCCACTCCGCCACGTTGGTGGCGTGATCGCCGATCCGCTCCAGATACTTGGCCACCATGATGAGATCCAGCCACAGCTCGCCGGAGTCGGCGTCTGCGGCGATCAGCCCGATCAGCTCCTTTTTCACCTGGTTGAACAGGTCGTCCACCTGGTCGTCTTCCCGGCAGACCTCCCGGGCCAGCTCCAGATCCCGCTTTACAAAGGAGTCCACACTGTCTGTCACCATCCGGATGACGGCCTTGGACATCTCCTCGATCCGCTGGCGGCCGGGGCCGTCCGGCAGACGCACGAACCGGGTCAGCTCCGCGATGTCCGCCGCCTGGTCCCCGATCCGTTCCAGATCGGAAATCATCTTCAGCGCAGAGGAGATCTCCCGCAGGTCCCGTGCCACGGGCTGCTGCTGCAGCAGCAGCTTCAGGCAGAGGTTCTCCACCTCCCGCTCCTTCTGGTCGATCTCCCGCTCCGCCTCCCCGGCGGCGCGTGCCAGGTCCTCGTCACCCTTCATCAGGGCCTGGGCCGCGGCAGAGATGGCATCCTCACACAGGGCGCCCATCTGGATCATTTCCACGTGCAGCCGCTCCAGCTGCTCGCCAAATCTGTTTCTCACCTTACGTCCCTCCTTAGCCGAACCGGCCGGTGATGTAGTCTTCTGTGCGCTTGTCCGTGGGGGTGGAGAACAGTGTCTCCGTCCTGCCGAACTCCACCAGATCCCCCAGCAGGAAAAACGCCGTGTTGTCGGAGACACGGGCGGCCTGCTGCATATTGTGGGTCACCATGATGACAGTATACTTGCTTTTCAGTTCCACTGCAAGGTCTTCGATCTTGGAGGTGGAGATGGGGTCCAGGGCGCTGGTGGACTCATCCATCAGCAGGATCTCCGGCTCCACTGCCAAGGCACGGGCAATGCACAGCCGCTGCTGCTGGCCGCCGGAGAGGCCCAGGGCACTCTTCTTCAGCCGGTCCTTCACCTCGTCCCAGATGGCGGCGGAGCGGAGAGAGTTCTCCACGATCTCGTCCAGCTTGGCCCGGGAGCGGATGCCGTGGGTCCGGGGGCCGTAGGCCACGTTGTCATAGATGCTCATAGGGAAGGGATTGGCCTTCTGGAACACCATGCCGATCTGCTTGCGCAGCCAGGTGGTGTCCACATTGGGGGCGTAGATGTTCTGCCCGGCGTAGTTGACCTCCCCCTCAATGCGGATGCCCGGTACCAGGTCATTCATCCGGTTCAGGGTCTTCAGAAAGGTGGACTTTCCGCAGCCGGAGGGGCCGATCAGGGCGGTGATCTCATGCTCCGGAATGTCGATATTCACACCGTGGAGGGCATGGTGCGCCCCGTACCACAGATTCAGGTCCTTTACTTGAATGATGGTGGACATTTCGTATCCTCCTCGTCAGTTTTTCTTCAGCTTCCGGCCCACCAGATTGGCGGACAGGTTGATGACCAGCGTCAGCAGCATCAAAATGGTGGCGATGGCGAAGGCGATGTCTGTCTCGCCCCGCTCACTGGCATACACATACAGGGCCACGGTCAATGTGGCGGAGGAGGATTCCAGCGCAGTCACAAAGTTATTGAGCACCAGGCCGAAGCCGGCGGTGTACAGCAGCGCCGCGCTCTCGCCCACAATGCGGCCCACCGCCAGGATGCAGCCGGTGACGATGCCGTCCACCGCGTTGGGCAGCACCACAGTGCGGACCATGTGCCATTTACCGGCGCCCATGGCCAGGGCGCCCTCCCGGTAGGAGTCCGGCACGGTCTTCAGGCTCTCCTGGGTGGTGCGGACGATGGTGGGCAGGATCATCACCACCAGGGTCAGGCCGCCGGCCAGCACACCGGTCTTCAATCCCATCATCTGGATGAAGAACAGCATACCCACCAGGCCGAAGATGATGGAGGGGATGCCGGTGAGGGTCTCGGTGGCGAACTCGATGACAGCCACCAGACGCCGGTTGGTGGCGTACTCCGTCAGATAGATGGCGGCGCCCACGCCCAGGGGCAGCACGATCACCATGGACAGCAGGATGATATAGAGCGTGTTGAGGATATTGGGCAGGATACCGATGGTGTCGTTGATATAGCTGGACTGGGTAGACAGCAGCTCCCAGCTGATGAATGGGACGCCCCGGTAGAAGATATAGCCGATGATCAGAACCAGCAGCGCGCAGGTGAGGAAGCCGCAGAAGTACAGCACCACCCGCAGGCCCTTGTCGTACAGCTGGCGCCGGGGGGACAGGGTATGAGATTCCATGTTCGGTCAGTCCTCCTTTTTCCGCTTGATAAAGACGTTGAGGAACACATTGATCAGCATGATGAAGAGGAACAGCACCAGGCCGATGGAGAACAGGGCATTGCGGTGGAGGGAGCCCACGGAGGCGTAGGACATCTCCGAGGCAATGGCGGTGGTCAAAAACCGCACCGGCGTCAGCAGGCCCGGCATATTGGCCACATTGCCCGCCACCATAATGATGGCCATGGCCTCACCGATGGCCCGGCCGATGCCCAGCACAATGGCGGTGGCGATGCCGCTGCGGGCAGCGGGCACGCTGACGCGGAACACGGTCTCGATATGGGTGGCCCCCAGGGCCAGAGACGCCTCCTCATACTCCCGGGGCACGGCGCGCAGCGCCGTCTCCGACACGGAGACGATAGAGGGCAGAATCATCACCGCCAGCACGATGATAGCCGCCAGGAGCGTGGCGCCGGAGGGCAGGTCAAAGGCCACCCGGATGGCGGGCACCAGCAGGATCATACCCACCAGGCCGTACACCACGGAGGGGATGCCGGCCAGCAGTTCCACTGCCGCATGAACTACGGCGGCAAACTTAGGCGGCGCCACCTTGGACAGGAAAATGGCCGTCATCAGGCCGATGGGCACCCCCACGAGAATGGCCCCCGCCGTGCCCGCGAAGGAGGTGAGGATGATGGCGAAGATGCCGAAGTCTCCGGTAGAGGCATACCAGCGGGTCCCGAACAGGAAGTTGATGGGCCCGATCTCCAGAATGGCCGGCAGGCCCGAGATGATAAGGTAGATGCTGATGAGGAGCACGAACGCCACAGCCACCATGCCGCAGATAAAGAAGAGGGCATTCATCACCCGCTCCATGGCCTTCAGGGCTTTTTTCCCGGTCATGGGCTCCTTTTTCCTGTCGGCGGTACCGACCAGCGCGCCGTCCATGGCGGCCTTCACAGCCTGCCCCGCGATTTCATGTTCCATAAGGTTCTCCTTTGTTCCCGGACAAGGCGTCCGTCCAGATTTCAGCGGAACGGCCGCCGCCCCAGTGGTGGGCACGGCGGCTGACCGTATATATGAGGGTGGAAAACAAGCGTTGTCTTACTGGGCCACGGGCACGGCGCCGGCGTTGGCGATCAGGTCGCTGGCGGCGGTGGAGGTGGCGAAGTCGAAGAAGGCCTGGGCCGCGTCCGACAGGGCCTCATCGGTGCGGGTGGCGAACACGAAGGGACGCTGAATGGCATAGCTGCCGTCCAGGACCGTGGCCTCAGAGGGAGCCACGCCGCCCACAGTCAGGACCGTGATGCCCTTCTGATCCTGCACGGCGGAGAGGGAGGCATAGCCGATGGCGCCGGGGGTGGTGCGGACCGCCTCGATCACGGCGCCGGTAGAGCTCAGCTCCTGGGCCAGCACGCACTGGTCCTCAGTGCCGGTGATAGACTCGAAGCCGTCACGGGTACCGGAGCCGGACTCACGGCCGATCACGGCGATGGCGCCGGCGTCGCTGCCGAACTCAGACCAATCGGTGACAGCGCCGGTGTAGATGGAGGCGATCTGCTCCAGGGTCAGGTCGGAGACGGGGTTCTCAGCGTTGACGATCACGGCGATGCCGTCCAGGGCCACGATGGTCTCAGTCAAGCCGCCCGCCTTCTCGTCATCGGTCAGTGCGCGGGAGGCCAGGCCGATGTCGCAGCTGCCGTTGGACACGGCCTCGATGCCGGCGCCAGAACCGGTGGGGTTGTAGGTGACGGACACGCCGGAGTTGTCGGCCATAAACTGCTCACCCAGGGCGCCGATGACCTCCTCCATGGAGGTGGAGCCGTCGGTGGCCACAGTGCCGCTCAGCTCAGCGGTCTCCTCCTGGGCGGCGTCGTTGGAAGCGGTATCATCCGTGGTGTCGTCAGCCGTGGTGTCACCGCCGCAGCCGGCCAGCAGAGCCATGACCATGGTCAGGGACAGCAAGAGCGAAAATACTTTTTTCATATCGAAGATTACTCCTTTTCCTATGTCTGTTGCTCAAGGGACGGTCTTAGTATAAACAGCCGGAAGTAAAATCCGACACCAGGACTCTGTAAAGTCTATGTAAAATCCTTGCAAGCGCATACAAAGGCAAAAAAACAGCTCCCGGATTGCTCCGGGAGCTGTTTTCAAAAACGAATCAGGCATTTTCAGGCAGCGGGGATGGTCAGCACCTGCCCGATGTGGATCATGCCGGGGTCACGGATGGTATCCCGGTTGGCCTCGTAGATCACAGTCCAGCGAGTGCCGGTGCCGTACACCTCATAGGCGATGTTCCACAGGCAGTCTCCCGCCTCCACGGTGTAGGTCTGGGCCTGGGGAACAGGCTCCTCCGGCGTCTCCTCCGCGGGAGCCTCGGTCTCTACCGTGTAGTCCTTAGCCAGGTTCGCCTTCAGGGCGGTCACCTCGTCTGCGGTCAGGCCGGCGTCCAGCATATAGTCCTCTGCCGCAGCGGCCAGATCCACAGTGGTCAGATCCGTGCCCTCCGCAGCGCCGGTGATGTTGGTGAGGATGGAGACGATGTTGCTGTTCTTCACCGCCTCATACTGCTCGCCGCCTTCTTCCAGGTGATAGTAATTCACATAGGTGGTCATGTAGTCCGCCACAACCTCGTCATAGGTGGCGCCCATCAGGCACTCCAGCAGGGCGGAGACAAAGCCGGCCCGGTCCTTGCCCTCGGTGCAGTGGACCAGATAGGGCCCCTCATTCTCCGCGAAGAAGCGCAGGCCCTCCGCCAGGCCGGACTTGAAGTCGGCAGCGGTGAAGTCCACGCCCAGGTTCAGGGCCTTCACCTTCCCCGCCTCGTACAGAGACTGGTAGTAGGGGGAGTCGAAGCCCTCGGCGGCGATGTAGCCCTCGATCAGCTCGTTGGAATCCGCCAGGTTCATGACCGCCTGGATGCCGCCGGCCTCTGCCAGGTCATCGGCATAGGAGGCGCGGCCCAGCTCGTTGTTCACGGGGCTGCTGCTGCGGAAAAAGGCGTTCTCCCCCAGATCGCCCACAGCCACATTGCGGAAGTTGGCGAACACCGCGTCGGAGGCGTAGTCCGCCCGCTCGTCGGTGCGGGTCAGCTGGTGGATGAGGTACTGGTCATAGTAGCCGCCCTGCTCCTTCATGGAGATGGAGACGGTGATGCTCTCCAGGGACTGGCCCTCGGGGAACTCCCAGGTGTAGGAGCCGTCCTCGGCGGTGACCTTGGCGGCCAGGCCGTTGCTGGTCGCAAAGTCCCCCATGTTGATGGCGGCGATCAGCACACCCTCGCTGTCCCGCAGCACCAGCGCGCCGGTGTCCACATCGGAGTAGTTGGTGCACAGGGGCATGTCATACCCAGTGCCATTGACGGTGACGGTCAGCAGGTCGCCGTATGTGTAGCCGCCGTCCTTCAGGTCCGCCGGATCGATGTCCAGGACGATGTTGCCATACTTCTGGATCTCGGTTACGCCGCCCTCCAGGGTGGGGTACTCCGTCTCCGCAGCGGATGCGGGCAGCGCCAGGCTGAGCATCAGCACCAGGGACAGGAGCAGGGACAATGTCTTCTTCATACGCATTCCTCCCAAATTCTCGTCGGTCCTGTTGCGGGACCTTCTGTTTCGTATCATAGCACAGGCGTTTCCGCTTTTCCAGAGGGTTCCCTCCTTTTCACGCATTTTTTCAGATCTTCCCGGAGCTGGCATCCGCTCTTGCGGTCCGCTTTCGGGTTAGATATAATAGAGGGGTATTTCATGGAACCTGGGAGGCACGACTATGGACTTCACGGAACTCCGCCATTTGGCGGAGCAGATCGAGACAGAGTGCGGCAAGGCCATCATCGGCAAGGGTGAGCAGATCCGCCTGGTACTCACCAGCCTGTTTGCCGGCGGGCACGTGCTGATTGACGATATCCCCGGCGTGGGCAAGACCACGCTGGTGAAGGCCCTCTCCGCGGTGCTGGGCTGCGGCATGGTGCGGGTGCAGTTCACCCCGGATCTGCTGCCCTCAGACATCGTGGGCATGAACATTTACAGCCAGAAAACCGGGGAGATGGTCTTCACCCCCGGCCCCATCATGACCAACATCCTGCTGGCGGACGAGATCAACCGGGCCATCCCCCGCACCCAGTCCGCCCTGCTGGAGGCCATGGAGGAACGGCAGGTGTCCGTAGACGGCGTCACCTATCCCCTGGCCCCACCCTTCATGGTCCTGGCCACCCAGAACCCCGTGGAGACGGAGACCACCTTCGCCCTGCCCGCTGCCCAGCTGGACCGCTTCCTCTTCAAGCTCTCCATGGGCTACCCTACCCCCAGGGAGGAGGCCGCCATGCTCCGAACCGTGGGAGATGGAGCCGCCTTTGCGGACCTCCGCCCCCTGCTCTCCCCGGAGGAAATCAATCGGTTCACCCGGGAGATCCGGCAGGTCCGCCTGTCCGATCCGGTGGTGGCGTACATCGTGGAGCTGGTCCAGGCCACCCGGGAGCAGCCGGAGCTGGCCTGCGGCGCCAGCCCCCGGGTGTCCCGGGACCTGTTCCGGGCCTCCAAAGCCTATGCCGCCCTCTCCGGCCGGGACTATGTCACCCCGGACGATGTGAAGTATCTGGCCCGCTACGTCCTGCCCCACCGGGTACTGCTGTCCCATCAGGCGGCGCTCTCCGGCCTGGAGGCGGCCGGCGTGGTGGAGACCGTACTGGCCCAGGTGCCCTGCCGGGAGACCGGGGAGGTCCTTGCCCATGGCCAGAACGCCTGAGTCCGCTGCAGTGGACTTCGCCGAGTCCAGCCTGTTCACGGGGCGCTTCTCCATCCTGGCCCTGGCAGCCTGCGGAGTGGGCTTCGGCCTGAGCGGGCGGCTGCCCGCCGCCATCTTCTCTCTGGCGGCCGCCGCCGTGGCCGCCGCGGCCCGCCTCTGGGCCCGCCATGTGCTGGACGGCGTGAACGCCGCCCTCCAGGCGGAGCGGAGCTGCGTCTTCCCCGGGGAGCCCTGTCCTCTGCGGGTGACGCTGGACAACCCCAAGTGGCTGCCCCTGGTCTGGCTGACGGTGCGCTTCCCCCTGGAGCCGGGCGGCGCCCTCCGGCCGGAGCACCGCTGGGAGGCCGTGGAACTCCCGGAGGGGGGCGTGCAGAAGCCCTATTATGAAAAGAACGTCTCCTTCCTGCTGGGGCATCAGCGGATGTCCTACACCAGCCGCCTCCAGGCGGAGCACCGGGGCCTGCTGTCCTTTGACCGGATCCGGCTGCTCTCCGGCGATGGCCTGTGCCTGTGTGTCCGGGAGAAGGAAATCCCACTGCCCAGGCCCGTGACGCTGGCAGTGTTTCCCCGGCTGGTTCCCGTGTCCACCCGCTGGTTCCTGCGCAACAGCTGGGAGCTGGAGACCGGCGCCCGGGGCTTTCAGGATGACCGGACCGTGATCCGGAACGTCCGCGCCTACCAGCCGGGGGACAACGCCCGGTCCCTGAACTTCCGCCTGATGGCCCGGGGGCAGGGCGCCATGGTGAACATCTACGAGAAAATCTCCCCCCGCCGGGCCGCGTTCCTGTTGGACGGTGCCTCCTTCGCGGGCCTGCCGCCGGAGGACTTCGAATCTGCCCTGGAGATCCTGGGCTCCCTGGCGGCGCAGCTGATGGAAGAGGAGGTGGCCGTGTCTCTGCTCATCTCCCGCCCCGCCGGGCGGCTGGAGCAGTTTGCCGCCTGCCGGGACCGGCGGCAGCTTCCCGCAGTCCTGACGCTGCTGGCCGCCGCAGACACCGCTGTCTCCATTACGGCGGACGAGATCCTGCCGCGCCTCCGCACCCTCTCCGGCGCCTTTCTGATCTGCGGGGATGTCCGCCGCCTGGACGCCGGTACCTGTGCGCTGCTGGAGCGGCACCGCGTCCCCCTGCTGGCCTGGGGGGAACAGTCTCACCCCCTCCTGCGGGTCCTGGACCTGAATGCTTTTCGGGCAGGAGGCGGCCTATGAGACATGGAAAGACCACCGCCCTCAAGTGCCTGCCGCTGGCCACCGAGCTGCTGATTGTCTTCCTGACGGCCGATATTCTGTGGCAGCTCCTGTGTGGCCGGCCGCCCTTCTCCATGTGGGGGTTTCTGCTCTCTGGCGGGCTGATGACCGCGGGCAACAGCCTCTTTCTCCAAAAGCCCCGCCGCTTTTGGCAGATTCTGCTGCTGAACGTTCTTCTCTGCGCCGTCTGGATCCCCCTGCTCAGCCGCACGCTGGACCTGACCTATCCGCCTCTTCTGGTGATTCAGGTGCCCCTGTACCTCTTCCCCCTGTGCCGGGGATACCACTGGGGCGTCACGCCTGTCACGGTCCGCCACCTCCACGGGGCCGGGGAGTACATGGGCCTGTATGGGCTGTTCTATCTGATCGTGGCCTCCTTCGCCCCTCAACTGCTGGACCGGGTGCCGGTTCTGTTGGCGCTGCTGGCGCTGGAGCTGCTGGCAGTGGTGGGGATGCGCACCTCCGGCCGCAACACCATTCGGGCCGGTTCTCCCTTCGGGCGGCTTCCTGCTCTGCTGGTCCCAGCGGTCCTGGCCTTGCTGGCTGTGGCCGCCTGCGCTCTGCTACTGGCCGCCAGGGGGGAGCTGATCCCCATCTTTCAGGCCGTCGGCAGCCTTCTGGAGGGCGCCCTGATCGCTGTATTCCGGTTCCTGACGTCTCTCTTCCAGGGCCGCTCCGCCGGGTCCGCAGGGATGTCCTCCGCCGCCGGAGGCGGCAGTGAGGCCGCTCTGCCTGTGGAAAGCGCCTCCGGCCCCGCCATCGCCCCTCAGCTGGTGACGGCGTTGCTGCTCCTGTCCCTGGCCGCGCTGGTCCTGGCCGGAGTGGCTGCCCTGGTGCGCTGGCTCTGGCACAGCCGCAGCCGCATCAGATTGCCGGAGGAGGATGATGACGACGGGCTCGTCAGGCAGCGTCTGGGCCGCCGTGGCCTGCTCTCCCGGCTGGGCCAGCGCCTGCGGGTCAGGGCATTTCTGCTGCGGTACGCCGGAACCCCCCGTGCCGCCCTTCTGGAACTGGAGCGCTGGGGCGCCCGCCGCCGCTGCCGCCGTCAAAGCCAGGAGACCCCCCGGGAGTATCTGGAACGTCTGGCAGGGGATCCCCTCCGGGACGCGCTGGATACGCCCATGCAGGCCAGATACGCCATCCTGGTGGACGATGTGGAGCGGAGCTTGTACGGCACGCTTCCGCCCCGCCTCTCCCGGGAGCAGGTGCGGGAGCTGCTCTCCACTGTCCATAGAAGCGCCCGCACGCCTCCTGCACGTGCGAAGTGACCGCCGACCGGTCCGCGCCTCCAGAAATGCCCGAGATTCCCGATAACCGAAAATTCAAGAAGGCAGCCGTTCGCATGAACGGCTGCCTTCTTTGTATCCAGGTCGAACCTCGGCACCGGGCATTCCTCTCCGGAGTCTGAAAATACAGCCGACGCCCGCGCTTATGTAGAGGACAGCGCCGGACGGGGCGAACCGCCCCGGGTCTTTTGGGGTGCCGGTTCCACACTAGCTGCGGAATGCTCCGCCTCCGCGGTCTGATTCATGATGAGCATCTGGAGCCGGTTCTCCACATTGGCGTAGCTGGTGTCCGGATCCAGGTCCAGGGGCAGGATCTGCACGCCGGGGAACTCCTCCTTGAGCCGCTTGGTGACGCCCCGGCCGCACACGTGGTTGGGCAGGCACCCAAAGGGCTGGAGGATGATGAAGGACCGGACCCCCTGGTGGGCGTAGTGGGCGATCTCGCCCGCCATCAGCCAGCCCTCGCCGCAGGTGAGGGTCTTGGGGATGAAGTGCTCCACGTCACTGTACAGGTCCTGAGGCCGGGCCGCCGGGTGATACAGGGGATGGGACCGGGCAATGCGCTCCAAAAACCGCTGGATGAACTCCACGGCGCCGTCCAGGGCGAAGGGATAGGGCGCCAGATGGGCACCGAAGTCCCGGATCTCGCTGATGGCCGCCTGGAAGTCCTTGCGGAACTGGTAGGTGATGCGGGGCAGGATGACCTCCATGTCGTTGCGTTCCAGGTACTCCTCCACGTGGAAGTTGGTGCCGGGATGAAAGTTCACCAGCAGCTCGCCGGTGACCAGCACCCGGGGCTTGCGGCGGGAGCGGTCATAGCGGAGCCCCCGGAATGCCTCGATGGCCCGCCGGAAGGCACCGATCATCTTGCCCAGCCCCTGCTTGGATGCGGCGGCAATCCACTCCACACATTCGCTGAACACGCGGTTCGTCTCGCCTGCCGCCGTCTCATAGGGGCGGATCTTCCGGCACAGCTCCTCCAGAATGTCCAGCATGGAGAAGGCCCACGCCGCCAGCAGCACAGACCGGGCCCCCAGCATGGACACGCCGGGGTGGATACCCTTGGTGTCGCCAGGGTCTGTGGTGAGGATGGGGACGTTTTCAAATCCGGCGCTGTCCAGCGCCTTGCGCAGAATCGCGGTGTAATTGGCCATCCGGCAGTCGCAGCTGAGCTTGGCCATGCCCACGGCCACGGAGTCCTCCGGATAGTTTCCCTTCTGCAGGGCGTCGATCAGCTCGCCGATGACCATCTGACAGGGGAAGCAGATGTCATTGTGGGTGTACTTCTTCCCCACCCGGATCTGCTCCACGCCGCCCACCGGCAGGCTCACCGCCCGAATACCCTCCCGGTCCATCAAGGCCGTGAGAAGAGTGGACACCGGGGCGGAGATATTTGGCACCAGCACAGTCCGCAGCTTCCGGTCCTCCTCGCGGTACTTCACCGCGTAGGGCTCCGGCAGGCGGCAGGCCGCCTGCTCCGCCTGGGCAGAGCGGCGCAGCTGTACCGTCTCAATAAAGGACTGGACCCGGATGCCGAGAGACCCGGCGGCCTCGCTCTCATCCACCTTCAGGATCAGGGGCGGCTTGCCGCTGCCCTCCCCCAGCAGGCGGATGATCTCATCGGACAAAATGGCATCATGGCCGCAGCCAAAGCTGACGATCTGCACGTACTCCAGGCAGGGCTGCTCCGCTGTCACCATGGCGCCGGAGAGCATCCGGGCGTGGAAGTCATTGGTGATCTCCACACGGGACCGGCGCAGGTCCGCCTTCTCCAGTCCGGGCAGGCTATCCACCGTCAGCACCGGGATGCCCCGGCGGGTGAACATCCCGGACAGGTCGTGGTTGATGAGGGGGTCCGTGTGATAGGGCCGTCCCGCCAGCACCACGGCGAAACCGCCCGCCTTCCCGGTGTCCGCGATGACCCGCTTTCCCTCCTCCACCAGCTGATGGCGGAAAGAGAGGATGGCCGTCTCCGCCTGACGGTAAGCGGCCTCCGCCTGCCGCTTTGTGGCGCCACAGTGTTCCACGGCATACCGGCAGATCTGCCGCTTCCGGTCCTGCTTGCTGAACCAGTGGAACACCGGCGTCTCAAAGCCCACGGAGAAGTGCTCCCCGGGGGACTGGAAGTTCCGCACCACCATGGAGTAGCCCATGATGACCGGGCAGACGTAGGGACTCTTCTCCCCTTTGTTCTCTGTGGGCATGTGGAGGATATAGGGCAGGAAAATCCGGTCTACGCCCTGTTTGGACAGGTCCAGCACATGGCCGTGGACCAGCTTGGCCGGAAAACAGATGGTGTCCGACGCCACGTACTGCAGTCCGCTCTCATACTGTCTGCGGCTGCTGGGATGGGAGAACTTCACCCGATATCCCAGAGCCCGGAAGAAGGTACTCCAGAAGGGCATGCTGTCCCAGAACTCCAGCACCCGGGGCAGGCCCACGGTCTGGCTCTGCTCCTCCCGCACGGGGGATACCGGATATGTCTTGAACAGCAGCTCCTGCCGCAGCCGGAACAGGTCCGGCACTTCCTGGGCCTTATGGGCAGGTGCCGCCTCCATCACAACGGCGCCCCGGTCGCACCGGTTGCCGGTGACATAGCAGCCACCGTCCGGGAAATGCAGGATCGTCTGGCTGCAGTGGTTGGTGCAGTGGGGGCAGAGTACACCGCTCTCCCGGGTGTATTGGAAATTTTTCACCGCGTCAAAGCCGATAAAAGCGGAGCAGCGGCCGTTGGCGTAGCCGTGGGCCTCCACCTCCTGCTTCACCGCGAGAGCCGCACCCAGAGCGCCCATCTCGCCGGGATAGGGGGCCAGGGTCACGTCCCGGCCCAGATACTCCTCCAGGGCCCGCAGGACGGCGAAGTTTCGGAAGGTGCCCCCCTGGACCACTACCCGATCCCCCAGCTCCGCCACGTTGGCGATGCGGACCACCTTGGTGAACACGTTCTCGATGATGGACCGGCACAGCCCCGCCATCAGGTCGTCAGGCTGCTTGCCGTTGCGCTGCTCGTTGATGATGGTGCTGTTCATGAACACAGTGCACCGGCTGCCCAGCTCGGCAGGGGCCTGAGATCGGAAGGCGGCGTCCGCCACCTGGTCCACCGGCATCCCCAGGGTGGCGGCGAAGTTCTCCAAAAAGGAGCCGCAGCCGGAGGAGCATGCCTCGTTCAGCATGATGTTCGTGACCACGCCGTCCTTCAGCCAGATGGCCTTCATGTCCTGGCCGCCGATGTCCAGCAGAAACGTGGCGTCCGGGAAGAAGCGGCGGCAGCCCCGGGCGTGGGCCACGGTCTCTACTGTGTGGTAGTCGGCGTGAAAGGCAGCAGAGAGCATCTGCTCGCCGTAGCCGGTGGTGCCCAGGCCCAGCACCTCCAGCTGGATGCCCAGCTTCTCATACTTCTCCGCCAGGGCCAGCAGGCCCTCCCGGACCACCTTCAGCGGCTCCCCCTGGTTGTTGGCGTAGAAAGTGTCCGTCACCTGCTCGTTCTCGTCTATAAAGACGAACTTGGAGGTGGTGGAGCCGGAGTCGATGCCGATGTACCCCCGCAGAATCTGCCGGTCCGCGGCATCCACCGGCCGGCGCAGCTCCGCCCGGTGGCGGCGGAGAAAGACCTCCCGCTCCTCGTCGCTGGCAAAGAAGGGCCTGCCGGTGCCGGAGGGCCCTTCGGTCTGGGCCGGGGCCTTGTCCAGCCGCTCCATGGCCTCTGCCAGGGTCATGGCGTCCTCCTGTCCGGGGAACAGCTCGTCGATGGCGATGGCGGTGCCCCGGGCCACGATGGTCTCCGGGTGGTCCGGTCGAACGATATCCCTTTCCTCCAGATTCAGCCGCTCCGCAAACACCTGCACCAGCGTGGGGTTGAAGGTCAGCGGGCCGCCCTCAAAGATGATGGGGGCCGTCAGCTCCAGTCCCTGGGACAGGCCGCCGATGGTCTGCTTGGCGATGGCGTGGAAGGTGGAAAGCGCGATATCCGCCCGCTCCGCCCCCTGGATCAGCAAGGGCTGGATGTCTGTCTTGGCAAACACGCCGCAGCGGCCGGAGATGCTGTAAACGGTCTTCCCGCGGGCAGCCAGTTGCTCGAACTCGTCCGCCGGCACGTTCAGCAGCGTGGCGATCTCATCGATAAACGCGCCGGTGCCTCCGGCGCAGCTGCCGTTCATCCGCATGTCGGAGGTCTGGAGCTTTCCGCTGGCCTCGTCATAGCGGAAGAAGATCACCTTGGCATCCTGTCCGCCCAGTTCCACCGCGGTGCGGACCTCCGGATACAAGGCCCGGACTGCCGCCACGTTGGCCACCACCTCCTGGACATAGCAGGTCCCCAGGGCGGCGGCAATGGGCCGTCCGCCGGACCCGCACACGCCGATACGGAACCGCATGCCGGGAAAGTGACCGGCCGCCTCCTCCAGCAGCTGCCGGACGGTATCCGCCTGATGGGCGTTATGCCGCTGATAGCGGGTGAACAGTACGCTGTTGTCAGCCGGGTCCAGGGCCACTGCTTTGACGGTGGTGGACCCCACATCCACGCCGAGGCGCAGAATATCCGAATTGATATGTGCCATATACACTCCTTCTAGGGAAAACGCCCCAGACCCGTACGGCAGCCTGGAGGGCGCGCCGGCGGATCGGGGGCTGGTCTCCCACATCTCTGTTTATTCGAACTCATTATAGCACGTTTTTCTCACAGGCTCTTGTATATTTTTCGTAAAGAATTTGCCGTTTTAGCTATCTTTTTCCCCAAAAAAGTCCGCCATCTTCCCATCCATTTTCGTCAAAGCAGCATCCGCAGGCACACGTCCCCGCAATCGAATCGCATAGGCGAGCGGAGCCGTATTCTTTGCGGTCCGATTGCGGGGCAGAGCCTTTCCGCCGTGCGGATGGTTCCGCTGAAAAAGAAAAGCGGGCACAGGCGGAATCCAATCCCCTGCGCCCATGAATGCATTTAGACAAAAAAACAACCACATCTTTTCGATGTGGTTGTTTTTTTGGAGGTGACACCCGGATTTGAACCGGGGAATCAGGGTTTTGCAGACCCTTGCCTTACCACTTGGCTATGTCACCGTTGCTTCTATTTTATTATATGCAGTTTGAACCGAAATGTCCACTGCTTTTTTAAATTTTCTTTTCCACTGAGAATGCCCACACAAGATCGTGTGGGCATTCTCAGTGGAGCGGGCAACGAGGCTCGAACTCGCTACCTCCACCTTGGCAAGGTGGCGCTCTACCAGATGAGCTATGCCCGCAAGTGGTGCCCAGAGCCGGAATCGAACCAGCGACACGGGGATTTTCAGTCCCCTGCTCTACCAACTGAGCTATCTGGGCAAATCTTTTCCGCGCCGCACGGCGCGGGAGGGGAATTGCAACCCCAAGGGGACCCACGAGATGGAACTCCATCTCGTGGGAGATGGCGACCCGGAACGGGCTCGAACCGTCGACCTCTAGCGTGACAGGCTAGCGTTCTAACCAACTGAACTACCGGGCCATGTATAACTTTGGTGGGAACAACTGGACTCGAACCAGTGACCCCCTGCTTGTAAGGCAGGTGCTCTAACCAGCTGAGCTATGCTCCCCGATTGCCGCTCATTTCAGACGGCAAAAGTTATTATACTCAAAGACGCCCGGTCTGTCAACTGGAAATTTAATTTTTTTACATTTTTTTCTGGAGCCCCCGGACCATGGCCTCCAGATCTGCTCTGGAGAAGTGCTGCACATTGTCACAGAAGCGGCAGGTGAGGTCCGCGCTGCCCTGCTCGTCGATCATGGCCTGAAGTTCCTCCGGCCCCAGGCTGATGAGGGCCCGCTCCATCCTGTCCCGGCTGCAGTAGCAGCGGTACTCGATGGGGCTCCTCTCCAGGATCTCCAGGTCGAAATCCGACAGAGCGTGCCGCAGCATAGCCTCCGGGTCCGGATCATTCCGCAAAAGTCCCGTCACCGGCCCTGCGGCCATCAGGCTGCCCTCCACCTTGGCGATGACATCCTCGCCAGCGCCGGGCAGCAGCTGGATCAGATACCCGCCGGCGGCCAGCACGCTCTGGTCCCGGTCTACCAGCACCCCCAGGCCGCAAGCCGTGGGGATCTGTTCGGACTCCACGAAATAGGCCGCTAGGTCCTCCGCGATTTCGCCGCCCAACAGGCCCACGCTGCCCACATAGGGCTCCTTCATGTTCAGGTCCCGGATCACCGTCAACGTACCCTCATGGCCCACAGCGGCCCCCACATCCAGCTTGCCGTCGGGCCGCAGAGGCAGGTCCACGACAGGATTGTCCACCGTTCCCCGGACGTTGCCCTGGTTATCGGACACCGCCAGCAGCGTTCCCAGCGGGCCTCCGCCCTTGATCTGCAGCGTCACGCTGGCCCCGTCCTCCTTCAGGGCGTTGCCCATCATGGAGACCGCAGCCAGCGTCCGGCCCAGCGCCGCCGTGGCCACAGGCAGAGCCTTGTGGATCTGACGGGCGCGCTCTGTGAGCGCCCGGGTGGAAACTGCCGTGGCCTTGATATGGCCATCCTTGGAGATGGCCCGGATCAACTGATCGCTCATTGTACAAACTCCTGTTTTATCTTGGTCTGACCGGCTTTTGACACCGGAAAATCCAGCGGTCCTCCTCCGCCGCCGGTGGACGGCTAGTGAGGTCGCCGGTGACGGTGACAGCGCCGAAGCCCGCCTCCGTCAGATACGTCTCCAGCTCCTCCCGCCCCCAGGCCCGCTCCCGGTGCTCCTCAAAGGCCCGGTCCCAGCTCCCGTTGGCGTTCAGCCGGAACAGGTCCACCTGATAGGTGCAGATCTTCCGGCCGGGGGCGTAGAAGGTCCGCCAGACGCAGTAGCTGTCCTCTGTCTCGTCCAGATAGACCTGCCCGTCCATCCGCCGGAGCTTGTAGGGGGTGTTCACATCGAACAGGAACAGTCCGCCGGGCCGCAGCCAGCGGTATACCCGCCGCAGCGTCTCCCGCAGGTCTGCCGTCCGGGTGAGGTAGTTCAGCGCGTCCAGGGTGGAGATCGCCGCATCCACCTCCATGCCCAGGTGCAGGCGGGGCATGGACTGGTGCAGGAACATCGGCGGCTGCTCCAACGCCGCCGCCTTCCAGGCCGCCTGGGTCAGCATCTCCTCGGATCCGTCCACGGCGATCATCCGGTATCCCCGCTCCGCCAGCAGGCAGGCCATGGTGCCGGTTCCGCAGGCCAGGTCCAGCACCGTCTCCACCGGGAGGGCGCTTCTGTGGAACTGCCGCGTCAGGTAGTCTGCCCGCCGGCGGTATTCCACATCCACTGTCAGGGCATCGTAGCTGGCGGCCAGGGCGTCATAACTGCTCATTTGTCCCGTTTCTTGTACCGGGCGAAAATCTTCTCGTAGGCCCCGGTGCCGTAGCTGAGGGACCGGTTCACCCGGCTGATGGTGGCGCTGGAGGCGCCGGTGCGCTCCAGGATCTCGTTATAGATCATGCCGTCGTCCAGCAGGGAGGCTACCTCGAACCGCTGCTCCATGGCCCGCAGCTCCGACACGGTACACAGATCCTGGAAGAACTCATAGCACTCCTGCTCGTCCTTCAGCAGCAGAATCGCCTTGTACAGCTCGCCGTTCTTTTCCTTCTTGCCGATCTTTACCATATCCAGTACCCTTTCTGGGAGGCTCCAACAGATTTGCGGCGCTTCGCCGCCAAGATGTATTTTAACACTCTGCCGCGTGAAAGTAAAGGGCTCCGGACAGAAAAAATTTCTTGCACTTTAAAGCGTGTCCAGTCACCCCGCCCGGCGGCAGGGCATAGGCTGGTGCAGAACAGCATCTTTTCGGAAGGAGCGGCGCCTATGAACGAACCTCTCACCCAGCTGCACGCAGAGGCCATGACCGCGGAGCGGGAATGGACCGTAGAGGAGATCCCTGTGCTCTCCGCCTCCATCTCCCTGCCGGAACCAGTTCCAGCAGCGGACAAAGTCTCCCGCCGCATCCGGCGGTATTACCAGCTCCAGTGCCGTTCCTTCCTACGCTATTGTGAGACGTACCTCCTGCCTGCGGCGGCGGAGGAATACCGCGCTGCTCTGGCGGCCAGCCTGCCCCTGCCCCACCTCCGGGCGGAGCTGACCTATCAGGTCACCTACAACGACGGCGGCCTCTGGAGCCTGTATACCCAGTCCCGGGAGAGCGGCTTTTCAGGGCGCCCCACGCTTCTGCGCCATGGGGATACCTGGGATCTGACCTCCGGCTATCCGGTGCCTCTGTCCGCCTTCTTTCCCCGCCGCAGCGGATGGAAGCGGCGGCTGATGGAGGCAGCGGAGGCGGAGATCCAGCGGCAGGAGACGGCTGGGATCTCCCGGTACCATGAGGGCGTCCGCCGGCTGCTGCGGCGCCATTTCAACCCGCAGAACTTCTATCTTACGGCGGAGGGTCTGTCGCTTTTTTATCCCATGTACGCCATCGCCCCGGCCATGGAGGGCATCCCGGTCTTCACCCTCCCCTACGGCCAGGGCGGTCCGGCCCTCCCCGCCCGGGATGCTTGAAGAGACCCTCCGCCCGGAACTTCGGGCGGAGGGTCTCTTTCTGGGCGGGGCGCTTATTTGCGCAGGGCGTCCCCTCCCCTGGCCGCCTTGGCCACCAGCCCGCTGAGGGCCAGCAGCGCCAGCAGGTTGGGGAACACCATCAGCGCATTGAACAGGTCGGAGAGGTTCCAGACCAGGGGAGCCTCCAGCACAGCCCCCAGGGCCACGCACACCACCGCAATGCAGGCGTAGACCTTAACAGCCTTCACACCGAATAGATACTTCACGTTCTGCTCGCCGAAGAAGTACCAGCCGATGATGGTAGAGAAGGCAAAGAACAGCAGGCAGATGGCCACATAGAAGTTACCGAAGCTGCCGAACACCGTGGAAAACGCCACCTGGGCCATGTTCTCCGCCGCCGGATTGGCAGCCATGTTGCCCACGTTCAGCGCGCCGCTGGTAATCATCACCAGGGCGGTTATGGTCAGGACCACAAAGGTGTCGATAAACACACAGACCATGGCCACAACGCCCTGGTCCTGGGGCTTTTCCACCTTGGCCATGGCGTGGGCGTGGGGGGTAGAACCCATGCCTGCCTCGTTTGAGAACAGGCCCCGGGCCACGCCGTAGCGCATGGCCTCCCGCACGCCGATACCCACGGCGCCGCCCAGGATGGCCTGGGGGTTGAAGGCACCCTCAAAAATCAGGGCAAAGGCGTGAGGCAGGTTGGTAATATTGGCAATCAGCATGACGAGGCCGCCCACCAGATAGAAGCAGGCCATGACAGGCACCAGCTTCTCCGTAACGGAGGCAATGCGGGTGACGCCGCCCAGGAAGATGAAGGCGGCCACCACCGCCAGCACCACGCCCACGATCCAGGTGGGGATGCCCAGCGCCTCCTGGAAGGCGTTGCTGATGGCGTTGGACTGGACCATGTTGCCGGTGAAGCCCAGGGCGAAGATGATAGCCAGCGCGAAGAAGCCCGCCAGGATCTTGCCGAAGGTCCCCTTGAATGCCTGCCGGATGTAGTAGACGGGTCCGCCGATGACGTGCCCCGTCTCGTCCTTGGTCTTGAAGGTCTGGGCCAGCACCGCCTCGCCGTAGATGGTGGCCATGCCGAAGAAGGCCGCCAGCCACATCCAGAAGATGGCGCCGGGGCCGCCGGAGATCATGGCGGTGGCGCAGCCGGTGATGTTGCCTGTGCCCACCTGGGCGGCGATAGAGGTTGCCACCGCCTGGAAGGAGCTCATGCCCTCCTTGCCGGCCTTCTCGCCGTTGAGGTTCACGCTGCCGAACAGCCGCCGGAAGCCGGCGCCGAATTTGCGCACCTGGATGAACCGGGTGCGGATGGTGAAGATGATGCCGGTACCCACCAGCAGATACAGCAGCAGGCCGTTCCACACAAAGCCGGCCAGTTCGCTGACCTTTGCGGCCAACAGATCCATGTCCATGTTTTCTCTCTCCTTGTCCGCAAACGAAAAGGGCCGGACAGACCCTGCCCAGCCCAACAAAGCGCCGGCCCCCTCCGCTGTGCGGAAGGGCCTGCCCTTTACTCTGTCCTTTTACCTGAGAGATTCAGCGGGATTTCCCGCCTTGCACCTTCGGTACTCATCTGAGCTTCTCCAGAGCCACATCCATCCCTAGTCCTCATCCCGTGCCGGGACACCTGAGAGTTTCACTCCTTCGGCAGGCTTGCGCCGTTTCTCTAGGGACTTCGTTTGCCTTTATGTAATTGACACTTGTTACCTTATCACGGACAATACCCATTGTCAATGGAGTTTTTGTACAGGAGCCGTCCGCTGTCTGCGGACGGCTCCTGTGCCTTCTCAATAAAACTCCCGGATATAATCCAGCACATCCTGTCGGGTGCCCTGGAAGGGGCCCGGCGTCTCCATCTTCAGGGAGACCAGGGCCGTGCAGTACCGCAGGGCCTCCTCCACCCCGGCCCGCTGGCGCTCCGTGATATAGCCGGCAAAGGTGGTGTCGCCCCGCCCGGTCCGGCCGGAGAGGTTCCGTGCCTTGATGGGACAGGTGTAGGTGGTCACCCCGTCGTAGGCCAGCACCTCGGTGTTGTGGGTGATGAGGACCTCCTTGGCGCCCCAGCTGTGCAGGAGCTTGGCGGCCTCCGCCCGATCGGTGAGGCCCGTCAGGATCTCCGCCTCCGCCGCGTCGGTCTTGAGGTAGTCGATCACCGGCAGGTACTGCTTCTTTTCCGCCCAGTCGTGGAAGGCCATGGTCCTGTCCGCCTCCACATGGCGCAGCAGGCACTGGACATCCACCGCCACCTTGCCGTGCCTGGCTGCCTCGGCAAAGAGGGCACCGTCGAAGTCGCCGTACACCAGGCCGGCGAAGTGATAGATCTTGGTCTCGATATCCGGCAGCTCATCGAACCGGAAGGGATCGCACACCCCCATGGAGGTGCAGGCCCGCTTTTCTTTGTCGGCGGTGAAATACTGGTTGCGGATGGAGCAGGTGGCCTGAGACGGCTTCCAGTACACATCCGCACCGGACCCGGCGAACCGCTCCTCCACATCCGCATCCGCGGGATTCAGCTTGGTAAACACGGCGGTGCGGTTGCCGCTTTTGGCAGCCGCAAAGCCGGAGGCCACCACGGCGCCGCCCACCTCCTTGCGTTCGTTGCCCTGATAGTCGATGTTGTGATCCAGGGACACCGGGCCGATCACCAGTACGTCATACGTTTTTTTCATAGTCTCTCTCCTATTCTTCCGGCTTGCGCCGCTGTTACAACTCCTCTACCGACACCACGCCCTCCGTGGCGTTCATCTTGGGGATCAGCTGCTCCACCCGGCACCGCTTGTTCAGCCGCAGGGTAAAGAGGGCGCAGGCATTGTGCGTCTCCGTCTCCGTAGAGCGGGTAATCTCCATGTTCAGCACCTTCAGGTTCAAATCCCGGAACAGCCGCAGCACATTGTCCAGGCAGGTCTTGTTACTGTACTCCATATAGAGGTTCACCTCCGGGGCGTTGTCCAGCATCCGGTACTCCAGCTTGGACAGGAACATCTCCGCCGCCAGAATCAGCGCCGTGGCGAAGATGCCGCCCTCGTAGAACCCGCCGCCCAGGCACAGGCCCACAATGGCCGCCGCCCAGAGTCCCGCCGCCGTAGTGAGCCCCTTCACCCGGCGGCGCCGGGTGACGATGATGGCGCCTGCGCCGATGAAGCCAATGCCCGCCACCACCTGGGCTCCCAGCCGGGCCATGTCCGTGTAGTAATGGAGGTTCAAATAAAGGAACTGGCTGGTGAGGGTCGTCATGGCCGCCCCCAGGCAGATCAGGATATGGGTGCGGAACCCCGCCGGCCGGCGCTTGTACTCCCGCTCCAGCCCGATGAGACCGCCGCACACCACCGCCAGCAGCATCCGCAGCGTGGTGGACAGCACGGTCACATCCCGCACACCGTCAAAAATCGGCAGCAATCTCCGCACCTCCCTCAGATTTCATCAATGGTGTAGACGCTCTCCAACTCGGAGATCGCCGCCAGGACCCGGACGTGGTAGTGCCTGCCGGGCAGCCGAATGGAGAACACCGCGCTGGGATTCTTGGACCGCTCCTCCCGGCCCCGGTCCAGATCCACTTCATAAATCTGTCCGCCCTGAGACTTGATGCGGGCAATGATGTCCCCCAGATTGTCCAGCGTCTGGAATTCCACATAGATGTTCATGTTCCGGGCGCTTTCGATGATGGCATCCTCCACGAAGGGCAGCAGCCGGTTGGTCAGCAGGATCAGCAGGAAGCCCAAAAGTACGCACTCGTAAAATCCCGCGCCGATGGCCAGACCCATACAGGCGGACGCCCAAAGGCCCGCCGCCGTGGTCAGTCCCTTCACCTCCTGCTTGCCGGTGACGATGATGGTGCCCGCACCCAGAAAGCCGATGCCGTTGATGACCTGGGCGCCGAAGCGGGACACATCCGTCCGCAGGCCGATCTCCATGGCGGTCTCATGCCAAGCGTGGGTCACCATGTAGCTCTCATACTGACTGAGCAGCATGGTCAGCGCCGCGCCCAAGCATACCAGCATATAGGTCCGGAAGCCTGCCGGCCGGCGCTTCCGCTCCCGCTCCAGTCCGATGAAGCCCCCGAAGAGCATGGCCACAGTCAGGCGCAGCAGGACGGAGGCCACGTTCATCTCCCGCAGGTATGCCAGTCCTTCCATCATTCTGTGCACACTCCTCTCTCCGCCCCGCGCCGGGCAGTCAAACAATAAAAAGGGGAGGAATGGCTCCGCCAACTCTCCCCTCTCTTTCGGCAGGTCACCTCTGCGGCAGATGTTGCCGCATATTCCCGGAAACGGTTGCATGGTTAAATAAAGCTGTTTGAACGGCGCCATTCTCAGCATTCTTGACAAATTTCGACGAACCCAAAGCGCCCAAATTGTTTCTTTTATGTTTATCACAAGCCGGAAGAGAAGTCAATATCTTCCACACTCTGGCGGAAATCTTCGGCTGATTGCCTAAAGCCTGGAGAAAAATTTGGGCAATTTCAGTCCAGCCGGGTCCCGGGGATACGAAACGGTTTTGAAGGGCACGTGTTTGAAAGTAAGCGCTGTCATAAATTTTATAGTTTCACCAATTTCCCCTTCCGCTTTTTAACAAAACTTCCGGAAAAAGCCAGCGCCGCCACCATTTTTGTCTCTTATGTAAATACATTTTTTCTATTTTTGTCTTTGCCTTATGGGGTTCTTCCTGTGTGCAAACGTTACCAATTATTGACACTCTTTTCCGGAGATGCTACAATATCCCTAAAATCCCGGAGGATCCGGAACCTAAAATTGGTGAAAAGGAGACACTCTTATGAAACAGAGCAAACGTCTATTCGCGCTGCTCCTTACCCTGGCCATGACGCTGGGAATGCTCACCGCCTGCGGCGGCGGCAACAGTGACACCTCCTCCGAAGGGGACGGCGGGGAGTCCAGCGGCAGCAACGAGCTGACCGTCTACACGGCATTCCCCGAGGCCGAGGTGGCCTACTACTTCAACGCGTTTGAGGAGGCCACCGGCATCAAGGTCAACGCTCTGCGGCTCTCCGCCGGTGAGATGCTGACCCGTGTGGCTGCTGAGAAGGACAATCCCCAGGCCTCCCTGATGTTCGGCGGCTCCACCGACAACTACATCGCCGCCTCCAACCAGGGCCTGCTGGAGGCCTATCAGTCCCCCGAGCTGTCCAACACCCCGGAGAACTATCTGGACCCCGACGGCGTGTGGAACCCCATCTATGTGGGCGCCATCGCCTTCGCCTGCAACAAGGACTGGTTCGCGGACAAAGGGTATGATTATCCCACCAGCTGGGATGACCTGCTGGATCCCAAGTATCAGGATATGATCATTATGGCCCACCCCGCCACCTCCGGCACCGCCTACACCGTTCTGGCCACGCTGATCCAGCTGAAGGGTGAGGATGCCGTGTGGGATTACCTGAAGGAGCTGGACAAGAACATGTCCCAGTACACCAAGTCCGGTTCCGCCGCTCCCAACGGCGTGGCCCTGGGCGAGGCGGCCATTGCCCTGACCTTCTCTCACGACGGTCTGCAGCCCACCACCGAGGGCTATCCCATCGAGCTGTCCTTCCCCACCGACGGCACCGGCTATGAGGTGGGTGCCATGGCCCTGATCAAGGGCGGTCCCGCTGACGAGCAGGAAAACGCCAAGAAGTTCATCGACTTCATGTGCTCTGCAGAGGGTCAGAACCTGTATGCCGAGAACAATTCCTTCCGGGTGCCCACCAACTCCCAGGCCACTCCGGCCGAGGGTCTGGTGACGCTGGACTCCGTGGCCGTCATCGACTATGATGCCGTCTGGGCTGCCGAGCACAAGGACGAGTTCGTCGCGCAGTTCGAGGCGAACATCGCCAGCTCTGAAAATCTGGAGTAATTCCGGAAGATTCTCTCTATGCCTGCAGGACTTCCTCCCCGGCGGGGAGGAAGTCCTCTTGCCAAACGCTTGAAAATCAACAGGAGGAACCCAAATGGCAAACGCTGCTGGTTCGGGCGGCAAAAGCGCCGCCCGCCTGAAAAGGCGGAACGAATCCAAGATGATCATGCGTCAGCCCATCATGCTGATTTCGATCCTTACGGTCATCGTGCTCCTGCTTTTATTCGTCATCTATCCCCTGGTGAAGATTCTGCTCTTCAGCCTGACCGATGCGTCCGGGACTTTCTCCCTGGCTACCGCGGCGGAGATCTTTTCCACCTCCCGGTATTTAAAGACGTTCGGCCGCACCATGGTGCTGGGAGTGATCGTGGCAGTGATCGCCACCTTCATCGGCTACATCTTCGCCTATACCATCACCCGCACAAACGTCCCCTGCAAGGGCTTTCTGAAGACCATCGCCACCCTGCCCATCCTGTCCCCGCCCTTCATTCTGTGCCTGTCCATCATCTTTCTGTTCGGGCGGCAGGGGCTGATTACCAACGGGCTGCTGAAGATCACGGACAACGACGTCTACGGCATGGGCAGCCTGATCGTGGTGCAGGTGCTGAGTTTCTTCCCCATCGCCTATATGACCCTCTCCGGCATCCTCTCCTCCATCGACGCATCGGTGGAGGACGCCGCCTGCAACATGGGCGCCAGCCGGTGGCACACCTTCTGGACGGTCACCTTCCCGCTGTCCCTGCCGGGCATCATCTCCGGCTGCCTGCTGGTGTTCATCCAGTCTCTGGAGGACTTCTCCAATCCCGCCACCATCGGCGGCGATTTCACCACCTTATCTGTGGAAGTCTATCAAACCATCACCGGCAGCTATGACATGCAGAAGGGCTCCGTGCTGGCGCTTTTGATGCTGGTGCCTACCATGCTGGCCTATCTGCTGAACAAATACTGGGTCAACAAAAAGAGTTTCGTCACCGTCACGGGCAAGCCCACCCAGGCCCGCAAGCTCATCGATGAGCCCCATATCAAATGGCCCCTGTTCGCTGTCTGCCTGGTGGTGGCCGCGGTCATCATCCTGTTCTACGGCACAGTGGTCTTTGGTTCCTTCGTCAAGACCTGGGGCTACGACTACACCCTCACCCTGGACCAGTACACCCGCGCCTTGCAGCAGGGCTGGGACAGCCTACGGAACTCCATTATCCTGGGTCTGATCGGAGCGCTGATCGGCGGCCTGCTGGGCATGGTCATCGCCTACATCACCGCCAAGCGGGACTACTACGGCAAACGGTTTATCGAGGTGTCCTCTGTTCTGATGTTCGCCGTCCCCGGCACTGTGCTGGGCATCGCCTACATCCTGGCCTTCAACACCGGCTTCCTGGTGCTCACCGGCACCGCTGCCATCCTGGTGATCGTGTTCGTGTTCCGGAATATGCCGGTGGCGATTGAGTCCGGCACCACCACGCTGCTGCAGATCGACAACTCCATTGAAGAGGCCTCCACCATTCTGGGTGCCGGCAGCGGCTACTCCTTCCGCCGGATCTCCCTGCCTATGCTGCGCAACGCCTTCTTCTCCGGCCTGGTGTACTCCTTCGTGAAGGCCATCACTGCCGTCAGCGCCATCATCTTCCTGGTCTCTCCCCGCTGGGATCTGGTCACCAGCAAGATCTACACGCTCTTTGACCAGGCAAAATACAGCCAGGCCGCGGCCTTCGTCACTATGATGGTCGTAATCCTGCTGGTGTTTATCGGCATTTTCAACGGATTGATCAACCTGCTGCTGGCCCCCCGCTCCAGGGTGCCCAAGGGCGCAGGCATTCACGAGAAAACGGAGGAAACAAAATGAGCAAGCAGATGGAAAAGTCGGCGCTGGGCCAAAAGAGCTCCGGCGTGGTTTTAAAAGAGATCACCAAGATCTTCCAGCAGCCGGATACCGGCAAGGATTTCGTGGCTGTGGACCACATCAACCTGAACATCCAGGACGGCGAGATGGTGACGCTGCTGGGCCCTTCCGGCTGCGGCAAAACCACCACGCTGCGGATGATCTCCGGCTTTGAGTACCCCACCAGCGGCAGCGTGTTTATCGGTGAGCGGGATGTTGCCAAGATCCCCCCCAACAAGCGGGGCATCTCCATGGTGTTCCAGAGCTACGCTCTGTTCCCCCATCTGAACATCTGGGAGAACGTGGCCTACGGTCTGAAAGTGGCCAAGGTCTCCCAGGATGAGGTGGTCCGCCGCACCAACGCCGTCATGGAGCTGATGCAGCTGACCGGTATGGAGCGCCGGTTCCCCAACCAGCTCTCCGGCGGACAGCAGCAGCGGGTGGCCCTGGCCCGCGCCGTGGTCATTGAGCCCAGCGTGCTGTTGTTTGACGAGCCCCTGTCCAACTTGGACGCCAAGCTGCGGGAGAGCATGCGGGACGAGCTCCGGGCCCTTCAGAAACGGCTGGGCATCACCTCCCTTTATGTCACCCATGACCAGTCCGAGGCCATGGCCATCTCCGACCGGGTGGTCATCATGAAGGACGGCGTCATCTGCCAGCAGGGCACGCCCACAGAGATCTATGAGCAGCCCAACAGCCGGTTCGTGGCCAACTTCATCGGCAAGGCCAACTTCATCGACGGCACCTTCCGCGGCATGGACGGCGAGAACGCCCTGGTGGAAGTGGGCGGCCACACCTTCCCCATCCCCGCCCCCGGCAAGATGGAGGGCGTCCAGAAGGACGGCCCCTGCTGCCTGGCGGTTCGTCCGGAGTCTATTCTCCTCTCTGAGGAAGAGGGCCCCCTGCCCGGCCGTGTCTCCCGGGCCACTTACTACGGTGCCAAAGTGGAGTACGAGGTCATGCTGGGCGACCAGCCCATCATCGTGGAGGTCTACAACCCCCAGCTGTCCAAGCGCTTCGCAGAGGGCGAAGCGGTCCACATGACCCTCATCGACCGCTGCGTGCGGGTGCTGGCCTGATCCGGCACAATTCTTCATCTAACTGAAAGAGAGCGCCCGGGCCACGTGGTCCGGGCGCTCCTTTCACGCGCACTCCGGGGCAGCGCCTATTCCTCCCGCAGATAGTTCAACTTCCCCAGGTCCAGGCCCATTTGCAGCCCCAGAAAGAAGTGGGCGGCGCAGGCCCGTTCTCCCGCGCCAGCCCAGGCGTCCTCCATCTCCAGGACCTCCTCCAGCAGCGGCACGTCCCCGCCGTGGGTTTCCCGGAAGCTGGCCATCAGTTCTTGCTGCTTCCGCTCCAGCGCCTGCCACTCTTCGTCCCGTCCCTGAAGCCTGGGCCGCAGATGCGCCAGCATCAGGCGCAGAAGTTCCATTGTATCGCTTTCCATTTTTTTCCTCCTTTTGAGTTTTTCCTAACTATACACTAGGGCCCCGCCTCTCCTCAAGAAAAACTGTTGCGGCGGACCGCCGGCAATGCGCAGAAGGGTACCACCCTCCGTCCCCACAACCGCAAAAAACGGCGCCCTGTCCAAGCAGATGGACAGGGCGCCGGAGTCGATTTTATTTTTTAAAAGTCCGCACTGCCGACCGTTCTCGGGTGGGGCAGGACGTCCCGGATGTTGCTGACGCCGGTGAGGTACATCACCAGCCGCTCAAAGCCCAGGCCGAAGCCCGCGTGCTTGCAGGAGCCGTAGCGCCGCAGGTCGCAGTACCACCAGTAGTCCTTGGGGTTCATGCCCAGCTCCCGGATGCGGCTTTCCAGGATTTCCAGCCGCTCCTCGCGCTGGCTGCCGCCGATGATCTCGCCGATGCCGGGTACCAGGCAGTCCGCCGCGGCCACGGTTTTCCCATCGTCGTTGAGGCGCATGTAGAACGCCTTGATCTCCTTGGGATAATCCGTGACGAACACCGGCTTCTTGTACACCTGCTCGGTGAGATACCGCTCGTGTTCCGTCTGCAGGTCGCAGCCCCAGGAGACCTTGTAGTCAAACAGGTCGTTGTGCTGCTCCAGAATCGCCACTGCCTCGGTATAGGTCACCCGGCCGAAGTCAGAGGAGGCCACGTGCTCCAGCCGCTCCAGCAGGCCCTTGTCCACGAAGCTGTTGAAAAAGGCCAGCTCCTGAGGGCACTTTTCCATCACCTGACGGATGACGAACTTGATCATGGCCTCCGCCACATCCATATCGCCCTTCAGGTCTGTGAAGGCCATTTCCGGCTCGATCATCCAGAACTCGGCGGCGTGGCGCTGGGTGTTGGAGTTCTCCGCCCGGAAGGTGGGGCCGAAGGTATATACGTCCCCGAAGGCCATGGCGAAGTTCTCCGCGTTCAACTGGCCGGAGACGGTGAGGTTCGCAGGTTTACCGAAGAAGTCCTGGGAGAAGTCCACCTCCCCATCCTCGGTCATGGGCGGATTTTTGGGGTCCAGCGTGGTGACCCGGAACATCTCGCCGGCGCCCTCACAGTCGCTGGCAGTGATGATGGGGGTGTGGACGTAGACGAAGCCCCGCTCCTGGAAGAACTGATGAATGGCGTAGGCCGCCACGCTCCGCACCCGGAACACGGCGGAAAACAGGTTCGTCCGGGGCCGCAGGTGCTGGATGGTACGCAGAAACTCCACGCTGTGGCGCTTTTTCTGCAGGGGGTAGTCGGAGGTGGAGGTGCCCTCCACCTCGATGGAGGCGGCCTTCAGCTCCAGGGGCTGCTTGGCCTCCGGCGTCAGGACGACGGTGCCGGTGACGATCAGGGCGGCGCCCACGTTCTGGGCGGCGATATCCTTATAGTTCTCCAGCGTCCCGGCCTCCATGACCACCTGGAGGTTCTTGAAGCAGGACCCGTCGTTCAGCTCGATGAAGCCGAAGGTCTTCATGTCCCGGATGGTGCGGACCCAGCCGCCCACGGTGACCGTCTGGCCGGAGAGCGCCTCGCTGTCGGCGTAGATGGCCGCGATTTTCGTATAGCTCATAAACTTCACCCGTTTTCTTGTTTTTGCTGGAAATGGCTGCATAATCATGGATATTGTACTCCATTTCAAATAGTTTTACAAGAGGGAACGGGCGTTTTCCCGGTTTTCAGGAGATCGCCTCCGCCCCCACGGTGTAATCGCCCCACTGGCCGCCGCCATTTCGGACAGCGGTGCAGTCTGTGAAGAAATAGGCCCCCAGGCCGCTGCGCCACTTCTCCGCGTCAAAGCGGACGCCACTGTAGTCCGGCATCTCGTCCCCAGGACCGAAACTGGGCAGATTAAAGGTCACCGGGTTTTCATCCTGGGTCTCTTTGACGGAGAACAGGCAGCCGTCCTTCCAGAACAGTGCTTCCCCGTCGATATACCCGCTGTCCACGAAGTCCTGATAGGTGCCCTCCATAGCCATCAGCCCGTGGGCGGAGCCGAAGGCATAGGCCACCGCGGCCTGTTCGCTTTCCGGCAGGGAGGTCCCGGACAGGTCCACCCCCAGCTCCGTGATGCCATCATTCAGGCTGGGGTCCACCTCCCAGAGATCGTTCAGCACGTCCAGGTACAGCCGGCACAGATCGTCAAAGCCGTCCTCCAGGATGCGAACGGAGGCCACCGTGCCGAACCGCATGGGGTAGGACTCCATGACGGAGCCGTCCCAGGTGACCTCCACCAGAGCGCCAGGCATGGGAGACCAGTCCAGCAGGTCCATCTCCTCCTGGGTGTATCCCTCGATAGTCAGGTCTTCCACACTGAAGAGGTCCAGGGTGTACACAGCTCCGGCCCCGCCGTCCGTCCCGGCCAGCACAGAAGCCGGATCATCGCCGTCCCCCACAGTCACCAGCCGGAAGGTCTCCGTCACCCGGCCGGGCTCCGTCGTCTCTCCTCCGGTCCGGGTCTCCTCCGCGGGTGTGCCGCCGGAATCGGCCCCCGCACCGGCGGAGACGTCCCCTCCGGCGCAGGCTGCCAGCAGACAGATACAGAAATACAGGCTCAAAAACAGGCACCATTTTTTCATGAAGCATCGCCTCCTCTGCCTGTATAGTCGGCAAAGGCGGCGGTTTGGTTCCACTTCCGGCGCGATTTTTATTCCGCTGGGAGAACATGAAGCTCCCGCCCCATCAGCACCTCTCTGTCCGGTACCTGCGGCAGGCGAAGCGGGCATCCCCGTCCCACAGACGGCTGACGGCTAAAAATTGGGTCTTGACTTTTTCAAAAAAACAGATAAACTAAGCATTAGATTATATATCTTAATTTTTGCTTACAAGGAGGCGGCGCCATGACCCAGCGGGAACGGCAGATTCTGAACTGGATCGAAGAAAACCCTCTCATCTCCCAGCAGGAACTGGCGGAGAAGGCCGGCATCACCCGGTCCTCCGTGGCGGTGCACATCTCCAACCTGATGAAGAAGGGCTACATCACCGGCAAAGGCTACATCGTCCATACAGCGCCCTATGTCACGGTGGTGGGCGGCGTCAACATGGACATCGGCGGCTGGCCGTCGGAGGTGCCGGTGGACCGGGACTCCAACCCCGGTGCGGTGCGGATGAGTCTGGGCGGCGTGGGCCGGAACATCGCCCACAACATGAGCCTTCTGGGCCTGGACGTGCGGATGGTCACCGCCTTCGGCGACGACCTGTACGCCCAGAAGATCGCCGCCAGCTGCGGGGAACTGGGCATCGACATCTCCCAATCCCCGGTGATCCCGGAGGGGCACACCTCCACTTATCTCTTCATCAACGACGAGAAGGGCGACATGCTGCTGGCGGTCAGTGACATGGACATCTACCGCCATCTGACACCCCAGCTGCTCTCTCAGCGGCAGAAGCTGCTGTCCGGCAGCCAGGTGCTGGTGATCGACACCAATATTCCCGCGGAGAGCATCGCCTATCTGGCAGAGAACTGCCCGGTGCCTATCTTTGCCGACCCGGTCTCCACCGCCAAGGCGGTGAAGTTGCAGCCGGTGCTGGGCAGGCTCCACACCCTCAAGCCCAACCGCATCGAGGCGGAGCTGCTCTCCGGCGTGGCCATCACCGATGAGGCCAGCCTGCGCGCCGCCGCGGACGCCCTGCTGGCCACCGGTCTTCACCGGGTATTCATCTCTCTAGGCGGAGACGGCGTGTTCGCCGCCGACCGTTCCGGGGAGCGGGTGCACCTGCCCGTCCTGCCGGCGGAGATGGTGAACACCACCGGCTGCGGGGATGCCTTCATGGCAGCCATCACCTGGGCCTATCTTGCGGGCACGGATCTGACGGGCACCGCCAAGGCGGGTCTGGCAGCCTCCGCCATCGCCATGGAGGGGGCGGAGACCATCAACCCCGCCATGAGCGCGGAATCGCTGAAGCTGCGGGCTGGGCTTTAAAGTTCCCGGTCCCCCATTTCCAATTCCTGACACCCTATTCCCCATCGAATAACCAAAATTCAAATCTGGAGGTTTTTATCATGGCTCTGAACAAGTATCTCGACATCGCCCCTGAAGTGCAGAAGGCCCTGGACGAGGGTCGTCCCGTGGTGGCACTGGAATCCACCATCATCTCCCACGGCATGCCCTATCCCCAGAATGTGGAGACGGCCCTGAACGTGGAGAAGATCATCCGGGAACACGGCGCCACCCCTGCCACCATCGCCGTCATCGGCGGGCGGCTGAAGGCCGGCCTCTCTCCCGAGGAGATCGACTACCTGGGCAAGACCGGCCCTGCCGTGGCCAAGGCCAGCCGTCGGGATCTGCCCGTGCTGGTGGCGGAGGGCAGGGACGGCGCCACCACTGTCACCACTACCATGATTATCGCCCACATGACCGGGATCTCCGTGTTCGCCACCGGCGGCATCGGCGGCGTGCACCGGGGGGCTGAGACCACCATGGACATCTCCGCCGATCTGGAGGAGTTGGCCCACACCCCCGTGATGGTGGTCTGTGCCGGCGCCAAGTCCATTCTGGACCTGGGGCTGACCCTGGAGTACCTGGAGACCCACGGCGTGCCCGTCATCGGCTACGGCACCCGCGAGCTGCCCGCCTTCTACACCCGGAAGAGCGGCTTTGCCGTGGACTATGAGATCGACACCCCGGCGGAGCTGGCCAAAGCCTTTTATGTCAAGCAGGATATGGGCCTGGGCGGCGGCATGCTGGTGACCAACCCCATCCCGGAGGAGTACTCCATGGACGCGGACGTCATCAACAAGGCCATCGACGAGGCCGTGGAGGAGGCCAAGGCTCAGGGCATCCACGGCAAGGAGACCACTCCTTTCCTGCTGGCCAAGATCAAGGATCTGACCGGCGGCGACTCCCTGGCCTCCAATATCCAGCTGGTGTACAACAACGCCAAGCTGGCGGCAGCCACTGCTGTGGAACTCAGCAAGCTTGCCAAAAACTGAAACTTCTGCTACACTGGACTGGCTGGGAACTCCCGGCCAGTCCAGTGCTGTTTCAGGAGGCGGCCGTTATGGAAGAAAAGACACTCTATCTGCCCACAGAGCACAATGACCGTATCGTTGCCTTCATCGGCTCTCCCCTGGGGCTGCTGGCCGCCTGGCTGGTGCTCATCAACACTGTGACCTTTTTGATCTTCGGCGTAGACAAGCTCCTGGCCAAACACCCCCGGTTCCGCCAGCGGGTGCCGGAGAAAAATCTGTTGCTTCTGGCCGTGGTGGGCGGCAGCGTGGGTGCCCTGCTGGGGATGTACCTCTTCCGCCACAAGACGCTCCACCGGGTCTTTCGGGTGGGCGTGCCGGTGATCCTGGCCGTGCAGCTCCTGCTGGCGGCGGCCATTGCCCTGTACTGGAATTTCCTGCAGTGATCCTGTTCTGAAAAAAGCCCCGCCTCGTTCGTGAGGCGGGGCTTTGCGTATTTCAGGCGGGCAGCGCCTGCCGCAGCAGGGACACGGCCTTCTGCAGGGCCTCCTCCAGCGGGATGGTGTAATCCTCCTGTTCGATGCTGAGGGCGCCGTCGTAGCCGCAGTCCCGCAGCGTCTCCAGAAAGCGGCGCCACCAGGCGGCGTCGTGGCCTGTGCCGGGGGTGACGAAGTTCCAGGAGCGGCTGGCGAACTCCAGCACGCCCTTGGTGTCCAGCAGGGTGTTCTGCCCGGCAGCCGGTTCCAGGCGCACGTCCTTGATGTGGACATGGTAGATGCAGTCCGCCAGGGCGCGGGCCACCTCCACGGGGTCCGCCCCCATCCAGAAGAGATGGCTGGGGTCCAGATTCACCCCCAGAATGTCGTCCCCCACCTCACTCCGCAGGCGGCGGAGCGTCTCCACATTGTACACCAGCTGCCAGCCATGGAACTCCAGGGCGATGCGCTTCACCCCGTGGTCCCGGGCCCGGGCGGCCAGCGCCTTCCACACCGGGACGGCCGCCTTCCACTGGTAGTGGAGGATTTCCTCCGTCTCCGGCGGCCAGGACGTGACGATCCAGGTGGGAGTACGGTCCTCCGGGCAGCCGCCGGGCAGGCCGCTCATCATCACCACGGTCTCCACCCCCAGCTGCTCCGCCAGGAGGAACGTGCCCTCCGCCACCGCCCTGTCTCCGGCTCCCGTCTCCCCGGGGAACAGGGGGTTGCCGGAGCAGTTCAGGGCGGAGATCGTGAGGCCGTTTTCCCCCAGAGTATCCAGCAGCCGGTGCCGGGCACCGGCGTCCGCCGTCAGCCTTTTCAGGTCCACATGGGGCGCCGGGGACCAGTTGCCGCAGCCCAGCTCCACCTGCTCCAGCCCCAGTCCCCGGCAGACGGCCGCTGCCTCTGCCAGGGAGCGGTCTGCCAGGCTGTCCGTCACCAAGCCGAGTTTCATGTCGATTCCTCCTCCGTCTTCGTTCTTGATACCCTGATGATACCAGAACCTCTGCCCCGGCGCAATCCTGAACTGATGCTTGACGGCGGCGGTTTTGGGTTGTATGGTAATAAGGGGAAAATTTCCTCCGTATTCTGACAAAAGGAGATCTAGCCATGGGATGCTTTTACTGCGATGAACATCACGAGGGCCGGGAGGCCATCATGTACAAGGTCGGCGAGATGGAGGCCGGTGTGCTCTATCTCTTCAAGGATCAGGCCCACAAGGGCCGCTGCGCCCTGGCGCTGAAGAACCACCGGAAGGAGCTGTGCGAGTGCGGGCCGGAGGAGCTGGCCGCCTTCGCCCGGGATCTGGCCCGGGCCTCCGGTGCAGTGAAGGAACTGTGGGGCTGCGACAAGATCAACCTGGGCTCCTTCGGCGATACGAATCCCCACCTGCACTTCCATATCGTACCCAAATACGAGGGCGGATTCGAGTTCGGCGGTTCCTTTGCCATCACGAATCCGGAGCCGGTGCTGCTCTCCGAGGGCGAATATCAAGAGATGATCGCCGCCCTGCGGGAAAAGCTGGGGATGTGAGCCTTCCCGCGCTGGCGGGCCTTTTGGCGGATCCCTCTTGTTTATTGAACACTTTTCCACTTTTTTGCGCTGCGGCTTTGTGATAAACTGTCTTACAGTGTGTATCCCTTTTGACCGAAAGGTGGATTTTTATTTATGAGAAAGACAAAGATCGTGTGCACCCTCGGTCCGGCCACGGACAGGGAGGGCGTCCTGCGGCAGATGCTGGAGGCCGGCATGAACGTGGCCCGGTTCAATTTCTCCCACGGCAGCCACGCGGAGCACAAGGGTCGTCTGGACGCCCTGAAGGCCCTGCGGGCGGAGCTGGGCCTGCCGGTGGCCGCCATGCTGGACACCAAGGGGCCGGAGGTCCGGCTGAAGTCCTTCGCCGCAGGTTCCGTCATGCTGCGGACCGGCCAGGAGTTCACCCTGACCACCCGGGACATCGTGGGGGATGAGCAAGGCTGCTCCATCACCTACGCCGACCTGCCCGGGGACGTGAAGGCCGGCGACACCATCCTGCTGGACGACGGCCTGGTGCGCCTGACGGTGCTGGAGACCACAGCGGCGGACGTCCGCTGCCGGGTGGAAAACGACGGGGCCATGAAAAACAACAAGGGCGTCAATGTGCCGGGCATCCGCCTGTCCATGCCCTACATGAGCCAGCGGGACCGGGAGGACATCCTCTTCGGCGTGGAACAGGGCTTTGACTTCATCGCCGCCAGCTTCGTCCGCACGGCGGACGACGTGCGGGAGATCCGCCGCCTGCTGGATGAGGCAGACTCCTCCATCCAGATCATCGCCAAGATTGAAAACCAGGAGGGGGTCAGCAACCTGGCGGAGATCCTGTCCGTGGCGGACGGCATCATGGTGGCCCGGGGGGATATGGGCGTGGAGATCGACTTCACAGAGATTCCCATCATCCAGAAGGACATGATCGCCCAGTGCGTGGCCGCCGGCAAGCCTGTCATCACAGCCACACAGATGCTGGACTCTATGATGGAGAATCCCCGCCCCACCCGGGCGGAGATCACCGACGTGGCCAACGCCATCTACGACGGAACCTCCGCCATCATGCTCTCCGGCGAGACAGCGGCGGGCAAATACCCCGTGGAGGCGGTGCAGACCATGGATGCCATTGCCCTGCGGACCGAGGCGGACATCAACTACGCCAAGCGGATGCGCAACCTGCCGGGTTCCAGCCGCCTGTCCATCGCCGCCGCCACGGCCCATGCCGCCTGCACCACTGCCATGGACATCGGTGCCGATGCCATCCTCACCGTCAGCCAGAGCGGTGCCACCGCCCGGCTGGTGAGCCGTTTCCGCCCCGGAACCACAGTGGTGGCCTGCCTGCTCAGTGAGCGGGTCCAGCGGCAGATGGCCCTGTACTGGGGCGTGGTGCCCCTGCTGATGCCCTATGCCCAGAACACCGACCAGCTGATCGAGTTCGCCATCCAGGCGGCAGAGAAGGCAGAACTCGTGAAGCAGGGCGATCTGGTGGTCATTACTGCCGGTGTGCCCGTGGGTGTCTCCGGCACCACCAATATGATCAAGGTCCATCTGGTGGGCGGGGCCCTGCTCAACGCCGTCGGCGTGGGGGCCAGCAACGCCTCCGGCCCCCTGTGCGTCTGCCGCTCGCTGGAGGATGTGGCCGCCAAGTTCCGCCCCGGGGATGTGCTGGTGGTGCCCTACACCACTAACGACCTCCTGCCCTATATCCGACAGGCGGCCGCTGTCATCAGCGAGGAGAGCGGCACCAACGGCCATGCGGCCACTGTGGGCCTGACGTTGGGCAAGGCGGTGATCGTGGGCGCCGCCGGCGCCGTCCAGCGCCTGAAGGACGGTGCCATGGTCTCTGTGGACTGTGCCCGCGGCGTGGTCCAGACGCTGCCCCAGTAAACGCGCCAAAAGCGCCTCCGGCAAAAGCCGGAGGCGCTTTTTCTCTTCATCGGCGGCCCGCAGAACCGGAATGGAAGCGGACGCTATGGGGAGCCATCCCTCGCTGGGATATCCTTATCCCGTAGGAATACCAGGAATTAAGGTGTGAAGCTGTGCTGTACGGGTCTCTCCGTCTGAGGGAGGTTCGTTTTTGCCGCCGGCTGCGCTGCCGGCAGAATGTCCATCCGCCGGTAGACCTCCCGCAGGCGCTCCCCCATCACCGACAGGCTCCGCTCCTCCGCCACCCGGCGGCCGGCGGCTGTCAGATCCGGCAATGTCCCTGTCAGAAGTCCTTCCGCCTTCTGCTGGAACTCGTCTGTGCCGGAGGCCTTGTAGACATTCTGTCCCTCCCGCAGCCAGCCGTTGTAAACAGGGATGTCCCGCACCACTGTGGGAATGCCGCAGGCCAGGGCTTCCAGCACCACGATGCCCTCGGTCTCCTCATGACTCATGAAGGCGAATACATCCGCGCCGCAATATGCCTCCCGCAGCGTCTCCCGGTCTACAAAGCCGGCGAAGGTCACATTCTCCGGCGCCTGTTCCATGGCCTGCCGGATCTCCTGGGGGATCAGATGGGGATCCGTCCAGCCGAACCAGAGGAAACGGGCCTCCGGCATCCGCCGGGCCAGCTCCAGGAATTCCGGCAGCCCCTTCCGGGCAATGGTGTGACCCACGGAAATCACCGCCCGCTCCCCTTCCCGGAGGCCCCAGCGGCGGCGGAAGGACGCCCGCCGGGTGGGATCCGGCGCGAAGAACTCTGTATCCACGCCGTTGGAAATGCTGTACACCGGCGGCTTGAGGCCGTAGCTCTCCAGCAAACGGCGGGAGTATTCCGTGGGGGTCAGCACCACGTCGCCCAGGCTGTAGCAGAAGGTGATCCACTTGCGGAAGAGGGGTGCCAGCCGGTCCGAGCCTCGAAAGGATCTGCGGAAATCCTCCATAGTGGAGTGGCCGTAGTAAATGACCTTCCGCCCCATCAACTTGGCCGCCAGAGCCGCCAGCACCGAATCCGGCAGCACCGTGTTGATATGGACGGCCCCGGCCCGCTGGCACCAATGGTCGGCAGTGTCGATCCGGGCCCGGCGCAGCATCTCCCGCTGGTGGAGGATGGCCTGTCCCACACCGCTTTTGCCGACCAGTCGCAGGCCGCCATTGTAGATAAAAACGCGCATGTGTGTCTCCTTTACCGATCCGCCCGTCCGCGGATGTCTTTACCCCAGCCAGCCTGTGATCTGCTGGAACAGCACCGTCAGCCCCAGACTGTACAGGGCGATGGAAAGGGGCTTGCCCAGCAGGATGATGGTGGTGAACCGCCGCCAGGTCATGGAGGTGGTGCCCGCCAGATAGCACAGGAAGTCGTCCGGCGCCACCGGGAAAAAGATCGCCAGGGCGAACAGCCGTGCAAACCGGTCATTCCGCTCTGTCCAATCGCTGTACTTGGCGATGAGCTTTTCCGAAAACAGCAGGCTCAACAGCGGCCGCCCGCAGTTGCGCGCCACGGCAAAGGCCAACAGCGAACCGATGCAGATGCCCACATAATTGTAGACAAACCCCATCACCGGGCCGAACAGCACCACGCCCACCAGGCAGCCCAGGCCGCCGGGCAGCACCGGCACCACTACCTGCACCATCTGGAACGCCACGAACAGCAGCCCGCCGGCGGCGCCGCAGCTGGCCACAAAGGCCTGCAGCCGCTCCTGGGAGGTTAGCAGTCCTGCCTGCCAGGCCCAGATTCCGGTCAGCACGCACAAAATCAGTCCGAAGAGGGACGCCGCCTGCAGAGCGGTCTTTTCCACGCCCCGGCTCATGCGGTCACCCCCTGGACACAGCTGGCCGCCCGCCGGGCCAGCTGCATCTGATAGATGCGCTCCACCCGCTGGGCAAACCGCTGGGCGGAGAACTGCTCCGCACTCTCTGCGGCCCGCCGCTTCAGCGCTTCGTGGGTCTCCGGGCTGGCCAGGAACTCCTCCAGCCGCTGCCGGAACTCCGCAGTGCTGTGGTACTGCCAGCCGTTCTCTCCCTCCAGGATGACGCCCTCCAGGCAGAGATCCGCCCGGCACAGGGCGGGCACGCCGGCGGCCAGTGCCTCGATATAGGTCAGGCCCTGGGTCTCGCTGGAGGAGGCGCTGACGAACAGGTCCCCCAGCCGGTACCACTCCGGCACCTCCTCCGGGGGCACCATGCCGGCAAAGATCACTGCCGGGGCCTCCAGCCGCAGATCGTGGGCCACCTGCTCCAGCCGGGGCCGGTCAGGACCATCCCCCACCAGCAACAGCGTCACAGGGCGGCTGCCCAGGGAGGCCCGGAGCTTCAGCAGCTCCTGGATGTTCTTCTCCTCCGCAAGGCGCCCCACGCACACCAGCACAGTGTTTTCCGCAGGGATGCCCAGGCTGGCCCGCAGAACCGCCCGGCGCATGGGATCGCCCTCCTGCTGGAAGCGCCGCAGGTCGATGCCCGTAGGCACCACGAAGACCGGGCAGCGAACGCCATAGCCCTGCAACAGTCCCCGCACCTTGCCGGTGGGGGCGATCATGCCGTCCACCTGGGCAGCTACCCAGCGGGAGAAAGCCGCCACCGCACATCGGCCCCACCGGACGCTGGGGGAGAAGTAGTGGGTGTAGTCCTCATACACCGTGTGGTAGGTGTGGACCAGGGGGACATCCAGCTCCTCTGCGATGCGGCGGGCCAGGAAAAAGGTGCTGAACTCACATTGGGAGTGGATCACATCCGGCCGCCAGTCCATCAGCTCCCGTACCCAGCGGCCCGCCATGGCGGTGCGGAGGCGGGCGCCGGGATAGATCCGTCCGGCGTTTACGGAGCCGATGGCGGTGACGCCGTCCCGGGACCAGGAGTGGAGCGACTGGGACAGCGTCAGGATCCGGACCTCATGGCCCCGGCGCTCCAACTCCCGTTGCAGGTTTTTCACAGAGGTGACCACACCGTTTACCGCAGGCGTATACCAATCTGTGGTAATCAGGATCTTCATAACAGGTTCCCTTCTTTCGTCTTGTTCTCCTATACGACGCAGCCCCGCCGAACGCTTCAACTTCCGGAACATTTTTTCAGTTCCAGTATAACGCCACCAGATCAACATCCCACGGCGTTTGCGTCAAATGTCTGTAAAATGTCTCACATAAGACGCGGCAGAGTGCGGTCCGTTACGGTGTCTCTTTTTGTATTATTCTAATAATACAGTAACACAATTTTGAAATTTGTCAATGACAAATTTTTAAGCCATTCAAAAAAACTGTACTGCCCGTACTAGTACAGTTAGTATATACACAAACACAACTAATTGTCAATTTACAAATCAGTTACAGTTCCGTGTTTTTTTCGTAAATTCAGTATAGATTCCCTTGGTTTACGAAAAAACTGTGAAATTTCTTAAATTTTTATGAAGAGAGCCGCCCTGCGTGGAATCACGCAGGGCGGCTCATATTACTGCCTTCTGCGGCGCAGCACCATCAGCACAGCGCCCAGGAAGATGGCCAGGTCCGCCAGATTGTAGGTGTATTTCTTCAGCGGCCCCGGCGCCTTTGGAAAGCGCAGATAGTCCAGGACCCGTCCATGGCGGATCCGTTCCCACAGGTTGCTGAGTCCGCCGCCTAGCAGCAGTCCGGCCCCCAGGCCCCGGCCGCCGCACACCCCCAGCAGCGCCCACAGCGCCGCCAGGGACAGAGGAGCCATCTGCCGGCCGTTCAGCGGGACAAGGCCGAAGCCGGAGCCCTGGTTGTACCGGGGTTCGATCCGCACCCGGCCGCCGTCCAGCTCCTTTTGGGGCAGCCCCTTGCGCTCCAGGGTTCCGCGGACCTGGCCGCAGAGGGCCAGCACCGCGCCTGCGGTACAGCTCAATCCGATCATGGCTTCTCCTCCTCTGTCTGTCTCTGGGCCCGCTCCAGGGCGGAGCGGACGTTTCCGGTCTTCTGCCTGCGGTTGTTGGCGGCCAGGATGTCCGCGATCTGGCCTTCCACCTGCTCCACCTCCTGCCGGAAGGCGCTGGCGGAAAGCCGCAGGGCCCCGTGGCCCAGAATGATCAGCTGCTCCGGGCCGTCGGAGGTAGCCACCCGCACCCGATGGCGGCGGCCAATCTCGTAAGTGGCCCGCTCGATATAGGCGTCCGCCGTCTCCGCCTCCTTGGTGTAGACCACGTGGATGTCGTGGTACTTCTCCACGCTGCCCTGGCCGCCCTTGACCTTATAGGCGTCAAACACGGCGATGACCTCGCACTTCCGGAAGCCCCGGTAGTTGCTGAGGAGATCGCACAGCTGCTTGCGGGCGGCGTCCAGATTGTCCCGGGCGATGGCCTTCAGCTCATCCCAGGCAAAAATGATGTTGTAGCCGTCCACCAGCAGGTACTCCGGTCCGGAGAACTGCTCCCGGATGGTCCGCTTTTCCTGCTCTGCCTCCGCTGTCGGAGCAGGGCGCCGGGGGTCTTTCGGGGGAATAAAGGCCCGCCGCTTCATGGGGCCGTAGGTCCGCTCGAAGATGGCCTGGAGCTCCTTATCCTGCTCGATGGTCCCAGCGTAGACAGAGGCGCGCCGGGTATCAGACCTCCCCGCCGGCTCCTCTTTCTCCGGTCCCAGGTCCAGGCCGCTGGACACGTGCGCCCGGGCGGGCACTTCATCCCAGGGGACGATGACGCCGGCGCCGTGGCTGCAGAACACGGAGTCCGGGGAGTTGTCCAAATCCGCCGTCGGGTCGTAATCGACGGACGCCAGCACAGCGTCCTGGTCCGCACAGGGCGCATAACCCCGGAGGGAACAGAGCAGCCGCCCCCGGCCCTGGGTGTAGGCGGCCACCTCCCGGGCGTAGTCCCCCAGAGCGGACACCGCCACGGCACCAGTGAGCACAGCCTCCTCCCCCGCCGTCTCCGGCGGAGACAGCTGCGCCCCCATCTGCTGGAGGTCCGTCATGGCCCGGCCCACCTGAGGGGCGGGCAGCTCCAGGCGGAAGTCGTACCAGGGCTCCAGCAGGATGCTCTCCGCCTCCATCAGCCCCTGGCGCACCGCCCGATAGGTGGCCTGGCGGAAGTCGCCGCCCTCCGTGTGCTTCACGTGGGCCCGGCCCGCCGCCAGGGTGATCTTCATATCCGTAATGGGGGAGCCGGTCAGCACCCCCAGGTGCTCCTTCTCCGCCAGATGGGTCAGGACCAGCCTCTGCCAGCGGCCCTCCAGCTGGTCCTCCGGGCAGGCCGTCCCGAACTCCAGGCCGCTGCCCCGCTCCCCGGGCTCCAGCAGCAGATGGACCTCTGCATAGTGGCGCAGGGGCTCAAAGTGGCCGATGCCCTCTACTGGGGCGGCGATGGTCTCCCGATAACAGATGGCGCCGGGGCCGAAGGCCACCTCCAGGCCGAACCGCTCCCGGATCATGCGTTGTAAGATCTCCAGCTGGATCTCCCCCATCAGCTGCACGTGGATCTGGCGGGTCTGCTCATTCCAGGCAATGTGGAGCTGGGGATCCTCCTCCTCCAGCTGGCGCAGATTGCCCAGGGCAGTGTGGGGATCCGTCCCCTCCGGCAGCAGCACCTGATAGGTCAGCACCGGCTCCAGCGCCGGGGCAGTCCAGCCGGTCTCAAGCCCTAAGCCCTCTCCCGCCCGGCTGCGGGAGAGACCCGTCACGGCGCACACCGTCCCCGCCGGGGCCTCCTCCACCGTGCGGAACTTGGCGCCGGAGTAGATGCGGATTTGATCCGCCTTCTCCTCCCACACCTGGTCCTCTCCCAGACCGGGGCGGCGGTTGGTCAAAAGGCTCTTCACCCGCAGGGTGCCGCCTGTCACTTTTAAATAGGTGAGGCGGGTGCCCTGGCCGTCCCGGGCGATCTTGTAGATCCGGGCGCCGAAGGTCTCCGGATAGGCGGGAACCGGGGCATACTGTTCCACCCCCTCCAGGAATTCCGAGACCCCCTCCAGCTTCAGCGCAGAGCCGAACCAGCAGGGGAACAGCTTCCGCTTCCCGACCATTCGCCGCAGGTCGCCGTCTGTCAGAACTCCGGTCTCCAGATACCGCTCCAGCACTGATTCATCGCAGACGGCCGCCTCCTCCCGGAACGATTCGTCCCGTTCGCCGCTGAAATCCACACAGCCGCTGCCCAGATGCTGCTTTAAGCCTGCCAGAACTGCGGCCCGGTCTGCCCCCGCCAGGTCCATCTTGTTCACAAAAAGAAAGGTGGGAACGTGATACCGCTCCAGCAGCCGCCAGAGGGTGCGGGTGTGGGCCTGGACCCCGTCAGTGCCGCTGATGACCAGAATGGCACAGTCCAGCACCTGAAGCGTCCGCTCCGCCTCAGCGGAGAAGTCCACATGGCCCGGCGTGTCCAGCAGGGTGACCTCCGTGTCCTTCAGGGAAAACACCGCCTGTTTGGAGAAGATGGTGATGCCCCGTTCCCGCTCCATGGCGTCCGTGTCCAGAAAGGCGTCCTGGTGGTCCACCCGGCCCAGGCGCCGCAGGGCGCCGCTCTGATACAGCAGCGCCTCCGACAGGGTGGTCTTCCCCGCGTCCACGTGGGCCAATATTCCAACGACCAGCTTTCTCATGTCTCCACTCCATCTTTCGTGTTCATGCAGGTTTATCATATCATCTCCCGGCTGCGGGCGCAAGACGCCGTCCGGGGCGTTTTTCTTGCATTGCCGATATCCCCATGCTAAAATAAAGGGTCAGAACATCGGGCGCACGGCGCCCTTTCGGGAAGAGTTGTGCTTATGGAAGATTATGTGGAAAAATTCCGCCAGGCGGACGCCCTGGCTCAGAATATTCTGCGCCTGACCCGGAACACCCTGCTGGTGAACCTGCGGTTCCTGGACCTGGCCCTCAGCCAGTTTCAGCTGACCTCCTATCCAGGTACCCTGGCCACGGACGGCCAGCACCTGTTTTACGACACGTACTACGTCCTGTCCATGTACAAGCGGGAGCGGGGCCGGAATGTGCGGGACTACCTGCACATCGTGCTCCACTGTGTGTTCCGGCACCTGTTCACCAGCGCCAACATCGACCGTCGGTGCTGGGACCTGGCTTGCGACATCGCGGTGGAGAGCGCCATTGAGGACCTCCACCTGGAGAGCGCCGCCTGCAACCGGGCCTATGCCCAGGAGGAGACGCTGAAGGAGCTCCGCTCCCAGGTGCGGCCCCTGACGGCGGAGAAGCTCTACCGGTACTTTCTGGACCGGCAGCTCTCCGACGACCAGATGGCCCGGCTGCGGGAACCCTTCCTGGCGGACGACCACCGGGCCTGGTATCTGCCGGCGAAGAGCGGCCAGGGCGCCGGAGGAGGCAGCCAGTCCAACGGCCGGACGCCGGAGACCGGCACCCCCGGCAAGCAGAAGTCCGGCCGGGGCGGCCAGGGCAGCCGGGCCCAGACGCCCAAATCCGGCACAGAACGGCGGGACAAGGACCTGGAGCAGACCTGGAAGGAGATCAGCGAGCGACTCCAGGTGGACCTGGAGACCATATCCCGCCGCCACGGCACCGATGCCGGCAATCTGGTCCAGGAGCTGAAGGCGGTGAACCGGGAGACGTATGACTATGCGGACTTCCTCCGCCGCTATATGAGCCTGGGCGAGGTCACCCAGGTGAATCAGGACGAGTTCGACTATATCTACTACACCTACGGTCTGTCCCTGTACGGCAATATGCCCCTGGTGGAGCCGCTGGAGTACAAGGAGGTCCGGCGGATCAAGGAATTCGTCATCGCCATCGACACCTCCGGCTCCGTCAGCGGCGACCTGGTGCAGCGGTTCGTCACCAAGACCTACAACATCCTGCGCCAGCAGGAAAACTTCTTCACCAAGATCAATCTCCACATCATCCAGTGCGACGCGGAGGTGCAGGAGGACCGGAAGATCACCAGCCAGAAGGACTTCGACAACTATCTGGACACCATGCAGCTCCACGGCTTCGGCGGCACGGACTTCCGCCCGGTGTTTCAGTACGTGGACGAGCTGGTCCGGGCCGGAGAGTTCACCAACCTCAAGGGCATGATCTACTTCACCGACGGCCGCGGCATCTTTCCGGAGAAAAAGCCGGACTACGACGCGGCCTTCGTCTTTCTGGACGACGGGTACGACCCGCCGGACGTGCCGGTGTGGGCCATCAAGCTGGTATTACAGAGCGAGGAGATCTGAAGCATGGAAACACAAGTGGAATGCCTGCGGCTGGAGGGCCGCCGGGCCGTGGTGCAGCCGGAGGGGCCGGTGGCCCGGGTCAGTGCCAAGGCCGTGCCTGCCCTGCGGGGCGTGGAGATTCTGGTGATCCCCCCGGATGTGGATGCCTTTTACGGCCTGAATCGCTTTGAAAACCTGCGGATCGTGGAATACGGCGGCACGGCGGATGTGTTCGCCTTTCAGGACAGCCTGGACTGGCTGTCGGAGAAGCTGGCCGACGAGGAGGCCTTTCTCTTCCGGCTGGCCACCAACGCCATCGGCGCCCGCCCCATCTCCCCGGCGCTGACCGCTATTGCGGCCCCCCGCATGCGCCCCATTCACGCCATGGTCCACTGGGACTGCCTGATGGCCGCCTTGGACGAGCGGGCCGCCAACGGCACCGTCCGGCAGGACACCTCCCGGGAGAATATCTTCCTGTGCCAGGGCTACGCCCAGTTGAAGCGGCTGGAATACGCCTTCTATCTGGGTTTCTCTTTGGAAGAGGAAGGGTACGCCCCGGAGATCGGCGCCTGCTACCGGCAGGAGGACCGCTTCACCGGAGAGGAGCGGCTGATCTACGCGCTGGCCCTGCTGCGGGGCCACTCCTATCAGGAGTTCTACACCAACGGCGGCACCAACGACTTCCGGCACATGCGGCCCAAGGAACATTATCTGGAGCATCTGCGCCGGAACCTGGCCCTGACGGACAACGACGCCCTGCGCCGCCAGCTGCTGCAGCTGGCAGACCTGGGCTTTCTGGACCAGGACAACTGCCGGGCCGCGGTGGACCTGCTGCTGCGCAGCCGTCTGACAGAGGCCACCGCCTTTCTTTTGGACTACTGCAACCGCCGCTGGCCCCGGGAGACGGCTGGGGCGGACACAGATTTTCTGGACGCGGAATTTGCGCTTTGAATCATACCGATACTGAGGAAAGTCAGGTTGAATGACCATGAATATCAAAGAGGCCAAGGAACAGATCAAAAACGCCATGACGGCATACTTCACCAAGGATGAGTTCGGCAGCTACGCAGTGCCGGTGGAAAAGCAGCGGCCTGTGTTCCTCATGGGCCCTCCGGGCATCGGCAAGACCGCCATCATGGAGCAGATCGCCCAGGAGTTGGACGTGTGCCTGGTGTCCTACTCCATGACCCACCACACCCGGCAGAGCGCCCTGGGTCTGCCCTTCATTGAGAAGAAGGTCTTTAACGGCAAGGAGTACCAGGTCTCCGAGTACACCATGAGCGAGATCATCGCCTCCGTGTACGAGACTATGGAGGCCACCGGCAAAAAGGAGGGCATCCTCTTCCTGGACGAGATCAACTGCGTCAGCGAGACGCTGGCCCCTTCCATGCTGCAATTTCTGCAATATAAAATCTTCGGCCGCCATCGGGTGCCGGAGGGCTGGATCGTGGTCACTGCCGGCAACCCGCCGGAGTACAACCGCTCCGTCCGGGAGTTCGACATCGTTACCTGGGACCGGCTCAAGCGCATCGACGTGGAGCCGGACTTCGATGCCTGGAAGGAGTTTGCCTACCAGAAGCACGTCCATCCGGCGGTGATGACGTACCTGGAGATCCGGAAGGGTGACTTCTACAAGGTGGAGTCCACGGTGAACGGCAAGCGGTTCGTCACCGCCCGGGGCTGGGACGACCTGAGCCAGATGATTCACCTGTACGAGCAGAACCACCTGCCGGTGGATGAGAAGCTCATCATCCAATATCTCCAGAATCCCAAGATCGCCAAGGAGTTCGCGGTTTACTACGACCTGTTCAACAAGTACCGCAGCGACTACCAGGTGGACAAGATCCTCGCCGGCAAGGCCACCAAGGCCATCCGCCAGCGTGCCTCTGCCGCCAAGTTCGACGAGCGGCTGTCCCTGCTGGGTCTGCTGCTGGACGCCGCCACCGGCGAGCTGCGCTCCGTGGTGGAGCGGGAGGAGATGCTGCGGGAGCTGCTTGGCATCCTGAAGGACGTGAAAGCCGCCCTGACCGCGCCGGAGGCGGATCTCGCCGCTCTGCTGGAGGAACAGCTGTGCCGTCAGAAGACCCGCATCGACACCGGCAGGCGGTCTGGCAGTCTCTCCCAGGAGGCGGAGCGCTCCCACCGCCGGATCATCGCCGCTCTGGAGCGGCAGAAAGCCCTGGTTGGACAGACCGTGGACAGTCAGACGGGCTTTGCTGCAGTGAAGGCGGACTTCGACCAGATGGTCCAGGGCCTGAAAGCCCAGGCCAAGACCGCCGGGGAGATGCTGAACAACCTCTTCGCCTTCTGCGAGGAGGTGTTCCCGGAGGGGCAGGAGCTGCTGATCCTGGTGACGGAGCTGACCATCAACTACTACGCCGCCACCTTCATCAGCCGCTACGGCTGCGACGCGTATTTCACCCACAACCAGGAGCTGCTGTTCTACGAGCGCCAGCAGGAGATCATCTCCCAGCTGGAGTCCCTGGAGCTGAACTGACCGCGGGGGGAGAGGAGGGGCTCATGTACCGCATTTTCATCGTGGAGGACGACGCGGCCATCGCCGGGGTCATCCGCCGCCATCTGGAGGGCTGGGGCTACACCGTCCGCTGCGCGGAGCGGTTCGACGACGTCTTGTCGGAGTTCGCCGCCTTCGACCCCCATCTGGTGCTGCTGGACGTCTCCCTCCCCTTCTTCAACGGCTACCACTGGTGTCAGGAGATCCGCCGGGTCTCCAAGGCGCCCATCTTATTTCTCACCTCCGCCTCGGACAATGTGAACGTGGTGATGGCCATGCAGCTGGGCGGGGATGACCTGCTGGCAAAGCCCTTTGATTTACAGGTGCTCTCCGCCAAGGTCCAGGCCCTGCTGCGGCGGGCCTACGACTTCGGCCCGTCTTCCCACCTGCTCTCCTGCGGCGCCGCGGTGCTGAACGTGTCTGATGGGACGCTGGATGCCCACGGGCAGCGGGTGGAGCTGACGAGGAACGAGTGCCGGATTCTGCAGCTCCTGCTGGAGCACAAGGGGGAGATCGTCAGCCGGGACGCATTGATGACCCGGCTGTGGGAGTCCGACAGCTTTGTGGATGAGAACACCCTGACGGTGAACATCGCCCGGCTGCGGCGGAAGCTGGAGGCGGCGGGCCTCCCGGATTTCATCCGCACCCGGAAGGGCGCCGGATATCTGGTGGAGGGGTGACGGAATGCTGACAGCCTATCTCAAGCGCCAGTGGAAGCTGCTGTTGCTGCTGGCCGGGGCGGTGGCGGTGTTCGCCGCCGTGTTCGCCCTGTACAGCCTGCCGGTGGAGGCGGTTGCCTATGCAGGCCTTCTCTGCCTAATGCTGGGGCTGGTCCTGTTTGCCCTGGGGTACTCCGCCTTTCTCCGGCGGCACCGGGAGCTGGAAGGGCTTTTACGAAAGGTCCATGAGTCGGTGCTGCCCCTGCCGCCGCCCCGGGGCGTACTGGAGGCGGACTACCAGGCCCTGCTGAGGGCGGTCTGCGCCGACCGGGTGCGTCTGGCGGCGGAGAACCGGGACCGGCTGGAGGACATGACGGATTACTACACCCTCTGGGCCCACCAGATTAAAACCCCCATCGCCGCGGCCCGGCTGCTCTTGCAGGAGGATCCCGGCGCTGTGGGCACGGAGGTGGAAGTGGAGCTCCTGAAGATCGAGCAGTATGTGGACATGGTGCTGGGCTACCTGCGGCTGGACAGCGAGAGCACGGACTATGTCCTCCGGGACACGGACCTGGACGGCCTGCTGCGGCAGGCGGTGCGGAAGTTCGCCCGGATGTTCATTCTGAAAAAGATCACCCTGGACTTTCGGGAGACCGGGCGGACGGTGCTGACGGACGGGAAGTGGCTCTCCTTCGTGGTGGAGCAGGTACTGTCCAACGCCCTGAAATACACCCCCGCCGGGGGCCGCATCCGGATCTACGGGGACGGAGAGACGCTGGTCATCGCCGACAGCGGCATCGGTATCCGGCCGGAGGACCTGCCCCGGGTGTTCGAGAAGGGCTTCACCGGCTACAACGGCCGGGAGGACAAGAAGTCCACCGGCATCGGGCTGTACCTGTGCCGCCGGGTGATGGACCGGCTGAACCACGGAATCTCCATCGTCTCCCGCCCCGGGCAGGGGACGCTGGTGCGGCTGGACCTCTCCCGGGGCCGACGGGTGGTGGAGTGACCCAATGTGACGAAACTGTAAGGAATCGGGCCGGACTGTAAGCCAAATCCATGGCAGACAGTCCGGCCCTTTGGCTACAATAGAGGCATGATCCGATACGAGGAGGAATCTTGATGCCATTGTTGGAAGTACAGCATGTACAGAAAATCTACACCACCCGCTTCGGCGGCACGCAGGTCCAGGCCCTGTCCAACGTCAGCTTCTCCGTGGAGGAGGGGGAATACGTGGCCATCATGGGGGAGTCCGGCTCCGGCAAGACCACCCTGCTGAACATCCTGGCGGCCCTGGACCGCCCCACCGCCGGGGAGGTTTTACTGGAGGGCAGGCCCCTCTCTGCCATCCGGGAGCGGGATCTGGCGGCCTTCCGCCGGTCCCACCTGGGGTTCGTGTTCCAGGACTTCAACCTGTTGGACACCTTCTCCCTTCAGGACAACATCTATCTGCCCCTGGTGCTGGCGGGCACAGACTACCGGGAGATGCAGCAAAAGCTCCGCCCCATCGCAGATCAGCTGGGCATCTCGGGCATCCTGGCGAAATACCCCTATGAGGTCTCCGGCGGCCAGAAGCAGCGGGCTGCTGTGGCCCGGGCCCTCATCACGGACCCCCAGTTGATCCTGGCAGACGAACCCACCGGCGCTCTGGACTCCCGGTCCTCCGACGCCCTGCTGGAGCTGTTCGGAGAACTGAACGGCACCGGGCAGACCATTTTGATGGTCACCCACTCGGTAAAGGCGGCCAGCCACGCTGGACGGGTGTTGTTCCTCCGGGACGGACAGGTGTACCACCAGCTCTACCGGGGCGGCGAGAGCCAGGAGGCCCAGTTCCGCCGGATCTCCGACACCCTGACGGTCCTGGCGGGAGGCGGTGAGCCCCATGCGTAAGTCCGGCTTCTTTCCCCGCTTGGCCCTGGTGAATCTGATGCGCAACGGCCGGTTCTATGGGCCGTATCTGCTCTCCTGCGGCATGACGGCCGCCATGTACTACATTCTCTCCTACCTGACCTTCAGCGACATTGTGGCCTCCGTCCGGGGGGCCGGATATCTCCAAAGCCTGATGTACCTGGGCCGGCTGGTGGTGACGCTGTTCTCCGCGGTTCTGCTGCTGTACGCCAACAGCTTTGTGATGAAGCGCCGCCGGCGGGAGCTGGGGCTGTACAACATCCTGGGTCTGGAGAAGCGCCACACCGCCCGCCTGATGGTGTGGGAGACGCTCTACTGCGCCGCCGCGGCCATTGTGGGCGGGCTCGCGGCAGGGGTGCTGTTGAGCAAGCTGGTGCTGCTGCTCCTATTGCAGCTGTCCCACCTGCCGGTGGAGTATGGCTTTGAGATCAGCCTCTCCGGCATGGCCGATACCGCCGCTCTCTTCGGCTTCCTCTTCCTGCTGACGCTGGTGTGGAACCTGTTCGGGCTGCTCCGGTCCCGTCCTGTGGAACTGCTCCACAGCGCCAGTGCCGGGGAGCGGGAGCCCCGGACCCGCCGCCTGCTGGTGGTGCTGGGGGCCGTCACTCTGGGGGCTGGCTATGCCACCGCTCTGACGGTAGAGGACCCCTTTACCGCCCTGGCCTATTTCTTCCTGGCGGTGGCGCTGGTGATGGTCGGCACCTACTGCCTGTTCACCGCCGGGTCCATCGCCCTGCTGAAGCACCTGCGGAACAGCCCCCGGTACTACTACCAGCCCAAGCACTTCACCGCCGTGGCGGGGCTGCTGTACCGGATGAAGCAGAACGCCGTGGGCCTGGCCAACATCTGCATCCTCTCCACCATGGTGCTGGTGACGGTATCCACCACCGTCAGCCTGTACACCGGGCTGGAGGGAGCTTTGGAGCGGATGTATCCCTATGATGTGGACGTGGTCCAGTCCCTGGACGAAGTGCCGCCGGAACAGGAGACGGCCCTGAACGAGGACACTCTGGAGCGGGTCCAGACCGCCGCCGCGGACGCAGGCCGGAAGGTGGAGCTGCTCCGGTGGTCCACTCCGGGGGACACCGTCGGCTATTACACAGGAAACACCTTCACCCTTGTGGCGCAGGAGGGCGTCAGCACCGAGATCCGGTTGCTCACCGCCGATGACTACGGCCGCCTCACCGGCCATACCGTGGACCTGGAGCCGGAAGAGGTGCTGGTCCAGGCAGAGAATCTGGACCTGCCGGATACCTTCTATATCGAAGACCTCCCTTTTCACATCGCTGGGACCATCATGGACTTCCCCCGGTACAACAGCTCCATCCTGATCTCCGGCCAGACGGCGCAGCTTTTCCTGGTGGTGGCGGATGAGACCGTAGTCTCCGCCATCAGCGACCGGGATGCCAGCAGAGTCCACCGGGAATTTCGTGTCCAGGTGGACCTGGACGGCACGGAAGAGGAAAAGCTGGCCTTTGTGGACCCCCTGCTGGCGGCGGACGCCAATGACGTGTACTCCGTCATCAGCCATCAGGACAACGCTGTGGACCTGTACACTATGTACGGCGGCTTCCTGTTCCTGGGCGTGTTTCTGGGGCTGCTGTTCCTGCTGTCCACGGTACTCATCATCTACTACAAGCAGATTTCCGAGGGATATGAGGACCAGCGCCGCTATCAGATCATGCAGCAGGTGGGCATGAGTCCCCGGGAGGTCCGCTCCTCCATCCGCAGTCAGGTGCTGCTGGTATTCTTCCTGCCCCTGGTGACGGCGGGCATCCATGTGGCGGCAGCCTTCCCCATGCTGTGCAAACTGCTGGAGCTGTTCAACCTCTTTGACGTCCGTCTGTTCGCCCTCTGCGCCGCCGGGACGCTGCTGGTGTTCTGCGCCATCTACGCCCTGGTCTACGGCCTTACCACCCGCACGTACAGCCGCATCGTGGGCGGACAATAGGACACATGGAGCGCCCCCGGAGATATCGGATATAAGATAAAGGATAAGAGATGCCCTTGTTTGGGAAGATCTCTTATCCTTTATCTTTTCACTTTTATCTGTTACTTTGCAGGCCGGATCATGGCCCGGCGCAGCAGCAGCCAGCTGAGGGCGAAGAACGCCGCCCCCATGGCCAGCAGCACCGCCGCCGCGTTCCAGGGGGATGCGGCCAGGAACTGTCCGAAAGCCGCCAGGGCCTCCACCGCCGCCCGCCCGGCGGAGGTGGTGCCCAGCCAGCTAATCAGCGGCACACTGCCGAAGATCAGCACCAGCGGCACGGTCACGGAAATCAGGATGGTCCAGAACTTGTTCAGCCGCCAGTACAGGGCGGAGCAGAACTGCCCCAGGGCCGCCAGCATCCAGCCCACCGCGGCGGAGAAGATCGCGCCCCGCACCAGGCCACCGATCCCGGCACCGGCGGAGGGTCCCTCATAGATCACCTGGTACAGATCTGTAATCAGCAGCCGGCCCTGGCCGCCCAAGACTGTTTGATAGGCGCCCATAATCACCGTGACACCCGCTGCCACCAGCACCGCCGCCACCGCCAGGGCGGCCACGTCCGCCAGGAAGGCGGACCGACGGGACACGCCGTTCTGGTTCAGCACCCGCTGATTCTCCCGCAGGCCCACCATGCCCAACACAAGGCCGAACATCCCCACGGCAATGGAATAGCCGTTGAAGCTGCCCTCCATGGCCGTCTCTCCGGCCAGGAAATAGGTGATTGCCAGCATCGCCGCCGGGATCAGCGCCATGACCAGCCACAGGATCGCCACTGCCCGGAAATAATTCCGGACCTCATACCGGAAGGCCCGGCCGAATCGCGTGTTCATCTCTGATCCTCCTCTTCCATCAGGCTGATAAAATACTCCTGGAGCCCCACGCGCCGCCGCTCCAGCCCGGCGGGCAGGTCCTCTGTCCCCCCGCCCCGGATGCAGACGGTCTTGAGTCCGCCCAGCACAGAGGATGTAAACACGTCCCGCCCGGCGGCCCAGTTGTCCACCACCCCGGCAGGGCCGGACACCGCCCAGCAGGCGGCGGTCAGCTCTTCCGTGGGCGCGTCCTGCAGGATGCGTCCCTTCCGGATGATGACCGTGTGCTCGATGAGGTCCGCCACCTCCGCGATCAGGTGGGTGGAGACCACCATGGTGCAGGGGTGCTCCGCGTATTTCTGCACCAGCAGCTTGTAGAACAGGTCCCGGTGCTGGGCGTCCAGACCCAGAACAGGCTCGTCAAACAGCACATAGGGGGTGTTGACGCTGAGACCCAAAATCAGACGGAAGATGGACCCGTAGCCGGTGGAGAGGCCGTTGATCTTCTTGTTCAACGGCAGTTCGAACTGCTTTGCCAGGCTCTCCGCATAGCTCCGGTCGAAGTCCGGGTAAAACACGGCCGCCGTGTCCAGGGCCCGCTTCACCTTCATGTCGTCGGGATACAGGTTCTTCTCCCCCACCAGGAACAGCTTGCCCAGCGCCGCGTCGCTGCCCGCGGGAGCGCCGTCCACGGTGACGGTGCCGCTGTCCGGGCACAGCCGACCGGAGAGGATGTTCAGCAGCGTGGACTTGCCAGCGCCGTTGTTGCCCAGCAGCCCGTAGATCTTCCCCTCCTCAAAGGTCAAAGACACATCCTCCAGGGCGCGGGTGTCCGCAAACCGCTTGGAGATGTGCTGAAACTCAATGGCCATCTTCTTTCATTCCCCTTTCCAGAAGTTCCAGCAACTCCTGATCCGTCAGGCCCAGATTCCGGGCCTCCCGCACCATCCGCTGGACGTAGTCCTGATAAAACCGCTCCCGCCGGCTCTGGCGGAGCTTCTCCCGGGCGCCGGAGGCCACAAACATCCCCACGCCCCGTTTCTTGTACAGCAGCCCCGCGTCCACCAGCAGGTTGATCCCCTTCAGGGCGGTGGCGGGATTGATCCGGTACTGCACCGAATACTCCGTGATGGACGGCACCTGGCTCTCCTCTGGGTAGGCCCCGGAGAGGATCGCCTCCTCCAGCTGCTCCGCGATCTGCTGGAAGATGGGCCGGTCTTCCGTCAACGTCAAGGCGGTTCCCCCTTTCCTGCCGGTTTGTTATCTGGTTAATTAGTCTAGTAACTAACCATGTGGCTAATATAGCATGAGCCGCACCTCTTGTCAATAGGGCTGGCAGAATTTTTTGGCCCGCGGCTTTCAAATAGAAGACCGCCCGCAGGGACAAGCATCCCCGCGGGCGGTCTCTTTCTCCTTCAATCCGGAAACAGTTTGGCGGCGGTTTCCTCCAGCTCTTTGAAAAAACCGCTGATGTGGCCGCCGTCGTTGACGGCGTGGGCAAACTCCCCGCCCACCGGCAGCACCATCCGGTCCCCTGCCGGGTGGACCTTCCCCAGCAGGATGAAGGGTGTGAAGTCCGGCTTGGGGTCCCCGCCGAAGCTGAAGGCGGAGAAGGCCAGCCCCGGCATGGCGGAGATACCGCAGACATTTGGGGGCAGGGTCTCGTCGCAGAGCAGCCGGCCGCAGGTCTCCGCCCGGGCATAGTCCGCCTGAAAGTCCTGGCGGAACACATCATAGTCCGGCATAAAGCGGGTGACCTTCATGGCGAACAGATCCGGGGCGTCCCGGCGGGGCACCGTATAATAAGGGTGCAGCTCATCCCAAATCCCGATCCGCCCCGCCTCATCCCGGCCATACCGGAAATGGGCGTGCCGGTTCAGCACGGCGGCCACACACCACACCAGAGCCGGGTACAGCTTTTCGCCCCGGGCCTTCGTGTGCCGATACAGCGGTGTGATATCCACCTCCGCCGTCAGATAGATGGCGGTCTGGCGGAAAACCTCCAGATACTCCCGGCGCTCCCAGGTCTGCTCGTCGATGGGCGTAAAGGCCATGGCGCTCCTCCCTCTCCGGCGTCCTCCGCCGGCCGTTTGGGCTATCGTACCACAGGCCGGGCCAAAAGTCCACTGCCGCCGCGGTCCATGCGAGGCGAAAATCCGCAGTTGACAAACTTGCCGCGGCGTGGCTATAATATGTTCCAAAGCGATGATGGAGAGGGACGGAGACCGGCGCCCTCAGAGAGCCGGCGGGCGGTGGAAGCCGGCGGCAAGGGTCTCCAGGTCCTATGGCTCCTGAGCCGAGGGTTCGAGGGCGGCGCGCCGCCGGTAGGGCCTCTCCGAGGACTGCCGCGTCAGGGCAGAGGGGTTGCTGGACCCCAAAAGGGGCGTCGGGCCGTGAGGACGGCGCAATTTGAGTGGTACCGCGGAAGCCTGACGGCTTTCGTCTCAAAGTTTTTCTTTGGGACGAAAGCCGTTTTTTCGTCTCCAAAGTCATCTTCATCCAGTCGAAAGGAGCACACACCATGAGCGATTACCGCATCGAAACGAAATGTGTCCAGGGGGGCTACACCCCCGGCAACGGAGAGCCCCGGCAGATCCCCATCGTCCAGTCCACCACGTTCAAATACGCCACCAGCGAGGACATGGGTAAGCTCTTTGACCTGGAGGCCAACGGCTACTTCTACACCCGCCTCCAGAACCCCACCAACGACTATGTGGCCGCCAAGATCTGCGAGCTGGAGGGCGGCACCGCCGCTATGCTCACCTCTTCCGGCCAAGCGGCCAACTTCTTCGCGTTGTTCAACATCTGCTCCTGCGGGGACCACATCGTCTCCTCGTCCTCCATCTACGGCGGTACCTTCAATCTGATCTCCGTCACCATGGCGAAAATGGGTATCGAGGTCACCTTCGTCTCCCCGGACTGCACCGACGAGGAGCTGGAAGCCGCCTTCCGGCCCAACACCAAGGCGGTGTTCGGCGAGACCATCGCCAACCCGGCCCTGACGGTGCTGGACATCGAGAAGTTCGCCAAGGCCGCCCACACCCATGGCGTGCCGCTGATCGTGGACAACACCTTCGCCACTCCGGTGAACTGCCGGCCCTTTGAATGGGGCGCCGACATCGTCACCCACTCCACCACCAAGTACATGGACGGCCACGGCGCGGCGGTAGGCGGCGCCATCGTGGACTCCGGCAAGTTCGACTGGATGGCCCACGCGGACAAGTTCCCCGGCCTCTGCACCCCGGACGACAGCTACCACGGCATCACCTACGCGGAGAAGTTCGGCAGGGAGGGCGCCTTCATCACCAAGTGCACCGCCCAGCTGATGCGGGACTTCGGCGCCATCCAGTCCCCCCAGAACGCCTTTTATCTGAACCTGGGGCTGGAGAGCCTCCATGTGCGCATGGCCCGCCACTGTGAGAACGGCCAGGCGGTGGCGGAGTTCCTGGCGGCACATCCCAAGGTGGCCTCCGTCAGCTACTGCGGCCTGCCAGGGGACAAGTACCATGCCTTGGCAGAGAAGTACCTGCCCCACGGCTCCTGCGGCGTGGTGTCCTTTGAGCTGAAGGGCGGCCGGGAGGCAGCGGGCACCTTCATGAAGCATCTGAAGCTGGCCGCCATCGAGACCCATGTGGCGGACGCCCGGACCTGCTGTCTGAACCCCGCCAGCTCCACCCACCGGCAGATGACCGACAAGCAGCTTGCCGCCGCCGGCATTCCCGCGGGCCTGGTGCGGATGAGCTGCGGCCTGGAGAGCAAGCAGGATCTGATCGGCGACATTGCCCAGGCGCTGGACCAGGTGAAGTGAGATGCCCATCAAAATCCCCAACCAGCTGCCCGCCACCTCCGTTCTGACGTCGGAGAACATCTTTGTCATGACGGAGACCCGGGCCATCACCCAGGATATCCGCCCCCTGCAGATCCTGCTGCTGAACCTGATGCCCACCAAGATCGAGACCGAGACCCAGCTGGCCCGGGTGTTGGGCAACACCCCCATCCAGATCGAGCTGGAGTTGATCGCCCCCAGCGGCCACGTGTCCAAGAACACCTCCCAGGCCCACATGCTGGCCTTCTACAAATCCTTTGACGAGGTGCGGGACCGGACCTTTGACGGCCTGGTCATCACCGGCGCGCCGGTGGAGAACCTTCCCTTTGAGGAGGTGGACTACTGGCCGGAGCTGTGCGAGATCATGGAGTGGTCCAAGACGCACGTCCACTCCACCCTTCACATCTGCTGGGGCGCTCAGGCGGGGCTGTACTACCACTACGGCATCCCCAAGCGGCAGCTGCCGGAGAAACTCTTCGGCGTGTTCCGCCACACGGTGGAGGATCCCAACTTCATCCTCTTCCGGGGCTTTGACGACGAGTTCTGGGTGCCCCACTCCCGGCACACCACAGTGCTGCGGGAGGACATCGAGGCAATCCCGGAGCTGAAGATACTTGCCTCCTCCCCGGAGGCCGGGGTCTACGCCGTCAAGACCGACCAGGGCCGGCAGATCTTCCTCATGGGCCACGCGGAGTATGACCGGGACACCCTGCGGAATGAGTACATACGGGACCTGACCGCCGGAGCGGACATCCGGGTCCCCAAGAACTACTTCCCCGGCGATGACCCCAGCCGCAAGCCTGCGGTGACCTGGCGCTCCTGCGCCCACCTGCTGTACTCCAACTGGCTGAATTACTTCGTCTACCAAACCTCCCCCTACAATATCCGGGATATTGAACGGGGCATCCGCACCGACGACTGAGCCCACCGCCGTTCCGGCCGCTTCTGCGGCCGGAACGTTTTTTCTCTCATCGCAACTTTGAAAAAATTCTCTTGACTCTCACACAGTGGCAGGGCATACCATAGCAGTGAGCTCAAGAAAACGCATATATGCGGAGGGATCCTATGTTCAAAATCGGAGAATTTTCAAAGCTGTCCAGAATCAGCATCCGGATGCTGCGCCACTACGATGAGATCGGCCTGCTGGTGCCGGAGGAGACCGATCCCTGGACCGGCTACCGCCGGTACGCGGCGGCCCAGCTGATGACCGCCAACCGGATCACCGCCCTGCGGGGCCTGGGGTTCTCCCTGGCAGAGACGGCCGCGCTGCTGGCCTGCTGGGAGGACCGGACCGCCATGGAGACGCGCCTGCTGGCCCAGCGGGCAGCGGTGGAGGCCTCCATTCAGGAGGCATTGGACCGGCTGCGGCTTCTGGACACAACCATCGAACGGCTGAGAAAGGATGAAAAACAGATGAACTACGATGTCACCATCAAGACCCTGCCGGAGCGGCAGGTAGCCAGCGTCCGCCAGATCCTTCCCTGCTACGACCGGGAGGGAGACCTGTGGCACATCTTTGTGAGGGAGACCGCCCTTCTCCACATCCAGGACGGCGACCCGGCCCTGTGCATCAGCGTCTACCACGACGGGGAGTACAAAGAGGCAGATGTGGATGTGGAGATCCAAAAGACGGTGAAGGGCACATACCCTGACACCGAGCACGTCAAATTCAAAACCATTCCGCCGGTGACAGTGGCCTCCGCCACCTTCCAGGGCCCCTACCGCCAGATCGGCGAGGTGAATCAGGCGGTGGCATCCTGGGTAGAGGACAACGGCTATGCCTTTGACGGACTGTTCTTCAACATCTACCACGTCAGTCCCCACGAGACCCGGAACCCAGAAGAATTTGTCACCGAGGTCTGCTACCCGGTGCGGAAGCGGTAAGCAAGCAGGCGGCGCTTTCCAGCGCCGCCTGTCTTTTTTACAGCGTGTGCCACAGATACCATCCCAAGCATCCCAGGCACAGAGCGCCGGTAAAAATGCCCATGCCCAGAGCGGACCGGTCCCGGTCAGTCCGGTACCGGGCAAAGGCCCCCACGGAGCAAAACACGAACAGCATCGCCGCCACGTCTCCAAATACCTGCCCGGTAAACGCCTGGTAGATCATCAACAGCAGCGCCAGGACACACATGGCGTAAAAGCCCGCGTCGTCTCCCCGGCGGTTGACCTCCTCCCGGCCCTCGTCCACGCCCTCTTGGCGGTATCTTTGCAGAATTTTCTCCTTCTCCACAGAGATCTCTCCTCTCTCCGGAACGACCGGCCGTCAGTTAGGGATGCGGAAGGATTGTGCTCCGCCGCAGGCAGGATGATTTGCCCCGGTCAGCGCCGCTGGACACCCAAACTCCTAATTTCTCACTCAAAATAGAACAGTTCCTCGAACTTCTTGTCCAAGGCGATGCAGAGAATCAGCGCCAGCTTGGCGGTGGGATTGAACTGCCCCGTCTCAATGGAGCTGATGGTGTTGCGGGACACGCCCACCAACTCCGCCAGCTGGGTCTGGGACAGCCCCTTCTCCACCCGGGCCACCTTCAGCCGGTTTTTCAGGATCAGCTGATCGTCCATGGCGCTCACCCCAGCAGGAACATGGCCAGGTTGCCCGCGAACACCAGGCCGCAGGCCGCCGCCAGCAACGCCAAGCCCCGCCGCCGGGTCCTCCAATACAAATGCAGCTCTGCGCCCGCCAGATACAGAAACACGATGGCCGTGTAGTCATAGGCATCCTGCCCGTTCACCAGCCGTATAATGGCGAGAATGACACACAGCAGTACCATCAGGATCCCGCCGATACCGAAGGACAGCCCCAGTACCTGCTGCTCCCGCTCGTCCATTCCAATCGCCCCCGCCTGAGCCTTTTTCAAAATCTCATCCCGGTCCATGCGCTACCTCCTCTCAGGCCATTTGAAAGAATTTTACCAGATTCCAGATTAAAAACGCAAGAGAGATCAGCAGCGTCACGATGTCGGAGGTATTCCGCCGCCGGGCCAGCCGGTAGACCCGGTTGGCCACGCAGGCCGTCCAGAACATGGTCAGCACATCCTCATGCGGCAGCCCATGGACCCGCTTCCAGGTCAGCAGAATCAGGCCCATCAAAAACACGAAGAGCAGGCTGAAGGACTCCCCCTCCATGCGGATGGTCCGCTCCCGTTCGTCACCCTTCCGGTTCTCCCGCCGGCTCTTCTCCAGAATTTCCTGTTTTTCCATAGCGTTCTCCCTTTTTTTTGCCAAGCCATAGGGCCTGCCTCTCATCCCAGTACGCCCCGTACATAAACGGCCAGATTCAACAACGCGGCTCCCGCCAGCAGCAGACTCAGGATCAGAACCAGTCGCCAGCCGCCCGGCTGTGCCGCCGGATCTCCTCCCAATCCATGCCAAAGCCATTTTGCATAGTTTACTTTTTATTTTACCAAGTTTTCTTTACAAGCAGAGCATACCATATACCAAGTAAACTTGTCAATAGGGAATCAAAAAAGATGCCCGGAAATTTCCGGGCATCTTTTTTCAAAAACGCAGACAATTACCGGCCCGCTTTGCGGTCCGCCTCAATCAGCAGCTTCAGGGCCTCCACAGACACCTTCACGGAGGAGGATGTGTCCTCACTCATCTTCTGGTCCAGGCCGGCGGCCTCCCGTTCCTGGTTCCACACCACATGGAAGCAGGAGCCGCACCGGCAGCCCAGAGCCGCCGCCACCACGAACAGGGCGGCGGACTCCATCTCACTGGCCTTGACGCCCAGCCGCTTCCAGGATTCCCACTTCTGCTGCAGCTCGTAGTACACGGGCGAGGCAGCGGGGTCGTGCTGGCCGTAAAAGCTGTCCTTGCACTGGACGATGCCGGTGTGCAGGGGGAAGCCCAGCTTCTTGGTGGCCTCCACCAGGGCGTTTGTCACCTGGAAGTCCGCCACCGCCGGGAACTCGATGGGGGCGTACTCCCGGCTGGTGTGCTCATACCGGATGGCGCCGGTGGCCACCACCACGTCGCCGGACTGGACGTTCAGATCGATACCGCCGCAGGTGCCGGTGCGGATGAACGTGTCGGCACCGCATTTGTGGAGCTCCTCCATAGCGATGGAAGCGGAGGGACCGCCGATGCCGGTGGAGCAGGCGGTGACCTTCTCCCCCAGCAGGGTGCCGGTCCAGACGTTGAACTCCCGGTTATACGCGATCTGCTTGGCGTCGTCAAACAGGGCGGCGATGGCCGGGACCCGGCCCGGGTCACCGGGCAGGATGCAGTAGCGGCCGATATCCCCCTGAGCACAGGCAATGTGGAACTGCTTTGCAAGCTCTTGCATAAAATCACCTCATTGTGCAATTTCCAGAATGTGTGTTTTAGTGTGACTCCAGTATATCAAATCTCATCGGTTTCCGCAACCGGAGATTCCGGTTCTGCCAGCCTCTGCAATGCCGGTCCGGTAAGGCGGTAAACGGTCCAGTCCTCCATGGTCTCCGCCCCCAGGGACTTGTAGAAGCCGATGCTGGGGGTGTTCCAATCCAGGCACCACCACTCCAGGCGGCCGCAGTCCCGCTCCGCGGCGATGGCCGCCAGCCGCCGGAAGAAAGCCTTGCCATATCCCTTTCCCTGGTGCTCCGGCCGGACATACAGGTCCTCCAGATACAGGCCCGCCCGGCCCAGGAAGGTGGAGAAGTTTTGAAAAAACAGGGCGAAGCCCACCTCTGCCCCGTCCTCCAGGGCAAAGAGGACCTCGGCTCGGCGCTTTTCAAACAGCTGGTCCCGGAGGGTGGCCTCATCGGCCACCACCTGGTCCAGCAGGTGCTCGTAGTCGGCCAGCTCCCGGATGAATTGCAGGATCAGGAGCGTGTCGGTCTCCTGTGCAAATCGAAAGGTCAGTGCCATGTCAACCCCCTCATTTCAGTGTTGCCGGGCTCGCCGCCCCCATGGGGAGCACCCCACAGGAATCCCGCATTTAATTGGGGCGGTCAGGCAGAGCCCTCACACTCCAAGGTCCCGCCGCGCAGGACGCCTGATGCCGCACCGCGGCGACAGGCTCCGGCTCACTTCAGCGTCACCACGGTGACGCCGCTCTCGCCCTCGCCGTAGACGCCCAGGCGGAAGCTCTTCACAGCCTTATTCCGGCGGAGGATGTCGTGGACGGCCTTCCGCAAGGCCCCGGTGCCCTTGCCGTGGATGATGGTTACGGTCTCCAGTTTGCCCATGACGGCGGCGGAAATGAAGTTTTCCACCACGCTCTCCGCCTCCAGTGTCTCCATCCCTCGGATGTCCAGTTCCCGGGCGGCAGAGGCCCGCAGGGCCCGGTCCGCGTTCTGGCGAATGGTGACAGAGGGCGTCTTCTTCCTGGCGGCCCGCTCGTCATCCTCGATGAGACGCACTTCGTCTACTTTGGCCTTCATCTTCAAAATACCGGCTTTCAGCTGCAAGGTGCCGTCCTTGCCCACGGACACTACCTCCGCCGGCGTTTTGACACCGGGGATCTCCACCAGATCCCCCGCCCGGATGGGGCGGCTGGGCTTGGGGATGGGCTCCTGCCGGGCGTCGCGACGGGACACGGCCTCCTCCGCCTCGTTCAGCGTGCGGCGGAGGGCCGCACGGGCCTCATTTTCGTTCAGCATCCGTTCGGCCTTGGCCTGGGCCTTCCGCATCTCGCTGAGCTCCTGGAACACCTGGTCCGCCGCTGTCCGGGCGTCCCGGAGGATGCGCTTGGCCTCCGCCTCGCCCCGGCTCCGGGCATTCTCCTTGGCCCGCTCCATCTGTTCCCGGAATTCCCGGGCACGCCTGGCGTCCTCCTCCCGCTGGCGCAGCAGGCGGTCCGCCTCCTGCTCCCGCTTCTCCAGGGCTTGACGCTTCTCCTCCAGCTGGGTCAGGATGTCCTCGAACCGGACGCTCTCCCCGCTCATCTGCTCCTGGGCGGCGGCAATGACGTCCTCCGGCAGCCCCAGCCGCCGGGAGATTGCAAAGGCGTTGGATTTGCCGGGAATGCCGATCAGCAGCCGGTAGGTGGGCGCCAGCGTCTCCACGTCGAACTCGCAGGAGGCGTTCTCCACCCCTGCCGTAGTCATGGCGAAGGTCTTTAGCTCCGCATAGTGGGTGGTGGCGGCCACCTTGGCCCCCAGCCGCCGCACGTGCTGGATGACGGCGATGGCCAGGGCCGCGCCCTCCACCGGGTCCGTGCCGGCCCCCAGCTCGTCAAACAGCACCAGGCTGTGCCGATCCGCCTCTTTTAAAATCTCCACGATGTTCACCATGTGGGCAGAGAAGGTAGACAGGCTCTGCTCGATGCTCTGCTCGTCGCCGATGTCCGCCAGCACCCGCTCATAGACGGACACGGCGCTCCGGTCCGCCGCCGGGATGTGGAGGCCGCACTGGGTCATCAGCGTCAGCAGGCCCAGGGTCTTGAGGGTTACGGTCTTGCCGCCGGTGTTGGGACCGGTGATGACCAGGGTGTCAAAGGTGTCCCCCAGCTCGATGTCGATGGGCACCGCCGTCTTGGGGTCCAGCAGGGGGTGGCGCGCCTTGCGCAGATGGATGGCCCCGTCCCGGCGGACCTCCGGCCGCACGGCGTTCATCTTGTAGCTCAGCTGGCCCCGGGCGAAGATCAGGTCCAGGTGGACCAGGGTGTCGTAGTCCCACTGGATGTCCTCCCGGTGGGCGGCAGCCTCGGCGGAGAACTCCGCCAGGATGCGGTCGATCTCCTTCTGCTCCTTGGCCTGCAGCTCAATATACTCGTTGTTGGCCTGGACCACCCCCATAGGCTCCACGAACAGCGTGGCTCCGGTGGAGGAGATGTCGTGGACCAGTCCCGGCAGGTCGCCCTTGTGCTCCGCCTTCACCGGCACCACGAAGCGGCCGTCCCGCTGGGTGATGATGGTCTCCTGCAAAATTTTCCCATAGCTGGGGGAGGAGATGATCTTTTGAAGGATCTGGCGGCTCTTGGCCTGGGCCGCCCGCATGTGGCGGCGGATGTCCGCCAGCTCCGTGCTGGCGGCGTCGGCGATGGTGTCCTCGTCCGGGATGGCCCGCTTGATCTTCCCCTCCAGAAAGCGGTTGCCGTGGAGGGAGAGGAACAGGTGGTCGATGGCGGTTTTCTCCGCCGCCTCGTCGTTGAAGTACTCCTTGGCCCGGCGGGCGGCGGTCAGCAGATCCGCGATGGTCAGCAGCTCCCGAGTGTTCAGGGCGCCGCCCCGGTCCGCCCGGTCCAGGGCCTCCGCCACCGGCTTCACGCCGGAAAAGGACGGGCTGCCCCGCAGGCCGATGAGATTTCGGGCCGCGTCCGTCTGGTCCAGCAGACGCAGCACCTCCTCCGGCTCCGTCTCCGGCCGGATGCGCAGGGCCCGCTGCCTGGCCTCGGCGCTGACCGCCTGCTCGGACAGCAATTCCAGCACCCGGGGCAGCTCCAGGGTGCGGATGGATTTGTCAAATAGGTCACTCATGATTCGGTTCTCCTGTCAAGGGTTTTCACTTCATCGTCCCTGTCGTCAGCTGCTTCATCTGCCGGTTCCTCCAGCACCCAGGGCAGGGTCACGGAAAGCCAGCACTGGAAGCAGGGCTCCGGGAAGTTCCGGAGGAACGGTCCCATATCTGTGGCGAACCCGGCGGTGACGCCGGGGGCAACGGGCAGCTCTCCCTCCCCCGCTTCCAGCAGGCGGCCTGCAATGTGCCACATGGGCATATACCACCGCCCGCCCTGGCGGGGACCATAGTCGCCAATATCTCCGGGCCTGCGGAGGTTAAGCCCCAGGGGTTCCAGAAACGCTGCTGCTTCTGGCGGCAGGACCCCAACTGCGGCAGCATAGTTTCGGCAGTAGGCGCAGCCGCAGCCCCCGGTAGCGTTACCGTAACGGCCATACCAGGCCCGGGTGGCCTCCACGTCCACCTCCAGCCGGTAGGAGCCGAGGACAAATTCTGTCATATTCCGCTCCGTTTCGTATAAATCAGCAAAAGAAATACAAAATGTATCTTATTTCGACAACTCTTCCGGCGGCTGGAGGCTCTTGTAAAATTCCAGCGTCCGGAATCCCCGCTCCAGCTGGGCGGCCACGAAAGCCTCCGCCGCCGCGGAGAGTCGCTCCAGCGCCGGGCCTGTCAGCCGGAACGAGTAGAGCCGCTTGGGGTCCCCGTACACGATATGCCGCAGGGCCGCCAGGGAATCCGGGCACAGGGGCATGGAGAGGGCGCTCTCCTTCGCGCCGCAGCTCCGGCACCGCAGGATGCCCTGTACCACGTCCAGCAGGGGCTGCTCCGGGTCCGGCCGGCCGCAGTAGGCGCAGCTGTCCGCCAAAGGTTCATATCCCGCCAAGCACAGCAGTTTGATCTCAAAGGCGGGCTTCACCAGTGCCGGCGGCTTCTGTAAAGCGGAGAGGGCGTACAGCCCGTTCAGCAGATGGGGCAGCAGTGCCCCGGCAGGGACCTCCGGCGCCGTGACGGTCTCTGTCAGCTCCGCGAAGTAGCAGCCCAGGGCCAGCGCCTCCAGATTCGTCCGCAGGCCGTTGAACAGCTCCGCCGTGGCTCCTTCATTGGCGTAGTACCACTCGCCCTTCTGATAGAGGGTCCACTCCGAATAGACCAGCTGCTGAGCGCAGGCGGCGTACTTGCAGCTCTTCCGCCGGACGCCCCGGGCGATGACGGAGATCTTGCCCCGGTCCGCTGTCAGCAGCGTCAGGATCTTATCCGCCTCTTTCGTCTCCGTCTCCCGCAGGACCACGCCCTTTGTCACGATGTAGGCCCGCTCGGCCAACGCGCTCCCTCCTTATGTACGGAGAGCGTCCGCCCTCCGTTCTATGCGCTGATCCCGCCGCCGGACTCCTGGTCCAGAGCGGCCTGATACAGCAGGTACACCAGCGGTTCGCCGGTGAGGCAGAAGCACTCCCAAAGCCTTTGTGTGTCCATTCCGCAGACCTCCTCCCAGGAGTAGTCTGCGAATGTTGTCGGATTTTTATGGCTGGAAATCTCTAGCCTCCCTCGATCTCCATGGTCCGCATCTCTCCGGCGGTGATGTTGTTTTTCGCGCCGTAATCGGTCCAGTACCGGCCGGAGGCCCAGACGAACATCCGCCTGTTCAGCGGCATCCGCACCGACAGCACCTCGCTCCGTCCCGCCCGCATACCAGCGGCCAGGCGGCGCAGGCCCCGCCGCACCAGAAAGGAAAAAGGCGTATTCAAGATCGCCTCTCCCGAGCCGATCTGCAGCGCCATCCCCCAGGGAAATCCATATCGTTTGCAGAAAAAGCGCACCATTTCTACCGCAGGCCGGGTCTGCTCCGGCTCCAGAAAGCCGCAGTTCACCAGTACGTGGATCCTGGGGCGGGCCGTTCCCCTCCATACTGCGAGTTCCTTCAGGGTCCTCATCAGCACCGCCGGTATGCCGTCTGCGTACAGGGGGAACACCAGCAGCAGATCCGTACAGTCCTCTGGGGAGAGCGGTCCACCCCTCAGCGCGGTATACTGGTCCGCCGTCTCTCCCCAACACGGAAGAAACTGTTCGATATACCTCCGGGAGTTGGAACGGGGCGCCCGGGGACTCCCATTGACGATCAGGAGCTTTCCCATGCGCGTACCTCCTCCCTAATGGCCCCGGCCAGCTCCTCTTCCCGAAGGAAGCGGACACTCCAGCTCCGAAACAGCATATTATGGGCGTTGCGGGCCGCCAGCAGACGGAAGAGCGCCTGCTCCTCGTCTCCGGTATCTCCATAGGCCAGAATCACCGCGTCTTTCTCCGCCACCGCCCGCTGTATATGGTGCGTCTCTCCGTGGTGTATCCGAATAAACGCCTGCTGGATGGGAATGGCCCGCTCCAGCATGGTCTTCATCGGTACGTCATAGGACCCGCAGAAGAGACGGCTGACATAGATCACATGGTCGCTGTGGGCAATCAGGGGATATACGCCTACAGCGTCGTCCCGGATCACGCACCGCCCCGGCGTTCTGACCCAGCAGCTGAAGCAGCCCATACAGTCCGCGATTTTCAGCTGGCTCAGGTCCACATAGTGCCAGTCCTCCCGGACCGGCAGTCCGGTTGGCAGTGCCGTGTCGCTCAATACCAGTCTCATATTCTCACTCCCCGCACGGCAGCCTGCGGAATACCGGAGACCGCACGCTTCCTCCTTATTCGTCCCGGTACCCGAAGCTCCGCACGTAGTTCACGTTGTCCCGCCAGTTCTCCTTGACCTTCACCCAGGTCTCCAGATACACCTTGGTGCCCATGAACTTCTCCATATCCTGCCGGGCCAGGGAACTGATCTTTTTCAGCATGGCCCCCTGCTTGCCGATAATGATCCCCTTGTGGCTGGCCTTCTCACAGTAGATGGTGGCGTCCACGTCGATGACGCCGCTGTCCCGCTCAGAGAACTTCGTGATCTCCACCGCCGTGCCGTGGGGGATCTCCTTGTCCAGGCACAGCAGCAGCTTCTCCCGCAGGATTTCCCCCATCACCTGCCGCTCCGGCTGGTCCGTCGTCATCCCGTCCGGGAACAGCTGAGGGCCTTCCTGGGCATACTTCCGCAGTTCCTTCATCAGATCCTTCAGGCCGCTGCCGGTGTGGGCGGAGATGGGGATGATCGCATCAAAGCCGTCCCATGCCTGGTTGTAAGCGGCGATCACCGGCAGCAGCTCCGCCGGTTCCACAGTGTCAATCTTGTTGACGCAGAGGATGCAGGGGATCTCCTCCTCCCGGATCCGGTCGATGAGTGCCTGCTCCGGGCCGCCCACATGGGGGATGGGCTCCACCAGCAGCAGGGCGCAGTCCACGTCGGAGAGGCTGGAGGTGACGACCTTCACCATGTAGTCCCCCAGGGCGGACTTGGGCTTGTGGAGGCCGGGCGTGTCCAGCAGGATATACTGGGTGTCCTCCCGGTTCACCACGCCGTAGATGCGGTTCCGGGTGGTCTGCGCCTTGTTGGAGACGATGGCTACCTTTTCCCCCACCAGGGCGTTGGTCAGGCTGGACTTGCCCACGTTGGGCCGTCCGCACACGGTAATCATGGCGACGTTTTTGATGTTTGACATAGGTGATCCTCAACTTTCTTTGAGCATTTTCGCGGGCGATCCCGCCCCGCCTGTTTCACAGTATCACACGCCCGCCGGAAAAACAACCGTTCCGGCGGCATTTCTTCGGGGAGATGCGGGAATTTCAGCAAAATTGCGGCGCTTCCGCTCTTGCCAGGGGCCTATGGAGCTGGTATACTGATAGAGATTTTGTCGAATTTACTCCGGGAGGTGCATATATGTCAGCCTCGGTCCTCACTCTCTTCACGGAAACCACGCTGGACGGCTTCCCCCTGTGGGTGGTCCTTCTGATCTGCGGCGGCGTCTTTCTGGCCGGCTTTATGGACGCCATCGCCGGGGGCGGCGGCATTATCTCCGTCCCCATATACCTGATGGCCTTCTCCGGCCTGCCCACCCACTTTGTTCTGGGCACCAATAAGCTCTCCTCCTGCATCGGCACCGCGTTTTCCACCGCCCGCTTCATCCACCAGGGGTACGTTCACTGGCGGCTGTTCCTGCCTGCCGCCGGGCTGGCGGTGGCAGGCTCCGTCTGCGGGACCCAGCTGCAGCTTCATACGCCGGATGTGGTGCTGAAGTATCTGCTGCTGGCGGTGCTGCCGGTGGTGGCCTTCTTCACCCTGCGGACCAAAACGTGGCCGGAGGAGCCGGCCCCCATCCCGCCCCGGCGGCAGGCGGCCATCGTCTGGGCCGCCGCGCTGCTCATCGGGACGTATGACGGCTACTACGGCCCCGGCACCGGCACCTTTCTGATGCTGGTGTTCATCCACTTGGGCAAGATGGACACCCGCCACGCGGCCGGCGGAGTGAAGGTCATCAACCTGGCCTCCAACATCGGCGGTGTGTGCTCCGCCCTGATGGCGGGGACCGTCGTTCTGGGTGTGGGGCTGGCGGCCGCTCTGGCCTCCATCCTGGGACACTATCTGGGCGCCGGCCTGGCCATCAGGAATGGCAGCAAAATCGTCCGGCCTGCGGTGGTGGTCGTGCTGCTCCTGCTGCTGGTGAAGGTGATCTCGGAGCTGCTGTTTCCGAACTTCTGGAATTGACGCCCCATAGACAAGGGCCTCCGCATACAGCGGAGGCCCTTTTTGCGCGGTCTTACCGCTCCAGCAGCTTTTTCAGGTACCGGCCCGTGAAGCTCGACCGGCAGGCGGCCACCTCCTCCGGCGTGCCTGTGCGCGTCCTCGCCTGCTCCGGATCCCGCGCCCCGGCCTTCGGCTTGCTCCCTCCGCGGCCCGTCCTTTCCCCACCGGACCCGCTTCGCTGGGCTCCGGCGGGGGCTCCAAGGGGATCGTCTGCCCCAGCTTACTTTTCCAGCACCTTTTTCAGATACTGACCTGTGAAGCTCGACCGGCAGGCAGCCACTTCCTCCGGCGTGCCCGTGCAGACGATGGTGCCGCCGCCGTCTCCCCCCTCGGGACCCAGGTCGATCAGGTGGTCGGCACATTTGATAACGTCCAGATTGTGCTCGATGACCACCACGGTGTTGCCGCTGTCCACCAGCCGCTGGAGCACCTCCAGGAGCTTGCGCACATCGTCGGTGTGGAGGCCGGTGGTGGGCTCGTCCAGGATATAGATGGTCTTGCCGGTGGCGATTTTGCTGAGCTCCGTGGCCAGCTTCACCCGCTGGGCCTCACCGCCGGAGAGCTCCGTGGAGGGCTGGCCCAGCTTCACATACCCCAGGCCCACATCGCACAGGGTCTGGAGCTTGTTGCGGATTCTGGGCAGAGGTGCGAAGAACTCCACCGCCTCATCCACGGTCATCTCCAGCACATCGGCAATGTTCTTGCCCTTGTAGCGGACCTCCAGGGTCTCCCGGTTGTACCGCCTGCCCTTGCACACCTCGCAGGGCACAAAGATGTCCGGCAGGAAGTGCATCTCGATCTTCAGCACACCGTCGCCGGAGCAGGCCTCGCACCGGCCGCCCCGGACGTTGAAGCTGAACCGCCCCGGGCCGTAGCCCCGGCTCTTGGCCTCCTGAGTGGAGGCGAACAGGTCCCGGATGTCATTGAAGAGGCCGGTGTAGGTGGCGGGGTTGGACCGGGGTGTCCGGCCGATGGGGCTCTGGTCGATGTCCACCACCTTGTCCAGATACTCGATTCCCTCGATCCGGTCGCACCTGCCGGGGTGGACCTTCATCCGGTTCAGCTCCACGCCCAGCTTCTTGAACAGGATCTCATTCACCAAGGAGCTCTTGCCGCTGCCGGACACGCCGGTAACCACGGTAAAGGTCCCCAGGGGGAACTCCACGTCGATGTGCCGCAGGTTGTTCTCCGCCGCGCCGATGACCTTCAGGCTCTTGCCGTTGCCCGGCCGCCGGGTCTCCGGCACGGGGATCCTCTTCTTGCCGGAGAGATACTGACCCGTCAGGCTGTTGGGGTTGGCCATGACCTCCTCCGGTGTACCGGCGGCCACCACCTCGCCGCCGTGGATGCCGGCGCCGGGACCGATGTCGATCAGGTAGTCCGCCGCCCGCATGGTGTCCTCGTCGTGCTCCACCACCAGCAGGGTGTTGCCCAGGTCCCGCAGGTTCTGCAGCGTCGCCAGCAACTTGTCGTTGTCCCGCTGGTGCAGACCGATGGAGGGCTCGTCCAGGATATACAGCACCCCCATCAGGCTGGAGCCGATCTGGGTGGCCAGGCGGATCCGCTGGCTCTCGCCGCCGGAGAGGGTCCCCGCGCTGCGGCTGAGGGTCAGATAGCCCAGGCCCACGGACTGGAGGAACCCCAGCCGGGACTTGATCTCCTTCAGGATCCGGTCTGCGATCAGGTGCTGCTGGTGCGTCAGCTCCAGCCGGTCCACCCATTGGAGCTCGTCCACCACGGACATCCGGGTCAGGGCGTCGATGTCCTTGTCCCCCACGGTCACCGCCAGGGACTCCTTCTTCAGCCGCTTTCCCTTACAGGTGGGACAGGGGCACTCGGCCATCAGCTCCTCCAGCTCCCGCTTGCTGGCATCGGACTGGGTCTCCTTGTAGCGGCGCTCCACGTTGTTGCAGATGCCCTCAAAGGGCTGATACAGCACGCCCTTGCCCCGGGGCTGGTCGTAGTGGAGCTCCAGCTTCTCCCCGCCGGTGCCGTAGAGGATGATACTCCGCACGTCCTCCGGCAGGGTCTCCCAGGGGTCGGTGAGGGAGAAGTGGTATTTCTTCGCCAGGGCGTCGAAGTACATCCGGGAGATGCCGTCCCCCCGGATGTTGTTCCAGCCGCTGGCCTGGATGGCCCCCTCCAGGATGGAGAGGGACTTGTCCGGCACGATCAGTTCCGGATCCACCTTCAGCTGGCTGCCCAGACCCGTACAGGTGGGACAGGCACCGAAGGGGTTGTTGAAGGAGAACATCCGGGGCGTCAGCTCCTCGATGGAGATGCCGCAGTCCTCGCAGGCATAATTCTGGGAGAATGTCAGATCCCGCTCCTCCCGCAGGAGGTTGACGACCACCAGCCCGCCGGTGAGGCCGGAGGCGGTCTCCACGCTGTCCGTCAGCCGCTGCTGGATATCCGGACGGATGATGAGCCGGTCCACCACAATCTCGATGGTGTGCTTCTTGTTCTTCTCCAGCTTGATCTCCTCGTCCAGCTCGTACAGATTCCCGTCCACCCGGGCCCGGACGTAGCCGGACCGCTTGGCGTCCTCAAAGATCTTGGCGTGCTCACCCTTCTTGCCCCGGATGACGGGGGCCATCACCTGGATGCGGGTGCCCTCCGGCAGAGAGAGGACCTGATCGATGATCTGGTCAATGGTCTGCTGGCGAATCTCCTTGCCGCACTTGGGGCAGTGGGGGGTGCCCACCCGGGCCCACAGCAGGCGGAGGTAGTCGTAGATCTCTGTCACCGTGCCCACGGTGGACCGGGGGTTCTTGCTGGTGGTCTTCTGGTCAATGGAGATGGCGGGGCTGAGACCCTCGATATAGTCCACATCGGGCTTGTCCATCTGGCCCAGGAACATCCGGGCATAGGAGCTGAGGGACTCCACATACCTTCTCTGGCCCTCGGCGTAGATGGTGTCGAAGGCCAGGGAGGACTTGCCGGAGCCGGAGAGGCCCGTCATGACCACCAGCTTGTCCCGGGGGATGGTGACGTCGATATTCTTCAGATTGTTGGCGCGGGCGCCTTTGACGATGATCTTGTCCTGCATAATGTGTATGATTGACTCCTTTCAGGAGAGGTTTCTCTTTTCAGTGCCGGAAATGCCTCCGGCGGAGGTGTAGAGGCGCTTATCAACCGCCCGGGGAGACTGGCTCCCGCCAGGGGGCCGTTTCCACGGGGGATGCGCCCCCCATTCTCTTTTTGTCAGCGCCAAAAAGAGAACGCGCCGCGCCCGGTGTAAGAGAAAAAACGCTTTTGGTCGCAACTTTGCACGTCCGTGCAAAGTTGCTGTACGGGAGTTGACGAGAGATGGTGCCTGCGGGTTTGCGATGACCTCCCGACGGGCGCGGCGGGGTGCGGTACAGGCTTGAACGCGGATTCCCGCGGCGCGGGTGCAAAGGTCAACGGGGTGCAAGGACGCATTTGGTCTGCTTCTCTTTCCGCGCGTTCCGCTGCGCTACGCGCTGCCGGATTCTTCGCGGGAGCGTGAGCGGTAGCGAAAAGAGAAGCAGCTCCATGCGACAACCACCCCGACGAGGTCGGCGCCATCCGCCACGGGACGGCAGCAACAGGAATCGCAGAAGAGCATAGCGTGCCCGAAGGCCAGTCCAAATCGGAGCAGGCACCGATACGCCGACCCCCGTTGCGCGCGGAGGGCCACTGCACCGGAGCGCGTCCAAGCGGCCTTTTCTTTTGGACCGTGCACGGCCCGTTTTCTTTTCCGCAAGAGGGAAAAGAAAATGGGGGGTGCATCCTGGCTGGACAAGCCCCCTGCGGGAGCAGAATCCCCGTGGCCGCCGGACGGCGGCCCAAATTTCCACGGGCGGTTTGTAACCTCCCTTACACGCTCCAGGGGCGGCCATACCATCGGGCCGCCGAGGGCGGCGGCCCCTACGGGTGCACGGAACGGATTTACCCCCGCGCGTCGCTGCGCCCCAGCAGATAATCCGTGGTGACGCTGAAGTAATCCGCAAGAAAGCAAAGCGTCAGCGATGGGACATTGACCTTTCCATATTCCATTCTCTGATAATGGACAAGGGTAATTTGAAGCACTTCTGCCATATCCGCCTGCCGCAGATGCCGTTCATCCCGCAGGGCACGCAGTCTTTCCCCAAATATTTTTAGTGTTTCCATGGAGTTCTCCTTGACATATATCATTTAATGATGTATCATCAATACATCATTAAATGTTGTTTGAAGGTGATCCAATGAATCCCATCTATCTCCGCCTCTTCGACGGCTACGCCGCCGACATTCTGCAGAAAGCAGACCCCTTCGATTCCAAATCCGTGGATCAGTTGGCGGACAGCCTCTCCCTCTCCGGGGACGCCCGCCTGTGCCTTCAGGACGCCTTTCTGGCCCGCTACCTCCAGTGGTCCACCGACGCCTTCACCCTGGGACTCCACCTGGGCCTATCCCTGGTCCACGACAATGTCCGCCGTGGAGGCCCCCAGCAGGTCTAGCAGCGCCCGGGGCGCCAGCTCCACCTGAGCGCCGATCTTCCCGGCGGAGATATAGACGGTTTCGTAGTCCAGCGCCGTCCGGTGGAACACGGTGGGATACTGCTTCTTCATCCCCACCGGGGAACAGCCGCCCCGGATGTAGCCGGTAACGGCGTTGATCTCCGCCACGTGCAGCAGCTCGATGGACTTCTCCCCCACCGCCCTGGCGGCCTTCTTCAGATCCAGGTTCTCCGGCGCCGGCACCTCGAACACGTAGATGCCCTTGGACGCCCCCCGGGCTACCAGGGTCTTGAAGCCTCTGGCTGGGTCCTGCCCCAGAGCCTCCGCCACGTGGACGCCGTACTCCCGGGTGCCCTCCGGCCCCTGGCTGTCCTCATAAAACCGGGCGGTATAGGGGATCTTTCTCTGGTCCAGGATCCGCATCACATTGGTCTTTTCCTCTTTTTTCTTCGCCATTGCAAACACCTCAGCTCTCCGCGGGCTGCTCCGCCAGCTCCCGCCGGACGTATTTGGGCAGCTTCTCCACCGCCAGGGCGTATGACCGGCCGCACAGGTCCCGCAGGACCTCCTCCGGCAGTTCTCCGTCCAGCAGGCAGGAAATCCAGGTCCGCTTATCCGAATAAAATCCCGGCAGGATGTCCGGATACCGGGCCCGCAGCAGCTCGCCCTCCGCCGCCCCGCATTTCAGATTCACCAGATCGTGGCCGCCGTAAATTTTGTGCTCCGGCCCCGGCGAACAGACAGCGGCAAACAGCCTGCCCCGGACCTTATAGCGGAACCACTGCCACACCGGCTGATAGTCCTTCTCCACGCCGGGAAACGACAGCAGGTATGCGTCCAGCCATTCGTAGTGCATTTACTTCTCCCCCCGCAGCTCGATGATCCGGTCACGCAGCACCGCGGCGTACATTCCCACACGGCTCCGCCGTGCGGGAGCCCTTTTCGTTTTACCAACCGGTCAGAAGTGAATTCTGCCCGCTTCAAGGTTTTGCCTCCGCCAAAACGCTTGTACGCCGGACTCCCGGCGATTCGAGTACGCCATACACCCCTGCTCTTTGCGGAGGTCACTTCTCCCCCCGCAGCTCGATGATCCGGTCACGCAGCACCGCGGCGTACTCGAATTCCAGCATCTTGCTGGCCTCGCGCATCTCCTTCTCCAGCTTGGCGATCTCCGCCGCCCGCTCCTGCTCCGTCAGCTTGCGCTTCTTGTGGGCCCGGAGGGTGTCCTCCTCCGCGGTCTTGGAGATCTCCAAAATCTCCCGGACGCCCTTGATGATGGTCTTGGGCACGATGCCGTGCTCCTGATTATAGGCGTCCTGGATGGAGCGGCGGCGTTCCGTCTCGTCGATGGCCGCCCGCATGGAGGGCGTGATCTCGTCGGCGTACATGATGACGAGGCCGTCTGCGTTTCGGGCCGCCCGGCCGATGGTCTGGATCAAAGAGGTCTCGGACCGGAGGAAGCCCTCCTTGTCCGCGTCCAGAATGGCCACCAAGCTGACCTCTGGCAGGTCCAGCCCCTCCCGCAGGAGGTTGATGCCCACCAGCACGTCGAACTCTCCCAGCCGCAGGCTGCGGATGATCTCCATGCGCTCGATGGTCTGGACATCGGAGTGCATGTACCGTACCCGGATGCCGGCGTTTTTCAGGTACTCCGTCAGGTCCTCCGCCATCTTCTTGGTGAGGGTGGTCACCAGTACCCGCTCGTCCCGGGCGGCTCTTGCACGGATCTCATCCATCAGGTCGTCGATCTGGCCGGTGACAGGCCGGACCTCCACCCTGGGGTCCAGCAGGCCCGTGGGGCGGATCACCTGCTCCACCACCTGGTCCGCCCGCTCCCGCTCATAGGGGCCGGGCGTTGCCGAGACAAACACCGCCTGGCCGATCCGCTCCTCGAACTCCTCGAACTTCAACGGTCGGTTGTCGTACGCACAGGGCAGGCGGAAGCCGTACTTCACCAGGGAGTCCTTCCGGGCATGGTCGCCGTTGTACATGGCCCGGACCTGGGGCAGGGTCACGTGGCTCTCGTCCACGAACAGCAGGAAGTCGTCCGGGAAGAAGTCCAGCAGGGTCATGGGGGCGGAGCCGGCGGGCCGGTCGGAGATGATGCGGGAGTAGTTCTCGATGCCGGAGCAGTAGCCCAGCTCCGCCATCATCTCCATGTCGTACTCCGTCCGCTGACGGAGCCGCTGGGCCTCCACCAGCTGGTTGTTGTCGGTGAAGTATTTCACCTGATCCTCCAGCTCCCGGCGGATCTCCAGAATGGCTTTGTCCATCTTGTCCTTGGTGGTGACATAGTGGCTGGCCGGGTAGATGGCCACGTGGTTCAGCACCCGGTTCACGCTGCCGGTGACCGGGTTGAAGTCGCTGATCCGGTCGATCTCGTCCCCGAAGAACTCCACCCGGATGGCGTGGTCCCGGTAGTAGGCGGGGTAGATCTCCACCGTGTCCCCCCGGACCCGGAACATGTTCCGCTCAAAGGCGATGTCGTTGCGCTCGTAGCGGATCTCCACCAGGCGGCGCAGCAGCTCATCCCGGTCCCACTCGGCCCCCACCCGGAGGGACACCACCAGGTTGGCAAAATCGTCCGGCTCGCCCAAGCCGTAGATGCAGGACACGGAGGATACTACGATCACGTCCCGCCGCTCCAGCAGGGCGCAGGTGGCACTGAGCCGCAGCCGGTCGATCTCGTCGTTGGTGGAGGCATCCTTGGCGATATAGGTGTCCGTATGGGGGATATACGCCTCCGGCTGGTAGTAGTCGTAGTAGGAGACGAAGTACTCCACCGCGTTGTTGGGGAAGAACTCCTTGAACTCCGCGCACAGCTGGGCGGCCAGGGTCTTGTTGTGGGCCAGCACCAGCGTGGGCCGCTGCACCTGCTCGATGACCTTGGCCATGGTAAAGGTCTTGCCGGATCCGGTAACGCCCAGCAGCACCTGCTCCTTCAGCCCGTTCTCGATGCCCTCCGCCAGCGCGGCAATGGCCTGCGGCTGGTCCCCGGAGGGCTGATATTCAGATACGACTTCAAATTTCGGCATAGCGGCATTCCCTCCACCCATCAAACAGATTTTCAGCCACGGCCATCCTATCACACCCGTCATCTTTTTGCAACATTTGTTCGACTTTTATCAAAGGAACCATGCCTTGAAAAAAGCGAAGGGGCAAAAAAGGAGGGGGGACTAGGGGAACCCCTCCGGTTTTCCCCAGTTCGTTCGCCAGCGGCGAAGGAAGAACTTGAAGTCATTTTCGCCGCGGCGTGTACGTGGCAAAATACCCCGACCCAAGCGCCTTGGGCGCGTTCGCCAGTCCACAGACTGGTGGTGGGGGTTCTAAAGGGGGAGCCTGCTCCCTCTTTACCCCAGCAGGTCGCCGCTGTCCGCCATGGAGACGAAGTCCCGGTCCGCCACCACGATATGGTCCACCAGGCGGACGCCGATGGTCCGCAGGGCCTCCGCCACCTGGCGGGTGGCGGCCTCGTCGCTGGAGGAGGGCACCGCCACGCCGCTGGGGTGGTTGTGGGCCAGGATCACCGCGCTGGCGGAGGTCAGCAGCGCCATCTCCACCACCTTGCGGATGTTCAGGTCCGCGCTGGCCACGTCCCCCTCCGCCAGCCGCTTGCAGGCCAGGAGCCTGCCCTTGCGGTCCAGGCACAGCAGGAAGACCAGCTCCCGCCGCTCGCCGGCAAATCGCTCCAGCAGATAGGCCCCCGCCCGCTCGGAGGAGTTGAGGATGGTCTCCTGGGACGCGTCCGCTATGCGGGCCTTCCGGCTGAGCCGGGAGACCAGGGACAGCAGGATAGCCGCGCTCTCCCCGATGCCCTCCACCTTCTCCAGATCCTCCACCGGGGCGTTCAGCACGCCGGAGAGGGAGTCGTACCGCTCCATCAGAGCGTGGGCGATGGGGTTGGTGTCCCGCCGGGGGATGGCGTAGTACAGCAGCAGCTCCAGGGCCTCGTGGTCCGCAAAGCCCTCCAGCCCCGTCTCCAGAAACCGCCGGCGCATCTTCTCCCGGTGTCCGTCGTGTATGCCCATGGAGGGCCTCCTCTCGCTGAAACGCCCCGTTTCGGGCACAGATTTGGAACATCTTATTATACCACAGGCCGTCCTCTATCACAAGCGGGATTCCCATTTGTAAAATGGAGTGCAGCGGTATTTGAGGGGCCTGTAAAATTGTGGGGAGTTTTTTTCTGCCGCCTTGACAGGGGGCAGAAATTGGCATAATATGAAGAAAGAGTTTCGGCAAAACTGCATACCGTCCGGTAGGTAAGGCTACCACAGGGATACGGATCGCTGCCGCGGAGTGATGGAGACATCATGAGAGGGTTTGAACAGGTGCTATCGAACACGAAGGTATCATCTAATGTGATTTCACCGCCTTGTGAGGCTAAAGCTTGAACGGCCGCAGGGTCCGCTGATGCGGCGTCCCTGTTTTCACAAGGAAATTTCCGACTGCACCGGACAGGAGCGGCCGGGTTTTTTTGTTTTCTCAACCCCCAGCTTCACGGAGAGGAGGACGCGCATGTTTGAGCAGGAAGAGCAGCGGGACGAGCTGCTGGAAAAGATCGAGGATCTGATCTCCCGAAAACGCTATGCCGAGCTGCGCGACCTTCTGCTGCCCCTGGAGGCCCAGGACATCGCGGGCCTGTTCATGGAACTGGACGACAAGGTGCCTATGGTGTTCCGCCTGCTGCCCAAGGAGCAGGCGGCCGAGGTGTTCGTGGAGCTGGATTCTGAGGAGCAGGAGGTGCTCATCCAGAGCTTTTCCAACACGGAGCTGAAGGAAGTGCTGGACGAGCTGTACCTGGACGACGCGGTGGACATCGTGGAGGAGATGCCCGCCAACGTGGTCAAGCGCATCCTGCGCCACGCGGACCCGGACGTCCGCAAGAGCATCAACGAAATCCTGAAATACCCCGACGACTGCGCCGGCAGCATCATGACCACGGAGTACGTGGACCTGAAGGCCACCATGACCGTGGAGGACGCCCTGAAGCGCATCCGCCGCACCGGCCCGGACAAGGAGACCATCAACATCTGCTACGTCATTGACGAGGGCCGCCACCTGCTGGGGTATCTCTCCATCCGCACCATTCTGCTGTCGGAGGAGGACGACGTGGTGGGGGACATCATGGATACCCATGTGATCTCCGCCAACACCCTGGACGACCAGGAGGATGTGGCCCAGACCCTGAACAAATACGACTTCCTGGCCCTGCCCATTGTGGACACGGAGAACCGCCTGGTGGGCATCGTCACCGTGGACGACGCCATGGACGTCCTGCAGGAAGAGGTCACCGAGGATATCGAGAAGATGGCCGCCATCCTGCCGGGCGACAAGCCGTATCTCAAGACCGGCGTGTTTGAGACCTGGCGGGCCCGGACCCCCTGGCTGATGATGCTGATGTTGTCCGCCACCTTCACGGGGATGATCCTGACCCACTTTGAGAATTCCCTGGCGGCGGTGCCCATTCTGACCTCCTACATCCCCATGCTCTCCGGCACCGGCGGCAACAGCGGCACCCAGGCCTCCACGGCGGTGATCCGCGCCCTGTCGCTGGGGGAGGTCCGATTCAGCGATCTGCTGCGCGTGGTGTGGAAGGAGTGCCGCGTGGCGCTGATCTGCGGTGTGTGCCTGGCGGCGGCCAACTTTGTGAAGATGATGGTGGTGGACTGCTGGCTGCTGGCCAACCCCACCGTAACGCCCGCCGTGGCGGCGGTGGTGTGCTGCACCCTGGTGGGCACGGTGGCCTGCGCCAAGCTGGTGGGCGCCTCTCTGCCCATTTTGGCGGAGAAGATCGGGTTCGACCCGGCGGTGATGGCCTCGCCCTTCATCAGCACCATCGTGGACGCGCTGTCTCTGCTGATCTACTTCCGGTTTGCGACGTGGATTCTTGGTGTATAAAAAGAAACAGAAAGAGGAGCCTTACGGCTCCTCTTTTTCTTCTATAATGCAATGCTCGGCACCATACTCTAAGAAAATTCCTATAATCTCATTTCTGGTTCGTCCAGTTTTGCTGGCAATAGAATCTAATTTGTCCACTGTCTCTCTCTTAATTCGTATGGAAAATGTATGGTATCCGTCCGGTTTTTTTATTTTAATCTTCTTTTCCTTGCGTCCCACAATTAAATCGGACATGATATCACCCGCTTTCTAGTGCTTATTTTACACTTGATTTCTCAAAAAATATATGCTATACAAGATGTAGCATATATTTTATAGCATAAATTTTATAACATATTTTAGGGGATCAACAATGGACAATCAAATTTGCGCAAACTGCGCACACTACTACCAGCACTACATCCGAACGCACCGCCGTTTTGTGGAGATCCATGACGGCCATTGCGTCGCCGCGCCCCGCGCCAGGAATCGGACGCCGGACACGCCCGCCTGTGACAAATTTTTACCCAGGCCGGACCGTACATAACCCGGCCGCGCCTGCGCACACTAGAGAGCGGCGAAAGCCACACACTTTTTCACGCAGGAGGATCTTTTGTTATGACGAATACCAACAACGGCTGCGCCTGCACCCCCAACCAGAGCATCAAGTGCACGGTCACCAACTGCGCCCACCACTGCCAGGACCAGAACTACTGCGGTCTGAACGCCATCACCGTGGGCACCCATGAGACCAACCCCACCAAGGTGGAGTGCACCGACTGCCAGAGCTTCCAGATGAAATAAACCAGGTCCGACGGGCTTCGGGCGTCCTCTTCGGCTCCCGAAGCCCGCCGCTTACATCCTTGAGGAAAGGCGGGATCACATGGAACATCGCTGGCCGGCGCGGATCGCCGGCACTGCGGCGGGGCTGGCCAACGGCCTCTTCGGCGGCGGGGGCGGCATGGTCTTCCTGCCCATCCTCTCCCGCTGGGGCGGCCTCTCCCAGCGGAAGCTGTACGCCACCTGCGTGGGCGTCATCTTTCCGGTGTGTCTGGTGTCCGCCGCCGTGTACCTGTTTCGGGGGGAGCTCTCCCTCCTGGCGGCGCTGCCCTATCTGGCGGGCGGCCTGGTGGGCGGCTGGATCGGCGGCAAGCTGTACGGCAGAGTCTCCGTCAAGTGGCTCAAATGGCTGTTCGCCGGTTTTCTGTTCTACGCGGGGGTGAAGTATCTGCTGTGACGGACTGGATCATTCCCTTTCTCTGCGGCCTGGGGGCCAGCATCCTCTCGGCCTGGGGTGTGGGCGGCGGCACGCTGCTGCTTCTGGTCATGACGCTCTTTCTGGATGTGGACCAGCGGACCGCTCAGGGCATCAATCTGCTGTTCTTCCTGCCCACCGCCGCCTCCGCCCTGGTCTGCCACGCCAGGGGCGGCTATCTGGACAAGCCCACCCTGAAAAGCGCCGTCCCCCTGGCCGTGGCCGCCGCCCTGGCCGGGGCCTGGATCGCCACCAATCTGGACGTGGCGGTCCTGCGCAAGCCCTTCGGCGTGTACCTGCTGCTCTCCGGTGTCAGCCTGCTGTGGCCCCAGCGCCGGAAGAAACAGACATGACACAGGCCGCGGGAGAAGTCCTTCAGGGCTTTTCCCACGGCCTCACAATGTTTTTCCACACTGCCCCGCAGGGCAGACACCCCGCTCTTCCGCCCCGGGCCGGGAGCACTTCCGGCAAGCAAGGGCGCGGCCTGCGGTGCAGGCCGCGCCCTCGTTCTTTATTCCACCGGGTCGTTCAGAGTCAGCGTCACTTCCATCCGCTCCCCGTCCCGCCAGATTTCCATGGTCACCTGATCGCCCACATACAGCTGCCGCCGGATGCGCAGCAGCTCCTGACTGGTTTCCACCGGCCTGCCGCCGGCGGCGAGGACGAAGTCCCCCTCCCGGATGCCCGCCAGGTCTGCGGCGGAGCCGGGCGTGACCTCCAGCACCTGCAGGCCCCAGATGTCGTCCTCCAGCCGGGTGCCCGTCTGGAGCACCGTCACGCCGAAGGAGGGCTCCGGCCGGACCTCTCCATAGGTCAGCAGGTCGTTCACCAGCCGCCGGATGGAGGCGGAGGGAATGGCGAAGCCCAGGCCCTCCACATTGGAGTAATCAGAGCTCATCTTGATGGTGTTGATGCCCACCACTTGGCCGCAGGCGTTGATTAGGGGGCCGCCGGAATTGCCGGAGTTCAGGGCCGCGTTGGTCTGAACCAGCGTCATGGTCCGGCCGTCCACCTGTACATCCCGGTTGATGGCGGAGACGATGCCGTCTGTCAGTGTGCCGCGGAGCTCCACGCCCAGCGGGTTGCCGATGGCGTAGACCTTGTCGCCCACCACCAGCTGGTCGCTGTCGCCGAAGGTGGCGGCGGGAAGCCCCGTCAGCTCCACCTTGAGGACCGCCAGATCGTTCCGCTCGTCTCCGGCCACGTACCGGGCCTCATAGGTCCGGCCCGTGTCCATGGCGACGGTGCAGTCCCGTCCCCCCGCCAGCACGTGGTAATTGGTGAGGATATAACCGTCCGCCCGGAAGATGACCCCGGTGCCCACGGAGACGCTGTCGTCCAGCTGGGCCATCACCGTCACCACCGACGGGTTCACCCGCTGGTAGATCTCCTGGGCCGTCAGCTCCCGGCCGTGGTCCGTCTCCACCTCCAGCACGGCGCCCTCTCCGAACGGATAGGTGGGGATGGTAACTGCCCCGGACGCGTCCTCTTCCTCCTCCCAGCCGTGGTCGTAACGGTACTCAAAGGGATCGGCACTGCTGCCGGCCGGCAGCAGATACCAAATCCAGGAGCCCGCCGCCACGCCCAGCACCACCGCCAGGCAGGCCAGGAAAATCCACAGCCCGGTCCTGCGCCGCCGGCGGGGCTGCCCGGGCGCGGCAGGCCGTCCCGGCAGGGGGCGGCTGTACCGCTCCACCACCTCCCCGGGCAGCGGCTGTCTGTATACCTCTACGATCTCTCCGGAGAGACGGTCCTCTCCGGCCAACTGCTTTTCTTCCTCCATGCACGCCTCACTCTGTGGCCAGTGAGAAGGAGAACGCGGTCACGCCGTCCTCGCTGGTCACACTGATCTTTTCCTTATGCTGCTCTAAAATCGTCTTGACGATGTACAGCCCCAGGCCGTAACCATCCTTGTCCTCGCTGCGGGACTTGTCGCTCTTGTGGAACCGCTCGAACAGCAGCGGCAGCTCCTCTGCCGGGATGGTGTCCCCCTCGTTCCGCACCGTCACCCGGGCCTTGCCGTCGATGGTGGTGACGCCCAGATAGAGAGTGGAGCCCTCCCGTGCGAACTTGGTGGCATTTTCCAGCAGGTTGTAAATCACCTGCGTAATCATGTCCTTGTCCCCCAGCACCAGAATGGGCTCCTCGGGGATATCCGCCTCCACATCCAGATTCCGGTCTGTGATCTTCCGCTCCATGGAGATCAGCACCCGGCGCATACTCTCGCAGATGTCGAAGTGCTTTCCCTCCCGCAGGGGGTCGATGGCCTGCAGCTGGCTCACGTCCAGCATCCGCCGCACCAGCCGGCTCAGGCGGCGGCTCTCGTCGGAGATGATCTGGAGATACTGCCGCTCGTTCTCCGGCGGGATGGTGCCGTCCAGAATACCGTCTGTATAGCCGGCGATGGTGGTCATGGGCGTCTTCAGCTCATGGGAGATGTTGGTGATGAACTCCCGCCGCTGGCGCTCCGTCTGCTGCAGGTTCTCCGCCATGTTGTTGAAGGAGGCCGCCAGCTCTCCCAACTCGTCATCCCGGCCGTAGTCGTTCATGCGGATGTCGAAGTCCCCCTCCGCATAGCGGCGGGTGGCCTTGGCCATCTCCCGGATGGGCTGGATCTGCCGCATGGTGGTGATGGAGGACGCCATGAAGGAGATCATCAGCACCACGAACGCCGTCATGAAGAACAGCCCGATGAAGCCGGACCACATGGTGTCCAGCGAGGTGGTGGAAGACACGGCATAGACCATGCCGACGGGGTCGGGGGTATCCTCGCTTATGGCCGGAACGCCCACCACGAACCGCTTGTTGGAGTACAGGCCGTCCACGTCCGTGCGCCTGGAGCTGATGCCCTCCTCCAGCACCTCTGCGGTCATCTCCTCCGGCATAGTCACCACCAGCCCGCTGAGAGACGCATCCGTGGACAGCAGCACGTGGCCCTCCACGTCGCAGATCAGGAAGTCCACCTCGGACACCGTGGCAGCGAAGGAGGCCAGACGCTGGAAGTCCTCCTCGTGCTGCAGCTCCTCCATGTCCAGGTACCGCCCGTTTTCCAGATAGCTGGCGGAGAGCTGCCCCACCACCTGGGCCTGGGCGGCCAGCTCCCCGTTCTCCTGGCCCCGGGCGTAGTTGTAGCTCAGGGAGAAAAACGAAACTCCCAGCAAAAACAGCGTCAGGAGCACCATGCCGACGGTGACGAACATCTGCCGCCAGTACAGGCCCCTGAACTTGTTGTGCATCCGTTTTGCAATACGCGCGATCCGTACCTTCATGAGACCTCCCTGCCCGGTTTTCCGCCTGAAAAGGCAAAGGTCTTTTCAGGCGGTTTTGTCAGCTCTCCTTTGCCCCGGGGGCGCCTGCCAGCTCGAACTTGTACCCCACGCCCCACACCGTTTTCAGCGCCCACTGGCTGCTGACGTTTTCGATCTTCTCCCGCAGCCGCTTGATGTGGACATCCACTGTCCGGCTGTCGCCGAAGTAGTCAAAGCCCCACACCTCATCCAGCAGCTGGTTCCGGGTGTACACCCGGTTGGGGGTGGAGGCCAAATGATACAGCAGCTCCAGCTCCTTGGGGGGCGTGTCGATTTTCTTCCCATCCACGATCAGCTCGTAGGAGTCCAGGTCAATCACCAGCTTGTCGAACGTCAGCCGTTTGCTGGTGTCGTTGGGGATCTCCGTCCGCCGCAGGACTGCATTGATCCGGGCGATAAGCTCCTTCATCTCAAAGGGCTTCACCACATAGTCGTCCGCCCCCATCTCCAGGCCCTGGATGCGGTCGAACACCTCGCCCTTGGCCGTCAGCATGATGATGGGCACCTTGCTGGTCTCCCGGATTTTGGCGCACACCGACCAGCCGTCCATCACCGGCAGCATGATGTCCAGCAGGATCAGGTCCGGAACCTGCTTCTGAAACTCCTCAATGGCCTTGCCGCCGTCCCCGGCGATGCGGACGTCGAACCCCTCCTTCACCAGGTACATGTGGATCAAATCACAGATATTGCGGTCGTCTTCCACGACCAGGATGTTGCGGCCCATGGCGCTCCCTCCCATTTCGATATGTCTCTCTTCGCTGGTTCTGCCGCCCGCGGCGTCCGCCTGTTCACAGACACAGCCGATTCTTGATATCCTCTATTATATCCGCTCCCGGGGCGGTATGTTGAATATTTTGTAAATCTTGGCAGGTCAGGACACCGTCTCCGTCATGGCCAGGCAGCGATCGTCCGCCGCCTCCGCCGCAGACAGGAACGTCCCAAGCCCTGCGGCGTTGGCGCCGTCGCCCAGCCAGACAGTGACCTCGCCGCCCCGGCTGGTCACCCGCTGGAGCAGCGTGTCGGCGGCGCCGGTGCTGCTGAGGGGATACGCCGCCCGGTCCAGATCCGGGTCCAGCGGACAGAAGCCCGCCGCCTCCGCCGCGGAGACAGACTCCTCCCCGGCGTTTTCAATCCAAGCCAGCCGGGTCTTGACGCTGGCGGCCTGGGAGAGCAGGCGATTCCCCGTCTCCAGCTGTTCCGTCACCGGGCGGTCCGCCGCGGCGTCCACCGCCAGCCCGATGGCCTGCCCTGTGGCGGTCATTCGCCGCAGCAGGTCGCCGCCTTCCCGCAGAAACGCCTCCGTACAGTAGAAGGCCGCGTGGGCGTCATAGCGGTCCAGAATGTCCAGCAGGGACTTCACCCGCTCCGGGTCCGCGGCCTCCACACAAAGATAAATCCGCTGCCCGGTGACGGTGGAGGGCTCCGTTTCCTCCGGCGCGATGTCCTCTTCCGCACTCTGGTTCCGCAGGTACTGGTTGTACTCGTAGTCCATCCGGGACTTGGCGGCGTCGGCAAAGTACCGCTCCTCCATATCCATATCCGGATTGCGCACCCAAACCAGATAGCCCCGGTCCACCTCCACGGTGGAGTAGAGCAGGCCGAAGCACCGGGCGATCAGAGAGATGGGCAGGAAGATCACGCCACCCCGCTGGATGGGCTTCTGGAAATACAGGTTGCCCTCGTTGTCGATGGCATAGTCCTTGTTCAGGTCAAATACCAGGGAGCTGTATACCGTCTTGTCCACATACAGCAACACGGTCTGCCGGGCAATATTGGGGTAGTAGGACACGCCCAGATCCCGGCCCACGCCGGTGAAGATAGTGCTGGGCACATACAGATAGCCGCCGGACCAGAAGGGCATGGTGTCGTCCGACAGCGTCAGCACGTTTTTGTTGACTGCGGTGAAATACACCGTCTCCGCCGCCCCCGACGGGACCGGCGACAGCTGGAACACCAGCAGCAGGCACAGCAGCAGTGCCGCGAGCTTTCGTCTCATCATGTCCTCCCTTCCGCAGAAGCTCCCCTGGAAGATTGTATTTTACCACATTTCCGGCTTTTTTGTAAAGAGTCACCCCATGGCGGCAGTAGTATAGGGCTCCACGGTGACGCCGGTATAATAGTGGGTGAGGATCGTCCGGTAGTCCGCTCCCTCCTTGGCCATCTGGTTGGCGCCGTACTGGCTCATACCCACGCCGTGGCCGTAGCCAGTGACGAAGAACACCAGCTTGCCGTCCGCCGCCTCCCACTCGAAGCAGGCCGACCGCAGCCCCAGGATGCTCCGTAAAGTGCTGCCCTTCATGCTCACGCCGCCCACGTCCACCGACTCCACGCTGCCGGCGGTGTCCGTCACGGCGTTTTGCAGCCAGCCGCTGATGTCGCCGGACAGGTCCGCCTCCGGATAGGAGGTCAGGACCTTCTCCCGGAACTCCTCCGCCGTGAATTCCACACGGCTGTAATAGTTGGGGATGCTGTCCGCAGGCTCCGGCGAAGACACCGCCTGGAGATAGGGCAGGTCGCTGACCCACACCTGGCCGGAGGAGCGGGTCTGCCCGGCGGAGCAGGAGTGGAACACCGCCAGGATGGGCACGCCGCCGTACAGGATGGTCTCTCCGTCGGTCTCCCGGACGGCGGTCTCGATCTTTTCCTCATAGGCGTCCGCGTTCTCGCCCCAGTTGTTCCGGGCGTTTTCCTCCGAGATATACGCCTGGCAGCAGGTGGAGTCCGTGCAGATGTCCGCGGTGTTGCCGTGGTTGCCGCCAGTCTGCATCTTGTACAGGGTGTACGTCCGGGCCGCCACCGCCTGGGCCTTCAAAGCCTCCGGCTCAAAGGAGGCGGGCATCTCCGCCCGGACCACGCCCACCAGATACTCTCCCAGGGTCATCTCCTCCACCGCGTCCCCTGCCAGGACCTTCAGCACCATCTCTCCGTCCAGGTCCCCCGGCTGAAAGGGCTCCCGCTCCGACTCCACAGCGATGGGATCATCGGAGAAAAGCTCTGTCTGAAAGGGCACTACCACCGCCAGGGGCAGGGCAAACAGCAGCACCAGCAGCACCGCGGAGATGGCGGCGCTCTGGTGCAGATCAGAATGGCGTCTCATGGAAATTCCTCCTCTTTTGTTCCCCGTCTGCGGGCCTGTCCCTTCACTGTATGCGCCCGGAGGGCGGAAAATGAGGCCGGCATGGACAAACAGCTTTTCCCGTGGTATACTGGCTTTTGAAAATCTGTCATGATAAGGAGATCGGCTCCTATGAAGAAATACGTGCTCTGGCCCCTGCTGGCCGCCATTGGCGGCGTGGGGGCATTCCTGCTGCGGCTGCTTCAGCGCAGCACTGGGTTCGAGGTGGACACAGGCCTCCCCATCCCCGGCAATCTGTACGCCATCCTGCTGGTGGCCTGGTTCGTGGTTCTGGCGGCAGTCTGCCTGCTGGCAGCCCGGCCCCTTCTGCCTGCGGACCGGGAAGACCCGCCCCTCTTTCCCGCAGGCTTCTCCGTGGCTTCCCCCGGGCTGCTCACTCCGGCGGTGATGGGGCTCTTCCTGCTGGCAGCCTCCGGCGTTCTGGACCTGCTCTTCGGCTTCTCCGGCGCCAGCGCCCTCACCGGCAGCGGAGAGACGGTGACCGTTTTTGTGACCGCCCAGGGCAGTCAGCTCTTCTCCGGCAGGGAGCATCTGGTGGTGGGTCTGCTGTCTCTTCTCTCGGCGGCCAGCCTGCTTCCCGCTGTGCCTGCCTGCCGCATCCGGCCGGAGGGCGGGGCGCGCAAGCCCTTTCAGAGTCCTCTGCTGCTGGTGCCCGTCTGCTGCCTGGTGGTGCGGCTGGTGCTGACCTACCGGGTGGTGTCCGTAGACCCGTCCCTTACAGATTACTACACGGAGCTGCTGGCGGTGGTGTTCCTGGCTCTGGCCTTCTACCGGCTGTCCTCCTTCGCCTTCCGGGCGGGGCGGACCCGCCGCTTCGCCGTCTATGCGGCGCTAGCCATCGCCTTCTGCCTGGCCACTCTGGCGGATCGGCCGGATCCGGCCCGGCTGCTGTTCTACCTGGGCGGCGCCGTGACGCTTTTCGGCTTCCTGCTCCAGCGGACGGCGGTACTGGCCGCGCCCTGGGACAATACCTGACAGTTTATCACAAAATCCCCGCGGCCGGGAGTGCCCGCCGCGGGGATTTTCCGTTTGTTCACAAATACCGGGGAAATCGAGAAACGGACCAGCCTTTCGGCTGGTCCGTTTCCCTATTTTTTGGAAGATTGGATGAAAAGAAGTTTTGTCTCTTGCAAGTATTAAGATACTAGAGAGTTGTTAAGCAAACCAGCATCAATTGTTACAAAAGTCTTAAATCAAATCTGAGGGTCGATTTTTTTCTCCGCCCCGGAGCCCGGCAAAAAAATCCGCCAGCACCCGGCGGCAGTCCTCTCCCAGAATGCCGCCCACCAGGGCGGGCCGGTTGGGGAAGCTCTCCATAAACAGGTTGGTCACTCCGCCGCAGGCACCGAAGGCCTCGTCCCGGGCGCCGTACCAAACCCGGCGGATACGGGCATTCAGGATAGCCCCAGCGCACATGGGGCAGGGCTCCAGCGTCACGTACAGTTCGCAGTCATCCAGCCGCCAGGTGCCGAGGTGCTCGTTGGCCTGGGCAATGGCCTCCATCTCCGCATGGGAGGCGGTGGCCTGCTTCTCCTCCCGCCGGTTGCGGCCCCGGCCCACGATTTCCCCGTCCCGGACGATAACGCAGCCCACGGGCACCTCCCCCGCCGCCGCGGCCTCCGCCGCCAGCGCCAGAGCCTGGGCCATGAAGTTCTCCTGTTCTGTTGGCATGTTCTTCCTGCCTCCTTGTATGAAAGCTGGCATATTTGTCCAAACTCCCCGTAAGAATATGGATAGGAGGGACACTGCCATGAAACCTGTTTTTGCCAAGAAAGCCGCCCGCCCCGACCCGGAGCTGCTGACCCTGAAGGCCGAGCTGCTGGAGGCCCAGGGGGACCTGGCCCAGGCCTATCGCCAGTTCGACCAGGCCCTGGACCCGGAGCTGGTGGAGTCCTGCGTCTACCAGATCAGCGCCGTGAAGGCCCGGTGCAACTATCTGATCCGCGCCATCAAGGAGCGGAGTCCCGAGGCGGCGGCCGCCGCCGGGCTGGAGGGGGCGTCCACATGGACCTGAGTCAGAAGATCATCGCCGCCATCCTGGCGGGCTTCTTTCTCGTCGCCCTGATCCGGGTGTTCAGCTCCCCTTTCCGCCTGGCATTGAAGCTGCTGCTGAACACCCTGCTGGGGTTTCTGGCCCTGGGGGCCGTACGGCTGACGGCGGGCCTCACCGGCATCGCCCTGGGGCTGAACCTGTGGAATGCCCTAGTGATCGCCGTTCTGGGCCTGCCGGGATTTGTGCTGCTGCTGTTGGTCCAGTGGGTTTTGTAGCATTACATAATTGTTTTCAGACGCCAGGACCGTTCTTCACCTCGGGCATCAAAATACCAGTCCTTCAGGTGCCAGCCCATATCCCTGCCTGCAAACCGCCAGATGGTCAGGGACGGCGGGGCGGGGATGGAGACGGATTCGTCCAGGCCTGCGTCCACCCGCAGCCGGACCTCCGTCAGTTTTTCCGATTCATTCCCGATGACGTAACAGGCTTCCCGGTGGCCGGAATAGCCCTCATGGGCTGGGTGTATACGCCCCGCACCGGGTACGGGCCGTACATCCACACCGGATGCCCATACGCTTCATAGTCCCCATCGACATTCTGCGGGAACCGGACGATGTAACGCTCGTCCGGTTTTCTCTCGCCCAAAAACATGGCGAAGCGGTCCGGCCCATCGTCCCCCACCGCCGGCAGTCGGATGGGGCCGGTGCCCCGGTCCGCCATCTCCCAGCAGAGATAGCGAGCGATCTCCCCAGGGCTTCTGCCATAGCAGCGGCGCAGAGAATCCGCATAAGGCCGGCCGCGCAGAAGATCCAGCGCCCCCAGGCGTTTCGGCGTACAGGGCCTTCCCCCGAAAAATCAAAATAGAACGCGAGAAATCAGGAGATAATAAGAGGTATCAAGAGAAATTCAGAGATTTATCCCGGTTAAATGAAATCCCCGTTGACATTCCCCCGCCGCCGTGGTATAAATATCCTTGCTCCGATTGTAACCCGGAGCTCTTGATTTGTAAAGCAAAGCAAAGAATTTCAATATACGGAGGAAACACCATGTCCACTTTTATGGCAAACAAGGCCAACATTGAGCGTAAGTGGTACATCCTGGACGCCGCGGGCAAGCCCCTGGGCAAGACCGCTGTCCGGGCTGCCGACCTGCTGCGCGGCAAGACCAAGCCCACTTTCACCCCCAACGCCGACTGCGGTGACTATGTCATCATCATCAACGCCGGTAAGGCTGTGCTGACCGGCAAGAAGGGCACCCAGAAGATGTACCGTACCCACTCCGGCTGGATTGGCGGCCTGAAGGAGACCCCCTACCGCATCCTGATGCAGGAGCAGCCCGAGCTGGCCATGAAGGTGGCTGTCCGCGGTATGCTGCCCAAGAACACCATCGGCAAGGAATCCCTGAAGCGGCTGCACATCTATGCGGACGCCAACTACGAGCAGCAGGCTCAGAAGCCCGTCGCTCTGGACGCGGAATAAGGAGGAGTTTGAAGTATGTATCAGTCCAAGAAGCCCTATCTGTATGGCACTGGTCGCCGGAAGTCCTCTGTGGCCCGCGTCCATCTGTTCCCCAACGGCACCGGCTCCATCACCGTCAACGGCCGGAGCATTGATGAGTATTTCGGTCTGGACACCCTGAAGATGCTGGTCCGTCAGCCTCTGGAGGCCACCGGCAACACCGGCAAGATGGATGTTGTGGCCACTGTCACCGGCGGCGGCGTGTCCGGCCAGGCCGGCGCCCTGCGGCACGGTATCGCCCGCGCCCTGCTGCTGGCCAGCGAGGACAACCGTCCCATCCTGAAGAAGGCCGGTTTCCTGACCCGCGATCCTCGTATGAAGGAGCGTAAGAAGTACGGCCTCAAGGCCGCCCGTCGCGCTCCCCAGTTCTCCAAGCGTTGATTCTTCGATTGCACTTTCAAAAATCCCGCCACAGCAATGTGGCGGGATTTTTTCTTGTACTCCTGCAGCCCCTGCACAACGGAGCGGCACTTGCCTTCACGCCCTCTGTGTGCTACTATATCCCACAACGGCAAATTTCGACAGGAGGTTTTTATGCAGACAAAGGATCTATTGGATTGCAGTCAGGACGTCCTGCGTGCGGAAAAGGCGCTGGAAGTTCAGTATGAGGAGTATTACGAACAGCTGGCCGACCAGCAAAGCCTCTCTCCGGAGGAGCAAGCCGCCCTGCGCAGCGACGTGACCCGGGAGGTGGAGATGCTGGAGGATGCCTCCTCCTGCCTGCGTCAGGCCCATCAGTGGGCCTCCGACAAGGCCGACGAGCTCACCACCCGCCTGCGGGAGGGGCAGGAGAGCTCCCAGCGCAAGGGCCTCTTCCGCCGTGCCCCCGCCAACTCCGTTATCGACCTGGAGGAGGAGCAGGCGGATAGCTTTGCCTCCGGCGTCAACTTTTACAAGGTCGCTTTGATCTGCATCGCCGGCAGCTTTGCGGGCGTGGTGGTGGAGATCCTGTGGTGCCTCTTCCGCAACGGGTATATCGAAAGCCGCTCCGGCCTGGTTTACGGTCCCTTCAACCCTGTCTACGGTATCGGCGCGGTGGTGATGACCCTGGCCCTGTACCGCTATCGCAACCGCAGCTCCTCCATCTCCTTTTTCGGCGGAGCCGTGGTGGGCAGTGTCATTGAGTACCTGCTCTCCTGGGGGCAGGAGACTCTCTTCGGCTCCACTTCCTGGGATTACAGTCGGATGCCCTTCAACCTCGACGGCCGGATCTGCCTGCTCTACTCTTTGTTCTGGGGCATTCTGGGCGTCCTGTGGATCAAAAGCCTCTATCCCCGGGTCGCTCAGGTGATTTTGAAGATCCCCAACCGGTTCGGCAAGGTCCTCACCTGGGTCCTCACCATTTTCATGGTCTTCGACTGCGCCATGAGCCTGCTGGCAGTGGACCGCTGGTCCGAGCGGGTCCGCGGAGAGACCCCCGTCTCCGCCGTGGATGTGTTTTTTGACGAGCATTTCCCAGACAGCCGCATGGAGCGCATTTACGCCAATATGGAATTCGGCACGAATCCAGCCTGATCGGCGCAGCAGAGCGGCGGGCGCATAGCGCCCGCCGCTCTGCTTTCTCTTACGTATAGGACCGCTCCACGTTCACCACAGCGTAGTAATTGCCGTCCAGCGCCCGCACGGCGCTGCGGATTTTCTGCTCCACCTCCTGGTCCGTGAGGCGGAAGCCGAAGGGCACCACCGCGTCGAAGATCAGGTTCGTATGGGTGGGTCCCGCTACCATGCGGAAATCGTGGATGTCGATGGCGTCGTCGATGCAGTGGATCAGGGTCTGGACCCGCCGCCGGGTCTCCTCGGTGACGCCGTCGTCCGTCACCACCGGGTCCATGTGGATCACTGCGTCGCAACCCAGCTTCTCCCGCAGCTCCTTCTCCACGTTGTCGATCTCATCGTGGAGGGCCAGCACGTCCTCGTTGGCGGGCACCTCCGCGTGGAGGGAGATCATCACCCGGCCGGGGCCGTAGTCGTGGACGATCAGATCGTGGATGCCTAGAATGGTGCTGTGGGCCATCACCAGATCCCGGATGCGCTGGACGAACTCATGGGTGGGCGGCGTGCCCAGCAGGGGGTCCAGCGTGTCCCGCACCGCATTGATGCCGGACCAGAGAATAAAGGCCGCCACCAGCACGCCGCACCAGCCGTCGATCTCCAGGCCCGTGAAACGGCCCACCAGCGTGGCGATCAGCACCGCGGCGGTGGCCACACTGTCGCTGAGGGAGTCCATGGCGGTGGCCTCCATGGCGGGAGAGGCCAGCTTCTTCCCCAGCCGCCGGTTGTAGAGGAACATATACAGCTTCACCAGAATGGACGCGCAGAGGATCGCAAAGATCAGCGGGCTGGAGTCCACCGGTTCCGGATGCAGGATCTTCTCAATGGACGTCTTCCCCAGCTCCAGGCCCATCAGCAGGATCAGGACCGATACCGCCAGGCCAGAGACGTACTCCATCCGCCCGTGGCCGAAGGGGTGTTCGGAGTCTGGCTTCTGCCCCGCCAGCTGAAACCCCACCAGTGTCACGAAGGAGGACCCGGCGTCCGACAGGTTGTTGAAGGCGTCCGCCGTGATGGCGATGGACCCGGAGAGGGTGCCCGCCAGAAACTTTCCGGCGAACAGCAGCACGTTCAGGCAGATGCCCACAATCCCGCAGAGGACGCCGTAGGCCCTGCGGGTCTCCGGCTCTTCCCGGGCCGGGTCCGGTTTGATAAACAGCCGCGCCAGCAGTGAGATCAAAGCAGGTTCCTTCCTTTCCATGGGGCCGCGGCCCCGGTGTCTATATCCAGCCGGGCATCTCCGGCCAGGAAAAAGCCGCCCTGCGGCGGCGTGGTTTTGGGCCAGGGTGCGCTTTTCCGTCCCATGGCCGGACCGGTGGAGCGGATCAGTTCCGCTTTCCGGGGATCACCAGCTTCATGTGGCAGCAGAGATCGTCCAAGTCCCGGTCCGTGGCGGCCGGGATCCGAAGCTTGGCCCCGCAGTCCCGGCAGATGAGATCCACGGCGCTGCGGCGGATCTCCATACCGTACCGTCCGCTGCCGCAGGCGCAGGTGATTCCATCCGGCCGGGCGGCGATATCCTTCAGCTCAGACAGGATCTCGTACATGATGACGTTGTCCACAAATGCCTCTTCGCCGTCCTCCTGCTGCTGGTGCTCCTTCTCCGCCAGCACCGCCAGATCCCGCAGGTTTTTCTCCACCGTCCCCTCCGGGCCGATAAAGCAGCAGAATTGCCGCGTCTTGGCGCAGCCCAGGGCGGTGGCGCCCCGGAGCACCCGCTCCGGCGGGCAGTGGGCCTCATGGGTCTCCCCGCAGATGCCGCAGGGGACGTAGATGTGGTACTCTGTCCCGTCGAACTCCACCTTCAGGGCAGACTTGCCGCAGGCGCACTCCACCTCGGCGTTGGATGCCTCCAGCGCAAAGACAGATCGGGTCCCCATGACGGTTTTGCCGCACTGGGGGCAGAGGTATCCAAATGTCCGCATCTCTTCTTTCATGGTATGCGCCTCCTGACCGGGATGTTTCCATTAGATGAAGATTATACCACCACGCGGAACAGTTGTACAGAGTTTTTTGAACATTAGCAGAGGCTAACTGCCCGTTTTCTCTGAAAACAGGTCTGTTCAAGTCGTTTTTTCTGTGCTATGATGGGGCAAAAGGAGGGAGCTGTATGTATCATCTGCTGTCCGTGTCCTCTGCAATGCTCATCTCCTTTTTGATCGGCCTGCTGTTTGCCGCTATGTGTGCCATTGTGGGCCGCCAAAAAGGGTATTCCACTGCATTGTGTATCCTGCTGGGCTTTTTTGGCAGGCTCATTTGCTTGTTTATTCTGATTCTTCTACCAGATCGGATGCAGGAGCAGTACGAGTCCGACCATCTGAAGCAGGAGCTGTCCTCTCTACGCCAACGGATGGCCGAACTGGAGCAGGCTTTGGAACCAACGCCCGCCCCGGAGCCTGCCGCCCCGGCAGCGGATGCTCAAGCAGCGCCCCCCAAGCGTCCGCCGGACGCCCCCGCCGTGTTCCCCGCCCGGACGGAGGAGGTCATCGCCTGCCCCCGGTGTGGCCGCCACCAGAAGGGCAATCGGGCTTCCTGCTACGCCTGTGGCCTGCTGTTTCGATATGAAAATACCTGATGTCAGGAGGCTCCTATGCTTATTTTTTGGATTTTATGCATCATTCTGTGCGCTGTGCTGGGAAGCTCCAAAGGATATTCCGTTTGGGTATGCATTGTAGCAGGCGCGCTGGGGTCTTTGCTGGCAGTGCTCGTCCTGTTTCTGCTACCGGACCAGAATCAGGAAGCAGCCGACCTCTCCCGGCGGGATCAGGAAATCGCCGCCCTGCGCCAGCGGGTGGCCGAGCTGGAGCGGGCACAGCAGCCCGCAAAAGAGCCGGTGCCCCTTGCAAAGACATCCGCCGCCCCTGCCGCCCCATCGGACGCCCCCGCCGTCTTTCCCGCCCGGACAGATGAGGTCATCGCCTGTCCCCGCTGCGGCCGCCGCCAGAAGGGCAATCGGGATTCCTGCTACGCCTGTGGCCTGCTGTTTCGATATGAACAGGAATGACCTTTCAGAGGTCCGGCTTCCGCCGGGCCTCATATTTTTGCCTCTTTGGGACAATCTAGCTACGAAAACTTTCTTCAATTGCGAGGTGGCGCATCATGAATGACAAGCGTCTGGGCCGCCAGACCGTGGCCCTGGCCCATCCCCCCTCCGTCCTCTCCTTTTCCAATATTGGGGGGAAATTCGAGGGCCAGGGCCCCCTGGCGGACTTTTTTGACGAGATCAGCAACGACTCCTTCTTCGGGGAAAAGACCTGGGAGAAAGCAGAGTCCGCCATGCAGAAGACGGTCCTTCAGCGAGCGCTGGAGAAGGCGGAGCTGACGCCGGAGGACCTGGACTATATCCTGGCCGGAGATCTGTTGAACCAGTGTATCGGCTCCTCCTTCGGACTGCGGGACTTCCGGGTGCCCTTCTACGGGCTCTACGGTGCCTGCTCCACCATGGGAGAGAGCCTGAGCCTGGCGTCCCTGCTGATCGACGGCGGCTACGCCGACCGGGCCGCCGCCCTGACCTCCTCCCACTTCTGCACCGCCGAGCGGCAGTACCGGATGCCGGTGCCCTACGGCAGCCAGCGGACGCCCACCGCCCAGTGGACGACCACTGCGGCTGGCTGCACCATCCTGGGCAGCGACGGCCCCGGCCCCTACGTCACCCACGTCACCTGCGGCCGGATCGTGGACAAGGGCATTACGGACGCCAACAACATGGGCGCCGCCATGGCCCCTGCAGCCTACGACACCCTTTCCGCCTTCTTCCGGGACACCGGGTACAAGCCCGCGGACTTCGACCTGATCCTCACCGGTGACCTGGGAGAGCTGGGCCACGCCATCGTCCGGGACTTCTTCCAGCGGGACGGTGTGGACATGGGCCCCCAGTTCCAGGACTGCGGCCTGCTGCTGTATGACCGGAAGCACCAGGATATGCACGCCGGAGCCTCCGGCTGCGGCTGCTCTGCCTCCGTGCTCAACGGCTATCTCCTGCGCAAGATGCGGGAGGGCAAGTGGAAGACCATTCTCTTCGCCCCCACCGGGGCGCTGCTCTCCCCCACCTCTTCTGGCCAGGGGGAGTCCATCCCCTCCATCTGCCACGCCGTGCGCCTGAGCGCCGTCCGGGAGTAATTGGTCAACCTATATAAATTTCGGATAAATTTTGGGCGGATTCAGCAGATTTCTTGTGAAGAACATGCCTTGACGCTGTCCGTCTACCGTGGTAAAGTGTTCTCCATCAAAGGCAAGGGCGCCTGTGAGACCATCTCACAGACGCCCTTGCCTGTATTTGTTCCAAGGCGCGGCGTGACGCGCGGCCGCCGCCCGTGGTGATTTAGGAGGGAACACGATGTATTCATCAGTCAACACCATCTGGGTCCTGCTAGGCGCGGCGCTGGTCTTTTTGATGCAGGCGGGCTTCGCCATGTGCGAGGCCGGCTTCACCCGGGCCAAGAACACAGGCAACATCCTCATGAAAAATCTCATGGACTTCTGCATCGGCACGCCGGTCTACTGGCTGCTGGGCTTCGGCCTGATGTTCGCCAGCGGCGGGGCCCTGATCGGCGGCCTGGACCCTATGGTCCAGGGGGACTACTCCGCCATCCTGCCGGAGGGCGTGCCCCTGTTCGCCTATCTGATCTTCCAAACCGTTTTCTGCGCCACATCCGCCACCATCGTCTCCGGCGCCATGGCGGAGCGAACAAAATTCCTCTCCTACTGTATCTATTCCTTCTGCATTTCTGCCTTCATCTATCCCATCTCCGGCCACTGGATCTGGGGCGGCGGCTGGCTCAGTGATCTGGGCTTCCACGACTTTGCCGGCTCCACGGCGGTCCACATGGTGGGTGGCATCTGTGCCTGTATCGGCGCCGCCATCCTCGGCCCCCGACTGGGCAAATACGACAAGGACGGCAAACCCCGGGCCATCCTGGGCCACAGCCTCTCTCTCGGTGCCCTCGGTGTGTTCATCCTGTGGTTCTGCTGGTTTGGGTTCAATGGGGCCTCTACCGTCTCCATGACCGGAGACAACACCCTGGTCTCCGCGGGGCTGATCTTCGTCAACACCAATATGTCTGCTGCCGTCGCCTGCTGCGTCACCATGCTGTACACCTGGCTCCGCTATAAAAAGCCAGATGTGGGCATGACGATGAATGCCGCCCTGGCGGGACTGGTGGCCGTCACCGCCGGATGTGATGCGGTTTCCATCGGCGGCGCCGCCATCATCGGCATCGCAGCCGGCCTGCTGCTGCCTATCTCCGTAAACTTCTTTGACTCTGTGCTGAAGATTGACGACCCGGTGGGCGCCATCTCTGTCCATGGCGTCTGTGGGGCCGCAGGTACCTTGCTCACCGGACTGCTGGCAGTGGACGGCGGTGTGTTCTACGGCGGCGGCTTCCATTTCTTCGGCGTTCAGTGCCTGGGTGTAGCGGCCACGGCGGTCTGGACCATTGTCACCATTACCATTGTGTTCCAGGTGCTCAAGCATACCATCGGTCTGCGGGTTTCACCCGAGGAGGAGGTCAAGGGACTGGACATCACCGAGCACGGCCTGCCCACCGCCTATGGCGGCTTTGCCTTTGCCTATGACGATACCCCGGACGGCGCTGCTGTGCTGAATCCTGCCGCCCCGGCCGTCGCGCCGGTCCCGGTGCAGGAGGCGGTGCCGGTGGAGGTGGTCACTGCCCCGGCAGATGCGGTATCCGCTTCCCCCGGCGTCAAGATGACCAAGGTGGACATTCTCTGCAAGATGGAGCGGTTCGATGCCCTGAAGCGGGCCATGTTCGACATCGGCATCACCGGCATGACTGCCATCAACGTCATGGGCTGCGGCGAACAGCGGGGCAAGACCGAGGGCTACTTCCGGGGGGCCAGGGTGGAGGCCACTATGCTGCCCAGCATTCAAGTGTCCATTGTGGTGTGCAGGCTGCCTGTGCGCCTGGTGGTAGAGACCGCCAAAAAAGTTCTGTACACCGGCCATATCGGCGACGGCAAGATCTTTATCTACGACGTGGAGAACGTCATCAAAGTCCGAACCGGAGAAGAGGGATACGGCGCACTCCAGGATGCGGAATAAACATCTCTTTTCGCCCCATGGTTTCATCACGGCCCGGAGATCTGTGTCTCCGGGCCGCACTGCATAATCCCGCCGGAACCGGGCACACTGCTCTTATGAAAAGAGGGGGAGACATCTCATGGAATATCTCAACGCGTTTCTCTGCGGCGGTATCCTGTGCGCCGTGGGACAGATCATCATCGACAAGACTCAGCTGACCCCCGCCCGCATTCTCACCGGATACGTGGTAGTGGGCGTGCTGCTCAGTGCCCTGGGGCTGTATGAGCCCCTGGCCCAGTGGGGCGGCGCCGGGGCCACGGTCCCCCTGACAGGCTTCGGCCACACGCTGGCCAAGGGCGTCCGGGAGGCGGTGGCCTCCGATGGCTGGATCGGCATCTTCACCGGCGGGCTCACCGCTGCGGCGGGGGGCGTCACGGCCGCCGTGGTGGCGGGCGTGCTCATGGCGGCCATCTTCCGGCCGGGGGACAAGCGGTAAGGGAACCGGGGCCGCCGCGGCGTTCGTGCCCGCAGACGCATCAAATTCTGGGTTCAGCCGCCTCCTGCGCACGGCCGAAACCACTTCCCGCCCCATCTGTGCAAGACCTGTCCGTCTCCTATGGCGGGCAGGTTTTGCGCGCTGGGTCTGCAGCTCTAAAATAGTGGCTGCAGCCACTTTTTTGCGGTCTCAGGGCAACCGTTGCCGCCCTGTTCTTATTTTGTCATTTTTTTGTTGTTCTTTCCTGTCCGGTTTCCTGCTATACTATGGTCACCGACAAAAATCGACAGAAAGGAACATCCGATCATGCGCCGTTTTACCGCACTGCTGCTTGCCGCGCTGATGCTGCTCTCCCTGGCTGCCTGCGGGCAGGGAGCCTCCGCTGGCGGCTCCGCTCAAAATGCCGCCGGAGACCCGACTCCGGAAGAGGAGGCCCCGGAGTTGCCGGAGCCGGAACCCTATGAGATTTCAGACCCCACGGTCATGCCGGAGGGCGGCGTTCGGGACGGTGTCACCTACGCGGCCTATGACGGCATCGTGGAGCACCTGTTCTTCCATCCAGTGGTGGCCTATCCGGAGCTGGCCTTTGACGGAGACGCCCAGGCCAACGGCATTGACGATTACATGGTGACGGTGGATGAGTACAACAAAATCCTCCAGAGTGTCTATGACAAGGGCTACGTGCTGGTGGACATCGGCGATGTGTGGAGCGAGACCACCGGCGAGGACGGTCAGCCTAAGATGGTTCGGAACACCCTCTACCTGCCGGAGGGCAAAAAGCCCCTGATCCTCTCCTACGACGACACCAACTACTATGAATATATGCTTGCCAATGGCTTCACCTACAAGCTGGTGATCGGGGAGGATGGCAAGATCGCCTCCTGGGGCAAGGACCCCCAGGGCAATGAGGTGACCTCCCGGGACCTGGACGCCATCCCCATCCTGGACAAGTTTGTGGAAGAGCACCCGGACTTCTCCCCCTTCGGCGCCAAGGGCTGCCTGAGCCTGACGGGATATCAGGGCATCCTGGGCTACCGCACCCAGACGGATCAAGATGTGGAGTGGACCGCGGAGCGGGAGGCCAACCGCCAGAAGGAGATCGAGGCGGTGAAGCCTATTATCGCAGAGCTCAAGCGCACCGGCTGGACCTTCGGCAGTCACACCTGGGGGCACATCCGCCTGGGCACCAAGAGCCTGGAATCCATCCAGGCGGACACCCAGCGATGGTTTGACGAGGTGGGCAGCCTGGTGGGTCCCACTACCATCCTGTTTTACCCTCACGGGGAGCGGCCCGACGGCAACGACTGGCAGAACACCGGCCCGGTGTTCCAATACCTCCAGAGCCAGGGCTTCCGAGTCTTTGCCTCCGTGGGCATTGAGAGCTTCAGCTATATCAAGAAGGATCTCTGCGCCGTCATCTGCGACCGGCTCCACCCGGACGGCACCACCCTGCGCCATTCCAGAGACCGGTACTTGCAATTTTACGACGCAAAGGATATCATGGATGTAACGGTTCGTCCCCAGCGGGAGATCGACTGGGCGTAAGGGGGGAGAGCCACCGTGAAAAGGTGTGTCTATTTGTTTCTGCTGTCCATCCTTCTGGTGGCCGGGCTGACGGCCTGCGGCTCCGGGAAAGCAGAACAGGAGGTTCCCTCCCTGACTGAGATCGAGGGCATGACGAATGATGAAGCCGCTGAGGCCCTGTCCGGTTTTTGCCGCCAGGACATTCTGGACGCCTGGGGAAAGCCGGGCGGCGGCCTGTCCGGCCTGTTCGGGGACATTTATGATGCCCCCACCCTGGGCGGCTGGGTGATCGTCCAGTATGATATCCCGGCCACCACCAGCACGGACACCGACCTGAATGCTCTGCCGGTGAGCTGGGTGTCGCTTCCGGCCGTCAGTTGAGCGCATCTTGCAAAGGAGTGTATTTCCATGACCCGTGAAGAACTGAAGGCCGCGGCCGTCGCCATGCTGGACCGGGCCTACATCCCCTATTCCCACTTCCCCGTGGGCGCCGCCCTGGAGTGCAGCGACGGTACGGTGTTCACCGGCTGCAACATCGAGAACGCCTCCTTCGGTCCCACCATCTGCGCCGAGCGGACCGCGGTGGCCAAAGCCGTCAGCGAGGGGCACCGGGACTTTGTCCGCATCGTGATCGCCGGGCGGAGCCGTGAGCTCTGCGTCCCCTGCGGCGTGTGCCGCCAGGTGCTGCGGGAGTTTGCCCCCAACATCGAGATCATCTGTCTCAACGGCGCCGGAGAGGAGCGGACCTTCACCCTGGAAGAACTGCTGCCCCACAGCTTTGGCCCGGAGTACCTGCAGTGACGGCTCCCGCCGAAGGGGCGCTGCGCATCCTGAAACTGGAGCCGGTGGACTTTTGCTGCGGGGAGGTCCTGGCCGAGTCCCAGATATGGGTGCTGGCAGAGGACCGGACCGGAAAGCGCCTCTCCCGCCGGATCCCAGCCACCAAGGCCGCGGAGCTGGGCCTTCTCCCAGGCGGTTTCTGCCGCCGGTCGGATCTGCACATCTGAATCAAAACATGCCGCCGGTGCTGAGGCACCGGCGGCATGGGCTTTATACTAGCTTTTCAAAGTAGAAGAAGGTGTCGTCCTCCCCCTTCTTCCGCATACAGGCCGACAACATCTTGTAGGACGCCTGGTTCTCCTTGTAACACTTGGCCACCACCCGGCTCAGATGGATTTTGTACAGGCCCCACTCCGCCACAGCAGCGAAGGCCTCGGTGCCGTATCCGTTTCCGGCGTATGCCTTGTCAATCCGGCAGCCCAGCTCCGCGCCGCCCCGGCAGTCGAACCGGTACAGCACCGCCTCGCCGATGAGCTTCCCATCCAGCCGGACGGCAAAGTTCACCGCCTGCCGGTTTTCAAAATCCCGTTTCGCCACGTCGAAGAAGCTCCGCTCCTCCACCCGGCCGCCCAGGCCGCCCACATCGTCATAGCCCCACCAGCGGTTCCGGTCGGCGTCCAGCACCAGGGCGTTGTAGGCGGGGATATCCGCCTCTGTCAGGGCGGAGAGGGTCAGCCGCTCCGTCTTCAGCTCCGGAATGGCCTGCACGTGGTTCAGCAGCTCATTCTGGGGATCGAACCGGTACTTGGGCGCCAGCCTGGCCGGGCCGTACTGGAGCTTGGAAGTCCTGAGGCCCTTGTCCGCCGCGTCATCCTCCCGGTTGATCCACTGGCAGCCATCGCCAAAGGCGTCGGCGAATGCCTGGACCAGCGCAGGATATACACCGGTATAGGAGTAGAGGGCCTTTTCAATGTGGATGATCAGGGTGTCCCCACACTTTTCCGCCAGGGACAGGGCGATCAGCTTCTCCCCGTCAAACATGCCGCCGGTGAAAAAGTAGGGCTTGCCGGTCATCTTCAGCATCTTCTTGGCCAGCTCCAGCTCATTTTTGGCCTTGGCGTTGCTGTCCTTGGGGAACTCCGCCTCATAGTCCTGCCAGAACTGCTCGATCACCGGTGCGTCCGCCGCCGTCAGGGGGCGGAACTGCGCATCCGGCCACTTGGACCGGAACTTGTTGATGTGGTTCCGCTGGCCGGAGTACCGCCGCCCGGCGAAGAACTGCAAATCCTCCCGGTAATAGACGTAGTCCCGCCAGGTCCGCACATCGCTGACCCGCACATAGGGATACCGGCCCAGCAGCTTGGCGGCCCTGCACTCCGGCACCACAGAGATCACCGGGGGGATACCCCGCTCCAGACAGTCGTTCTCAATGGCCTCCAGGGCCGCATCCTCGTCCCCCTCCGGGCCGGGAACCGGGTAGTCGAAGACTACCTGGCCGTCGATCTCATTGCGGACCACCAGGCATCCGGCAATCTCCGCCCAGGCCGGGTGGAGCGCGGCCTTCCACATGAGCTTGGTGCCCACGGAATACTCACACAGGCCGAACTCACAGGTCTGGTAATACCGCCGGAGGCGGGGGGCCTCCTGCTTTGTCACTGGTTTGAACTCTAGCATACTTTCATTCCTTGTCCTTGATCGTAAAGCACGGGATATGCCTGTGCCGTTTCCTACTCTTCCCGCAAAGTATATGCCCCGCTCCGCAGGGGTGCAGTCGTTTTCGCAACAGCTCTCCGGGCTGTCAGCGGAGAAAACGGCCGCGGGTGCCAGCCCGCGGCCGCTGCGTCACACATCAGTTCATCTGCTTGCGGCGGCTGAGATTCATCGTGCCGTCCTGCATGGCGTTCAGGGAGTCCAGACTCTTGCCGGTGCCCAGCGCCACACAGCTGATAGCGTCGTCGGCAATCACTGTGTGGATGCCGGTCCGGGCCGTCACCAGCTTGTCAAAGCCGGAGACCAGGCTGCCGCCGCCCGTCATGACGATGCCGTTGGTGGAGATGTCCGCCACCAGCTCCGGCGGCGTCCGCTCCAGTACGGAGTGGATGGCCTCCATGATCCGCTCCACCGGCTCCTCAAAGGCATCCATCATCTCCGTGGAGCTGACGGTGACTACCTTGGGCAGGCCGGTCAGCAGGCAGCGGCCCTTCACGTCCATGGTCTCCTCCTCGTCCTTGGGGAAGACACAGCCGATCTGCTTCTTCATCTCCTCAGCGGTGCGCTCGCCCACCAGCAGGTTGTGCTTGCGGCGCATGTACTTGACCACGGCCTCGTTCAGCTGGTCGCCGGCGATCTTGATGGAGGCGCTCTCCACCACGCCGGACAGGGAGATGACAGCGATGTCCGCGGTGCCGCCGCCGATGTCCACCACCATGTGACCGTCGGGCTGGGTGATGTCGATGCCAGCGCCGATGGCTGCGGCCACCGGTTCTTCAATGAGGTAGACCTTCCGGGCGCCAGCTTGGATGCCCGCGTCGATGACGGCGCGCTCCTCGACCTCCGTAATGCCGGAGGGCACGCAGATGATGACCCGGGGCTTGAAGAAGGACACGCCCGCCACCTTGTGGATAAACTCCCGCAGCATCCGCTCCGTCATGTCGTAGTCGGAGATGACGCCCTCCCGCAGGGGGCGGATGGCGATGATGTTGCCGGGGGTCCGGCCCAGCATGGCCTGAGCCTCCGCGCCCACCTTCAGCAGCTTGCCGGTTGTCTTGTCCATGGCCACCACGGACGGCTCGTTCAGGACGATTCCCTTCCCCTTTACATATACCAAAACCGACGCGGTACCCAGATCGATACCGATATCCTTCGTCATGGACATACTGACTCCACCTCATTTGATCTTTCTGTCTTATAGTATAAGCGGTTTTCCCGCGAACAATCATACAGTCTTTATTATACTGGCAGTTTCCTGGGAATGCAACACTAATTTGTGAACAATTTCCACCGATTCAGGCCTTTTTCCCGCTGTCCCTCTCCAGCGGCGTCAAGGCCGCTGCGGCGCAGACCACGTCTGCCGCTCCGGCCTCCCGCAGCACCCGGGCGCACTCTGCCAAGGTGGCGCCGGTGGTGCAGATGTCGTCCACCAGCAGGATACGATGCCCCGAGATCCGCTCCGGGTCCACCGCCTCATAGACCCCCAGCACATTGGCCCGGCGGGCGGCAGCTTCCTTCAGTCCCGACTGGGCGGGGTTGTGGACGGTCTTGCGCAGCAGCGGCAGCGGCTTCGTCTCCCACAGGCGGCAGGCGCTCTCCGCCAGCAGGCGGGCCTGGTCATACCCCCGCTGACGCAGGCGCCTGGGGCTGACAGGTACCCAGGTCACCGTGTCGAACGCTCCGGAGAAGTGCTCCGCCGCGCACCCGGCGATCAGCTCTCCCAGGGGCGCCGCAGCAGAGGACATCCCCCGGAACTTGAAGCGGTGGAGCCCCTCTCGGGCCAGGCCCTGGTACCACAGAGGCGCCGCGCAGAGAAAGCCGCCGGGCCCCCGGCGCAGGGCGTCGGCTCCCTCCGTCCAGGGAAGCTCCCCGCGACAGGTGTCACAGATGCCCGGTCTGTCCAAAACACGGCCGCAGAAGGGGCACTTGGCTGGGAAGATGAGGTCCAGGAGGGCGGACAGCAGGCTCATCGTTTCTCTGCCTCCGCCAGCAGTTCGTCATACGTGGTATGCAAAGCGTCACGGATACCCCGGAGCTGGGAAGCCTTGATATGCTGAGCCCCTCGTTCAATCTTCACCAGCGATTCCCGGGTGATTTCCACGCCCTCCAGCTGGAGCAGGCGGACCAGTGCCATGGGCTTGATGCCTCGATTTTTTCGGATCCGCCGAATATTGGCTCCAATCCGGATGTCCTGCTTGATCTTCTGCTCCTCCATAGACGCCTCCGCAACAGGACCTGTTTCGGTCCGATTTTGCTTTATTCTATGGAGGAAAGGTAAAAAAATGGGACCCATATGGGTCCGTGTTGCACGCCTGTTCTATGAAACCGTTGGCGTCAGTTTCCATCTGGAAAACTCAGCCATGACGGCTGGGCGGATACGCAGGGGACGCCGGATGGCGGCCTCGGGGTGTCTGCTCCCGCAGGGGCTGGTCCAGCAGGGATACAGCCCCCGTTTCTCTTTTGTCTTTCCAAAAGGGAAACGGGGGTGCATCTGCCCAGCCAGCAGCATAACTGCCCGTCCCGCGTCCAATGGGACGCACCCCATCCTCCACCGGCAGCAAACCTGGCGGCCTTTATCTCTCCGCCGGATCCGCAAAATGTGCCAGCCTCCACCGGAGGCCGGAATACCGCCGCTGCTGACGGTCGTTGGCCGCCATGGCCCGGATGGCCGCGTCGTCCCCCACCACGATCAGAAGCTCTCTTGCACGGGTCAGGGCCGTGTACAGCACTCCCCGCACCATCAGGGACGGCGCTGCCGGCATGGCCGCCAGCACCACGCACTGGTACTCGCTGCCCTGGGCCTTGTGGACCGTCATGGCATAGGCCAGATCGATCTCATTGAGCATATCCAGCGTGTACGTGGCGATCCGGTCATCAAAGTTCACCACCAGCAGCTCTCCGGACGGGTCGATCTCCACGATCCTTCCCACGTCTCCGTTGAACATGCCGGTGCCCACGGTGCCGTCCGCCTTTTCCCATACCACGTTGTAGTTGTTTTTCGTCTGCATGATCCGGTCTCCGGTGCGGAACAGCCGCTCTCCCCACTGGATCTCCCGTTTGTCCGCCGCCGGCGGGTTCAGCGCCGCCTGAAGACAGCGGTTCAGATTCTCCGTGCCGCTGGGCCCCTTCCGGGTGGGCGTCAGCACCTGGATCTGGTCCGCCGGGATGCCCATGTGGTCCGGCAGCCGGGTTTTGCACAGCTCCACCACCGTGGAGAGGGTCCGCTCCCCATCCCGGCGGCAGAGGAAGAAGAAGTCTCCCTGGTTGTTGGCCAGCTGGGGCGGCTGGCCCAGGTTCACCGCGTGGGCGTTGCGGATGATGGCCGACTGCTCCGCCTGGCGGAACACCTCCCGGAGGAACACCGTCTCCACCCTGCCGCTGCGGATCAGGTCGGAGAACACGTTTCCCGCCCCCACGGAGGGCAGCTGGTCCGCATCCCCCACCAGCACCAGCCGGGTGCCGGGCCGCAGGGCCCGCAGCAGAGCGGAAAACAGCGCCAGGTCCACCATGGACATCTCATCCACGATCACCGCGTCCGCCTCCAGCGGCTCCTTTTCCGTCTTTTGGAACGTCACCTGATGGGTGACGTCGTTCCAGCTCATCCCCAGCATCCGGTGGACCGTCTGGGCCTCCATGCCGGTCAGCTCGCTCATGCGCTTGGCCGCCCGCCCGGTGGGGGCCGCCAGGACGATCTCCAGGCCCATCCGCCGGAACAGGGCCACGATGCCCCGGACTGTGGTGGTCTTGCCGGTGCCGGGGCCTCCCGTGAGGACCAGCACCCCCGTCCGGGCGGCCAGCTCCACCGCCTGCCGCTGCAGGGGCGCATAGGTGATGCCCTGCTGGGCCTCCAGCTCGTCCACCGCCCGGCCCGCCTGGGCACTGCGGTCTGTATCCGCAGCCAGCAGCCCCGCCAGGCGGATGCAGGCGGAACACTCCGCCTCCCACAGCCGCCGGAGGTAGCAGGCCTCCACATGGGCCACCTGTTCCTGGACCACCGCGCCCCGTTCAATGAGGCTGTCCAGAGCCTGCTCCACCAGCTCCGCCCCGCTGTCCAGCAGCTGGGTCGTGGCGGAGATCAGCTTGTTCCGGGGCAGGAACACGTGGCCGTTGTTTTCATTGTGGCTCAGCTCAAAGGTCACCGCCGCCTGGAGCCGCTGGTCGCTGTCCGCAGCCAGCCCCATGCCCATGGCGATCCCGTCGGTGACGGAGAACTCCACCCCGCACGCCTCGCCGGAGAGGAGGTAGGGATTCTCCCGCACCTTCTCCAGCGCCGCGTCGCCGTACTGCCGCCGCAGCTCCATAGCCAGGACAGGAGGCAGCTGGTACTGGGCCAGAAAGGCCATCAGCCGCCGCAGGCCCATGTGCTGGCGGAAGCTCTCCGCGATCTCCTGGGCCTTGCGGGCGGTGACGCCTTTGAGCGTGGTCAGGCGCTCCGGCTCCCGCTCCAGAACGTCCAGGGTCTCCGCCCCGAACCGCTCCACAATCCGCCGCGCGGTGGCGGGGCCCACCCCCTTGCAGATGCCTGAGGAGAGATAGCTGAAGATCTCCTCCTCGTCCTCCGGCAGGCTCCGCTCCAGCTCCACCGCCCGGAGCTGTTCCCCGTGCTGGGGGTGGGTCTCCGGCACGCCGGAGACCGCCAGGTGCTCTCCCGGCGCCACGCAGGGGATACAGCCCACCACCGTAATCACCTCACCCTCCTCCGTCAGGAGGCGCAGGACCGTATAGCCGTTCTCGGCGTTTTGAAAAATGATGCTATGTACCGTTCCCTCACAGGTGACCAGCTCTTCCATGCTCTTCCTCTTTCGTATGCTCGTTTTCGTCCAGACGGATCACAGCGCCGTCCGTCAGCGCCACCCCCGGATCCCGGTCCGCCAGATAGGCCGCCAGCGCCCGGGCGTCCCGGGTTAGCCCACAGTCCGCCAGCACGATTCTGGCCCCGGGCAGGCGCCCCCGCAGGCGCCGCAGCTCCCGCACGTCCGCCTCCATGGCCAGGGCCTCTCCCCGCAGGGGCAGCACCAGCAGCAGCCCCGGCACCGCCGGCCGCCCCGCCCGGAAAAAGGCCCCTGCCACGATCCACACCAGGGTGGTCACGCCCACCGCGGAGAAGAACGCGATCAAACCGTCTTGCAGCAATGTCATCCCAAATCACCTCGGGATAGTGTATGCAACGGGGCAGATTCGGTGTTCCGGGGCGGGAGTGTTTGGGGTGCGTCCCATTGGACGCGGAATGGCAGCTATGATGATAGCTGGGCAATGCACCCCCCATTTTCTTTTCGGTCTTGCCGAAAAGAAAACGGGCCGTGCACGGTCCAAAAGAAAAGGCCGCTTGGACGCGCTCCGGTGCAGTGGCCCTCCGCGCTGACGGGGGTCGGCGTACCGGTGCCTGCTCCGATTTTGCCTAGCCTTCGGGCACGCTTAGGTCTTCTGCGGTTCCCCCAACTGCCGACCCGTGGCGGATGGTGCGGAGGTCGTCGGGGTGCAAGATCGCATTTGACCAGCTTCTCTTTTCGCGCGTTCCGCGTCGCTACGCGCTGGCTGGTTCTCCGCGGAAGCGTGAGCGGCAGCGGAAAGAGAAGCAGGGGTATCCCTGAACCTCCCCGGGCCTAAGGATTCCCCAAGGGCGGTGCGTTTCCGTCCCTGACTTCTGCAAGGGAGTGCCAACCATCCCCCGCCGGCGGCAGGAGGTCTGCGCTGGCGCAGACCGACCCGCCGAAGCGCTTTTTCTCTTCCACCGGGCGCGGCGCATTCTCTTTTTGGCGCAACCAAAAAGAGAATGGGGGGCGCATCCCGCCGGACAAGCCCCCTGCGGGAGCAGAGATCCCCGAGGCCGCCGCGACGGCGACCCATCTCATGTTACCCCCGCTTGTCGCTTCGCCCCACCAGATAGTCGATGGTGACGCCGAAGTGGTCCGCCAGCTTCCAGGCGTTTTCCAGGTTGGGGAGGTTAACACCACCCTCAAATTTCTGGTAGTGCTGCTCAACAATCCCAATCGCCTCAGCTACCTGAACCTGTGTCTCTTTTTTCTCCTTGCGCAATTCTCGCAGTCTTTCTTTCAAAAGCATTTTGTTCCTCTTGACACCGCGAATTAACTGTGTTATCTTTTCATCATAGCACAGTGAAAATGGTGTTTTTTGAAAGGTGGTTTCTATGTCAGACTTTATGATATGGCTTTATCTCCACTACATCAAGCCCTACCTGGACACTGTCCCAGCGGACGACTATAACTTCCACATGGATATGATTCATAACGAGTTGGGTTATCACGCCTTGGAAAGCTATGAAAAAAACCTGGAGTTCACCGCCATCCACGCTTTCCTGCTGGGCCTGCGCACCGGCCGGGGCCTGCCCCGGGAGTGATTCACCGCCCGATGCCCAGCTCCCCCAGGATGGCTTCCTCTCTCGCCCGCATCTGGGCCTTCTGGGGCCCCTCGTCCAGATGGTCATACCCCAGCAGGTGCAGAACAGAGTGCACCACCAGATAGCTCAGCTCCCGCCGTTTGGCGTGGCCGTACTCCCTGGCCTGGGCCGCCACATGCTCCATGGAGATCACCATGTCCCCCAGGGGCACCAGGCCGGTGCCCGGGTCCGCGTCCTCCGGTGCGGGCAGCTCCCCGGGCCGAAGGTCGAACTCCGGAAAGCTCAGCACGTCCGTAGAGGCGTCCACCTGCCGCATCTCCCGGTTGATTTCGTGAATGCCGCTGTCGTTCGTCAGCAGCACGTCCACCTCACAGGGAACGTCCACCCCCTCCGCCGCCAGGGCGGTGCGGATCACCTTGCGGATCAGGGCGCAGTTGCCCTCACTGGCGGCGCCGGGCACGTCGGCGGTGACGGGGATATAATGCCGCTTCGTCATCACTTCCGCCCCTTTCCGCCGTTTTTCGCGGTCTCGTACCGCTCATAGGCCTCCACAATCCGCTGGACCATCACATGGCGGACCACGTCGGCGTTGGTCAGCTCGCAGATGCCGATGCCCTCCACGTCCCGCAGGACCCGCATGGCCTCCTTCAAACCGGACGCCTTGCCGTCCGGCAGGTCGATCTGGGTCACGTCGCCGGTGATGACGATCTTGGACCCGAAGCCCAGCCGGGTCAGGAACATCTTCATCTGCTCCCGGGAGGTGTTCTGGGCCTCGTCCAGGATGATGAAGCTGTCGTCCAGCGTCCGGCCCCGCATATAGGCCAGAGGGGCCACCTCAATGTTGCCCCGCTCCAAATACTTCTGATAGGTCTCCGCCCCCAGCATGTCGAAGAGGGCGTCGTACAGCGGCCGCAGGTAGGGATCCACCTTTGATTGCAGGTCCCCGGGCAGGAAGCCCAGCCGCTCGCCGGCCTCCACCGCCGGACGGGTCAGGATGATGCGGTTCACCTGCTTGTCCCGAAACGCCTGCACAGCGGCGGCCACGGCCAGATACGTCTTGCCGGTGCCCGCCGGGCCCACGCCGATGGTGACGGTGTTCTTCAGGACGGACTTGATATACTCCTTCTGACCGATGGTCTTGGGCTTGATGGGCCGGCCCTTGGCGCTGATGCACAGTACGTCGCCGGTGAGCTCGGTGATCTGGGACTCCTTGCCGCTGCGCACCAGGCCGATGACGTAGCGGACGTTCTGCTCCCCGATGGCCTCCCCCCGCGAAGAGAGGGTCAGCAGGGCCTGGATGGCCTTGCAGGCCAGCATGGTGTCCTCCGGCTCGCCCTCCACCCGGAGCTCCCCGTCCCGGTTCACCACCGTGACGGAGAACTCCTGCTCCAGCAGGCGGATGTTCTCGTCAAAGGAGCCAAAAATATTCACGGCCTGCTCCAGCCGCTCAATGCTGATTCGCTGTTCCAAGGTATCACTCCTGTATCTCCCGGGCATCAGCCGCCCGATTCTTCTGTGGGGTCTGTGTAGATGGGCACGGCCCGGCCGATCTCCTCCACACACTCCGCCGTCAGTGTCACCAGCAGTCCGTCCCCCTCCCGGCGAGAAGTGCACAGGGTAGAGCTGACGGTGCCGTAGGGGTCCACCAGAGTGTGGAGGTAGTCCGTGAGGATCGCCTCACCCCGGCTCTCCGCCTGGGCGGCGGAGACCTCGGCGGGGACCGTCTCGTAAAAACGAAAGGTCTCCTTCACAAAGGTGACCGGCAGCGGCAGCCCGAACAGGGACCACTGGGTCCTTTCGGTTATTTTATCATAGTTTCCCGTCCCGATGCTACTGTTTAAAAATAATTTTACCCGATTTGTCCCAAAGACCAGGGAGTAGCCCTGTTTCTCCTCTCCGGTGTACTGCTTTTCCGCCACCGTCAGAGGCATTACTGTGGAGAGGGTGTACCAGGTCCGGGCCTCCGCCTTTCCCATGCCGGTCAGGACCCGGGCGCCCACGGTCTCCGTGTCCTCCACGCCGGAGATCAGCAGCTCGCCCGCCTCCACCGACGTCCCCGGCAGCACGCACCGGACCCCATCCATCGCCTGGATGTCCAGGATCAGCCCGTCCCGGCGGGCCACCACGTTGGTGGGCTCCCGCTCGTCCACCGGCTCCGGCGCCTCCACCCGCTCCCGCACCTCTACATAGGCCCGGCAGCCGGAGACGTTCACTGTGATCCACAGCAGCTCCGGAATCTCCAGCAGCACATGGTTGCGGATGTCCTCCGTGTCCAGGGAGATGCCGAAGGTCCCGATCCCCACCCCCTGCCGCTGCAGCGCCCGCAGGATCTCCTCGTCTGTGACCCGCTGGTTCCCCTCCACCGTGAAGTCCCAGATGAAGAAGGAGCCGAAGAACAGCAGTGCGCTGCACAGGGTCAGTCCCGCCAACAGCGCGTGCCGCCGCCGGAACCGGCCCAGGAAGAAGGGTACCCCCTCCTTCCGCACCACGGTCAGCCGGCAGTCCAGCTGTTTCACCGCCCGGCGCAGGGCGTAGTAATCCCGCCGGTTCAGCCGGCAGGTGAAGGCAGTCTCGGACTCCCACTCCATATCCCAGAAGGCCAGGTTCCGGGCGCCGCACAGATTCAGCACCCGCTCCGGAAAGGTGGTCTCCACCCGGATCCGGACCTGGCCCTGGAGCCGGTTGACGATCTGATTCAGCATGGTGTCACCTCACCCACTCCACGGCGGCAATGTCCCCGCCGATCCGCAGCTCCTCCGCCGTCATGGCCATCAGGGCCAGGCGGGCGCCCCGGACCCGCAGCACGCCGCCGGTAGTGTTTACGTCGATCTGCTCGTCGCTGTACGCCAGGATGCCTGTGTGGTGCTCCAGATACAGTTGGCGGCTGCCCATCATCTCCAAGTGGGGCAGGCCCGCCACCAGATCTGCCGGCAGGTCGAACAGCTCCGCCACCGTGTCCAGCACGCCACCGTTTCGGTCCTTTCGATTCCGCTCCATACGTTCACCTCTTCCCGACTGTATGCACAAACGTCCCGCAACATGCCGGGGGCATAGTGTCCCCCGCTCCGGCATAGGGTGTGGAGAGGTGATGCGGGATGCGGATTCGATGGCGGATACTGGCCTGCCTGTGCCTCGGCGGCCTGCTGGTGTGGTTTCTGGCGGACGCCGGGGCCGTGCGGGACAGTGTGGCGGAAGCTTTGGCCCTCTGTGCCCGTTCCGTGGTCCCCTCACTGTTCCCCTTCCTGGTGGCCTCCTCAGCGCTGCTGGCTCTGGGGTTCGGGGAGCTGGCCGCCCCCTGGCTGGCGGGGCTGATGGAGCCGCTGTTCCGGGTCCCCGGTGCTGGCAGTGCTGCGCTGGTGCTGGGGTTGGTGGGGGGCTACCCCATCGGCGCCAAGACGGCAGCAGACCTCTACCGGGAAAATCTGGTCTCCCGGGAGGAGGCGGAGCGGCTGCTGGCCTTCTGCAACAACTCCAATCCGGTGTTCCTCATCAGTGTGCTGGGCGTGGGGGTGTTCGGCAGTGTGCGGGCCGGGGTGTGGCTGTGGCTGATCCATGTGCTCTCCGCCCTTCTGACGGGACTGGTGTTTCGGGGCAGCGGAAAATCCGCTTCCCGGCAGGAACTGACAAGGCATCCTCCTTTCCAGGCTGTCAGCTTTGCGGAGGCCTTCACCGGGGCTGTCCGGTCCTCGCTTGCCGGGATTCTGTCTGTGTGCGCCTTCGTGGTGTTCTTCTATGTGCTGGCGCAGCCTCTCACCGCCGTGGGCGGCCGCCTGGGGGCGGTCCTGGTGGCGGCGCTGGAGCTCTTCTCCCTGACGCCACTGCTGACAGCTGATGCCTTCGGCTTTCTTCTGGCGGCGGCAGCAGCGGGCTGGGGCGGCCTCTCGGTCCTGTGTCAGACGCTGGCGGTGCTGGAGGGCAGCGGCCTGCGGCTGCGGAACTGCTTCCTGGGCAAGGTGGTGCAGAGTGCCTTCTCCCTGCTGCTGGCCGCTCTGCTGGTGGGCTACGTGCTGGGATAAAAACAGCCTCCCTGTTGTCGAAGCCGATAACAGGGAGGCATATTTTGTCGTGAAATTCCGTTTTGTGATGGAATTACCGCTGGCCCTTGTCGTAGGGAATGCCCTCCGCCTTGGGGGCACGGGACTTCTGAGATGTGAAGGCCAGCACCACCAGAGAGATGACATAGGGCAGCATGTTATACACGGAGCTGGGCAGGTTCAGATTGCTCAGCAGGTCGAAGCCGCTGTACACATTGCCCAGGGCCCGGAAGAAGCCGAACAGCAGCGCCGCCAGGGCGATGCGGGTGGGCTTCCACTGGCCGAAGATCATCACCGCCAGGGCCAGGAAGCCGAAACCGGCCACGCCGTTTTCAAACTTCCACTCGCTGACGCCCGCGATGATATACACAATGCCGCCCAGGCCGCCCAGCACGCCGGAGATCAGTACGCCGGCGTAGCGCATCCGGTAGACGTTGATGCCCACGGAATCCGCTGCCTGGGGATGCTCGCCGCAGGCGCACAGCCGCAGGCCGAAGCGGGTCTTGTACAGCACCACATAGGCGATTACCAGGGCGATCACCGCCAGCAGCATGCACCAGTTGAACTCAAAGCCGCCGATGTTCACCAGGAATGCCTTGCGGCCGTCCAGGTACTGGATGGTGGAGGACACGTTGTCCGGATCGGCGGCGGTGTTCATGGCCTTCACGAACACGGTGGCCGCGGCGGTGCCCAGCAGGTTCATGGCCGTGCCCACCAGTGTCTGGTCCGCCTTGAAGTTCACGGCCGCCACCGCCAGCAGCAGGGAGTAGATCATGCCCAGCAGGATACTGGCCAGCACCGTCAACAGCACCACCACAAAGGCGGAGGTGCCTGCAGGCAGGAACTTCATCATCAGCGCACCGCCCAGGGCGCCCATGACCATGATGCCCTCCAGGCCGATGTTGATGACGCCGGAGTGTTCAGAGAAGCAGCCGCCCAGCGCCACCAGCAGCAGGACGGAGGCGAAAATCAGCGTGTATTGCAGCAGCAGTAACATTACGCCTTCCCTCCTTCCTCAGAGCCGGGCCGGTCTTCCTTTGCCCGCCGCTTTTCATCCCGCCGGTCCAGCCGGCTGTTCATAAAGACCTTGAAGAACAGTACGAAGCCGCACAGGTAGATAATCAGGGCGGAGATCAGATCAGAGATCTGGGCGGAGTACATGGTCTTGTCCACATACGCGCCGCCGTTGGTGATGTGCTGAATGAAATACGAGGAGAAGATAGCGCCGATGGGATTCAGTCCGCCCAGGAAGGCGGCGGCGATGCCGTTGAAGCCCATGGCCGGCACTGCGGACTGTGTGACCTGCCACTGCTCGAATCCGGTGAGGAACAGCGTGGCCGCGCCCATGCCGGCAAGGCCGCCGGCGATGGCCATGGTGAGGATGATGTTTCGCTTCTCCTTCATGCCGCAGTACTTGGCCGCAAACTTGTTGCAGCCGGTGGCCCGCAGCTCATAGCCCAGCTTGGTCTTCTCCAGCAGGACCCAGATGCCCACGGCCACGATCACCGTCAGGGGGATGGCGATGGTCACATACTGGTTGTCGGAGAACAGGGCGCCCAGGCCCAGAGAGGGCAGGATGGCGTCGGGGTTCGTGCTGCTCAGGGTGAAGGTGTAGGGACTGGCTGTCTCCTTCACCTGGGACAGCAGGGCGTTCACCAGATACAGGCTGATCCAGTTGAGCATGATGCAGGAGATGACCTCATTCACATTGCGGTACGCCTTCAGGAGCCCGGAGATGGCGCCCAGCACCGCACCGGCAGCAATAGCCGCCAACAGGCACACGTACCAGGGCAGCCCGAAGCCCAGGGCGCAGTACAGGCTGGCGCCGGCGCCGATGACGTACTGGCCGGCGGCGCCGATGTTGAACAGGCCCACCTTATAGGCGAACAGCACCGACAGGCTGCACATCAGCAGCGGCGCGGTCTTCACCAGCGTGTTGCCCAGATACCGCAGCCGGGCCGCGGCGCTGGGATAGTACAGGAAGTTCTCCACAATGGTGCGGATGGCCTCTCCCGCGCCGGCGGGGTTGATAATCAGCAGCACGATGTAGCCGATCAGCAGGCCCAGCACGATGCACAGCAGGGATGCCAGCAGGGACTGGAATCCCTTGTTCCGCAGGAGGGATGATTTTTCTTGTCTCATGGTTTCTCAAGCCCCCTTCCGCTTGGCGCCGGCCATGTACAGGCCCATCTCTTCCGCCGTGGTGGTCTTGGGGTCCAGCTCGCCCACGATCTCGCCCTCATAGATCACCAGGATACGGTCGGACAGGGACATGACCTCGTCCAGCTCCAAGCTCACCAGCAGCACCGCCTTGCCGGCGTCCCGCTGGGCCACGATCTGCTTGTGGATATACTCGATGGCGCCCACGTCCAGGCCGCGGGTGGGCTGCACGGCGATCAGCAGCTCCGGGTCCTTGTCGATCTCCCGGGCGATGATGGCCTTCTGCTGGTTGCCGCCGGACATGCTGCGGGCCACTGTGACAGGCCCCTGGCCGGAGCGGACGTCGTACTGCTCGATCAGGCGGTTGGCGTACTCGCGGATGGCCTTGCGCTTCAGGAAGCCCGCCTTGCTGACGAACTGAGGCTCAAAGTACCGCTGGAGCACCATGTTGTCCTCCAGGGTGTAGTCCAGCACCAGGCCGTGCTTGTGGCGGTCCTCCGGGATGTGGCTCATGCCCAGCAGAGACCGCTGCCGGATGGGGGCGCGGGTGATGTCCTGGCCGCAGAGCGTGATCTTGCCGGACTCCAGGGGCTCCAGGCCCGTCAGGCCGTAGATCAGCTCCGTCTGGCCGTTGCCGTCAATACCGGCAATACAGACAATCTCTCCCGCCCGGACCGTAAAGGAGATATTCTTCACAGCATTGTTGTTATGGAGCTTGGAGGCCACAGTCATACCCTCCACCACCAGGATGGGATCCTTGGGCTTGGAGGGCTCCTTGTGGACTGCGAACTCCACGTCCCGGCCCACCATCATGCGGGACAGCTCTTCACGGCTGGTCTCGGCGATGTTCACCGTGCCGATGTATTTGCCCTTCCGCAGGACCGTGCAGCGGTCCGCCACGGACATGATCTCATTCAGCTTGTGGGAGATGAACAGGATGGATTTGCCCTCTGCCGCCAGGTTCTTCATGATCTGCATCAGCTCGTCGATCTCCTGCGGCGTCAGCACAGCGGTGGGCTCGTCGAAGATCAGGATCTCATTGTCCCGGTAGAGCATCTTCAGGATCTCCGTGCGCTGCTGCATGCCCACGGTGACATCCTCCACCAGTGCGTCCGGGTCCACCTGCAGGCCGTACTTCTCCGACAGGGCCAGGACCTTCTCCCGGGCCTCCTGCTTCTGCAGGAAGCCGTTCTTGCAGGGTTCCACGCCCAGGATGATGTTGTCTAAAATGGAAAAGCATTCCACCAGCTTGAAGTGCTGGTGGACCATGCCGATCCCCAGTGCGTTTGCATCGTTCGGGTCCTTGATCTGCACCACCTGGCCGTCTTTTTTGATGACGCCCTCCTCCGGCTGGTACAGGCCGAACAGCACGCTCATCAGCGTGGACTTTCCGGCGCCGTTTTCTCCCAACAGCGCGTGGATCTCGCCCCGCTTCAGTTGGAGCGTGATGTTGTCGTTTGCGACAATTCCCGGAAAGCGCTTGGTGATATTCAGCATTTCAATGGCATATGGCTGTTCCAAGCTTACCGCCCTCCTCCTCTTGTATAGTGTATTTATTGTACTATATCTTCCGGAATATTTCAAAGAAAAAATGCAGGAATATCAGGTTTGTTTTGTAAAATTTGTCCAGAGGCAAAAAAAGAGGACGGGATTGCTCCCGTCCTCTTCCTGCAAAGACTCTGATCCTTACTTGATGTTGCCGGCAAAGTTCACCGTGATGGTGGTTGCGGGCATGGCGGAGATGTCGTTGGAAACGGTGACATCGCCGTCGTACATGGCCTTCACCAGGGCCTTATAGTCGTCCTGGGTGAAGCCGTCGCCCCACTGGGTGGTCTCCATGGGCAGCTGGACATAGTTGGCGGTGGGATCATCGCCGTTCACCAGGCCCAGGGTCTCCACCTGGCCGCCGTAGTTGGCAAAGTTGCCTGCCACGACCTCGCCCAGCATGTGCTTGACGGTCTCGGCCAGACCCTTCATGGCGGAGGTCACGCACATGCCCTCGCCATAGGTGTCGATGTTGGCGGACTGGTCCACGTCCACGCCGATCAGCTTGCCGCCGACCTTGGCAGCAGCCTCAGCCGCGGAGGTGTAGATGCCGCCGCCGCTGGCGAAGACGACCTCCACGCCCAGGGTCTGATACCAGTTGTCCATGTAGGCGGTGATATCGCTGTCGCCATAGAACTGGTTGCCATAGGCATACTCCATCACGACCTGGTCGGCGATGCCCATCTCCACGGCAGCGGCGTCAGCGCCCTGCACGAAGCCATAGCCGAACCGCTGCACGGCGGGAACGGCCATGCCGCCCAGCACGCCCAGGTGGGTGTAGCCCAGCTTCACGGCGGCGTAGCCGGCCATGTAGCCGCACAGCTCTTCCTGATACACAGCGCAGTACACGTTGGAGGGCACGGTGTAGTCCTCGCCCAGATCGCCCTGCGCCACGTCCAGCGCGATGAAGGTCACGTCGGGATACAGCTCCGCGGTCTCCTTGATGGTCTCGGCAAAGGCGTAGCCGGGCATCACGATGACGTTGTAGCCGTCAGCCACAGCGGCGTCCACCATGGCCACACGCTCGGCGGTGGAGTCACCGGCGGGCTTGTAGTACTCGAACTGCAGGCCCTCGGCGTCACAGAACTCCTGGCAGGCCTCATAGGTGGTCTGGTTGAAGGACTGGTCGGTGATATCGCCGTAGTCAGTAATCATAGCCACCTGATAAGCGGCGGTCTCGGCGTTGCCGCCATCCTCCGCATCGGCGCCCCCGTCAGCGGCGGTGTCGTCCCCGCCGCCGCAGGCGACCAGGGACAGGGACATCACCAATGCCAGGAGCAATGCAAGAAACTTCTTCATTGGAATCTACCTTCCTTCGTTTTGTTATCCGCGCGAAAATCTCTCCGCGCAGGATGACCTCAACGGGTCAGGCCCATTATAACAACTCTTCCTGAGGATTGCAACCGCATTTCCAAATTGTTTTCTTTTTCGCCACATTTTGTTGAAATTTTTATGAATTTCGGATATCTTTTTTACGGTTTTGTAAAAAGCAGAACCAATTCTGCAAAATTTTTGCTGTGGTTTGTCACGGCTCTGTTTCCATTGTCACCGGTCATTTCCCGGAGAGGCTCGGCCTGTGCCGGACCGGGAAAATATGGAAAAGATGCTCCGCGTCCCGGCCCGGCGGCTTTGCCGGCGGGCCTCCCGCTTTCACCTTTGCCGAAAGTCGCCGCTGCGGCGGGCCGATCAACTATGAAGGGGGACTCAACGTCCCCCTTCATGCTTCCCCCGCGTGGCCGCGGGGACTGATTCTTCTTTTTTGAACTCGCCTTACTTCTTCGCCATTTCCACGGCAACGCCCAGGGCGATCTCCATCATCTGGGTGAAGGTGGTCTGGCGGTCGGCGGCAGGCAGCTCCTCGCCGGTAATCAAGCTGTCGGAGATGGTACAGATGGCCAAGGCCCGCTTGCCCGCCTCGGCGGCGTTGCAGTACAGGGCCGCGCTCTCCATCTCTACGGCCAGCACGCCCATCTTGCCCCAGTCCAGAGTGTTGCCCGCCTTGTTGTAGAACACGTCGGAGCTGAGCAGGCTGCCCACATGGGGCTCGATGCCGAGCTTCCGGGCTACCGTCACGGCGGTCTCCAGCAGGGTGAAGTCCGCGATGGGGGCGAAGGTGCCGCCCAGGCCGAACTGGTGGGCGTAGTTGGAGTCCGTGCAGGAGCCCTGGCCGAACACCACGTCCCGCACCTTCAGCTGGGGGGAGATAGCGCCGGCGCTGCCCACCCGGATGATGTTGTCCACATCATAGAAGTGGAACAGCTCATGGGAGTAAATGCCGATGGAGGGCATCCCCATGCCGGAGGCCATGACGGACACAGGCGTGCCCTGATAGGTGCCGGTGTAGCCCTGGACGCCCCGGACGTTGTTCACCAGCTTCGCGTCCTGCAGAAAGGTCTCCGCGATGAATTTGGCCCGCAGCGGATCGCCGGGCATCAGAACGGTCTTGGCAAAGGCCCCCTGGGCCGCCTCGTTATGGGGAGTTCCCATGCTTTCATTTCCTCCTTATTTCTCTTCCATGGCCTTCACGGCCTTGACGATGCGGCTGGTGCCCAGGCGGGAGGCACCCAGGTTGATGAAGTCCTCCGCGTCCTTCAGGTCGGCGATACCGCCGGCGGCCTTGATCTTCACGTTGGGGCCCACGTGCTTGGCGAAAAGGGCCACGTCCTCCCGGGTGGCGCCGCCGGTGCCGAAGCCTGTGGAGGTCTTGATATACTCCGCGCCGGAGGCGGTGACGATCTCGCACATCTTGATCTTCTCCTCGTCTGTGAGGAAGCAGCACTCGATGATGACCTTCAGCAGCCTGCCCTTGCAGGCGGCCTTCACGGCCTTGATCTCGGCGAGCAGGTCATCCCACTTCTGATCCTTCACCCAGCCCAGGTTGATGACCATGTCCACCTCCTCGGCGCCGTTCTCCACGGCGTCCGTGGCCATGAAGCACTTGGCGGCGGTGGTGTCATACCCGTTGGGGAAGCCGATCACCGTGCAGATGGGCAGCTTTCCCGCCACATACTCCGCCGCCTGCTTGACATAGCTGGCAGGGATGCAGACGCTGGCGCAGCCGTACTTCATACCATCGTCGCAGATGGCCTGGATCTCCTTCCAGGTGGCCGTTTGGGCCAGCAGAGTGTGGTCGCACTTGCTCAGAATCTCTTTCACTTCCATTTGAAGCATCTCCTTTATCATTCATATTTTGTCGCCCACGCCGGCGAAATATACCCGTTTTCCATGTATCTCCTGGCGGAAGACCCGCCCTTGGGCCTCCAGATGGTCCAGATGGGCCAGGGCCTCTCCCACGGCAAAGAACTTCTGCGCCAGGGGAAAATCCGCCCAGTTCCGGCAGCGGATGCTCCAACGCATCCGGCCTGCGATCTGATAGGCGGTGAGGCCCGGCGCCTTCTCCACGGTCCGCAGGGTGTCCTCCAGCCGGCGGGCGTGGTGGGCCTTCAGCTCCGCCGTCCGCTGCCGCAGGTCCCCGGTCTCCGCCCGGTGGGCGGGATACAGCTCCGCTGTGTCCAGAGCGGCCGTCCTGTCCAGACTGCTGAGATAGTCCCCCAAAGAGTCCTCCACTCCCTGCCAGCGGCAGATGTTGGGCGTGATGTGAAACAGCACATGGTCGCCGCAGAACAGCCGCCGGCGGGCCGGGTCATACAGGCACAGGTGCCCCGGCGTGTGGCCCGGCGTCAGCACGCACCGCAGCATACGGCCGCCGTAATGGAGCGCCGCGCCGTCCTGCAGCTCCGTATAGAGCCCTTCCCGCCAGGGCGGGGCCGCCGTCTGGGCCGGATTGTCTCCCCACAGGGCCTCCATCTCCGCCTGGGTGAAGCCGTCCCGCACATATTCCCCGTAAAGCCGCTTCCAACAGGACGGATCCGAGGCGTTTTTCACGCCGGGGCTGTCGATCTCCCCGATATAGATCCGGCAGCCGGGGCGGATCAGCTCCGGCGCCAGCCCTGTGTGGTCGCTGTGGAGGTGGGTGCAGAAAATGTCCAGCCGGTCCCGGTCCACGTGCGTCTCCGCCAGCTGGCGCTCCATGGCCTCGCGGCAGGACTGCTGGCGGAAGCCCGTGTCGATCAGCAGGCTCCGCTCTCCGGTCAGCAAATAGCTGTTCAAGTTTTTCAGCGGGTTCCCCACCAAGGGGATGTCCAGCCGCCAGAGGTCCTCCGCCAATCGCTCCGCCATGGGCCGCTTCCTTTCCAAAAGGTAGATTCAGTATAGCAGACTTTGGCCCGCCTGTCCAGTGAGACGGGCCTTGCTCCCCCGCCTCCTCCGGACGGATGGGCAGCTCCGGCGCTTTCGCTGAAGGGGCCCGCTTCCAAACCTTGAAGCAGCCAGACGTATATGATATCATATAGAAAAGCAACCATTTCCGTATAAAAGGGAGGCCATCCACATGAAGCCATTGATCTTCTGGTCTATATTGGCAATGCTGTTGATGATAGGCTGTCCGTGGTTGGCAGCAACATTTGCAGGCAGCGCGGGAATGGCCGTCTGCCTTCTGCTGTTCTTTGGGGTCAATCCCATATTTTCTGCTGTATGCGGCGTATTTGCAGGAAAGGACATCAAGCGGCTGTGGCCCCTTCCAATTGTTGTCGCGGGATTATTTCTGGCAGGGGCGTGGCTATTCTTTGCGATGGGTGAAACAGCGTTTTTGTTGTATTGCGTCTGCTATCTCATGATTGGCATGATCGCGATGCTGATGCGTTCTTTTCTGAAGGGCAGAAGAGCGTGATCCCAATATACAGAATAGTGGAACCAAGGCCCTCATGTGCGGCAGCGGGGCCTTTTATATACCGTTCTGTTCCGTCTTTTCCGCCAAGAGAGTCTTGGGAACGCCCAAATCGGCCCGGGCAGTAAAGGGACCGGGCCTTGCCAAGCGCTCTGCCCGGTGCTAAAATGGAGCCATTCTCAAGATTTGGAGGCTACCCCATGAAAAAACGACTTCTTTCGCTCCTCTGTGTCCTTGTCCTGACGGTGAGCGTGATCCCCGCCGCCTCCGCTCTGGAGGGGGAGGCGGCCCGGGCCGCGGACACCCTCTCCACCCTGGGACTGATCGACTCTACATATAATCTGGACGCCCCCGCCACCCGGGCACAGGCGGCCGTGCTGCTGGTGCATCTGGCCGGGGCAGAACAGGCCGCCGCGGCGGACAACTGGCTGGCCGGCTTCCGGGATGTTCCCGCCTCCATCGCCCAGGAGGTGAACTACGCCGCCCGGCAGGGCTGGATCACCGGCGTCACGGCGACAGCCTTCCGGCCGGACGCGGCCCTCACCGCCAACGCCTGGAGCGCCTTCCTGCTGCGGATGCTGGGGTATTCCGACAAGGCGGGCGACTTTACCATTGCCGACGCCGCGGGTTTCGCCCAGCGGATCGGCCTCTTCCCCATCGCCTATACCGGCACCCTGACCCAGGGGGACCTGTTTGAGATGGCGGCGGATGCCCTGTCCTTCTCCTACCGGGACGGCAGCGCCACAGTGATCGGACGCCTGGTGAGCCAGGGGACCGTCTCCCGGGCCGCGGCCAACGCCCTGGGCCTGCTGACCCCCGCCCTCACCGCCCGGCAGGTGGCGGACCGCTGCGCGGCCGCCGTGTTCTGTCTGGACACCTATGAGACGGAGGCGTACCGGGACGAAGGCCTTGTCACCGGCGAGGCCAGCGGCTTCTTCATCACGGAGGACGGGCTGGCCATCACCAACTACCACTCCATCGCGGACGCGGTCTCCGCCACCGCCACGCTCTCCACCGGGGATGTATATGAAGTGGAGCGGGTCATCTACTACGATCCGGACATCGATATCGCGGTGATCCGCGTCTCCCACGCCGCCCTAAAGGGACACGACACCTCTGCTTTTGCCACGCTGGACATCGCGGATTCCGGCACCGGAGACCTGCGGGCGGGCGACACGGTCTACGCCATCGGCAATCCCCTGGGCCTGGGGCTGGCAGTCAGCTCCGGCATCGTCAGCGCCACGCAGCGGGATGTGGAGCGGTACGCCCTGCCCTGCGTCATGAGCACCGCCGACATCTCCGAGGGCAGCAGCGGCGGCGCCCTGCTGAACGTCTACGGTCAGGCGGTAGCCGTTACCTCCGGCGCCTATGTCTACGGCAATAGTATGTATCTGGCGGTGCCCATCGACCCCATCCTCACCGCCGATCTCACTGGTGAAGGCCTGACCCTGCCGGAAGTCCTCGAGGCGGAAACCGTCGGCTGAATACCGAAGCGCCTGAAAGAGGCGGCGCCCCATGGGCGCCGCCTCTTTTTTCGCATTCAATGGGTCAGGATGAACTGCTCCAGCTCCTCCGGTGTCCGGACCACGGCCACAGCGCCGCTCTCCGCCAGCTCGCCGGGGGCGGCGTAGCCGAAGAACTCCACGCCCGCGCAGGCGATGCCGCACGCCTTGGCGCCCAGCACGTCGAACTTCCGGTCCCCCACCATCAGGATCTCCGGCTTGTGGGCCTCCGTCAGCTCCAGGCGGCGCATAGTCTCCCGGATCACGTCCGCCTTGCTCCAGTCCCCCACGGGCGGGCTGCCCGTCACAACAGCCAGAGACGGCGTGAAGCCGAACTTCTCGCAGATGGGCACACACAGGCTCTCCGGCTTGGAGGAGGCCAGAGCCAACACATAGCCCCGGGCCTTCAGCCGGGCGCACAGGTCCGCCATGCCGGGGGCGGCCATGTTCTCAAACTTGCCGACAGGCTCGTACCGCTCCCGGAAGACGGCGATGGCCTCCGCGGCCCGCTCCGCCGAAAAGCCGCAGAATTCCGCGAAGGAGTCCTGCAGGGGCGGGCCGATGAATTTGATGAGGGTGCTCTCCGGCGGCACCGGCTCCCCCAGCTTGTCAAAGGCATACCGCAGGCTGTTGAGGATGCCCTCCTTGGAGTCTGTCAGCGTGCCGTCCAAATCAAAGAAAATATAGTGATACATACACTTCTCCCCTTATTCTTCGCCGGAGAGATTCTATCATGTTTCGCCCTCCTCCGCAAGAGGGGGGCGGCGCTTTTTCCAATGTAGCAGCGTCCAAACCAGCACGCCAGCCCCGGAGACGGCGCCGGCGATCAGCACCCCCTGCCGCAGCCGGAGCCAGAGTGCCACATCCGCCTCCAGCCGCCCCCGCAGGATGGTCCAGCTCTCCGGGAAACCGCTTTGGACCAGCTCTTCCCCATATCGGGCGATCCAGGGCGCCAACACCCGGTCCAGCTGGCCGTCCGCCAGGAACCACAGCCCCGCCAGAAGTACCGCCCACGCCAGCCACACCAGCCAGAGCCGCCGGGTCCGCCGCAGGAAGCCGCCGCTCCGGTGGAGCATTGGCCGCAGCCGCTCCGGTATCCACAGCAAAGAGGCATCCGCCCCCGCCCGGCGGCGCAGGGCCCGCTCCAGCACGGCGCACAGCAGCGCCAGCCCCACGGCGAAGAGCAGCGGCTTCCAGGCTTGCATGGTGTCGTAGTACCGCATCTCCGCAAAGTCCACCTCCAGCCTGCCCAGCCGCACCAGCCGCAGCAGGGCCCACCACTGGACGGCGGAGGCGGCCAGCAGCTTGCGGTACAGGTTTTCCCAAATTTTAGCATCCAACGATATATCACCGTACCGGGCCGGATGGACAGCCAGCACATAGCCGATCCATAAGAGGCCCACCGACAGCGGCCAGGCCGCCAGACTGACATAGGCCACCCGGAATGCCGCCAGCACACCCAGCGCCAGGCTGCCGATGAAACAGAGGTCGAACCGGGTCCGCAGCCGCAGCAGCAGGAGGCGCCGCCGTGCCGGTCCCTGGGCCTCCGCTGGCCGGCCCCGCAAGGTCTCTCCCGCTAGGATGTCATCGGCGGTGACGCCGTACAGCTCCGCCAAGGCAGGCAGCAGGGTGATATCCGGCAGCCCCGCGCCGTTTTCCCACTTGCTCACGGTCTTGTTGGAGACACCCAGCTGATCCGCCGCCTCCTGCTGGGTCATGCCCCGGGCTTTCCGCAGCGCCGCCAGATAGGCGCCTGTCTTTCCGGCATCCATGGGCCTCCCTCCTCTCTGGCCTCAGCATACCGCAAATCAGGCTGTTTGACCATCCCCCGCCCTTGAATTTTGTCTGCGGAGCGTAGAATCGGGCCGGGGACGGCAAAAAACGGCAGAGCGGGCGGCCTGCTCTGCCGTTACGCTTTCCCGTCCGGAATATGCCGCATAATGTCCCCCACCTCACACTTCAGGATCTTGCAGAACATCTCAATGGTGTGGGGGCTGACGCTCTCATTCCGCTTCAGGCGGGTGATCTGGGCTGGATTGATGTGCCAGCGCCTAATCAGGGCGTATTGAGAGATGCCTTTTTCCTTCATTTTGTCCCGCAGGCTGTCATAGGAGATCATCACACGCAAGCCTCTCTTTCTGCCTGCATGTTAACCGAAATTGATGTATGACCAGATCAACCAACATCAGTTCATGTATATGGGAGCAGAAAAGCAAGCGCCCCTCAGGGCCTTGAAAGATGTTACAGATTCTGATTAGTTTCGTGCGGCGCGAACGGTCTTACCTCTCTTTTTATAAAAATCCCCCCGGCCGGCGGCCGGGGGGATTTGCCGTATGGACTTTTCGAATCAGCCGAAGTACCGCTTCAGCAGGCCCTCGAACGCCTTGCCGTGGCGGGCCTCATCGCGGGCCATCTCATGCACGGTGTCGTGGATGGCGTCCAGGTTGTACTGCTTGGCCAGCTTGGCCAGCTCGAACTTGCCCAGGGTGGCGCCGTTCTCGGCCTCGACCCGCATCTCCAGGTTCTTCTTGGTGGAGTCGGTCACCACATCGCCCAGCAGCTCCGCAAACTTGGCAGCGTGCTCGGCCTCTTCCAGAGCGGCCCGGCGCCAATACTCACCAATCTCGGCATAGCCCTCACGATATGCCACGCGGGACATGGCCAGATACATGCCGACCTCAGTGCACTCGCCGGTGAAGTTGGCGTTCAGACCATCGATGATCTCCTTCTGGACCTCGGCGGGAACAGACTCGCCGAAGGACTTGCCCACGCCGACCACATGCTCGGCAGCCCAGCTCAGCTCACCCTTCTGCTCGGTGAACTTGGAGGCGGGAACACCGCACTGGGGGCACTTCTCGGGGGGATTCTCGCCCTCATAAACATAACCGCAGACAGAGCAGACCCACTTCTTCATAGTAAATGTCCTCCTTTTATACTTATCTTTTTTGAAAGCCTTTTTTCCTCAGTCCCCTTGGGACAGTTTGAGTATAACAGGATATTCTAATATTTTGAAGTTGCTTTTGCAACTAATAGAAAACTTTTCCTGGATTTTAAGTCGGCAATTTACGACTCCCGTTCAAAGATCAGGTCCACCTGGCTAATCCCGCCGTGCCCCGTGAAGCTCACCGGAAAAAATCCTATATACCGCCATCCCTCGGCGGCGTATTTGTCGATGAGCTCCCGGTGCTCCCGGGAGCCAGACAGAAATCCGCCACCGGTATCCACCGGAATGTATTTATATTGATACATGTGCCCGCTCCTTTCATACAAATTAACAGCTTGTGGCATTTCTGCTTACAGAAACGGCGGGGAGTTTGCTCCCCGCCGTTTTGGTTTTTGCAAATGTGCGTTATCTTTCCTCCGCCGCCTGGAGCGCCTTCGCCTCCGCGATGGCCTTCTCCTGGGCCGCAGGCGGGCAGTCCTCGTAGCGGACGAAGTGGAAGGTGAAGCTGCCGCGGCTCTGCGTCATAGACCGCAGATCGATGGCGTAGCTGCCCATCTCAGCCATGGGCACCTCCGCAGAGATCACCTGGTTGCCGTCGCCGGTGGGATCCATGCCCATGACGCGGCCCCGGCGCTTGTTCAGATCGCCGATGACGTCGCCCATGTAGCTGTCGGGCACAGTGACCTTCAGCTCGCCCACCGGCTCCAGCAGGACCGGGTTGGCCTCCGGCAGGGCGGCCTTGTAGGCCAGCTGCGCCGCGGTCTTAAAGGCGATTTCGGAGGAGTCCACCGGATGGTAGGAGCCGTCGTACAGCACGGCCTTCAGGTTCACCACGGGATAGCCCGCCAGGGGACCGTGGGCGCAGGCCTCCCGCAGGCCCTTCTCCACCGCAGGGAAGAAGTTCTTGGGCACGCTGCCGCCGAAGACCTCCTCGGCGAAGATCATGTCGTCCTGCTCCGTCTGGGGTTCAAACCGGATCCACACGTCGCCGAACTGGCCGCTGCCGCCGGTCTGCTTCTTGTGGCGGCCCTGCTTCTGGACAGTCTTGCGGATCTTCTCCCGATAGGGCACCCGCACGGGCTTCAGATCCGCCTCCACATTGAAGCGGCTCTTCAGCTTGCTGACCAGCACATCCACCTGCATGTCGCCGGAGCCGTTGAGCACCATCTGGTGGGTCTCGGCGTTGTTGGTGACGGAGAAGGTGGGATCCTCCTCGTTCATACGGGCCAGGCCCTGGGCGATCTTGTCCTCCTGGCCCCGGGTCTTGGGCACGATGGCCACGGAATAGCAGGGCTCTGCGAAGGGCAGTTCCTTCAGGGCGACGACCTTCCGGGCGTCGCACAGGGTATCGCCGGTCTTGACCTTCTCCATCTTGCCGATGGCGCCGATGTCGCCGCAGCCCAGCTCCTTCACCTCGGTGGCCTTCTTGCCCCGCATCGTGTACAGGCGGCCCAGTTTTTCAGAGACGCCGGTGCGGGCGTTGACCATGGGCAGATCCGGCGTCAGGGTGCCGGAGAGCACCTTGACGAAGCTGTACTTGCCGTACTGGTCAGAGACGGTCTTGAACACGAAGGCCGTAGGCACGCCGCCGGGGGAGACCACAAAGGGCTCCGTCTCGCCGTCCTGGCGGGTGGCCTTGTGATAGTTGCCCTCCATGGGGTTGGGCAGCAGGTCCACGATGTCGTCCAGCAGCATCAGGCTGCCCATGCAGTTGACAGCGGAGCCGCACAGCACGGGGAACAGGCTCAACTCCCGCACGCCCTGGCGCAGGCCCTGAATCATCTCGGCGTAGGTGAAGTCCTCGCCGCCGAAGAACTTGTCCATGAACTCCTCGCTGGTTTCGGCCACGGACTCCTTCAGGGCGTTGTTGAACTCCTCGATGACGGCGTCCTTGCCCTCGGGGATCTCGATCTCCACCCGCTTTTGGTCCTGCATCTCATAGGCGCGCTTGTTCAGCACGTCGATGATGCCGGTGACCTTCTTGCCCTCGTCCCAGATGGGCACCACCAGAGGCGCGATCTTGTTGCCGAACCGGGCCCGCAGAGCCTCGAAGGTGGCGTTGTAGTCGCTGTTGTCCTCGTCGGTCTTGGAGATATAGATAAAGCGGGGCATATTCCGCTCCTCGCAGTATTTCCACGCCTTCTCCAGGCCCACGGACACGCCGTCCTTGGCGGAGCAGACGATGATGGCGGCGTCGGCGGCCCGCAGAGCCTCGATCACCTCGCCGGCGAAGTCGAACGCGCCCGGCGTGTCCAGCACGTTGATCCGGCACCCCTTGTACTCCAGCGGCGCCACAGCGGTGGAGATGGAGATCTGCCGCTTGGTCTCCTCCGGATCATAGTCGCAGACCGTATTCCCGTCCGCGCCCCGGCCCATCCGGTCGATGGCCCCGGTCATATACAGCAGGCTCTCTGCCAGGGCGGTCTTGCCGTTTCCGCTGTGGCCCAGCAGACAGACGTTGCGGATGTTTTGTACAGAATAGCTCATGTTTGTTCCACTCCTTATGTTGTGCTGTTGCCGCGGCCAGTCCCACCGGCCGCCGGGGATGCCTAATGTAGAAATTATACAACCTTTGCCGGTGCAATACAACAAAAATTTTGGCACATTCCCCGTTTTGGGCAGGAGAGTGAAAAAACAGCCGGAAATTTCGTCAAGTCGGCGAAAAACAGTTTCCCCCCGCCGGGCGGCGCCATGCAGGCACGCACGGCCGTCTCCAGCGCGGCTGCAAAGACGGCAGCCGGGCCGTCCGGCCACCGGAGCAGCTGTGGCGGCCCCTCATTTCTCTCCGCCGGCTGCATCTCTCCCGCCTGTTCAAATTTCCCCTCCATCCAAAGCTGAAGGGGTGTAGAAGTTCATGATGATCCGTGATATGAGTCCCTTCTCTCCTCGTCAAACGCACCGGGGCGGGCTTTTGTCCCCGCAGTCCGTTTCATCAGAGCGCCCATTTTTTCCAAAAGAGGTTGGAAATGCCACAGTTTGAAAAATTTTCTGCTTTCGGGTAAAAAACGCGCCGGACAGAATCCTGTCCGGCGCGTGCGGGGAGGCGCGGGTCTCTCAGGTGTTGTCCCGATTGATGGGTTCCCGCACCAGCAGCCGGCGAAGCGCCTTGCCGTTGAAGGGGATCAGGGGATAGAGATACCCGTGGCCCACCAGGGGTTTTGTGGTGGCCAGCAGGACTAGGATGCCCACGAACCCCAGGCAGAATCCCCAGACGTCGAAGGCCGCTGTCAGCAGCAGCAGCGCCACCCGCAGCAGCTTGAAGGCGTACCCCAGCTCATAGCTGGGCTGGGCGAAGCCCGCCACGGAGACAAATGCCATATACACCAGTACTTCCGGCCCCAGCCATCCGGCCTGCACGGCAAAATCACCCAGGATCAAGGCCCCCAGCATGGAGAAGGAGTTGGACAGCGTATCCGGCGTGTTCAGGGACGCCAGCTTCAGCACGTCGATCAGGAATTCCACCACCAGCAGCTGGGACAGCAGAGACAGCGCCGCCGGCTCCGGGGAGGAGAGGAAATCCAGCCAGGACGGCAGGCGCCCCGGCGAGCTGACCATCAGGTACCAGGCAGGGGTAATCAGCAGGGAGATCAGGAACACCGTCACCCGCAGGACCCGCAGATACGTGCCCACCAGCGGGGGAAAATAGAAGTCATTGGCCTCCTGGGTAAAGTCAAAAAAGGTGGTGGGCAGGATCATCACCGCCGCAGAGTTGTCCACCATCAGGATGATGCTGCCCTCCATGACGCAGGCGGCGGCGGTGTCCGGCCGCTCAGTGTACCGCACCTTTGGGAAGGGGTTGTACCACTGCTTGGGGCGGATGGCCTCCGCCACGCTCTCCTGCGCCATGGTGAGGGAGTTGGCCTGGATGTTCTGGAGCTTGTGGCGCAGCTCGTCCAGCAGGGCGTGGTCCACCCGGTCATCCAGGTAGCACAGCGCCACGTCGCTGTGGGTCCGCTGGCCGACCTTCAGCCCCTCCATGGTCAGGTGGGGATCCCGGATGCGGCGGCGCAGCATGGCCATGTTGGGCACCACCGCCTCAATGAATCCGTCGTGAGAGCCCCGGAGGACCTTGCCGTCCGGTGGCTCTCCCACGCTGCGGCTGGGATACTCCTTGGCGTCGATCAGCGCCGCGCCGGACAGCCCCTCCATCACCAGCAGGCTTTTGCCCATCAGCACGGAGGTGACGATGTCATCCCGGTCATAGCTGACGTTCACCTCCATAAAGGTCACATAGCGGTCCGCGAACTGCTGCATCTCCGTCAGGCCCTGCACCGCCTCCGGCTGGAGCGACAGCCAGAAGGCCCCCATCCGCTCCAGGATGGCGTCCCCGCCGAAGCCGTCGATGACCCAGAACCGGGCCCGCCGGCCGCCCACATACAGGTCCCGACATACCATGTCGCAGCTGCGGCCTGCCCCCAGCACGTCGTTGAACCATTGCACATTTTCCTCATAATTGGATGAAATCCGATTCATGCTCCACCTCCGTGATCCCCGCTAGTATGTGCCGCGGCGGCGCGGTGTATGCCCGACAGCGAACACAAAACGGAATATCATCCGTCAAAAATCCACATCATTTTCAAAAATCCGGCAGGAAAACAGCGCATCCAACGCCGGATGCGCTGTTTGTTCCGTTCTGTCTTACGGCTTGTTCTCCGACTCCTTGGAGGCGGCCTGCCGCTCCCTGCGCCTCCTCTTCCAGAGAAGGCGGCCCGCCACGGTGCCAACCGCCGCCAGAAGCAGCAGCCACACCCAGCCGTAGGCCAGGGCCACGGCCAGACTCTCCAGTGCGCCCACAAACCCCCGCCAGCCAGAGGCAAAGGCCGCGCCCATGCGGCTTGCAAAGCTGGTAGCCGGCTCCTCCACATTGGAGAGCTGGTACACCTCCTGGAGGGAGAGATAGACAGTGGCGTAGTCCACCAGGGCGTCATACTGCCGCAGGGTACCGGTGAGCCGCTCGATCTCCAGCTCCGTGTCGGAGATGGCGGATTCGATGGTGATGATGTCCTCCATATTCTCCGCCTGGGCCAGCAGGTTCTGCAGCCGCTCCAGCTTGGTCCTCTGAGTGGCCAGGCGGCTCTCCGCGTCGTAGTACGCCTCGCTGACGTTCTCGCTGGTCTGCTCCTGATAGGTGACGTGGCACAGTGTCCCCACCCGGTCCAGGAAAGGCTGGAACTGATCCGCGGGGATGCGCACTTTGTAGTCGCCGGAGCGATAGCCGCTGCCGTAGTCATGGACCGCCGCCTGCTCAAAATAGCCCCCCAGGACCTCCACCAGCGTCCGCAGGTCCGCGTCGGCGGTGTCGAAGGCGGTGGTCTCCACCTCCATCCGGGCGGTGTAGATCATCTTGGCGTTTTCTAGACGGTCGGAGGCACCGTCCTCCGCCGTACCGCCGGAGTCCTCAGCCACTTCCGCCTCCGCCCAGGCGCCGTAGGAGCCGCCCGAGTCATCCGCCCCCTCCGTGGCGGCGCTGTTGGAGGCGGTGTCCGACGCAGTCGTATCGCCACCACCGCCGCAGCCGGACAGCAGACCTAGCAGCGCCAGCAGCGTCAGCAGCCACGCAAAGCCTCTTTTCATTCCAATACCCTCCTTTTTACGCCCCGCTTCCAAACCGGGGCCTCTGCCTATTCAGACGGAAAGGCGGGCCGTATGTTGCAGGAAAACAAAAAATTTTTTCAGCCTCTTTTTGCGCCCGGGAACTTCTCTGCCAAAGGTTGCCTTTTTCTTTTAAAGGGAGTACAATCAAGGCAGCCTTCCGCGGCGTGCCGCGGTTTTCGGAAAACAATTCGGAGGGGAAAATCTATGACATATCAGGAAGTTCTGGAACAAGCGCGGGGCGCCATGGGCCCCTACTGCAAGGCCTGTCCCGTGTGCAACGGCCTGGCCTGCAGGAACACCGTCCCCGGCCCCGGCGCCAAGGGCATCGGGACCGGCTTCATCCGTAACTATCAGAAGTGGCAGGAGCTGTGCGTCAACATGGACACCATCTGCGAGAACAAGCCGGTGGACACCTCCTTCACCTTGTTCGGCCGCACGGTGGACCTGCCGGTCTTCGCTGCCCCGGTGGGCGCCATGACGCTCCACTACGGGGACAAGTACAACGATCTGGCCTATAACGACATCCTGGTGGCCGCCTGTGCTGAAGCGGGCATCGCCGCCTTCACCGGCGACGGCACGGACCCCGCGGTCATGGAGGGCGCTGCGGCGGCCATCGCCAAGAACGGCGGCTGCGGCGTGCCCACCGTCAAGCCCTGGAACCTGGAGACCATCCGGCAGAAGATGGACCTGGTGAAGGCCGCAGATCCCTTTGCCATCGCCATGGACATCGACGCGGCGGGCCTGCCCTTCCTGAAGAACATGACGCCCCCTGCCGGCAGCAAGACTGTGGAGGAGCTGCGCGAGATCGTTGCCATGGCGGAGAAGCCCTTCATCGTCAAGGGCATCATGACCGTAGCCGGGGCCAAGAAAGCTCTGGAGGCCGGGGCCAAGGGCATCGTGGTGTCCAACCACGGCGGCCGGGTGCTGGATCAGTGCCCCTCTACCGCAGAGGTGCTGCCCGCCATCGTGGACGCCGTGGGCGGCCGGATGACCATTCTGGTGGACGGCGGCATCCGCACCGGCATGGACGTGTTCAAGGCCCTGGCCCTGGGCGCGGACGCGGTGCTGATCGGCCGGCCCTTCGTCACCATGGTGTACGGTGCCGGTGCCGAGGGCGTCAAGACCTATGTGGAAAAGCTGAAGGCCGAGCTGGCCGACACCATGGCTATGTGCGGCGCCCACTCCCTGGCGGACATCAGCCGCTCCATGCTGTACGGGTTCTGAGCTCTGCTCCCGCTTCAAATCACAGCGCCGCCCCGCGGATGCGGGGCGGCGCTTCGCTGTTCTCTTATTCCAGGTCCGCCAGGCAGGCACGCTGCCAGCGGTCCACCACCGCCAGCTGCTCCGGCGTGTGGAACCAGTGCTCTCCGGCCTCCTCCACAGTCAGGCGGCAGCCATTCCGGGCGGCAAAGGCCTCCACGGTCTCCCGGTCCGTCAGATGGTCCCGGGCGCCGTACAGGATGGCCGTGGGCGTCCGCCACCGGCGGGCAGGGTGGGTCCGGACGTATCGCAGATATTCCCAGGAGAGGGTCTGGCCGAACGTTGTGGGGATGCGCCCCTCCTGGGCCAGCCGCTCCTCACTGACACCGGCCCAGCCCATCATTTTGCGGATCAGGGCCTCCATGTCCACCACCGGAGAGAGGAACAGCGCCCCCGCCAGGGGCGCGTCCGGATATGCCAGCAGGCCGAACCAGGCCCCCAGGCTGGAGCCGAAGAGCCCCACCCGGTCCCATCTGCCCCGCAGCTCCGCCAGGGCGCACCGCAGCTCCGGCACCACCTGCCAGGGGACCAGAGCCGCGGCCTCTGACTCCCGGTCCCCGTGGCCGGGCAGATCCACGCTGACGGTCTGCCACCCGGCGTCCGCCGCCGCGGCGGCAAAGAACGCAGCCTCCGCCTTGCTTCCGCCCTGGCCGTGGAGGTAGAGGATCCCCTGCCGGCTGGGCCGCCCCCAGCGGAGGGCCGGCATCCCGCCCAGGGAAAATGGTTCCGCCCGCATCTTAAAACACGCACTGGGCGGAGAAGCAGACGCCCTCCGGGCCCAGGCCCTCCATCAGATACTCGCCGCCCTTGCGGCAGCCCACCATCCGCAGCTCCTGGCCCAGGGTGGCTTCCTTGCTGTAATTGATGAAGAACTCCCGGGGCACCTTTTCCTGCAGGTCGGCGGGCAGGTAGTCCCAGACGAAGTCACCGTAGTTGCCGCTGTACACATGGCCGTTACCGTCCAGGTCGGACCAGACCACCTTCCGGGCGCCCAGATCCTCAACCCCCTCCCGGGGCAGCAGGATCTTCCGGGGCTCCGGAGCGTCGATGGCCTTGGGGCAGGTGCCCAGCTTCTTGGCTGTGAAGGTGCCGGGCCGCATGATGCGCCGGGTCTGCGGGTCCACCAGAATCCAGTCGCTGCGGATGGACACCAGAAGCCCCTCCCTGTCCGTGATCTCATACACCCGCTGCATGTGGGCGGCCTTGACGCCGTCCTCCCAGGTGGTGACGTCCACCACCTGCAGCGCCCTGGGGCAGCGATGGATCCGCAGGGCGATGCGGGAGAGCAGGAACACCTCCCGCATCTCATAGAGCTTCTCATAGGTCAGACCCCGGGCGTCGTAGTCCGCCCCGGCCACGGCGGCGGCGATGCTCAACAGCGTGCTCACCCGGGCCCGCTGGTACCGGTCGCAGTCCGCGAAGATCAGCTGCTTCTGGCGCAGATAGCTGTTCTCCTGAAGGACTTCCCTCAAATCGGTCATACTTGCTCTTCTCCTTCCGGCGGGCCGTCCGCCCTTCCTGTAAGACATTCCAAAAAAGTATACCACGATTTTCCCTTTTTCACAAGCGCCGGTAGTTGACTTTTCTGCGGCGGATGTTATGATGAAGGTATCCAAATCGATCAAAGGAGGGTTTTCCCATGAAAACCGTGATTTCCACCCCCAACGCTCCGGGCGCCATCGGCCCTTACTCCCAGGGCTACGCCTTCGGCGACCTGGTCATCACCTCCGGCCAGATTCCCGTGGACCCCGCCACCGGCGCTATCCCCGAGGGCATCGCCGCACAGGCGGAGCAGAGCTGCAAGAACGTGGGCGCCATTCTGGAGGCCGCCGGCGTCACTCTAGAGAGCGTGGTGAAGACCACCTGTTTCCTGGCGGACATGGGCGACTTCGCCGCCTTCAACGAGGTGTACGCCAAGTATTTCACCTCCAAGCCCGCCCGCAGCTGCGTGGCCGTGCGAGAGCTGCCCAAGGGCGTGCTCTGCGAGATCGAGGCCATCGCCGTCAAGTAAATCTGATTTCCAGCAAAGAGAGCCGGTCCCCAGAGGGGCCGGCTCTTCTGTTTGATGCCAGGGCGCGGGAAGCGGGCCGCCGGGCCTGCCGCCCGCAGCGCGCACGGTCTCACGCCTTCCGCAGGAAGATCACGCCCAGGGTGCCGGGGCCGCAGTGACAGAAGATGGTGCACCCCGCCTTGGCCTCGATGATCTCCTGGAACCGCCCGTCCTGACGCAGGATCTCCCGGGCGATGGAGGCCAGGTGGTCGTCCGGGCAGGTGTCCACCAGAAAGGCCCGGCGGGTGTCCAGGTCCGTGCGGTCCCGCAGCCGGTCCCGGACGTACTCCTCCACCACCTTCTCGATGGAGCCCCGGTACTTCTTCGTCACCGGCAGCTTGCCGTCCACTACGTCCAGGCAGGGGTGGAGCTTCAGCAGGCTGGCACCCAGGGCCGTGGCGGTGGAGCAGCGACCGCCCTTTTTCATGTAATCCAGCCGGTCCAGCACAAAGCTGGTCTCCACCCGGGGAATCATCTCCTCCAGCATCGCCAGGATCTCCGTCACAGACTTCCCGGCCTCCGCGGCCTCCGCGGCGGCCAGCACCAGCATCCCATGGCCCACCGTCAGGTTGGCGGAGTCCACCACATACACGCCGTCCACCTCCTCCGCCGCCAGGCGGGCATTCTGGTGGCAGCTGGAAAAGCCCATGCCGATGTTCAGGTGGATGACCGCGTCATACTCCTCCATCAGACGGCGGAACAGCTCCTCATAGTCCGCCACATTGACGGCGTTGGTGGTGGTGATCTCGCCGCCGGCGTCCACATGGGCGGCGATGTCCCCGGTGCGGATGTCCACCCCGTCCTGGTACAGCTTCCCCGCCTTGATGATCCCCAGCGGGGTCACGGTGATATTGTATCGCTCCAGCAGCTCCCGCGGCAGGTCGCAGGTGGAGTCGGTGGTGATCTTAATCATACAGACAGCTCCTTTTGGTCGCATCCCCGGACGGCCGTCCGGGGTTGAGGTTGTTGGATGGTCGGCCCCCCACGGGAGCGGTGCGCTGACGCTGCGGCTGCTGCGCCACCCCCCGCGGGGATCTGGTGCTCCGGGCGGCTGTCCCGCAGGAGGCCGGGCGTGGTCCCAGCCATGGCAGGCGCCCTCCCGCCGCTTTGCGGCCATTGTACCATAGTCTCTCCCAAAAAGCTAGTCCTATGGCGCACCGCGGCGCCGCCCGGAGGCGGCGCCGCGCTCTGTTCTTCCTTACAGCGTGACGACCGGCGATCCCGCCGCGTCGGCGGCATCGTGGGTCACCAGCAGTACCGGCCGATCCCCCGCCGTCTCCCGGATGCAGGCCAGGGCCAGGTCCCGGTTCTCCCGGTCCAGGCCGGTGAAGGGCTCGTCCAGCGCCAGCGCGTCAAAGGGCGCCAGCAGCGCCCGTGCCAGGGCCAGCCGCCGCTTCATGCCGCCGGAGAACTCCCGCACCGGCTGCGCGCCCGTGTCCGGCAGGCCCAGCCGGTCCAGCAGGGCCCGGGCCGCGGCGGGGTCATAAACCCGGCCCAGCACAAACCGGAGATTGCCCTCAGCGGAGAGGTGCTCCAGCAGCCGGTCCTCCTGGAACACGGCGGTGAGCCGCTTTCCCGCAAGCCCCTCCACCGTGCCGCTGTCCGGCCGCTCCAGCCCCAGCAGGATGCGCAGCAGGGTGGTCTTGCCGGTCCCGGAGGGCGCCATGACGGCCGTAATGCCGGGTCCCGCAGTAAAGGTCAAGTCCCGCAGCACCGTCCGGCCCCCGAAGGATTTGCACAGGTGCTTCACCGCAATCTCCATCAGCTGCCCGCCTTTCTCACTGCGGCGTCCACCAGGCGGAGGAACAGCCGCTCGAATATCACCGATACCGTCACGATCACCGCCGTCCAGGCGAAGAGGTCTCCGGTCTGGAAGTACACCTTGGCGGTGTACAGCGCCTCGCCGATAGACCCGGCAGGCAGGCCGATGACCTCCGCCGCCGCGCCGGACTTCCAGCACAGGCCCAGCCCCAATGACACGGCGGAGCGGAAATAGGGCAGCACCGCCGGCAGGTAGATGCCCCGCAGCTGCCGGGAGACCGGCACCCGGAACACCCGGGCCATCTCCAGCAGCTGCCGGTCCGTGTGCCCGATGCCCTCCAGCACGTTCAGATACACCGGCGGGAACACCATCAGGGCAGAGATCAGCAAAGACAGGTTCTCCGACGAGAAGAAGATCAGCGCCAGGATGATGAAGGACACCACCGGAACCGCTTTCACCACCGCCACCAGGGGGCTCAACAGGTCCCGGATCCACTGGAAACGGGCCGCCAGCGGTGCCAGCACCGCCGCCAGCGCGCAGGCCAGGAGAAAGCCCCCCAGGATGCGGAGGGAGGAGAAGGCCACCGCCTGCCAGAAGGCCGCCGTGCCCGCCAGGGCCAGCAGCCGCCCCAGCGCCTGCACCGGAGAGGCCAGCAGCAGCATCCGCCCGCCGGTGGTAGCCGCCAGGGCCAGACTGGCCCCCTCCCACACCAGCAGCCAGAAGGCCGCCGCCCACAGCCGGACAGAGCCTGTTCGCCGCTTCATCTGCCTCCCCCTTTCTCCTGGAAACCACCGCGCCCCGGGTGTTCCCGGGGCGCGGAAAATTTGTCAGCCGTTACGCGCCGTAATAGAAGTCGTCGTTGGGCATACCGCCGCCCACGGATTCTGCGTCCTGCTCCCACAGCACGCTCAGATAGCCGGACAGCATATCCATCATCTCCGTGCCGGTGACGCACACGATATTGCAGTAAGGCAGGGCCTTCTCCGCCACAGTAGCGTCCACGATATCATAGCCGCCGATGAGCTCCGCCGCCTCCGCGGTGTTGGCGTTCACCCAGTCCACGCTGGCGCTGTACTGCTCCAGGAAGTTGCTGACCGCCGCCGGGTGCTCTTTCACGAAGTCTGCCCGGGCCACCACCACGCCGGTGAGCAGGGCGGAGCCGTTGTCCAGGGCGTCCCACTCCTCTGTCAGGTCCAGGGCCACCCGCAGGTCCGGCAGCTGGGTCTGGGCCACGGTGACGAAAGGCTGGGGCAGCATGGCGATGGTGGCCGCGCCGGATGCCAGGGATGCCACGCATTCGCTGTGCTCGCTCTTCCAGTCGATGGTGACGCCGGTGTCCGGGTCGATGCCGTTCTCCGTCAGCAGATACCGCAGGGCGTACTCCGGCGTGGAGCCCTTGCCGGAGGCCACGATGGTCCGGCCCGCCAGATCCGCCATGGACTGGACGGAATTGCCATTCTCCACAATATACAGCACGCCCAGGGTATTCACCGCCAGGGTGACGACGCCACCGTCCGTCCGGTTATACAGCACGGAGGCCAGATTGGCCGGCACGCAGGCGATGTCCAGCTCCCCCTGCATCAGCTTGGGGGACACCTCGTCGGCGGAGGCGGCCAGGGTGAACTCATAGGTGTTTCCGCCGCCAGCGGTCACCACATTCTCCTTATCCTCCAACGCTTCCTCCACAGGAGCATAATCGCTCATCAGCTTCACCATGCCCATGGCGGTGGGGCCCTTCAGGGCCGCCACCCGGACGTTGACGGACTCCTCCGCGGGCGTCTCGCCCTCCTTCCCGCCACAGGCGGCCAGGGTCAGGCACATAACCAGGGCTAGGCAGGCCGCCAGACTCTTCTTCATCCACTGTTTCATCTTCTGTTTCCTCACTTTCCTTGTTGCAGTGCATCCTCCGGCGCGTAAACGGTCTTGGCCGTGATCCCCGCCAGCCGGCCGATCTTGCCGGACAGGGCGGAGATGGCGTCCGCCGGTGCATCCACCGCCACGCTGATGATGTTCACGCCCCGGGCGTGGTAGGGCACCCCCATCCGCCCGATGATATAGGGGGCGTACTGGTGCAGCAGCTCGTTCAGCGCCGGGACAGAGGCCGTGTCCCGGACGATGATCGCCAGCACGGCCACACGGGTCTCCACAGAGGATTCCTCCCTTTCCAAAAAGTAAACCCCTCCGCCGCACTGGCAGAGGGGGATTTTGACATGCGCCGTCCGCCCGGCACCGCCGGGCGCTTCCCCGCCTTGCGGCCGGGGCGGGCCCGTGCCGGTCAGAGCGACAGAAACCAAATTGTCCGGTCCGCCGGTCAGAGCTTCTTCCCAGGGACAGGGAAATGATACCATGGAACGCCCCCGCCGTCAAGGGCGGCGCTCAGAAGTCGTGCCGCCTGCCGCAGCCGACCCCCAGCTCCTCCAACACAGAGATGATTTTTTCGATTTCCGCAAAGCATTCCGGGTCCGTGAGACCGCTGTCGTCCAGAACATTCCGGATTTCCCGCAGGGCCTGGAAGCAGCGTTCCTCCGCCAGTTCCCGAATCATTTTCCACGCAGCATCGCTGCCCAGCACCAATTCGATTTGATTCCGTGCAATCAGCTCCCCCACTACTGACGCGGTAAACCGGAGCTGTTCCACCCGGTCCCGGTTTTCCAACAGTTCCCTGTCGCTGATAGAATTCATTTTGATTCCCTCCTCGCATTATAACAGGACGAAATAATTATAGATCACCAGGCATGATATAGTCAAGAAAATATATCGTGTTGGTGTAAAACATGAACAAGTCCTATTACAACGCCGAGTCCAATCTCATTGCCAAACGCCTCCGACAGCTTCGGAAGGAGCGCGGGTTCTCCCAGGAGGAATTGGCCGCCCAGCTGCAGCTGCTGGGCGTGGACATTAACCAGCCTCTTATCAGCAAAATTGAGAGAAACCGCCGGTTTGTCAAGGATTATGAGCTGGCCTGCCTGTGTCAGGTCCTTCAGGTGTCCGAGCGGGATCTGCTGGCAGACTTTTACAATGCCACAGAATGATAAAAGAACCCCCATCTGGGGGTTCTTTTGCTTTACCGTCCGTAGACCTCCGCCAGCGCCCGGATCTCCGCCGCCAGCCCGGCCGCGGCCGCGCCGGGGGCCATCCGCCAGCGCCAGTTGCCCGCCGCCACGCCGGGGACGTTGATCCGCCCCTCGCTGCCCAGGGCCAGGTAGTCCTGCATCTGGGCCACGAACAGCTCCGCCGTGCTGCCCATGCCGCACCGCAACAGCGCCCGCCGGACATTCTCCCGGCCGGAGGCGCCCAGATACCGCTCTGCGAAGTCCCGCTCCGCTTCCCCTGCGTGGTCGTACCAGCCCAGGGCGGTGTCGTTGTCGTGGGTGCCGGTGTAGCAGACGCACCGGCGGCTGCCGTAGTTGTGGGGCAGATAATCGTTGCCGGGGCCTGAAAAGGCGAATTCCAGCACCTTCATGCCCGGCAGGCCCGCCGCCTCCCGGAGCTGGTGGACCTCCGGCGTGAGAAGCCCCAGGTCCTCGGCAATATAAGTGATGTGGGGGAACCAGCCGGTCAGGACCCGCAGCAGGTCCATGCCGGGGCCCGGCTCCCACTGCCCTTCCTTGGCGGTCTCCGCCCCGGCGGGGATGGACCAGTACCGCTCAAAGGCCCGGAAATGGTCAATGCGGATGGCGTCGAACAGGCGGGAGGCGCCCTCCACCCTTCTGATCCACCAGCCGAAGCCGTCCCGCTTCTGGGCCGCCCAGTCGTACAGGGGGTTGCCCCACAGCTGGCCCTCCTCCGAGAAGTAGTCCGGCGGCACGCCCGCCACCCGGCTGGGCCGCCCCGCCTTGTCCAGCAGGAACTCCCTCCGCTCGCTCCACACGTCGGCGCTGTCCAGGGACACATAGATGGGCAGATCCCCGATGATCCGCACCCCCAGGCCGTTGGCGTGGTCCTTCAGGGCCTTCCACTGGGAGAAGAACCAGAACTGCACCGCCTGGTGAAAAGCGATATCCTCCGCCAGCTCCTGCCGGGCGGCCGCCAGCGCCGCCGGGTCGTGGTTCAGGAGGTCCTTGTCCGGCCAGTCGAACCAGGCCGTCTGGCCGAAGCGGGCCTTGAGCGCCCGGTACAGGGCGTACTCCCCCAGCCAGGGATTGGCGGCGGCAAAGTCCCGCACGGACTGGGCCTCCGCGCCGCCCAGCCGGGAGAAGGCCCGCCGCAGCAGCGCCTCCCGGCTCTCATAGAGGGCGGCGTAGTCGATGGGCGCTCCCTCCGGCACCCGGGCGGCGGACAACTCCGCCTCCGTCAGCAGGCCCCGGTCCCGCAGGTCCTCCAGGTCGATGAGCAGCGGGTTCCCGGCGAAGGTGGACTCGCTGGTGTAGGGGGAGTTCCCCGCTCCGGTGGGCCCCACCGGCAGCACCTGCCACCACCTCTGCCCGGCGTTGTGGAGAAATTCGGCAAAGGCCCGGGCCTCCCGGCCCAGGGAGCCGATGCCGTATGCCCCCGGCAGGGAGAACACCGGCAGCAGGATGCCAGCGGAACGCTCCATATCAGCCCCTCCTTTTTGTCAGATTCCGTTCTATTGTATGCAGCCGGGCGGCGGGTGTCAAGGGCGGCTGTCCCCCCGCTCCACTGGGAAGGGAATCTCCCGGAAGGCCGTCCGCCCCGGGTTGCCCTCCGCCAGCAGGCAGCGCCGCCGGGTCAGGTCGCAGGCCGCGGACCAGACGGTGTCCCGTCCCGCAGCCCGGTCATACTGGCATAGAAAGCCCTTTCGCCCCGCCAGTAGGGCCTGGACGTCGGAAAGAGCCAGCGTCTCCCCCTCCCGCTCCAGCACCCGGCGCATCGTGTCGTACCGCTCCGCCGCCCGCCAGGAGTCCAGCCCCGGCGGCAGCGGGACCGCCAGATCCGAGTGAAAGAGATTCGCGGCGCAGACGAAGGGTCCCGCCGGGCCGGGACGCTCCACCCGCATCCCCTCCGGGCTGCACTCCGCCACGGCAATGTCCCCGGCGGCATCCGCCAGCGTCAGCGTCTGGCAGGAGGCCAGGGGCAGCGCCCGCAGGCGGGCCAGGGCCTCCGGCACGGCGGCGCAGGTCTCCGCCAGCAGCCGCAGGACCATACCGGCGTTCAGGCCCGGCCGGGGCCTGGGCGTGTAGACAGAGGTGAGCCCGATGGCCAGTCCCCGGGCGTTGACGGCGTCCTCCATCTGCACGAACGAGGTGGTGTTCCCTGTAAAGGGGATCGCCCTGTCGGAAAATCCGTATGTCACATGGGTGTAGTCCGGCTCCAGCGCCGTCAGAAAGTCGCTGTTCCGTCCGAAGAACACCCCGTTCCCGTTAGACACCGCCAGGCAGGAACAGCCGCAGGCGGGCGGCAGGGCGTAGGTGGTGAAGAGGCCCGTCTCCAAGTCCTCCTGCCGGCAGTTCTGCCCCGCCGCCAGCCCCTCCAGCTCCTCCAGGGCGGCGGGGAAATGGCGCGCATACGCCGGGTGGCAGGCAGCAGCAAAGGCCCGCCGCTCCGCCGTCAGGAAAAAGGGCACGTGGTCCAGCAGGCGCAGGCCGCGCTCCGCCAGCCGGGCGCCCCACTGAAAGCCCATCTCCCGGTGGGTGCCCCGCAAGGTCAAATGATTCATGTGTATTCGCTCCTTCCAGTTCTGTCAGGAGCCGCCGGCAGCTCTGCCCTTACCATAGAACAATAAAAAATTGTTGTCAAGCAGAGATTTTTTATTTGTTTTTTCAGGAGATTCAGGGGAAATTATTTTCTTTTTCCCATCCGCAACCCGTGGTTGACATCTGGGAAACCCGCCGGTGGTTGCGCTTTTTCCCGCTCTCTGGTATGGTGAGGGCAAAGGAGTTGATACCATGCGGGAGCAGCAGACCCTGGGCCGCCGCATCCAGGAGGCCCGAAAGGCCGCCGGCCTCTCTCAGGAATCCCTGGGGGAGCGGCTGGGCGTCAGCCGCCAGGCGGTGAGCAAGTGGGAGGCGGACGCCGCCGTGCCGGAACTGGAGAACCTGATCGCCATGAGCCGGATCTTTGGCGTCACCATCGGCGCCCTGCTGGGAGTAGAGCCGGAAGCGGCGGAGGACCGTTCCGAAAAAGATGCCCCGGAAGCCCCCGGTGAAGGCGTGGAGGGCACCGCCCCGGCGGGGGAGCTGACCGACCGGGAGCTGGCGGCAGTGGAGGCCATCGCAAAAAAATATCTTGACGCGGCCCAGGTCGTCCAGAACCCCAGGTGGAGCCGGAAGAAAAAAATCGCCGTAAGCGCCGGGATTTGCGGCGCGGCTTTGACGGCGGCGCTGGCTTTGGGCAGCGGCCTTTCCGCCCTTGGCAGCCGCCTGGATCAAGTCCAGTCTCAGGTGTACGGTATCGAGAGCAGCGTCAGCGGCCAGATTGGGGCACTTGCCGGGCAGATCCGGGATCTCCTGGATGAGGATTCCAATCTTTTTGCGGTTTCCCAGGCGCGGGTTACGGACTACGACCTGGCAGCGGGGACTGTGACCCTTCAGGTGTCGGCCCAGGCCAAAAGCTGGCAGGACAACACCACCGCCCTCTTCACCGCCCTTCTCTCGGACGGCCGGCAGTTTTCTGCGGAGGCCTCTGGGAAAAACGGAACCTTCACCGCTCAGAATTGGACCCTTCCCATGGATCAGGAAATCCTTCTCTCCGCATCCCTCACCACGGATGGCGTCACTGCCGCCGACCAGATGGAAACCTTGTACGACTGTCTGCCCGGAAATTTCCGGCTGGATGTGTGGGGTGGGTTCAGCCAAACCGACTGGGCCAACCAGTGGAGAGATTTCCAGAGCGATTCCTGGCCGCAGACCAGCAAGAAACTCACGCTGGGCGGGTTGTCCCTTTCCATCTCTCATGGAGGCAACACCCATTTCAGCCCCTCCCCGTCTCAGGTGGAGATCTGCTTCTACCGAAATCAGGAGACAGTCCCGGAATCGTCCGTCCCCGTTCCGGAGGCCTTGGATCTGTGGGCAGAGGCCGGGTTTGTGGAAATGTATAACTGGACGGATTACACCTTCACCTGTGAACTCCTGCCCGGGGAAACCCTGACAGCCGCCGTCTGCATCACCGATGACCACGGCCAGACCACATGGACCATTCTGTGCGCTTACAGGCTCGACCAGAGCGGGAACGTCCAAACCCCGCAGGATCTGCCCGCCGACTGGCAGCCGGGGGATCTGCTTTGACAACGCATAACAGCGCCCCGGAGTTTTGATACTCCGGGGCACTGTTTCGTTCTCTCACTTCATCAGCTCATACATGACGGCCTTGATGGTGTGCATCCGGTTCTCCGCCTCGTCAAAGACGATGGAGGCCGGGGACTCGAACACCTCGTCGGTGACCTCCATGGCCTCCCGTCCGAACTTCTCGCCCATCTCTTTCCCCACCTTGGTCTTGTGGTCATGGTAGGCGGGCAGGCAGTGCATGAACCTGCACTGGGGCCCGGCGTTGTCCATCAGGGCCTTTGTCACCTGATAGGGCGCCAGGGCGGCAATGCGCTCCTGCCAGACCTCCATCGGCTCCCCCATGGAGACCCAAACGTCCGTGTACAGCACGTCGGCGTTCTTGACAGCTTCCATGGGGTCTTCAATGAACTCCAGCACCGCGCCGGTCTCGGCGGCGAGACGTAAGCAGGTATCGATCAGCTTCTGGTCCGGCATGTACGCCTTTGGGGCGCAGGCCACAAAGTGCATCCCCATCTTGGCGCAGCCCACCATCAGACTATTGCCCATATTGAACCGGGCGTCCCCCAGATACACCAGCTTGATGCCCTTGAGTCTCCCGAAGTGCTCCTGGATGGTCAGGAAGTCTGCCAGGATCTGTGTGGGGTGGAACTCATTGGTGAGGCCGTTGAACACCGGCACCCCAGCGTAGTTTGCCAGCTCCTCCACAATTTCCTGTCCGAAGCCCCGGTACTCGATGCCGTCGTACATCCGGCCCAGCACCCGGGCGGTGTCGGCGATGGACTCCTTCACACCGATTTGGCTGCCAGTGGGACCCAGGTAGGTGGAACCCATGCCTAAGTCCTGGCAGGCCACCTCAAAGGCACACCGGGTCCGGGTGGAGGTTTTTTCGAAGATCAGAGCCACGTTCTTCCCCTCCAGATACCGGTGGGGAATGCCGGCCTTCTTTTTGGCCTTCAGATCTGCTGCGGTGTCCAGGAACTGCTGGATCTCCGCCGGGGTAAAGTCCAGGAGCTTTAAAAAATGGGTGTGGTTTTCCATGGGTGTCTCCTCTCTGTCCCGCCATGGGCGCTTTTATCATTTAGTCCGGGAAAATTGTGTAAAATTCTCCGGTTATAGTTAGGGTTAGGGTTAGAGTTAGTGTTAGTGTTAGAGTTATAGCGGGTGTTCGTGTAAGTGCCGGAGTCACGGCGGGGCGCAGCAGGTCCCCGGCCGGAGCGAAAAAGACAGATTCAGGAGAGCGTCTTTTTCAGGATCTCCAGCCCCTGGTCCATCTCCTCTTGGGAGATCACAAGAGGCGGCAGCAGCCGCATACCCGGTCCGGCGGTCAGCACCAGCAGGCCGTTTTCGATCAGCTTGCTTGCGATCTCCTTATTGGTCCAGCCGTCCTTCACCTGGATGCCGATCATCAGCCCCATGCCCCGGGTGGCGCCGAAGCAGGGCAGGTCCAGCGCCTCGATCTGGTTACGCAGATACGTGCCCTTGGCCCGGACGTCCTCCAGAAACGCGTCCGTCAGCGTCTCCTGCACCACCAGACCGGCGGCAGCGCACACCGGATTGGCGCCGAAGGTGGTGGCGTGAGTGCCGGGGCCCAGCACGTCCCGGCATTTCTCATTGGCCAGAATGCCGCTCATGGGCAGTCCCCCGGCAATGCCCTTGGCGAAGGACGCCACGTCCGGCAAAATGCCGTACTGCTGGAAGGCGAAGAGGCTGCCCGTCCGCCCTACGCCGGTCTGGACCTCGTCCACCAGCAGCAGCCAGTCCTTCTCCGCGCACAGTCTGGCAACGGCCTTCACATAGTCACGGTCCAGGGGCAGCACGCCGCCCTCGCCCTGGACCAGCTCCATCATGACGGCACACACGTCGTCCCCCGCCGCGGCCTCCAGGGAGGCAAGGTCGTTGGCGTCGGCATACCGGAACCCCTCGGTGAAGGGGAAGAAATAGTTGTGGAACACGTCCTGGCCAGTGGCCGTCAGGGTGGTGATGGTGCGGCCGTGGAAGGAGTTGTTCAGAGTGACGATGGCGGCACGGCCCCTGCCGTACTTGTCGAAGCTGTACTTTCTCGCCAGCTTAATCATGCCCTCGTTGGCCTCGCCGCCGCCGTTGGCGAAGAATACGCTGCTCATGCCGGTCCGCTTGCAGAGGATCTCCGCCAGCCGGGCCGGTGGCTCGGTGTAGAACAGGTTGGAGGTGTGGCCGATCTTCCCCGCCTGCTTGGCGATGGCGTCCACCCAGGGCTGACAACCATAGCCCAGATCGCTGACGCCGATGCCGCTGGTGAAGTCGATGTAGGCGTTGCCCTCGGGGTCGTAGAGCGTGGCGCCCTGTCCATGGTCGATGGCCACCGGGAAGCGGCCGTAAGTGTTCATGATGTACTGCCCTGTCAGGGCCTTGATCTCTTGGCTGGTCATGGGATCAGTCCTCCTTTTTCAACATGGTGCCGATGCCCTCATCACTGAGGAGCTCAATGAGAATGGAATGGGGAATGCGTCCGTCCAGGATGTGGACCCGCTCCACGCCGCCGGCGATGGCGTCCACACAGCACTCCATCTTGGGGATCATGCCCCCGGAGATGATGCCCTGGGCCACCAGGCCCGGCACGTCGTAGGTGTGGACCACGTGGATCAGCGTCTCCTCGTCCCTGGGATTGCGCAGCAGACCCCGCACGTCCGTCAGCAGGATCAGCTTCTCCGCCCCCATGGCGGCTGCCAGCTTGGAGGCGGCGGTATCCGCGTTGATGTTGTAGGCGGTATCCGCGTCCACGCCCTGGGCCACGGTGGACACCACGGGGATATAGCCGCTGAGCAGGGCGTTTTCCACCGGCTCCGGATTCACACCCGTGATCTTTCCCACCAGGCCGTACTTCTCGTCCAGCTGCTCCGCCTGGAACAGCTGCCCATCCATGCCGCACAGGCCGATGGCCTGGCCCCCCAGCCGGTTCAGCTGGGCCACCAGATTCTTGTTGACCTTGCCGCAGAGGACGGACTGGACCACGTCCATGGTCTCAGCGTCGGTATAGCGCAGGCCGTCCACAAACCGGCTTTCGTGGCCGAGCTTCTTCAGCATCTCGCTGATCTCCGGCCCGCCGCCGTGGACCACCACCACCCGAATGCCAACCAGGGACAGCAGGATGATGTCGCACATGACAGCCCGGCGGAGTTCGTCGGACACCATGGCGTTGCCGCCGTACTTGACCACGATGGTCTTGCCGGTGAATTTCTGGATATAGGGCAGGGCTTCCACAAGCGTCCGCGCCTGCTGTGCGTGGGAGGACATCGTAACATCAACTCTTTTCTTGAAAATCGGCGGGATTCCGCCGGAGGGGGAGGGGGTGTCCCATGGGACGCGGGAATGGCAGCTATGATGACTGGACAGATGCACCCGCTACGGGGGGCGGATAGGCCGCCGGACAGCGGCCCATCTCCGCTCCCCGCAAGGGCACTATCGGGCATCCCGGTTTACGTCCGGTAATCCCCGTTGATCTTCACATACTCATAGGTGAGGTCGCACCCCCAGCAGGTGCAGCTGCTATCTCCCTCGCCCATGGTGATGGCAATGGTGACATCGTGCTCCGTCAGGACCCTCTTGGCCAGATCTTCATCAAAATCCAGCCCCCGGCCCTTGGCGCACACCTGGACGCTGCCCGCCTGACTCTGGAAGGCCACATCCACCTTGTCCGGATTGAAGTCCTCCCCGGAATAGCCCATGGCGCACAGCACCCGGCCCCAGTTGGCGTCCGCACCGAAGATGGCCGCCTTGGTGAGGGCGGAGCCGATCACGGATTTGGCGACGGTCTCAGCACTCTGCTCGCTCCCGGCTCCGGTGACGGTGCAGGTGATGAGGTGGGTAGCGCCCTCCCCGTCGGAGGCCATCTTTTTCGCCAGCTCCACACACAGGGCGCGCAGGGCCTCCACAAAGGCGTCGTAGTCCGGCCCCTTCTCCGTGATGACAGGGTTCCCCGCCAAGCCGTTGGCCAGGACGCAGCACGTGTCGTTGGTGGAGGTGTCTCCGTCCACGCTGATGCGGTTGAAGCTGACCTGAACGGTCTCCAGCAGGGCGGACTTAATCATCTCCGAGGAGATGGCGCAGTCGGTGGTCAGGAAGCACAGCATGGTGCCCATGTTGGGGTGGATCATGCCGGAACCCTTGGCGATGCCGCCCATCCGGACGGTCTTGCCGCCGATAACGGTCTCCACTGCCAGCTCCTTCTTGACGGTGTCCGTGGTCATGATGGCGTGGGCGGCCGCGTCGCTGCCCGCCGCCGTGTGGGCCGCCGCCGCGCACAGCTCCGGCATCCCCTGCTCGATGACCGCCACGTTCAGCGTCTGACCGATGACGCCGGTGGCGGCTACCACCACATCCTCCGGCCGGCAGCCCAGGGCCTTGCCTGCCGCCGCGCAGACCCGCTCCGCGTTTTCCTCTCCCATGGGGGCGCAGGCGTTGGCGTTGCCGCTGTTGATGACGGCAGCCCGGGCCTTTCCGTCCGCCAGATGGCGCTTGTCCACATGGATGTGGGCGGCCTTCACGGCGTTTTTCGTATACACGGCGGCGCAGGCGCAGTCCTCGTCGGACACGATCAGCGCCACGTCCTTTTTCCAGGCCGCGTGGGTCTTGACCCCCACGTGGATGCCCCCGGCCCGGAAGCCCTGGGCGGCGCACACGCCGCCGGTGATGAAGTTCAGCATCGTATCATCCTCTCTTCAACAGATAAGGGACATCTCTCCCCCGCCAAAATCAGGGCGCGCCTATCCCTTATCTCTTTTCTTCACTTTTGCCTCACAGCAGTCCAGCGGTCTCCTCAAATCCCAGCATAATGTTCATGTTCTGCACCGCCGCGCCGGAGGCCCCTTTCCCCAGGTTGTCGAACAGGGCGGTGATGGTGAATCGCTCGTCATTTCCCGCCGCCACCAGGGTCAGGCCGTTGTCCCCGGCTCTGGCGTTGCCGTACAGCTTGGATCCTGCGTCCGCGCTCCCCTCCGGGGCCACATGGACCAGCTTTTCCCCGGCGTAGTGGTCCGCCAGCGCCTGCCACACCTGATGGAGGGTGGCCTCCCCCGTCAGCTGACTCCTGTGCAGGGGCACTGTGGCAGCCATGCCCTTGTAGTAGTCATCCACGATGGGCGTGAACACCGGGGGCTTTTTCAGGCCGCAGAGCTTCTGCATCTCCGGCAGGTGCTTGTGGGCCTGGGTCAGGCCGTAGAGGCCGGGGCTGTAAAGGCTCTCTGCCCTCTCCGCCGCCTCGTACTGGGCGATCATTTTCTTCCCGCCGCCGGAGTAGCCGGTGAGGGAGAAGCAGCACAGGTCCGCGTCCGCGGACAGCAGCCCCGCCTGAACCAGCGGCGCGACAATGGAGATGAACCCCGTGGCGTGGCAGCCGGGGTTGGCCACATATCGGGCCCCCGCGATGGCCTCCCGCTGGCCGGGCCGCAGCTCCGGGAAGCCGTAGACCCAGCCCGGCGCCGTCCGGTGGGCGGTGGATGCGTCGATCATCCGGGCGCCGGAGCCCTCCGCCAGGGCCACGGCCTCCACAGCCGCCGCGTCCGGCAGGCACAAAAACACGATGTCCGCTTCCGCCATCAGCCGTTTCCGTTCGTCCGGGTCCTTCCGCTTCGCCTCGTCGATCAGCAGCAGGTCGATGTCGTCCCGCGCCGCCAGCCGGTCATAGATTTGCAGGCCGGTGGTGCCGTCCTTTCCGTCGATGTAGACCTTTGGTTTCATATCATCACCCCAGTGAAGATAAGGGATAAGAGATATTACCGGATCTGCCTATCTTTTATCCTTTTATCTGTTCTCTTTGATCTTCTGAATGAACTGTTCGATCTCCCCGATCTGCCTTGCGGTCTCCGCCACCGCCGGGCCGCCGTAGCTGCTCCGCAGGGCCATACAGTTCTCCAGGTTCAGCGCGTCATACACGTCCGCCTCGAAGAGCTCGGAGACAGCCTTCAGCTCCTCCAGCGTCAGTTCCTCCAATGTCTTGCCCCGGGCCGTGCACTGGGCCACCAGATGGCCGGTGACGGTGTAGGCGTCCCGGAAGGGCATCCCCTTTTTCGTCAGGTAGTCGGCGCAGTCGGTGGCGTTGATGAAGCCGTGGCCGGCGGCCTTCCGCATATTGTCCGTCCGGACGGTCATGGTGTCCAGCATGGCGGCGAACACCGGCAGGCACATCTCCACCGTGTCCACGGCGTCGAACACCGGCTCCTTGTCCTCCTGCATGTCCTTGTTGTATGCCAGAGGCAGGCCCTTCATGACGGTCAGCAGGCTCATCAGGTCGCCGTAGACCCGGCCCGTCTTGCCCCGGACCAGCTCCGCCACGTCCGGGTTCTTCTTCTGGGGCATGATGGAGGAGCCAGTGGCATAGGCGTCGTCCAGCTCGATGAACTTGAACTCCCAGCTGCACCAGAGGATGACCTCCTCGGCGAAGCGGCTCAGGTGCATCATCAAAATGGACAGGCTGCTCAAAAGCTCCAGCGCGTAGTCCCGGTCGCTGACGCCGTCCAGGGAGTTGCCCATGGGTGCGGCGAAGCCCAGGGCCTTTGCCGTCTCCCACCGGTCGATGGGATAGGTGGTGCCCGCCAGGGCGCCGGATCCCAGGGGACACTCGTCCAGCCGGGCCCCGCAGTCCTCCAGCCGGGTCACGTCCCGGCGGAACATGGCGGCATAGGCCATCAGATGCTGGGCAAAGGAGATGGGCTGCGCCCGCTGGAGATGGGTGTAGCCGGGCATCACGGCGGTCTGGTGCTTCTTCGCCTGACGGCAGAGGACCGTCTCCAGCTCCAGCAGCTGCCCCACGATGACGGGGATCTGCTCCCGGACATACATCCGGAAGTCCAGGGCCACCTGGTCATTGCGGCTGCGGGCAGTGTGGAGCCGCTTCCCCGCGTCGCCGATCCGGGCGGTGAGCAGGGCCTCCACGTTCATGTGGATGTCCTCGTTGTCGGCGGTGAATGCCGCCTTCCCCGCCTCGATGTCTGCCAGAATGTCCTCCAGACCACTGGTGATGGCGGCGGCGTCCTCTTTGGAGATGATGCCGCAGTCCGCCAGCATGGCGGCGTGGGCCATGGAGCCGGTAATGTCCTCCCTGTACAGCCGCTGGTCAAAGCTGATGGAGGCGTTGAGTTCATTCACCAGCAGGTCGGTGTCTTTTTGAAAGCGTCCGCCCCAGAGTTTCATAAGCTGTTGTTCCTTTCATGGCAGACGCAGGGCGAAGAAGCCTCTCCGCCCCGCCCCTGTGGTCTTGTAATGGTCTTGCCTCTCCCCGCCGGGCATATTGAAAACATTTTCGGCAGGGCGTGTACCTGCCGAAAATACTTTGCCCCAGCTGCCCTGGGCAGCGTTCACCAGTCTGAGGACTGGTGGTGGGGCGGCTCGGAGGGGAGCCCGCTCCCCTCCGAAATCTCTCAGAGCTTCCCCTGCTCCCGCAGTGCCAGCACTGTGTCGGGCAGGCCCCACAGGTTGATGAAGCCGGTGGCGTTGGTCTGGTCATAGCTGCTCTCGTTGAAGGTCACCAGTTCCTCGGAGTACAGAGACTCGGGCGAGGTGATAGAGGCCGTTATCATGTTGCCCTTATACAGCTTCAGCTTCACGCTGCCGGTGACGTGCTCCTGGGTCTTGTCAGCGAAGGCGCTGAGGGCCTCCCGCAGGGGGGTGAACCACTTGCCGTTGTACACCAGGTCCGCGAAGTCCACCGCCAGCTTGCTCTTCATGTGGGCGGTATCCTTGTCGATGGTAATCATCTCCAGGCACTGGTGGGCCTTGTAGAGGATGGTGCCGCCGGGGGTCTCGTACACGCCCCGGTCCTTCATGCCCACCAGCCGGTTCTCCACGATGTCCAGCAGGCCGATGCCGTTCTCGCCGCCCAGCTTGTTCAGCTTGCGGATCACGTCGCTGGCCTTCATCTTCTCCCCGTCCACCGCCACGGGCACGCCCTTTTCAAAGTCGATGGTCACGTAGGTGGGCTTGTCGGGGGCAGCGATGGGGCTGACGCTCATCTCCAGGAAGCCGGGCTTCTCATACTGGGGCTCGTTGGCCGGGTCCTCCAGGTCCAGGCCCTCGTGGCTCAGGTGCCATAGGTTCTTGTCCTTGGAGTAGTTGGTCTCCCGGCTGATCTTCAGGGGTACGTTGTGGGCCTCGGCGTAGTCGATCTCCTCGTCACGGCCCTTGATGTCCCACTCCCGCCAGGGGGCGATGATGGGCATATCCGGGGCGAACCGCTTGATGGCCAGCTCAAACCGCACCTGGTCGTTGCCCTTGCCGGTGCAGCCGTGGGCGATGGCGTCGGCGCCCTCCGCCTTGGCGATCTCCACCAGCTTCTTGGCAATGATGGGTCTTGCAAAGGCCGTGCCCAGCAGATACTGCTCATAGCTGGCGCCCATCTTCAGGGAGGGGATGATGACCTCGTCCACCATCTCGTCGGTGAGGTCTGCGATGTACAGCTTGCTGGCGCCGGTCTTGATGGCCTTCTCCTCCAGCCCCTCCAGCTCGTCGTTCTGGCCTACGTCACCGGATACGGCGATGATCTCGGGGTTGTTGTAGTGTTCCTTCAGCCAGGGGATGATGATGGATGTATCCAGTCCGCCGGAATAGGCCAGCACGATCTTCTTGATGTTTTTCTGATCCATAATAAATTCCCTCCGTGGAGTTTTGATTGATGATGTTTGGATTATACATCTTTCACGCATATTTATTCAAGCATCATTTTGCACAACATTTCCAGCTTCTTCCGTGCATTTTTGCATAAAATTTCGATAGACATCTTAGAAAACCGTATATTTATTTCAATATTCAAAAAAATATGAATATATACACTCGCTCACACAATCTCCGCAACCAGCGCATAGGCTGGACTGCGGGGCGGTCGCCCCGCCGGGCGGACCTGCGCGTTTTGATAGAAAGGCTGGTCCTATGAAACGCTGCTTCTGTTATCTTCTGACCCTGGTGCTGGGGTCCCTGGCTGTGGGCGGCCTGGTGTTCGCCCTGCTGCGCACGGACGTGCTGACCCTGACGGCCGCCACGCCCACGGCTCTGTTCTTTTTCGCGGCCACCGCTGCCGCCGGTCTTGGCGGCCTGGTGGCCTATCTGCTGGGCGGCCTGCTGGCAGACCGCACGCCGGCCCTGGCGGACGCCTGGCTCTGCTGCGGGGAGGCCTCCGCTGTGGGCGCCCTGGGGGCGCTGCTGACGGCGCTGATTACCGCCCTCTCCACCGCCTCCGGCGTGGGGCTCCACATCGGCGCGGCGCTTTGCTGCGCCTTCCTGGCCCTGATGGCAGGCGGCATCCTCTGCTTTTTGCGGCGGTATGTCACCACCCGCTTCACCTGTAGCTGCGGCCAGAGCTGCTGACAGAAAAGCCCCGGCGTGCTTTGCACGCCGGGGCTGCTTTTATGAGTGCCGTCCGATCTTCACTTGATCCGCAGGCTCTCCGCCACATGGAGCAGATTCTCCTGATCCACAGTGCCGTGGAGGCGGAAGTTCAGGCCGCCGTCCGTCCAGGCCAGGGTGGCCACATCCGCTGCCTGGGGGCCGGAGATGGTGCCAGACGAGATAATCACGCCGCCCACCGTCTCAGGCTCCCACGCATCCGTCTCCGCCTCGTGAGGCTTCTCCGCCTCCCAGAACCTGGCGGTCACACCGCCGAAGCGCACGGTCTCTCCATCTCCCTCCGGCATCAGCAAGGGGGTGGCAGAGCAGGTCAGGGTGATATTGCCGCCCTGGCCGACCCAGGTAGTCTCCGCCGCGCCGCCGGAGGCGTTGGTTTCAAACCAGCTGTAGCCGCCGGGCAGCCAGTCAGCCTCACAAGCGGGCGCAGTCTTTGATGTGGGCTCCACGGAGGATGCGGCCTCCACCAGCGTATCCGGGTCCACGTCCGACCCGGTGAACCAGAACAGCACCCCCGCTTCGTCCTCCCACACCAGCAGGCAGCTGTCGCCGTATTCGCTGCTGTAGGTGTAGAGCGCCGCGTCATGGCCGTTCACGGTGACGGTGCGGCAGGGGATCTCCCCGCTGCCGGGGCTCCAGCCATAGCTCCCGCCGTCGGGATAGGCACAGGAGAAGGAGATGCGCCCGCCGCCATTCCAGTAGCTCAGATTCCCTCTGCCGCCCATTCCGGCCCGCACGGACTCCAGCTCCCAGCCCTCCGGCAGCTTTGTCAGCGCGTAGCCAGGGGCTTCGGTGTAGTCGATCCCAGGGTCCTCGCTGGCGTATGTGACGCCGTTCTCATCGTCCTCCCTGTGCCAGTAGGGTCCCGAAGCGGCGGCCGGGGCGGCCGGCACAGTCTGCTCCCCCAGCAGCACTGTGCGTGTGGCGGAGTCGTAGCCCACCTCCACCCCCAGCAGCTCGCTGATGGTCCGGATGGGCAGGTAGTTGGTCTTGCCGCCAGCCTCATCCACATAGAGGATGGAGCCGGGGACCCGCTGGCCGTTGGGGGCGGTGATGTCGCTGCCGGCGGCGATCTTTGTCTCGCCGTTCAGAGCCACCCCAGCGAAGTTGAACTGCACCTGCCCGGAGGCCGCCAGAGCGGTGGCGGTCAGGGCCGTCAGCGCCAACGCCGCGGCCGCGCCGGCCAGGAATGATAGGACTCGTCTTTTCATGGAACTCCTTCCTTTCTGTCTCCGTGTGTTTCCGGGGGACAGGCCCCCGGCCGTTCTATTAGTTGAACGTGCCGTGGGCAGGACGTATCCCCGGGCTTTTCTATCTTTGTCAAAAATCACAAAGATCTCGTCTCTTTCTGTGGAGTCTGACTGTTTCACTTCCCACCGCCGGCAGTGCCGGTGATCGACTGCGCTCTCTTCGTGGGAGGTGAGAGCTGCGGCTCCGTCTCCTCCGTACGGACAGCCATGTCCCGCAGGTCAAAGCGGTCCAGGGCCCCCTCCAGGAAGAAGGTCGTGTTGGTGTCCGGGTCCGTCCAGATCAGAGTGCCGGTCTCCTCCATGTCCGGGGAGCCGCCGGTGATGATGGTGACGCCGCCTACGGTGACGGAGGAGCCCTCCGCCTGAATCTCCTTCCCATTCACAGTAATGGTGGGGCCCTCGCTCTCCTCCGGCTCCTCCTCCGCCGTCCAATACCAGCCGGTGACGCCCCGCAGGTCGATCTCCTCCGGCTCCCCCTCCGGGGTCTCGAAGGGGCAGATGGGGTCAGTGACATACTGCCAGGTCAGTGTTGTCCCGTCCCTGACCCACACCTGCTGGACGGCTCCAGCGCCTTCATCCCGGTACATGGGTTCATAGCCCTCCGGCACCCAGCCCATCTCCCAGGCCACACCGGGTCCCTCGTAAGGCACCACGCCTTCCGCCATGGACAGCAGGGTCTCGGTGTCGCCAAAATCCGTGGCCCGCAGCATAAAGAGGTATCCCGCCTCGTTCTGCCAGGTCAGCAGGATTGTCCCCTCCGACTGGAAGAGGTCTGCCTGGTACCCCTGCACAGTGACGGTGGTGTGGTTTTCCCCCGCGTCCGAGGCTCCGTCCACATTGGTAGCTACCTCTCCCGCCTCCGGCGTGTAGACGGCAAACCACAGCCATGCGCCGGTCCCCGGCTCATAGTACCTCCAATAGCCCGAGCTCTCCTTGGGACTCACGTCCGTCAGCACAAAGCCCTCCGGGATCTCCGACAGCCGCCAGCCGCCGGGCGGATCCTCTGCCACGGTCCGCTTCGGGTTGATAAAGGTCACCAGATCCTCCTGCACCTGATGGAACCACCCCAGCACCGCCGCCCGGACGGCGGGGCTCACCGCCATCAGGCCCCCCAGGGTCACCAGGCATGCCAATAGCACGCAGGCCGCTGTCCGGGCCGCCCGCTTCCACACCGGCCGGGCCATCCGCTTCGCCCAGCCGAAGGGGTCCGCCAGCAGCCGCGTCCGGTTTCTCAAATACCGGTGGGACCAGTCCGGTTCCTCCGCCGCGTCCAGCACGTCCCGGAACCGCTCCAGGTTGGCCTCCATCAGGGCATGGCGCAGCATCCGCTCATCCATGGACGTACCCCTCCTTCTCCAGCGCCGCCGCCAGCATGGTCCGCCCCCGCAGGACGCGGGTGGCCACGGTGGACTCCTTCAGCCCCAGCCGCCGGGCGATCTCCCGGTTGCTCTCCTCCTCCACGCACTTCAGCTCCAGCACCCGCCGGTAGCTCTCCGGCAACGCCCGGATCAGGCTCACCAGATAGCGGTAGTCCGTCTCCCCCGTCTCCGGAGCGGGCGGATCCCAGTCCTCCGGCAGAGCTTCCTCCCGCCGCTCCTTCCGCAGCATGTCCACCGCCACGTTCTTCACAGCGGTCACTAGATATCCCTCCGTCTCGCTCCAGGCCAGGCCGCTCACCCGGTCCCACCGCCGGATGAGCTGCAGCCAAGTCTGCTGCACCGCGTCCTCCGCCGCGGTCCGGTCCCCCAGAACACGGACCGCCACGGCGTATAGCTTCTTCTCATAGGTCCCATGGAGCTTCAAAAACCTTTCCCGGTCCTCCTCCGTCTCCAGCATAGCCAGCAGCATGGAAAGCAACGCGCTCGCCTCCTCTTCTCTCTTGGGGGCGCATCCCCCCCGTCCGGTAAACGTCCCGGAAACGCAGAGTATCCCACCGGGAGCGAATCTTTTCGTCCCCGGCGGGATACTCTTCTCTTATACCATTTTCTCCGGCCGTACCGTCTCGTCGAATTCCGGCCCCGTCAGATACCCCAGCGCCAGCACCGCCTCTTTCAGGGTAGTGCCGTCGTGAAGGGCCTTCTTGGCGCACGCCGCCGCTGCCTCGTAGCCGATCCTCGGCGTCAGGCAGGTCACCAGCATCAGGGAGTTGTGCAGGTTGGCCGTCATCCGCTCCACATTAGGGGTGATGCCCTCCACGCAGTGGACCCGGAAGGAATCGCACACATCCCCCAGCAGCCGGGCGGAGAGCAGAAAGTTATAGGCGCTCACCGGCAGAAACACATTCAGCTGGAAGTTTCCCTGGCTGGCGGCAAAGCCGATGGCCGCGTCGTTCCCCATCACCTGCACGGCCGCCATGGTGACGGCCTCGCACTGGGTTGGGTTCACCTTGCCGGGCATGATGGAGCTGCCGGGCTCATTCTCCGGGATGTTCAGCTCTCCCATGCCGCACCGGGGACCGCTGGCCTCGAACCGGATGTCGTTGGCGATCTTCATGAGGTTGGCGGCCAGGGCCTTCAGCGCCCCGTGGGCGAACACCAGGGCATCCTTGCTGGTCAGTGCGTGGAATTTGTTGGCATCCGGGGTGAAGTCCACCCCGGTCATGGCCCGAAGCCGCCCGCACACCATCTCGTCGTACCCCTTGGGGGCGTTGAGGCCGGTGCCCACGGCGGTGCCGCCGATGGCCAGTTTGGTCAGCTCCGGCAGGGCGGTGCGCAGCATCCGGCAGGTGGCCTCCACCAGCTCCCGCCAGCCGGAGACCTCCTGGGCGAATTTCAGGGGCGTGGCGTCCTGCAAATGGGTCCGGCCAATGCGGATCAGGTCGGGATAGGCCTCCTCCAGCCTCCGGAAGGCCCCTGCCAGCCGCTCCGCCGCTGGCAGCACCTGCTCCGTGACGCTCAGGGCCGCCGCGATGTGGAGAGCGGAGGGGAACGTGTCGTTGCTGGACTGGGAGGCATTCACGTGGTCATTGGGGTGAAGCCGCATCCCCCGGTCCGCAGCCAGGTGGGCAATGACCTCGTTGACGTTCATGTTGGTCTGGGTGCCGCTGCCGGTCTGCCACACCACCAGGGGGAACTCGTCATTCCACCTCCCCGCCCGGATCTCGGCGCACACGGCGGCGATGGCCCCGGCCTGCTCCGCCGTCAGCTTGCCGCAGTCCGCGTTAGCCAGGGCGCAGGCCTCCTTCAAATAGGCAAAGGCGGTGATGATCTCCTGCGGCTGGCGCTGGCCGCCGATCTTGAAGTTTTCCAGGCTCCGCTGGGTCTGGGCGCCCCAGTGATGCTCCGCCGGGACAGCAATCTCGCCCATGGTGTCGTGTTCGATGCGGGTGTTCATGGCGTATTCCTCCGTATATCCGCCGTGGCGGTGTGTAATGGATGATTCATTATACCGCCCGCCGGGACGGGCCGCAAGAGCGGGCTGTTCCCGCCGCAGAAAAAAGCGGCCGCCCGCAGGCAGCCGCTTTCCAAAAGATACCGTCAGTCCGCCAGATACAGGTCCAGCGCCTGGGCCAGCGCGGAGCGGGAGACATAGGTGACACCGGCCTCCTTCACGCAGGTGCCGTAGACCTCCTCCGTGGTGCCGTCGCTGTTCACCGCGGCGATGGCGCCGCCGGGCATGGCGGTCATCAGCGTCTCCGTGGTCAGGGGGGCGGGCTTCACCATGTCATCGCCATAGGAGACCACGGCGCCCTGCTTCGCGTCCCAGCGGACGCTCATACCCAGGGCCTCCGCCACCGCCCGGATGGGCAGCAGGGTGTCGCCGTCAGCGGTGGTCTTGGCCTTCTGAGTCGTGGACTGGCCGTTGACGGACACGACGCCGTCCTCCGCCACGCTGATATAGCCCCGATAGCCGTAGGCGAACACCAGCACCTTCTCCGGCGTGCCCTTGGAATCGGACCACACCAGGATGCGGGCGCCGGGACGCAGATCGGCCAGGGTGACAATGTTCTTCGTCAGGTAGGGCGTCAGCTTTGCGGAGGCGGGCACGGTGATCGTGTCATTGCTGCCCGCCACATGCAGCACCGCGGACTCCTCCGTAACGGTGGAGCTGGTGATCTCATAGTACTGGGGCACGGCGTAGTCGGCGGGGATGTTGCCCACGATCAGGCTGGCCGTGGACTGGGGCGGCAGGCTCAGCGCCATGGCGGGGCCAACCCAGGCATAGACGGCGTCCCCGTCCTCCAGCGTCTCCAGGTTCAGGGTGTTGCCGGTGACGGCGTCCAGATAGGGGGCATCCCCCACGTGGACCACCACCGCGTCGCCCAGGCCGTCCTCCTTCCCGCTGTCCAGCAGGAAGGTGTCCTCATCCATCCAGGTGACAGTGCCCCAATAGGCCGCGGGGCCCAGGCGGGCGGGCGCTTCTTCGTCAGCGGTCTCCGCGGCCGCGGCGGGGATCGCCAGCATGGCGGCGCAGAGGATCAGGGACAGGCATTGCAGAATCCGTTTTTTCATTCTCGTTCATCCTTTCCAATGCTTTCGGGGGAGCATCTGCTCCGTTTGCCTGTACTGACGCAGGGCAGCGGGAAAAAGTTCCCGTCCAAGGCAGAATTTTTAACAAATATTTTTGAGGCGCCGCGGAGGGCGCTGTACCCGAGCCTGCGGGGCCCGGCATCCCGGAGCGGCTGGTTTCCCCCGCGGGGCAGTCCACCTCCTGCCCGCGCTGGTCCGGCAGGAAATCGCTGGGGCAGGGACTCCACGGAAACCGGTTGGGCCGCCGAACGGCGGCCACGAGGGATTCTGCTCCCACAGGGGCCGCTTCCACGGGGGATGCGCCCCTCATTGTCGTCGTCGCAAAGTCCGCTCAGCTCCGTTTCCGCCTGCGGCGAAAACTGCGCCCGCTCCCCTGCGCCTCCTCTCCCCACCGCGCGGGGCGCGGCGGGGCCCCTTTCGGTCTTGCCCCAAAAGAGAACGCGCCGCGCCCGGTGTAAGAGAAAAAGACGCTTTGGCCGCAACTTTGCACGTGCGTGCAAAGTTGCTGTACGGGGGTCGGCGTGAGAGGGTGCCTGCGTGTTTTCGGCAGACGGCCGACGGGCGCGGCGGAGTGACGCAAAGATTTGGGTGGCTGATTCCCGCGGCGCGGGTGCGTCTTGGGTCAGGGTGCAAGGAGGGATTTGACCAGCTCCTCTTTTCCTGTCTCGCGCTGCGGCGCTCCCAGGATTTCCGTCACCAGTGTTCCACTGGTTCCTCTTTCCGCGCGTTCCGCTTCGCTACGCGCTGGCCGGGTGGAGGACGGCAAAGGCGGCTGAGCTTCGCTCAGCCGCCTTTGTGTTCGTATTTTTTTAGGAGGTCCTCGATGGCTTCGTCCAAGAGACGCGTTTTGGTGATGCGCGTTTTTTTGGAGAGCTCGTTGAATGGCTCTACCAGTTCGTTGGCCAGGGAGGAAACAAATCTTTTCCGATTTACCAGCTGGTGTTCGCCCAAAACCCTTCACCCTACTTTCTACTCACTACGTAGTTACTATATATGCACTATATCATTTGGCGTTTTGCTTGACAAGTGGTGCTTAGGTGGTATACTACAAGTGCATAGGAGGTGGCTATATATGAATCACACCAAGGCGATGTTGACGGATATTTTACTGCATCTCCGCAAGAGGGCGGAGCGGGGGGATCCGGTTTGGCGGGAGCTGGCAGCACGGGAGGAAGCGACGTACTGCCGGGTCCGGCAGCTCTGCGGCGGGGACCGGGAGCTTTTGCAGGAGGTAGGGGACCTGTCGGACGCCTGCTGCGCCCTGGCGGAATACGCCGGAGAGTATCAGTTTTTCCTGGGCCTCCAAATGGGCCTGGAGTTGGGTGCGTTGGACCTGCTGGGCGCGGAAGAGGAGGAAACCCTCTCCCATGCCCGGGCGCTTTCCTGCTCGTGACCTCAACAGATATCCGATCACCGTCCTGCCAGCGCGGGGAAATGGGCGGATGAGAGCATCTGCCCCTACGGTTATGGAAGGTCAGGCGCTTCCGCGACCGCTAGGGTAGCGCGTAGCGAAGCGGAACGCGCGGAAGGAGGAACCAGTGGAACACTGGTGACGGAAATCCTGGGAGCGCCGCAGCGCGAGACAGGAAAAGAGGAGCTGGTCAAATCCCTCCTTGCACCCCGACCCAAGACATACCCGCGCCGCGGGAATCAGCCCCCCAAATCTTTGCGTCACCCCGCCGCGCCCGTCAGCCGTCTGCCGAAAACACGCAGGCACCCTCTCACGCCGACCCCCGTACAGCAACTTTGCACGAACGTGCAAAGTTGCGGCCAAAAGCGCTTTTTCTCTTACACCGGGCGCGGCGCGTTCTCTTTTGGGGCAAGACCGAAAGGGGCCCCCGCCGCGCCCCGCGCGGTGGGGAGAGGAGGCGCAAGGGAGCGGGCGCAGTTTTCGCCGCAGGCGGAAACGGAGCTGAGCGGACTTTGCGACGACGACAATGGGGGGCGCATCCCCGCTGGACAAGCCCCCCTGCGGGAGCAGAATCCCCCGAGGCCGCCGAACGGCGGCCCAACCGTTTTCCGGAGAGTCTCCGCCTCCGGGCCGCCGGGATCATCGCCCCCCTGCGGATGCGGCGCGGTCTTTCCCAACAGCCCCCGCCTCCTGCCCGGGCGGCAAACGAACAGGCCCCGGCCCCCTCCCGGGGGCCAGGGCCCATGCAATGGCCGGTTTACTTCTTGCCGTGCAGCGCCTTCATGCGCTTCTCGTGGTCCAGAATGGCCTTGCGCATCCGCAGGCTCTTGGGGGTGACCTCCAGCAGCTCGTCGTCCGCCAGGAACTCCAGACACTGCTCCAGGCTCATCTGCTTGGGGGGCACCAGCCGCAGCGCCTCGTCGGAGCCGCTGGCCCGCATGTTGGTCAACTGCTTTTTCTTGCAGATGTTGACGGTGATGTCCTCGCTCCGGGGGCTGACGCCGATCACCATACCGCCGTACACCGGCACGCCGGGCCCGATGAACAGGGTGCCCCGCTCCTGGGCGTTGAACAGGCCGTAGGTGACGGACTCGCCGGTCTCAAAGGAGATCATGGAGCCGGTGCCCCGGCGGGAGATGTCGCCCTTGTAGGGGGCGTAGGAGTCGAACACGCTGGCCATGATGCCCTCGCCCTTGGTGTCCGTCAGGAAATCGCTGCGGTAGCCGAAGAGGCCCCGGGCGGGGATCAGGAACTCGATCTTCATCCGCTCGCCCACGGGAGTCATCTCCACCAGATCCGCCTTGCGGGCACCCAGCTTCTCGATGACCGCGCCCACACAGTCGCCGGGCACGTCCACCACCAGCCGCTCAATGGGCTCGCACTTGACGCCGTCGATCTCCTGGTACAGCACGCGGGCGGGGGAAACCTGGAACTCATACCCCTCCCGGCGCATGGTCTCAATGAGGATGGAGAGGGACATCTCGCCCCGGCCCGCCACGTTGAAGGCAGTCTCCTTGTCCGTGTCGGTCACACGCAGGGACACGTCCTTCAACGTCTCCCGGTACAGCCGGTCCCGCAGCTGGCGGGAGGTGACGAACTTGCCCTCCTTGCCGGCAAAGGGGGAGTCGTTGACGGAGAAGGTCATCTCCAGGGTGGGGGCACTGATCTTCACGAAGGGCAACGCCTCCACGCAGTCCGGGACGCAGATGGTGTCGCCGATGGTGATGTCGGGAATGCCGCTCATGGCGATGATGTTGCCGGCGGTGGACTCGGTCACCGGATTCCGGGCAAGGCCCTCGAACTCGTAGATGGCGGTGGCTCTCGCCTTGCGGAGCACAGCCTCCGGGTCGTGGTAGTTGCACACGACGATGTCCTGGTTCTGCTTCAAGGTGCCCCGCTCGATGCGGCCGATGGCGATCCGGCCCACGAAGTCGTTGTAGTCGATGGAGCTGACCAGCATCTGGAAGGGCTGGTCCACATCTGCCTCCGGGGCGGGGATATACTCCAGAATGGTCTCAAACAGGGGCTTGAGGTCCGTGCCCGGCACGTCGGGGGAGTAGGAGGCGGTGCCGTTGCGGCCGGAGCAGAACAGCATGGGGGAATCCAACTGTTCCGGGGTGGCATCCAGGTCCATCAGCAGCTCCAGCACCTCATCCACCACCTCGTGGATCCGCTGGTCGGGCCGGTCGATCTTGTTGACCACCACAATGACCCGGTGGCCCAGCTCCAGGGCCTTGGAGAGCACGAAGCGGGTCTGGGGCATGGGGCCCTCGGCGGCGTCCACCAGCAGGATGACGCCGTTGACCATCTTCAGGATGCGCTCCACCTCGCCGCCGAAGTCGGCGTGGCCCGGGGTATCCACGATGTTGATCTTGGTGTCCTTGTACCGGATGGCGGTGTTCTTGGCCAGGATGGTGATGCCCCGCTCCCGCTCCAGGTCGCCGGAGTCCATGACCCGGTCCACCACCTCCTGATTCTCCCGGTAGACGCCGCCCTGCTTCAGCATCTCGTCCACCAGCGTGGTTTTGCCGTGGTCGACGTGGGCGATGATGGCGACATTTCTCAAATGTTCGTTCTGCATAATTCTCTTCTCCTTCTTCTCTGGCAAGGCCGCGCCGGGCGGCGCGTACAAGTGTTTTGCCTGCGGCAAAACCTTGGCGGAGGCGGAATTCACTGCACAGCCGTTGGCGGCTTTCCCGCCTTACGGATGTGGCGTACCCCTTGCGGGTGCTTCCGCCGGGCATTTCTATCAAACGATCCCCGCAGGGTGTCAGCCCTGTGGGGCAGTCTTGCCGTGGTCGATGTGGGCGTTGATGGCGATGTTCCTCAAATGTTCGTTCTGCACATCTTCCATCTCCTTTTCTCTATGAAGGGGCCACGTGGGGTACGCCGGGCGGCGGATCAACACACGCGGCCTCCCTGCCGGCCGTCCGATTCCGGCCGCCGGTCGAGATTTGCACACAGTTTTGCATTATATGCCGTTCTCTCGATTTTTGCAAGCTGCTTTCAGGGGCTTTTTCAAAAAAACAGGACGATTCCGCAGTTTTCATAGGAAAGCGGCAGTTCCGGAGGCGCAGAACTGCCTTTTGGGGTATTTTCCCAGGCCGTTCCAAAAGTAATACCTCTCCAAAAACTTTCGGCCCAACCGGCCGTGGATTTGGCGGTTCGGCACATTGACTGGGACGGCGGCCTCTACCTATAATAGAAGATGCTGCGGCGGAAGCGGTGCCAGCACCGCACGTTCCCCCGCAAGTACCGCGACCCGCTGGGGCCGCCCAATGGAGGCATTCTGCCATGTACCGTATCAGAACATTCAACAAGATCTCTCCCGTCGGCCTGAACCGCCTGGATTCGGCGCTGTACGCCGTCTCCGATTCGGAGACGGACGAGGACGCCATCCTGGTCCGCTCCGCCAAGCTGCTGGACTATGATTTTCCGAAAAACCTTCTGGCCATCTCCCGGGCCGGGGCCGGCGTCAACAATATCCCCCTGGACCGCTGCTCCGAGGCGGGCATCGTGGTATTCAACACCCCCGGCGCCAACGCCAACGCCGTAAAGGAGCTGGTGCTGTGCGCCATGCTGATGGGCTCCCGGGACGTGGACGGGGGCATCCAGTGGGTCCGGCAGCAGGTGGCCTCCGGCGTGGACGTGACCACCGTAGTGGAGAAGGGCAAGGCCGCCTTCATCGGCCCGGAGCTGTACAAGAAGACGCTGGGCGTCATCGGCCTGGGGGCCATCGGGTCATTGGTCGCCAACATCGCATTGTCCCTGGGCATGGATGTGTACGGCTACGACCCCTTCCTGTCTGTGGATGCCGCCCTGCGGCTGGACCGCCACATCCATGTGGTGAAGGACATCAACGAGCTCTACAAGCGGGCGGACTATATCACCATCCACATCCACTACACCAAGGACACGGAGCGCATGATCGACGCCAAGGCCATCGGCGCCATGAAACGGGGCGTCCGGTTCATCAACCTGGCCCGGGGCGAGATCGTGGACGACGATGCCATGCTGGCGGCGCTGGACACCGGCTGGGTAGCGGCCTATGTCACAGACTTCCCCAATAACCGCCTGGTGGGTGCGCCCCACGTGCTGGCCATGCCTCACCTGGGAGCCTCCACACCGGAGAGTGAGCAGAACTGCGCGGTCATGGCGGTGGACCAGCTGCGGGACTACCTCGAAAACGGCAACATCCGCAACAGCGTAAACCTGCCCGCCGTCAGCCAGGAGCGCAGCGGCGTGTGCCGGCTGTGCCTGATTCACAAAAACGTGCCTGCCATGCTGGCCAGCATCACCACCCTGCTGTCCCGGGACGGCATCAATGTGGAGAACCTGAGCAACAAGTCCCGGGGGGACTACGCCTACACCATCGTGGACCTGAGCGCCCCGGCGGACCAGTGCGTCATCGACGAGGTGACGGCGCTGGAGAATGTGATCCGGGTACGGGTCATCCAGTGAGCGCCGAAGGGCTGCCGCCTGCGCGGCAGCCCTTTCCCATTGACAGCAGGGCGGAAAACAGGTACAATGGTTTCTGCCTATTTGATATGCCCCTGTAGCTCAGTCGTATAGAGCGACCGCCTCCTAAGCGGTAGGCCACCAGTTAGAGTCTGGTCAGGGGTGCCAAGTCAGCCGCTGTAAGCCAGTTTTCGGCTTACAGCGGCCTTCTTATCCGTTCCACCGCATTCCAGCGGCTGCCAGGTGCCTTTCATAGCGCGGTCCCTGCAAAAACTCCGGCTGATGTGCGATCCGCAAACTGCTGGGGCATCCTCTCAGGCCGCCTCCAGGCGCTTTTATACCCTCGTCCTCCTGCCGTTCTGCTGGATGGCGGCCCTGCGGCACGCCGCTTCCCGGCACAAAAAAAGAGGCGCCCCCGGCTAATGGCCGGGGACGCCTTTTCACATCCAGCGGAGACGGTGCTCTGCCGGAAGATCAATTCAGCACTTCTCGAACACGGTGGCAACGCCCATGCCGCCGCCGATGCACAGGGTAGCCAGGCCCTTCTTGGCCTCGGGCCGCTTCTGCATCTCGTGCAGCAGGGTCACGATGATCCGGGCACCGGACGCGCCGACGGGGTGGCCCAGGGAGATGGCGCCGCCGTTGACGTTGACCTTGCTCATGTCAAAGCCCAGCTCACGGGCCACGGCGATGGACTGGGCGGCGAACGCCTCGTTGGCCTCCACCAGGTCGATATCGTCGATGGTCACGCCGGCCTTGGTCATGGCCTGACGGGAGGCGGGCACGGGGCCGACGCCCATGATCTTGGGATCCACGCCGCCCTGGCCCCAGCCGATCAGCTTGGCCATGGGCTTCAGGCCGTACTTCTCCACAGCCTCACCGGAGGCCAGCACCAGTGCGGCGGCGCCGTCGTTGATGCCGGAGGCGTTGGCGGCAGTCACGCGCTGCTGACCCTTGTCGTCGGTCTCCTGGATGCCGGTGGGCTCAAAGGTGTGGACCACCTGGGGATTGGGGGACTCGGGCCCCACGGGGAAGGCGCCCTTCAGCTTGGAGATGCCCTCGGCGGTCACGCCGGCACGGGGGAACTCGTCCACCTTGAACTCCACGATGTCCTTCTTGACCTTCACGGGCACGGGGACGATCTCAGCCTCGAACTTGCCAGCCTTCTGGGCGGCCTCGGTCTTCTGCTGGGAGGAGGCGGCGAACTCGTCCATCTCCTTGCGGGTGATGCCCCAGATGTCCGCGATGTTCTCAGCGGTGGTGCCCATGTGATAGTTGTTGTAGGCGTCCCACAGGCCGTCCTTGATCATGGTGTCGATCATCTGGGTGTGACCCATCCGGGCGCCGTAGCGGCCGGTGGGAACGGCGTAGGGAGCGGCGCTCATGTTCTCAGTGCCGCCGCAGACAACCACGTCGGCGTCGCCGGCCAGGATGGAGCGGGCGCCCTCGATCATGGACTTCATGCCGGAGCCGCAGACCATGCCCACGGTGTAAGCGGGGACGGAATAGGGGATGCCGGCCTTGATGGAGGCCTGGCGGGCCACGTTCTGGCCCTGGGCGGCGGTCAGGATGCAGCCAAACATGACCTCATCCACCTGCTCGGGCTTCACGCCGGCACGGTTCAGAGCCTCTTTGATGACGATGGCACCCAGATCGACGGCAGGGGTGTTCTTCAGCGCGCCGCCAAAGGAACCAATCGCGGTTCTGCAGCAATTCACAACATAGAGCTCTTTCATGATCTTCCTCCGTTTTTATAAAAATATGGGATTGGCAGCTCCGACGGCTCTTCGTCAGGCGCTGCCGCAGACGCCAATCACAAGTTGAGGGTGGCGGCGAGAGTTTGTCAAAAGAAAAACATGATTGCCAAATTTTTGACAAATGCTCATACACCAACCGCTTGCTGACTTGATTATACTGGGTTTTTCCTGCCCCGTCAATGCAAATTTCTGTGAAATTCGAAAATTTGTTAAAACTTTATCAAAACCTCTGCGAATTTCGTCATTTTGCCAAAATTGGCACAAACACCCATCAGGCAACCTCTCCGCCGGAGGCATCCAGCTCCGCCCGGGCGGCGATGAGCTCGTCGTAAAACCGGCTCACATCCAGGTCCGCATAGGTGCGGGTGGTGGAGATGTCCGCGCTGTCCGCCGCAGCCTGGAGCAGGGCGTCGAAGTAGTCCGGGGCCACGGCCTCCAGGTCCACGGGCTTGCGCAGAATCAGGTAGAAGCCGTCATCCGCCTCCACCACGCCGCTGAACTGGCCCTCCTCCAGGGCCTGGGCCGCCTCCTCGCAGGCGGCGGGCAGCGTGCCGTCCCCCACAGTGAAGGTGTATCCGGACGGATGCTGGTCCCGGTCCGTCTCATCGCTGTAAGTGGCGGCCAGGACGGCAAAGTCATGGGCAGGGTCCGCGCTGCCGTTCAGCTTGGAAAAGGCCTCCTCCGCCCTGGCCCGGCAGGCGGCCACGGCCTCCGCGTCCGCCGGGTCCACAGCGGCGGTAGAGAGCCAGATGTGGTCCACGGTGAGGTAGCCCTGCTCCTGGGCAAAGGTCTCCAGGTCATGCTCCGCGGGGGCCAGCTCGCTGCCCTCCGTGCAGTAGAGGTCGTACAGGTGCTCGTAGAGATAGTAGTCCCCGGAGATGGCCTCCGCTTCCGCCCGGTCCAGCCCCATGCGGGCCAGCACAGCCAGATAGGCCTCCTCCCCGCCGTACTGGGCCGCCCGGGCCGCCCACTCCCGGTCCATGGCGGTCCGGTCCTCGTCGGTGAGGGTGCAGCCGTAGTCCTCCGCCCAGGTCTCCACTGTGGCGTACAGGGCGGCGTTCTGCAGCGCCTGGTCCTTGGCGTAATCCTCCAGGCTCTGGCCGGAGACAGTGTCCCCCCACTGGATCCCCTCCCCGCTGTCGTAGTAGTCGGCGATGTAGTCGCAGGCGTAGGCCAGCCAGTAGAGGTATCGCTGGGCGGACACGTCCCGCCCGTCCACGGACAGCAGCACAGTGTCCGGACGGATGCCGGACGCCTCGCAGAGAAGTCCCCCCTCTGTGTCTCCGCCCCCGCAGGCGGTGAGAGAGAGGGCGGCCCCCAGGGCCAGGCAAAAAGCGATGCATCGTTTCATCACGGTTCTCCTTTGTCATTCCTCGCAGATTCCGTGGAAACGCCCCGCACAGGACAGGCGGGGGACGTCCCACCGCCACCATCCTATGCGGGGCATGGCAAAAACATGATGAAACTTACGGGGTCCCGCCCGCGGCCTCCTCCGCGGCCAGCTTCAGGTCCTCCACCAGGTCCCGGGCGGCCTCCAGCACATCCTCCCCGGGCTTGAGCTTCAGGGTGAGGGCAGGGATCTCCCCCGCCGCCAGCGTCAGCCGCTGGCGGTACTTGGCGTGGCCGCACACCGCCACCAGGGCCTGTGGGTGGAACACTCCCAGCTGCAGCCGCAGGAGGCTGCCCTTCTGGGAGATATCGGACACGCCGGCCTTGGCCGCGGCAGAACGCAGCAGGGCCACGTCCAGCAGGGCCAGAACGGACTTGGGCGCCTCGCCGTAGCGGTCCAGCATCTCGTCCAGCAGATCCGAGGCGTCCTCGTCCGTGCGGATGGCGGCGATGCGGCGGTACAGGTCCATCCGCTGTTCCGCCGAGGGGACGTACCGGTCCGGGATATGGGCGTTCACCGTCAGGTCGGCGGCACACTCCGTCTCGATCCGCTTCTCCTCGCCACGCTCCTCCAGGACGGCCTCCTCCAGCAGCTTCAGGTACAGGTCGTAGCCTACGCTCATGAGATACCCAGACTGCTCCGGCCCCAGCAGGTTCCCCGCGCCCCGGATCTCCAGGTCCCGCATGGCGATCTTGAAGCCAGAGCCGAACTCCACATACTCCCGGATGGCCGCCAACCGCTTGGCGGCGGTCTCCTGCAGCACCTTGCCCCGGCGGTAGGTGAGATAGGCGTAGGCCCGCCGGGCGCTGCGGCCGATGCGGCCCCGGATCTGGTGGAGCTGGGCCAGCCCCATCTTGTCCGCGTCCTCGATGATGAGCGTGTTCACGTTGGGGATGTCGATGCCGGTCTCGATGATGGTGGTGCAGACCAGGATGTCCGCCTCCCCGTCCACCATGGCCTGCATGACGGAGGACAGCTCCTGCTCCGTCATCTTCCCGTGGCCGGTGACGATACGGACCTCCGGCCCCAGCATCTTCTGGAGCCGGGCGGCGGTGGCGTCGATGCTCTCCACCCGGTTGTGGAGGTAGTATACCTGGCCGCCCCGGCCCAGCTCCCGGCGGACGGCATCCTCAATGATGGCCCAGTCGTGCTCCAGCACATAGGTCTGCACCGGCTGCCGGTCCGCCGGGGGCTCCTCCAGGGTGGACATGTCCCGCAGGCCCGAAAGTGCCATGTTCAGCGTCCGGGGGATCGGAGTGGCGGAGAGGGTCAGCACGTCCACCTGGCGGCTCATCTCCTTCAGCCGCTCCTTGTGGGTGACGCCGAACCGCTGTTCCTCGTCGATCACCAGCAGGCCCAGGTCTTTGAACGCCATGCTCTTCTGCAGCAGCTTGTGCGTGCCGATCAGCAGGTCCACGCCGCCGTTTTTGGCGGCCTCCAGGATCCGCTTCTGCTCCCTGGCGGGGGTGAAGCGGGACAGCACCTCGATCTTCACCGGAAAGTCCCGGAACCGGCTGACAGCGGTGGCGTAATGCTGCTGGGCCAGGACGGTGGTAGGCACCAGGATGGCGGCCTGTTTCCCGTCCAGGATGCACTTCATCACGGCCCGGAGTGCCACCTCCGTCTTGCCGTAGCCCACGTCGCCGCATAGCAGCCGGTCCATAGGCCGTGGCTTCTCCATGTCCGCCTTGATCTCCGCGATGCACCGCAGCTGGTCGTCGGTTTCGGTGTAGTCAAAGGACTCCTCAAATTCCCGCTGCCAGGGGGAGTCCGGGGAGAAGGCGAAGCCCGGCCGCTTCTGCCGCTCGGCATACAGCGCGATGAGGCCCCTGGCCAGATCCTTGGCGGCCTTCTTGGCCTTGGTTTTCTGCCGGGTCCACTCGGCGCCCCCCAGCTTATTGAGCTTGGTGCGCTCGGTGTCCTCGCCTCCGCCGATGTACTTGCTCACCAGATCCAGCTGGGTCACGGGGACGTACAGGCAGTCCCCGCCGGCGTAGTCGATCTTGATGTAGTCCTTCTCCACGCCGTCCACCGGCATCCGCTGGATGCCCACGAACCGGCCCACGCCGTGGTGCTCATGGACCACCAGGTCTCCGGGGGACAGGTCGGTGTAGGACTGGAGCTTCTGCCGGTTGGAGTCCTTCTTCACCCGCTGGCGCTTGCGCATGGCCGGGGCCGTCAGCTGGCCCTCTGTCAGCACCGCCAGCTTCAGCGCCGGCCACTCGCTGCCAGCGGACAGGGCCCCCAGGGAGAGGCGCACCTCCCCCGCCGCAGGCATGGCGGCGCCGCTTAGATCCAGGGTGGCCGGGATGCCCTTCTCCTCCAGCAGCCGGTGGAGATTCTTCGCCCGGGTCTCCCCACCGCAGAGCACCAGCACCGCGCTGCCGGAGGAGCGGTAGTGCTCCAGATCCGTGACGGCGGTCTCCAGGCTGCCGCCGTAGGAGCTGAGCTGTTTGGCATTCATGGTCAGGAGGCCCCGGGGCCGCAGGGGGTGCCGGGAGGTGGGCAGAGAGTCCTCCAGGATCACGGGGAAGTCCTCCAGCGCGGCGTACAGTTCCTCGGCGGTGAGGGTCAGATGGGCGTACTCCCCCGCCAGCACCCCGGCGGACAGCAGCGCCTCCACGTCCTGCTTCTGCTGGAGGACCGTGTTCTTCACCCGCTCGTCCACCCGGCCGCTCTCACTGAGGAACACCACCGCGTCCGGAGGCAGGTAGTGGACCCCGGCGGTGACAGTCGGATAGATGGCTGCCAGATACCGGTCCGCCGCCCCCGGGGCCGCGCCGCTGCGCAGCCGCTCCGCGTCCTCCCGCAACGTCTGGACGATGGCCTCCGTCTTCTGCTTTTTCGCCAGCTTCTCCGCCAGGGCGGTCAGCTGGTCCGCAAGACCGGGCAGGCCTCCGGGGGCGCAGTGGGGCAGCACCTCCGCCGCCGGCAGGATCCGGGCGGAGGACACGTTCCGGGTCCGCCGCTGGGTGCCGGGGTCGAAGGCGCCCATGGAGTCGATCTCATCGTCAAAAAACTCGCACCGCACCGGCTGGTCCATCAGGGGAGAGAACACGTCCAGAATGCCGCCCCGCAGGGCGAACTGGCCCACGCCCTCCACCTGCTCACAACGGGTATACCCGGCGGAGAGCAGTTGCTCCGCCAGCGCGCCCAGCTCTGCCTGCCCCCCCACCTCCAGGGTGATGGCCAGGGATCGCAGGGTCTCCGGCGGCAGGGTCCGGGCCATGAGGCCGTCCGCGGTGGCCACCACCACCGGCGCGTCCCCCTGGGCCAGGGCGTACAGCGCCGCCAGACGGCTCCGCTCCCAGTCCCGAGAACCCACGGCCCCGGGGCGGAACTGCCACTCCCGGCCCAGCAGGGTCACGGGGCGGCGGCCCGTCAGGGTCTCCAGATCAGCGGAGAGGACCTGGACCTCCCGCTCGTCCCCGCAGAGGAACACCGCCGGACGGCCGCAGGCTGCCGCCACCGCCGCGCCCACGCAGGCCCGCTGCACCGGCTGGAGGCCGCTGACCGCCGCGGGACAGCCGCCCTCCTCCACCCGGCGGATCAGCTCCGCCGCCTCGGGGATAGTCTGCAATTGTCTCAGAAACTGTTCCATAGGATGTGGTCCTTGTCAACATGAAAAATTGGGAAGACTCTCTGGGCGCCGGGCTGCTTCCGGGCGCATGGCCCGGTGGGCGTTCTCCGCCCGGCGCCTGTTTGGAGGCAGGGGCTGTAAAGCGGATGGACATGATTCTCCCACCCAGGTCATATCCACCGGCACGATCCGGGAAAATGGATCCGTCCTTAGTGTATTCCCCTTTACCGGGCGCCATGCCCGGCGGCAAAAAGAGGCGCGGCGAGCCGCCCCATTGGACGGCCCTCATTCAATTGAAGTCATTCATGGCCTTCTGACAGCCATGTTCAATGATACATTCCGCCGCGTCGATGGCCCGGCGGAAGCTCTCCACCAACACCTTCCGCTCCGCCTGGGAGGGCACGCCGATGACCCAGTCGATCATGTCGCCCCCTTCGCCCGGCGCGCCGGTGCCGATCTTGATCCGGGGGAAGTCCTGGGTCCCCAGGTGGGCAATGATGTTCTTGATGCCGTTGTGCCCCCCGGCGGAGCCGGTGGGCCGCACCCGCAGCTTCCCCACCGGCAATGACACATCGTCATAGATCACCAGCACGTGGTCGGCAGGGATCTTGTAGAACTGCACCGCCTCCCGCACCGCCTCGCCGGAGAGGTTCATATACGTCTGGGGCTTCATCACCAGGCACTTGGCCTCGGCGAAGGGGATGATGTTATAGGCGGATTTGAACTTGACCTTGTTCAGCTTCACCCCCGCCTGCTCCGCCAGCAGGTCCACGGTGAGAAAGCCCATGTTGTGGCGGGTGTGCTCATACTTGGCCCCGGGATTTCCCAGGCCCACCACCAGCCAGTCCACGGCGGCGGATTTGGCGCCTAACAGCATGAAAAAAACTCCTTTGCAACGTCAGCCAAGGCGGGAAAGTTCCCTTCCCCGCCTTGACCAGTCCATTATTGATACGCAGAAATGCCGGAGCTCCGCCGCTTCTCAGCGGAACAGCTTGGAGATGGAGATCTCCTGGTAGATACGCTCGATGGCCTCTGCAAACATGGGGGCCACCTGCAGGTATTTGATCTTGCTGCTCTTTTTGGGATCAATGGCGGGGATGGTGTCCAGCAGGGCCAGCTCGGTGATGACGCTGTCGTTGATCCGGTCAATGGCCGGGCCGGAGAGCACGCCGTGGGAGGCGCAGGCCTGGACGCTCTTGGCGCCGCCCACCTCGATCAGGGCCTTGGCGGCGTTGCACAGGCTGCCGCCGGTGTCCACCATGTCGTCGAAGAGGATGCAGTCCTTGTCCCGCACGTCGCCGATGACGTTCATGACCTCGCAGCTGTTGGCCTTCTGCCGGCGCTTGTCCACGATGGCCAGATTCATGTGCAGCTTCTGGGCAAAGGCCCGGGCCCGGGACACAGAGCCCACGTCGGGAGAGACCACCATCATGTTCTCGCACTCGGAGCCGTACTTCTTGGCGTAGTAGTCCACAAAGATGGGGTTGCCCGCCAGATTGTCCACAGGAATGTCGAAGAAGCCCTGGATCTGGGAGGCGTGCAGGTCCATGGTCAGCACCCGGTCCGCGCCCGCGGCGGTGAGCATGTTGGCCACCAGCTTGGCGGTGATGGGGTCACGGGCCTTGGCCTTGCGGTCCTGCCGGGCATAGCCGTAGTAGGGGATGACCGCGGTGATGCGGCCGGCGGAGGCGCGCTTCAGCGCGTCGATCATGATGAGCAGCTCCATGAGATTGTTGTTCACCGGGGTGCAGGTGGACTGGACCACGAACACGTCGCTGCCGCGGACCGTCTCGTACAGGGAGACGAAGATCTCCCCGTCGGAGAAGGTACCGACCTCCGCCTCGCCCAGTTTGGTTCCCATCAACTTGCAGATCTCCTCCGCCAGCTTCGGATTCGCGTTGCCGGAAAACACCTTGATGTCCTTGCCGTGAGAAATCATTGTTTGAACGCCCTCTTTCTATGTTCTGAATGTTCTTGGTTTCTGTCAGTAGGATCGATCAGCCGAAGGAGCATCAGTGCTCCTGCCCGTACAGCTTCCGCCGCCGTTTGGCCCACCCCTCCTTGTTCTCCTGCTTGGCCCTGGCCACGGCCAGCGCGTCCGCGGGCACATCCTTGGTGATGGTGGCACCCGCCGCGATATAGGAACCCGCGCCCACAGTCACCGGCGCCACCAGATTGGTGTTGCAGCCGATGAAGGCGCCGTCCTCAATGGTGCAGCGGTACTTCTTCACGCCGTCATAGTTGGTGGTGACGGTGCCGCAGCCGAAGTTGACCTTGCGGCCCACGTCGCTGTCCCCCACATAGGTCAGGTGGGAGATTTTGGTGCCGTCACCGATGGCGGAGTTCTTCACCTCCACAAAGTCGCCCACCTTGATGTCGTCCCCGATGGCGCAGCCGGGGCGCACGTAGGCAAAGGGCCCCACGTGGGTGCGGCTGCCGATGGTGCTCTCGTTCACCTGGGAGGCATTGATCTCTGTCTCATCGCCGATGACGCAATCCCGCACCACGGCATTGGGACCGATGGTGCAGCCGCAGCCGACGGCGGTCTCCCCCCGCAGGATGGTGCCGGGCAGGAGCATGGTCCCCCGGCCGATGGTGACCCGGGGGTCGATATACACCGCGTTCGGGTCCAGCACCCGGACGCCGGCGCGGATGTGCCGCCGGACGATCCGCTCCCGGAGCAGGGGCTCCAGCTCGGCCACGGTCTCCAGACTGAAAACCGGCACCCAGCCGGGGATCAGCTCCGCCGCGGAGACGGCATTGGTCATCTTCTCCTGCCAGACCGCCTGGAGCTCGTAGCCGGCGGCGCCGTAGACAAAGCCGGGGCCCGCCTCCTCCATGGGAAGGGCGGCCCGGACAAACACGGCCACCGGGTCCGGCGTGTTCAAAAAGTCCAGCAGCTCGCTGTGCTGCTCAGAGATGGTCACGTCTGCGTCCTCCGGGAAGCAGGCGCGGACCTCCTGGGCAAAGCGGGGGCTGGAGACAGCAAAAAACCGCTGCACGCCGTCGGCCAACAGCTTGTCACTCATCCATTTTAGGATCGGGCAAAATAACACGGCTTCCAGCATCAGCGGTTTGGAGTGCGCCGGGAGGGAGGAGTCCTCTTCCAGAAAAAACACGGCGCGCTGCGGAAAATCCATGGGTTTTCTCCTCCTTGTTCGTTCGTATTTTTTATTATAACAAATATCTTGGGAAAATCCAGTATTTCCGGCGAATTTATAAAAGAAATTTCCTCCAGATTTTTCTTGTACAGGGACGTTTTTTTGTGGGAGACAACAGATCCGCTCCTGCGGCGCCCCCTCCTTCTGTCATTTCCGGCATTTTGCAGAAATCCAGCCGGATTTGTCGTGATTTTTTCTAAAAATCCGGTTTTCTTCACACATTACAGTTGAATTTGCCGGGGCGACGCGGTACAATGTGTTTTGACTGCATGAAAAGAGGGGGACAGCTGTCTATGCTTCATATCGTACTGGTGGAGCCGGAGATCCCACAGAACTGCGGCAATGTCGCCCGCACCTGCGCCGCCACCGGCAGCCAGCTGCACCTGATCCGCCCCCTGGGCTTCGACATCTCGGAGAAGGCCGTCCGCCGCGCTGGCCTGGACTACTGGAACCTGGTGGAGGTTTTTGATTACGAGAATCTGGAGGACTTTTTCCGCCGCCGCCCCGAGGCGGAGCGGGACCTGTGGCTCACCACCACCAAGGCGCCCCGGTCCTATCAGGAGGCCCGGTTCACCGCCGACAGCTGGCTGTTCTTCGGCAAGGAGACCGCCGGGCTGCCTCTGGCTCTCCGGGAGCGGTACCGGGACCGCTGCGTCCGCCTGCCCATGGTCAGCGAGGCCCGCAGCCTGAACCTGAGCAACACCGTGGCCGTCTGCGTCTACGAGGCGCTGCGGCAGAACGGCTTTCCGGGCCTGCTGGGAACCGGCGAGATGGCCTGGGGCTGAGCCCCGCCGGGCGGCGCCGATTCCGCTGGGGAGGCCCGGCTGCTTTTGCAGGGCGCGGAGCGGCCTTGCATTGCAGGGGGGGGCGGCCGGGGGTGAATTTCCATCCTTCGGTCCATACTAGTCCCTGAACGCGCTGACACCGCCGCCGAACGCCTCTGCGGCTTCGGCTGCGTTGGAATGAATCATGAGGAATCCAATGGAACGAGATCAGATAGGAGGACATCTCAGATGAATACCCATAAAAAGACGGTCCGGGATGTGGAGGTGCGGGGCAAAAAGGCCCTGCTCCGCTGCGACTTCAACGTCCCCCAGGACAAAGAGACCGGCGCCATCACCAGCGACAAGCGCATCGTGGCGGCGCTGCCCACCATCCGGTATCTGCTGGAGAATGGGGCGGCGGTCATCGCCTGCTCCCACCTGGGCAAGCCCAAGAACGGCCCCGACCCCAAGCTGAGCCTAGCCCCGGTGGCGAAGCGCCTCAGCGAGCTGCTGGGCCGGGAAGTGATCTTCGCCCATGACGTGGTGGGCCCCGACGCCCAAACCAAGGCGGCCGCCCTGCAGCCGGGACAGATCCTGCTGCTGGAGAACACCCGCTTTGAGCCCGGCGAGACCAAGAACGACCCGGAGTTGGCCAGGAAGCTGGCCGACATGGCGGATCTGTATGTGTCCGACGCCTTCGGTGCCGTGCACCGGGCCCACGCCTCCACCGCCGGCGTGGCGGCGTACCTGCCCGCTGTCTCCGGCTTCCTGATCCAGAAGGAGCTGGAGTTCCTGGGCGGTGCCATCGCCGACCCCAAGCGGCCTCTGGTGGCCATCCTGGGCGGCAGCAAGGTCTCCTCCAAGATCGGCGTCATCAACAACCTGCTGAACATCGCCGATACCATCATCATCGGCGGCGGCATGGCCTATACGTTCTCCGCCGCCCAGGGCGGCAAGGTGGGCGACAGCCTGCTGGAGGCCGACTGGGAGAGCTACGCCAATGAGATGGTGGAGAAGGCAAAGGAGAAGGGCGTAAAGCTGCTGCTGCCGGTGGACACCGTCTGCGCGGACGCCTTCGCCCCCGACGCCAAGAGTCAGGTGGTGAAGGCCGGGGAGATCCCCGACGGCTGGCAGGGCCTGGATATCGGTCCGGAGACGGTGAAGCTGTACTGCGGCGCCGTGGCGGACGCGGGCACCGTCATCTGGAACGGCCCCATGGGCGTCTTTGAGTTCCCGGCCTTCGCCAAGGGTACTGAGGCTGTGGCCGAGGCCCTGAGCCGTACGGACGCCATCACCATCATCGGCGGCGGCGACAGCGCGGCGGCTGTGGAGCAGCTGGGCTACGCCGACAAGATGACCCACATCTCCACCGGCGGCGGGGCCTCCCTGGAATTCCTGGAGGGTAAGGAACTGCCCGGCGTGGCCTGCCTCCCGGATGCTTAAAGAGGGGGACTGTGTCCCCCCTTTACATTCCTCCTCACCAATCTGCGGACTGGTGACACCGCCCAGGGCGGCTGAGGCAAAGTATTTTCGCCACGCACGCCCTGAGGCGAAAATGAATTTGAATGTTGCGGCCGCTTGCGGCGGCCGCGCCGAATCCGTCCCCAAACGCGCTTCATTTGACTTGACAAACGGGCTGGAATTCTGTATAAAAAAAAGGGCCTTTCGGGGAAAATGCCCTGGAAACGGCCAAAACCTGCGCATCAGATCGCGGAGAACGCGATTGCGGATAGATGAAGACATAAAGGAGAAGAGATCACCATGAATCGCAGATATCGCAAAACGGTTATCGCCGGAAACTGGAAAATGAACATGACCGCCACTGAGACGAAGAAATTCGCCGAGGAGCTGAAGAAGATCATGCCCCGGGCCAAGTGGTGCGACACCCTGATCTGTGTCCCTGCCTGCAACATTCAGACCGCCGCCAAGGCGTTCAAGGACCTGCGGATCTCCGTGGGCGCCGAGAACGTGTATTTTGAGGAGAAGGGCGCCTACACCGGCGAGATCTCCGCCGACATGCTGAAGGACCTGGGCGTGAAGTACGTCATCGTGGGCCACAGCGAGCGGCGGCAGTATTTCTGCGAGACCGATACCACCGTCAACAAGAAGGTCCACGCCGTGCTGAACGCCGGCATGAACCCCATCATCTGCGTGGGCGAGAGCCTGGAGCAGCGGGAGACCGGCATCACCGACGAGTGGATTGCCCTTCAGGTGAAGAGCGCCCTGTACGGCGTGCCCGCCGACAAGCTGCGCCGCTGCATCATCGCCTATGAGCCCATCTGGGCCATCGGCACCGGCAAGACCGCAACTGCCGAGCAGGCCGGCGAGGTCTGCACCAACATCCGTGCCACCATCCGCAGCCTGTACGGCGCCCGGGTGGCCCGCAGCGTCACCATCCAGTACGGCGGCTCCATGAACCCCAAGAACGCGGCGGAGCTGCTGGCCCAGCCGGACATCGACGGCGGCCTGATCGGCGGTGCCGCCCTGAAGCCCGACCAGTTCGTGGACATCATCAACGCAGCCAACCAGGAGTGAGCTCCGGCAGAGCGGTTTTGTGAGAAAGCGAGCGAGACGAGATTTCAATGAACAAAACACCAACAACCCTCATCATCATGGACGGCTTCGGCCTGCGGCAGGAGACGGAGGGCAACGCCATCCGCGCCGCCGCCACGCCCCGGCTGGACCAGTTTTTCCGGGAGTATGCCCACACCACGCTCCGGGCCTCCGGCCTGGACGTGGGCCTGCCGGACGGGCAGATGGGCAACAGCGAGGTGGGCCACACCAACATCGGCGCCGGCCGGGTGGTGTTCCAGGACCTGCCCCGGATCACCAAGGCCATTGCCGACGGGAGCTTTGATGAAAATCCCGCCTACCGGCACGCCATGGACGCCTGCCTGGAGAAGGGCACCTCCCTGCACCTGATGGGCCTGCTGTCCGACGGCGGCGTCCACTCCCACCTGGAGCACCTGTTCGCCCTGCTGCGGCTGGCGAAGCGAAGGGGCCTGGAGCATGTGTATCTCCACGCCTTTCTGGATGGGCGGGATGTATCCCCCACCTCCGGCGCAGACTTTGTGGCGCAGACCGTGGCACAGTGCCGGGAGATCGGCGTGGGCAAGATCGCCACGGTCATGGGCCGGTACTATGCCATGGACCGGGACAAGCGCTGGGACCGGGTGGAGGCGGCTTACGACGCCATGGTGTACGGCGAGGGCGCCGTGCAGAATCCAGACCCGGTGGCCGCGGTACGGGAGTCCTATGACCGGGGCGTCACCGACGAATTCGTGGAACCCGTGGTCTGTGATGCCGAGGGCACCATCTCCGACAATGACAGCGTGATCTTCTTCAACTTCCGGCCCGACCGGGCCCGGGAGATCACCCGGACCCTGGTGGACCCGGAGTTCGACGGCTTCACCCGCCAGTTTTTCCCCGTGACCTTTGTGTGCAACACAGAGTACGACGCCTCCATGCCCAATGTGGAGGTGGCCTTCCCCCGGGTGACGGTGCGCAATGGCCTGGGGGAGTATCTCAGCCAGATGGGCATGACCCAGCTGCGGATCGCGGAGACGGAGAAGTACGCCCATGTGACCTTCTTCTTCAACGGCGGGTCCGAGACTGTCTTTCCCGGTGAGGACCGGGTACTGGTGCCCTCCCCCAAGGTGGCCACCTACGATAAGCAGCCGGAGATGAGCGCGGCGGAGGTGACGGACAAGTGCGTGGAGCGCATTGAGTCCGGCGCCTATGACGTGATCATTCTGAACTTTGCCAACTGCGACATGGTGGGCCACACCGGCGTCTATGACGCGGCGGTGAAGGCCGTGGAGACCGTAGACAGCTGCGTGGGCCGCGTGGTGGACGCCACACTGAAGATGGGCGGCATCGCCATGATCACCGCCGACCACGGCAACGCCGAGCAGATGGCGGAGCCGGATGGCAGCCCTATGACCGCCCATACCACCAATCCCGTACCTTTCATTCTCTGCGGCGCGGGGACCGAGCTGCGCCCCAACGGCCGCTTGGCGGACATCGCCCCCACCATGCTGGACGTGATGGGCCTGGCCTGTCCAGAGGACATGGACGGCAAGACGCTGATCGTGAAGTGACCAATTTCTGAGAGAAAAGAGACCGCTGGAAAGCGGTCTCTTTTTGTATAATTCCTGGAAATCCTGCCCATACTTCCCTCAGACCCAAGATCGAGGGAGGTATGATACATGGCAAATAAAGTCAAATCCCTGCTGGGCGGGCCAGGCTTTTACGCGGTCCTGGCCCTGTGCGTCCTGGCGGTGGGCGTGGGCGGCTACTTTCTGCTGTTTGGGGAACCGGCACAGACGGAAGCGCCCACCGGCCCGGACACGGCAGCCTCCGCACCGGTGGAGGACCTGCCGGAGCACGAACCGGTGGTGGAGACCGTGCCTCCGGAGGAACCGGAGGAGGAGACGGAGCCCGTCGTCATGCCGGAGGTGACCATCCCGGTGGATGACACGCCCGTGGTGGCAGAGGAGCCCCATGTGGTGGTCCTGCCCATCCAGGGAGAGGTGCTGACGGCATTCTCCGTGGACCAGCTGCTGTACAATGAGACGCTGGACGACTGGCGGACCCACGACGGGGTGGATATCGCCGCGGCGGAAGGCGATGCCGTCCTGGCCGCCTGCGCCGGGACGGTCTCCTCCATCACCGACGATCCCCTGATGGGCACCACCGTGGTGATCCAGCACAGCGGCGGCTATGAGACCACCTATGCCAATCTCCAGGCGGAGCCCGCCGTGGAGACGGGCGACACGGTGTCCGCCGGGCAGACCATCGGCGCAGTGGGAACCACCGCCGCGGCGGAGGCCGCCCAGGGCGCCCACCTGCACTTCTCCGTTGCAAAGGATGGGGAAGCTGTGGACCCGGACGCATTTCTCAACAGCTGACGCAGCAGCGGCGGAACGGCCTTTGCCGTTCCGCCGCTGCTTTTCTCTGGAGTCAGGCCGCCCGGCTGCCGATCCGCTCGGCAACGGCCCGCATGGTCCGGCGCAGGAAGATAGCGCTCAGTACCAGGGACACCAGTTCGGAGATGGGAAAGGCCAGCCACACCAGCGTCAGGACGCCGGTGTGGGACAACAGCCATGCCACCGGCAGCAGCACCACCAGCTGGCGGCACACAGAGGTAATCAGACTGTACAGCGGGTTGCCGATAGCCTGACACACGGAACCGGCAATGATGTCGAAGCCCGCCAGCACGAAGGACACGGAGATGATCCGCAGGGCCACGGAGCCGATGGAGAGCATCTCCTCCGAGGCGTTGAAGAACATCAGCAGCTGCTGGGGGAAGAGCTGGAAAATCAGGCATCCCACAGCCATGATGGCCATGGCGGTGCAGATGGTCAGCTTGATGGTCCGCTTCACCCGGGGCAGGCTGGCGGCGCCGTAGTTATAGCTGACGATGGGCACCATGCCGTTGTTCAGGCCGAACACCGGCATGAAGACGAAGCTCTGAAGCTTGAAGTATGCGCCGAACACGGCGGTGGCCGTCTTGGTGAAGGAGAAGAGGATCTTGTTCATGCCGAACACCATGGCGGAGCCGATGGACTGCATGACGATGGAGGGGAAGCCCACCCGGTAGATCTCCGCCGCCACCTTGCCGTGCCAGCGGATCTCCCGGGGCAGGATGTGGATGTCCGGATTGCATTTGAGGTTCAGCACCAGGGCAGCGGCGGCAGCCACAATCTGCCCTGCCACCGTGGCAATGGCGGCGCCGGCCACCTCCATCCGGGGCAGGCCGAACCAGCCGAAGATCAGGATGGGGTCCAGCACGATGTTGATGAGGGCGCCGGTAAGCTGGGTGCACATGGCCAGGAACGTGCGGCCGGTGGACTGCAGCAGCCGCTCAAAGCAGAACTGGCTGAAAATACCGATGGAGCAGCCCAGGCAGATGGAGGCGTAATCCACGCCGTAGTCGATAATCACCTGTTCTCCCCCGGCCTGCAGCTCAAAGAAGGTCCGGGAGAAGAAGATGCCGATCAGGGCGAATAGCGCGAAATTGCACAGGGCCAGAAAGATGCCCGTGTTGGCAGCCCGGTCCGCCATGGCCTGATTCTTCTCTCCCAGGGACCGGGAGAGGAGCGCGTTGATGCCCACAGCGGTGCCTGCGCCGAAGGCGATCATCAGGTTCTGCAGGGGGAAGGCCAGGGACACGGCATTCAGGGCATCCTCGCTGATCTGTGCCACGAACACGCTGTCCACCACATTGTAGCAGGCCTGGACCAGCATGGAGATCATCATGGGGACCGCCATGTTGGTCAGCAGCCGTCCGATGGGCAGCACGCCCATCTTGTTCTCCTGGGGCGCCGCGCCCTGGGGGAATTTTTCTGCCATGGAAATTCCAACATCCTTTCTCATTCAGAGAGACGTGACACGGGGACCACCCCGCGCCACGTCTCATATTTTGATTTCTCTATTAGGTTGCGGCTCCGGAAAGCCGGGCATCCGGAAGGATGCGTGGACGATTTATTTTTTCAGCTCACCGGTGGCCAGCTGAGTGAGATACGCGTTGATGAAGCCGTCCAGATCGCCGTCCATAACGTTGTCGATGTTGCCGGTCTCATAGCCGGTGCGGGTGTCCTTCACCATCTGGTAGGGCATGAACACGTAGGAGCGGATCTGGCTGCCCCACTCGATCTTCATCTGCACGCCCTTGATATCGGAGATCTTCTCCGCGTGCTGCTGCTGCTTCAGCTCCACCAGCTTGGCCCGCAGCATCTTCATGCAGTTGTCCTTGTTCTGAAACTGGCTGCGCTCCTGCTGGCTGGCCACCACGATGCCCGTGGGCTTGTGGATGAGGCGCACGGCGGATGAGGTCTTGTTCACGTGCTGGCCGCCGGCGCCGCTGGCCCGGTAGACCTGCATCTCAATGTCCTCCTCCCGGATCTCCACCTCGTCGTCATCCTCGATCTCGGGCATGACCTCCACCGCGGCAAAGCTGGTCTGCCGGCGGGCGTTGGCATCAAAGGGAGACACCCGGACCAGCCGGTGGACGCCGTTCTCACTCTTCAAAAGGCCGTAGGCATTATCCCCCTGGATGGCAATGGACGCGGACTTGATGCCCGCCTCGTCGCCGTCCTCATAGTCCAGGATCTGATAGGTGAAGTCGTGGCGCTCCGTCCAGCGGGTGTACATCCGGTAGAGCATCTGGGCCCAGTCCTGGGCCTCGGTGCCGCCGGCGCCGGCATGGAAGGTCAGGATGGCGCTGTGGCCGTCGTACTCCCCAGAGAGGAGCGTGGCCATCCGGGACTCCTCGATCTTCTCCTCCAGGGTCTGGAAACCGGACTTCAGCTCTTCCAGCAGCTCCTCATCCTCCGCCTCCTGGCCCATCTCGCACAGGGCCGTCAGATCCTGCCACTCGGTCACCAGCTTGTCCTGGCGGGCGATCTTGTTCTGCAGCTGCTTGAGGCGCTGCTGCACCTTCTGGGATCGCTCCAGGTCGTTCCAGAAGCCGTCCTGGGCGGTCTCGTCCTCCAGCTTTCGGGCCTCCGCGCGGGCGCTGTCCATGTCCAGCGCGGCGGAGAGCTTCTCCAGCTCGGGCCCCAGGTCCCGGAGCCTCTGCTTATATTCGTCGTATTCGATCAAAGCCATGTGCTCTCTCCACTTCCTCAAATTTCATTAGCCATAGTATTATATCGGAGGAACGTTTGTTTGTAAAGAAAAACCCGTAAAAAAACGGAAAATCCCGGGCCGTCTGTGTATTTCAGGGGACAATTTCGTTTTCCAGGATGCGGCCGGACCGGAATCTTTTTTCCCGAATGGCGAAAAGTTCATAATTTGTTCATGATTGCCGGGCACTTTCCCGGTATGTTACATGTAGAGAGATAGAAGCTGGAAGCAAGCTTTTTGGAATATGATGGAGGAAAGAGGACTATGAAAACATTTTGGAAGAAAAAGCTCCCGGCGTGTCTGCTGGCGCTGGCGCTGCTGGCCGGAACCGTTCCCATGGCGTCTGCGGCCTCGGCGGATCTGACGTACGATGTGGACGAGGACAGCGGCGTCTGGCTGGATGCGGATGACTTTCAGGAAATCTATGAGGACGACAACGGCGGATACCTTGAATACGTGGAATTCACCGATTATGATGACTTTGACGATTACGGCTATTTTACCTTCGAGGACTTTGACCGTTACGGGTTCGACGACGTGGATTCCAAGGCGCTGGAGAACTACGAATTTTACTATGACCGTGCTGATGCGGACGATTACGACATCGACCTGGACACGCTGCGGTTTGAGACCTATGACAACATCGACAGCGACACACTGGATTTTGATGTCAGGCTGTACGGCGACGAAGGGTCATTCTATGCAACGGTCCGCATTGATGTGGAGGGTGGCTCCCGCTCCGGCTCCGGCGACGTGGGGCTGACCTACAAGGTGGACCCCGGCGACGATGTAACGGTGGACGCCGAGGACTTCTGGGATCTCTTCGACGAGGAAGACGGCCGCTATGACGAGCTGGAGTATGTGGAGTTCACCAGCTACGATGATTTCGATGACTTCGGATATTTCGGTGCAGACGGATACGACAGCGATGACTATATCCCGGACTATGAGCTCAATGACAGCGATCTGGACGATGCCATGTTCTATTACGACGAGAACGACGTCTGGTACGACTATGACTTTGAACTGGACACGCTGACGTTCTACGCCGACCGGAACGCCGACGCGGACACCCTGGCCTTTGACTTCACCATGCACGGCGTGGACGGTGACAAGGTATATGGCACTCTGTACATCGAGGTCGGCAAGGGCAGTGGCACCAGCAGCAAGGGCGACCTGACCTATCAGGTGGACCCGGACGACGATGTGACGCTGGACGCGGAGGATTTCTACGATTTCTTCTACGACGAGTCGGATTACGACGAACTGGAATACGTCGAGTTCACCGACTATGACGACTTTGACGATTATGGCTGTTTCTACGCCGACGGATACGATTCCGACGACTACACCCGGGATTACGAGCTGAACGACAGTGACCTGGACGACGCCGTGTTTTACTATGATGAGGACGATATCTGGGACGACTATGACTTCGAGCTGGACACGCTGACCTTTGCGGCGGACCGGAATGCCGATGAAGACACCCTGACCTTTGACGTCACCATGCGCGGCGTGAAAGGCGACAAGATCTCCGCCACCCTCACCATTGAGATCGGCAAGGGCAGCGGCACCGGCACCAAGGTGAAGGGCGATATCATTTACGAGGTGGATCCCGACGACAGCGTGACCTTTGACCGGGACGACTTCTGGGATTTCCTGGATGACGAGACCGGGGACGATCTGGAGTATGTACGGTTCACCGACGCCGACGGACTGGACGACTGGGGCGAGCTGTACAGCTACGACTACGATGATGACCGGACGTACTTTGACGAGAGCGACCTGGACGACGGTTATTTCTACTACGACAGCAAGGACCTGTTCTACGACGAGGACTTCACCCTGGATGACCTGACCTTTGTGGCGGACAGGGACGCCGACGGCAAGGTGGTGGAGCTGGACTTCACTGCCTACGGTGAGGACGGCGACAAGGCCTACGGCACCGTGGCCATCGCCATCGGCGATGTGGGGGGAACCAGCGTGGCCGCAGAGGGCGGCGATATCCGCTATTATACGGATTACAGCGGCCGAGTGCAGATCAACGCCAACGACATCGCCCGGTTCTTTGAGGAGAGCTACCCCGGCTATACCCTGCAGTATGTCACCTTTAAAGATGCGCCCACTTATGGCAGCCTGTACTACAACTACTACGGTACCAGCAGCTACGGCAGCTCCAGCAGCCTGCGCATCACCGACGACAACTGCGACGACATAGATTTCTACTTCAGTCCCTCCAGCAGCCAGCACGCCCTCAGCGAGCTGACATACATACCCAGCAGCGTCAACTACTGCGCCCAGATCCCCTTCACCGCTTACGGCTCCGGCAGCCGTTCTGTGTCCGGCACCATCCTCATCAGCGTGAACCTCAGCGAGGTGCCCGACGTTTACGGCCCCACGCCCAGAAACACGGCCGTCACCTTCCCCGCCGCCTCCATCTACACGGCGGTGGCCCAGTCCAGCGGCCTGGGTCTGGCCAGCATCCAGCTGCTGGAACTGCCCGCCACCAACGAGGGTATCATCTACGTGGGCAGCGGCACCTCCAAGCGGGCGGACACCGAGACCCTGTACGGCTACTCCAGCGGCAGCGAGCGGATCAGCCAGCTGCGGTTCGTGCCGGCCAGCGGCTTCACCGGATCTGTGGAAATCCCCTATGTGGCCTGCAACAGCAGCGGCGATCCCATTGCCAGCGGCAAGCTTTGCCTGGGCATTGTCAGCGCTATGGAGGACTTCTCTGATATCACCTCCTCCACCTGGTGCTACAAATATGTACTGGAGCTCAGCGACGCCGACGTGATCGACGGATACAGCGACGGCACCTTCAAGCCCGACAACCAGGTGACCTACGGCGCGGCGCTGAAGCTCATCATGCTGGCCGCTGGCTATGACGAGCAGAAGCCGGTGAACTCCAACGTGTTCAGCGGCTATCTGGCCCGGGCGCAGGCGGACGGGCTGGTGTCCGGCAGCGTGAACCTGAACGCCCCCATCACCCGGCTGGCGGTCAGCCAGATCGCGGCCAAGGCCATGGGCCTCAGCATCAGCAACCTGTCCAGCGTCCGTCCCTTCACCGACACCACGGACCCCTATGTCCAGGCGCTGAATGCCGCAGGCATCGTGGAGGGCTACTTCAGCAACGGCACCAGCACCTTCAAGCCCTACAACACTCTGACCCGGGGCCAGATCTCCGCCATCGTCTGGCGGATGGAGCAAGCCCAGTAAACCTGGAAAACAACAGCGGACCGCTGAAGCGGTCCGCTGTTCTCTGTTATACAAAAGCACCGCAGAAAACTGAATGCATCTTTCCCCGCTCCTTTGGGGCAACCGGAAACGATGCGCCAAACCTTTCACCACAGCATTTGCCCTTATCTACGATGCGCCCAATGCGTATAAAGGTTTATGGGGGAGCGCGGTCACTTCAGCAGGGCGCTGTACACATCCTGAGGGATGGTGAACTCCACCATGCCCATGTAGCCTGCAGCCACCGCGTACTCGTCGAACACCAGAACCAGATCGCCGTCGGCGTTCCAGTAAAAGCTCTGCTCCGGGTCAATAGCGGTGAATTCGTCCGTCAGATAGCTCAGGGATGCGTCCGCGGCCATCTGCTCCTCCATCTGCCGCAGGACTTCCGCGGACAGGACAGAGACGTAGTCCGCATCAGGCCGGAACAGATCGCTGAGGGTGACGGCTTCACCCGTAGCTTTGTTGATGTGGTAGAATCGGGTGAAATTGTAGCCGCTGGCCTCGGTCCTCGTGGCATCGATCCGCAGAGTGAACCAAGTATCGCTGTCCGTCACCACAGAGGAGGTCACATCCAGGCCCTGGTAGCTCTCGCCCGCAGCCTCGCAGTCCGTCTGGAACTGGGCGATCAGCTGATCGGTATAGGCCTGCACCTGGTCGTTGATCTCGTCTGCAGCGCCGCTGCCGCCCAGCTCCGGGACGTGGACGTCGGCAGTGCTGTGACCATCGTCATACTGGTAATCCCGGAAGGTGATGACCCGCACCACGGCGCCCAGCACCGGGATTTCTTCCATGGCGGCAGCCGCCGCGGGAGATACATTGGGAATGGCCACGAATACGGCCAGGGCCGCGGCTACGCCGACCAGCCAGCGATAGGAACGTTTTTGCTTGTTTTCTTTCATGTTCGTCTCCTTTAAAGCGGCGCAGGTGTCCCGCACCTTTCCGGCATACGTCTCCGGCAGGGGGAAGGGTTCCTGCTTCGCCCGCTCTTTCAGTCGCTTGTCGAATGGCTCCACCTTGCGCACCTCATTCCTCGTGTAATAGTTGTTTTAGCCGGGACCGCCCTCGGGAGAGACGGGTCTTCACCGCCGCCTCGCTGATGCCCAGAACGGCGCTGATCTCCCGGATGGAGAGGTCCTCATAATAAAACAGGGTCACGACCGCCCGCAGGTCGCTGTTCAGCGCCATGACCGCCTGCCATAGAGACAGGCGCTCCGCCTGGTCTGCCGCCGGAGCCGGCAGGAAGTCCTGGATATCCGCCAGGTCCACCGTGGTCCTCCGCTTCCGGCAGAACTCATAGCACTTGTTGACCAGAATTTTCAGGATCCAGGGTCGGAACCGCGCCGGGTCCCGCAGGCTGCCGCGGCCGGCATAGGCGGCGCAGATGGCCTCCTGCACGGCGTCCTCCGCATCTTCGTCCTGGTGAAGGATAGCCTTGGCAGTGCGGAACATGGTCTCCTGGTTTCGGATTACCTGGTCGCAGAATATTTCTTTGTCCAACAAAAAATTTGTCATGGCGGGACTGAGCGCTCCTTTGGGTTCGTTTGACCGGTCACTTATTAGGATGCGGTTTCCGCCGAAAAGGTGACAGCCGGAAGAAAGAAAAGCAAAAAACCGTCCGCCTCTTTCCGGCGGACGGTTTCAGGCTCAGACAGACAGGGACTCGGCCAGCTCCAGGCCGGGGTTGTGCTTGGTGAGAAAGCCCACGGACCACTCCCCGCCGAATGCCACCAGCAGGCGGCCCTTGAAGTCCTCCAGCAGGGCGGCGCCGGTGCACAGCACCAGATCCTCCGGCTTGCAGGGGCAGGCGGTGATGACCCGCAGGTGCTCGTAGGGCAGTCCCTCCATGTAGAGCTCTACGCCGTACTCGCTCCTCATCCGGTACTGGAACACGTCGAACTGCAGGGTGCCCACGACGCCCACGATGACCTCCTCCAGGCCGGCGCCGGGCAGCTTGAAAATCTGGATGGCGCCCTCCTGGGCGATCTGCTCCGTGCCCTTGATGAACTGCTTGCGCTTCATGGTGTCCTTGGGAGACACCCGCATGAAGTGCTCCGGCTCGAAGGTGGGGATGCCGGAGAACTTGAATTTCTTTCCAGGCACCGTCACCGTGTCGCCGATGGAGAAGATGCCGGGGTCAAACACACCGATGATGTCCCCGGCGTAGGCCTCGTCGATGATCTCCCGCTCCGCGGCCATCATCTGCTGGGGCTGTGAGAGGCGCAGCTTTTTGTTGCCCTGGACATGAAAATACTCCGTGTCCCGCTCAAACTTGCCGGAGCAGATGCGCATGAAGGCCAGCCGGTCCCGGTGGGCCTTGTTCATATTGGCCTGGATCTTGAACACGAAGGCGGAGAAGTCCTCGCTGAACACATCCACCTCCCCCTGGTCGCTGACACGGGGCAGGGGCGGCGTGGTCATGCGGAGGAACTCCTCCAGGAACGGCTCCACGCCGAAGGTGGTGAGGGCGGAGCCGAAGAACACAGGGGACAGGGTGCCGTTCCGCACAGCCTCCATGTCAAACTCCCGTCCGGCCCCCAGCAGCTCCACCTCCTCCCGGAGGGCGGCGGCCTTTTGTGCGCCGATCATGTCCTCCAGCGCCGGGTCGTCCAGGGCCACCTCGGCGGAGCCGACCTTCTTGCCCCGCTCCTCCGCCTGGAAGAACAGGATGCGCTGCTTCTCCCGGTCGTAGACGCCCTGGAACTCCTTGCCGGAGCCGATGGGCCAGTTGACGGCATAGGTGTCGATGCCCAGCTCCCGCTCCACCTCCTCGCACAGTTCCAGGGGGTCTTTGGTCTCCCGGTCCATCTTGTTGATGAAGGTGAAGATGGGGATGTGGCGGATGGCGCAGACCCTAAACAGCTTCCGGGTCTGGGGCTCCACACCCTTGGCGCCGTCAATGACCATGACGGCGGAGTCCGCGGCCATCAGGGTCCGGTAGGTGTCCTCGGAGAAATCCTGGTGGCCAGGGGTGTCCAGGATGTTGATGCAGAAGCCGCTGTGCTGGAACTGCAGCACGGAGGACGTGACGGAGATGCCCCGCTGCTTCTCGATCTCCATCCAGTCAGAGGTGGCGGCGCGGGCCCGCTTTCCCTTAACCTCGCCCGCCTGGGCGATGGCCCCGCCGTACAGCAGGAACTTCTCTGTCAGCGTGGTCTTGCCGGCGTCCGGATGGGAGATGATGGCGAAGGTCCTCCGCCGGGAAATTTCAGTGCGTAGTTCAGACATGGAATATCCTCCAGAAAAATATCAGAGTATGGGCCATCTTCGACCCACGGCGCTTTTGCGCCGTCCAAGCGTTTTGCCAAGGCAAAACCTTGGCGAAGGGCGGATTCACTCCGCCCGGAGCAAACGCAAATCAGGGCTCCCGCAAAAGCGCCAGCTTTTGTGGGACGATGATGGCGAGGGTCCTCCGCCGGGAAATTTCAGTGCGTAGTTCAGACATGGAATATCCTCCAGAAAAATATCAGAGTATGGGCCATCTTCGACCCACGGCGC